>SWCF01004364.1_pt3 | contig 457444 bp, 448 predicted proteins | sample 4690081 | NCBI WGS metagenome assembly SWCF01 (sample SAMN10267280, study PRJNA491770) | bioreactor metagenome | isolation source: DHS bioreactor inoculated with | place: Japan: off Shimokita Peninsula
TACTCGCTACTCGCTACTCGCTACTCGCTACTCGCTACTCGCTACTCTCCCCTTGCCGCGAATCGCCCGCTGGTCTAACCCGAAACCATGGGAAAAGATTTGCTTCCGCCCGGTGGCGACGGCGGCGATGCCGTCGAGCCGGTCGATCTGAAAAAGGCGCTTGAAGAGCGCTATCTCGCCTATGCGCTGTCGACGATCATGCACCGCGCTCTGCCGGATGTGCGTGACGGGCTGAAGCCCGTGCATCGGCGCATTGTCCACACGATGCGGCTTCTGCGCTTGAGCCCCGACCAGGGCTTTGCCAAATGCGCGCGCATCGTCGGCGACGTGATGGGCAAGTTCCATCCGCATGGCGACCAGTCGATCTATGATGCGCTGGTGCGCCTGGCGCAGCCCTTTGCCATGCGTTACCCGCTGGTCGACGGGCAGGGCAATTTCGGCAATATCGACGGCGATAACGCGGCCGCCATGCGCTACACCGAAGCGCGCATGACCGAGGTCGCCTCGGAAATCCTGACCGGCATCACCGAGGATGCGGTCGATTTCCGTCTGACCTACAATGAGGAAGACGAGGAGCCCACCGTGCTCCCCGGCGCCTTCCCGAACCTTCTGTGCAATGGTTCGTCGGGCATTGCCGTTGGCATGGCCACTTCGATCCCACCGCACAATGCGGCCGAAGTCTGCGATGCGGCGCTGGCCGTCATCGACGATCCGGACGTCGATCCCGAACGGCTGCTCGAATTCGTCAAGGGGCCGGATTTTCCGACCGGCGGCATCATCGTCGAGGATCAGGCCTCGATCCGCGAAGCCTATGCGACCGGACGCGGCGGGTTCCGCGTGCGGGCGCGCTGGCACAAGGAGGACCAGGGGCGCGGCATGTGGACGGCTGTGGTCACCGAGATTCCCTATGGCGTGCAGAAGTCGCGGCTGATCGAGAAGATCGCCGAGCTGATCATCTCGCGCCGGCTGCCGCTGCTGGAAGACATCCGTGACGAGAGTGCGGAAGACATCCGCATCGTGCTGGTTCCCAGGAGCCGCACTGTGGCTGCGGAGCTGCTCATGGAATCGGTTTTCAAGCTGACCGATCTGGAAAGCCGTTTCCCGCTCAACATGAACGTGCTTTCGCGCGGCAAGGTGCCGGGCGTGCTCTCGCTCAAACAGGTGCTGCGCGAATGGCTCGACCATCGGCGCGAGGTGCTTCTGCGCCGCTCGCGCCACCGGCTCGCCGAAATCGAGAAGCGGCTGGAAATCCTCGCCGGCTATCTGGTCGCCTATCTCAACATTGACGAGGTCATCCGCATCATCCGCGAAGAGGATGAGCCCAAGAAGGTGATGATCGCGCGGTTCGAATTGACCGACACGCAGGCCGAGGCGATTCTCAACATGCGCCTGCGCGCCCTGCGCAAGCTCGAGGAATTCGAGATCCGCAAGGAGTTCGAGAAGCTCTCAGAGGAAAAGGACGGCATCGAGGCGCTGCTTGCTTCTACCGCACGCCAGTGGAAGACGGTGCGCTGGGAGGTTGCGAAGGTGCGCCAGACCTTCGATCCGGAGAAGAACCCGGGTCTGGGCAAGCGCCGCACCACCTTTGCCGACGCGCCGGAGCACGATCTGGAAGATGTGCACGAGGCGCTGATCGAGCGCGAGCCGATCACCGTGGTTCTCTCCGAAAAAGGCTGGCTCCGCGCCATGAAGGGGCATCTGGCCGATTTCTCGTCTCTGTCCTTTAAGGAGGGCGACAGCCTCAAGATCGCCTTCCATGCGCAGACGACTGACAAGATCCTGCTTTTCACCACGGGCGGCAAGGTCTTCACCATCGGCGCCGACCGTCTGCCCGGAGGGCGCGGTCATGGCGAGCCGGTGCGCATCATGGTCGACATGGAGAACGATCAGGCCATCGTGACGGCCTTCGCGCATGATCCCGAGCGCAGGCTTCTGGTCGCATCGCATGCGGGCAACGGCTTTGTCGTTGCCGAGAAGGAGATCGTCGCCAACACCCGCAAGGGCAAGCAGGTGATGAACGTGAAGGCACCGGATGAGGCCAAGCTCTGCCTGCCGGTTTCGGGCGACCATGTGGCGGTCGTCGGCCAGAACCGCAAGCTGCTTGTTTTCCCGCTTTCCGAAGTGCCGGAGATGTCGCGCGGCAAGGGCGTGCGCCTGCAGCGCTACAAGGATGGTGGTGTTTCCGACATCAAGACCTTCGCCATGGAAGAGGGGCTTTCATGGAAGGATTCGGCTGACCGGACCTTCGTCAAGACACGCGAGGAGCTCACCGAATGGATGGGCAACCGCGCTGCCGCCGGTCGCATGGCGCCGAAAGGATTTCCGCGCACCGGTAAATTCGGCTGAGGATTGTGAGCCGGGCCTGAACCACATCGCGCAGAAAGAGGAGGGGTGAGATGCTGCACTGGAACGGAAGGGGGCTCCGGGCTGTCGCGTTTGCGCTGGCTGGATCGATCGGCCTGGCGCAGTCCTCTTTCGCAGAGGACAGGGTGCTGAGCGAGGCGGTCGAGTTCTCCGGCCAGATCCTCTATCTGCAGACCGATGTTCCCGGTCTCGTGATTGGCGCGGTGCGCAATGGCGAGACTGCCGTGTTCGGGTTTGGCGAAACAGCGAAAGGAAACGGCAAGGCGCCGGACGGCGACACGCTGATGCGCGTCGGCTCCGTGACCAAGGTTTTCACCGGCGCCGTGCTGGCGAGCCTTGTCGCCGATGGCTCGGTGAAATTCACCGACCATCTGCAGGATCGCCTCGGCTGGGATGTGACCGTTCCGGCGCTGGACGACAAGCCGATCCGTCTGATTGACCTCGCCACACACACGTCCGGCCTGCCGCGCGAGGTCGACCGCGAACCCGGTCCGGAGAATGATCCCTTCTCCACGCTCACGAAAGAGACCTACGAGAAGGCGCTTGCCGAGGGCGTGCAGCTCTTTCCGGCCGGAACCGGCGGGCTCTACTCCAATTTCGGCTTTGACATGCTGGCCGCTGCTCTCGGCTCTGCTGTCGGCAAACCCTATGACGCGCTGCTTGCAGAGCGTGTTCTGGAGCCGCTCGGCATGACAGACACGACTTTTGCCCCCTCGGAGAGTGACAGCAATCGACTGATGCAGGGGCATAATTTCGATGGCTCGCCACTGCCAGACGTGCCCAACACGCCTGTCATGTCGGGGGCGAGTGGGCTCTATTCAACCGCCAACGACATGGTGAAGTGGCTAAAATGGCATCTCGACCGTTTTTCGCCGGAAATGGCGGAGATGCGATTTCTCGACCACGCGGCCTATGTGCAGCGCGATGCGCTCGATCCCACCTACGGGTTTGACGAATCCGGCCACATGGACGCGATGGGCCTTGGCTGGATCGTGATGCAGCCGGAGGGCGACCGTCCGCTGATCCTGCAGAAGGCGGGCGGCCTGCAGGGCATGTTCGTCTATCACGCCTTTGCCCCGACGCGCGGGGTGGGCGTGTTTGTGGCGATCAACGAGTTCGATTTTTCTGCCTCCATGCTGATGGCGGAGGTGGTGAACGGCCTGATTTCCGACCTCGCTCCGCGTTGAGGCGCGCGCCGGTATGATCGCCGGCATGGGCTTCGTGCGTCCTTCGACAGGCTCAGGATGAGGGATGTGAGAGCATGGCGCAGAGGCGAGGGGCGCGGCTGTTGCGTCCTTCGACAAGCTCAGGATGAGGGAGGATGGAGCTCGACCTCTTTGAAAAGGAGGAAGAGCTCGACTTCTCTGACCGAAGGAGGAAGTGCTCGCAACGTCTACCTTGATGGCGCGCTCCATCCCTCCTCATCCTGAGCCTGTCGAAGGACGCACGCCCTCTCAGCGCACCTTGTCCCTTCACGTCCGCGATTGTGGAAAAGCGCTTCTTGTGAGCGGCAGGCTGCGGCGAATGACACTATCTTCGCCGCACCAATCGATTCAGGAAATTCCATGTCCGCAGACGCCAAACGCATTGCCACCCTCATCGCCACCGAGATCAGCGCCCGCCCGGAGCAGGCCGAGGCTGCCATCGGCCTCCTCGATGAGGGGGCGACCGTTCCGTTCATCGCGCGCTACCGCAAGGAGGTGACGGGCGGGCTCGACGATACGCAGCTTCGCACGCTCTCCGAACGGCTTTCCTATCTGCGCGAGCTCGACCAGCGGCGCGACACGATCCTCGGGTCCATCCGCGAGCAGGGCAAGCTGACGCCGGAGCTGGAGACGAAGATCGCAACCGCAGCGACAAAAGCGGAGCTCGAAGACATCTACCTTCCTTACAAACCCAAACGGCGCACCAAGGCGCAGATCGCGCGTGAACGCGGGCTGGGGCCGCTGGCAGAGGCCATTCTGGCCGACCGCTCGAAAATGCCGGCGGATATCGCAAAGGACTATCTGGGCGAAGAGGTGCCGGACGAGAAGGCGGCGCTTGAGGGCGCACGCGACATTCTGGCCGAACAGTTTGCGGAAAACGCCGATCTGGTCGGGCAGTTGCGCAACCACATGAAGGAACGCGCCGTCCTGCGTGCCCGGGTTGTCGAGGGCAAGGAAGAGGCGGGCGCGAAATTTTCCGACTATTTCGACCATTCAGAGCGCTGGGCGGGCGTACCGAGCCACCGCGCACTGGCCATGCTGCGCGGTCGCAATGAGGACGTTCTGGCGCTCGACCTGGAAGTGGATACGGACGACACCAGCACGTTGAAACCGGCGGTGCGCATGATCGCGGCAGCCTATGAGATCGGCGGGCAGCTTCCCGGCGACCAATGGCTGATGGAGGTGGCCGGCTGGACATGGCGTGTAAAACTCTTCCTGCATCTCACCCTCGACCTGATGCGCGATCTGCGCGAGCGGGCCGAGGAAGAGGCGATCAACGTGTTCGCCCGCAATCTGAAGGACCTGCTTTTGGCAGCCCCCGCCGGCACCCGCGCGACGATGGGGCTGGATCCTGGCATCCGCACCGGCGTCAAGGTGGCGGTGGTGGATGCCACGGGCAAGCTGCTCGGCACGGAAACGGTCTACCCGTTCCCGCCGCGCAACGATCTGCGCGGCAGCCAGGCGGCGCTTTCGGCATTGATCCGCAAGCATGGCATCGAACTCATCGCCATCGGCAACGGCACGGCCAGCCGCGAAACGGAGAAGATGGTCGCCGACATGCTCTCCGACATGCCCGCGCCAAAGCCGCTCAAGGTCGTGGTTTCGGAGGCGGGGGCCTCGGTTTATTCGGCTTCGCCCACGGCGGCGGCCGAGTTCCCCAATCTCGACGTGTCGCTGCGCGGTGCCGTCTCCATCGCCCGCCGCCTGCAGGACCCGCTGGCGGAACTGGTGAAGATCGAGCCGAAATCCATCGGCGTCGGCCAGTATCAGCACGATGTGGATCAGTATCGTCTGGCCAGGGCGCTCGACGCGGTGGTGGAAGACGCGGTGAATGCGGTCGGTGTCGATTTGAACACGGCTTCCAAATCGCTTCTGGCGCGGGTTTCCGGCCTTGGTGAATCGATCGCCGAGGCGATTGTCGCGCATCGGGATGCCAATGGCGCGTTCTCCAGTCGCAGGGAGCTTCTGGAGGTGGCGCGGCTCGGCCAGCGCACCTTCGAGCAATGCGCCGGCTTTCTGCGCATCCAGAACGGCTCCGAGCCGCTCGACGCGTCGTCAGTCCACCCGGAAGCCTATGGCGTTGCCCGCAAGATCGTTTCGTCCTGTGGGCGCGATGTGCGGTCGCTGATGGGCGATGCCGGCGCGCTCAAGGCGCTCGACCCGCGCGTTTTCGTGGATGAGCGTTTCGGTCTGCCCACGGTGCGCGACATCATTTCCGAGCTTGAGAAACCCGGCCGCGACCCGCGCCCGGCCTTCCGCACGGCCACATTCGCGGAAGGCATCGACGACATCAAGGACCTGAAGCCCGGCATGAGCCTTGAGGGCACGGTGACCAATGTCGCGGCCTTCGGCGCGTTTGTCGATATCGGCGTTCATCAGGACGGGCTTGTGCACGTCTCGCAGCTTGCCGACCGCTTCGTGAAGGATGCCCATGAGGTGGTGAAGGCCGGCGATGTGGTGAAGGTGCGGGTGCTTGAGGTGGACATCAAGCGCAAGCGCATCAGCCTTTCCATGCGCAGGGATGGCGGCAGCGCAGCTGGGGCCGGCGCAGGAACCGGTGCCGGTCGACCGCGCGATCAGGGCAAGCCCGCCCGTGCCGCGATGCCACGCAATGGCGGCGGCAAGCCGGGCGGGCGTGGCAGTGAACCGCAGGGCGCGCTGGCCGCAGCGCTGGCTCAGGCCATGAAGAAGAAATAAGGGGCGTTCGTCATTCCGCCCTCACAGCGGGTGACGCACCACGCCTTGCGCCAATCGCCGCTTGCGGCCTGAATGGAGTTGCCACAGCGAGTGTGCGACCAGTGTGACGATGAGGATCGTGCCGCCGATGAGGGTGGCACGGCTCGGCACCTCGGAGAAGATCAGCCATACCCAGACTGGCGCCAGCACCGTTTCTAGTAGATAGAACATCGCCACTTCCGGCCCTGAAATGTATTTGGGGCCGTTGGACAGGCAGAAGAACGAGATGGGCATGATCACCGCACCGTTGAGGATGATCCACCACGGAGCTTCGATCCGATAACCGGTCCTGGCTGTCATGATCGCGGCCACAAGGCAGGGAAGCGCCACCGCCACGAGTGCGGCAAACCCCATGTCGCGACCGCTGCCGCGCGTGATGGTGATCGCGGTCGCCAGCAGGAATGCAGCGCTCAGCGCCATCACGTCACCGAACAGATTGCCGGCCCCGATGCCGCCGCCGACGATGATCAAGACACCGATCAGCATAACGCCCATGGCTATCAGCGTGGCGGGTCTTGGTCTTTCCTTGAGAAACAACCATGAGAGAAGCGCGGCAAACATGGAATTGAAGGCAAGAATGAACACAAGATTTGCGGTGGAGGTGTTGTAGACGGCGGTGATGAAGCAGAGTGCCGAAAGCGCATAAAGGGCGGCGACCACAAGGCCCACGCGACCGGGTATGAGCGGCGGGACATTGCGCGTAAAAAGCCGCCATACGAACCATACGATAAGCGCCACCGCGACCGTCAAGGCGCTGCGCACCATCAGGATCGGCCAGGGGTCGCCATCGGCCAGCCGGATCAGCGGAATGTCGATGGTGAGCGCCATGCCGCCAAAAGCGGTCAGCGCAAGTCCCTTGGCGTGGGAAGATGGCGAGGGAGTGGGCATGAAGGACCCTTCCGGGACGGCGTGTCGGATGCAGGCGGGTGCGGTGGATGCGACCTTCAGTCGACGCGTTCCCACCCCTGCGGGCCCAGGTGCTCCTGTGGCTTGAAGCGCACCTTATAGGCCATTTTGCGCGAGCCATTGACCCAGTAGCCGAGATAGACATGCGGCAGGCCGGCGGCGATTGCACGGTTGATATGGTCGAGGATCATGAAGGTGCCGAGCGAACGGTCGGTAAGCTCCGGGTTGAAGAAGGAATAGACCATCGACAGCCCGTCTCCCATCGTATCGGTGAGGGCCACGGCCATCAGCTCGCCTTCGCCCTTGCCGGTGATGAAACTGTCGGGTCCGCGGCGGCGGTATTCGATCACCTGCGTGCTCACATGCGTGTCTTCCACCATCATCGCATAGTCGAGCACGGTCATGTCCGACATGCCGCCTTTCTTGTGGCGGGCGTCGAGGTAGGAACGGAACAGCGTGTATTGTTCGGTGGAAGGTTCCGCATCATGGGCGGTGCCGATGAGGTCGGCATTCTGCCTGAGAATGCGCTTCATGTTCTTCGTCGGCTGGAACTCCTGCGCGAGGATGCGTACGGAAACGCAGGCGCGGCAGGTTTCGCAGGCGGGGCGGTAAGCGATGTTCTGCGAGCGGCGGAAACCGCCCTGGGTCAGCAAATCGTTCAGTTCGGGTGCCTTGTCACCGACCAGATGGGTGAAGACCTTCCGCTCGAACTGCCCTTCCAGATAAGGGCAGGGTGAAGGCGCGGTTAGAAAGAACTGCGGCGATTGGGCGGGTTGCTGCGTCATGTCGGTAGGGCGTCACTCCTGATCCTAAAGCCCATAATACCATGGCCCGACAAACGAAAACGTCAACCAAATTATCGCCACCAGCGGCATGCCCGCCTTTATGAAATCGCGGAAGGAATAGTGGCCGGGGCCCATGACCATCAGGTTTGTCTGGTAACCGATCGGCGTCGCGAAGGAGCAGTTGGCGGCAAAGATCGTCGCGGCGATGAACGCCTCCGGAGGCACACCGATGGCCGAGGAGATTCCCAGGGCGATGGGGGTGAACAAGACGGCGGTGGCATTGTTGGAGAGAAAATTGGTCAGGATGGCGACCACCGCGAAATAGCCCGACAGGATGATTGCGGGGGACTGGCCCTGAAGTGCCGCCACCGCTCCGTCGGCGATGAGCTGTGCACCGCCGGTGCGTTCCAGCGCCGTGGCGGCGGCAATGGCCGAGCCCACCAGAAGGAAAATCTGCCGGTCAAAGGCACGGCCAGCCTGTGCAAGCGTCAGACAGCCCGTGGCGATCATGGCGAAGGCGCCGGCAACGGCCGTGGCGACGATGGGGGCGATGTCGAGCGCTGCCGTAATGACGATTCCGGCGAAAATGACGAAAGCGATCCAGGCCTTACGGCGCTGGGGAACCGGCTCGGCTGACCATTCGAGGACAAGGAGATCGTGGCTTTCGCGCAGATCCTCGAATGCGCGGTCGGTGCCTCCCACGAGAATGGTGTCGCCGGGTTCGAGCCGGATATCGGAGACCGGCGTGCGTCCCATCCGGCTTTTGCGCTGCACACCGAGCATGTGGACACTGTGTTCGGTCTCGATACCGGCGTTGCGGATCGTGCGCCCGGCGTGGCGCGAGCCTGGCGGTATGACGGCTTCGGCAATGTGATAGTCGGGACCGACCGTTGCCGTCTCCGCTTCGGCGATGTGTCCCGCCGCCCCGTGGGAAAGCGCCTGTGTGAAGGCGCGGCGGGTGGCCGTCACCATGAGACGGTCGCCTTCCGACAGAACCACATTCTCGAAGGGAGGGTGAAAGCTCATCCCGCGCCGGACGATAAGGCGCGGCGTCAGGTCGCCGAGCCCCTGGAACAGTCCGGCTTTCGATTCCTTGCCGATGAAGGGATGACCCGGCACGATGCGAATCTCACCGATGAACTGCGTGCCGGACTGCATCTGCCGGAAGGTCTTTTCGCTGCTTGAATCGCGCAGGATGCGCGGCATGACGAAAAAGACATAGAGCGCACCGGCCGCCGCCAGAAGCAGGCCGGGCATGGTGATGTCGAAAAAACCGATCGTCAGGCCCGCCTTGCCGGCGACCCCGGCCACCAGAAGATTGGTCGAGGAGCCGATCAGCGTCGTCATGCCGCCCAGAATGGTCATGAAGGAAAGCGGCATCAGCGCCTTGGAAACCGGGAAATTGCGCTGCGCGGCGAAGACGATCAGCACCGGAATGAAGATGACCACCACCGGTGTGTTGTTGAGGATCGCGCTCAGCATCGCCGCCGTGATGAGCGTGATGATGATGGTTCGCGTGCTCGAACTGCCGGCGGATTTTGCGAGAATGCGGGCCGGCTTGTCGAGCGCGTCGGTGGCAAACAGGCCCTGACCGACAATCAGGAGTGCCAGGACCGTTGCCAGCGCGGGATTGGCGAAGCCCGACAGGAGCTCTTCGGGCGGCAGGCCTCCGGACGCCTCATAGGGGATGAAAGCGAAGAGTGCCAGAAAGGCGACCAGACTGCCGAGAGCGACGATCTCCAGCGTAAAGCGCTCGCTGACATAGGCGGCGACGGTTGCGAGAATGATCGCGTAGGTCGCCCAGAGATGGAAATCGGCCATTCAGGTCCCGCTGCTTGAGACTGTCCCCGCAGGCGACGGTCTGCGCCTGCTCATCGTTGAGGAGAATAAGCACGGGCAGGCGCGCCGCAAGCATGGATTTGTCTCACGCCGACAAAAGGCGGGCAAATCAGCGAGGCTGGATGGCTCGTCCGAGAAAGGAATTTGCTTGTCTCTTATGTCGATGCGCAGTCAGGACTGCGCATCGGGGGGAAGATTGTGCTCCGATCCCAGCATCACGATGTCGAGCAGCCGGTCGTGCAACGCCTGCCTGTTGGTCAGGAAGAAGGGGGAGAGCAGGATGAGCGGCGTGAAGACTGCTGAGGTCACCAGAAACAGAAGAAGATGAGCAACCGCATAACGGCCGGTGATTTTGCTGTTGTCGAGGCGCTCCAGCCGCAATCCAAGAGCGCGCATCCCAAGTGTTGCCTGGCGGCGTCCGCCCAGCGTAACGGATACATAGACCATGACAAGGGCCAGTGTGGTCAACGAGGCAAGGCCTGCAGAAAGCGTGTAGAAGAAATTGAGGCTCTGCTGAGAAAACGCCGGTACCACGCGTCCATCGGATGCCGCTATCCCGGTCAGGTTTTCCATCAGCATCGTCGCAACCACGGTCAGCACCAGGGCCAAGGCTACGTAAAGCGCGTAGTCCATGAGAAATGCCAGCACGCGCCGGACGTGGAGCCATCGGCCCTGGCGCAGGGAAATGTCCGTTGCCCGACCGTTGGGGAGCGTTTCGTCTGGATGGTATTCTTGAAATGTATCGGTCATCAAATCACTCGCAATATCGTTGGTGTTCTGAAAGACACCACGATACCGGGTTATCACGATTTGATAAACCTAAAATATATATAACCGTTAATAATGCAACTTTTAGGGGTGCTCAGTTTGACCGAACAACGACGGTGCCGAGGAGCAGGTCGTGGACCGTGCGCTTGTGGTCGAGAAACAGGCTTGCCAGAAGGATGAGCGGGGTCAGAATCGCGTTGCCGGCCCAGAAAAGAACCGTGTGAACAACCGCAAGCAGCGAATCGACACGCCCGCCGTCAAGGCGTGCAAGCCGGATATCCATGAACTGCATGCCGAGCGTCGCTTGACTGCGCCCGCCGAGCGTGAAGGCGACATAGAGGAGGGCGGTCAAGGGCGCGAGAATGCCGAACAGAAGCCAGCCGAGGCCCAGCGTCATGACGCCGAGCAGGGCAACGATGATCGCAACGGGGATCATCATCAATCCGATCAGCAGATAGTCGATGAAGAACGCGAGGATACGGCGCGTGCGGACACCGCGGTAAAGATAACCGTCGTCCTGTGCATTGTCGAGAATTTCGCCGTCGAGGGGCCGGGCTGTCATAAACGATCCTCTTTCGATTGGTTCATGACAGAGATGGGGAACCTGGCGCGCGCTTCAAGCTTTCCAGCGCGAAATCACAGCAATTCGGCCATTTCGAGCGCGAAATAGGTGAGAACCCCGTCACAACCGGCGCGCTTGAAGGCGAGGAGGCTCTCCACCATCGCTCTCTCGCCGTCGATCCACCCATTGGCCGCCGCGGCCTTGATCATCGCATACTCGCCGGAGACCTGATAGGCGAAGGTCGGAACGGCGAATGTATCCTTCAGGCGGTGGACGATGTCGAGATAGGGAAGCCCGGGCTTCACGATCAGCATGTCCGCTCCTTCCAGAAGATCCTGCTCGGCTTCCCGCAACGCTTCGTCACTGTTGGCGGGGTCGATGTAGTAGGTCTTCTTGTCTCCCTTCAGCAGCCCGCCCGTGCCGATGGCTTCGCGGTACGGGCCGTAGAAGGCGGAAGCGAATTTGGTCGCATAGGACATGATCGCGACGTTCTGGAAGCCGTTCTGGTCGAGTGCATCGCGGATCGCGCCGATACGGCCATCCATCATGTCGGAGGGCGCGATGATGTCGGCACCGGCCGCCGCCTGACCGACAGCGGCCACGGCGATCTGGGCGACCGTCTCGTCGTTGACGATCTCGCCATCGCGCAGGATGCCGTCATGGCCGTGGCTGGTGAAGGGATCGAGTGCAACATCGGTGATGATGCCGATCTCCGGCACCGCCTCCTTGATGGCACGGGTAGCCCGGTTGATCAGATTGTCCGGATCGAGGCTGTGGGAGCCGGTTTCATCCCTGCGCGAAGGATCGATATTGGGGAAGGTGGCGATCGCGGGAATGCCGAGCCTTGCCGCGCGCTCAGCCTGCCTCACCGCATGATCGACCGTATGCCGCATGACGCCGGGCATGGCCCCGAGCGGTTCCTGCCGGTTCTCACCCTCCATGAGAAACAGCGGCCAGATGAGATCATCGACCGTAAGATGGTTCTCGCGCACCAGCCGGCGCGACCAGTCGGCCTTGCGGGTGCGACGCAGGCGGCGGCTGCCGGTAATCTCATCGACGCTGCGGCGTGTGGCGGGGCTGTTCATGGTGCGGGAAAACTTGTTCACGGCTTCGACTCCAGTGTGGCGCCTCTCTATCACGCAGGCGAAATGGGTCCAAGTGGACGTCCGGCGTCCTGTGGTCGCATCCGCTTATAGCATTGACGGCCCGGGTAGCGGCGAATAATCACCTAGTGAGGCTTGCTGTTTCTGCAACGATTTGGGGGTGCCCGTGGACGTCGATTTCGGTGGCGCTGGAGATATCCTGTTTGAACAGGTCGGGCGAGCCGGCATCGTGACCCTTTCCCGGCCCGCATCGTTGAATGCGATCAATCATCGCATGATCAGCGCGCTTGCGCGGGCGCTTTCTGCCTGGGAGGCGGACAGCGCGGTCGAGCGTGTCATTATCCGGGGAGAAGGCCGTGCCTTCTCGGCAGGGGGGGACATTCTGGATGTCTACCGGGCCGGGCTCGAAGGCCGGGCCAGTCCTGATTTCTTCGCCGACGAATATCGGCTCAATGCCGCGATTGCCCGTTTTCCAAAACCCTATGTCGCGATGATCGACGGTATCGTGATGGGTGGCGGCGTCGGCGTCTCCTGTCACGGCTCCCATCGCGTGATGACGGAGAATGCGGTTTTCGCAATGCCCGAAGTGGGGATCGGTTTCTTTCCCGATGTGGGCGGCAGCCATCTTCTGTCGCGCCTGCCGGGCGAGTTCGGCATGTATCTGGCCCTGACCGGCAATCGCATTCGCCGTGGTGATGCCTGTGCGGCGGGGCTGGCGACCCATTCGGTCGATGCCGGGCAACTGCCGGCGCTCATGCAGGCATTGTGCGAGAGCGACAGCGTGGATGGGACGCTCTCCGTATTCGATGGCGCGGCAGAACCGCAGATGGACGAGGGCACTGTGCATGCGATCGCACGCCATTTCTCCTTCGGCAGCCTGCCCGAAATTCTGGAATCGCTTGCCGACGACCAGGACGAATGGGCACAAGACACTCTCGCCACGATCGAAAAACGCTCGCCCACCAGCCTTCATGTCGCGTTCCGCCAGGTGCGTGCGGGCGCGATGCTGGAGATGGACGAGTGCATGAAGATGGAGTTCCGCATCCTTAACCGGATGCTCGCCGGGCATGACTTCTATGAGGGTATTCGCGCCGTCCTTGTTGAAAAGGGCAGCACGCCCCGCTGGAAGCCTGAAAAGCTGGGCGACGTTCGGGAAGAGGACATCGACGCCTATTTCGCACCGCTGACCGACGGGGAACTGACGCTGTGAATGGTGAAACCCTGTCGGGCATAACGTCCAGCCGGCCGTCTCAACTCGACAGTCTCTATTTCGGGTTTCACCGGCTGATCGCGATCGCCTGCCTGATCATGGGGCTTTTCTACTGGGTCCGGCTTCTGGGCTTCTATCCCGGTCTTATGTGGCGGTTCGACCTCATGCCGGTCCACTGGCAGGTCGCGAGCGTCATTCTCGCGGTCATCTATCCCTTTGCTTCGGTTGGCCTCTGGCTGGTCGCGCCGTGGGGCGCGGTCATCTGGTTTTTATGCGCGGGCGCGGAAGTGGTGATGTTTGGCGTATTGCCTGATCTTTTCGGACACAACTACCCGCTGATCGGCTTTCATCTTGTGGTGGCCATTGTCTATGCGGTCCTGCGCTTCGCCCGTTACCGGAGCAGACGCAGGGCAATGCAGTAGCCCCGTTTCGTTTCCGCACCCACAGCCGCTGCTTCTCTCAAGCTTTCATCGAATGCCCGCAGCCCGGTTTACCGGCTGTTAGCCGTGTTTGCAGGGGCGGCTTTTGTAAGGCGTTGTTAAGGCTAGTGTTTAAGTCGAATTTTAGAAGCATTCGATAGGGTCAGGCCAAGGTGAGACAAAAAACAAAAATCACCGGCGTCAAACGAGAGGCTTTAGTTATGAATACTTCGCGACCCGCGGCGAAACCTGCCGCTACGAATGACGAACGCAAAGATGCACTGCGTTCTCTTTATCTTGAATCTCTCCAGCTCGTGGAGCGACTGCACCGCCGTCTGCTCGACGTGATCAAGGACGAGTTCGAGCGCAACGGACGCAGCGACATCAATGCCATCCAGGCATTGCTGCTCTTCAACATCGGTGACACGGAACTGACGGCTGGCGAGCTGCGCTCGCGCGGCTATTATCTCGGCTCCAACGTCTCCTACAATCTCAAGAAGCTGGTCGATCTCGGCTTCGTCAACCATCAGCGCTCGCGCGTCGACCGTCGTTCGGTGCGCATCAGCCTGACGCCCAAGGGCGCCCAGGTCGCCAAGGTGGTCGAGGGGCTCTACAACCGCCACATCGGCTCCATCGAGCAGGTCGGCGGGATCAGCCCCGACGAGTTCAGCCAGATGAATCGTGCCCTGCAGCGGCTCGACCGCTTCTGGAACGACTCGATCGCATACCGTATGTAGTCTCACCTTGATCACCTGGCTGCGCGCCGGTGTGCAGCCAATGAAGGCCGGCGTGGCGGGACGCCGGCCTTTACGCGTTTGTTATCGCGCTCAAAGTGACGCACGGTCACGTTAAGGTCATAATCCGGTGGGATGCAGCCTGATGGAGGCCGCGCGGTGCGTCTTGCGCCGATTTCTGATCAGGGTTCGCGGATTCTTAACGCAGTCGCGGCATGTATGGCTGCAGGACTGCATGCAGTACCCTGGAAGGGGCTGACGAGCCAAGAGAGCACGGATACGCGTATGAAGACGAACCGCCGCATGTTTTTAACCGGTGCCGGTGCAGCCGCAACGGCAGCGATGACCGGAGCCGCCAGTGCCCAGGACCTGATCGAGGCGATCATCCGTTCGCCGCGGCGCGGCGCCTGGAACGATCAGTTCGACGCGCGGGCGAGCAGTGGCGGCAAGGTGGCGTCCAACCTCCCCATCTTCAGCCAGGAAACGGTGTCCTATGTCGAGCGCGCGATCATGGAGTATTCCAGCATCGCCTCGCAGGGTGGCTGGCCGCGCGTTCCCGATGACAAGAAACTGGAACTGGGCGTGGTCGATCCCAATGTGGAGATCCTGCGCCGCCGGCTGATGATCTCGGGCGATCTTTCGGAGCGCGCGGGCATGTCGCAGTCGTTCGATTCCTATGTGGATGCTGCCGTGAAGCGCTTTCAGGCCCGCCACGGCCTGCCGGCCGACGGTGTGACCGGGCGTCATACCTTTGCCGCTCTCAACGTTCCTGCAGCAATCCGCCTTGGCCAGCTCGAAACCAATCTCGTTCGGCTGCGCTCCATGTCCGGTTTCCTGGGTGACCGCTATGTGGTGGTGAACATCCCTGCTGCTGAAATCGAGGCGGTGGACAATGGCCGCGTAATGCTGCGTCATACGGCGATTGTCGGCAAGATCGACCGCCAGACGCCGATCCTGAATTCCAAGATCAACGAAATCATCATCAATCCTTACTGGAATGCGCCCGTTTCGATCGTCCGCAAGGACATCATCCCGCTGATGCGCAAGAACCCGAACTATTTGACGGACAACAACATCCGCCTGATCGCGCCGGACGGCAGCGAAGTGGATCCGCTGACGGTGGACTGGTCGACGGACGACGCGGCAAAATACCGGTTCCGCCAGGATCCGGGCCGGATCAACGCCATGGCGTCGATCAAGATCAATTTCCCGAACCCGCATGCGGTCTACATGCACGACACGCCGCAGCAGGGGCTGTTCCGCGATCTCGACCGGTTTTATTCGTCGGGCTGCGTGCGCGTTCAGAACGTGCGCGACCTCGTCACCTGGCTCCTCCGCGAGACCGACGGCTGGGACCGCCGGCGCATCGAGCAGACGATCCAGAACGAGGAGGATGTCCGGGTTTCGCTCAACAATCCGGTTCCAGTGTATTTCACCTATATCTCCGCCTGGTCGACTGGCGACGGTGCCGTGCATCTGCGCGACGACATTTATGGACGGGACGGGGCGAGCGAATTGCAGATTTCGACGGCGCTCTGATCCGTCCACCCATGGTGAATTGCCGCAGCCGCCCGGAAACGGGCGGCTGCTTCGTTTCTGGAGGATAAATTTTCGCCGTCAGGCGTGGTGAGGTCGGGGGAAAAGTGCTAGATGCGCCACTTCCGCATTTGATCCATCATCGAAGGGGACACACCGCCATGGCAATTGCGACCGCCGCCGCCTCCAGCGAGACCGACGCATTCTTCACCCGACCGCTCGAAGACAGCGACCAGGACATTTTCTCCGCAATCCGTCAGGAACTTGGCCGCCAGCGTCATGAGATCGAGCTGATCGCCTCGGAAAACATCGTCTCGCGCGCCGTGATGGAGGCGCAGGGCACGGTCCTGACCAACAAATATGCGGAAGGTTATCCGGGCAAGCGGTATTATGGCGGTTGTCAGTATGTCGACATTGTCGAGGAACTGGCCATCGAGCGCGCCAAGAAGCTTTTCGGTTGCGAGTTCGCCAATGTGCAGCCCAATTCCGGTTCGCAGATGAACCAGGCCGTGTTCCTGGCGCTCCTGCAGCCGGGCGACAGTTTCATGGGCCTCGACCTGAATTCGGGCGGCCACCTGACCCATGGCTCACCGGTCAACATGTCCGGCAAGTGGTTCAACCCTATCTCCTATGGCGTGCGCGAGGACGATCATCTTCTCGACATGGACGAGGTGGAGCGTCTGGCGAAGGAGCACAAGCCGAAGCTTATTCTGGCCGGCGGCACTGCCTATTCACGCGTCTGGGACTGGAAGCGTTTCCGCGAGATCGCCGACGAGATCGGCGCTTATCTGATGGTCGACATGGCCCACATCGCCGGCCTGGTCGCCGGTGGCCAGCACCCGTCGCCGCTGCCGCACGCCCATGTGGTCACCACCACGACGCACAAATCTCTGCGTGGCCCACGCGGCGGCATGATTCTGACCAATGACGAAGCATTGGCGAAAAAGTTCAATTCGGCCGTGTTCCCGGGCCTGCAGGGCGGCCCGCTGATGCATGTGATCGCCGCCAAGGCGGTCGCGCTGGGCGAGGCGCTTCAGCCGGAGTTCAAAACCTATGCGCGCGATGTGGTGGCGAATGCCCGCGCACTGGCCGAGAGCCTGAAGGAAACCGGCCTCGATATCGTGTCGGGCGGCACCGACAACCATTTGATGCTCGTGGACCTGCGCCCCAAGAACGCAACGGGCAAGCGCGCCGAGGCAGCTCTTGGCCGCGCGAACATCACCTGCAACAAGAACGGCATTCCGTTCGATCCCGAAAAGCCTTTCGTGACCTCGGGCATCCGTCTCGGCACGCCGGCCGGCACGACGCGTGGTTTCGGCACGGCCGAGTTCCGCGAAATCGGCCATCTGATCGCCGAGGTGCTCGACGGTCTCAAGGCGGCGAACTCGGATGAGGGCAACGCCCAGGTCGAGCAGGCTGTGAAGGACAAGGTGATCGCACTGACCGAGCGCTTCCCGCTCTACCCCTATCTGGGGTAAGCAGTCACGAATGGATTCGTGAACAAGGGCCCGATATGCGCTGTCCGTACTGTCAGTCGGAAGACACACAGGTAAAGGATTCCCGCCCCGCCGAAGACGGGGCGGCGATCCGGCGACGGCGCGCCTGTCCCGATTGCGGCGGGCGTTTCACCACATTCGAGCGCATTCAGCTGCGCGATCTGGTGGTGGTCAAGCGGTCGGGCCGCAAGGTGCCGTTCGACCGCGACAAGCTGATGCGCTCCTTCGACATCGCGCTTAGAAAACGCAATGTGGAGCCGGAGCGCGTGGAACGTGCGGTCACCGGCATCGTGCGCCAGCTCGAAAGCTCTGGCGAGACGGAAATCCCCTCCGACGACATCGGCCTGCTTGTCATCGATGCGCTGAAGGCGCTGGATGACGTGGCCTATGTGCGTTTTGCCTCGGTCTATCGCAATTTCCGCGAAGCCAAGGATTTTCAGGACGTGCTGGGCGAGCTGAAGGGCAAAGAGGACTGAGAATGGAGAGCGGGCCGGCAAGCGAGCTCGACCGGCGCTTTATGGCCGCTGCGATCCGGCTGTCGCGCCGCAATCTCGGACTGACCGGCACCAACCCCTCCGTTGGAACGCTGATCGTGCGCGATGGACGCATCGTCGGCAGGGGCGTCACCGCGATTGGCGGGCGCCCGCACGCCGAGCCGCAGGCGCTGGCGGAAGCCGGCGAGGCGGCGCGTGGCGCAACGGCCTATGTGACGCTCGAACCCTGCGCCCATCACGGCCGCACCCCTCCTTGCGCCAATGCGCTGGTTTCCGCCGGGATCGCCCGTGTGGTGGGGGCGGCGAGCGATCCCGATCCGCGCGTGAGTGGCAGGGGCTACGCCATCCTGCGCGAAGCGGGCATCGAGGTGGTCGAGGGTGTGCTGGCCGAAGAGGCGGCCGACATGCTGCGTGGGTATCTCACGCGATCCGAGAAGAAACGGCCAGAAGTGATTCTCAAGCTTGCCATATCCGCCGATGGCATGATCGGGCGGACAGGCGAGGGGCAGGTCGCGATCACCGGCCCCGCGTCGCGCCGGCAGGTGCACATGATGCGCGCCGAGAGCGACGCGATCCTCGTCGGTATCGGGACGGCGCTGGCGGACGATCCGTCGCTGACCTGCCGGCTGCCGGGGCTTGAACACCGCTCGCCGCTGCGCGTCGTGCTCGACCGGGCGACCAGACTGCCCGTGCAGTCCGTTCTGGCACGGACAGCACGCGATGTGCCGGTTCTGGTGACAGCGGCGGAAGACTACCAGCCGGAGCGCCGAAAGGCACTGGCCGAGGCGGGCGTCGACTTTCTCGGTGTCGAGCTCCACGACGGCGAGATCGCGCTGCCGGAGTTTCTGGAAGATCTGGCAGCCCGCGGGGTTCTCACCCTGATGGTGGAGGGGGGAGCCTTCACCGCCCGCATGTTCCTTGAGGAAGGGCTGGTTGACCGGCTCGCACTCTTTACTGGGCCATCGAAAATCGGCCCTGGCGGGATTGCCGCACCGGTCGATTGCGACCATATCCCGGAAGGTTTTCGCCTGCTGCGCGAGGCGCGGTTCGGCGACGATGTGTACCTGGAATATGTGAAAGGCGACTGATGTTCACCGGCATTGTCACAGACATAGGCGTGGTGCAGTCCGTCACCCCGCGCGACGAAGGGGTGCTGTTGCGCATCGAGACCAATTTCGATCCCGAGACCATCGATATCGGTGCGTCCATTGCCTGTTCGGGGGTGTGCCTCACCGTGGTGAAACTGCCTGAAGAAGGCGCGAATGCGCGCTGGTTCGAGGTCGAGGCATGGGAAGAGGCCCTGCGGCTGACCACGGTTTCCGACTGGCAGCAGGGACAGCGCATCAATCTGGAACGCGCGCTAAAGGTGGGCGACGAACTGGGTGGACATATCGTCTCGGGTCACGTTGACGGCACGGCGGCAATCGTTGAGCGCAGGGATGAAGGCGAGGCGGTTCGCTTCGTGCTCGAAGCACCGAAGGAACTGGCGAAGTTCATTGCGCCGAAAGGCTCGGTGGCGCTGGACGGCACGTCGCTCACGGTCAATCGCGTCGAGGGTATGCGTTTCGACGTTTTGCTCATTCACCACTCGCTTTCCGTCACCACCTGGGGAGAGCGGAAGGTGGGCGACCGGGTGAATATCGAGGTCGATACCATGGCGCGATACGCCGCACGTCTTGCGGATGCCGCCAAAGAGGCTTAAGGCAGCGCTCTCATTTTAGAGTTTATGCCGTGTGGAGAATGTCCATGGCCGATGCGCGCCCCCTGAGGCTGCTGATCGTCGAAGCCCGTTTTTACGACCATCTGGCCGATGGTCTTCTTGAAGGTGCAAAGGCTGCATTGGATGCCGCCGGTGCGGCCTATGATGTGGTAACGGTTCCCGGAGCGCTTGAAGTGCCCGCAGCGATTGCCTTCGCCGCGACTGGCAATAGCGGTCCGCTTTATCATGGTTACGTGGCGCTCGGCTGCGTTATCCGCGGCGAGACCTATCATTTCGATGTGGTTGCCAATGAATCGAGCCGCGCGCTGATGGACCTCGCCGTGCAGAAGAATCTTGCTATCGGCAATGGCATCCTGACCGTCGAGAATGAGGCCCAGGCGCTTGCCCGCATCGAGAAGAGCGAGGGCACCAGCGGCGAAAGCATGGGTAAGGGATATTTCGCCGCCGAAGCGGCACTGACGATGATTGCGCTCAAGCAGCGCATGGGAGCTTGATGTGACCGAACCGACCGCAGACGGCTTTCGCCCGGCCAACAAACGGGGTTCAGCCCGCCTTGCAGCCGTTCAGGCGCTCTACCAGATGGATGTGGCGGGCACCGGCCTGCTGGAAACCACGGCGGAATACGAGCTTTTCCGCCTTGGCAAGGAGATCGACGGCGAGCTTTACCGCGATGCCGATCCGCAGTGGTTCCGCGCCATTTTGGCCGGCGTTGTGGAAGACCAGAAGACCATCGACCCGGTGATCCGCAAATCGCTGACCGAAGACTGGCCGCTGTCGCGCCTCGATTCGACGCTGCGTGCCATCCTGCGCGCCGGCGTCTACGAGCTCACACGGCGCAAGGATGTGCCGGTGGCCGTGATCGTTTCGGAATATGTGGACATCGCCAAGGCGTTCTACACCGAGGACGAGCCGAAGCTCGTCAATGCCGTGCTCGACCGGGTTGCCCGGCGCAGCCGCAATGAGGGCAGGGGGAAAGACCCGGAATGACCGGCACGCGCGATGACCTGTACCGCGAGGCAAAACGCACCGCTCTGATTCTTGCCTCCGCACAGGCCATCGTCGGCTCCGCTGCCCCGATCGCCATCTCCATGGGCGGTCTTGCCGGATTTTACCTGCTCGGCAGCGACAAGTCGCTCGCAACGGCACCCGTCACAGGTTTCAATGTCGGCATCGCGCTTGGCGCTCTTCCCGCTGCCGCCCTGATGCGCGCCGTGGGGCGTCGCAACGGCTTCATGGCGGGTGGTCTGGTGACGGCGAGCGGCGGTTTCGTTGCTGCGTCGGCCCTTTTCCAGAGCAGTTTCTGGCTGTTCGCCTTTGGTCTCCTGCTGACCGGAATCGGCAACGCATTCCTGCAGCAATACCGTTTTGCGGCAGCCGACAATGCACCCTCCGATTTCAAGCCCAGAGCCATATCCTGGGTGCTGGGCGGCGGCGTCTTCGCCGCGATCATTGGCCCGCAGACCGTGATCTACACGCGTGACCTGTTCGCACCGATCCAGTTTGCCGGGGCTTTCGCCGCTCTGGTGGTGCTCGGCCTGTTGGGGTCTTTCATCCTCTCCTTCCTTCGCCTGCCAAAGGAAGCCCCCTCAGCAGCGCTCGACAGTCACGAGCCGGCCCGGCCGCTGTCTCAGATTCTCCTGCAGCCGCGTTTTCTGGTTTCGCTCTTTTGCGGCGTCGCCTCCTACGCCCTGATGAGCTTCGTCATGACGGGTGCGCCACTCGCCATGGTGGGCTGCGGATTCACGCCTGACGAGGCGACGCTCGGCATTTCCTGGCATGTGATGGCGATGTTCGCGCCGAGTTTCATCACCGGTCGGCTGATCGCGCGCTTCGGCAAGGAAACCATTGTGGCTACGGGGCTTGTGACGCTCATTGCCTGCGCCATCGTGGCGTTATCGGGCATCGAGCTATGGCAGTTCTGGACAGCGCTGATCCTGCTTGGCATCGGCTGGAACTTTGGCTTTATCGGCGCAACGGCGATGGTGGCCGAGTGCTACCGGCCATCGGAAAAGAACAGTGTGCAGGGTGTGCACGATTTTCTGCTCTTCTCGACCACGGCCTTTGCCTCGCTGATGTCGGGCCAGATCTACAATGCGTTCGGCTGGAACATGCTCGCCTGGATCGTGATTCCCGTCGCCGGTTCGTGCCTTCTTGCGCTGGGTGTCATGGCACTCAGCCGCCGGTCCAGGCAGGCTGCCTGACACGCAACCCCTTGAGAACAGGGCGTCGGCGGCCGTGCCGGCGCATCCCTGCGACAAATTATCCCTGCACAAGCTTGACGTGTCCGCGCGCCTTCGCCCAAGCTGCGCGCATTGGGCCGGGAGGGGCGCGAATGCCGCCGGCCTTTTCAGCGTGACCCGGGAGGGGGTTCCAGCTACGGGTCGAAATCAAGGGATAGATTGGCAATGAACATGCTTTACGTGGTCATCGCCTGCGGTGTGCTTTCCATACTCTATGCCATCTGGGCAACCCGGTCGGTGCTGGCCGCCGATCAGGGCAATGCACGCATGCAGGAAATCGCCGGTGCCATCCGGGAGGGGGCGCAGGCTTATTTGACAAGGCAGTACACCACTGTCGCCATTGTCGGCGTTGTGGTTTTCATTCTCGCATGGTGGCTTCTCACCGGCGTGGCGGCCATCGGCTTCCTCATCGGTGCGGTGCTTTCAGCCTCCGCTGGTTTCATAGGCATGCACGTTTCGGTGCGTGCCAATGTGCGCACCGCGCAGGCAGCCTCCAACAGCCTGGCTGCCGGTCTCGACATCGCGTTCAAGTCCGGTGCGATCACCGGCCTGCTGGTTGCGGGTCTCGCGCTGCTGGGCGTGTCGGTCTATTTCTGGGTTCTCACCGGGCCGCTCGGCCACGCGCCGACGGACCGCATCGTCATCGACGCACTGGTGGCGCTCGGTTTCGGCGCCTCGCTGATTTCCATCTTCGCGCGTCTGGGCGGCGGCATTTTCACCAAGGGTGCGGATGTCGGCGGCGATCTGGTGGGCAAGGTGGAAGCGGGCATTCCGGAGGACGATCCGCGCAACCCGGCCACGATCGCCGACAATGTGGGTGACAATGTCGGCGACTGCGCGGGCATGGCCGCCGATCTGTTCGAGACCTATGTGGTGACCGTCGTCGCCACCATGGTGCTCGCCTCGATCTTCTTCACCGGCGAGGTGGCGCTGACGCTCATGCTCTTCCCGCTGGTCATCGGCGCTGCCTGCGTGGTGACGTCGATCATCGGGACGTTTTTCGTCAAGCTCGGCTCCAACAACTCCATCATGGGCGCGCTCTACAAGGGGTTTTGGGCAACTGCCGCACTTTCGGTCGTCGCACTTGGCGGCATTGTCTGGGGCTGGCTCGGCGGTTCGACCGCCTTCTCGGCAAGCAATGGTTCCGAGTTTACCGGAACGTCGCTCTTCTGGTGCGGCGTTGTGGGGCTCGGCGTGACCGGCCTCATCATCTGGATCACCGAATATTATACCGGTGTCGGCTACCGGCCGGTGCGTTCCATCAGCCAGGCATCGGTGACCGGCCATGGCACCAATGTCATCCAGGGGCTGGCGGTTTCGCTTGAGGCAACGGCACTTCCGGCCATCGTGATCATTGCCGGCATCATCCTGTCGTTCAATCTGGCAGGCCTGTTCGGCATAGCGATCGCGGTGACGACGATGCTGGCGCTAGCCGGCATGGTGGTGGCGCTCGACGCGTTCGGTCCGGTGACGGACAATGCAGGCGGCATCGCCGAAATGTCCGACATGCCGAGCGAAGTGCGCCAGACGACCGACGCGCTCGACGCGGTCGGCAACACCACCAAGGCGGTGACCAAGGGCTATGCCATCGGTTCCGCCGGGCTCGGAGCGCTGGTGCTCTTTGCTGCCTATACGGAAGATTTGAAATACTTTGCCGCGAATGCGGAGCCGGGTACTTTCTTTGAAGGTGTGAGCGTCAATTTCTCGCTCTCCAACCCCTACGTGGTTGTCGGTCTTCTCTTCGGCGGGCTGCTGCCCTATCTGTTCGGCGGGCTCTCCATGACGGCGGTTGGCCGCGCGGGCGGTGCCATCGTACAGGAGGTGCGCCGGCAGTTCCGCGAGAAGCCGGGCATCATGGAGGGCAAGGAAAAGCCGGATTACGGTGCGGCGGTCGACCTTCTGACAAAGGCCGCGATCAAGGAAATGATCGTTCCTTCGCTCCTGCCGGTGCTCTCGCCGCTCGTTGCGTTCGCGGTTGTCTATGCCATCGCCGGCAAGAGCGAGGCCTTCTCCGCGCTCGGCGCGATGCTTCTGGGCGTCATCGTCACGGGCCTCTTCGTGGCGATCTCCATGACGGCGGGCGGCGGCGCATGGGATAATGCCAAAAAATCCTTCGAGGATGGTTTCGTGGATGCCGATGGCATCAGGCACGAAAAAGGCTCGGAGGCGCACAAGGCCTCGGTGACCGGCGACACGGTGGGCGATCCCTACAAGGATACGGCCGGTCCGGCGGTGAACCCGATGATCAAGATCACCAACATCATCGCCCTTCTGCTGCTGGCCGTTCTGGCGCACTGACAGGGCCGGCTTTGCCTGTCATAGCGGCAATGAAAAAAGCCCGCGAGCATCGCTCGCGGGCTTTCAGGTGTTGCCTGAGATTTGTGATCGGTCAGCCGCCGCCGCCGAAGAGGCCCGCAGGCGGGCCGCCCTTCGAGGCGCCGGCGAGAATCTGGCCGATAAAGGTCTGTTCCTTGCCACCCGTCGGCGTGGTGCGTGAAATGAAATCAAACACCTTGCCGTCTTCCATGCCGTAATGGGCGATTTTCGAGACACGCTCATCATCGCCGAAATAAACGGCGAGAACCTGCTGCTCGACGAGACGCGGACGCATGAAGGCGGCCCCGCGCACACGTTTCTGGGAGATGTAATAGAAGGCTTCGTTGTCGAAGGTCGCCGTTGTCGACGGCGAACCAAGTGCCAGAAGCACCTGTTCACGGCTCGACCCGACGGGAACGAGTTCCAGCGCCTGCTCGTCAATGACGTAACCCTGGGTGAGCGTTTCGCGCGCATCGAGCGTGTTGGCGACATTGCAGCCGGACAACGCAGCCGCAGCACCGGCGAGACCGGCAGCCAAAATTGTGCGTCCGACAGGATAACTGTTGATTTTCTTCACCTGCAACGACATCTCCATAGCGTCCCCGGCGCGAAGGCTTTCGAGCGAAAGCCCTTGTCCCCGCCGGCAAAACGGGTAAACCAGCTTAAGCGCCGATGCAACCTGATCCTGTCCCAAACCAGCCCCGAGGGAGGGCATTTCTCATGTTCCAGAAGCTGTTTGGCTTTGGGCAGCGTTCGCGCCGTGTGGTCATCGACGGCTTGTATGAACGAATCGTGGCGGCCTCGCGGCAGCCTGTCTTTTATGCACGCTGGGAGGTGCCCGACACGCCGCTCGGTCGCTTCGAGATGATCGCCCTCAACATGATTCTGTTTCTACGCCGGGTGCGCGACGAGGAGAGCGCAGTCGTCCGCGAGGTGGCGCAGGAGGTCACCGATGTGTTCTTCGCCGATGTGGAGCATGCGATTCGCGAGCTGGGGATCGGCGATCTGGGTGTGCCCAAGCGGATCAAGAAGCTGGCGCGCATGTTTTACGGCCGCGCTGCCGCCTATGGCGAAGCGATTGACGCGGGCGATGTGGAAGCGCTGGCTGCAGCCCTGTGCCGCAACATCCGCCCGGACGCCGAGGGCTGGACGGGTGCCGAACCGATTGCGCGATACGCGCTTGCCGCTGCGGCCTCGCTGGAAAGCCAGCAGACGGAGCGCCTGATCGCGGCCGATATTGCATTCCCTGATGCGGAAAGGGAGAATTGAGCCATGCCTGAGAAGAAGAAAACGCCGATCTCGCACGAGGTGAACGTTCATCGCCTTGCACGCAAGGGAATGGCGGTCTCCATAAGCGCAGACGCGGCCGAGCGCAGGGCGCTGGCGGAAGAGCACGATCTCCTTTCCGTTGAGCGTTTTGCGGCGGAGCTCACGGTGCGGCCCTGGAAAGCTGATGGCGTGCGCATTACCGGCACGGTTGAGGCCGACATCACCCAGGCCTGTGTGGTGACGCTGGAGCCGGTCTCGAGCCACATCGAGGAAGATGTGTCGGCGACGCTGGTGCCGGAAGGGTCGCGGCTTGCGCGCAACGAGGTGGAGGGCGGCGAGTTCGTGCTGGACGCGGAAGGCCCGGATATGCCGGACACGTTTCACGGCAGCATCATCGATGTCGGTGTGCTGGCGGTGGAGTTCTTCACGCTCGGCATTGACCCCTATCCGCGCAGGCCCGGCGCTGTTATGGAGGCTGCCGAACCGCATGAGGATGCCCCAAAAGAGGCCGGGCCCCTCTATGAGGGCCTGCAAAAGCTCGGACAAAAGTCCTGAATTGCATGAAGAAGGCGCGAAACGAGGTTGTGCCACCGGCCAAAAACGCTATTTTCGCCGCACATTTGAGCCGATACCGGCGCCCGATCAACCATTGAGGCACATCACGCGTGGTACGCATTTCGATTGACGCTATGGGTGGGGATCATGGTCCCGAGGTCACGCTGCGTGGTCTGACCAAGGTCATCGAACGGCGTCCTGACGCCCGTTTCCTGATCTATGGCCGCGAGGACACCGTTTTGCCGGTGCTCGACGGCTTACCCGTCCTCAGGGATGTGAGCGAGTTCACGCATTGCGAGGTTGCAGTGCGGATGGACGACAAGCCGAGCCAGGCCCTGCGCCAGGGCCGCTGGAAGTCGTCCATGTGGAAAGCCATTGAAGCGGTCAAAAACGGCGAGGCGGATGCCTGCGTCTCCGCCGGCAACACCGGCGCGCTGATGGCGATGTCGAAATTCTGCCTGCGCACCATGGCCGATATCGAGCGGCCGGCGATCGCCGCGATCTGGCCGACCCTGCGCAGCGAAAGCATCGTTCTGGATGTGGGTGCGACGATCGGCGCCGACGCCCAGCAGCTTGTCGATTTCGCCATCCTTGGCGCCGCCATGGCCAATGCGCTTTTCGATCTCGACCGGCCGACCGTCGGCCTGCTGAATGTGGGGGTCGAGGAAATCAAGGGCCAGGAAGAGGTCAAGGAGGCCGGGCGCATGCTGCGCGAGGCCGCGCTCAACACGATGCGCTATGAGGGGTTCGTGGAGGGCGACGACATCGGCAAGGGCACCGTCGACGTGGTGGTCTCGGAGGGCTTTGCCGGCAACATCGCGCTGAAGACTGCCGAGGGCACGGCGCGACAGATTGCCGGCTATCTCCGCGAAGCCATGAGCCGTACGCTGATGGCGCGCATCGGCTACCTGTTCGCACGCGGCGCATTCCAGCGCCTTGGCGAGAAGATGGACGTGCGCAAGGCGAATGGCGGCGTCTTTCTCGGCCTCAACGGCATCGTTGTCAAAAGCCATGGCGGGGCGGATGCGGAAGGTTTTGCTGCCGCCGTCGAGCTTGGATATGAAATGGCGCGCAGTCACCTGCTCGACAGGACGCGTGCTACCCTGGACCTTTATCACGCCCGCAAGCCGCAGGTGGCTGCCGGCGCTGCAGCCGTGAATGAATAGGACGCTGTAATGACTAGATCCGTCGTGCGTGGCATTGGCTCTGCTCTGCCGCGCCGCATCATGAAGAACGCGGAGTTCGAGAAACTGGTCGATACAACCGACGAGTGGATCGTTCAGCGGACCGGCATTCGCCAGCGCCACATCGCCTCGGAGGACGAGACGACGGCATCGCTGGGTGAGGCGGCAGCACGCGCGGCTCTCGACAGCGCCGGCCTGACGCCGGCGGATATCGACATGATCATTCTGGCGACTTCGACGCCCAACAACACCTTTCCTGCGACCGCAGTCGAAATCCAGGAGCGGCTCGGCATGTCCGGTGGCTTCGCCTTCGATATGCAGGCCGTGTGCAGCGGCTTCGTCTACGCCGTCACCACCGCCGATCTCTATATTCGCGGCGGTCAGGCAAAGCGGATGCTGGTGATCGGCTCCGAAACCTTTTCGCGCATTCTCGACTGGACCGACCGCACCACCTGCGTGCTCTTCGGCGACGGGGCCGGCGCGGTGGTTCTGGAGGCGCAGGATGGCGAAGCGGCACTGGATCAGCGCGGCGTCATCGCCTCGTCGCTGCGTTCCGACGGCAGCCAGCGCGACAAGCTCTACGTCGATGGCGGCCCGTCTACCACCTGCACGGTGGGGCACCTGCGCATGCAGGGGCGTGAAGTCTTCAAACATGCCGTCGGTATGATCACCGACGTGATCGAGGATGTTTTCGCCAAGGCCGGCATCACCGCCGAGGACATCGACTGGTTTGTCCCCCACCAGGCCAACCGGCGCATTATCGACGCTTCGGCCAAAAAACTCGGCATTGCCGAGGAGAAGGTCGTGGTGACGGTGGACCTGCATGGCAACACGTCTGCCGCCTCGGTGCCGCTGGCGCTGTCGGTGGCTGTCGAGCGTGGCCAGATCAAGAAGGGCGACCTGGTGCTTCTCGAGGCCATGGGCGGCGGTTTTACCTGGGGCGCGGTGCTGGTGCGCTGGTAGTGGAAGCAAATCACGTGTATCGTCCTTGACCGTTGCAAAGCATTTTTTGTAACGTCAGCGCCGCGTATTGAAATCACAAGCATTTTCAAGATCTGGATGGGTAGCCCTATGGGGGGAAAGACACTGACGCGTGCCGAGCTGGCTGAGGCCGTCTATCGGAAGGTCGGACTGTCACGAACCGAATCCGCTCAGCTTGTCGAAATGGTTCTGCAGGAAGTCTGCGACGCGGTGGTCCGCGGCGAAACGGTGAAGCTTTCCTCTTTTGCCACCTTCCAGGTGCGCGACAAGAACGAGCGCATCGGCCGCAACCCCAAGACCGGCGAGGAAGTGCCGATCTCTCCGCGCCGGGTGATGACCTTCAAGGCCTCGAACGTTCTCAAGGACCGCATTCTCAAGGCGCATCAGGCAAGGCGCATGCGCAAGAGCGCCTGAACGCCCAGCGCATTTTGCAGTCAGGTGGAATCACCTGACGTCAGCACAAATGCAGGAAATCAGGCAGATAGAGCGGAGCGGCGTTTCCGTGAAACGGTGAAGCACTCTGGAGGTCTGGAGCAGGGCTGAACGGTTTTTTCTGAACCGCGAAGTGGTTTACACTCACGAATCGATGGGCGTTACCTCACGCGGCTTATGCCGTGCGCAGGCCGCCCGATTCGAACGGGTGACGGCGTAGTGCGCCGGCCTGCAGGAGATGCACGATCATGGACAAGAGCCCCGACGCCTTCCGCACAATCAGCGAAGCGGCTGAAGAGCTGGACCTGCCGCAGCATGTGCTGCGCTTCTGGGAGACCCGGTTTTCGCAGATCAAGCCGCTGAAACGGGGCGGCGGCCGCCGCTATTACCGGCCGCAGGACATCGACCTGATCAAGGGCATCCGCCACATGCTCTATGACCAGGGATACACGATCAAGGGCGTGCAGAAGCTCCTGCGCGAGAACGGCAACCAGTTCGTCGTGGCGATCGGCCGGGGTGACGTGGCCGCTGTGGAGGCCATTGCGCAGAGCCACCAGGCAGAGGCCGAGAAGACCGCCTCCGAAGAGGAGGTTCTGGTGGGAACGCCGAAGGCGAGGCCAAGCAAGCGCTTTTTCGGCCTCGGCCGTGGCGAGCAGGAGGGGCCTGTCACCGCCGATGCGGCAAGCCTTTCACGCGACAACAGGGCGCTTCTGCAGGAGGCGCTGTTCGATCTCCTGGAATGCAAGCGCCTGCTCGACCAGGTGCGTTGAGCCGTTCTTGCCGGGTCGGAAGAGAGGGCTTGTCGAAAGCCCGCGCTGATGCCGGCTTTTTACCATTGAGTTGTTTTTAGGCCTTGCGCGCACGATGCGGAAACTATATCCCTTGCGCCGGTTCGGAGCGTAGCGCAGCCCGGTAGCGCACTTGACTGGGGGTCAAGGGGTCGTGGGTTCGAATCCCGCCGCTCCGACCATTTTTCTTTTCACTTCAAGATGTTGCAGCGTCTGGAAGAATGCGACGTCCTGTTCGCTTGAACAGCTCTTCGTGGCCATCCACTGCACCAGACGCCGTCCATTGGACAACGTTCCCGGATAGGGCGCTGTCTGGACGATATCCAACGTGGATGAAGCGTTGGAGCAACCGAAATCCGGGTTCCGGTTATTAGAGCGGATCATCGTTTCACGGAAATGCCGCTGCGTTCTATCTATCTGTTTCTCCGCATTTATGCGGACGTCAGGTGATTCCACCTGACTGCAAAATGCTCTAGTTCTGAAGCCTGGCGACAACGCGGTCAGCCATTCCAGCGCAACGCGCACCGTCGAATGGAAAGATCGAATCGAAACCGCGCTCGAGTTGCGCTTCGAGTTCGGTGCGCATCTGGCGTCGTGCGCGGTATAATCGCGTCCTCACCGTCACCACATTGAGATTCAGGAGTTCTGCAATCGCACGAACCTTGAGCCCTTCCGTCTCGTGCAGCAGAAGCGGCAACCGAAGATCGGCCGGCAGGTTGGAAACAGCCTGTTCGAGCAGGCTGCGAAGCTGCGAACGCCCCGTGGAGGCTTCGGGATCATTCAGATCGCATCCGGGAAAACTCACAATCTGTGGATTTGATGCTTCGCTCACAGTGTCAAATTCCTCCTGCGGCCGCACTTTGCGCTGAAGCATGAGAGCATTGTTGATGGCAATTCTGGTGACCCAGGTCGAAAAGCTTGACCGGCCCTGAAATTCGCCCAGACGCGTGAAGGCGGAGAGATAGGTCTCCTGTACGGCCTCTTCAGCCTCGGCGTCGCTGGAGACAATGCCTCGTGCAACACGGAAGAGTCGCGGGTTCATCCGGCGGATGAGCTCGCGTATGGCTGCTTCGTCCCTTGAAAGGGCAGCTGCAACCAGCTGCCCCTCCGAACTCTGTGCCAGACCGGGTGTTGCAGATGCTCTGCGTTGAGCCTGAGCGCTCATCCGGCGTCTCCCTCAATGCGGCCGCGAGCGAGAATGTCCGGGACTGCCGGAAACACCTCAAGGGCACCGGGCGGCAGGTCGTCAGACGCGCTGCTGGCATCTTCAAACCCCGGTGTACCCGGCTGTCCCACAACGATGCGGCCCACCATTCCCGCCATCTCATGGGGGATGCAATGATAGTCATAGACACCCGGCACATCCAGAACGACCTCGAAACTCTCTTCGGGAAGCAGAAAACCGCTGTCCCAGGGGGATGCCTTGAGGGGAATGCGGCGCTTCCGGTCAAAGTTTTCAGGATGGTATGCGGTCGCGGTATGGCTGTTGACCGGGTCACGATTGACAAACCGTAATACCGTCCCGGGCGCGACGGCCAGCCCGACAGGCGAAAACCAGATGCGTTCGCCACGCGGTGTTCCGCGCATCTCGATGATTTCAAGCGGCGCTGAACGCAGGGTTCTTACGGTTGCGAGGGTGGCCGCCAGGCCACCCCCCAACTGGAGGAATCTGCGACGTGACGGTCTCATTTGGCAAGACGCGTTCTGGCGTCCCCATCATGATAGAGCACGATATGCGCGTGCGGTTTGTCGACGCCCGGGTGCCCTGCATTGTAGTAGACCTCTGCACTGCTCACCGTGTGCGATCCGATAGCCAGCCCCTCGTAAGCCGTGCCGTTCTCAAGCTCTTCAAGCGGCGTCATGTAGACGGTGGCGGACAGCTTTCCTGCGTGGTCGTAGGAAAGGAATGGCCCGGCCGGAAGGGTTTCCGGGTCGACGAAGAGCGTGCCGAGGCCGGGAATGAACTCCGGCAGCGGCAGCACGTCGCTCACCTGAACATAGGGCTCCCCCGGAGGAGCGGATTTGAGGGCTTCCTCGTCATGGGCGAGGGCCGGCACGGAAGTCAGCGCAATCGTGGTCACCAGTGCTAGAACTGACGATTTCATTGTTTGTCCTTTCCATTCATGTGGAACGCCTTGTGCGGACGTTCGACATGTTGGATGCACAAAAACGAAAAACGTTCGCGGCTGACTGAATTTTTCAGGAGTCGGGACGCAGGAACAGCGTCGTCATTGTGGACGGCGCGCCGCCATCCATTTCTGTTCCAGCGCGATCATCCCCCAAAGCAGGCCGAGAAGCAGGTAAAAATGGCGCCAGTGATCGGTGTCGATCACCGTGCCGAGTGCCACATGGCCAACGAAGACGATGTAGACGCAGATCAGATAGGGCTGCCAGGGACGGCGGCGGAAGAGGATGCGGAAACCTGCCGCGAGCGACCACAGGATCAGCGTCAGATAGGCCGCGAAACCCAGCCAGGAATAATCCAGCAGCGTCTTCAGCCAGATATTGTGCGTGTCCTCACCGAGAATCTGGCCGAACTGCAGGGGGCCGATGCCGAGCGGATGTTCTGTGGCCCAGCCGAAACCGATGCCGAAACGCGCGAAGCGGCCAAGGCGGGCGCTGTCGTAATCCTGCACGAGCTGAGCGCGCTGGGTGAAGAGCTCCGATACGGCGGGAATCTGAAGCGCGAGAATGAGGGCAAGCGCGATGCCGGTAACTGCCAGAAGCGCGGTGACGGCGATGCGCAGCCGCGCGGTGGCAGTTCCGGCATTGAGAAAGACGACAAGCACCAGAAGGCTCGAGGTCAAGACGAGGAGGCCCCACGCGCCGCGCGAAAAGGAAAAGAAGATGCCACCCGTAACGATGAGAAGCAGCGGCGCGGCAAGAAAGGCAATGCCCGGCCGCGCCGTCAGGATCAGGTAGAGAAGATAGATCGCCGGTAGTGTCAGGAACGGACCAAACACGTTCGGATCTTCGAAAACGCCGGCGGCGCGCCCGAATTTGGTGAACATTGCAGCGCCCGGAAAGGCGTTGAAATATCCGAGAATTCCAAACAGAGCCGTGATCGCGGCGGCGGCCACCCAGGCGCGGAAAACGACGGAAAGCAGCTCGGCCTCCGCCTCGACGATCGCGGCAAAGAACACGGATGTGAGCGCCAGAAACAGAGAGACCGCAATATAGAGCGGGATCGTGCCGAGATCTGCCAGCTGCGATAGCGAAATGAGACCGCCGATATTGAAGGCGATGAGCAGCGCCAGAAGCGGTGCGACACGCCGCGATATCCTGAGGCCCGCCAGCGCCCAGACGGCGATAAGGCCGACCATGTAGAGCTCATAGGGGGCCGGTTCGCGAATGACGAAGCCGGACAGGAAAACGCCAAGACCGATCGCCGCCAGCTTCATGAGTGAAACCAGCTTGGCGTCAACGGCGGCGCGGGGCAGGCCCGGCGGCGGTCTATCGTAAGCGAGCAGGCTCAATAGGCGTTTTCCGTGTTGAACAGGCTGATCGGTGTCAGGAACAGGATCTTGAGATCGAGCCAGAGCGACCAGTTCTCGATGTAGTAAAGGTCGTACTCCGTGCGTTTGCGGATTTTTTCGTCCGTATCGATCTCGCCGCGCCAGCCATTGATTTGCGCCCAGCCGGTGACGCCCGGTTTGACCTTGTGACGGGCGAAGTAACCGTCGACGACTTCTTCATAGAGACGATTGTGGGTTTGCGCCGTTACCGCATGCGGCCGTGGACCGACAAGGGAGAGGCTGCCAAACAGCGCGTTGAAGAACTGCGGCAGCTCATCAATGGAGGTCTTGCGGATGATGCGGCCGACACGCGTGACGCGCGGGTCGTTCTTGGTGACTGCCGCCTTCGCGGTCGGGTCGCATTGCTCGACATACATGGAACGGAACTTCAGGACTTCGATCGGTTCGTTGTTGAAGCCGTGCCGCAACTGCTTGAAGAGCACCGGCCCCCTGCTGTCGAGCTTGATGGCGATGGCCGTCGCAAGCATGATCGGTGAAAAGACGATGATGCCGATCAGGCTGAAGAGGATGTCAAAACCCCGCTTGGCAACCGAATCCCAGTCGTTGATGGGCCGGTCGAAAATGTCGAGCATCGGCACCGAGCCGATATAGGAATAGGCGCGGGGCCGGAAGCGCAGATGGTTGGCGTGAGCCGACAGCCGAATGTCGACCGGCAGCACCCAGAGCTTCGAGAGGAGCGATAGAACACGCTTTTCAGCCGAGATCGGAAGGGCGACGATCAGCATGTCGATACGGGCAATGCGGGTGAACTCCACCAGCTCCGTGATGGTGCCGAGCTTGGGATAACCGGCGATGACGGGTGGCGAGCGCAGGTCGTCGCGGTCGTCGAACAGACCGCAGATGCGAATGTCGTTGTAGGGTTGCTGTTCGATCGAGCGGATGAGCTGTTCGGCATTGGACCCGCCACCGACGATGACCGCGCGGCGCTCGATCGTGCCATTGCGAGCCCAGCGGCGCAGGAGCTGCGACATGGTGATACGCAGCACGAGCAGCGCTCCGAACCCGCACACGAACCAGGAACCGAGCCAGAAGCGCGAGAAACTGTCGGAAATCTTCAGGAAGAAGCCCGTCAGGGCCAGGGCCGCGAATGTGGCCATCCACGCAACCAGCACCCGCCCCATCGACCCGGTGGGATTGCGCAGCGCGCGCATCTGATAGCAGCTGGTGAACTCGCAAAGCACCACCATGAGGACCGAGCCGCCGCCGATGACGGTCATGTAGTGCCAGAAGAGAAACGGCGAAAGGCCGACATAGAGTGTGTAGAGAACGAAGCCGCTCAAAAGCAGCATGGAGAATTCCACCAGACGCATGACGCCGAGAACCATGACCGGCGACATGGTTTCGCGCTTGTATTGCTGTGCGACCTGCCAGGCGATGGGATTGAGCCTGCTTTGCTCGTCTCCCGCCTTCAGCATGCCCGGCTTTCGCGGTGCCCTCGACGTCTGGAGCCGCTTCGGGTCGATCTGGTTCATGAACGGCAATGCCCCCTGACTTTTGCGACCGCAACATAAGTGGGAGGGGGCTAAGATTCTGTTTCAGGCAACGGATTGCCGGAAATGCTCGTTTTCTTGCTTAACGATTTGCTTTCAGGCTGGCGCGGTAGGCAGTCTCTATTGCTGCGGCCATGACGTCCGCACCGAAGCGCGTTCGAAGATCATCGCGCGACGGCATGATCGCGTGAAAGGCTGTTTGATCGGATAATGCCAGACGCATTTTTGCGGCAATGGCTTCGGAATCCGGCTGCGTGAGGGCAGGGGAATCCTCGCCGAAGATCTCTGGAATTCCGCCCACCGAACTGGCGATCAGCGTGCGGCCTGCCGCCAGTGCCTCAAGCACGATATAGGGCATGGCCTCGGCGCGCGAGGGGACCACCATGATTCGTGCCAGTGAAAACGCATCGCGGGCGGGCATGGCCGGCAGGAAGCGGATGCGGTCGCCAAATCCAAGATCCTGCGCCTGGCGCCTGTAACGCCCGAGATCATCGCCGTCTCCAACCATGACGGCGGTGAGGCTGCGATCAAGCGATTTCTCCGCCAGCGCCAGCGCATCGATGAAAAGGTCGGGGCCTTTCAGGTCGCGCATCATGCCGATGTAGAGGAAATCGGCCGCGCCCGGCATCGTCTGGACCGGGGCGAACTCGTCAGTGGTAAGGCCGTTATAGACGAGCGTGAAGGGCGCGCGCGGAACGCCGACCTTTTGCTCGAATGTGCGCCGCTCATAGTCCGAAACGAACAGGATGTGATCGGTCAGGCGATCCATCATGCGCTCGATCGAGAAGAAGAAGCGGCCGGTGGCGGTCTCTGCGGCGTAATGCAGGCTGCCGCCGTGGGGGGAATAGATGCGTGCGGGCCTCTGGCCGGACAATCGCATCAGGGTGCCGAAGACGCGTGCATAGACGCCGCCCTTGGCGCCGTGACCGTGAAGGACGTCGGGACGCATCTCGCGTACGACGCCATAGGCGCGCCGCGCAGCGGTCAGATCGCCAAGTCCTATATGACGCTGCATGGGCGTCCGCTTCACCCCCAGCGAAAGACGCGGTTCCAGTTCCGCGATGAGGTTCGTCTCATACGCCCCGCCCGTGGTGGAATCGCAGATTATGCCGACCTCGTGCCCGGCGGCACGCTGCGCATCGCACAAATCACGAACATGGCGAAAAATTCCACCAACGGGAGAGCGAAAACAATGGACGATCCTCAGCTTTTCGCCCGTCGGCACGGCCTTGGCCCTTATTGGAGGATGCGCTTCAGAACAGGCGTTCGCGGACATAGACCGTGTCACCGGGAAGAAGCGGATCGGACGTTACGACACGACCGGTCATGACCTTGCCGTTGATATCGCGGGTTATGTCGACATTGTTCTGGTTGGCGCGCGGGCTGAAACCGCCAGCGGCGGCCACGGCCTTTTGAACCGTCATGCCTGGTACATAGGAATACTGTCCGGGCGCTCCGACTTCGCCCATCACGAAGACAGGGCGGTAGCGGTCGATCTCCACGGATACATCCGGATCGCGTAGATAACCCTGCCTGAGCATGCCGGCAATGGACTGTTCAACCTGTTTTGAGGTCTTGCCGCGGGCAGGAACCGAACCGATCAGCGGAAATGCGATGTAACCGGCCTGGTCGACGCTGTAGGTGTTGGTCAGGTTGTCCTGATCGAAAACGGTGACGCGCAGTGAATCTCCAGCGTCGAGCACATAGGGCTGGTAAAGCGCTTCGTGAAAGGCCGCCGGCGCCGGGCGGTATCCCGAACAGCCCGCAGCAAGGACGAAAGCTGCCAGCACTGGCAGGAGTTTGGCTGTTTTCATCATGACCGACTGCAAACCTCTGACGTCATCCAGTCCCGCCCGTGATCTGTCTTCGACATCTTCACGAAAGCAGGCACCATGCTCGTTTTATCCATCCGTTAGGGTTAATGTCGGGTAAAGTTGCGCCTTATACCCCCATAACGCGCATGCTTTTTCAATCTAGCGGCAGGCGCGAAGCTTTAACCGGCTGGTTACTATGCCCGTTTACCTTGGCGTCGAGCAGATTGGGAGCCAACTGGATGAACAGCGATCAGATCGCGCATGGTGACGTGGATGTCGACCTGGGCCGGCTTTTTGCCAGTGTCCGGCAAAAATGGCCACGCATTCTCTTCGCCGCACTCGTCATCACGGGACTGGTTTTTGCGGTTACCTATGCGGTGACGCCGCAATATCGCGCCCAGACACGCCTGCTGATCGAGACCCGAGAATCCATCTACACCCGCCCGCAGGGCGTGAATGACGGTGATCGTCCGATCCTCGACGGTGAGGGGGTGGCAAGCCAGGTCGAGCTGATCACCTCCACCGAAATTCTCACGCGCGTGGCCGAGGACTACAATCTTGCCAATCGCGGCGAGTTTGCCGGTGACGGTGGTTCCCTTCTGTCCGGTCTGCTTGAGATGGCCGGCCTCAAAAGTGCTCCTGTTGAAGGAACGGCGGAAGAAAAGGTTCTGCGCGCGTTCCGCGAGCGCCTGACCGTCTACCGTGTGGAGAATTCGCGCGTCATCGTCATCGAGTTTTCGTCGGAAGATCCCAAGCTCGCGGCTGAAATTCCCAATGCCGTGGCCGACGCATATGTGGCGGTGCAGAGCGATGCAAAGCTCCAGTCGAACACCAGTGCGACCCAGTGGCTCGAGCCGGAAATCCAGGATCTGCGCGAGCGCGTGAAGGAAGCCGAAGCGCGTGTCGCCGAATACCGGGCGCAGTCCGACCTTCTGCTTGGCCAGAACAACACCGTCTTGGCCACACAGCAGCTTGCCGAACTGTCGAGCGAGCTTTCCCGCACCCGGGCGAACCGGTCTGCGGCGACGGCACAGGCCGCTTCGGTTCGCAGTGCGCTTCAAAGCGGCGCTTCGGTGGAAACGCTGCCCGAAGTCATGGCGTCGCCGCTCATCCAGCGCCTGCGCGAAAGACAGGTGGAGCTCAACGCACAGATTGCCGATCTCTCCACGACGCTGCTGGGCAATCATCCGCGCATTCGCGCGCTGCGGTCCCAGCTTGCCGATCTCGATGCGCAGATCAGGAGTGAAGCCAACAAGGTGCTTGCCAGCTTTGAGGCCGAGGCAGCGACGGCTGAGCGGCGTGAGGAAGAGCTGACCGCAGAACTCAACCGCCTGAAATCCGCATCCGCGCTTGCCGAAGAAGAACAGGTGGAGCTGAGGGCTCTGGAACGCGAAGCCGCCGCCCAGCGCGAATTGCTCGAATCCTATCTGACGCGCTATCGTGAGGCCGCGTCGCGCAGCGACCGGAATTACCTGCCGGCAGACGTGCGCATCTTCTCGCGTGCCATCACGCCGAGCGAACCTTATTTCCCAAAGATCTTGCCGATCACGGTGGCGGCCTTTGTCGCGTCGCTTCTGGTCATGGCCGTCATGACGCTCCTGCAGGAACTTTTCAGCGGCCGGGCCATGCGCCCGACAGCGGGTGTCCCGGCTCCGGTGCCCGCGACGGCGCGAATGCCGCGCGCGGAGCCGTTGATGGAGCTCCATTCCGACGAGCCGGAACTCACGGATCTGGACGCCGAAAGGGCGCACATACCGATCTTTCCCAAGCGACCTGAGACGCGGCGGGAACCCGTGCAACCGGTGCGCTATGGCGAGATCGACATTGAACAGGCGTCGGAACGGCTGGTGGCGGGTGGCGCAGGCCGCGCCCTGTTCATCTCACCGGAGGGCGATGAAGCGGCGGCGGCCTCGGTTCTGGTGGCGCGGGACGTGGCCGATTCCGGCCTGCGCGTTCTGCTGCTCGATCTCACCGCTTCAGGCGCTGCGTCGCTGCCGATGCTCGAAAGCGTCGCCTATGCCGGTATTACAAACCTTCTCGCCTCGGAAGCGCAGTTTGCCGATGTGATCCACACGGACCTCTTTTCCGAGTGCCACATCATTCCGGTCGGAACGGCCGATCCGAAACGCGCCATGCGGGCGGCAGACCGGCTGCCGATCATCATGGAATCCCTGTCGGCCGCCTATGATGTGGTGATTGTCGAGTGTGGTCCATCGGATGCCCGGGATATCCGGCGCCTCCTGTCGTCCGACACCGAGGTTCTGGTGAGCATGGTCGATCCGGAGGAGGGGGACATGGCGGTCGAGATGCTCGACGACCTGCGTGAAAGCGGCGTCGATGCCCCGATCCTCGTTTCACCGGCTGGCCACCGCATGCCGCCGGCCCCGCCCGGCCGCGACGCGGCCTGATCTTGATGCCGCGACGCGGCCTGAGCCTGGCGGCGCGACGCGGCCTGAGCCCGGTTCAGCCACGCAGCAGCGCCAGCCGGCGCCGAACGGCTTTCGCAGTTGCCCAGAGCCTGGGATTGTTGTTGATCAGGCGCTTGGCGCGGGCGATGCCAGCGCGAGTCAGCGCAGCGGCGCGGCCTTTCGCCGTCAGGGGCACGAACGTGTCGAACTGGATGGTTTCCAGATCGCACCACAGTCGTTTGTAATATTCGTCGCCAACGCTGAAATCATAGATCTTCAGCTCCTGTGAGCAGGCGTCCTCGATGTTTTCGTAAAACAGGAAACGGCCCGGACTCGCTTCGCTCAGCTCATCGTCGGCAAACGAGCTGAACTCGCAGATCAGGCGTTCGCCAACGCGGCTCGAGCCGGTCACGGCGCGGAGCCTGCCGGCCACCTCCAGCCCGTGAAGCACAAAGCCCGGGTTCTGCATCTCCGCCGCATCGCCGAAGAGCGTACGGAAAGAGGCTTTTACGCGGTCAGGCGCGAAAACGTCCTGAACGCCCATCAGCGCGAAGCGGTGCGCCTTCATGTCAAAGAAGGCGTCCAGCATCGCCTCGGCCTCGGCACGTGAGCCTGCCAGACGGCGCTCATAGCCGCCCGCCGCCTCGAGCTTGCGCGCCTGCGAGCGATGCTGCTTGCGCTTCCGCTTTCCGCTGGAGCGTTCGAGAACCGCGTCGAAGCCGCCTTCGAGGTCGACGGCGAGCGAGACGTTGGGGCTGTCGCCGTGGGGCCAGCCAGAGAGCGGGTTGGTCTGATCTCCGCAGTTGCGTACCTGCCGCTCGAGCACCAGCAGGTCGATATCCGGCCGGGCATGACGGATACCGTCGACCAGCATTTGAAGGTGTGAGCCGGGCAATCCGTCGCGAACCCTGCGGCTCAGTGCCGGGAAATTGCCATTGGCGTGGCGGTCGCCGATGAAGCGGGCAACGCCAAAGCGGCCCTGTCGGGCAACTTCGAGCGCCAGACTCATCAGGTGGCCGTCCCCGTCGCAAAGCCGGGCGATGATGGGAGGGTGCGGTGCATGCTTCGCCCAGGCCGCCACCCAATCGGGGCTTTGAGCAGGCATGAAGCGGGCATCGCTGCAGTCTTCGCGATAGCGCTGCAGCGTCACAGCGTTGGCGTCGCGGACCTCGACGCCGAGGCCTTCCTCAGCGTTACCGCCGGTGGCAGACGCCCGTTCTGGCTGCTTTGCAAACGTCATCTTTCATCGCAGTCGTCAAAGCCGCCCCTCTGGCAGCGTTGCTTCAGAATACCGACAAAAGGTGAAAGAAAGATCGACGGATCAGGCGCCGCTCTCGGGCTTGCCGATCATCCAGCGGATGATGAACATCGCCGGGATGATCCACAGAAGGCCGGACAGGAAGAAATAGGCAAGGTGGATCAGCGGGCCGGATTCAGCCAGTTGCGCCACGGCGATGGCAGTCGAGAGGATGGCGTAGACGGCCACAAGCGCGACGAGCGCGACCATGCCGATGAATTTTCGAAGACGTACGGGCATGAAAAACACCTTTCGCGCGCTTCATAAAACGCTCGGAGACGCGATGCAATCGCAGGCCCCACGCAGCGCGACGGCTTGTCGCGCAAAGGCCGGTTCGGCTTGCAAGTCAGGTGGCTTTGGTTCACCAACGGTCAACTTCCAAAATGACGATGGCTGACGCTGTGGATATGACCGCTTCCAGTGCTGCAAGGGTAGACGTCTCGCAGGAGACACTTTTGCGCAACCGCAAATTCGTGCGCTTCTGGCTTTATTTCGTGCTTTTTACCCTGTTTGCGCTGGTGATCGTCGGCGGGGCGACCCGGTTGACGGAATCGGGCCTTTCCATCACCGAATGGAAGCCGATTCACGGCGTCATCCCGCCGCTGAGCGAGGCCGAATGGCAGGAGGAACTGGAGAAATACCGCCAGATTCCCGAATACCAGCAGATCAACAAGGGCATGAGCCTCGATGATTTCAAGACCATCTTCTGGTGGGAGTGGGCGCACCGGCTGCTGGCGCGCGGTGTTGGCTTCGTTTTTGCGCTGCCGCTGGCCTTTTTCTGGTTGACGGGGCGGCTCGAAAGCAGCCTGAAGCCGAAGCTTCTTGGCATTCTGGCGCTGGGTGGCCTGCAGGGCGCGGTCGGCTGGTGGATGGTCGCCTCCGGCCTGGTCGACCGGGTCGATGTGAGCCAGTACCGGCTTGCAACGCATCTCACCATCGCCTGCCTGATTTTCGCCGCGACCGCGCTCGTCGCGCGTGGCCTCGCGCCACACTCGGCGGGAAGGGCGGATGAGGGCATACGCCGCTTCGCCGGCTGGATGGTGGTGGCGGTGCTGTTTCAGATCTATCTTGGCGGCCTTGTTGCCGGTCTGCGTGCGGGCATGACCTACAACACCTGGCCGTTGATGGACGGTGCGCTGGTGCCCGGAGGTCTCTTCGCGCAGACGCCGGCCCTGATCAATTTCTTCGAGAACCCGAAGATGGTGCAGTTCGTGCACAGGCTGGGTGCCTATGCGCTGCTCGTTCTGGCGCTCTGGCAGATGGTGTTCGCGATCCGCCGCGCGCCGGGGACGACACATGCGCGCCGCGCGATCCTCTTTGCGGTTCTGGTTCTGGCGCAGGCGGCCATCGGCATCGTGACACTCATCATGGTCGTGCCGATCGATGTTGCGTTGACCCATCAGGGCGTGGCGCTCGTCGTGCTCTTCTTCGCCTGTGCGCATTGGCGGGCAACCAAGGGGCCTTATCCTCTGCCTGAAGCGCCACGACGCGGGCGCGACGAGGACGACCTCTACGCCGCCGTGTGACCTCCGCAGCCTGGCCAAAGAAAAAGGCGCGTCCGTCGGGGCGCGCCTTCATTTTTTTGCCATGAGCCGAAGCTTAAAGTCCTTCCAGCATCAGATCCATGTTCTGTACGGCCGCGCCCGAAGCGCCCTTGCCGAGATTGTCGTAGACGGCGACGAGCAGAGCCTGCGCGCGGGCGTCGTTGGCAAAGACGTGCAGCGTCATTGTGTTGGTGTCGTTGTGGATCTCGGGATCGATATCCGCCGTGCGTTCGATTGACGCGAGCGGGGCAACCTTTACCACACCGCCCTCAATCGCGCCGTAATGGTCGGCGAGTGCTGTGTGGAGTTCCGCGCCCGAGGGCACGCGGTCGAGATGGCCGAGCTGCATGGGCAGGGCGGTCAGCATGCCCTGGGCAAAATTGCCCACTGCCGGCTGCATCAGCGGCACACCGGCAAGCTTGGCATAGGTCTGCAACTCCGGCAGGTGCTTGTGGTTGAGCGTCAGCCCGTAAGGCATGAATTTGGGCGCGTCGGCGCCTCTGGCCTCATAATCTTCGATCATGGTGCGGCCACCGCCCGAATAGCCCGAAATGCCGTTGACAGTGACAGGCAGGTCGGCCGGCAGCAGGCCGGCACCGATCAGCGGACGCAGGAAGGCGATGGAGCCCTGCGGCCAGCAACCGGGATTGGCAACACGTTTGGCATTGCGGATCGCAGCGCTTTGAGCCTTGTCCATCTCGGCAAAGCCATAGACCCAGCCCTCGGCGACGCGATGGGCCGTGGAGGCATCGATGACGCGCGTTGTGTCATTGTCGATCAGCGAGACGCTTTCGCGCGCTGCATCGTCCGGCAGGCACAGAATGGCGATGTCGGCGGCGTTGAGGAATTCCGCACGCGCTGCCGGATCCTTGCGCTTCTCGGCGGGGATGGAGATCACTTCGATGTCGCGGCGTTCGGCCAGACGTGCCCTGATCTGCAGGCCGGTGGTGCCGTGTTCGCCGTCGATGAAGATTTTCGCCGTCATGATGTCAGTCCTGAAAAAGAGTCGTATTTCAACTGGTTACACATGCGTTCGGAATCAATCCGTAAAGCGCTTGAATCGATGATTCAGCTCTCATCGTCGCTTTTTCGCCGCGAGAAGGCCGAGATAGTGCATGGCGATGGTCGCCCCGGCGATTGCCGTCACATCCGCATGGTCATAGGCAGGGGCAATTTCGACAATATCCGCGCCGACAATCTCCAGCGCGCCGAGCTGGCGCAGCACTGAAAGCATCTTCGCGCTGGATGGGCCGCCGGCCACCGGCGTTCCGGTGCCCGGCGCGAAGGCCGGGTCGAGGCAGTCAATGTCGAAGGTGACATAGGCGGGGCAATGGCCGACGCGTGCGATTATGGCTTCGGCGATTTCGCCGGCCTTCATTTCTTCCACGTCATAGCCATGCAGGATGGCGATGCCGCAATCCTCCGGCGCGTGGGTGCGAATGCCGACCTGGATGGATGCCGCCGGATCGATCACGCCGTCGCGCACCGCGCGCCCGACAAAGGATCCGTGGTCGATCCGCCTGCCATCGTCATGCCATGTGTCCTGATGCGCATCGAACTGGACGAGGGCGAGGGGCCCGTGCTTTGCTGCATGCGCTTTCAAAAGCGGCCAGGTGACGAAGTGATCACCGCCGAGTGAGAGAAGGAATGCGCCGGATTTGAGAATTTTCGCAGCTTCCCGCTCGATCGTCGCCGGCGTCTTCTGATGATTGCCATAGTCAAGCAGGCAGTCGCCATAGTCGATGACAGACATCGTCTCGAACAGATCTGCGCCAAATGGGTATTGCGGATCGTTGTCGAAGATCGCCGAGGCGCGGCGGATCGCCTGCGGGCCGAAGCGCGCGCCGGGGCGGTTGGATACCGCTGCGTCGAACGGGATGCCCCAGATCACTGCATCCGCGCCTTTAAGCGACTTGGTGAATTTGCGGCGCATGAAGGAGAGCGCCCCCGCATAGGTGGGGTCGCTGGCAGCGCCCGTCAGCGTGCGGGCGGTGAAAGCGTGGTCGATCGAGTTCGACGGCATGGGCTCCTCCTGTGGCGACCCAAATGGGTAGGGTCAAGCCAGAATCTGCGCAAGAAAAAAGCGGACCCGAAGGCCCGCTTTTCGTATCCGGCAGTTCTGGAAGCTTAGCGCTTGGAGAACTGGAACGAGCGGCGAGCCTTTGCCCGGCCATACTTCTTGCGCTCGACCACGCGGCTGTCGCGGGTCAGGAAGCCACCCTTCTTGAGGACGCCTCGCAGCGCCGGCTCGTAATGGGTCAGGGCCTTGGAGATACCGTGACGAACGGCACCGGCCTGGCCGGACAGACCGCCGCCGACGACGGTTGCGACGATGTCGTACTGACCGTTGCGGTCGGCAGCGACGATCGGCTGCTGCAGGATCATCTGCAGAACCGGGCGTGCGAAATATGCCTGGAACTCCTTGCCGTTGACGGTGATCTTGCCGGAGCCCGGCTTGACCCACACGCGGGCAATGGCGTTCTTGCGCTTGCCGGTGGCGTAAGCGCGGCCCTGGGCGTCCAGCTTCTGCACATGCACCGGAGCTTCCTGCTCGGCGGTCTGCGCAGCGGTTGCCGCACCCAGCTCTTCAAGGGAGTTGATTTCGGCCATTACTGGGCCCTCACATTCTTCTTGCTCATGGCGGCGACGTCGAGCGTCTCCGGGTTCTGGGCGGCGTGCGGATGCTCGGCGCCGGCGTAGACGCGCAGATTTTTCATCTGGCGGCGGCCAAGCGGACCGCGCGGGATCATGCGCTCAACGGCCTTCTCCAGCAGACGCTCGGGGAACCGCCCCTCGAGCAGCTGGCGCGCGGTGCGCTCCTTGATGCCGCCGGGATGGCCCGTGTGCCAGTAGTATTTCTTGTCGGTGTATTTCTTGCCGGTCAGCACAACCTTGTCGGCATTGATGATGATGACATTGTCGCCATCGTCAACATGCGGGGTGAAGGTGGGCTTGTGCTTGCCGCGGAGACGGTTTGCAACGATGGAAGCGAGACGGCCGACAACAACGCCTTCGGCGTCGATCAGGATCCACTTCTTCGTCACTTCCGCAGGCTTCTGCGAAAAGGTTTTCATGGGTCTTTTTCCACTTTCATGAACCCGGCCCTGAGGCTGGGCGTTTCTTGTTGCTTGTGTTTGCGACCGTCTCGCCCGTGGGGCCGCGATCAGTTCAAACCATTGCAGCACCACATTTGAGGTGCAGCGCTGGTTACCTATAGGGGTGCGGGATGGGCGTCAAGTGCAATATTTTGAATGTCGTCGTGAAAACACCAATAAAAACAAGATGTTAAAATTAAGGTATTTAGATACCGCTATAAATCAGCGCTGTTTGCCGCATTTCTGAGGCAAAACGGCTCATTCGGCGGGCGGGATCGAGTAGGTGCCGGTGGCGTGAGCGACGGTTTCGCCTGTATCGCCTGCCACCAGTTCGGCCTCGAAAACCATCAGCCGTCGGCCGAGTTTCAGAATGCGGCAATGGCCGTCCACCGTGCCGGGGCCGGCCTTGCGCATGAAGTTAATGTTGAGGTTGGTGGTCACGGCGAGCGCCTTGCGGCCGATATGGGAGAGCGCGCACACATAGCCGCCGATATCGGCCAGCGCGAAGAGTGATGGGCCGGAAACCGTGTCGCCGGGACGCAGATGCCGGAACCCGGCCTCAAGCCGCACCGTACAGCCACCCGGAGAGACATTGAGCGTGCGATAGTCGGGAACCTCACCGCTGCAGGCCTGCGGAAACACGTCGCGCAGATAGAGATTAACCTCCTCGGCGTCCATCACCGGCTGAAACATGCTCGATCCGCTTCGGGCATCCATAAACACTGTCCTCCCATTCTTTCCTGGCTGGCGCTTTGCGACGGCGGCCGGCAAGTGAGAGAATTGCCGGATTGCAGCAACAACACAAGCGGCACTAAGGTGACGACGCATTTGACCCAGGGAGGAAGACCATGGCCGACGCGGCAGCAGTTCAGGAGACGATAGACGCACCGGTCACGGTGAGCGAGGCGGGCGGGATCCTGCAGCTGACGCTTGCAAGCCCGCCTGCCAACGCGCTGTCGATTGCCATGATGGAGGCGCTGAAGGGCGCGCTCGAGCGCGCCCGCGACGACGACGCGGTGCGTGTCATCGTTCTGCGCTCCGAAGGCAAGGTGTTTTGCGCGGGCCACGATCTGAAGGAACTGACGGCGCATCGGGCCGACGCCGACCGGGGCAGGGAATTCTTTGAAGAAACAATGCGTCTCTGCGCCAGCCTGATGCAGACCATCGTGCGTCATCCCAAGCCGGTGATCGCCGAGGTGAGCGGGGTCGCCACCGCCGCCGGCTGCCAGCTCGTCGCCTCCTGCGATCTTGCGGTGGCAGGCGAGACGGCGCGGTTTGCCACGCCCGGCGTCAACATAGGTCTTTTCTGTTCGACGCCGATGGTGGCGCTGTCGCGGAATGTTTCGCGCAAACACGCCATGGAAATGTTGCTGACGGGAGAGATGATCGATGCGCAGACCGCGCTTTCGTTCGGTCTCGTCAACCGCGTGGTGCCGCAGGAGGTCTTGAATCAAACTGCGATGAATTTCGCACAAACCATTGCTTCCAAATCACCTTTGACGCTCAGGATCGGCAAGGAAGCGTTTTACGCACAGGCCGAAATGGCGCTTTCGCAGGCCTATGACTACACGGTCCGGGTGATGGTGGAGAACATGATGGCGCGGGACGCGGAAGAAGGCATCGGTGCCTTCATCGAGAAGCGTGCGCCTGAATGGCAGGGCAAATGAGATGTGCAGGCTGCGGGCGGTAGAAGCGCCACCCGCAGCGGGCACCGCCCCCCACCGCCCCCCCCACCGGCGTCAATCATTGTTCCAGCATATGTGCAGGGGACAGGCATCGGTATCGAGGGTGGGGACGTGCCGGATCTTCAATGTATTGAATGCGGCAGGGCATTCATTGAGGTTCGCCACGAACCGGTCATAGCGTTGGATGGGCCCGCCATTGCCCGATGGATAGCGAAGGATGATGGATCCGTGTTCCCTGATGGCTGCCTGGATCTGCTGGCAGGACTGACCGGCTGCCCATGTGCTGTTGTTTGGAAACAGCAAGACCACACCGACGATTACGACCAACGACTTGCGCATAGCTTCCCTTTCTGAGCATCGTTACAGGACCGCGCCTCTCCGATGGAACGTGGCGTTCGGGAGAGGGGCGGCGGGAAGTAATGCCGCAGGTCAAATGGAGACAAAAGCGGTTATAAACATAAATAAATAAAGGATTTTTTCTGTTCCCAAATATATCAATTCAGGGTGCGTCGGAGGCTGGCCAAAATGCGCAGTCCTGGTCATGCGCGATGCTGTGGCAGATCAGTTCGAGAACACCCAGGGGTGCCGGAAAAGCCGCTCCCTTATCTCCGGCTTGCAACGCAGCACCGGACAGTGGTCGCGGTCTGCGGTGGGAATGGTGTCGCGTGCGCCGATATGGCCGACGGGGCAAAGCCGCTCGTTCGCCACATAGCGGTCATAGCGCGGGAGGCTGGGGTTGTTGCGCGACTGGTAGCGCATGATCGCAGCGCCTTCGGAGGCGATCCTCGCTTGCACCTCGGCGCAGCTCATGGCAGTTGAGGTGTAACGGGATATGGCTTGGGCCGGGCTGGCGATGATGATCGCTCCGAAGGCCAGTACTGCATATCTCAACATGTTCGACCCCCTTGTTTATCCGCGGCTGTGCTGAGCGGAAACCATATCATGAACTGCGTTTGCGCCGACAATGAGGTTGGCCGTGATTTTCAGGGCCGGCGCAGGCGACCATGCTGCCAGTGGCACCGCGCGGCGCGGCGGGCGTTCTGACACTGCAAATTCCGGGAGCAACGATGAACCACGACAAATACGACGACGCCTACATCTCCAATATTTTGAACACGGTGAAGACCGTCGCCATTGTCGGTGCGTCGGCCAATGAGGTGCGCCCGAGTTTCTTCGTGACGAAATATCTGATCGACAAGGGGTATACCGTGTTCCCCGTCAATCCGGGGCAGGTGGGCAGGGAGATCGCCGGCCGCCCGGTCGTTGCCAGGCTCGCCGATCTGCCGGAGCCGGTCGACATGGTCGACATCTTCCGTCCCTCCGCAGCCATTCCCGGCGTGACGGATGAAATCCTGGCGATGGACCCGCTCCCCGGGGTTGTGTGGATGCAGCTTACCGTACGCGACGACGCCTCGGCCGCGAGGCTGGAGGAAAAGGGCATCAGGGTGGTCATGGACCGCTGTCCGAAGATCGAATATGCGCGGCTTTCACGTGAAATCGGCTGGAATGGCGTCAACAGCCGGGTCATTTCCTCGAAAAAGCCCATCATGCGCAAAGGTTTTCAGAGTTTCGGCATTCGTCAGCGCTGATTTTTCAGGCGCGTGCGGCCGGCAGGGACAAAACGCCTTTTCCTGCGACGGCGCGCTCTGTATTGATGCCCCACCGAATATTTGTTTATGGAGGAATAGTCATGAGTGAGCGTACGCCCGGTTTCGACACGCTGGCGGTGCATGCAGGAGCCCAGCCCGATCCGGCGACAGGCGCACGCGCCACGCCGATCTACCAGACCACCTCCTATGTCTTCGACGATGCGGACCATGCCGCCTCGCTGTTCGGCCTCAAGGCATTCGGCAATATCTACACCCGCATCATGAACCCGACCCAGGCTGTGCTTGAAGAGCGCGTCGCGGCCCTTGAGGGCGGCACGGCGGCACTCGCGACAGCGTCGGGCCATGCCGCACAGCTTCTGACGTTCCACACGATCATGAAGCCGGGTGCGAATTTCATCGCGGCCAAAAAGCTTTATGGCGGTTCGATCAACCAGTTCGGCCATGCCTTCAAGAATTTCGACTGGCATGTGCGCTGGGCCGATCCGGAAGACATCGACAGTTTTGAAAGCCAGATCGACGAAGATACGCAGGCGATCTTCGTCGAAAGCCTCGCCAATCCCGGCGGCACCTTTGTCGATCTGGAGAAGATCGGCGACATTGCCCGCAGGCACGGCCTGCCATTCATTGTCGACAACACGATGGCATCGCCCTATCTGTTGCGTCCCATTGAGCACGGCGCGGATATTGTTCTGCACTCGCTGACCAAGTTCATGGGCGGCCACGGCAATTCCGTGGGCGGTGTGCTGGTCGATGGTGGTACGTTCGACTGGTCGAAGTCGGGCAAATATCCGATGTTGTCCGAGCCGCGCCCAGAATATGGCGGCATGGTGCTGCACGAGACCTTTGGCAATTTTGCCTTCGCGATTGCCGCCCGCGTGCTTGGCCTGCGCGATTTCGGCCCGGCGATCTCACCCTTCAACGCGTTCCTGATCCTCACAGGTATTGAGACGCTCGCGCTCCGCATGCAGCGCCACAGCGACAACGCGCTCAAGGTGGCCGATTGGCTGAAGGGCCACGACAAAGTGTCCTGGGTTTCCTATCCGGGCCTGCCCGACGATCCCAATCACGGCCTCATGAAAAAATATTCGCCCAAGGGGGCGGGTGCTGTCTTCACTTTCGGCCTGAAAGACGGTTTCGATGCCGGCGTGAAGGTGGTGGAGAGTGTCGAGCTCTTCTCGCATCTGGCCAATATCGGCGACACCAAGTCGCTCATCATTCACCCTGCCTCCACGACGCACCGCCAGCTTTCCGACGAACAGAAGGCGGCGGCGGGCGCCGGCGTCGATGTGATCCGCCTGTCGATCGGTATCGAGGACGTGGAAGACATCATCGCCGATCTGGAGCAGGCGCTGGCCCAGATCTGATCGGGTTTGCTTCTCGGAAATTGGAGCGGCGTGGGCTTTCGGTCCGCGCCGTTTTATTTTTGCGGGATGGGCAGGGGCCCCTCCGTCTTCACGGTGCGCATGGAAAAATTTGAACGAATGTCCTCCACCATCGGCAGCTCCAGGAGGACGTTGCTTAAAAGAACCTCATAGGCGGCAAGATCCGGTACCACGATTTCAGCAATGAAATCCGGTGCACCGGATACCATGTGGCAGGCCACCACCTCGGGGATGGCTTCAAGGGCTTTCTGGAGCCCGTCAGCGTTCGCCCGGTTGTGGCGGTTGACCTTGATCTCGGTGAAAACGGTGAGGCCGAGCGATACGGCACGGCGATTGATGATGGCGCGGTAGCCACGGATCACGCCCTCGCGCTCCAGCCGTTTCAGGCGCCTCAGACACGGTGAGGGGGAGAGGCCCACAAGGTCTGCAAGTTCGACATTTGTCAAACGCCCGTCCGCCTGCAGCGCGCTCAGAATTCTCAGATCGATAGAATCCAGTGATATTGGCATGTGCAAGCCATTTTGATTTCCCTGTTGGCAGCTTATGCCAAATTAGAGCGCTAAAGAAGACTATTTCGCAAGGACATGCGTGGCCTGTCGGAGCCAATATACGCGCACTTCAGGAGTACTACCCATGTCCACGCAGCTTTGGCTCACCTTCATCCTGGCTTCATTGCCTGTGCATTTTTCTCCCGGGCCCAACAATATTCTCGCCCTCTCGCGGGCCATTCGAATGGGCTATTGGACGGGCCATCTGGGTTCGCTCGGCCGCTATCCGGCCTATCTGCTTATCTTCCTTGCTGCGGGACTGGGCCTTGGCGCCGTGTTGAACACCTCGCCTCTTTTGTTCACACTCATCAAATGGTGCGGCGCTTTTTACCTTGCCTATATGGGGTATCGACTGATCCGCTCGGCGCTCGAGATATCGTCGCCGACGCGTGCGGTTGAAAGCGGAAAAATTCTCGGCCTGATGCGGCGGGAGTTCATCATCGCGATCATGAACCCGAAAGCCGTGATCTTTGCCACTGCCTTCTACGCGCAGTTCGTCACCCCGGGCCAGCCGGGCTTCGCCGTTTTGTTCGCCTCGATGGTGGTGGTTTCGCTGACGCTCGAATGGGTTGCGGCCGGCTGCTATTGCCTCTTCGGAGCCAGTCTTGGGCGCGCGGCAAACGGAAAGGGAATTCTGTCCTGGGTCACCCGTGGGCTGGGGGCAGTGCTGATTGGCTTCAGTGTATTGCTCGCAGCAACATAGTGCACGGTCTCATGGAGCGCAGAGCCGTACCCGCTCATTCCCTCACAGGGCTCCTCAACCACACTTCTGGTTCGGGGGAGGCGCCTGCGCGCCCATTCGGCATTGAGTTGGAGAGATGCAGGCTTCGTTTGCGCCTGCAGCTGGAGCGCGGGCATCTTGGCTGGCGGCGCCATGTGCATCTATCGCCATTCGAAATGAGATAAACGACACCCACCGACCATCTTGATAAGCGCTTGCTCTTGCGTCAGGGGAAGGGGGCATCCTATCTATCCCGTTGAACCAAACGATTCTGCCGCTTTGCGCGCGCCAGATTTGCGGCGTGCGACTTCCAACCGAAAGGTATTTTCATGCCGAATCCCGTCGATACCGCCATGAATCTGGTGCCCATGGTCGTCGAACAGACGAACCGGGGTGAACGGGCTTACGACATCTTCTCGCGTCTTCTCAAAGAGCGCATCATCTTCATCACCGGCCCAATCGAGGATGGCATGGCCTCGCTGGTCTGCGCGCAGCTTCTTTTTCTCGAGGCCGAAAATCCCAAGAAAGAGATCGCGCTCTACATCAACTCGCCGGGTGGTGTGGTGACCTCGGGCATGGCCATTTACGACACGATGCAGTTCATCCAGCCCCCGGTCTCCACGCTGTGCATCGGTCAGGCCGCGTCGATGGGCTCGCTGCTTCTTTGTGCGGGTCACAAGGACATGCGCCTTGCAACGCCCAATGCGCGCATCATGGTGCATCAGCCTTCCGGTGGCTTCCAGGGGCAGGCGTCCGATATCGAACGCCACGCGCAGGACATCATCAAGCTGAAACGCCGCCTGAATGAAGTCTATGTGAAACACACGGGTCAGGATTACGAGACGATCGAGAAGACGCTCGACCGCGATCACTTCATGACCTCGGACGAGGCGCTGGCTTTCGGCCTGATTGACAAGGTGGTCAGTTCGCGCGACGCGACCGAGAAAGCCTCTGATTCCTGATTCCCGATCAGGCTTTCATCAACGGACGGCCCGGCCTGGTGCCGGGCGGCACGCGTTTCGCCCGCATTTGCGGTCGATTGCGTCAATTCTGTCACATTTTTGTGTTTGCAGCCGGTGTGTGAACGCCTACGTTAAGCCTATATTGAGTTTCCGAAGCCAAGGTCTGGACAGGGGCTCGGTATGGTTGCCGCGTTTTCGGATTTGTGTTTCGTTTCGAAGACAGAGCGTGGATCGCCTGGGGGCTATTCCGTCTTCGGGTGCCATGACCGCCCGGCAGGTACGGGGCGACATGCCGGTGGGTAGTGAAAGGACGTAAGACATGAGCAAGGCCAGCAACGGCAGCGGGGACTCCAAGAACACGCTGTACTGCTCCTTCTGCGGCAAGAGCCAGCACGAAGTCCGCAAACTGATTGCGGGACCGACTGTCTTCATCTGCGATGAGTGCGTTGAACTGTGCATGGACATCATCCGCGAGGAAAACAAATCCTCGATGGTGAAGTCGCGCGAGGGCGTGCCCACACCGCAGGAAATCATCGAAGTGCTCGACGATTATGTGATCGGCCAGAGCCACGCCAAGCGTGTGCTGTCCGTGGCGGTCCACAATCACTACAAGCGCCTTGCCCACGCCTCGAAGAATGCGGATGTGGAACTGGCCAAGTCGAACATCCTGCTGATCGGCCCGACGGGCTGCGGCAAGACATTGCTGGCGCAGACGCTGGCCCGCATCATCGACGTGCCCTTCACCATGGCCGATGCGACGACGCTTACCGAAGCCGGCTATGTCGGTGAGGATGTCGAGAACATCATTCTCAAGCTGCTGCAGTCAGCCGATTACAATGTCGAGCGTGCGCAGCGCGGCATTGTCTATATCGACGAAATCGACAAGATTTCGCGCAAGTCCGACAATCCCTCGATCACGCGTGACGTGTCAGGCGAGGGCGTGCAGCAGGCGCTCCTGAAGATCATGGAAGGCACGGTCGCTTCCGTCCCGCCCCAGGGCGGACGCAAACACCCCCAGCAGGAGTTCCTGCAGGTGGACACGGCCAACATCCTTTTCATCTGCGGCGGCGCATTTGCCGGTCTCGACCGGATCATCTCCGACCGTGGCCGCAAAACCTCCATCGGCTTTGGCGCGACGGTGGCGTCACCGGAGGATCGGCCGACGGGTGAACTGTTCCGCCAGGTTGAGCCGGAGGACCTTCTGAAGTTCGGCCTCATTCCCGAGTTTGTCGGTCGTCTGCCAGTTCTGGCGACGCTGGAAGACCTGGACGAGGCCGCTCTTGTACAGATCCTGAGCGAACCGAAGAACGCCCTGGTCAAGCAGTATCAGCGTCTGTTCGACATGGAGAATGTGGAACTCACCTTCCATGAAAACGCGCTCGCCGCGATCGCCCGCAAGGCGATCGAGCGCAAGACGGGTGCCCGCGGCCTGCGTTCGATCATGGAGGCGATCCTGCTCGACACCATGTTCGAACTGCCGGCGCTGGAAGGCGTTCAGGAAGTTGTGATCTCCGACGAGGTCGTCGCCGGCAATGCCCGCCCGCTCTACATTTACGCAGAGCGCGAGCAGGAAAAGGGCAACGCCAGCGCCTGACGAATCACCTTTGTCTGTAAGTGTTTGTGTTCATGTCTGCGTCACCGGGGCCTGGCCCCGGTGACGTTCGCGTTTTGTGGTGTTGATAACCACCAGATCGCCCCAATCGGGATGGCCAGAGGCTGCAGGCTGTGTGTCCGGTCCACGCAACCTGCCTAAGCCCTTGATCTTCTCGGTTCATGTCTCCAACTAAGGGAGGAGCAAAGGTGGGGTGGTTTCCATTCACGCATCGCGCAACAATGCGGTTGCTTCTGGTGGATAACGCTCTGGCCGGATAGACTGAAGCCCGCGACTGGCTCTTGAGCGGTCGCGGTTTGAAAAGGCTGAAACATGACTGATACCCCCAAGACCGCTGGTGGCGCTCCTTATCCCGTATTGCCCCTGCGCGATATCGTGGTGTTCCCGCACATGATCGTTCCGCTCTTCGTCGGCCGCGACAAGTCGATCAAGGCGCTGGAAGAGGTGATGGGTGCCGAGCGGCAGATCCTGCTGGCCACGCAGATGAACGCTGCGGATGATGATCCGGAGCCCAGTGGCATTTACGACGTCGGTACGCTTGCCAATGTGCTGCAGCTTCTGAAATTGCCCGACGGCACGGTCAAGGTGCTCGTCGAAGGCACCTCGCGTGCGCGCATCTCGCAGTTCACCGACCGTGAGGAGTTTCACGAGGCCACGGCCGATCTTCTTCCCGAGCCGGAAGAGGACCAGGTGGAGATCGAGGCGCTGGCGCGCTCCGTGGTCTCCGACTTTGAGAATTACGTAAAGCTCAACAAGAAGATTTCGCCCGAAGTGGTAGGCGCCGCGACCCAGATCGAGGATTACTCGAAGCTGGCCGATACAGTTGCCTCACATCTGGCGATCAAGATTCCCGAGAAGCAGGAAATGCTGGCCACGCTCTCCGTTCGCGAGCGGCTTGAAAAGGCCATGGGCTTCATGGAAGCCGAGATTTCCGTGCTGCAGGTGGAAAAGCGTATCCGTTCGCGCGTCAAGCGTCAGATGGAGAAGACTCAGCGCGAGTACTATCTGAATGAGCAGATGAAGGCCATTCAGAAGGAGCTCGGCGAGGGCGAGGACGGCCGCAACGAGGCTGCCGAACTGGAAGAGCGCATCAGCAAGACCAAGCTCTCCAAGGAAGCGCGCGAAAAGGCCGAGGCCGAGCTGAAGAAGCTCAAGACCATGTCGCCCATGTCGGCCGAGGCCACGGTGGTCCGCAACTATCTTGACTGGCTGCTCTCCATTCCGTGGAAGAAACCGAGCAAGATCAAGAACGATCTCGAATTCGCCGAGAACGTGCTCGACACCGATCATTTCGGTCTTGAGAAGGTCAAGGAGCGTATTGTCGAGTATCTGGCCGTCCAGAGCCGTCAGAAGAAGCTCAAGGGTCCGATCCTGTGCCTCGTCGGACCGCCCGGCGTCGGCAAGACCTCGCTCGCCAAATCCATCGCCAAGGCCACAGGACGTGAATATGTCCGCATGGCGCTCGGCGGTGTGCGCGATGAGGCTGAAATCCGCGGTCACCGCCGCACCTATATCGGCTCGATGCCCGGCAAGGTCGTCCAGTCGATGAAGAAGGCGAAAAAGTCCAACCCGCTCTTCCTGCTCGACGAGATCGACAAGATGGGCATGGATTTCCGTGGTGATCCCTCTTCGGCGCTGCTTGAGGTTCTCGACCCGGAGCAGAATTCAACCTTCATGGACCACTATCTCGAGGTGGAATATGACCTGTCGAGCGTGATGTTCGTCACCACGGCCAACACGCTGAACATTCCGCCGGCGCTGATGGACCGCATGGAGATCATCCGCATCGCCGGCTACACCGAGGATGAGAAGGTGGAGATCGCCAAGCGGCACCTCCTGCCCAAGGCCGTGCGCGAGCATGCGCTCGAGGCGCGCGAATTCTCCGTGACCGATGGCGCGCTGCAGCAGATCATCCGCACCTACACGCGTGAGGCCGGTGTCCGCAATCTCGAGCGCGAGCTGATGAAGCTCGCCCGCAAGGCGGTGACGGAAATCCTGCGCAACGCCAAGAAGGACGGCGGCAAGGACAAGGTCGAAGTGACCGAGGACAACCTGTCGGATTATCTGGGCGTGCAGCGCTTCCGCTTCGGTCAGGCCGAGGGCGAGGATCAGGTGGGCGTCGTGACCGGCCTTGCCTGGACGGAGGTCGGCGGCGAGCTTCTCACCATCGAAGGTGTGATGATGCCCGGCAAGGGCAAGATGACCGTCACCGGCAATCTGCGCGACGTGATGAAGGAATCGATTTCGGCAGCGGCATCCTATGTCCGCTCGCGCGCTGTTGATTTCGGCATCGAGCCGCCCGTCTTCGACAAGAAGGACATTCACGTGCACGTGCCGGAAGGCGCGACGCCCAAGGATGGCCCTTCGGCAGGCGTTGCCATGGCGACCTCCATTGTGTCGATCATGACCGGCATCCCGGTGCGCAAGGACATCGCCATGACCGGCGAGATCACCCTGCGCGGCCGCGTGCTGCCCATCGGCGGATTGAAGGAAAAGCTCCTTGCGGCGCTGCGTGGCGGCATCAAAAAGGTGCTTATCCCCGAAGAGAACGCGAAGGACCTGGCCGATATTCCTGAGAATGTGAAGAACGGTCTCGAAATCGTACCGGTCAGCCGCGTTGGAGAAGTGCTCGAACATGCGCTCACCCGCACGCCCGATCCGATTGATTGGGTCGAGCCCGTGGAGCCGGCAAAGGTGGCGGCCGGTGAGGGTGAAGGGCAGACGATCGCCCATTAGAGCAGTTTGCAGTCAGGCGGATCACCTGACGTCCGCGCAAATGCGGGAAATGCAGACAGATTGAGCGGAGCGGCGTTTCCGGAAAATCGCTCTAAGGCTTTCCCCAGGGCCGGTTCGGCAAGCGCGCTGAACCGGTGCAGCGCAAGGGATCGCCCCATTATGATGCCGCTTTTTCGGCAAAACTCTCAAAAGCCGGGCTTTGTGCCCGGCTTTTCTGTCGAAAACCGCAGAAAACATGGGTTTTGGGTGGGTGCTAAAGCATTTCGTGCTTGGTGGCGGCAAATGTTCTCCCTAGACTGCCTCGAGCCGAGTGAGTCGCATCACTTGGTCCTTATCAGGAAGGGGTAATTACATGAACAAGAACGAGCTCGTATCCGCAGTCGCAGAAGAGGCAGGCCTCTCGAAAAGCGATGCCCAGTCCGCGGTCGATGCAGTTTTCGCCGTCATCGAAGGCGAACTCAAGAAGGGTGGGGACGTGCGCCTCGTCGGCTTCGGCAACTTCTCCGTTTCGCGGCGTGAGGCCTCCACGGGCCGCAACCCGCAGACCGGCGCCACGGTTCAGATCCCGGCCCGCAACGTGCCGAAGTTCTCGGCCGGCAAGGGCCTGAAGGACGCAGTCAACAGCTGATTGCGCCCTTGAATGACTGCAAGAAAAGCCGGGTTTCGACCCGGCTTTTCTTTTGGCCGTATGGCTTCCCGTTCTTTTTGAGTGCGATCAGGGCGCGCGCAGGCTCATATGCAGTAGCGGATATGGGCGGCCGTCGCCATCGCGCGGGGAACGTCCCGTCACCGCGAAGCCCATCTTCCGATAAAAGCCGAGCGCCTGCTCGTTCTGCTCGTTGACATCGAGTGTAAGCCGCCTGGCGGCGACCTGACGGGCATGGGCAATAAGCTGCGCGCCGAGGCCTTTCCCGCGCGCATCCGGGTCGACAAACAGGCTGTCGACATGCGCTGCCGTCAAACCCATGAACGCGAGGGGAGAATCGCGTCCATCCACTGCGACCCAGAGCCTGGCCTCCGGCAGATAGCTACCGGCAACATCGGCTTCGATTGCGCGGAAATCCGATTCGGATAGAAAATCATGAGTGGCGCGAACTGACCGCCGCCAGATCTCCATCAGGTCGACGAGGTCATCTTTCCGGGCCTTGCGAATCTCGGGCACGTAACGCGCTCCCTGAGGAAGGAAATGATGGCCTGGAGCAGGGCGAAATCGGAGAGCCGATAAAAATGCGGTCCAGTAAGGGAGGGAGGAATGGTGGGCGATGACAGGCTCGAACTGCCGACATCTTCGGTGTAAACGAAGCGCTCTACCAACTGAGCTAATCGCCCATTCCAAGCGGATCGTTTAGGGCGTTCGCGCACGGATCGCAAGCAAAAAACGGCTTCTCCAACGCATATTGGAACAACATCAAGAAAGTTTCACAAACTGCAGATTGGCTGCTTGACACCACATCAAGAACCCCCTAATTCAGCGCTCATCGACGCGTTGCTGCTTCGGCACAACGCCTCAAGCGCGGGTGTAGCTCAGTTGGTTAGAGTGCCGGCCTGTCACGCCGGAGGTCGCGGGTTCGAGCCCCGTCACTCGCGCCACTTCTCACAGAAAATGAAGAAGTGGCGCTCGGAGGAAATCTCCGAAGCTGGAATGAAAATCTCCCTGCACTTTTCCGCGAATTCCATCGCTCTCAAGAGTTAAGGCACGGCGCTTCTGCGCTGAGATTTTGGCACGTCTTGTGTGCGCATGTGGCCGGGAAAACGGCCTGCCAGAGCTCCCGAGATGCGCCGCAGTCAGCGGATTGTGGCTGTGCGGAAGGGATCCACGCTCGGAAAATCGTTCGTTCGCTCCGCACTGTCGAGAAGATAGACGAACATGATCACCGCCGCAGCCGCCGGTGACAGCAGGAGCGCAGCGCGCAACACATACGAGAACAGTTTGATCGGGCTCATGGTGCCAGAGGGTAAAGCCCGAACTTTAATGGACCCTGCACGCTTGTGTTAACCATGGCTCGTAATGTTCGGCAGACATGGTTTCCGCAGCCCGTTTTAACCCGACTGACAGCATTCAATGCTAGTCTGCCATCTCAGTTTGTGGGGGTCGCAGCCAGTGGTGACCAATTCAATAGCCAGCGATCGAACGCCGAAGCGATCGATCGTAGCGACAATCCAGGCCGCCATTTTGCTCGGCCTTGTCGTGTTCGGCACCTGTCTCTTTGGAATCTACACGCGCCCGGTCGATTTCCTCGCGACGGTATGGCCCGCCAATGCCGTCATGCTCGGCCTGCTTTTGCGGATGCCTGCCACGGCATCGCGCTATGGCTGGGGCGCTGCGACGGCCGGGTTCGTTGCGGCTGACCTTCTCACCGGCTCTCCACTTGGCAAGACGCTCATACTGACGGGTGCAAACCTTGCCAGCATCGGCGGGGCCTTTGTTGTTCTGCGGATGTTTCCGCGGGAGGCGATCCGGCTGCAGACACCGGAATCGGTTCCCCAGCTTGTTTCGGCGATCGGTTTTGGCGCCTGTCTGGCGGGGCTGGTCGGGGCGGTGGCAAATCCGGTTCTGTTCAGCGGTACCGCCCTGGGCGGCTGGACATTCTGGTTCGTCACCGAGTTTGCGAACTTTGTCGCGATCCTGCCGGTCATTCTCACCGCCCGCGTGATTCCGTTCCCGCGCGGCGCGTCGGCGAAGCGGCTGGCCTATCTCGCGACGCCGATGATTGCACTCGCTCTCACATGCTTTGCCAGTTTTCAGATCGGCGGTCCTGGCGCCGTCGCGTTTCCCGTGCCGGCCCTCCTGTGGGCGGCGATCGTGTATCCGCGTTTCGTCACGGTCCTCCTGACGTCGGTGTTCAGCTTCTGGAGTCTGATCGCGCTCTCGGCAAACCTGTTCGACAAGATGGTTGATGTCTCCGCGGAAGGCGCTCTGATCTCCATGCGGCTTGGCGTCAGCCTGATTACCCTTGCCCCCCTTATGCTCGCAAGTGCGATGGCAAAGCAAAAGGATCTGATTGCCCAGCTCTCCCATCTTGCCCGGCACGATCCTTTGTCCAGTCTCCTCAACCGGCGCGCTTTCGGGGAAGAGGCGTTGAGGCTCGCGCGGTCCTGCGCCAGACAGGCTCTGCCCTATTCCGTCCTCATGCTGGACATCGACCACTTCAAATCCATCAACGACCGCTTCGGTCATGCGACCGGAGACCAGGTGATTTCGATCGCAGCGGCAAGGATTTCTGCGTGTCTGCGCGGCAACGACATCATCGGACGGGTCGGTGGCGAGGAATTCGCCATTCTCCTCCCCAAATGCCGCCGCGAACAGGCGCTTGAGGTGGCCGAACGCATCCGCAGCGCCTTCTCACAGGCTCCCGTAAAGCCGGACAGGCAGGTTGCTATCCCCGTGACGGTCAGCGTCGGGCTGGCATCATCGGAAGACGGTTCAGCCGTGATTGAGGCGCTCTTGGAGGAAGCCGACAGGGCGCTCTATCGCGCCAAGCATCTCGGCCGCAACCGCGCCGAGATACACGGACATGCACCGGGCTGGAAATCGGTTTAGTCGTTGCGGCAGGTATATGGCCCGGGTCTCGTGGGCCAGCCCTCTCAACGGATGGAGTTTTTTTCATAAGTCCTCTTGCAACGGTCAGCCCTCGCCACCACATGGGGATAAGCGGTGGCTGAGCCGGTGCGGGGCGTCCTGCAAGATGTGTGGCGAGGTTCCCCGGGCAGCCGCTGTATTCGACCTGAACGACCCTGTGGTGACCATGAAGGTACCGGCACCCGGTTGGCTCTCAGGAGCGAAGGAAGCGGGCCAAGGCCCGCTTTTTTGTTTTCTGCGGCAAGCCGCCCGGTGTCGAGACTACAGGCCGAGCAGGGCCTTGGCTTCCTCAAGACTCGACATGGACGCGTCGTGATCGCCAGCCTTGTGCTGCTCCTCGCCCAGGGCGCGCAGCTCCTGGACCCGGGCCCTGTCGCTGTCCGAGAGCGATGCTGTCGGCATTGCCTGGTCGATTTCACCCATCAGGACCGGGCATGAATGTGCATAGGCCGCTGCCGGCGATAGGCCGATCAGCGCGACAAGAAGTGCATAGCGTTTCATGATCTCCTCCACATTGCCATATGTTCCACGCTCCAGTCGTGGCATATGTCGGGAAGCCGCGATTATACACCGTTTTGTTCGCCGGCACCAACGGGCGGTTATGTGCGCTGTTACGGTTGATCGGCAGGACCGATCTTTGGCGGGGAATAAAAAAGCCCCGCAAGCCGGGTTGCGGGGCAGGTGGCTGCACGTTTCTCCGGTGCTTTATTGTACGAGCACCGGGCGTTCGCAGCTCACGCCGGTTACCCTCACATCGGCTTCGCCGATCTTCACCCCGGCCAGTGCAAGCACATTGTAGAGGAGTTCGTCGATCGGTTCCGACAGGCTCGAGAGAAGCGTCTTGACGGTGCCTTTAACAAGCGTGTTGTTGAGGAGCGTTCCGCCCAGAAGCGATCCACCCAGAACCTTGACGTCGAGCTGCAGATTATCGAGCAGCGAACTGGTCGTGGAACCCAGCACGTCGCGCGTCGACACGTTTTGAACGCGGGCCTTCTGGATGTCGGAGCTTGAGAAGCGCAGACGGGAAGGCTGCATGTTCTGCGTTTCCACATGCGCCATGCCTTCCACCGATACGCTCAAAAGGCCGCCGACATCGATCATCTTGGCGGGCGTGACCCGTGCCTGATCCGAGAAGGTGGACAGAACACGGTCATCGACCTCGCCAAGCGCAATCTCAAGCAGGCCCGGCATCGCATCCACGACGACGCTGCCTCTGTTCGGGTGGGCGGGGCTGCACTGGATATCGGCAAGCCGTGCTTCCGCATGCGCCACTTCCACATAGAGCGGCACCCGCAGTTTCGTTTTCAGAACCACAAGGTCTATGCCGACTTCGAAGGAGACCTTGAGGCGCGTCTGCGCCGTGCGCACGGCGGTGCCGATGGGGCCAAGCGCATGACTGGGGGTGCCCACAGGCGGTTCACCGATGGCGAGCTTGACCGAGAGACTGGTGAGGGGAGGAAGGTTGAGGCCTGTATCGACCGCGATCTGGTTTTCGCCATTGGCAAGCGCGGCGCTCGCGGTGATCATTTCCAGCGCCGAAATCTTCATGTCCCAGGGGGCATCGGTAGCGATGGTCAACGGCCCTTTCGGATCGAGATTCAGGATCCGTTCCAGCCTGATCTTGCTGCTGTTCTTCGAGGTTGCCGTCTCCAGCGTCTTGAGAACGCTCTGCACCGTTGGCGGGACGCCGCTCGTCAGACGCATTGTAGACAGCAATTGCGGCAGGGTGAGTTCTGTTTCCAGGATCTCGCTATAGGTCAGGGCGTTCAGGTCCAGGCGTGTCGCAAGGGTCTGCATGAAGGAGAGGACGTTGATGTCGGTGTCGAGCAACCCCTCATAATCCATCACCTTCAGCGAAATCGTCGTGCCCAGAAGGCCGCCCAGGAGGCCGTTCAGTATGCCTCCATTGAGGCTTGCGAGACGGGAGCCTACGGAAAAGCCGGCGAGCTTCTCTGCCGAAGCCGTGCCGACCGCGGAGAGTTGTGGCGGATCGGTGAACATTGCGCCAAAGTAAAGATCGCCAAGTTTTCTGATTGTCACCTTCGCCGCATCCGGCGACGTTTCCATCTCGACGAAGCGCAGATTGCTGGCGATCGATGGATCGGGGTAATAGCGCCCGCGCACGAGCCGCGCTATGCCGCGCTTTTCCTGATCGATATACTCTTCGGCGGACAGGTAGCGCTCATCAAGCAGGAGCCCGCGGTCGGTTTCAACGGCGATGTCCTGATTATTCAGGGCAAAGAACCTGGCAACGGCCTCCTCGGCTTTGGTGATGTCCGCGGCCGCGACAATCGAGGCGAGGTCCGCCGTCTTCTGCAGCTTTCGGTCCTGCAGTGTGAGATTGCCGTAGTCCACGCCGAGTGCCACACAGCCGATCATGATCGGCAGGAAAAGCGCAAACAGTGTCGCCACATTTGCCCGCCGATCTCGGGCGAACCTGCATAAGGCGCTCTTTTTTTCAAAGGACATGTCAGAGTCCCCCGAGCCTGATTGTCGAGAAGCCGACGATCTCCTTGTCGGGCATGGCGTAGGAATAGAGCGACCAGATAGGCAGATCTGCGGCATCATACCTGACGGTGACAGTAAACTGACTGGGGTTTGTCGCGTCGTCGGCGACCTGAATGTCGAATTTCCGGACGTCGATAAATGGATGCTTGATCATCGACCGCTCGATGAAGTCGCGCGCCAGCTTCTGCCTTTCTGGCTGTGAAAGCCCTGCAACTGCGGCTCGGGCAGCGTCTGCGCTGACCTGCTGTACGGAATGAGACGCGCTCAGATAGATTCCGTAAGCAATCATGGAAAAGACAGTGAGGAAAAATACCGGTGCTATGATTGCAAACTCAAGCGCGGCGGTGCCATCTGATCGATGGAAAAATTTTATGAAAAGTCTTCTGTTCATTTCCAATACTCCCAAGCCCGGGAATAGGATTCAGGAGCAGAAATAAACAAAGCTTAAACAGAGAAAGTGGATTCAAATACTGATGATTGTTGGAATTTGGTTGCAGAAAAATTTCAGGCAACCTTTGATTTATATGATATTTATATTGTTGAACAACTCAAGGTTACACAAGTCAGGATTGTGGTTTTCTGGTTTTCCCGGGAGTGCAGGGTTTCATTGAAGTGGGGCGACTCGATCTGGATCGGTTATTTCGCCTTTAAATTGAGGAAATAGAAATTTGGCGAATTAGGAACAGTTGTCGATCCAGTGATACAATATGTGCTTCCTGAAAATCAGCGATCGAAAAAAAACTCAAAAAATTTCGTAACTCCATAGTAAAAAAGCCGGAAGTTGCAAAAATTTTTATTGTAACCTGAAATTTGGATGCGTTCCCGGTGTCAGTCCCGATGCCTGGAAGCCACGGCTTTTAGGCGGTCCGCGAGATCTCCGCGCGGCATGATGTCGATGGTATCCATATCCAGCCATTGCGACAGACGCTGAAGTTCCGCGTAGAGGGCTTCTGCCGTGTGTGCCGGTGCGTGCCGTTCCGCATGGCTCGACTGGACAAGGAGAACCCGTCCGGCGCGATCCGCTTTGAGATCGACGCGGGCGACAATGCGATCCCCCAGGAGAAAGGGCAGGACATAGTAGCCATGCACACGTTTGTGGGCAGGCGTGTAAATCTCGATCCGGTAGCGAAATCCGAAAATGCGCTCGGCCCTGTCGCGCTCCCACACGACCGGGTCGAAAGGGGCGAGGAGGGCGGGTCTGTCGATACGGCGCGGGAGCTGTGCGTCCCTGTGGAGATATGCGGGGTGACGCCAGCCCTTGATCTCCACCGGCTGCAGCGCACCTTCTTCCACGAGCTCGGCGACGCGCGCCTGGGAGGTGGAGGGCTTCAGTCGAAAATAATCCCTGATGTCCGGTTCGCTGGCAACACCGAGCGCGCGCGCCGCGATGTCGACGAGGGCGCGTTGCGCGTCGTCTTCACGCGGTGTGGGCGTCTCGAGGACGTCTCGCGGCAGAACGCGTTCGGGAAGATCATAGAGGCGCTCGAAACTGGGGCGGCGCGAATGCGTGGTGATGCGCCCGCACCAGAAAAGCCATTCAAGCGCCTTCTTGGTCTCGCTCCAGCCCCACCAGCCGCCGCTTCCCGTCTCTCCCTCGAAGTCGGATGCGGCCACGGGGCCGCCGGTCTCCACCTGCCTGTAAACACGGTCCACGAGTTCGCGCCTCTCGCGGGCAAAACGAACGAGCCCCTTGTAGACACCTTCACCACGCGCCGCGCGCTCCATTCGCCAGCGCATGAGGGGCTGGGTCTCGACCGGCAGGAGCGAGGCCTCGTGCGCCCAGTATTCAAAAAGCATGCGCGGCTTTTTCGACTGCGCGCGGCCAAGAAGATCGACCGGATAAGGGCCCAGCCGCGCATAGAGCGGCATGAGATGCGCGCGCGCCAGAACGTTGACCGAGTCGATCTGCAGGAGCCCGGTGCGGCCCAGCATGCGCTTTATATGTTGCCGGGTAACGGTTCCCCTGGGTGGAATGGTGGAAAACCCCTGGGCACCGAGGGCAATTCGCCGCACCTCGCCCGATGTGAGTCGCTCTTTTTGCATCCGCGGCGCCCCGTCCTGCTTTTTGTCCTGTACAAGACCTAGACAGTGGATGGATCAGGCGCCACCCGATTGTTCCAAAAGAGCGGAGTCTCCTGACAGGAAACGCATAACGCTTTACACACGGCTTTTATGCGTTAAGTCCGCTGTTGCAGCACGTCGGGAGGGCGTAGTGTGTGAACAATGGCGGATATGCGTGCGACAATGCCGCAATCTGGCCAAGGTTTGACTTGCGTCGCCAAGCGCCCTGCGCTAACCCTCGCCGCGTTGCAACATGAGCCTAGCCTTGCTGCCTTGGCCGTAGGCGCAAAAACCCGGTCACGGGCCTTGATACGCAGCCTCGCCCGCGGCGGGCAACGGAAAGTCGGACCATGAATGAGCTTCTGAGTTCATACCTACCTATCGTTATTTTCATCGGCGTTGCGCTTGTCGTCGCTCTTGCGCTGGTGGTTGCGCCATTCCTGGTGGCCTATCGCAATCCGGATCCTGAGAAGCTGTCGGCCTATGAATGCGGTTTCAACGCGTTTGATGATGCCCGCATGAAGTTTGACGTGCGTTTCTATCTGGTGGCGATTCTCTTCATCATCTTTGATCTGGAAGTGGCCTTCCTCTTCCCGTGGGCGGTGGCGTTCGGAGATATCGGCTGGCTCGGCTTCTGGTCGATGATGGTGTTCCTCGGAATTCTCACCATCGGCTTCATTTACGAATGGAAGAAGGGAGCGCTGGAATGGGACTGAACAACGACACGCTCGTAGCGCCCCGGCCCAAGGGATTGATCGACCCGAACACCGGCAACCCGGTCGGTTCGGATGATCCTTTCTACACAGGCATCAACAACGAACTCTCCGACAAGGGCTTTCTCGTCACCTCGTCCGAGGCTCTCATCACTTGGGCGCGCACCGGATCGCTCATGTGGATGACCTTCGGCCTGGCGTGCTGCGCCGTGGAAATGATGCACATCTCCATGCCGCGCTATGATGCCGAGCGTTTCGGCATCGCCCCGCGCGCATCGCCGCGCCAGTCGGACGTGATGATCGTCGCGGGAACGCTGACCAACAAGATGGCGCCGGCGCTGCGCAAGGTCTATGACCAGATGCCCGAGCCGCGTTACGTCATCTCCATGGGCTCCTGCGCCAATGGCGGCGGCTATTATCACTATTCCTATTCGGTGGTGCGCGGCTGCGATCGCGTCGTGCCTGTCGACATCTATGTGCCCGGCTGCCCGCCCACGGCGGAAGCGCTGCTTTACGGCATTCTTCTTCTGCAGAAGAAGATCCGTCGCACCGGCACGATCGAACGTTAGAGGCGGATATGAGCGAAGCGCTGAAGGACCTGGCGGCCTACGTCACGGAAAAACTCGACGCGCAGATTCAGGATGCGGTCGTTGCCTATGGCGAACTGACCTTCCTGGTCGAGCCGGGCGACATCGTTGATGTGCTCAATTTTCTGAAGAACGACGTCCAGTGCCAGTTCTTCGCATTCGTCGATATTTCGGGAGCGGACTACCCCTCGCGCCAGAAGCGTTTCGAGGTGGTCTACCATCTCCTTTCGCCGCGCCAGAACCAGCGTGTCCGCGTGAAGCTGTCGACGGATGAGGACACGCCGGTGCCTTCGGCGATCGAAGTGTTTCCGGCCGCCAACTGGTTCGAGCGCGAAATCTACGACATGTACGGTGTTCTTTTCACCGGGCATCCGGACCTGCGGCGCATCCTCACCGACTATGGTTTCGAGGGCCACCCGCTGCGCAAGGACTTCCCGCTGACCGGCTTTGTCGAGGTGCGTTACGACGACAATCTGAAGCGTGTTGTCTACGAACCCGTCGAGCTGCGACAGGAATTCCGCAATTTCGATTTCCTTTCGCCATGGGAAGGCACGGACTATGTGTTGCCGGGCGATGAAAAGGCGAAAGAGTGAAGGAAGCGAATAGGGAGTAGCGAATAGAGAGGCTCGGTTGACGATCAACTCGTACAGGGACCTTCTGATATGGAAAGCAGCGATGGATCTGGCTACGGACTGCTATCGTGCAACCAGCGACTTTCCAAACACAGAGATTTACGGTCTTACGAGTCAGATACGCCGCGCGGCCGGTTCAGTACCGGCGAACATTGCTGAAGGGCATGGGCGCGAACTTACCGGAGCCTTTATTCAGTTTCTGCGCGTTGCGCAGGGTTCGCTGAAGGAATTGGAGACGCATCTGATGTTGGCGTCGCGTTTGAATTTGTTGGAAGAAGGCAGGCTGCAGGAACTGCTCCAGGCGGCTGAAGAGATTGGAAAGATGATCAGATCAATGATCCGGCGACTACAGGAAAAATCGGCATGACGGGATCGCTTTCTATTCGCTATTCGCTATTCGCTATTCGCTCTGGCCACGAAGGGGCCATGCGTCATGACTGAACACTCCGTCCGCAACTTCAACATCAACTTCGGCCCGCAGCATCCGGCGGCTCACGGCGTTCTGCGCCTCGTTCTGGAGCTCGATGGCGAGGTGGTCGAGCGGGTCGATCCTCACATCGGCCTGTTGCATCGCGGCACCGAAAAGCTGATCGAGCACAAGACCTATCTGCAGGCCGTGCCTTATTTCGACCGGCTCGACTATGTCGCGCCGATGAACCAGGAACACGCGTTCGCGCTGGCCGTGGAACGGTTGATCGGCATTGACGTTCCGATCCGGGGCCAGCTTATCCGCGTGCTCTTCTCCGAGATCGGCCGCATTCTGAACCACCTCCTCAACATCACCACGCAGGCGATGGATGTCGGCGCGCTCACCCCGCCACTCTGGGGCTTTGAAGAGCGCGAAAAGTTGATGGTGTTTTATGAGCGGGCGTGCGGCGCGCGCATGCACGCGGCCTATTTCCGCCCCGGCGGTGTGCATCAGGACATTCCCGACCAGCTCGTCGAGGACATCGGCAACTGGATCGATCCGTTCCACAAGACGGTCGACGATCTCGACAGTCTTTTGACCGGAAACCGCATCTTCAAGCAGCGCAATGTCGACATCGGCGTCGTGACGCTGGAGGACGCATGGGCCTGGGGTTTCTCGGGCGTCATGGTGCGCGGTTCGGGTGCTGCATGGGATTTGCGCAAGAGCCAGCCCTATGAATGCTACCCGGAGATGGATTTCGACATCCCGGTCGGCAAGAACGGCGACTGCTATGACCGCTATCTCATCCGCATGGAAGAGATGCGCCAGTCGGCGAAGATCATGCGCCAGTGCGTCGACCGTCTTCTCGGCACGGAGCGTGTGGGGCCTGTCTCCAACACCGACGGCAAGATCGTGCCGCCTAAGCGCGGCGAGATGAAGCGGTCGATGGAAGCGCTGATCCATCACTTCAAGCTCTACACGGAAGGCTACCACGTTCCCGAAGGCGAGGTGTATGCCTGCGTGGAAGCGCCCAAGGGCGAGTTCGGCGTCTATCTGGTCTCCGACGGCTCCAACAAGCCCTATCGCTGCAAGCTGCGCGCACCGGGCTTTGCTCATCTCCAGGCCATGGATTTCCTGTGCCGCGGTCATCTTCTGGCCGACGTCGCCGCCGTTCTTGGCTCCCTCGACATCGTGTTTGGTGAGGTAGACAGATAAATGTCAGTCCGCCGTCTCGCAGACGAAGCCGTCCAGCCACAGAGCTTCGCTTTTTCCCGTGCCATGAACGGGGAGGTGAAGCGCTGGCTGGGCAAATATCCGAAAGACCGCAAGCAGTCGGCGGTGATCCCGCTGCTCATGCTGGCGCAGGAGCAGGAAGGCTGGGTCACGCGCGCAGCCATCGAGCATGTGGCGGAAATGCTGGACATGCCGCTGATCCGCGTTCTGGAAGTGGCGACCTTCTACACCCAGTTCCAGCTCGCGCCCGTCGGCACCCGCGCCCACATTCAGGTCTGCGGCACCACGCCCTGCATGCTGCGCGGTTCCGGCGAACTGATCGAGCTTTGCAAGAAGAAGATCAATCCCGAACCCTTCCACCCCAATGCCGACGGCACGCTGTCGTGGGAAGAGGTGGAGTGTCAGGGTGCCTGTGTGAACGCGCCGATGGTCATGATCTTCAAGGACACCTACGAAGATCTGACGCCGGAGCGTCTGGAAGAAATCATCGATGCATTCGAGGCTGGCAAGGGCGACACGATCAAGCCCGGTCCGCAGATCGACCGCATCTATTCGGCACCGGCGAGCGGCCTGACGGCGCTGACCGACGAGAAGGCCGTTACGGGCAAGACGAAGGCGAAGGCCGGCAGCAGGGCGAAAGCCGCAGGCACCGAGGTGCCGCCGTCGCGCGCCGCAAAGCCCGACACGTCCGCAACCGAAACCGACCCGGCCATCAAGTCGCCGTCTCCGGTCAAGGCGGACAATGGCAAGACATCGGCAGCCGCTGCTGTTTCCGCCAAAGCCGCGCCGAAGAGAAAGCCTGCTGCAGCGAAGAAGGCGGAGAAGCCGTCTCTGGAAGACAAAAACCGTCCGGCCGGCATCGAGCGTCCGGCAGACCCCGACGACCTCAAGATGATTTCCGGCGTCGGCCCGAAGATCGAGGGCATTCTGCACGATCTCGGCATATTCACCTTCGAGCAGGTTTCGAAGTGGAAGAAGGCCGAGCGCGAATGGGTCGATGGTTATCTGAGCTTTCATGGCCGCATCGAGCGCGAGGACTGGGTCAAACAGGCCAAGGCGCTCGCCAAAGGCGGCGAAGCCGAATACATCAGGGTTTTCGGCAAGAAGCCGAGGTGAGGGACTGAGTCATGCTCCAGGATAAAGACCGCATCTTCACCAATATCTACGGCCAGTTCGACCGTTCCCTGAAGGGCGCGCAGTCGCGCGGCCTGTGGGACAACACCAAGGGGCTGATCGACAAGGGCCGCGACTGGATCATCAACGAGATGAAGGCGTCGGGCCTGCGCGGGCGCGGCGGCGCCGGCTTCCCGACCGGTCTCAAATGGTCGTTCATGCCCAAAGAGCCGGGCGACCGTCCGCATTACCTCGTCGTCAATGCCGACGAATCGGAGCCGGGCACCTGTAAGGACCGCGACATCATGCGCCACGACCCGCACACGCTGGTCGAGGGATGCCTGATCGCCGGCTTCGCCATGGGCGCGCATGCGGCCTATATCTATGTGCGCGGCGAGTTCATCCGCGAGCGCGAGGCGCTCGAGCGTGCCATTGCCGAGTGTTACGAAGCGGGCCTGCTCGGCAAGAACAACAAATGCGGCTGGGATATGGACGTTTACGTCCATCACGGCGCCGGCGCTTATATCTGCGGTGAGGAAACGGCACTTCTCGAAAGCCTTGAAGGCAAGAAAGGCCAGCCTCGCCTGAAGCCGCCATTCCCCGCGAATGTCGGCCTCTATGGTTGCCCGACCACCGTGAACAACGTCGAATCCATTGCCGTTGCGCCGACAATTCTGCGCCGCGGCGCATCATGGTTCTCCTCCTTCGGGCGGGAGAACAACAAGGGCACGAAGCTCTTCTGCATCTCCGGCCACGTGGAAAACCCGTGCACGGTGGAAGAGGAAATGTCGATCCCGTTCCGCGAGCTGATCGAGCGCCATTGCGGCGGCATCCGCGGCGGCTGGGACAATCTTCTGGCGGTCATTCCGGGCGGCTCTTCGGTGCCGCTGGTGCCGGCCAGTGAGATCATCGACACGCCGATGGACTTCGACAGCCTGCGCGAACTGAAGTCCGGTCTCGGCACCGCCGCGGTGATTGTCATGGACAAGTCGACCGACATCGTGAAGGCGATTGCGCGGCTTTCCTATTTCTACAAGCACGAGAGCTGCGGCCAGTGCACGCCGTGCCGCGAGGGCACGGGCTGGATGTGGCGCGTGATGGAGCGCCTGGTGATCGGCCAGGCCCAGAAACACGAAATCGACATGTTGCTCGATGTGACCAAGCAGGTGGAAGGCCACACGATCTGCGCCCTTGGCGATGCGGCCGCGTGGCCGATCCAGGGCCTCGTGCGCCATTTCCGCCCGGAGATCGAGCGGCGCATCGACGAGTTCACCCGCAATGCGCATCAGGCCCGGCCGGCGCTGGTGGCGGCGGAATAAAAGTGAAGGTTTGCTCCGTAAGGGGCGAGAGGTAAGCGGACAGCGACCATGGCAAAATTGAAAGTCGACGGCACGGAGATCGAGGTTCCCGATCACTACACGCTGCTGCAGGCCGCCGAGGAGGCGGGCGCGGAGGTGCCGCGCTTCTGTTTCCATGAGCGTCTGTCGATCGCCGGCAATTGCCGCATGTGTCTGGTGGAAGTGAAGGGCGGACCGCCCAAGCCGGCCGCCTCCTGCGCCATGGGCGTGCGCGATCTGCGCCCCGGACCCAATGGCGAGGCGCCGGAAATCTTCACCAACACGCCGATGGTCAAGAAGGCCCGCGAAGGCGTGATGGAGTTCCTGCTCATCAACCATCCGCTCGATTGCCCGATCTGCGACCAGGGCGGCGAATGCGACCTGCAGGATCAGGCGATGGCGTTCGGCGTGGATTCGTCCCGCTACAAGGAAAACAAGCGCGCCGTCGAAGACAAATATATCGGACCGCTCGTCAAGACGATCATGACGCGCTGCATTCACTGCACGCGCTGCGTCCGCTTCACCACCGAAGTGGCGGGTATTTCCGAGCTCGGCCTGATCGGCCGTGGCGAGGATGCCGAGATCACCACCTATCTCGAAGAGGCTATGACCTCCGAGCTTCAGGGCAATGTCATCGACCTGTGCCCGGTCGGCGCGCTGACGTCGCGCCCCTACGCGTTCCAGGCGCGTCCGTGGGAGCTCAACAAGACCCAGTCCATCGACGTGATGGATGCGGTCGGCTCGGCCATCCGCGTCGACACGCGCGGCCGTGAAGTCATGCGCATCATGCCGCGCATCAACGAGGCGGTGAACGAGGAGTGGATATCCGACAAGACCCGCTTCATTTGGGATGGCCTGCGCACGCAGCGCCTTGACCGCCCCTATGTACGCAGGGACAACCGCCTGCAGCCGGCCTCGTGGGGCGAGGCGTTCGACGCTATCGCAAAGGCCGTATCGAAGGCTCAGCCGGAGAAGATCGGCGCAATCGCCGGCGATCTTGCAGCGGTCGAGGAAATGTACGCACTCAAAGCGCTGATGCAGTCGCTCGGCTCCCCGAATTATGACTGCCGCCAGGATGGCGCAGCGCTTGATCCTGCGCTTGGGCGTGCGGGCTACATTTTCAACCCGACCATCGAGGGCATCGAGGACGCCGACGCGCTTTTGATCGTCGGCGCCAATCCGCGCTTCGAGGCGTCGGTTCTCAATGCCCGCATCCGCAAGCGCTGGCGCATGGGCGATTTCCCCATCGGCGTGATCGGCGAGATGGGCGACCTGCGTTACGAATACGACATGCTCGGTGCCGGGGCCGAAACGCTGAAGGAACTGGCCGAAGGCAAGGGCAAATTCGCTTCGGTTTTGAAGAAGGCCAAGCGGCCGATGATCATCGTGGGGCAGGGCGCGCTTGCCCGCTCCGATGGTGCGGCGATCCTCGGTCTTGCGGCAAAGCTTGCCGGTTCGGTCAAAGCGGTATCTGCCGAATGGAATGGTTTCGCCGTGCTGCATACGGCGGCATCCCGCGTCGGCGGTCTCGATCTCGGCTTCGTGCCCGGTAAAGAGGGCAAGGGCGTGAAGGGCATGATGGGCGCGATGGACGTGCTCTTCCTGCTCGGCGCCGACGAGATCGACATGAACGCCATCGGCGACGCCTTCACCGTCTATATCGGCACCCATGGCGATGCCGGCGCACATCGCGCCGATGTCATCCTGCCGGCCGCCACCTACACGGAGAAATCCGGCACCTATGTGAACACCGAGGGCCGGGTGCAGATGACCAACCGCGCCGGTTTCGCGCCGGGCGAGGCAAAGGAAGACTGGGCCATTCTTCGGGCGCTGTCCGATGTGCTTGGCCACAAGCTGCCCTTCGATTCGCTGGCCGCGCTGCGCGCAGCCCTTTATGCCGAATTCCCGCATTTCGCGGCCATCGACACGGTTGCGCCAGCCGATGCAGGCAATGTCGAGAAACTCGCCAAGCTTGGCGGGCGGCTTACCAAGGCTCCCTTCACCTCGCCGGTGAAGGATTTCTATCTCACCAACCCGATCGCCCGTGCCTCGGCCGTTATGGCCGAATGTTCGGCACTGGCGCGCGGCGAAGTAAAACAGGCGGCCGAGTAGAGACGAATGGATACTTTCTTTTCAACCTACGTCCTTCCGGGGCTTCTGATCCTTCTGCAGTCGGTGGCGATGATCGTCATCCTGTTGATCTTCGTCGCCTATATCCTTTACGCCGACCGCAAGATCTGGGCCGCCGTGCAGCGCCGCCGTGGTCCGAACGTGGTCGGCCCGTGGGGGCTGTTCCAGGCGTTTGCCGACCTTTTCAAGTTCGTCTTCAAGGAGCCGGTGATCCCATCGGGCGCCAACAAGGGCGTCTTCCTGCTGGCGCCGGTCGTTGCCTCGGTTCTGGCGATTGCCGCATGGGCGGTGATCCCGGTCAATGAAGGCTGGGCCATTGCCAATGTGAACATCGGCATTCTCTACGTTTTCGCCATCGCTTCGCTGGAAGTCTATGGCGTGATCATGGGCGGCTGGGCCTCCAACTCGAAATATCCATTCCTCGGCGCGCTGCGCTCGGCGGCACAGATGGTCTCTTATGAAGTCTCCATCGGCTTCGTGATCGTCACCGTACTGCTCACGGTCGGCTCGCTCAACCTGACAGACATCGTACTCGCGCAGGGCGACGGTCTCGGCACCATGCTCGGCCTGCCCAACACGTTCCTCGACTGGAACTGGCTGGCGCTGTTCCCGATGTTCATCGTGTTCTTCATCTCGGCGCTCGCCGAGACGAACCGTCCGCCCTTCGATCTGGTGGAGGCCGAATCCGAGCTCGTGGCCGGTCACATGATCGAGTATTCCTCGACGCCGTTCCTGCTTTTCTTCCTCGGCGAGTATGTGGCCATCGTCCTGATGTGCGCGCTCACCACCATCCTGTTCCTGGGTGGCTGGCTGCCGCCGCTCGACTTCGCGCCCTTCACCTGGGTGCCGGGCGTCATCTGGTTCGTGTTGAAGATGTGTATGGTCTTCTTCATGTTCTCGCTGGTGAAGGCATTCGTGCCGCGCTACCGCTACGACCAGCTCATGCGCCTTGGCTGGAAAGTGTTCCTGCCGCTGTCGCTCTTCATGGTCGTTGCCACCGCGGCCTTCCTGAAATTCACGGGGATGGCATGACGATGAATGTTTTCATCCCTGAAACACGCTTCGGAGAAAATCGATGAGTGCGCTTGCACAGGCAGCCAAATCGCTGCTTCTCAAAGAGTTCGTCGGGGCTGTCATCCTGTCCATGCGGCAGTTCTTTGCTCCGAAATACACGCTGAACTACCCGCATGAAAAAGGCCCGGTCAGCCCGCGCTTTCGTGGCGAGCACGCATTGCGCCGCTATCCCAATGGCGAAGAGCGCTGCATCGCGTGCAAGCTGTGCGAGGCGATCTGCCCGGCGCAGGCGATCACCATCGAGGCAGGTCCTCGCCGCAATGACGGCACCCGCCGCACGGTGCGCTACGACATTGATATGGTGAAGTGCATCTATTGCGGCTTCTGCCAGGAGGCCTGCCCGGTCGACGCAATCGTCGAGGGGCCGAACTTCGAGTTCGCGACGGAAACGCGCGAGGAACTTTATTACGACAAGGACAAGCTGCTCGCCAATGGCGACCGGTGGGAGCGGGAGCTGGCGCGCAACATCGCGCTGGATGCGCCATACCGGTGACGGTTTGACCCGTGGACGGGGGCGGGGCGCCCGTCTAAACGAAGCATCGTGAATGCCCGGCTTGCCGGGTTTCTTGAAAAGCCGGAGCGCTCTGCTTCGGCAGGCTAGGTACCGAGGGAACCATGCTGACAGGACTTGAGGCGATTTTCTTTTATCTGTTCGCCTTCCTAACCGTGGCGGCGGCCTTTATGGTCATTTCCGCGCGCAATCCCGTGCATTCGGTGCTCTATCTGATCGTCGCGTTCTTCAACTCGGCCGGTCTCTTCCTTCTGACGGGCGCTGAGTTTCTGGCCTTCATCATGCTGGTCGTCTATGTCGGCGCGGTTGCCGTGCTGTTCCTGTTCGTCGTCATGATGCTGGATGTGGACTTCGCGGAGCTGAAGCGCGGCGCGCTGCAGTATGCGCCGGTCGGCGCGCTGGTGGGCATCATCCTGGCCGCGGAGCTGATCATCGTTCTCGGCGGTTACGCATTCGCGCCCGAGCTTGCAGGCGAGGTTGCCCAGCCCACGCCGCCGATCGATGTGCGCCACAACACGGCCGCGCTCGGCGACATCCTCTACACGGATTACATCCATTTCTTCCAGATCGCCGGCATGGTGCTTTTGGTCGCCATGATCGGCGCCATCGTGCTGACGCTGCGCCACAAGGAAAACGTCAAGCGGCAGAACATCTCTGCCCAGGTCGCGCGCACGCCTGAAACGGCGATTGAAATCAAGAAAGTCGAAACGGGCGAGGGGCTCTGATCATGCTGGAAATCGGCATCGCACACTATCTGACCGTCTCGGCCATCCTGTTCACGCTCGGTGTGTTCGGCATCTTCCTGAACCGGAAGAACGTCATCATCATCCTGATGTCGGTCGAGCTCATCCTGCTTGCGGTCAACCTGAACTTCGTCGCCTTCTCCTCGGTTCTTGGAGATCTGGTCGGCCAGGTTTTCGCACTATTCGTTCTCACCGTCGCGGCGGCGGAAGCCGCGATCGGTCTTGCCATTCTCGTCGTCTTCTTCCGCAACCGCGGCACCATCGCCGTCGAAGACATCAACATGATGAAGGGCTGAGCATACGGCCATGTATCAAGCGATCGTATTTCTCCCGCTTATCGGCTTTCTGATTGCCGGGCTGTTCGGCCGCTCCATCGGCGCGAAGGGGTCCGAGCTGATCACCTGCGGCTTCATGGTCATTGCCGCGCTTTTGTCCTGGATTGCCTTCTTTACGGTGGCCATGGGCAGCGGCGAGGCATTCACCGTGCCGCTTCTCTCCTTCATCACCTCGGGCAATCTGGATGTGAGCTGGGCGATCCGCGTCGACACGCTGACCGCCGTCATGCTGATCGTGGTCAACACGGTCTCGGCGCTGGTTCACATCTATTCGATCGGCTACATGCACCACGATCCGCATCGGCCGCGTTTCTTCGCCTATCTGTCGCTGTTCACCTTCGCCATGCTCATGCTGGTCACATCGGACAATCTGATCCAGATGTTCTTCGGCTGGGAAGGTGTGGGCCTGGCCTCCTATCTGCTGATCGGTTTCTGGTTCAAGAAACCGTCGGCCAATGCCGCGGCCATCAAGGCCTTCGTTGTCAACCGCGTGGGCGATTTCGGCTTCCTGCTTGGCATTTTCGGCGTCTACATGCTGTTCGGTTCGGTGAACTTCAGCACCATCTTCGCCAATGCGGCCACCTATCTGCCCGCCGAAGGCGCAGAGGCTGGCGAGCCGGTCCTGACCTTCCTCGGCTACGCGCTGGACAAGGGCGGCGCGCTGACGGCGATCTGTCTGCTTCTGTTCATGGGCGCCATGGGCAAGTCGGCGCAGGTGCCGCTGCACACCTGGCTGCCGGACGCGATGGAAGGTCCGACGCCGGTCTCCGCACTCATCCATGCCGCCACCATGGTGACGGCCGGTGTCTTCATGGTCGCACGCCTGTCGCCGATCTTCGAACTGTCGCACACGGCTCTCACCGTCGTGACCTTCGTCGGCGCGTTCACGGCCTTCTTTGCGGCGACCGTCGGTCTGGTGCAGAACGACATCAAGCGCGTGATCGCCTATTCGACCTGTTCGCAGCTCGGCTACATGTTCGTGGCGCTGGGCACCGGCTTCTACAGCGCGGCCATCTTCCACCTCTTCACGCACGCTTTCTTCAAGGCGCTCCTGTTCCTCGGTTCCGGTTCGGTCATCCATGCCGTCTCCGACGAGCAGGACATGCGCAAGATGGGAGGTCTGCGGAAACTGATCCCCCAGACCTACTGGATGATGATCATCGGCACGATCGCGCTCACGGGCGTGGGCATTCCGCTGACGGTCATCGGCACGGCGGGCTTCTTCTCCAAGGACGCCATCATCGAAGGTGCTTTCGCGGCAGAGAACTATTTTGCCATGTTCTCATTCGTCCTGCTCACCGTGGCCGCCGTCTTCACGAGCTTCTATTCGTGGCGCCTTATCTTCATGACCTTCCACGGCAAGCCGCGCGCGTCTGCCGATGTGATGCACCATGTGCATGAATCGCCGCTGGTCATGCTCGTGCCGCTGTTCATCCTGGCTGTTGGCGCACTCTTCGCCGGCGTTGCCTTCAAGGAGTTCTTCGTCGGCCATGAGTATGAGCATTTCTGGAAGGGCGCGCTCTTCACGCTGCCGGACAACCACATGCTGGAAGAGTTCCATCACGTGCCCGTCTGGGTGAAGCTTGCCCCGTTCGTCGCCATGCTTCTCGGCCTCTATGTCGCCTGGGTCTACTACATCCGGTCGCCAGAGCGCCCCAAGCGGCTTGCACAGCAGTTCAGCGGGCTTTACGCCTTCCTGCTCAACAAATGGTATTTCGACGAGCTCTATGACTTCCTGTTCGTCCGTCCGGCCAAGCGCCTCGGCCATTTCCTCTGGAAAAAGGGCGACGGCATGGTCATCGACGGTCTCGGCCCGGATGGCATTTCGGCCCGTGTGGTCGATGTGACCAACCGGATCGTCAAGCTGCAGAGCGGCTATCTCTATCACTACGCCTTCGCCATGCTCATCGGCGTTGCTGCCCTCGTTACCTGGATGATGCTTGGAGGCACGTTCTAAGCCATGACCGACTGGCCAATTCTTTCCACGGTCACCTTCCTGCCGCTGGTGGGTGCGCTTCTCATCCTCCTGATCCGGGAGGACGGTGCCGGTGCGCGCCGCAACATTCGCAATGTCGCGCTTTTGACGACGGTCTTCACCTTCGTCCTGTCGCTGTTCATCTGGATCGGCTTCGATGCGTCGACGCCCGGTTTCCAGATGGTCGAAAAGCGCGAATGGCTGGGCTCCGGCATTTCCTATCACATGGGTGTCGACGGCATTTCCATGCTGTTCGTCATCCTGACCACCTTCCTCATGCCACTCTGCGTTCTGGCAAGCTGGGAGGCGGTGGAGCACCGCGTCAAGGAATACATGATCGCGTTCCTGATTCTGGAAACGCTCATGATCGGCGTGTTCTGCGCGCTCGATATCGTGCTCTTCTATGTCTTCTTCGAAGCGGGTCTGATCCCGATGTTCATCATCATCGGGGTGTGGGGCGGCAAGCGGCGCGTTTATGCGAGCTTCAAGTTCTTCCTCTACACGCTGCTGGGCTCGGTGCTGATGCTGCTCGCCATGATGGCGATGTACTGGCAGGCCGGAACGACGGACATCCCGACGCTTCTGACCCACGTCTTCCCGGAGGGCATGCAATACTGGCTATGGGTGGCCTTCTTCGCCTCCTTCGCCGTGAAAATGCCCATGTGGCCGGTTCACACCTGGTTGCCCGACGCGCACGTTGAAGCGCCGACGGCCGGCTCGGTCATCCTGGCGGGCATTCTCCTGAAGATGGGCGGCTATGGCTTCCTGCGTTTCTCGCTGCCCATGTTCCCGGTCGCTTCCATCGATCTGGCGCCGCTGGTCTTCACCCTGTCGGTCATTGCCATCATCTACACCTCTCTGGTGGCGCTGATGCAGGAGGACATCAAGAAGCTGATCGCCTATTCGTCGGTCGCCCATATGGGCTTCGTCACCATGGGCATCTTCGCGATCAACGAGCAGGGCGTGCAGGGCGCGATCTTCCAGATGCTCTCGCACGGCCTTGTCTCGGGCGCTCTCTTTCTGTGTGTCGGCGTCATCTATGACCGCATGCACACACGCGAGATCGCGGCCTATGGCGGCCTGGTCAACAACATGCCCAAATACGCCACCGTGTTCATGATCTTCACCATGGCGAATGTGGGCCTGCCCGGCACCAGCGGCTTCGTCGGCGAGTTCCTGACGCTTCTGTCGGTGTTCAAGGTCAACACCTGGGTTGCGCTCTTCGCCACCACCGGTGTCATCCTGTCGGCGGGCTATGCGCTCTGGCTCTATCGCCGGGTGATTTTCGGCTCGCTCACCAAGGAAAGCCTCAAGGGCATGCTCGATCTGTCGGCGCGCGAGAAGCTGATCCTCTACCCGCTGGTGGCGCTGGTCATCTTCTTCGGTGTCTACCCGGCACCGATCCTCGATGCGACGGCAGTTTCGGTCGAAGCACTTGTGAACAATGTCTCCCTGTCGGCCGACATGGCACGGGAAGCGGCAACCGCTGCCGCGCAGTAAACGGATTGAAAGCGAATGACGCCTGATCTGACGATAAGCCTGATCCTTGCAACGCCGGAGCTGATCCTGGCGGTGGGCGCTATGGCGCTCCTGATGGTCGGTGTCTTTTCCGGCCCCCGTGCCAATTCCACCGTCACCGGCCTTGCGGTCGCGCTTCTGGTCGCCGTGATCGCGCTGATGGTGATCTTCCCGGCCGATGGCCGCGCCTTCGGCGGCGCGTTCGTAAGCGATGCGTTCGCCCGCTTCATGAAGACCCTGACGCTGGTCGGCTCCGTCGTGACGCTTGTCATGTCTGTCGGTTTTGCCAAGGCGGAGAAGTTCGACAAGTTCGAGTTCCCGGTTCTCATCATGCTGGCCACGCTCGGCATGATGCTGATGATCTCGGCCAATGACATGATCGCGCTCTATCTCGGCATCGAGCTGCAGTCGCTTGCACTCTATGTCGTTGCCGCCATCAACCGCGACAGTGCACGCTCCACCGAAGCAGGCCTCAAGTACTTCGTGCTTGGCGCTCTGTCCTCGGGCATGATGCTTTACGGCATTTCGCTGGTCTACGGCTACACGGGCAACACCGGCTTCGACGTCATCGCCGCAACGCTGACGGGCGCAGAGCGCCAGCTTGGCCTTGTGTTCGGTCTGGTCTTCGTGCTTGCCGGTCTCGCCTTCAAGATTTCGGCAGTTCCGTTCCACATGTGGACGCCGGACGTCTATGAAGGCGCGCCGACGCCGGTCACCGCCTTCTTTGCTGCCGCGCCCAAGATGGCCGCCATGGCGCTTCTGGTGCGTGTCACCATGGGGGCGTTCGAGCCGATTGCCAGCGACTGGCAGCAGATCATCGTCTTCATCGCGATTGCCTCCATGATCCTTGGTGCTTTCGCGGCCATCGGCCAGCGCAACATCAAGCGCCTCATGGCTTATTCCTCCATCGGTCATGTGGGCTATGCGCTTGTCGGTCTTGCCGCGAATTCCGAGGCCGGCGTGAAGGGCGTGGCGATCTACATGCTCATCTATCTGGCCATGACGCTCGGCACGTTTGCCGTGATCCTGGCCATGCGCCGCAATGACGGCAATGTCGAGCAGATCGACGATCTCGCCGGCCTCTCGTCGACCAATCCGATGATGGCCACGATCATGACCATTCTCATGTTCTCGCTGGCCGGCATTCCGCCGCTCGCAGGCTTCTGGGGAAAATGGTACGTGTTCCTCGCGGCCATCGACGCAAAACTCTATGCACTCGCGGTCATCGGCGTGGTGAGCTCCGTAGTCGGCGCGTTCTACTATCTGCGCGTCATCAAGATCATGTGGTTCGACGAATCGGCGGGCGGCTTCCAGCCCATGGCGGGCGAACTGCGCTTCGTCATGCTCCTGTCGGGCGCCTTTGTGCTGCTCTACGTTCTGATCGGTGGCCCTGTCGGGCGCTTTGCCGAGGCCGCCGCAAAGACCTTCTTCTAGGTCATGGCCTTTCGTCTGGCGCCGTCGGCGGAAACGGCCGGTTATCGGCTGGAAGCCCATGAGAGCGTCGGCTCCACCAATGCGCTGGCGCTCGATAATGCGCGCGCCGGCGATCCGGGCAATCTCTGGGTTGTCGCCTCCAGACAGGAGAGCGGGCGAGGGCGTCGCGGACGGGAATGGGCGACACCGCCCGGCAATCTTGCAGCAACGCTCCTGAATGTCGGTCATTTCGAGCCGGCCACGGCGGCGACGCTCGGCTTCGTTGCAGGGCTGGCCCTGTCTGATGCGCTTCTGGCAGTCGTGCCGGAAAAGCGCATCGCGGTTGCTGCCGATGGCGGCGACCTGCCCGGTGGGCGCTTTGCGCTCAAATGGCCCAACGACGTTCTGGCCGACGGGGCGAAGCTTTCCGGCATTCTTCTGGAATCGACCATCCTGCCCGATGGTCGGTTCGCCATTGCGGTGGGCATTGGCGTGAATGTCATCTCTCACCCGGACAACACGCCCTATCCTGCAACCTCGCTCAGGGCGTTGGGGTTTGGCGGTGATGCGGGCGATCTGTTCCTTGCGCTTTCGGACGCCTGGGTCGATAACAGTCGCCTTTGGAATGGCGGGCGCGGGCTTGATGCCATTCGTAGCCGCTGGCTCAAGCGAGCGGCAGGGCTCGGCTCGCCTGTGTCCATCCGTGTCGACGGCCGCGTGGTGCGCGGCACATTCGAAACCATCGACGAGGCCTGTCGCTTCGTCATCCGCGAGGCGGACGGTTCATTGTTGAGAATTGCAGCAGGCGACGTGCATTTCGGCGCGGTCGCCTCTGCGCAGGCAGATTAAGAGAAAGGGACCCATGGCGCGTTCCAGCACAAAAAAGCCGGCCAAGAGCGGCGACCTGAAGAATGCCGAGCTGGTTTTCTGTCCGCTTGGCGGTGTCGGCGAGATCGGCATGAATTTCGGCCTCTATGGTTTCGGGCCCGCCGGCAAACGCGAATGGATCGTTGTCGATTGCGGCGTCACCTTTCCGGGGCCGGAGCTTCCGGGCGTTGATCTGGTTCTGCCCGACATCAGCTTCATTCGCGGTGAGGTCGACCGGTTGCGCGGCATCGTCATCACCCACGCCCATGAAGATCACTACGGCGCGGTGCTCGATCTCTGGCCGCTGCTCAAGGCCGATGTCTGGATGACGCCCTTTGCCGCCGGACTTCTGGAGGCCAAGCGCCAGTCCGAATCCGGTGCGCCCGATGTGCCGGTGAAGATATTCAGGGCCGGCGAAACCTTCGAGATCGGTCCGTTCAGCATCGAGGCCGTTGCCGTCGCGCACTCCATTCCCGAGCCGGTTTCGCTCGCCATCACGACCCCGCTCGGCAGGGTGGTGCATACGGGCGACTGGAAGATCGACCCGGCTCCCGCCATCGGTCCCAAGACCGACGAGGCACGCTTCCGCGCGATCGGCGATGAAGGCGTTCTGGCGCTGGTCTGCGATTCCACCAACGCCATGCGCGAAGGCGAATCCCCCACCGAACAGGCCGTTGGCGAAGGGCTGAAGGAAGTGATCGAGGCGGCGTCGGGCCGTGTGGTCGTGACCACCTTCTCTTCGAATGTCGGGCGCATCCGCTCCATTGCGGAGGCCGCGCGCGATGCCGGCCGCCAGCTTCTTGTGCTCGGTCGCTCCATGAAACGCGTTATCGATGTGGCGACTGAGCTTGGCTATCTCGACGGCCTGCCGGAGTATCTGGACGAGGACGAATTCCAGCACGTCCCGCGCGACAAGGTCGTGGTACTGTGCACCGGCAGCCAAGGCGAAAGCCGCGCCGCACTCGCCAAACTCGCCCGTGATGAGATGCGCAATGTCGCGCTGACGGCAGGCGACACGGTCGTCTATTCCTCGCGCCTCATTCCCGGCAACGAGAAGGCGGTTCTGGAAACCAAGAACCGACTGATCGAGATGGGCATCGAGATCATCGAGGATGACGACGCGCTGGTTCATGTCTCCGGCCACCCCCGCCGCAGCGAATTGAAGCGCATGTATTCCTGGGTGCGTCCGCAGATTCTCGTACCGGTGCATGGCGAGGCCGCCCATCTCGTCGCTCAAGGCTCGCTCGGCGCCATGGAAGGCATTCCCGAGGTCTCGCAGGTGCGCAATGGCGACATGCTGCGCCTTGCTCCCGGACCGGCCGAGATCATCGGCGAGGTGCAGCATGGGCGGTTCTTCAAGGATGGCCGGCTTCTCGGCGACGATGAAGAGATGGGCATCCGCGATCGCCGCAAGCTCTCCTATGCCGGCCATGTCGTGCTCAACGTTGTGCTTGATGAGCGCTTCAATCTCGATGGCGACCCCGATATCGTCGCCATCGGTGTGGCCGAACGTGATGCGCGGGGAGAGCTTCTCGAGGATATCATGCTGGACGCAGCATCCGGTGCTTTGCGCAGCATTCCGCGCAACCGCCGCAAGGATCTCGACCTGGTGTCGGAATCGGTTCGACGTGCCGTACGCAATGCAGCAAATGCCGCATGGGGCAAAAAGCCCATTGTGACGGTATTCGTCACGCAATAAGCAGGGGGCGGGATGGAAAACCCGCCGCATTGCAGGAGAGAACCAGGCCGATGCTCGGAAAGCTCAATCACGTGGCGATCGCCGTGCCGGACCTTGAAAAAGCGTCTGCCCTTTACCGCGATACTCTGGGCGCAAAGGTTTCCGCACCGCAGGCCTTGCCCGAGCATGGTGTTACGGTGGTTTTCGTAGAGCTCGACAACACCAAGGTCGAGCTGCTGGAGCCGCTTGGCGAAGGATCGCCGATTGCCGGCTTTCTCTCGAAAAAACCGGACGGCGGCATGCATCACATTTGCTATGAGGTGGCCGATATCATTGCCGCGCGCGACCGGCTGAGGGCGGATGGTGCGCGCATCCTTGGGGATGGAGAGCCGAAGACCGGTGCCCATGGCAAGCCGGTGCTCTTCCTTCATCCAAAGGATTTCGCCGGCACTCTCGTGGAACTCGAACAGGTCTGAGGTTCTGATGAGCTGGATTTCTCTTTTGGCCGTATTTTTCATCGTCTGGTGGACGGTGCTCTTCATCGCGCTGCCGTTCGGTCTGCGCACGCAGGAGGAAGACGGCGAGGTGACGCTTGGCACCACCGAAAGCGCGCCGCGCGGGCCGCATATGCTGCGCGCCCTGATCCGCACCACGATTATCGCCCTGGTGATCTGCGGTCTCCTGATCCTTGTGACACGGGGCCTTGGCTATTCGTTCGACGATATTCCAAGGGTCGTGCCCAGGTTCGACTGACGCAATCTGCAGCCGTCATGCGGCAAACGCTTCGGCGCGGCGAAAGCATCTCCTAAGACATCGGGGAATGGGCTTGGCCCAAAAAAAATGCAAGGCCAAGAGGCCTTGCTAACTCAACGCGTCCGATCCTTTACCGTATCATCGTCGGCGGCTGCGTGTAACCGCGCCTGGACCGCATCCTCCCAAGACTTTGACCGCGTAGTGAGGATGAATTTTCAGCTTCACCCTCTTGTTATGGGAGGGCACCATAGATCAAGTTGAGACGAAATGTCACGAGGAAAATCGCGTTTGAAATGCATTGTTATCAAATCCGTATGCTGCCGTCCTTTTGTGTGGCGAGCGGAGGGCGGTGCAAGGCTTCGGCTTTTCAATTCATTGCGAAATGGTTAAGACACCGGCCCTGAACCATTTGTCACTTTGATTCCGAACAGGCTCGTCCGAGCCGCTTCAATGGATGCGTTTATGCGACTGTCGCGCTACTTTCTGCCGATCCTGAAAGAAACCCCTCGTGAGGCCGAAATCGTCTCGCATCGCCTGATGCTGCGCGCCGGTATGATCCGCCAGCAGGGCGCCGGAAGCTTTTCCTGGCTGCCGCTGGGCAAGCGCGTTCTCGACAAGGTGAACCAGATCATCCGCGAGGAGCAGAACCGGGCCGGGGCGCAGGAAATCCTGATGCCCACCATCCAGTCTGCCGATCTGTGGATGGAGAGCGGGCGTTATGACGATTACGGTAAGGAGATGCTGCGCATCACCGACCGGCACGAGCGCAAGATGCTCTATGGCCCCACCAATGAGGAGATGGTGACGGACATCTTCCGGTCCTACGTCAAATCCTACAAGGATCTCCCACTCAATCTCTATCACATCCAGTGGAAGTTCCGCGATGAGGTGCGCCCGCGCTTTGGCGTGATGCGTTCGCGCGAGTTTCTGATGAAGGACGCCTATTCTTTCGATCTCGACTTCGAGGGCGCGAAGGCCGCCTATAACCGCATGTTCGTTGCCTATCTGCGCACATTTGCCCGCATGGGGCTGCAGGCGATCCCGATGCGCGCCGACACCGGCCCCATCGGCGGCGATCTGAGCCACGAATTCATCATTCTCGCCTCCACCGGCGAGAGCGAAGTGTTCTGCCGCAAGGAGTTCCTCGAGCTTCAGGTGCCGGGCGCCGATGTCGACTTCGGCAATGATGCGGAGATCGCCGACATCGTCACCACCTGGACCACGCCCTATGCGGCGACCGACGAGATGCACGACGAAGCCGCCTGGAACGCTGTTCCCGACGATGAGAAGGTTTCTGCGCGCGGCATCGAAGTCGGCCATATTTTCCACTTCGGGACCAAGTATTCCAAGCCCATGAACGCGACCGTCACCGGTCCGGACGGCAAGGAGCATCATGTGTCCATGGGATCCTACGGTATTGGTCCGAGCCGCCTTCTGGCGGCGATCATCGAGGCGAGCCACGACGAGAACGGCATCATCTGGCCGGAGAGCGTCGCGCCGTTCGATGTGGGCCTGATCAACATGAAGGTGGGCGACGAAGCCTGCGACCGCATCTGCGAAGAGCTTTATGGAAAGCTGCAGGCTGCGGGCAAGGATGTGCTCTATGACGATACGGACCAGCGCGCCGGCGGCAAGTTCGCCACTGCGGACCTGATCGGTCTTCCCTGGCAACTGGTGGTCGGCCCGCGCGGTGTCGCCAATGGCGAGGTGGAGCTCAAGAACCGCGCTTCCGGCGAACGGGTCTCCTTGTCGGTCGAAGATGCGCTCAACCGCCTTGCTCAGGGTGCTGCATGAGGCGGCGCCGCGATTTCTGTTTGCGCAAAAGCCTTTGAGGTCGAGCCATGAGTGAAGCCGCCACAAGCGGAGAAGCCGCGCAGAGCGCCTCGGGAAAACCCCTGGGCGCCGGACCGTTCTCCCGTTTCGAGCGGCTGATCGCCTGGCGCTACCTGCGCTCTCGCCGGAAAGAGACGGTGATCTCGGTGATCGCCTCGATCTCCTTCATCGGCATCATGCTGGGTGTTGCAACGCTGATCGTGGTGATGGCGGTGATGAACGGTTTCCGTGCCGAACTGCTGACCCGCATTCTGGGGGTCAACGGCCATCTCATCGTGCAGCCGATCGACATGCCGATGGATGATTATGAGGCCGTTGCCAGCCGCATTGAGGGCGTTGAGGGTGTGCGTCTTGCCATGCCAATGGTGCAGGGGCAGGTGCTGGTTTCCGGTCGCAGCGGAGCGGGAACCGGCGCTGTGGTCCGCGGTGTGCGGGCGGATGACCTGTCCCGGCTGGAACTGGTTTCCGACAACATCAAGGACGGCTCGCTGGTCGGCTTCGCCGCCGGCGAAGGGCTGGCGGTCGGCTCGCGCATGGCGCAGAATCTCGGCCTCACGGTCGGCGATTCCGTGACGCTGGTCGCCCCCGAGGGCGACATCACGCCCTTCGGCACCACGCCGCGCGTGAAAACCTATCCGATCTCTGCGACCTTCGAGATCGGCATGTCGGAATACGATTCCTCCATCATCTACATGCCGCTCCAGGAAGCGCAGCTCTATTTCAATGCAGAGGGGCTCGTGCAGTCGATCGAACTCTTCGTCGACAATCCCGATGCCGTGGACACGCTGCGGCCGAAGGTCGAGGAGGCCGCTCAGCGCCCCATCCTTCTCTCCGACTGGCGCCAGCGCAACAGCACTTTCTTCTCCGCGCTCGAAGTGGAGCGCAACGTCATGTTCATGATCCTGACCATGATCGTGCTTGTCGCCGCGCTCAACATCATTTCCGGTCTGGTCATGCTGGTGAAGGACAAGGGGCACGACATTGCCATTCTGCGCACCATGGGGGCGACAAGCGGCGCCATCATGCGCATCTTTCTGATGACCGGTGCTGCGATCGGCGTTGCCGGCACCGTCGCCGGCGTGATCCTCGGTGTCGTCATTTGCTGGAATGTGGAATCGATCCGCCAGTTTTTCTCCTGGCTGTCGGGCACCACAATCTTCGATCCCGAACTCTATTTCCTGAGCCAGTTGCCGGCCAAGATGGAAGCGGGCGAGACGGTGGCCGTTATCATCATGGCGCTGGTCCTGTCCTTCGTGGCAACGCTCTTTCCTGCCTGGCGAGCCTCCCGGCTCGATCCGGTCGATGCGCTGAGGTATGACTGATGGCGGGACCAATTCTCGAACTGAAGGGCATCGAGCGCAGCTATCGCGAAGGCGAGGGCAGGCTCACCATTCTCAAGGATGCAGCGTTTTCACTAAAACCGGGAGAGATGGTGGCGCTCGTCGCACCGTCGGGCGCCGGCAAGTCGACGCTGCTTCACCTCGCCGGTCTTCTCGAGGCGCCGGACGCGGGCGAGGTCACCATCGCCGGTCGGGCCTGCGGGCGGCTTTCCGATGACGCGCGCACGGCGATCCGCCGCAACGAGATCGGCTTCGTCTATCAGTTTCATCATCTTCTGCCCGAGTTCTCCGCCGAGGAGAACATCATGATCCCACAGATGATCACCGGCATGGCGCCGGTCGAAGCGAAGGAGCGGGCGGGGCAGCTGCTCGACTATCTGCGTGTCGGCCACCGTGCGAGCCACCGGCCGGCCGAACTTTCCGGCGGCGAGCAGCAGCGCGTGGCCATCGCCCGCGCGGTTGCCAATGCGCCGCGCGTGCTGCTTGCCGACGAGCCGACCGGCAATCTCGATCCCAGGACGGCCGGCTATGTGTTCGATGCGCTCGAGGCGCTGGTGCGCCAGTCCGGCCTTGCCGCGCTGATCGCCACCCACAACCATGAGCTGGCCGCGCGAATGGATCGGGTCGTGACACTGGACGGCGGCAAGGTCGTTCCCTGGAAAGGCTGATTTCCGCTCCCGCTCCACTGTCCACGCAGCACATGCCGCCATCGCATGGCTGCCGAAAACCCGTTGGATTAACCCTGCGTAAACCCTGACCGGCCCGAGCGGCATCGGGCGCGTCGGGCATGCTTGACTATGGAACAAAAATAGAACATAAAGGGGTTATAAAGTGATCAGGAGGGATAAATGACCGATCTTTTTCAGGATGTCGTCTCGCTCGTTGCCGTCAGCTCCTTCATCATGATGGCCGCCGTGGTGATCGGCGCAATTTGACGTCTACCGGTGCCGCGCAGGGCTGCCGGCATCGTCTGAATGAAAAAGAGGCGGGAAGGCCCGCCTCTCTGTCCGGTGCTTTTTCAGATGCGAAGCGTTCTCGGAGCATTGCACCGAAGCGGGAAAGCCGGTTTCCGGTTATCCCGATACTCCATCAATGGTTAGGGGCGCCTTTTCGGTGGCCGAGTTGGCGCCGCATGGCGACCTAATCTCCCACGGCTACGCCTTCGCGCCGCGGGTCCGCACCGCCTTCCAGCCCTTGCGCGGAGATGGTGATGCCGTGCAGGCCGGAGTTGAGATCGCCGATGGACGTCTTGAAGCCGAGTGCGTCGAGGTCGTTCTGCATTTCCTCGGCTCTGGTGCCGGCTTCCAGCGTGTAGGTGCCAAAGCGGTTGGTCAGATGCGGCAGGTCGATGGCCTGCTGCATGTTCATGTCCCAGTCGGTGAGCGCGATGATCGTGTTTGCCACATAAGGGATGATGTTGCTGCCGCCGGGCGAACCAAGCGCATGAAGCGGTTTTCCGTCTTTGAGAACGATGGTTGGCGACATGGAGGAGCGGGGCCGCTTGCCGGGCTGAACCCTGTTTGCGACAGCCTCGCCATCGGCATCGGGCGTAAATGAGAAATCCGTGAGCTGGTTGTTGAGGATGAAACCCGCCGCCATTTGGCGCGAGCCGAAAGCGCTCTCCACCGACGTCGTCATCGAAGCGATATTGCCATCCCTGTCGACGATCACGAAATGCGAGGTGGAGGGCTGTTCGAGGCTCATCCCGTCCATGCGCAGTTCCGCCTTGTTCCATGGCGGGTCGCCTGCGGTCACATCGTCCGCGCCAAGCGCGGTCGGTCGGCGGATCAGCGCCGCGCGAGCTTTTAGGTAATCCTGGTCGAGCAGGCCTTTCGGCATTTTGACGAAGTCGCTGTCGGCCATGTAGCGGCCACGGTCGGCAAAGGCGAGACGCGTTGCATCGCCGATAATGCGCCAGCTTTCGGGATCGTCAGGTCCGAGACTGCCCAGATCGAATGTCGAGACCATGCCGAGAATCTGCCCGACGGTCAGGGCACCGGAGGAGGGTGGCCCCATGCCGCAGACCTCGAGCCCGCGATAGGGCGCGCAAACGGCCTCACGCTCCTTGACCTCGTAACCCGCGAGATCGTCGAGTGTCAGAAGATCCGGATTGCCTTCGTGCGCTTTCACTGCCGCCACGATTTTCTCTGCGACCGGCCCTTTATAGAAACCGTCGGCACCGTATTCGGCAATTCGTTTCAGCGTTGCGGCATAGTCCGGGTTCTTGAGGATCGAGCCGGCCGCCAGCGCCTTGCCGTCGCTGTCGTAAAAATAGGCGCGGGTGGCCGGTTGCGTGTCGAGGCGTCCCCTGTCGTCCTCGATCAGCGCATGAAGCCGCGGCGAGACAGTGAAGCCGCCCTCGGCAAGCCGGATTGCCGGTTGGAGAAGTGTTTGCCACTCGAGTTTGCCGGCGCGCTTGTGGACGGTTTCCATCAGGCGCACCACGCCGGGCGCGCCAACCGAGCGTCCGCCGACCACGGCGTCGAAGAAGGCGAGCGGCTCGCCCTGTTCGTTGAGGAAGAGGTTCGGTGTGGCCGCGGCGGGTGCGGTCTCACGTCCGTCGAAGGTCGTCACCTTGCCGCTTGCTGCGTCATACCAGACGAGAAACGCCCCGCCGCCGATGCCGGAGGACTGCGGCTCCACGAGGCCGAGCACAGTCTGCACTGCCACAAGCGCATCGGCCGCACTTCCGCCCTTGCGCAGGATGTCGAGGCCAGCCTCCGCAGCGAGCGGATTGGCCGCCGCGACCATCTGTTCTTTTGCGTGAACCGTGGTTTTGTCAGTCAGCCCGCTGGCGATCTCGGGCGCGTGGGCGTCCGTCGCCTGCTGGGCGAACGCCCCATGAGCCATGGTCAGGGAAACAAGGGCAAACGCCCCAAAGGCATGTGATAATCGCATTGCGCGCTCCTCCGTCAGAGCGCCGCCGCATCCGGGACCGGACCGTCGAAACGCTCTCAAGCCTTGAATGGCGCGGCTGCCGGCGATTTGCCGATCGCACCCCGCCTGTTCATGTCGGACCCGTTCCGGACGTCAACGGCTTTCCGCAGGGCCAAACACCTCCGCAAAAGCCGCCTTGAGCGCCAGGTCGAGATCCTCCATCGTCACCGGCAGGCCGAGATCGACCAGGCTGGTGACACCGTAACCGCTTATACCGCAGGGGACGATGCCGCCGAAATGAGCCAGATCCGGTTCGACATTGATCGAGATGCCGTGAAAGCTGACCCAGCGCCGCAGGCGAATGCCGATGGCGGCAATCTTGTCTTCGGCGGGCAGGCCGCCGGGCAGGGGCGGCTTGTCCGGCCGCGCCACCCAGACACCGACACGGTCCTCACGCCGCTCGCCCTTGATGTTGAACCGTTCCAGCGTGGCGATGATCCAGGCTTCCAGGGCGGCGATGAAGGCGCGCACATCCTCGCGGCGGGTCTTCAGGTCGAGCATCACATAGGCGACCCGCTGACCTGGCCCATGATAGGTGTATTCGCCGCCGCGACCGGTCTTGTGGACCGGGAAGCGGCCTTTTTCGAGCAGGTCGGCGCTGTTGGCGCTGGTGCCGGCGGTGTAGAGCGGCGGGTGCTCCACCAGCCACACCATCTCGGCGGCTTTTCCCTCGCGAATGAGGCCGGCACGCTCTTCCATGAAGGCGACGGCTTTCTCGTAATCGGTAAGCCCCGGTTCGATTCGCCATTCGACGGGCGGACCCGCCATGCGCGGCAGGAATTCCGTGTCGATCTGGCCGCGTTCGCTCATCGCATCATCCCATCAGGTACTGAAACTGCCTGTCACATATGGAGATAAACCGGCTGCGGGTCCAGTGTGTGGCTTCTGTGGTTTTGTGGGTGATTTTTTTCGTCTTTTTGAAGAAGGGCGCTTGTTTCCCCAAATCCGATTTGCTACATGCCCGGTGCCGGTGCGAACCGGCCTCCAGCTGCGTGCGGTCGTGGCGGAATTGGTAGACGCGCAGCGTTGAGGTCGCTGTGGGGCAACCCGTGGAAGTTCGAGTCTTCTCGACCGCACCAAGCTCTCTCCCAAAGAGTATGGTTTTCAACGGCACGGGCATGAATATGTCCCACGTCGGCCCCATGCGTGGGACACATTGATGCTTTCAATTGCTGATTTGGCCTGCTCCCGGCACTCCACGCACCGGGTTCTGCCGCAGCTATTTGCGGCTCCAGCACCTGATATCCACATCCGAGACCCTGCAGCCTTCATACTGCTTGACGATCACCCAGCGACCCCGGCTTACCGTGAATGAGGACCAATAGTAGCCTTTGAACAGAAATCCGAGGTTCAGGAGCTGGGCCATCGGTCGCATCTTCTTCGACGCTTCAATCTGGGCGTCGAGCTTGTATCGGCAATAGAATGGCCCATCCTTGGTCGACAAACATCTGTCCAGGTCAAGCGAATGAATCTTCAGCTTTGCATCCTTCAGAATTAGCGCATTCGCGATTTGCATGCGAAGCTGAAGGTTCCGATACTCCGCAGCTTCGATCTGCCGTGCGCTCGGGCCGCGCAGCAGGTCTATCCTGCCTGAATTCGCGTAGCGCTCTTCCTGCGGGTCAGGCGGAGCTTCTTCGGGCTCCCAGGGAATGACGGCGTAATCTTCATGGAGCGTGCCGCGCTTCACGGCAACCTTCAGCCTGGCAAGACCGCCAGGCTCTCTTTGTCCTGCCCCACCTCGTCCTGCCCCACCTCGTCCTGCAATGTAGAAGGGAAACTTGACGCGAACCATTTCTTGCGGGCAGCGAGCACCGGCGGTGCGAACCCGTCCACGGAAAAACCCGTCCTTGGGGTGAACGCAGAATGAGTAGGGACCTCGGGACAACGAGTACTGCCCGCCCGCCCGGAAATCTGGATTGAATTGCACGGCGCCAAGGCGTCCCTGCCCATCTACGTAGGCCGCAAGAATCGACATTCTGTCCATTTTTGGCGCTTCGCGCCTCCAGCATCTGTTCGGTGTCAATTCCGTCCATCCGCCGACGGCGCGGTATGGTGAATTGAAGGAAGATTCCGCATGAGCGATGAAGATCGTTTCCTCACCTGAATTGCACACTTCCAGGTTCAGAGCGGAAACCGGCGCTGTCAGCGCGAGTTGAAACAGAAGCGCAAGAAGAACGAATGCTCTCATACCGTCTCGCCCAAGCCCCGTTTAGACTTGAGGAAACGATGGCGGATATCGATCCGAACGCAATTAGTGAAATTGACTTACCAGATTACCACTCCCGGCCAGAAATCAGCTTTGTTCATCCGCGCCCCGCTCGCTGGTCAATCAGGGAGGTCGCGCGACCCGGCATCGCCGCGATCACGTAATCCGTAAACTGCGTTTCCATCCTTTATTGAAAAACTTGAGATGGTCTGGGACTGCCATCATAGAGTGATGGTTGCTTTGGGGCTTGTGTGGTCATCACCACGATTTAAGAAACGGATATCTCCTTGAGCAGTCAGATAGGTTGAGAGAACCATGCGTCAAAGAATTATTGTTTGCCCATTGATCGAAAACGAAGGTGCTTACCTTCTCTGCAAGATGCCGGGTGACCGGGGAGTCTTTCCGGGGCAATGGGCGCTCTCTGGTGGTGGTCTGGAACAAGGCGAGAGCATAACGGAAGGGTTGCTTCGAGAGATCGAAGAAGAACTGGGTTCCGGCCTGACGATTGAGACAGTGCAGCCGTGGACGTTCCGTGACGATGTGAGGACAAAGACCTACCCGGACGGGACGTCCGAACAGATTTACATGATATATCTCATTTTTGATTGCAGGGCGGCCAACCGCAGCGTCTCCATCAGCGATGAGTTCGAGGATTTTGCATGGGTCCTGCCGGGCGATCTCGGGCAATACGATCTCAATGAGGCAACGCGCGTGACGTTGGAGGCCAAGGGGTTGATCGCCTCGTAACGCAGCGCAAACGCCTGCGGACGTAAGCCGCGGGACAAAGCCCCGCGTTCATCGTGTCGCAGCTATTCTATGGTTCCGGCGCCTCGTCCCAAAGCATACGGACGGCTGAATATACCCCGCCAGTGGCCGGAGCTTTCACTGCGCTCTCTGCCGAGCCTTCTTGTCCGCAATCCGGGACCGTTTTGGGAAAACTGTCGTGACGGGATGCGGCGGTGGCATGCAACCCGACAACCGACGGCCGGTTTTCTGGCAGGCAACCGGCCCGGCATCCCCAGCAATGACTGACAAACTTAACCTGTGTTAATTCGCGAAGTTTGTGTGCGTGCTAACGAGAGTCGTCCCGGCCGTTGGGGGTAATGGGGTGGGGCGCTTCACTCTCGTTCATCGATTGAGTGAACAAGGAATCTTCTTCGACTTGCGTCGGGGGAGATTTTTTGTTTGTCCCAAGATTTTCTGTCTGTTCATGGAAAAGCCCGGACAGCGGAAAATGCGGCCAGTCAGCTCACATCACCAGTCAGCTCACACCGCGTGACGGGCAGGCTGTCTGCGAAGATAGGTGTGGCTGACCACGCGTGACAGGAACTCCACCGTCGCGGTTGAAAGCACCACGAAGGAAATCATGAGGGCTAGTGCGTTCAGGAACTCCAGGAGCATGTCAATCGCTTCGCGCTGCATTTCGTCTGCAGGGTAATCCCCCGATCCGAAAAACGCTGCATCACGATTTCTTCCCGGTCTTAAGAATTCCAGGTGGTGGCCGCCGCAGCCGGCGGTCAGAAATGGCGAAAAAGCGCGCCATAGCCTGGGAGCGGATCCTCGATGCCGGCCAGCCGCAGGCAGTTCCACATCATTGCCTGATTGCTCACGACGACCGGTTTGCCGATCTTCTCTTCGAGCGCCTCGACGATCTCAAGTGACCGCAATGCGCTACAGCTTATCAAGAGGGCCTCCGCCTCCGGCGTGTCGAGACTGGCGGCGAATTCGAGCAGATAGTCGGGCGTGACCCGCACCATGTCGCGGTCGTAATCAAGACCAAGCCCCGCATAGGCGGTGATTTCGAAACCGGCTTCATCCTGCAGATAGCCCACCACAGTGTCGGTCAATTCGTGTGCGTAGGGCGTGCCGACGGCGATGCGACGCACCTGCAGCGCCTCCAGCGCCCTGGTCACGCTGCCCATGAGCGAGGTGGCGCGGGCATTCGGCGCGCCCCTGTTCAGTTCATCGCAGACCCGAATCTCGCCGACAGCCACGGTTCCGGAGGTGCAGGCGAGGCAGACCACGTCGAGGCTGTCGTCGGGCAGAATGCGCCCGGCGGTTTCGGCAAGGCTCCCGGTGAGTTGGGCAAGCGTGGCGGTGGAAATTTCATGCGGCATGCGGGCTCTGGAGAAATAGACGCCAACTCCGGGCGGGGCCATGCGCACCATGTCCTCTTCCACCAGTTGGTCGTTCGGCAGGAGGACGAAGCCGATCTTGGCGCGTGCATTCCGTCCCGCGTCGAAGCGCACCGGCGTCTGCACTTCCCGTTTGCGCTGCTGCAAAGGTGTTTTCTCTGGTTGGTCGAGCATCTGGCCCCGTTCTTCTACATGTCTTTCGCCAAGCGTGAGGATCGCGGCTTTCGGGCATCCTGCGCCACCGGGCAATCGACGCTGCAGGGTCGCTTTTGCGGCAGGAGCATGCTTTTCGGGATCGTCATCTGCCGCACAGACATACACGGATTGACGCGCCGGCCCAAATGCCGGCGTGCGGTGCCTCGACTGTGCTGTCCCGGTGAAGCGAAACGAAGGTCCGGTCAGTCGGCAGCGGGGGCGGTGGCGCGCCAGGCGGTGCGCCGCATGCGGGCAAGTGTGACCATGTCGAGCTGCTCGGTCTTTATCGAGGCGATTGCGATTTCCATGAGCGCCAGATGAACCTGCTGGTGGCTCCAGCCGCGCTCCCGGGCGGACGCTACAATGCGTTTCAGTGCCGGCTCTATGGCGTCTCGGCAGGTCCGCGCCTCGGCGACAACGTCGACCGGCGCGCAGGTCTTAAATGCGAGCGACATGCTTTCCCCCCAGGGAACGTCATTTTTGTTCGGGTCGATTTTCAAGATGAATTGTGCTGGTGAAATAACACAACCTGGCCGTTGGGACGAGTAGGCTAATCGAGGTAGCCCGGCCTGCCGCCCATGAGCGTTACGAAAGCGTTAAGCGGCCGGCACTCCTTGCGCTGCAGGCATTCCCAGTGCGATGCAATACGGGTTCTTCCCACGGAAAACGCTTCAAAACCAGTTGGCTTTGGAGGGTGTATTTCTTCTGGTGTGCCGCTTTTGATTGTGGGTTATTCTGTCGCACATCAGCAGTGGGGACAAAGGTCCATTTGCGAAAAGCGAGGGTGCGACAGTGACTTTCATCGAGAACTTATTTGGCGTTATCGGAGACTTAACCTGGGGATGGTCGCTGATCCCCATCCTTGTCGTCCTGGGCATTTTCATCACCGCGCTGACCGGTTTCGTTCAGCTCCAGTTTTTCAGGCGCATGTTCCGCGTCCTCTCTTCCAAAAATCAAAGCGGAGACCCCAATGCGATCTCCGCGCGTGCGGCTCTCCTCGTTTCCGTTGGCGGGCGGGTCGGCGGCGGCAATATAGCCGGCGTCGCCGTGGCCATCACGCTCGGTGGACCAGGCGCAGTGTTCTGGATGTGGGCGATTGCCCTGGTGGGCATGGCGACAAGCCTGGTGGAATGTTCGCTGGCGCAGCTCTACAAGCGGCGCGAACCGGACGGCACATTTCGCGGCGGCCCGGCCCGGTCGATCATTCATGGTCTGGGGGCCGAATACAAATGGCTCGCCGTGCTTTATGCGATCTGCCTGATCGCGGCGTTCGCCATCGGCTTCAACGCCTTTCAGGGCAACACGGTCGCCGGCGCGGCGCAGGAAAGCCTCGGCATCGACCGCATGTGGTCTGGCCTCCTGCTGACCGTCATCGCCGGTTTCATCGTCTTCGGCGGTATCCGCCGCATCGCCAAGGCAGCGGACATTGTGGTTCCCGTCATGGCGGTCGCCTATCTTCTGATGGCGATCATCGTCATTCTCATCAACATCACCGAACTTCCCGGTGTTCTCTATTCCATCGTCATGAATGCGTTCGGTCTCGAACAGGCGGTTGGCGGCGGCATGGGGGCTGCACTCGCACAGGGCCTGCGCCGCGGTCTCTTCTCCAATGAGGCCGGTCTCGGCTCGGCTCCCAATGTGGCGGCCACGGCCGATGTCCGCCACCCGATCAGCCAGGGCATCACCCAGTCCTTCTCGGTTTTCATCGACACGATCGTGATCTGCAGCTGCACGGCGTTCGTGATCTTATTGGGGGATGTCTACACGCCAGGCGCCGAAGCCATCGACGGCGTCGTGCTGACCCAGCAGTCGCTGGTCTCTCATCTGGGTGAGTGGACCCAGTATTTCCTGACCTTCATCCTTCTTCTCTTCGCCTTCAGCTCGATCATCTACAACTACTATCTGGGCGAGAACGCGCTGACGGTGATCAGCGAACACCCGCTGGCCATCAACGCCCTGCGCGCGATTGTGATGGGGATCGTCTTTCTTGGCGCCGTGGCTCCCGGTGCCACCGCGGTGTTCTTCTTCTCCGATCCGATGATGGGCATTCTGGCGCTGGTCAATCTCATCGCCATCATGATGCTCCTGCCCACATGCCTTCGGATATTGAAAGACTTCAGGGAGCAGTTGAGGGCGGGTGTCGAGCGGCCGGTGCTCGATCCGGAAAAATTCCCTGATCTCGATATCGACCGTACGGCCTGGACCGGAAGGGTGAGTGACGAACCAGCACGCGCCTGATTGCCGTGCCAGGATTGACGCGTTGAAAGGGCAGGGGATCCTGCCCTTTTTGCGTTTGAAGGTTCAGAAACCCAGGAGAATGGCCGCCGCGATCGACATCGCCACGGCGAGCGCGGTGAGGCCGACAAACACCCGCGCCCTGTCCAGGAACATGGCATATCCCGCGCCCCAGGCCGAGGTGCCTGCTCCGAGCGCAAAAAAGAACGCATCCCGCTCTCCGAAAGCCAGCGCCGCAGCCATCAGGCCTCCGATCACAATGGCGCCGAACGTTACGATGGTGGCAGCGGCATAGGCGTCGTAGCGGTCGTTCATTCTTCGTCCCTTCAAAGTGCACTGTCAGGCGTCACGCACGCCCACCCGCATGCTTACCACTAGCAGGTCATTTCGACGAAAGAAACGCTTCTGCCCTGTGGAGCGCTGCAATGGGCTGCCGCGGTCGGTTCAATCAGACTGAACGCTGAATTAATTTTCACTCACTGTTGCGATTTGAAATAACGCGCGTTATGTCAGTAGCCATGTCTGGTATTTTCACATGAAGTGTGAGGCACAATGAAGTCTCGCAATGCACCTCAAGCATGCAGGCCTATGTGAAATATTTTGCAGGTGTTCGGCCTGTATTTCATTTTCCATAAAATAATCAACCAAGAGGAATCATGAAACCCAAGCTACGGGTCGAGAATGTTTACAAGATATTTGGAGACTATCCAGAAAAAGCGCTCGAAGGTCTGAAGCAGGACAAGTCCAAGATCGAGATTTTCGAGGAAACCGGGCAGACGGTCGGTGTGCAGGACGTCAGTTTTGATGTCCGCGAAGGTGAGATTTTCGTGGTCATGGGCCTGTCCGGCTCCGGGAAATCGACACTCGTCAGAACATTGAACGGCCTGATCCCGCCCACTTATGGCAAGATCCTGATCGACGAAGACGACGTGGCGAGCTGCTCGGCCGAACGCCTGCGCAAAGTGCGGCGTGAGAAGATCACCATGGTGTTCCAGCATTTCGCGCTGTTTCCGCACAAGACGGTCGCCGAAAACGCCGCCTACGGTCTGAAAATCAAGGGAGAAGGGGCAGCGCCGCGGCGCCAGAAGGCGCTGGCCGCGCTCGAGCAGGTCGGTCTTGCAGCCTACGCGGACAGCTATCCGGACGAACTGTCGGGCGGCATGCAGCAGCGCGTCGGGCTTGCGCGCGGGCTCGCCACCAATCCCGAGATTCTACTGATGGACGAGCCGTTCGGTGCGCTCGATCCGCTGATCCGCCGCGAAATGCAGGAAGAGCTCCTTCACCTGCAGAAAAAGCTCAAGAAGACCATCATCTTCATCACCCACGATCTCAACGAGGCGCTGCTTCTTGGTGACAAGATCGCCATCATGAAGGACGGACGCTTCGTTCAGGTCGGCACCGCGCAGGAGATCGTCGACAATCCCGCCGATGACTATGTTGCCGCCTTTGTTGGCGACATCGACCGGGGGCGTGTGTTCGACGCTGCTCATGTCGCCGAGCGTCCGATTACCGTGGAACTCGGGGAGAAGGGCGCTGCGGAAAAGGCGCTCGACCTGATGGAAAAGCACAACCGCAATGCGCTCTACGTCGTCGAAGAGGACCGGATCGCCGGTCTCGTGACCTATCAGGAACTGGCGGTTGCCGCCCGCGAAGAAGGCCGCACCGACCTTTCGGAAGTGCTGGTCACGGAGGTCCCGACCGTTTCGCGCGAGACGCCGCTCAATGAGCTTTATGGCGCAGCGAGTGCCGGCTACCCCATTGCCGTGGCCGACAAGCGTGGCCGTCTTGCCGGGGTGATCGAGCCGCAGGCGGTGTTTTCCCAGCTCTCGGGCGAGGAAAACGACGATACGGCAGCATCTGTGGATGAAGCCGAAGCCAGCTCCGCACAGAAAGGAGAACGCCAATGATCAGCCCCGCCGATCTCGTTCAGATTCCGCTCGACGACTGGGTGAACAGTTTCGTCCGCGACTTTCTGGTGCCGAATTTCCGGCCGTTCTTCCGCGCCATGCAGACGCCGGTGACGGCCGTTCTGGGCTGGCTCGACGCATTCTTCCACTGGCTGCCCATGCTGGTTTTCACGGCGGGCCTCACGCTCATCGCCTGGCGCACCGCTGGACGCGGCGTCGCCATCTTCACGCTTGTTGCGCTCGCCTTTATCGACATGATCGGCCTGTGGCCGGAAACCATGACCACCCTGTCGATGATCATCACCTCGGTGCTCTTCTGCGCCATTATCGGCATTCCGCTCGGCATCTGGAGTGCACGCAGTGATCGTGTGCTGTTCGTCGTGCGGCCGATTCTCGACATCATGCAGACGATCCCGTCCTTCGTTTATCTGGTGCCGATCGTGATGCTGTTCGGCGTCGGCATGGTGCCGGGCATCATCGCAACGATCATTTTTGCCCTGCCGCCGATCATCCGTCTCACCAATCTGGGCATCCGCAATGTCCGGGGTGATTTGATCGAAGCGGCGGAAGCCTTCGGCTCCACGCGCTGGCAGATGCTGTGGGAAGTTCAGTTTCCGCTGGCCCTGCGCACCATCATGGCCGGTCTGAACCAGACCCTGATGCTGGCCCTGTCCATGGTGGTCATCGCTGCACTCATCGGTGCCGGCGGGCTTGGCCTCACGGTTTATACGGGCCTTGGGCGCCTGAATGTTGGCGCAGCCACCGCCGGCGGCATCGGCATCGTCCTTCTGGCGATCATTCTCGATCGCATCACACAATCGCTCGGCGAGAAAAAAGCCGTGCAGTCGCCTTCGCTCTGGCAGACGCTGCGCTCGATGTTTGCGCTCGGCAAGCCGGGTGACGAAGAAAACGCGGGCAAGGCCGCATAGGGCACCGTCCGTCTCGCGGGACGCGACTGCGCGTTCCGCTTTCACGGCGGCGGCCAGGGTCAGGACCCGGGCGCTGCCACAGTTCATGAACACGAATTTATGGAGACTGCTTATTATGACTGGTCTTAAGAAAACCATTCCCGCAATCGCAGCGCTCGCGCTGCTCGGCTCCGTCGCAATGCCGGCGATGGCGCAGGACGGCCCCGGTGCCGGCAAGACCATCAAGATGGCGCAGGCCACCTGGGATACGGGCTGGTTCCACGCCGAAATCTACAAGCAGATGTTTGAAGAGCTGGGCTACTCGGTCGAAGGCCCGACCACGCTCGACAACCCGCCCTTCTACCAGGCGGTCGGCTATGGCGATGTTGACCTCTGGGTGAACGGCTGGTTCCCGATCCACGATACCTATCGCCCGGCTTTCGAGGCATCAGCGGAGATCATCGGTGCTGTCGCGGCCGGCGGCGCGCTGCAGGGCTACCTCGTCGACAAGGCGTCGGCTGAGAAGTTCGAGATCAAGACGCTTGACGATTTCAAGCGCGACGAGGTCAAGGAAGCCTTTGACCGCGACGGCGACGGCAAGGCCGATCTCGTCGCCTGCCCGCCCGGCTGGGGCTGTGAAGTGGCGATTGAGGATCACCTGACCGAGTATGGCCTCAAGGATCACGTCAACGAGATCAAGGCGAGCTATTCGGCTTCGATGGCGGACGCTGTCGCTGCCTATGAGAGCGGTGAGCCGATCCTCTTCTACACCTGGACGCCCAACTGGACCGTCAACGAGCTGAAGATCGGTGATGACGTGGTCTGGATCCAGGTCCCCGAAGAGGCAACGGATGAGAACGCCGCTGCCGGCATCGATGGCTGTGTTGCCGATCCGTGCGTCATGGGCTTCGAGGCCAATGACATCGTGCCTGTCGCCAACTCCGGGTTCCTTGAGGAAAACCCGGCCGTCGCAACGCTGCTCAAATCGGCATCGATCCCGCTCGAGGACATCTTTGCCCAGAATGCGGCAATGAATGACGGCGCCGACAAGCCCGAAGACATCAAGAAGCAGGCTTCGGAATGGATTTCCGGAAACCGCGATGTGGTCGATGGCTGGCTGGATGCAGCCCGCAAGGCGGCTGAATAACCCGTTGTATACGGGGCCTCATTTTCCCGGGGCCTTCTGAAACAACCGAACCGCGCGCTCTGACCGGCGCGCGGCTTTTTTACGTTCGCAGTTGCAAAGCGCGGGTCGGCGTCCTCACTGAAGCCGGGGTGGAGACGTGTAGATCGGTACATTCAGATTGGGCGTGTTCGGTGTGATCAGGCGCGGAATGTCCCGCTGGCCGCGCATCCATTCCTGATGCTGGTCCTCCTGCATGTCGCGGCTGCGTTCCAGGTCACGCTGCATGCGTGCCTGCCGCGCACGCTCTGCCTCGCGCGCTAAAGTTTCATCTGCGGAGGCCGGCGCGGCAGCCAGCGCCGCCGCAAGGGCGGCTGCGACCATCAGGACGGTCATGTGTCTGACAGGCAGTCTCATGACATTCATTTAATGTGCGCCGGCATGTTTCGACAGGTTGTCTCAGAAAATTTCTAGTTCAGGAGCAGGATTGCGCCATTGAGCACACCGGCGAAAAGCACCCAGGCCGCATAGGGCAGGAACATGAGCGCCGAAAAGCGGTCCACGCGCCAGCTTGCGATGATGAAGGCGATGACCGTAGCCGCCAGCAGCAGAATGATCACAAGCGCAGGGCCGATCATGTGCAGCGAAAAGAAGACTGGCGACCAGGCGAAGTTGAGTGCGAGTTGCAGCCACCACAGGCGCATCGCCACCTCCCGGCGCCCTCTGAGCCAGACACGTGCACCCGCCACGGCGATCAGCACATAAAGCACCGACCAGGTGGGTGCGAAAACCCAGTCTGGCGGGTTGAATGCAGGCTTGTTCAACCCCGCATACCAGATGCCGGGAGCCGTCACATATCCTATGACGAGGCCGCCACCGACAACGAGAATAAGGAAAAACGGGAGAACGCGCAGAAGGGGCATGGGAACGTCCAGAAGTGTTGGAGCAGGGCGAGATCGGGGGAACCTGTCTGGCTCCGGGGCATTAACGTTTCAGGATCGTTTGCGTTCCATCCAGACGGGCCGCGCCGCTGACAGGTCAGGTGCATAATCAAAATCTCAAGCGGAAAGCACGCCGCCCCGGTTGCCGTGTCGCACACGCATCTGTATTGCCGGAAGAAGGCCGCGCCTTAATGCAGAGCTTTAGATCCCAGCCAGGGAGGTCCATTTGAGCGAACCGGAAGGACTGAACGAAAACGCTGACGCCGAAGGCTCGGAAGCCATGGGCATCTATGACGCAGACGGTGTGGTTGCAGCGCCGTTCCTCGCTCATATCGGCGCAGCCATAGCCGACCGCGATACAATCACCCTCCGCCAGGAAGTCGGCGCGCTTCACCAGTCCGAGGTCGGTGACCTGCTCGAAGCGCTTTTGCCCGACCAGCGCCTCGCGCTCGTCGTGCTGATGGGCGATGATTTCGACTACACCGCGCTGACCGAGGTGGACGAGGCGATCCGTCTCGAAATCCTCGAAAACCTGCCCAACCAGCAGGTTGCACGTGCCGTCGAACAGCTCGATTCGGACGATGCCGTCTACATTCTGGAGGACCTCGATCAGGAGGACCAGGACGAGATCCTGGCCGAACTTCCTTTCACCGAGCGCGTGCGCCTGCGCCGTTCGCTTGGCTATCCCGAAGAGACGGCCGGCCGGCGCATGCAGACCGAGTTCGTCGCGGTTCCGCCGTTCTGGACCGTCGGCCAGACCATCGACTATATGCGCGAAGAGCAGAACCTGCCTGAAAGCTTCTCACAGATATTCGTCATCGACCCTACGTTCCGCCTCGTGGGTGCCGTTGATCTCGACCGCATCCTGCGCACCAAGCGCGGGGTGAAGATCGAGGATGTGATGCGCGAGACGCGCCACGCCATCCCGGCCACGATGGACCAGGAGGAAGCCGCGCAGATCTTTGAAAAATACGACCTTCTGTCGGCCGCCGTTGTTGACGAAAACGAACGCCTCGTCGGCGTGCTCACCATTGACGATGTGGTCGACGTCATCCAGCAGGAAGCGGAGGAAGACCTTCTGCGCCTTGGCGGCGTCGGTGACGAGGAACTCTCCGACCGTGTCTGGACGGCGGCACGCTCGCGCGTCCCCTGGCTCATGGTCAATCTGATCACCGCATTCCTCGCCGCTTCCGTCATCGGCCTGTTCGACGATACGATTGAAAAGGTTGTGGCGCTCGCAATCCTGATGCCCATCGTTGCCGGCATGGGCGGCAATGCCGGATCGCAGACCATGACGGTCACGGTGCGCGCACTCGCCACCCGCGACATCGATATCTACAATGCCGGCCGCATCATTCGCCGTGAAATGGGTGTCGGCCTCCTGAATGGCGTCGTGTTCGCCACGCTGATCGGCGTGGTCGCGGCCACCTGGTTTCAGGACTACAATCTCGGCGGCATCATCGCTGCGGCAATGATCATCAACATGTTCGTCGCGGCCCTTGGCGGCATTCTCATCCCGCTCCTGCTCGACCGGGTCGGCGCCGACCCGGCAGTGGCATCAGCCGTATTCGTGACTGCCGTTACCGACGTGGTCGGCTTCCTCGCCTTCCTCGGCCTCGCCACTTGGTGGTTTGGGATCTAGTTCAAGCGGGAAGGGGTGTTGCCGACCGCCGCGCCCGGTAGAGAATGAAGAAGGCAATGGCCATATTGCCGAGGTTCCAGGCAATCCCGTTGAGAAAAGCTGCCTGATAGGAGCCTGTCAGGTCGTAGATCCAGCCCGACATCCAGCCGCCGAGCGCCATGCCGATAATGGTCGCCATGATGACCACACCCATGCGCTGACCGGCCTCGCGCGCCGGCAGGTACTCGCGCACGATGATCGCGTAGCTGGGGACGATACCGCCCTGCGACAGACCGAAGATGAACGACACCATGTAGAGCGAGGCGAGCCCGTTGAAGGGTATGTAAAGGAACAGCGAGAGACATTGCAGCACCGAACCGATCAGCAGCGTCGGCACGCCGCCGATGCGGTCGGCGAGCAGACCCGAAACCAGCCGGCTCGCAATGCCCGCGCCCAGCATCAGTGACAGCATCTCCGCGCCGCGTGCGATGTCGAAGCCCAGGTCGATGCAGTAGGCGACGATGTGCACCTGTGGCATCGACATGGCGACGCAGCAGCCCAGCCCGGCGAGCACCAGAAGCCCCTGCAGCGTGCGCGGCGAAAGGTCGATCGGCTTTCGTCCGCCCGGGCGTCGCAAATGGGCGGCTGCGATATCGTCGGCCTGGTTCACATCGGGCCTTGCCCGCATCAGCAGGGCCAGCGGCACGATGCTGAATATGCAGAAAATGCCGATGCCGAGAAACGTCACGCGCCAGCTCGTGTGTTCCAGCGCAAACTTGATGACGGTCGGCCAGAGGACACCGGAAAGATAATTGCCGCAGGCAACCGCCGCCACGGCGATGCCCCGGCGCTTCTCGAACCAGTGGGAAATGTCCGCCAGAAGCGGGCCGAAACAGGCCGAGCCGCCGAGTCCGATCAGCCCCTGAAGGATGACGAACTGCCAGAGCGCGGTCGTGAAGCTTGAGGCGATGAAGCCAGCGCCAAGCGCTGCACCCGCGATTGCCACGGGCAGCGCCACGCCGATCCGGTCTGCAAACCGCCCGATAAGCACATTGCCGAGCGCAAAGCCGATCATGGAGCTCGTATAGGGAAGGGAGGCCGCCGCACGGTCGACACCGAACTCAGCCTGAATGGGCGGAAGCACGACGACGAAGGCCCACAGCCCCACCGTGCCGAATGTGCCCAGAAGCAGCGCGATCGTCATGCGGAACCAGGCATAGGAACCGTCGATCACGGTTTCACTGGCGCTATGGGCAGGGCGAAGTTGCAAGCCGGTCGGTCCTTGTTCGAAAGCGTTTTGCCCGCGCGGCCGAACCTGCGCGAACTGGTCTGCTTTCATAGCCGAGAGGGACAGAACACCGTAGGGCCACGCCCGCTCCGGCGCCTGTCCATGGGAACGGGTTGCTGTCAGCCCGAATGCCTTGCATGGAGGCGGTTCGGCTGTCCGTCGTACGGGCGGACCTTTATGCAGCTGTCCTGTCCGCGATAGTCCGTTTAAAGCTTTCTCCGGTTGCGCGCCCACCCACCGGCAGATGTCCCCCGCAATGTCTGCATACATGCCGCCCGGCAAATTGACTTTTACGTAAGAACCGTGCGACTTTGCTCCTCCTCGTTGAACAAATGCTCTCGATTGAAGGCTGGGCGGGGTGGACGTCGGCAGGCTGGGGCTTGCTGCATGATCCAGTAAAAGAATAACGCGGCACTCACCACTGGGGCATCGTCCGGGATGGGCGACAGGGGAGCCGTCATCAAAGGGCAGAGCGCGATGCGCGATTACTACTCCATCACCGAGCTGACGCGTGAGTTCGGCATTTCCACCCGGACATTGCGCTTCTATGAGGATGAAGGGTTGATCAAGCCGGTTCGACGTGGGCGGACGCGTCTCTACCGTCCGTCCGACCGCCATCTCGTCCGGCAGATACTGCGTGGACGCAGCATCGGTTTTTCCATTGCCGAGATTCGCGAGATCATAGAGGTCTACAAGGCCCCGCCCGGCGAGATCGGACAGCTCAAGCTCATGCTTTCGCGGATTTCCGAAAAGCAGCAGGATTTGCGCCAGAAGCGCCGCGATCTTGAAGATACGCTTGAAGAGCTTTCGCGTGCAGAAGAAGCCTGCGTGGAACGTCTGGCGGAACTGGGCGTGACCACCTGATACCGGTTGAGGCGTTCAGAACCAGCGGCGCACGCGTTTCTGATAGTCTCGATATTTCTTGCCGAAACGCAGTGCGAGATGCCGCTCTTCCGGTTCGATCGCCAGTTTCTGCGTCAGGAAACAGGCGATGACGAGAAGCACGAGGAACCATGGATTGCCCAAGACCAGGGCAATCCCTGCCAGGAGCATCGAGTTTCCCAGATAGATCGGGTTTCGGCTGATGGCGAAAGGGCCGGTGGTCACCAGGACATTCGCGCCACGCGTGGGCAGAATTGCCGTCCCCGCCCTTTGGAGCGTGCGCATGGCCTGCACGTCGAGGATCACGAACCCGACAATGAGCAGGCAGCCTATGGCGAAAAGGATGTCGGAAAGCGGCGGGCCGAACCAGGCCAGCGGATAGAAGATGCCGAGTGTTGCCGCGATGGCGATCGCCGCCAGATAGATGACGGGCGGCCAGGGAAAGCGTGCCGGTTGCCGTTCATGGTCGCTCATTCGAAAGGTCCCGCTGCGCAGAATCGCTCCCCGTTTCTGCACGCATAGTGCATTCGGTGGCGATTTCGCTCAAGCGGCTTTGCGTTTCGTTTCCAGGCGCCCCTGACATCATGCCCTCCAGGCGGTTTTCGGCCTTGAGCGTGTTGGTGAAGCAGGTGCAGTAGGTGGCACAGAAGGCTGCATCGCGCGTCTCCGCGCACTGGCGCGCGCATGCCGCTGTGAAGCGAAGCTCGACAGGTTCCATTGCCGGCGGCCAGAGCTGGGCGAGAACCCACACACAGCCGATCAGAACCGGCTGGTGCAGGAGGTAGAAGGCGAGGCTATGGCGACCGGCGAAGCTGAAGGGTAGGTGCCAGCGCGCCGGCTTCATCAGTGCCAGCACGTGAAAAATCCCCGTATCTCTGGCGATGCGGGCAGCCCCCATGCCGGCGAGGACGGCACCGAACCAGGGAACCAGCGGCACGTAGTCGTTTGACGGCGGGCGGAACGTGGAGAGCCCGACCCACCAGAGGGCCGGTGTGTCGAAAAACGGCGCGCTGAGAAAGTGCGGTGCGGCCACCAACCCGGCTGCGAGCACCAGCAGAAGCCAGGCAGGAAAACGCAGGAACGCGAGGCCGAGCAGGCTCGCAACGGCGATATGATGAAGGATGCCGAAGAAAATGAAGCCCTGAGGGAACGCAAACCAGGTGGCCACCGAAATCGCCGCTGCCGCCGCGGCGATCATGGTCAGACGTTTGAGGAAAGCTCTCCGGCGAATCTGGTTCTCATGGGCGAGATAAAGGCTGACGCCGACCAGGAACAGAAATGACGTTGCAATGCTGCGCGCAAACAGGCGCCACCCCCCGGTGACGGTGGTTCCGGCATCCATATAGCCGAAGAATTCGAGGTCCCATCCGAAGTGATAGACCGCCATGGCGACAAGTGCGGCGCCACGGGCAATGTCGATGGCTTCGATGCGTGATTTGCCTGCCGCTCGATGCCGCATCGCTTGTTCGCCCCGGGTATAATCATTGTTTTATGTTGTGATTATATTAGTCGGCGCTAAAAGTGGCCGAAAGACGGAGAGGTATTCAATGCAGACGGTTGAGGCGAACGGCGCATCCATCCCGGTTCTGGGAATGGGGACCTGGACTTTGAAGGGACAGGCCTGCACCGAGCTCGTTTCACAGGCACTGAAGGTCGGTTACCGCCACATTGATACCGCTGCTGCTTACGATAATGAGGAAGCCGTCGGCGAAGGTATTCGTGCCTCCGGAGTGAAGCGGGAAGAGGTGTTTCTGACCACCAAGGTCTGGTGGACGGACATCGGCGGTGGCGACCTCGAGCGCTCGGCGGAAGACAGCCTGGCACGACTGGGTTTCGAGCATGTCGATCTTCTCCTGATCCACTGGCCGAACCCGAATGTCGATCTGGCCGAGAGCATGCAGGCTCTCAACCGTGTCCGCGCAGGCGGGCTTGCGCGCCATATCGGCGTGTCGAATTTTCCGACAGCCCTTCTGGCAGAGGCCGTGCGTTTTTCCGACGCTCCGCTCGTGGCCAATCAGGTCGAGTATCACCCGTTTTTGAATCAGGATCGGGTGCACGAGGCGTGCCGCAGTGCCGGGATGGCGATGGTGTCCTATTGCCCGCTGGCGCGCGGCGGTGATCTCTTCTCGCAACCGGCAGTCGCAGGCCCGGCCGCACGTTACGGCAAGACCCCGGCACAGATCGTCTTGCGCTGGCATACGCAGCAGGATGGCGTGGTCGCCATTCCGCGCACCAGCAATCCGGGTCGTCTGGTCGAGAATGCAGACATATTCGATTTCTCTCTCGACGCTGGGGAAATGGGGGCCATCTCGGCCCTGCGGCAGAGAGGAAGCCGAATCTGCGATTACGACTTCTCACCCGTCTGGGACCGGGGCTGAATGCCTTCGGGAGAATGCAGGTTAACCCTGCGTTAGCTGATGTAAAATAGGGTACCCAAGGTTGTCATGGGCTCCGCGGCTGCGCGGTGTCGGGCACCCATGCCTTTGGGGGAAGGTGGATAGCGCATGTTGCAGGTCTCAGGCGCCCCGGAAAAGGGGCCCACCGACATTGCCGGTATGATTGCAGGCTCCATGCGCCGCATGGGGGTGATCGGTCTGCCGCGCAATTACGAAATCTTCTACGAGGTCTTCACCGGTACGAACCGCGATCTCGTCCGTGATTTTGAAGCACTGAACGGTCGCCCGACCCAGGAAGCCCTGGACAAGCTGTCGCTAAAATACTTCACACAGAACAGCCGGCAGACCGTTGTCGAGAATGCGCAGGAGCAGATCGCGTCGCGCGCCCAGGAAATTCTGTCGCTGCTTGGTCGTGAACGCAGTTCCCTGGAGAAGTTCGGTGTCATCCTCGACCAGACCTCCAGCGGGCTCAAGGGTCGCAGCGAGATTTCGCACGACATCATGCGCAAGATCGTGGGCATCATGGCTGCCGCAACCGAGACCACGATCGCGCAGGGACGCCAGATAACGCAGGCCATGGAGGAAAAATCCACTGAGCTTGAAGAGATGCGTTCCCAGCTCAAGCGCTACAAGCGGCTTGCCGACACCGACCCCCTGACCCGGATCTGGAACCGGCGGGCGTTCGACCGGCGCATGGCCGGCATTTTCGACGAACAGCGCTCGGTCATGTTCCATGCGCTGATTCTGGCAGACATAGATGGTTTCAAGGCCATCAATGATCAATATGGTCACCCGGTCGGCGACAAGATACTTCAGGGCGTGGCCCAGATACTCAAAACCCAGTGCACGGATGACTGCTTCGTCGCGCGCACCGGCGGCGAGGAGTTCGCCATAATCGTTGAAGGCTTATCGGAGGAGGCGACCGTAAAGCTTGCCGAAACGGTGCGCCTGGCTGTCGAAAAGGCAGAGTTCATTATTGGTTCGGGCGCCCGCAAATGCGGGCCCATTCGTATTTCGCTCGGGGTTTGCATGGCAAGCGATGCCGCCAATGCGGACGAACTCTACGCCAAGACGGATCAGGCCCTTTATGCTTCCAAGGTCGATGGCCGCAACCGCGTGACCCTGTTCTCGAGCATTCCGAAGGGCAAGTTCATGAAGAACTGGCTGCTCTACAGAAACGATTGATGCGATCGCCTCTCCAACGGGATGCATTTTCCTCAACTTTGCCTATAGTTTGGCGAAAGCTGCGCCGAATTTTGCCCGATTTGTGATACACGGGGGCTTGAGGGGCGATTTGCGCGCGATCCAGGTCGCAGGTATTTTTAAAAGTGAGGATACGGACAATGTTGAAGAAATCCATCGCGGTTGCGCTCGTGGCAGGGTTCTCTGCCGGCTGCGTGACCAGCACGGATCCCTATACCGGTCAGCAGAAAATCTCCAACACGGCCGGCGGGGCTGCGCTCGGTGCGCTGGCTGGTGCAGGCGTTGGACTTCTTGCCGGTGGCGATGACCGCCGCAACGCGCTGATCGGCGCGGGCATCGGCGCACTGGCCGGCGGCGCGGTCGGCTCCTATATGGACCAGCAGGAAGCGCAGCTGCGCGGCCAGTTGCAGGGTACGGGCGTGAGCGTCACCCGCCAGGGCGACTACATCATCCTTAACATGCCCTCCAACATCACCTTTGCCACCGATTCGGCCAACATTCAGCCGGCCTTCTATTCGACGCTCAATTCGGTTGCGCTGGTTCTGCAGAAATACAATCGCACGCTGGTCGACGTGTTCGGTCACACCGATTCGACGGGCGATGCAAATTACAATCTGGAGCTCTCCCAGCGCCGCGCCGGGGCCGTTGCCAATTACCTGATTGGTCAGGGCGCGAGCAGCCAGCGTTTTGCGATTATCGGCCAGGGCGAGGCTCAGCCGATCGCCTCCAACGCGACGCCGGAAGGCCGCGCACAGAACCGCCGCGTGGAAATCCGCCTGTCGCCGCTGACCGGCGCCTGATAACGCAGGCCTGACACGAGACAGGAAAAGCCGCCGGTGCCCGCCGGCGGCTTTTTCGTATTTGGCGTTCTTTATTCGGCGGCCAGCGCCGTGGCGATCCGGGCCGCAAGCCGCGCGTTGTTTTTCACCAGTGCGATGTTGGTGACGAGGCTTGCTCCGTCCGTCAGTTCCAGAATGCGGGCGAGCAGAAACGGCGTCACATCCTTGCCCGATATGCCTTTCTCGTCCGCGTCCCGCTGAGCCGTTGCGATATGCCCGGCCATCACATCGGCGGCAATCTCCTCTTCGGCCGGCACCGGATTGGCAATCAGCATGCCGCCATCGATGCCGAGCGCCGTACGCGTCGCCTGGAAGCGCGCGATCGCCTCGGCCGTGTCCAGGCGCAGCGGTGCGGGGTAGGGCGAATTGCGCGACCAGAACGCCGGCATCGTGTCGGTCCCGTAGGCAATCACGGGAACGCCGCGTGTCTCCAGAACTTCCAGCGTCTTCTCCGTGTCAAGGATCGCCTTGGGGCCGGCAGAGACGACGATCACCGGCGTGCGTGCCAGTTCGTCCAGATCGGCGGAGATGTCGAAACTCGTCTCCGCCCCCTTGTGAACACCGCCAATGCCGCCGGTGGCGAACACGGCTATGCCGGCCATGCGCGCGGCGATCATGGTCGCGGCGACCGTCGTGCCGCCGCTCTTGCCCTCGGCGATGGCGAAGGCGAGATCGGCGCGCGAGAGTTTCATCGGGTCCTTCGCCTGGGCCAGCTTTTCGCGCTCCTGGTCCGACAGGCCGATCTTCAGCCGCCCGTCGATAACGGCGATGGTGGCGGGCACGGCGCCTTCTTCGCGGATCAGTGCTTCCACGTCTCCGGCCATCTCGTTGTTGCGCGGCCAGGGCATGCCATGAGTGATGATGGTGCTTTCCAGCGCCACCACCGGCCTGCCTTTGGCAAGGGCTTCGGCGATGGGCGCGTGGACGTCGATAATGTTGTTGGAACGCACGGGAAAAACTCCTTTAGGGTCCTGATCCTAAGAAACAGAACGCGGCGCGGGCACCCGCGCAAGCGCCGCGTTGAATGCGCTGTCGTCGAATTCGGGCGCTGCCGCGGCGGAGGCAATGGCAAGCCCGGAGGCGGCCACGCCCTCGCGCGCGGCCTCGTGAAGGGGCAGGCCGCGCATCAGCGCGGCGACGGTCGCCCCGGTCAGTGCATCGCCGGCGCCGGTGACATCCACGACCGTTTCCGCCCTTGGGGGCTCGATTTGCCAGTGATTTTCACCGTCAAAGGCGGTCACGGCTCTGCTGCCGTCGGTGATGACGGCGGCGCGCAGGCCAAGATCGCGAAGCGAATCCACCGCCTGCCGGATCGGGGCACCGGTTTCAAGCCCGGCAAGGCCGCGCGCCTCGCGTGCATTCAGAAAGAGCGCAGCCAGATCGGCGAAGTGCGGTACGAGCCGCCCGGCCTTTGCCGGCGAAACGGCGATGGCGTAAAGCGGTGCTGCGCCGCGGGTGGCGGCTAGCTGGGCCACGGCCTCTGCCGGCATGTTGGCGTCGCAGAGTATGGCGGACGCGCGGCTCGCTGCCTCCCGCGTCTTCGAGCGGCGCATCTGTCTGGCGAAAGCCATGTCATAGAGCGCCATGTCCGCCAGACCTGTTATGAGCTCGCCGTCATGATCGAGGATCGCTGTGTAGCTCGGCGTCGCGCGGTCGAGAAATGTCGCCGAGAGATCCTCGAACCCGGCTTCTTCAATGGCTCTTGCCACGGTGTCGCCCGCCGCATCCCCGCCACGCAGGGAAAGGAGCGACACGGCCACGCCGCGCTGGCCGGCCATGCGCGCGGCATTGAATATGCCTCCACCGACATCTTCGCGCATGCGCCCCGGGTTGGAGGTGGCAGGGATATGCGGTGCGTCGAGACGTCCGCGTCGGTCCATATGAGCGCCGCCGACGGCAAGCAGACGGGGCGGGTTGACCAGGTTCATCGGGCCACTTTCCGAATCGCCCGATGCGGGAATGTCCGTCCGTTCTCCCGCCGGGCATCAGGCGCGCGCATGGGATCAATGATTGTGATCTCAGGTGCACAAAAATAGAACAAATTACATTTATCAAGATTTTTCAATGCTCTAATGCCTATTGCAAAAATAGAACAAAAAGGGTACAGATGGCTATCGCGGATTTGGCGGAACCGCCTCCATTGACCTCGAAGGGGTGTTGTATCATGGCTCAGAATTCATTGCGGCTTGTAGAGGATAATTCGGTGGACAAAACCAAGGCTCTGGATGCGGCGCTATCGCAGATCGAACGTGCCTTCGGCAAGGGATCGATCATGCGGCTCGGCGCCAATGATCAGGTGGTCGAGATCGAGACCATCTCCACCGGGTCGCTGGGCCTCGATATTGCCCTGGGCGTCGGCGGACTGCCGCGTGGCCGCATTGTCGAGATTTACGGTCCGGAAAGCTCCGGTAAGACGACGCTGGCGCTGCACACGGTCGCCGAAGCGCAGAAGAAGGGCGGCATTTGCGGCTTCATCGATGCCGAGCATGCGCTCGATCCGGTCTATGCTCGCAAGCTGGGCGTCGATCTGGAGAACCTTCTGATCTCGCAGCCCGACACGGGCGAGCAGGCGCTTGAGATATGCGACACGCTCGTGCGCTCCGGTGCGCTTGACGTGATCGTGGTCGATTCGGTTGCGGCCCTGACGCCGCGCGCCGAAATCGAAGGAGAGATGGGCGATTCCCTGCCGGGCATGCAGGCCCGCCTGATGAGCCAGGCGCTGCGCAAGCTGACTGCCTCCATCTCCCGGTCGAAGACCATGGTGATCTTCATCAACCAGATTCGCATGAAGATCGGTGTCATGTTCGGCTCGCCGGAGACGACCACGGGCGGCAATGCGCTCAAATTCTACTCTTCGGTCCGTCTTGATATTCGCCGCATCGGTTCCGTCAAGGATCGTGATGAGGTGGTCGGAAATCAGACCCGTATCAAGGTGGTGAAGAACAAGATGGCCCCGCCCTTCAAGCAGGTCGAGTTCGACATCATGTATGGCGAGGGCGTCTCCAAGACGGGCGAGCTGATCGATCTCGGCGTGAAGGCTGGTATTGTCGAAAAGTCAGGCGCCTGGTTCTCCTACAATTCGCAGCGCTTGGGGCAGGGACGTGAGAACGCCAAGCAGTTCCTGCATGACAATCCCGAGGCAGCGCAGGAGATCGAACTGGCCCTGCGCCAGAATGCAGGCCTGATTGCCGAAAAATTCCTCGATGATACCGGACCGGGTGACCAGGACGGCGGGGACGCTGAGGAATAGAATCCCGGTCTCGCTGGTCCGGACAACGCTGCGGGGCCAGCGCGCTTCAATCCGATGAAATCAGAACACCGCCACCTGCTGGCGGTGTTTTTTTATAAGCCGGCGTCAGCCACCTGTGTGGCCTTATGCTGACGGGATTTCTGGACAGGCCCGGGCGCTGACGTTAAAAGGCGGGCTTCTGTTCCCCGCTTGTCTGGGCGGGCTTCTCGCAAAGGCTGAATCATGAGTGGCGTCAACGACATCCGGTCGACCTTTCTCGACTATTTCAAGAAGAACGGACACGAGATCGTGGCCTCCGGCCCGCTCGTCCCGCGCAACGACCCGACCCTGATGTTCACCAATGCCGGCATGGTGCCGTTCAAGAACGTGTTCACCGGGCTGGAGACAAGGCCCTATGACCGGGCGGTAACGGCGCAGAAATGCGTGCGCGCCGGCGGCAAGCACAACGACCTCGACAATGTCGGCTACACGGCCCGCCATCACACCTTCTTCGAGATGATGGGCAATTTCTCCTTCGGCGATTATTTCAAGGACCGCGCCATCGAGCTTGCGTGGAACCTTGTGACGAAGGAGTTCGGCCTCGATCCAAAACGGCTTCTGGTCACGGTCTATCACACGGATGAAGAGGCGGCCGGCTTCTGGAAGAAGATTGCCGGTCTGCCCGACGACCGCATCATCCGCATTGCCACGAGTGACAATTTCTGGGCCATGGGGGACACCGGCCCGTGCGGCCCGTGCTCGGAAATCTTCTACGATCACGGCGACCACATTCCCGGCGGCCCGCCCGGAAGCCCGGATGAGGACGGCGACCGCTTCATCGAGATATGGAACCTCGTCTTCATGCAGTTCGAGCAGGTGACGCCGGACGAGCGCGTTGACCTGCCGCGGCCCTCCATCGACACGGGCATGGGGCTCGAGCGCGTGGCGGCTGTCCTGCAGGGCGTGCATGACAATTACGACATCGATCTTTTCCGTGCCCTGATCCACGCTTCCGAGGAGGCGACGGGTGTGCGCGCAGAAGGCGCGCAGCATGCGAGCCACAAGGTCATTGCCGATCATCTGCGGGCGTCCAGCTTTCTGATTGCTGATGGCGTTCTGCCGTCCAATGAGGGGCGCGGCTATGTGCTGCGCCGCATTATGCGCCGCGCCATGCGCCATGCGCAGCTTCTCGGGTCGAAGGACCCGCTGATGTGGCGTCTCGTGCCGGCGCTGGTGCGCGAGATGGGCCGGGCCTATCCGGAACTGGTGCGCGGCGAGGCGCTCATCACCGAAACGCTGAAGCTTGAGGAAACCCGCTTCCGCAAGACGCTGGCGCGCGGCCTGACACTGCTGTCCGACGCCACCAGCGAGATGGGCGAGGGCGACCTGCTCGATGGGGAAACCGCCTTCAAGCTTTACGATACCTACGGATTCCCGCTCGATCTGACGCAGGATGCGCTGCGCCAGCGCGGCATCCATGTGGATCTCGGCGGCTTTAATGACGCGATGGAACGGCAGAAGGCCGAGGCCCGCGCAAACTGGGCCGGTTCCGGCGAAGCGGCCACCGAGGCCGTCTGGTTCGCCGTCAAGGACAAGACCGGCGGCAGCGATTTTCTGGGCTATGAGACCGAGGAAGCCGAAGGCGTGGTCTCCGCGCTGGTGCGCGATGGCGCGATGGTCGATCACGCAGCCGATGGCGATGAAGTGGCCATTGTCACCAACCAGACCCCGTTCTATGGCGAATCCGGTGGCCAGGTGGGAGACACCGGCGTGATCACCGGCGAGGGCTTTTCCATAGCAGTGGCCGACACCCAGAAGAAGGGCGACGGGCTTCTCGTTCATTTCGGCCGCATCGAGAGCGGCCGCGTCGGGATTGGTGACGTCGTTGCGCTAAAGGTCGATCACGCCCGCCGTGCGCGCGTCCGGGCCAACCACTCGGCCACGCATCTTCTGCACGAGGCGCTGCGCGAGGTGCTGGGCACCCATGTGGCGCAGAAGGGGTCGCTCGTGGCGCCCGAGCGCCTGCGCTTCGATTTCTCGCATCCGAAGCCCATTTCGGACGACGAACTCGCCCGCATCGAGGACATCGCCAATTCCATCGTGTTGCAGAATGCGCCGGTCGAGACCCATCTCATGGCCGTGGACGAGGCGATCGAAGCCGGTGCCATGGCCCTGTTCGGTGAGAAATATGGCGATGAGGTTCGGGTCGTATCCATGGGAACCGCGCGCGAGGGCGAAAAGGCCGGCAAGACCTATTCGCTGGAGCTGTGCGGCGGAACCCATGTGAGAGCCACCGGCGACATCGGCCTGATCCGCATTGTCTCCGAGGGCGCTGTCGCTTCGGGCGTACGCCGCATCGAGGCGCTGACGGCCGATGCCGCGCGGCATTATCTTGGCGAGCAGGAGGCGCAGTTGAAGCGTGCCGCCGGCGCGCTGAAAGTGGCTCCGGCCGATGTTCCGGCGCGTCTCGAAGCGGTTCTTGAAGAGCGCCGCAGACTGGAGCGCGAGCTTTCCGAAGCCAAGCGCAAGCTAGCGCTTGGCGGCGGCGGTTCCGGCGCATCCGATGCCGGAACGGAAACGGTCGCCGGTGTCGGCTTCATGGGGCGCGTGGTCGATGGCATTTCGCCAAAAGACCTGAAACCGCTGGCCGATGACGGCAAGGCATCGCTCGGCTCCGGCGTCACGGTCTTTGTGGGAACCTCCGAAGAGGGCAAGGCCAGTGTCGTGGTTGGCGTCACCAAAGACCTCATCGAGCGTTTCAGCGCCGTCGATCTCGTCCGCGTCGCCTCCGTCGCCATCGGCGGCAAGGGTGGCGGCGGTCGTCCCGACATGGCGCAGGCCGGCGGGCCCGATGGCTCGAAGGCCGCCGAGGCCATCGCCGCCGTCAAGGCTGCGATGGAAGGTTGCCCCTGAGCGCCGGTCCGATCGTCTCGATCCGGTTTGTCCATACATAACCGGAGAAATCCGGCGGGATCAGCTCAAGCTGATCGAGACTGTCGATCCCGGTTGATCCGGGGTCGTCGAGGCTCGCCGGACCAAGCAGGATGATCCGGCTTCCGACCTCGCGCATGCGGGCCTGAAACCGGTTCGGCCAGCCCCAGAGCCAGGGGGCGAAATTGGCTGGCACTGGAACCAGCGTGTCGCGGCACTCTGCCGGTACGTAGCCACTCCAGCCAAGCGCGGCATAGAGACCAAGGCACTTCATGGCGCCTTTCTTGCCGTAGCCCGGAAGATCGGCGATTTGCCTCTTTGCCTCCACGACGGGCTCGTCGCCGCCATAGACCGCCAGGACGCGGTCCCGCCATTGTGGATTGGCTGCAAGCATTCCGGCAAGCTGCTGCCCTTCCTTTGCATCGCGGCTCTTGAAATTCACCAGAAAGCGCCCTTCGGGAAACTGCTCAAACACGTCTCGCAGGGAGGGCATCATGCCGACGCCCCTGCCGCGTAGCGGGAACGACTTTCCCCCATCGGCCGTATAGCCATAGCCGACGTCGAGCTTTTTGAGCGTGGCCATGTCATGCGTTCGGGTGACACCGCTCCCGTCGGTGCGGCAGTCGAGCGTCCAGTCATGCATCACTGCGAAAAGCCCGTCCGTGGTGGGATGAACATCCAGCTCCACAACATCCGCACCCGCTTCGAACGCCGCTTTCATGGAGGGCAGTGTGTTCTCGATGAATGCGTGCTGCGGCGGGTAAATGCGCTCTGCCGTGCAGGTTTCGGCTGTCAGGTCCTGGCGATGATGTGTCTGGTGCACGCCGCGATGGGAGATGAGTAAGCGCTGCGGCGTTTCCGGAGCGTCGGCGAGCCACGAGGCGTTCCAGAAATAAAGGCCGGACAGGGCGAGAAGAGGAAGAAGGAACCGCTTGCGCATCGAAAGCTCCGGGAAGGCCGTTGAGAATCGGTGTGGACCGCAACTCATGGACGGCGATTGCGGGCAGAAAAAAGGCCGCGGATCGCTCCGCGGCCTCGATTGCTCGCTTTGAAGCGGGGCTCAGCTCATTGCCTTCTGCAGGTTCTCATCGATCTTGTCGAGGAAGCCGGTGGTCGAGAGCCAGGGCTGATCGGGGCCGATGAGCAGCGCCAGATCCTTGGTCATGTGACCGGATTCCACCGTGTCGATGCAGACCTTTTCCAGCGTGGCGGCAAACTTCGCCAGTTCCTTGTTGTCGTCCAGCTTGGCGCGGTGGGCAAGGCCACGCGTCCATGCGAAGATCGAGGCGATGGAGTTGGTCGAGGTTTCCTCGCCCTTCTGATGCTGGCGGTAGTGGCGCGTCACCGTGCCGTGCGCGGCCTCGGCCTCCACCGTCTTGCCGTCCGGCGTCATCAGCACCGAGGTCATCAGGCCGAGCGAACCAAAGCCCTGTGCCACGGTGTCGGACTGCACGTCGCCGTCGTAGTTCTTACAGGCCCAGACATAACCGCCCGACCATTTGAGCGCCGAGGCGACCATGTCGTCGATCAGGCGGTGCTCATAGGTGATCTTGGCTTCCTTGAACTTGTCCTCGAACTCGGTCTCGTAGATCTCCTGGAAGATGTCCTTGAAGCGCCCGTCATAGGCCTTCAGGATCGTGTTCTTCGTGGAGAGATAGCAGGGCACCTTGCGCATCAGTGCGTAGTTCATCGAGGCGCGGGCGAAGTCGCGGATGGAATCGTCCAGATTGTACATGGCCATCGCAACGCCGGAAGAGGGAGCGTCGAACACCTCGTGCTCAATGGTCTCGCCATCCTCGCCGACGAATTTGATTGTCAGCTTGCCCTTGCCGGGGAATTTGAAATCGGTGGCGCGGTACTGGTCGCCGAAGGCGTGACGGCCGACGATGATCGGCTGCGTCCAGCCGGGAACCAGACGCGGAACGTTCTTCATGATGATCGGCTCACGGAAGATCACGCCGCCGAGAATGTTGCGGATCGTGCCGTTGGGCGAACGGTACATGCGCTTCAGGCCGAATTCCTCGACGCGCGCCTCATCCGGCGTGATGGTCGCGCATTTCACGCCGACGCCGTATTCCTTGATTGCGTTGGCCGCATCGACGGTGATCTGGTCGTCGGTCGCGTCGCGCGCCTCGATGCCGAGATCGTAATATTTCAGATCGATGTCGAGATAGGGATGGATCAGCTTTTCCTTGATGAACTGCCAGATGATCCGCGTCATCTCATCGCCGTCGAGCTCGACGACCGGATTGTCCACCTTGATCTTACCCATGAAAAAGCTCCGCAATTGTGGTGTGAAACGGCGCGGCAAGGAGAGGCCACGCAAAGGTCGGCTGCCCTATAGCATTCCTTGTTGAAAGCGCAAAGCGGGGAGGCGTGTTTTGCACTTGACGCCGTGTAGTTACACTGTACGGTGTCGGCATGAGACGCGATCCCTCCAGATACAACATGGCCGATTGCCTGCTTTTGAACACCGTCATGGCCGCCCGCGCCATGACGCGGCGTTACGATGAACGTCTCAAACCCTACGGTGTCTCGGTCATCCAGTTCTCGGTTCTGATGGTGTTGCGGGCCGGGCGCGACGAGCCGGTCAGCCGCATGGCCGAGCGGGTGGCAATGGACCGCACCACGCTGTTGCGCAATCTGGAGCTGCTGGTGCGCAGGGGACTGGTGCGGACCGAGCCGGCGCTAAAGGGCAATGGCCGCCGCTTCCTGCTCAGCGGGAAGGGAGCGGCGCTGGTCGAAGAACTTGTCCCGCACTGGCGCAGCGCTCAGGCAGAGGTTCGCGCGCTCCTCGGCGAAGATGACAGCGAACGGGTGTTGGCCGCGCTGAAGCAGCTTACCGCCGGTTAAGCTGTCTGAGCCCCCGTGAACGTCTGAACATGCGTGCCACTGAGAACGGACAGACATTGTTTGAACAATATAGTGTAAATACACTAGTGTAGATACATCAAAGGAGCAAGCTCATGACGCAGAATGACCCCGTGGTGGTGACGGGCATGGGGGCCGTGAGCCCGCTTGGTGTCGGTGTGGAAACAAACTGGCAGCGTCTGCTCGAAGGCAAAAGCGGCGTTGTCCGCAACGACCGCTTCGATGTCAGCGCCTATGCCTGCACCATTGCCGGCCTTGTGCCGCCCAGGGATCGTGACCCGCATGGCTTCGACCCGCGCGATCACATCGACGCGAAGGACATCAAGAAGATGGACCGCTTCATCCAGTATGGCCTTGCCGCCGCGGATGAAGCGCTGAAACAGGCCCGCTGGACGCCCCAGGGCGAGGCAGAGCGCGCCCGCACGGCCACCGTGATTGGCAGCGGTGTGGGCGGTTCGCCGCTCATGGCAGAGGCAGTGGAGACCATTCTCACCAGGGGTCCGCGACGCCTCTCACCCTTCACGGTTCCCGCCTTTCTCGCCAATCTCGCCGCTGGCTGGGTGTCGATCCGGTATGGCTTCACCGGTCCCATCGGTGCGCCGGTCACGGCCTGTGCTGCGGCTGGACAGGCTATCGGCGATGGCCTGCGTCTTATCATGACGGGCGAGGCCGATGTCGTTGTGTGTGGCGGGGCCGAGGGCTCCATCGACCCCATTTCCGTCGGTGGGTTTTCAGCCGCCCGCGCGCTGTGCACGAGCTACAACGAAACACCCGAAAAGGCATCGCGCCCCTTCGACCAGGATCGCGCTGGTTTCGTTCTGGCCGAGGGCAGCGCCATGCTGGTCATCGAGCGTCTCAGCCACGCCCGCGCCCGTGGGGCCAACCCGCTGGCAATTCTGGCCGGTTACGGCACCACGGCGGACGCCTATCACCTTACGGCCGGTCACCCCGAGGGGCGCAGCGCTGCCGTTTCCATGCGCCACGCACTTTCCATGGCCGGTTTGACGCCAGACGATATCGACCACATCAACGCTCATAGCACATCCACCCCGGTGGGCGATGCGGCGGAGATTGCGGCCATAGACAGCCTGTTTGCCGACCGTGGCAGAGAACTTGCCATCGCCTCCACCAAGTCGGCGACCGGTCATCTCCTGGGAGCTGCCGGGGCCATCGAGGCGATCTTCTCCGTGCTGTCCCTTCGCGACGGCGTCGTGCCGGCGACGCTCAACCTGGAGAACCCGGATGAAGCCGCCGCGCGGTTCGACCTCGTGGCCGGTGCGCCGCGTCGCAGGAAGCTGCGCCATGTGCTGTCCAACGCCTTCGGCTTTGGCGGCGTCAACGCGGCGCTTGTCTTCAGCGCTGCGCCATAAGCGCTTCAGAAGCGGTTCCGCGTGGCGCCGGCAACAAAGTCCATCAGCGCGCGGATGCGCGCGGCGCGCCGCAATGTGGGGTGCGTGAGAAGCCACAGATCCACATCCAGTGCCCGGACCGCTTCCACACATTCCAGATCGGGATCATCTGCGGCCGCGTAATCCGGAAGGACGGCAAGCCCGGCGCCGTTCTTCACCGCGCTCAACATGCCGGGCGTGGTGTTCACGCGTATCCGGCAGCGCTCCGAAAGCCGTTCATCCGCCATCCAGCTTTCAAGCGCCGCGTAGCCCATGTGGCGGCCGGGGGCCACCCAGCCCAGCCGTGATTCCCGCCAGGGCGCGTCGAGCAGACCACGCCGCGCATAGATCGACTGGCGGACAAGGCCGAGCCTGCGTCCCACAAGATGGCCGGGCGGCTGGTTCGCCGGTCTGATGGCGATATCGGCCTCGCGCTCGGTCAGGTTCAAAACGCTGTTCGAAAGCACGACGTCCAGCTCGATGTCCGGATAATGTTCGCAAAAATCGGCCAGGATGGGCGCGAGGCAGCATTCGTAAAGCGTGTCCGTGGTGGTCACGCTCACCGCGCCGGACGGGCGAAGATCGCGCCCGATAATCTCCCGCTCGAGCGCGTGCACTTCCGCCTCCATACGCCCGGCAGCCGCGATCGCTTCTTCACCCGCGACGGTCGGCGCGTAGCCGTGGCGTGACCGTTCGAACATCGTCACGCCGATGCGCCGTTCCAGCTCGCCAAGCCTGCGGAACACCGTTGGATGGCTGAGGCCAAGCGCCTTGGCCGCACCCGTCAGTGAGCCCGCCCGTCCCACGGCCAGCACAAGATGCAGATCGTTCCATTCAAGTTCATCTTTCATTTTTGCAAGCGCGGCTTTCAATTTTTGCCAATCGAATTGCAGAAACAAACAGCCTAGGTCCTCTCCAGACCAAACACAATGCAGGAGCCGAACGATGCACGTGCTGATCGTATTCGCCCATCCCGAACCCGCCTCCTTCAACGGCACGCTGAAGGATGCTGCCGCCGCGCGGCTGGAAACGCTTGGTCATACCATCGAGGTTTCGGATCTCTATGGCGAGGCCTTCGACCCGGTCGAACGCGCTTCACACTATGCGGATCGCCTCGACCCGGAGCATTTCGCGGCACTTGCCGAGCAGCGCCATGCTGGCCAGAAGGGCACACTTCCCGCCGACGTTTGCCGCGAGATCGCGCGTATCGAGCGCGCGGACCTGGTTATTTTCCAGTTTCCGCTCTGGTGGCACGCCCAGCCGGCGATTCTCAAGGGCTGGTTCGATCGCGTCTTCGTCAACGGCCTGCTTTACAGCGGATCGAAGCGATATGATCGCGGTGTTTTTCGCGGCAGGCGCGCCGTGCTTTCCGTCACCACCGGTGCGCCCGAGACATCTTTCGCGCCGGGTGGACGCAGCGGCGATATCGAACTGCTTCTGTGGCCGATCCACTACTCGCTCAACTATATGGGCTTCTCCGTCCTGCCGCCTTTTCTCACCTTCGGTGTGGCGGGGCATGGCTACCGGTATGACGACGATCAGGAGAAGGCGCTCCGGCTCAATGCCAGTCGCGCCGCCTGGGAAGCCCGGCTTGAAACATTGCCGCAGGAGGCGGCGTTGCCATTTCCGGGCTGGAATGACTGGGACGAAGCCGGCCTGCCCAGACCGGGGGCACCTGTCGACGGCGCACTGCGCTTTCGCACGGGGCAGGCGCTTCAGTAGCGCCCGCCTCAGACTTTGGTCCCGAACGCGCTATTCCTTCGTGAAACCGCGCTGCTTTTGATGCACAGTTTCATCAGTTCAATGAAGGGACCCCGTCGTGAGACCCGTCACGGACGCCACGCCTCTGATCGCCGCCAACGCGGTGGCATTCGACACCGAGACCACCGGGCTCGATGTCCGGGAAGCGCGTATCCTGCAGCTTGGCGGCGTGGCACTGGTGAATGGGCGCCTGCAGCCGGGCGATGCGTTCGAAACACTGGTCGATCCTGGCGTCCCCGTCCCGCCGCGTTCCACTGCCATTCATGGCATCACCGGCCAGATGCTGCGCACGGCACCGGGATTTGCCGATGCCTGGCCGCGTTTCGAAGCGTATCGCAAAGGCCGTCTGCTCATCGGCTATGCGCTTGGCTTCGACCTGGCTGTTCTGGAGAGAGAGGCCCACAGGGCAGGGCTCCTCTGGCAGGCCCCGCGAACGCTCTGCGTGCGCATGCTTGCCGGTCTCGTCAATCCGCACCTGCCCGACGCTTCGCTGGAAGCGATTGCCGCGTGGCTGGAAGTGGATACGTCAGGCCGTCACACGGCGACGGCGGATGCGCGCATTGCCGGCGAGATCTTTATCGCGCTTGCGCCTCATCTCGCAGAACGCGGCATCCGAACGGTCGCCGAGGCTGAGCGCGCCTCGAGCCTGCGGTCGCAGGCCCTGCGCCAGCAGGCGGAAGCCGGCTGGAGCGAGCCTTTCCTGCGCCGCACCGGCGCACCCAGCCATGCGCTTGAAGCCATCGATCCCTACGCCTTCCGCCACCGGGTTCGTGAAGCGGCCACAGGCGAGCCCGTTGTCGCGCATGAAGACCTGGCAGTACTGGAGGCCGCCCGCCTCATGGCAAAACACCGGGTCAGCTCCCTGCTGCTCTCTGCAGACGGGAGGCCCGGTGGCTTCGTCGCCGAATATGCGATCGTTACCGAGCGGGATGTGCTGCGGGCAGTTGCGTCCGGAGGAGGGGAGATGCTTGCCGGGCGGGTTTCGTCAATTGCCTCAAAACCGGTGATCGCCGTTCAGGGCGATGCCTTCTTCTATCAGGCGCTCGGCCTGATGAGCCGGGAAAAGATCCGCCATCTGGCGGTGTCCGACAGCAAGGGGCATTTGTCCGGCGTGATTTCGGCCCGCGATTTTCTAAAATTCCGGGCAGGGGCTGCCGTCGATCTTCAGGCGCGCATCGAGAATGCCACGACGCCGGCCGATCTCGCCGGGGCCTGGTCACGCGTCGCAGTCATCGCTTCTGCGCTTCTCGACGAGGAAATCGATGCGCGCATTATTGCCGAGATCATTTCCAGCATCCTGTGCTCCATCACGGCGAACGCCTGCCGTATGGCGTTGCAGGAAATGGAGGCGGACGGGCATGGTGCGCCGCCGGTCTCCTACGCCGTCATGGTTCTGGGCTCGGGAGGCCGTGGCGAAAGCCTGTTGGCCGCCGATCAGGACAATGCAGTGATTTTCGCCGAGGGGGCTCCCGGCGGGCCTGAAGACAAATGGTTTGCGGTCTTTGCCGAAAAGTTCACCGATTATCTGCACACGGCGGCAATACCGCTTTGCAGGGGCGGCGTGATGGCCCGCAATCCCGCCTGGCGCGGCTCGGTGGAAACCTGGCGGGCGCGCGTTGACGCCTGGGTCGCCAAAGCGCGCCCGCAGGACCTTCTCAACGTCGATATCTTCTACGATCTCCGGGCGGTCTATGGTGAGGAAGCGCTGGTCACCGCTCTGGCTGCCCATGCCTGGGAAAAGGGTGCAGAGCGTGTCGAATTCGCCAAGCTGCTGGGCGAAAGCGTGCGCAATGTCGGCAGTCCTTTCACGCTTTTCGGCGGCTTCCGGCAGGAAAACGGGCGCCTGGACCTGAAACTGCACGGCCTTTTTCCCATAGCGGCACTCGCAAGGGCACTGGCCATTCGCCATCATCTGCCGCATGCATCGACCCGCGCCCGGCTGGAGGCGCTGGCCGAACTGCCGGCGATGCCGCGCAGCGATCTGCTTGCGCTGCGCGATGCTCACCGTTTTCTCATTGCGCGGGTGCTCGAGCAGCAGGTGGAGGACATCGCCGCCGGAATTCCGCTCTCCAACCATATCGCTGTCGACCGGCTCGCTTCAGGCCAGCAGAAAACGCTGAAGGACGCCCTCAGGACTGTTGCGATCATTCCCGAACTCGTGCGCAGCGCCATGTTCGCAAACTGAGCAATGCGTGCTTTACCACGGCGCGTGAAGCGGGTAACAGCAGCCCATCATGGCAGGAACAGACAAACAGCAGGACATGCTCGCGGAAGGCCCGGCGATCATTCTGGTGGAGCCGCAACTGGGCGAGAACATCGGCATGGTGGCACGCGCCATGGCCAATTTCGGCCTGGCCGAGCTTCGGCTCGTCAGCCCGCGGGACGGCTGGCCGAATGAGAAGGCGCGCGCGGCAGCGAGCCGGGCCGATCACGTGATTGACGCGGCAACGGTCTTCGAAGCACCGGCAGATGCGGTTGCCGATCTCAATTTCGTCCTGGCGACGACGGCGCGCCCGCGCGACAATTTCAAACCCGTGCGCGGTCCCGTCGAGGCTGCTGCGGATCTGCGCAACCGGTTTGCCGCGGGTCAGAAAACCGGCATTCTCTTCGGGCGTGAGCGCTGGGGGCTCACCAATGAGGAGGTGGCGCTCGCCGATGAGATCGTCACTTTCCCGGTCAATCCCGCCTTTGCCTCGCTCAACATCGCGCAGGCGGTGCTCCTCATGTCATATGAATGGATCAAGACGGGCGATCAGGCCGTCCGTCCGCCCGACAGCACGCTCGAGCCCGCCGAAAAGCTCCATATCGAAAGCCTGATGGGCTATCTCGACAGGGTTTTGGACGAGCGCGGCTATTTTCGCACCGAGGACAAGAAGCCGAAGATGATGGAAAACCTGCGCGCCCTATTCACGCGGCCGGGCTTCACCGTGGAGGAGCTTGCGGTGTTGCGTGGGGTTTTGACTTCGCTGGAAAAATTCTCGCCGAAGAATCCGCGTGGCTCCGGCGCACCGGACCGGGGGTAGCGATGGAAACCCGGCCCATTCTCTTCTTCGATTCGGGCATTGGCGGCCTGTCGGTGGTCAAGGAAGCGCGCATTCTTCTGCCTCGCCGGCCCTATGTCTATGTGGCCGACGACGCGGCTTTTCCCTATGGCGCCTGGGAGGAGGGTGCTCTGCTTGAGCGCATGGTCGGCCTCTTCGCCGAGCTTCTCGAGACCTATCGGCCGGTCATGTCGGTCATCGCCTGTAATACGGCGTCCACCCTCGCCATTCACCGGCTGCGCGAGGCGTTTCCCGGTGAAACTTTCGTGGGCACGGTACCGGCCATCAAGCCGGCGGCCGAGCGCACGCGGTCCGGGCTAGTTTCCGTTCTCGCCACGCCCGGCACGGTCAAGCGGCAATACACGCGCGATCTGATCCGAGATTACGCTGCAAAGTGCCATGTGCGGCTGGTCGGCAGCGAAAATCTCGCCGCCCTTGCCGAGCAGTATATGCGCGAGGGGTATGTGGACGAAACGGCCGTCGAGCGGGAGATCGCGCCCTGCTTCGTGGAGCAGGATGGAAAGCGCACCGACATTGTGGTGCTGGCCTGCACGCACTATCCGTTTCTGGTCAATCGCATGCGAAAGACGGCCCCCTGGCCGGTGGACTGGATCGACACCTCCGAGGCAATTGCAAGGCGCGCACTCGCCCTTTCGGCAGATCTGCCGGCCCCGTCTTCCGATGGGAATGGCCAGGACATCGCGCATTTCACCTCCGGCGCGCCGGTTGAAGGCTACCGCCGCCTCGTCACCGGTTTCGGTTTCATCGCCCGCTGACCCGCCGCCTGCGCGCCAGCGCTTACGGCACACATGCATTGTTGCGGGTCTGTTGTGGTCAACGGCTCTTCCGGCCCGCCTCTTCTTCCCGCAAGGACTTTAGAATCCAGTCGCGGAACGCGCGGATCTTCGGTGCGTTGCGCCGCCCCTCCGGATAGACGAGCCAATACCCGAGACCGTCCGCTTCCGTGCGCTCGAAGGGTTTTAGCAACAGCCCGGCTTCGAGCTCCGTTCGGTAGAGCGCTGGAGTGAGCATCGCCACGCCGCGCCCGGCAATGGCTGCCCGTGCCAGCATGCTCTGTCCGCCGAGCTTGGCCATAGGGGGGCGGTCGTCGCTGTCGATCTTGATGTCGATCGCGCCGAACCAGATGGTCCACCATGGGTCGCCAAGGTCTAGCAGGGGAAGTTTGAGCAGGTCCTCCGGCGTTGAGATGCCGCCAATGGTGTCTGCAAGGCGCGGACTCAGCATCGGCGTAAAGTCGGCTTCGACAAGCAGGTGGCGCTCCAGCCCCTGCCAGGGGCCGTGCCCGCCGCGAATGGCAACGTCGACATCCTCGGTGTTGAAGGCTGCAAGCCGCTGGGTTGTTTCCAGCCGCACCGATAGCGTCGGGTGCAGTTCCTGAAAGGCGTCAATGTTCTCGACAAGCCAGTTGGTGGCGAAGGTCTGCGCCGTACTGATGGTGAAGGTGCCTTCCATCATCCCGCGCGCGTCGGCATAGGCGGCAGAAAGCCGTTCAAAGGCGTCGCTGACGGCCGGCGCAAACCGCTGGCCTGTCTCCGTCAGGGTCACCTGTCTCGGCCGGCGCACAAAAAGGGGCGTGCCGATCCGGTCTTCCAGAATCTTGATCTGGTAGCTGACGGCGGCCTGGGTCATGCCCAGTTCCTCGCCGGCCTTTGTAAAGCTGCCATGGCGTGATGCGGCCTCGAAGGCGCGCACCGCTGCCAGAGGCGGAAGGAGTGCACCGGACATGGATAAAAGCTCCTTATGATACCCGGCCGTCTTTCGATTGGAATTCCGGCTTCAGAAGAACGACATTCGGCCAGGAAATCAACACAGCTTTTCTATGAGAGGTCGGGAAGTCCGATGACACACGTTTTCTTGCATGACGCCAATGAGGCCGCGACGCTCTGGCGTTCTCTCCTGAAATGGGCCACTAGGCTGGGCGCGCGCAGAAAGCGCTCCGGTGTGCGCGGAATCGACCCAAGGGACATACCCGAGGCCATGCATCACGATGTCGGGCTGACGGATATTCGCCCCCTGCATCCCAAACGCTATCTGTATTAGCGTTTCGGTTGACAAGTGCGCCGGTCTCCCATATTGACCCCGCACAAGCGCGATGGCTTCTGGCTGCCGCGCTTTTTAACGTGTCCCGTGGGCAAGGCCGCATCAGCGTGCGCGGCATGTCCTGTCAGGTTTCTAAAACGGAAGCCAGAGGAGGGCGCGTTTCCTTCGTCCGGAGTCTTAGCTCCGGGGTTTTTGATGTGAAAGGGAATGCGATGAGCAAACGCCAGTCCGCAAAGTACAAACTCGATCGCCGTCTTGGCGAAAACATCTGGGGCCGTCCGAAGTCCCCGGTCAACCGTCGTGAATATGGCCCCGGCCAGCACGGTCAGCGCCGCAAGGGCAAGCTCTCGGACTTCGGTCTGCAGCTGCGCGCCAAGCAGAAGCTGAAAGGCCACTACGGCGACATTTCGGAAAAGCAGTTCCGCAAGACCTATGACGAGGCCAACCGCCGCAAGGGCGACACCAACGAGAACCTGATCGGTCTCCTGGAGTCCCGCCTCGACGCCATCGTCTACCGCGCCAAGTTCGTTCCCACGATCTTCGCTGCGCGTCAGTTCGTGAATCACGGCCACATTCTGGTCAACGGCCGCCGCGTCAACATCCCGTCCTACCGCTGCAAGGCCGGTGACGTGATCGAGGTCAAGGAAAAGTCCAAGCAGCTCGCCATCGTTCTGGAGGCTGTGCAGCTCGCCGAGCGCGATGTGCCGGACTATGTGGAAGTCGACCACAACAAGATGATCGCCACCTATCTGCGCATGCCTTCGATCTCCGACGTGCCCTATGCGGTGCATATGGAGCCGAACCTGGTTGTCGAGTATTACTCGCGCTGATACCTTTCGACAGGTAATTCGGAAAGGGGGCGTCCTGCCATTGGCCGGGCGCCTTCTTTTTTGTCTTTCACGGGTTTCGCGGGGTACTGTCATGACAGGACTGGCCAGGGCGTCCAGTGTGCGAATGGGCTTGTTGCTGGCCTTCTTCGTCGCCTTGTGGACGGTCTATGCCAGCCTGACCCAGCTTAATCTCGACGGTTTTGGCGACATGCTTGAAAACTACTCCTGGGGCATCGCCTGGGAGCAGGGCTATTACAAGCATCCGCCGCTCTTCGCCTGGATCACGGCAGCCTGGTTTGCAGTGTTCCCAAACGTCGACTGGGCCTATTATCTCCTGTCGGCGGTCAACGGCGCGGCGCTCATGTTTGCGAGCTGGCGGATCGCGGTGCGGTTTCTCGATCCGTGGCGGGCCTTCCTGGCGACGGCACTCTTCTTCTTTCTGCCGCCGGTCACATTTCTCGCCATCAAGTACAACGCCAATTCGGCCATGCTGCCGTTCTGGGCGGCGACGGTGTGGTTCTATCTGCGCTTTCTGGAAAAGCGCCGCCTCACCGATGCAGTGATTCTCGGTGCCCTTGCCGCTGCTTCAATGCTGATCAAATATTTTTCAGCAGCGCTTCTGGGAGCCATCTGCTTTCATGTCCTGTTCGACCGTGAGGCGCGCTCGCTGCTCCTGAAGCCTGGCGTCTGGGTGGCAAGTCTTGTCTTCATTGCACTGATCACGCCCCATCTGATCTGGTTGTTCAGAAACGATTTTCTGCCGCTGACCTACGTTTCCGAGCAGGGAGACGGGTCGGCGCTTATCGGAGTGACATCCACGCCCCGGTTCCTGGCTGCCCTGCTGGCCTATCTTCTGCCGGTTGTCCTTGTTCTTCTGATCGCGATCCTGCGCAACGGGCGCGGCCCCTGGTTCGACGCCGGACCGTTCCTTGCCCTGCGGGAGACACTGGCGGGGCGGGCGCTCTTATGGACCGGGTTCGGCGCGCTGGCGGTTACGCTTCTTCTCGGCATTGTGTTCACCGTGCAGTTCAGTTCGGTCTGGGCGCTGCCGCTTTATTTTTCGGCACCGATTTTCCTCATCCTGCTTGTGAAACCCGGGCGCCTGGAAGCGCAGAAACCTGCCATTCCCGCTGCCGTCGTGCTCTACGGTGCCTGTCTTCTGGCGCTGTCGCCGCTCATCTATGCGCAGGAGGCGCAGAACACCTCGCATTATAACGACGTCCCGGTTCGTGCACTTGCCGGTGAGATCGAGAATGCGTGGAATGCCCGCTACGACACACCACTCGCCTATGTGGCCGGAGACAAGATACTGGCCAGCGGCACGACCTTCTATGCCGCGTCGCGCCCCTATTCGATGCAAGCGAATTCCTACGCACTGACACCGTGGATTACGCCCGAGGATGTGGCCGTGAAGGGCATGGCGATCGCCTGTTTCGATGGCCAGAAAGGTTGCCTTGCCCAGGCTCTGGAACTGTCGGGCGGTGGGGTCGATACGCAGGATCTGACCGTCCCCGGGTTTGGTGGAGAACGACGCTGGACAGTGCGTGTTTTCTTCGTGCCGCCTGCCGGTTTCGGCACGTAATTCGCTTTTCCCGAAAAAGCTCTGTTTTCACGGAATTCGAGACGAAACCCTCTCGTTTCGCCCAAAACCGCTTCAAATTACCCGGTTTTCGATGGACCAGCGGGCAGCGAAGAAATTGAGGATCGCGCCGATCACAATGCCGATGAGCTTGGCGGCGAAAAGGCCCGTCAGCGGCGGCAGAAGATAGACTGCGAGGGTCGACGATCCGAGCGAGATGATGCTGCCGCTGACGGCGAATTTCGCAAACGCCCTGTGCAGGCTGAAACGTTCCCCGCGCTCGAATGTCCAGCGTGAATTGATCGCGAAGGAAAAGATCACGGCGACGGTCCAGCCGAGGAAATTGGCGACCAGTGCCGGAAATGACAGCGCGACAAGAGCGCTGAAGGTGGCAAAGTCGATCACCGTGTTCAGGATGCCGACAATTGCAAAGCGGCTGAGTTTGGTCGAAAGCCCGCGGTTTCCCTCTTCGGTCATGACGCGGTTCGTTTCAGGCGAAGCGACGCACTTTCAAGGCGCTGCGGAAAATCTTCCGAGGCAAGAGCGTCGCGCTCTTCATTGCGGGCATCGGTGAACACGTCACGCCGGCGCAGAACATCGTCCACTGTTCCGGGATGACACATGACGACGCTGCCATCGGGCGCCCTGTCAATGAAGAGATCGAGCGCCCGGGCAAAGGCGCCGGGCCGGCGCCAGTCATAAAAGCCGCAGAGCGGTCCTTCGACGACAAAGCCATGCCGGCGCATCTCGGCATCGAAGCCGCGCGCCAGCAGGCGGGCGACGATGACCTTTGCCTTTACGAGAGCAGGCGCTGCCCGCAGGGTCGGCGCACCGCGCAGCCATGGGCGTTTTTCGGGCGGAAGATCGGCAAAACGCCCTGCAAGCCACTGCCGCACGGGAGGCAGGAAATGAACGTGCTGGTGCCCGTCGATGAAGTCGGGATCGCGACCGAAGGATTCGCGGAAGCGGGCAAGCTGTGCGTTGGCTTCCATACCGATTGTCTCGACGTCGTGATCGGTGAGCAGCCGCTTCAGGTCCGGCATGGTCCGGCCGGTGGAAAGGGCGGGGAAGTCCGTGAGGGTGAGGTGCATGCCGATCACGAACCGGCCATCCGTCGCCGCCAGGGCGCGCGCATGATCCCGCCAGTCGTCGAACAGCGTCATGCAGCCCGTGCCGCTCAGGCGACCCGCCTCAAGCAGCGTGCGGATGGTTTCGCTGACACCGGGTGAGAAGCCGTAATCGTCGGCAATCAGCCAGATCGAGCGCGTGCCGGGTTCAGCCATGGGCTGCCTTGCGCGTCTTGCCCGGCTTCGCACGGGGCGCGGCATCGGAGCCCGTGATGGATTTGACGATGTAATTGGGCCTGCTCTTCGCCTCGCTAAGCGCCGACCAGACATATTCGCCGACAAGGCCTGTGAGAGCCAGGTTGAGACCGCCCAGAACGAGCACCGCGACGATCAGGCTCGGATAGCCGGGCACGGCGACGCCGGTGAAGAGCACTTCCAGGAGGATCTTGATTCCGTAGAGAAAGCCAAGCACCGCAACCCCGGTGCCGAAAAGCGACACCATGCGCAGCGGCACGACGGAGAAGGAGGTGAAGCCTTCCAGCGAGAAGGCAATCAGCCGCCGCCGCGACCATTTGCTTTCGCCACCCTGCCGCTCGGCAGGCTTGTAGAGGATGCGCTCCTGCTTGAACCCGGTCCAGGCATAAAGGCCCTTGTTGAAGCGGCGCTGGTCGCGCAACTGGCGCAGTGCCGTGGCAAAGCGGCCGGTCATGACGCGGAAATCGCCGGCATTGGCCGGAATTTCGTAACGCTGACCCATATTGATCAGCCAGTAGAACCCGTTGGCGAGATAGCGCCCGAGCGTGCGGCTTTCGGCGCGGTCTGATCGCACGGCATAGACCATGTCGAGATCGGGATCGGCGATGATGCGGCCGATCATGCCGAGCGCGACATCCACCGTGTGCTGAAGGTCGGCATCCATGAGGAGCACATAGTCGCCTTCGGAATGGTCGAGACCGGCGAGGATGGCCGTTTCCTTGCCGAAATTGCGCGCAAGCGTGATCAGCGACCAGTTGCCCGTCATGTGCTCGCCATAAAGCGCGCCTCCTTCATCCGTGCTGCCGTCATCGATGAAGATGAACCGCGTGTCGAGATCGAACCGCTCCCTGACCTGCGCGGCAAGGTCGCCCGCCAGGGCACTGAACCCGGTAACGCTTTCCCTTTCGTTGAGAAAGGGAACCAGAATGTCGAGCCGTTTGGCCACGCGCGCAATCTCCTTCGAACCGTGTTATGCCCGCTGAAAGTTGAAAATGCCTATTCGTTAAGTCGCCTTGCTGCAAGGCTTCTGATAGGAAGGCGCGAAATCACATGTACCGACAGAGGCGTGCCCATGCATAGCACCTTGGCGCAACCGAAAGAACCGATCGATGCCGCGGAAGCGGGAGCGGACGCTGCAGAAGACACGCCCCCCTTTATGAAGGGGATGCCTTCCTCGGTCGAGTTCAACAAACTGCGCAAGCGCCTTCTGCGCCAGGCGCGGCAGGCAATCGAGGACTTTGCCATGGTGAAGCCCGGCGAGCGCTGGCTGGTTGCGCTTTCCGGCGGCAAGGATTCCTACGGGCTCCTGGCGGTGCTTATGGAGCTTCAGTGGCGTGGGCTTCTGCCGGTGGAAATTCTGGCCTGCAATCTGGATCAGGGGCAGCCGAATTTTCCAAAGCACATTCTGCCTGACTATCTCGACAGTATCGGCGTTGCGCACCGCATCGAGTATCAGGATACCTATTCAGTGGTGACGGAGAAACTGCCCGAATCGAGCACTTACTGCTCACTCTGCTCACGCTTAAGACGCGGACATCTCTACCGCATCGCGCGGGAGGAGGGGTGCTCTTCACTGGTGCTGGGGCATCACCGCGAGGACATTCTCGAAACCTTCTTCATGAACCTGTTTCACGGCGGGCGGCTTGCGGCGATGCCGCCCAAGCTTCTGAACGACGAGGGGGACGTGATGGTGCTGCGCCCGCTCAGCTATTGCGCCGAGCCGGACCTGGCGAAGTTCGCCGAGGCGATGAAGTTCCCGATCATTCCCTGCGATCTCTGTGGCAGTCAGGATGGCCTGCAGCGCAATGCCATGAAGGCGATGCTGACGGACATCGAAACCCGTATGCCTGGCCGCAAGGACACGATGATCCGGGCGCTGACAAATGCGCGCCCGTCTCATCTTCTCGACCGCAGGCTTTTCGATTTCGCGGGCCTCACACGGGCGGATTGACGGCGTGGAACATGCGTCCGCGTTCGCCGATCAGGACGAGAACGATGGCGATTGAACCGGTGATGAAATAACCGGCGGCCAGCGGGACCGTTGAACCATCGAACATCTGACCGACAAAGGCGCCGATAAGCCCGCCGCCCAGCGTGGTGAGAAAGCCCTGCGTGGCTGCCGCCGTGCCCGCCACATGGCCAAGCGGCTCCATGGCGATGGAGTTGAAGTTTGCGCCGACCCAGCCGAACTGGAACATGGCGACCGAGAACAGCACGAAAAACAGGGCAAATGGCATGTAGCCGATAGAGGCCAGAACCAGCCAGAGCAGGCTGACTGCGGTGAAGCCCACAAGGGCCGTGTGGGAGAGACGGCGCATGCCGATACGGCCGACCAGGCGCGAATTGGTGAATGAGGAGATCGCCATCAGGCCGGCACCGATTGCGAAGAGGATCGGAAACCAGTCCGCCAGATCGAACGTGTCGGTGTAGATCTGCTGCGCGGAGCTGATGAAGCCGAACAGTGAACCGAAAATGCTGGTGGTTGCCAGCGTATAGCAGAGCGCGACACGGTTCGTGAGCACATAGCCGAACCCCCGCGTCACCGAGGAAAAGGTCAGCTCTCGCCGGTTTTCAGGTGCGAGGGTTTCGGGCAGGCGGATCGCGGCCCAGGTGCCGAAGACGATGGCGAGCACCGCCATGGCAATGAAGATTTCCGACCAGTCGCCGAAGATCATGATGAGCTGGCCGATGCTGGGGGCGATGACCGGTATGACCATAAAGACCATCATGACCATGGAAAGAACCTCGGCCATCTGGCGGCCGCCAAAAACGTCGCGGATCGCCGAAACGGCAATGACCCGCGTCGTCGCCGCGCCGATTCCCTGCAGGAAGCGCAGTGCCAGAATGACGGCAAAACTGGGAGATATGGCTGCGATCAGTGCGGCGGAAACATAGAGTGCGAGACCGACGAAAAGCGGTGCGCGGCGGCCGAAACGGTCTGAAATCGGGCCGAAGATGAGCTGCCCGCCGCCAAGGCCGGCCAGATAGGCGGTGACGATGTACTGCCGCGCGTTCTCGTCATCCACGCCGAGTTCAGCGCCAATCTGCTGCAATGCCGGCAGCATGATGTCGATGGCAAGCGCGTTGAGCGACATGAGCGCGGCCGCAAGCGCGATGAATTCCGCACGACCCAGCGTTTTCTGCGGTTGTAAGGCTTCATCCGAAACAGGCTTGTCCATATCTCTCTCCAACGAACATCAGGCATGCGCAACAAACGCCGGTGCCGACGCAGTTCCACGGCGGCACGGCAGGTGCAAGGCGTCAGCCTCACAAGAGCGATTTCACTTCTCCTGGAAGTGCTACAGGCGGCGGAAATCCAGCCCTGAACCGCAACGAACGCCGGCAGAGATGTTCGAAACATGTCACCGACGCGAAAAAATGCGCTGGCGGGTGCCAACGCATCTTTAAAAAAAGGAGGCGCCCGGCGGGCGGGCGCTATTCCGGTGTTAAATCAGGCGGCGCCTTTGGCAGCCACGCCCTTTTCATTAAGGAAGGCCTGCAGTTCGCCGGCCTGGAACATTTCCCGGATGATGTCGCATCCGCCCACGAACTCGCCCTTTACGTAGAGCTGCGGGATGGTGGGCCAGTTGGAGTAATCCTTGATGCCCTGGCGCAGTTCGTCCGAGGTCAGAACGTTGACGCCTTTATATTCGACATTGAGATAGTCGAGAATCTGGACCACCTGCCCGGAGAAGCCACACTGCGGAAAACCGGGCGTGCCCTTCATGAAAAGAACAACGTCGCTGCTTTTGACTTCGTTATCGATGAATTCGTTGATGCCGGTCATCGCAAATCCTCATCTGACCGGGGTAAAGGCCCGGCGTTTCTCTCGTTGATCGTTATGTATTGCACCATCCATTGAGGTGCAACGCCACCCGATAAAAACTTTTGGGTCCACTCAATCCGGAGCGCTGGTCTGAAGGGCGAGTGCATGGAGCGCTCCGCCCATATTGCCCTTCAGGGCATTGTAGACCATCTGGTGCTGCTGAACGCGGGACTTGCCCCGGAAGCTTTCCGCCACGACCTCCGCCGCATAATGGTCCCCGTCACCGGCCAGGTCGCGGATCGTGACCTGGGCGTCGGGGATACCTTCCTTGATGAGGCGTTCGATATCGGCAGCGTTCATAGCCATGGGGTGGCGATTCTCCAAATCAGTCCGTTCCCCTGAGATATGGCGATTCCGGGGGGCAAGGTCAATTGGTGGCGCAAAGCGCCCCGTCTCCATTCTGTGGGAGCCGGGGAAGATGCCGGGTCAGTCCATGAAGTTCGGGAACCACGCTTCGTGTGCCTCTTTCAGGGCCGTGACCGCGACAGGCGTCGATCCGCCCAGTGCGAGCACATCACCGCCGGTTGCGCCGATCACGACGGCGGATATGCCGGCTGCTTCGGCTTTTGAAAGAACGGCATCGGCATTTGCCGTGGTCACGACATAACGCCCCTGATCCTCACCGAAGAAGGCCGGGATGGCGTCTTCGGGGGCGTCGATGGTGGCGCCGATGCCAGAGGCAATCGCCATTTCCGCAAGCGCGACGGCAAGACCGCCATCCGAGCAGTCGTGGGTGGCGGTCAATGCACCTGAACGGATCAGGTCGCGCACCATGTCGCCGGCGCGCTTCTCATGGGCGAGATCGACCGGCGGGGGCGGGCCCTCGGCGCGGCCATGAATGTCGCGTAGATAGACGGACTGCCCGAGATGCGTGCCCCAGCCTTCCGGTGCGCCGATCAGGACAATGGATTCACCCGCAGCGGCAAAGGCGGCGCGGGATGCCTGCCGCCAGTCCGGGACAAGGCCGACGCCGGCAATGGTGGGCGTGGGCGGGATCGCCTCGCCAAGCGTCTCGTTGTAGAGGGACACATTGCCCGACACGATGGGGAAACCGAGCGCGGTGCAGGCCTCGCCGATGCCCTTGATGGCGTGGACGAGCTGGCCCATGATTTCGGGCTTTTCCGGATTGCCGAAATTGAGATTGTCGGTGGCCGCCAGCGGCTCGGCGCCGGTTGCGGTGATGTTGCGCCAGCATTCGGCCACGGCCTGCTTGCCGCCTTCATAGGGATCGGCCTCGCAATAGCGCGGCGTGACGTCGGAGGAGAAGGCGAGCGCCTTCTTGTCCTGTCCATCGACGCGCACCACGCCGGCGTCACCTCCTGGAAGGTGCACAGAATTGCCCTGAATGAGTGTGTCATACTGCTCCCAAACCCAGCGGCGGGAGGAGAGATCGGGCGAATTGAGAAGCTTCAGAAGGCTTTCTGCGATATCAGCTTCGGGCATGGGGCCTGTGAGCGGCGCCCTGGGCTTCGGCTCGACCCACGGGCGGTCATATTCGGGGGCCTCGTCACCGAGCTCCTTGATGGGAAGATTTGCCACTTCCTCGCCCTGATGCAGGATGCGGAAGCGCAGATCGTCGGTGGTTTTGCCGACAATAGCGAAATCGAGCCCCCATTTGCGGAAGATGGCCTCGGCTTCGTCGCGCTTTTCAGGGCGCAGCACCATGAGCATGCGCTCCTGGCTTTCCGACAGCATCATCTCATAGGCGCTCATGCGCTCTTCGCGCACGGGCACGCGGTCGAGATCGAGCTCGATGCCGAGATCGCCCTTTGCGCCCATTTCAACGGCCGAACAGGTGAGGCCGGCAGCGCCCATGTCCTGAATGGCGATGACGGCGCCGGTGGCCATCAGTTCGAGGCAGGCTTCGAGCAGGCATTTTTCGGTGAACGGATCGCCGACCTGAACGGTGGGGCGCTTCTCGTCGATGCCCTCGTCGAACTCGGCCGACGCCATGGTCGCGCCGCCGACGCCGTCGCGGCCGGTCTTGGCGCCCAGATAGACGACGGGCAGGCCGACGCCTTCGGCCTTGGAATAGAAGATGGCGTTGGTCTCGGCGATGCCGGCTGCAAAGGCATTCACCAGAATGTTGCCATTGTAGCGGGCGTCGAAATTGACCTCGCCACCGACCGTGGGAACGCCAAACGAATTGCCGTAGCCGCCAATGCCGGAAACGACACCGGCCACAAGATGCTTTGTCTTCGGGTGGTCGGGTGCGCCGAAGCGCAGCGCGTTCATGGCCGCAACGGGGCGCGCACCCATGGTGAACACGTCGCGCAGAATGCCACCGACGCCGGTGGCCGCGCCCTGATAGGGCTCGATATAGGAGGGGTGGTTGTGGCTCTCCATCTTGAAGACCACGCACTGCCCGTCTCCGATGTCGACCACGCCGGCGTTCTCGCCCGGTCCCTGAATGACCTGCGGCCCCTTTGTGGGAAGTGTGCGCAGCCATTTCTTCGAGCTCTTGTAGGAACAGTGCTCGTTCCACATGGCCGAGAAAATGCCAAGCTCCGTGAAGCTCGGCTCACGGCCGATCAGGTCGAGGATGCGCTGATACTCGTCGGGCTTGAGACCGTGCGCGGCGATGAGGTCTTCGGTGATGGGGATGCGATTGGGAATGGTCATGTGGTCGGCATGGTCCCTGCGAAGGGGTTGCAACGGTTGTCTCGAGGCTGCGTTACAGTATTGCGGCCCGATAATCCACTTCCCAATGCCGGTTTTCATCAACCGTAATTGTCAAATCCGCTGATCGGGTTGTCGAGAAGGCTCCTGAGCGTCGTCAGTCCGCGCGTCACGCTGTCGTGGCTCTCGGGCACGGTGAAGGCGATGCGGGCGCGGTGGAGCGTGGCGCCGGCACGGCCCACCTTGAACTCGTCCTCATCGTCGATCAGCACACCTTCTTCCATGGCCGCCTGCTTAAACGTGCTCGATAGCCAGGGTTCAGGCAGTTTCAGCCACAGGAACGGCGCGTTGGGATGAGACGTGAAATCCCTGCCGGCGAAGAGGGATGCGGCGATCGCCTGACGCGCGCCGATCTCCGCACGCACACGGTCGTGAATGTCGAAGGCTTCCCCCGACAGCACAAGCTGGGCAGCGAGCTCGGCGAGCAGGAAGGGGATGCCGCCCGTGATCATCTTGTGGGCGGTGAGCACACGCGAGGCATAGGGCGGGGGTGTGGCGACCCAGCCGCCGCGAACGCCGGCCGCTACGGATTTGGACAGGCTGCCCACATGGAAGGTGCGCTCGGGCGCCAGGGTGGCGAAGAGTGGCGGGGTGCTGTCGAGGAGGGCGCCGTAGATGTTGTCCTCGATCAGCCAGACATTGTGCACTCTGGCGATCTCGACAATGGCGCGCCGGCGTGCCTCCGGCATGGTGGCGAGCGTCGGATTGTGGAGCGAGGGGACCAGAAACACCATTCGGGGATGCTGCTGGGCGCAGACCCGTTCAAAATCCTCCGGCACCATGCCCTCCTCGTCTATGGCGACCGAAAGCAGGCGGCGGCCGATCACCGTGGCGCTGCGGGCAATGTGCGAATAGGTGAATTCCTCGAAGGCGATGCGGTCGCCCGGCACGGTCATGGCGGCGATGGTTGCCAGAATGCCGGCATGGCCGCCAAGCGTGGGAACGATGCTGTCGGGATGCGGGGTCCAGTCGCCGCGTGCCAGCCACTGGCTGCCGGCATCGAGCCAGCGCGCGGGCAGGGAGCGCGTATAGCTTGCAATGTCGGCCGGATGATCGCGGGCGATCCTCTCGGTGACCCGCGTCAGGGCGTCGGCCTGGCCGACATTGGGCGCTGCGGTGGAATCCATTCGGGTTTTGCCGGGCTCCGGCACCGAGGCGCGGGTGCCACCGAACGGCTCGCCGTTCGCCCCGGCGGACCGGGAAGAACGGATGCGCTCGAGCACATAGGTGCCGCGGCCGACCTCGCCCGACACAAGACCGCGCTGGCGCACAAGCGCATAGGCGCGGCTGACGGTGCCGATCGTGACACCGACATCATAGGCGAGGTTGCGCTGCGGCGGGAGCTTTGTGCCGGGCGGGAGCGTGCCATTCTCGATGTCGCGCTCGATCTGGTCGGCGAGGCGCACATAGAGGGGGCCAGCGCCCCGCTGAAGGTTCGGAAGCCAATTTGTCATGGTGACAATTATCTATATTGCGCCGTTTTTTGAGTCAATGCATAGGTTCAATCGCTCCATTCAGGAAAAAAGGAGTGATGCAATGGGTGCAATCAAGACAATTAACGACGGGTGCAAGCCGTCTGCGCCGCCATTGGGGCGTAAAGCTTCCGGCTTTACTCTGCGGTCTGTTCTGAGACGGGTGGAGACCTGGCTCGGCAAGCGACGCAGCAGGCTGGCGCTGCTTCAGCTCACGGACGAGCAATTGCGCGATGTCGGCATCTCGCGCGACGAGGCGCGCCGGGAAGGGCTTCGCCCGTTCTGGGATTAGCCGCTCCACCGTTTCCGCGAAACGATGAACGGATCAGACAAAGTCTCTGATTCAGCGCAATTCCGGGCGCTAAGACCGCCTCAGGGCTTCACCACGCTGTTCTGATTGGGCGCGATGGCATCGCCCTTTCGGGCGGGCTTTCCGCCGGCAATGATGCGGTCTGCCAGCATGGCGAGGCGGCCGAGGAATGCAAAGGTCAGCAACATGGCGGCGAGATAGACGAGAACGCTCGGCCACCCGTTCAGGCGGGCGTCCAGAAAATAATAGGGAACCTCGCCCGCAATCGGTGCGCGGACCTGAACATAGGCAACATAGATCAACGGATAGGCGAGCCACAGCGGCAGGTGGCGCCAGGAAAGGCTGCCATCCGTGCCGGCCGTGAGCCACCAGATGAGATAAAGCGCCGGCGCGACGTAGTGAAGCGCGACGTCGCATCCAAGGAAAAGACCCTCAGGCTGCCAGATCGCGGACAGAAGCTGCCAGTACACCAGGCTGACGAACAAAATCGCCACCGCGACGCCGGCACGCACCCAGGCCTGCGTGAAGAACCGTGGTGCACCCGACAGCGCTGCCAAGTGGACGAGAACCACCAGAATGTTCGTCAGGATCGTGAAATACGAAAAATAGTGGATGACGGAACCGGCAAGGCTGCGTCCTGCTTCCATGGAAGCAGGTATCGTCAGGGCAAACTGCACGACAAGGGCGGACAGTCCGACGACAAGGCCGGCGACATTCAGGATTTTTGCCATGCGGTTTCCCCCGGGAAATGTTCCGAGCGCTTGCAATAGTTCGAGAATCTAAATTTAAAGTTTAGGCTTAAAGCGATTGAAATCGCAATATACGCCATTTTCGCCCGTGTTCTGCTTCAGCAGTTCGCCTCGCCGCCGGACCAGCGCATGATGTCGGCGTTGATCTGTGCCCCGGCGTGCGTCGAAGCCAGCGGACCATAGGTCGATATTGTCGTTGGTGAGCCGGAGGCTTCGATGACGAGGAGCGGCAGGCCCTGCTGCTTCTTGCTGCGCATGATCAGAAGCCGCGGGCGCCCGACGCGCGTGTCGAGCTCGGGGATCATGTGGAGATCGCGGAAACGCCGGTCACCCGAGCGCATCCAGCATTTCGCGCCGTTGCTGTTGATTTTCTGAAGGGCCGCGACGGGGCTCGGAGCCTCGACCTGAAGGTTGAGAACGCCGCCCATCGGTTCCGTCTGGCAGGCGGAGAGCAGAAACAGACCTGATATCAGCGCTGCGCCGGCGCCGCAGCGAAGAAGGTATTTCACGTTTGAACCGGTATGACCGGCGCGCCCCATCAGGCGGCCTTTCCAAGAATGCCGGCAAACAGCGCGCGGCCGTCATCGCCACCATGGGCGGCTTCGATCAGGTTTTCGGGATGCGGCATCATGCCAAGCACATTGCCGCTGTCGCTGACGATGCCGGCAATGTCGTTGACCGATCCATTGGGGTTTGTGCCTTCGGCATACCGGAAGGCGACCTGACCTTCACCCTCGATGCGCTTCAGCGTCTCGGCGTCCGCAAAATAGTTTCCGTCATGATGGGCGACCGGGCAACGGATAATCTGACCGGGCTGATAGCCGCGCGTGAAGGCGGTGTTGGCGTTGGTGACTTCAAGCTTCACCTCGCGGCACACGAATTTCAGCGAGGCGTTGCGCATCAGCGCACCGGGCAGGAGCCCCATTTCGACGAGAACCTGAAAGCCGTTGCACACACCCATGATGAGCACGCCCTGGCGGGCCTTCTCGGCCACGGCCTGCATGACCGGCATGCGCGCGGCAATGGCGCCGCAGCGCAGATAGTCGCCATAGGAAAAGCCGCCGGGAATGACCACAAGGTCGACATCGGGCAGTTCGGCCTCCGTCTGCCAGACCGTCACTGGCGCCTTGCCGGAAATCCGGGTGAGCGCGGCGATCATGTCGCGGTCGCGATTGAGGCCGGGAAGCTGGATAATGGCTGATTTCATAGGGTCTGATCGCTTGGGCTGGGATCGTAGGGTTTTTGCGGGCCTTCGGCCATTTCACGGAGTTCGAGGCGGCGTTCTATGCGGTCGAGGCGCTGATCCTGACGCGCGAGCGTGCCATAGATATTATGGATGTCGCCATGCATTGCGACCATGCTGCCCCTCAGATTGTTCACCTCGGCCTTTATGTCGCTCAAGGCGAAATCGATCTTGTCAAACCGCTCCTGCATCTTCTTGAGCAGTTCGTACATGAACTCGTTCGTCGCCTCCGCCATGGTGTGTCTCCCTATGCAACCTTAGGTAACGGAGACAGTGTAGTCCTCAATCACGGTGTTCGCCAGAAGCTTTTCGCACATGGCATTGAGGTCGCTCTCGGCCTTGGCCCTGTCAGCGCCTTCAATCTCCAGGTCGAAAACCTTGCCCTGGCGCACGGAGCCGACACCGGAAAAGCCGAGCGCATCGAGCGCGCCCTCGATGGCTTTTCCCTGTGGGTCCAGAACGCCGTTCTTCAACGTCACGGTGACGCGGGCCTTGATCACGTTAGTGCTCCCTGATTTCCCGGACGCATCCTAGTGGCGCGTCTTGTTGTCCTTTGAGGAAACGAGGACGGGACCGCCTCCGCGCGGCGGTTCGTTCTCGTTCATGATGCCGAGACGGCGCGCGACCTCCTGATAGGCCTCGACCAGTCCGCCCATGTCGCGGCGAAAACGGTCCTTGTCCATCTTGTCCTGCGTGGTCGTGTCCCACAGGCGACACGAATCGGGAGAGATCTCGTCGGCCACGATGACGCGCATCATTTCGTTTTCCCACAGCCGGCCGCACTCCATCTTGAAGTCGACGAGCTGGATGCCGACGCCAAGGAAGAGGCCGGTCAGGAAGTCGTTGACGCGGATGGCGAGCGCCATCATGTCGTCGATCTCCTGGGGGCTGGCCCAGCCGAAGGCGGTAATGTGCTCTTCGGAGACCATCGGGTCGTCCAGCGCATCGGCCTTGTAGTAGAACTCGATGATCGAGCGGGGCAGCACGGTGCCTTCCTCGATGCCCAGCCGCTTGGCGAGCGAGCCGGCCGCAACATTGCGCACGACGATCTCGAGTGGAATGATCTCCACTTCCTTGATCAGCTGCTCACGCATGTTGAGGCGGCGAATGAAGTGGGTCGGGATGCCGATTCGGTTCAGATGCTCGAAAATGTATTCCGAGATCCGGTTGTTGAGCACGCCCTTGCCATCGACAATCTCGTGCTTCTTCTTGTTGAAGGCTGTGGCGTCGTCCTTGAAGAACTGGATCAAGGTGCCGGGCTCGGGGCCTTCATAAAGAATCTTGGCCTTGCCCTCATAAATGCGGCGACGACGGTTCATGGCTTTTCCTGGTCCGTTGCCTAGACAGGGAAACTTCGCGCGGAAGTTCCGCAATGCGGCAGTTTCATGGATGCATCGTTTCACGCGGTCTCTAGCGCAAACCCACTCATACCACAATTGCCATTTGTTATCGCCAACGTGTTTGTGCCCTGCCGGCAAAGCGCGGATGCGCCAAACGAGCGTATTGACCCGGAGCGGGGCTTCTGGTTTTTGCTTGCCAAACAGTTGTTTCCGCATCGTCAGGCGATGCCCGAGCCGGAGGATTTGCTAGATGGCCAACATGAAAGACCGTGAAGACGCGTTTGAGAACAAGTTCGTTCACGACGAGACCCAGAAATTCAAGGCCATGGCACGCCGAAACAGGCTTCTGGGCCTGTGGGCCGCTGAGAAGCTCGGCAAGAGCGGTGACGATGCTGACGCCTATGCCCGTGAAGTGATGAACTCGGATTTCGAGGAAGCCGGCGACGAGGACGTGTTCCGCAAGGTGCGCAAGGATTTCGATGCAGCCGGTATCCAGCAGTCGGATCACCAGATCCGCCGCACCATGGATGAACTGCTCGCCACCGCGCTCGAGCAGATCAAGAACGGCGAGTAGGTCCTTGCCGATCCCGTCGCTGGCCGCACGTCTCAAAGCGGGGGAGAGCGTCTTCTCCGCCTGGTCTTCCATCCCCGATTCGCAGACAGTCGAGCTCGTTGCCGGACTGGATTTCGGCGCCGTCACGCTCGACATGCAGCATGGCGGGCATCACGAAGACAGCGTCCTGCGCGGTATTGGCGGCATCCGTCTGAACGGCAGGCACCCGCTGGTGCGTATTCCTGTCGGGCGTTTCGACATGGCAAGCCGGGCGCTCGACATGGGCGCGGAAGCCGTGATCGCCCCGATGGTGAACTCGCTGGAGGATGCCCGCGCCTTCGCGGCCGCGATGAAATATCCGCCCGTCGGGCTGCGATCCTGGGGGCCGAGCTTCGCCATGCCGCGCGCGGGAACGACTGACGGGCAGACCTGGCTCGAGACAGCCAATGCCGGCACGGTCGCCTTCGCCATGATCGAGACACGGCAGGCGCTCACGGCACTTGACGACATTCTCGAAGTGGAAGGCATCGACGGTGTGCTGGTCGGTCCGTCGGACTTCTCCATCGCCTGGTCGAACGGCAGGACGGTCGATCCGGCTCTCGAAGACATGATGCCGGCGATTGCGACGATTGCGGAAAAGGCGCGGGCGATCGGCAAACATGCGGCGATCTACGTGGTCGATCCACGGCTGGTCGGGCGCTTTTATGCGATGGGGTACAGGCTGTTCGCCATGGGGTCGGAAGCAGCCTATATGGCGCAGGGCGCACCGGCCATGCTGCAGGCAGCGCGGGAATCCATCCAGAATTAAGAGAAGTCAGAGCTGCTGGATGAACTTGGCGAAGGTCATGGAACCTTCGGGCCAGGGGCCGAAGCCCGATTCGGCATTGATGTGGCCGGATTCGCCCGCATCCAGAAACAGCGAGCCCCAGGCGGCGGCAATGTCTTCCGCGACGTCAAACGCACAGAAATGGTCGTTGCGGCTGGCAATGGTGATCGACGGGAACGGCAGCGGATCGCGCGGGTAGGGGCCGAATGTCATCAGATGTTTCGGCCTGATCCTGCTGTTGGCAACGTCGGGCGGGGCAACGAAGAATGCGCCCGCCACGGGGTTCCTGAACTCAGGTATGGCCTGCACCGCGGTGGCGACGCCCAGCGAATGGGCGACCAGAACGACCGGCTTTTCCGCTTCGTTGACTGCCTTTGCGACATTGGCGACCCAATCCTCCCGTACAGGCTTGGACCAGGCTTCCTGTTCGACACGCCGCGCGGTGGACAGGCGAGACTGCCAGCGTGTCTGCCAGTGGTCCGGCCCGGAATTGGTGTAGCCGGGAATGATGAGGATGTCGGCGTCTGAAGCTTTCATGGCCGGCCATGTAGCCATCGTGTCGGAGGCATGCAAGCGCTGGTGCGGTTTGTGATGCGAATTGCAAGCTTTTCGAACGATTTTTGAAAATTGTGCTCTATTTGGTGAACAGCGTGTTCGCCGGGAGGACGCTTGCGCAGAGGGGGATGGCACGCCAGTTTCAGGGGGACATGAGGCCGCCCGCCAAAGAGGCCGGCTGCCGCTTCGCAGGAGATAAAGCGATGAGTGGGTTTCCCTTTGCCGCAACCACGCCGGTCAGCATTGGCCGTGTCGGCCTGAAAGCGCGCGATGCGCAGAAACTGGCGGCTTTCTATTCAGACATTCTGGGCCTTCAGGAGATGGACGGCGACAATGGCGCGATTGCGCTGGGTGTCGGTGGCCGCACCCTTCTGGAGATTGTCGAGGACCGGTCTGCCGAGCCGGACGATCCGCGTGAGGCCGGGCTCTTTCACACGGCGTTCCTGCTTCCGGAGCGGGCCGATCTAGCGCGCTGGTCGCTCTTTGCCCGCGACCGCAACATGCGGCTTGAGGGCGCGTCCGACCATCTGGTCAGCGAGGCGGTCTATCTTTCCGACCCGGAAGGAAACGGCATCGAGATCTATGCCGACCGTGCGCCGGAAAGCTGGACCAAAACGGCGGACGGGATCGCCATGGCGACCGAGCGCCTCGATTTCGGCAGCCTGTTGTCCACGGTGCCCGATGGCGATGCAGGCTGGCAGGGCGCGCCGGAGAACACGGTGATCGGCCATGTGCATCTGCGCGTTGGCGACTCGGCGACGGCGGAAGCCTGGTGGCATGAGGCACAGGGCTTCGACACGATGACACGCTATGGATCGCAGGCGGTGTTTCTGGCGACGGGCGGTTATCACCACCATATCGGGGCAAACAGCTGGCGCAGCGCCGGGGCGGGCAAACGCAACCCGAACCGCACGGGTCTTTCCTGGCTTGAACTGAAGAGCAGGAATGCGACGGCGGAGAAGGAATTCGCCGACCCGTGGGGCACGGTCGTGCGGGTCGCACCGTCAAACTGACGCGGCACGGTTTTAGAGCATTTCCGTTTTCGCTGAAACGCGGAGAACCGGTTCCCGCTTTTCCCGGAACTGCTTCAGACGCCGACTTCGAGGCCCCCTTCTCCCCGCTTGCGGGGAGAAGGTGAGGATGAGGGGCGGGCGCGAAGTTCTACGAACCCACAATACGGCAAGATTTTCATGCGCGGCGTCGGCCCCTCATCCCCCTGCCGGGACCTTCTCCCCGCTCGCGGGGAGAAGGAAGCCGCATCCGCCTGGAGCGTTTCCAGCTTTCCTGGAATTGCTCCAGCCAGACAAAGAAAAACGCCGGCGCATCGGGTGATGCGCCGGCGTTTTCACGTTTCAGGGCGTTGAAATCAGCTTTCGCCGAAAACGCGCGCGAAGATCGTGTCCACATGCTTGGTGTGGTAACCGAGATCGAATTTTTCGCGAATCTCGTCTTCCGAAAGTGCGGCGCGCACATCCTTGTCGCCCAGAAGTTCCTCAAGGAAGTCTGCACCTTCTTCCCAGACCTTCATGGCATTGCGCTGCACCAGCCGATAGGCGTCTTCGCGCGACACACCTGCCTGGGTGAGCGCCAGAAGCACACGCTGCGAATGGACGAGGCCACGGAACTTGTTGAGATTCTTGTCCATCGTCTCGGGATAGACCACCAGCTTTTCCATCATGCCGGTGAGGCGCATGAGCGCGAAATCGAGCGTGACGGTCGCATCCGGGCCGATCATGCGCTCGACGGAGGAGTGCGAGATGTCGCGCTCGTGCCAGAGCGCCACGTTTTCCATGGCAGGCATGGCATAGGCGCGCACCATGCGGGCAAGGCCGGTCAGGTTTTCCGACAGGACCGGGTTGCGCTTGTGCGGCATGGCCGACGAGCCTTTCTGGCCCGGCGAGAAATACTCTTCGGCTTCCAGAACCTCGGTGCGCTGCAGGTGACGCACCTCGACCGAGAGCCGCTCGATGGAGGAGGCGATCACGGCGAGCGTGGCGAAATACATGGCGTGGCGGTCGCGCGGGATGACCTGGGTGGAGACGGGCTCCGGCTTGAGGCCCATCTTCTTGGCCACATGCGCCTCGACGCTCGGATCGATGTTGGCGAAGGTGCCGACGGCGCCGGAAATGGCGCAGGTGGCGATTTCTTCGCGCGCATTGACGAGGCGCTGGCGGCAGCGCTCGAACTCGGCATAGGCCTGGGCGAGCTTGACGCCGAACGTGGTCGGCTCAGCGTGGATGCCATGGCTGCGGCCGATGGTGACGGTGTCCTTGTGCTCGAAGGCGCGTTTCTTCAAGGCGGCGAGCAGCCTGTCGAGATCGTCGAGCAGGATGTCGGTGGCACGCACGAGCTGGACGCTGAGGCAGGTGTCGAGCACGTCGGAAGAGGTCATGCCCTGATGCACGAAGCGGGCCTCGGGGCCGACAATTTCCGCCAGATGCGTCAGGAAGGCGATGACGTCATGCTTCGTCTCGCGCTCGATCTCGTCGATGCGGTCGATGTCGAACGTGGCGCTGCCGGCCTTGTCCCAGATGGTTTTGGCTGCCTCTTTCGGCACGATGCCGAGCTCGGCCATCGCGTCTGCGGCATGCGCCTCGATTTCAAACCAGATGCGGAACTTGGTTTCTGGCGACCAGATTGCAGCCATTTCCGGCCGCGAATAGCGCGGGATCATGCGTGCCTTGCCTTCCATGAAAGTGGGGTTGGCGCCTGACTAGCAGAGCTGGGCGTTTTCCTCAACGCGGCCTGGCGGCATAGATGCAGGAGAGGGCGAAAAGTGCCGCCAATCCCCAGGGAAAATAGAACCGGAGCCCGATCACGGCAAACTGATAGACGGCTCCGGCTGTGGTGAAGATGAAATGGATCACCCATGAAGGCGAGAGGAGCGCGCCATGCCACTGGGCGTAGTAGGCGCGGTATTGCAGCGCATAGAGGGCGGCCGTGACGCAGATCGTGGCAAGCGCAAAGCACAGAAACGCGGCGGCGAAACGGGTTTCGGGTCGGGCATTGCGCGCGACGAGCGTCTGCAGCGTGTGGCCGATGGGAAAGGCGAGGGCTGCGCCAAGCGCAAAGATGGACGTCAGGGCAACCATGTGCGGCATCGACTGCCAGCCGCGCATCCAGAGGAAGACAAGCGCGTTGAAGCCCATTGCCGCGCCCCAGAGAAACGCGCCTTTCAACGCCAGCGCAGGTGGCGGCAGCGCCTGCCGGAGGGTGGCAAGACGCTGTCTCATGGAAACCCGATGCTTTTGCCGCCCCCGGACATCAGCCGCTAGAGCCGGCCGGTAACGGCAATGAAGCGGTGGTCGGGGCCCTCAAAGCCCACTTTGCGAACCGCGATCATGACCGCAAAGACCGGTGCGCCGCCTTCGGGATGGAAGGTCTGGATGCCGCTGATGCCGTAGCCGAGAGGGCAGCCGCGGCTCTGCGGGATCGTGCTGTCCTCATGCACCAGCGCGGTTTCGGTCCCTGGTTCCGTGGCAATGCGTGTCAGGCGGAAGCCGGCCGGTTCGCCGAAACCGTAGCATTCGGCGCCATCGGGCATGGGAAGCTCCGTCAGGCGGAATTCGAGAGAACTGTCGATGGAGGGAAAGACCGGGCGCGGATTGACGGCCATGCGGAAAGGATCGGCGGATTGTTCCGTGACGGCGTTCCAGCCGGCGGTAAAGCCGCGATTGTCGGCGAGCACCGTGTCGGAGATGACGGACTGGGCCTGCGTTTTTGCCTGGGCGCGTGCATCGGAAACGCTGGCCCCATCCTGCTCGACGGTCACACGGATCGGCGTGCCGGGCAGGAAACTGTCATTGGCGGTGTCGATATAGTAGCGATTGGCGTAAGCGAAGCCGGATCCGTCCTGCACGCCGTACTCCTCAAACGCGAACGTTGCTCCGTCGGCTGAAAAGCCGAGTATCTCGACGGAGGCGGTGTCGCCTGCATGAGCCGTGGCGGAGGCGGCAAGAAACGCTGCGGTGCAGACGATTGCGGGAAGGTGTTTCATGCTGAAATTCCTTTCGGCCTGAATTCTGGTCTTAATGCCCTACGACAGACTGTTTCGCCCAAGTGGGAAATAGATCACGTTCGGCCGGTGTCGCGGCAAAAACACCTCTGGCAATGGCCCGCGCCATGGTTGCGGCCGCAGCCGCATTGAGGTCGATCACGCCTTCCAGATCGAGCACGGCTTCGCTGCGGCCCGTCGAGAGCGCGAAGACAAGATCGCCGTCGACAGGCGTGTGGGCCGGCCAGATGGCGCGCGCGAACCCGTCATGGGCGGCGATGGCGAGGCGTTTTGCGGCGGCTTTATCAAGCCTTGCATCGGTCGCGATCACGGCGATGGTGGTGTTGCCGCGCGCGGCGGTGCGCATTTTGGTGGTGACGTTCGAAGCATTCGCCGGAAGGGGATGCGGCAGGCCAAGGCCGCCGAACTCGTCGCCGATCTCGAAGGGAGCGGCCCAGAAATGCGGTGTGTTGCCGATGGTGACGGAACCCACGGCGTTGACGGCAACCAGTGCACCGACGGTGATGCCGTTTTCAAGAACCGTTGAGGCCGAGCCGAGCCCGCCCTTGAGCGTGGCCGTGGTGGCGCCTGTGCCGGCACCTGCAGTTCCGATCTCGAAATCCTGCGATGCGGCCATGGCGGCGGAAAAGCCGAAATCCCGATAGGGGGAAAAGCGACCCCAGTCCTTGTCGCCGCCATTGGGCAGGTCGAACAGGATGGCGCCGGGCACGATGGGCACGCGAAAACCCAGGATCTCAAACCCCCGGCCCATCTCGCGCAGCGCCGCCTGCACGCCGGCCGCCGCATCGATGCCGAAGGCCGAGCCGCCGGACAGCGTGATCGCGTCCACGCCGTCAACCAGATTGTGCGGCTCGAGCGCATCGGTCTCGCGGGTGCCCGGCGCTCCGCCGAGAACCTGGACACCGGCGGTCGCTGGCGTTTCGCACAGCACCGCGGTGACGCCTGATTTCACGCTTCCGTCGGTGTGGTTGCCGATGGTGAGACCCGCGACGTCGGTGATCAGGTTGCGGGAACCGGTCCGCCACATCACTCAACCTCCTGAAATGTCTGCCCGTCGAAGCGGAACAGGCGATAGAGGGGCTGTTCGAGGTCGCCCTTCTCATCGAAGGAATAAGGGCCGAGCGCTGTCTGGAATGTGCCGGATTCGAGTGCTGCGGTCACCGGGCCTGACCCGGTGCGGAGCGCGGCAATGGCCAACTCGGTCGCCGCGAAGGCGGGCAGGACGTAGCCGTCGGGAACGATTCCAGCCTCCTCGAGCGCTTTCCCGGCGGAATCCGTTGCAATATCGGCCCAGCGCGGCAGGCCGACCATCAGCGTGCCTTCCGCAAGCGGGATCGCGCTTTCCTCTGCACGCAGTGCTTCGCCGCCGGCGATGACGAGATCATAGTCCATGTCGCCCGCATCGCGTGACAGAATGGCAATGTCGCTGCGGTCTCCACCGACGAACACATGCGTGGCGCCGGAACGCTTCAGCCGACCGGCCAGACCGATCTGATTGTCGAGCTGCGGGCGGAACGTATCCACGAAAACCGGTTTCAGTTCCTGCAATTCGGCCGTAGCTCGCAGATTTTCCGCCAGCTCGCGTCCGTAGATCGTACCGTCGTCCACAATGGCAAAGAAGTTTTCCCGCCAGCGGGGAAGCAGGATGCCGGCAACGGCATCGCGTTCGGCATCGGCGCGCGGGGCGGTGCGGAAGACGGGCCAACCCGTGCGCTCCCGCTGGTCGGTAAGGGTTGCGGTGCGCACACCGGGCGTGATCACAGGAATGCCGGCTTCGGCAAAAAGCGGCAGGGCTGCTTCGATGGCGTCCGTGCACAAAAAGCCCACCACGACCGGTACGTTCTGCTCGATGAGCGCGCGGGCGGCTGCTTCACCGCCCTCGGTGCTGCACTGTGTGTCTGCTTCGACAATCTGCGCGCCACCCGCTTGAGCAGCCAGACGCGCACCATCGCGCATCTGCTGGCCGAGCAGGGCGAAACTGTCGGTCAGCGGAGCGGCGAGGCCGACAACAGGAGCCTGCGCATGGGCCGCAGGAGGGTTGAAGGCCGCAAGGCTGCTCAAAATGAAAAAGGCGAAGCAACGCATAGCTGGAGATCAATCACCCGTTTGACGGTTGCGCAGTAACACGAGAATCAGCCCGACCGCATCCGAACTTAACCGTAAAGATGCGGAACTGGTAAATAACCGTGTCATATGGCACTTCGGGTAATGTGAACCTGTTTTGAAGGGCTCTGGCTGGCGCAGCCCTTTTTCCGTTTTTGGACTGTCGGTCCCTGATGCTCCTTGGTAAGCCTGCCCACCCAACCTATATCGCACACAAGAGTTGAAAAGAGTTGACCGTGCTGAAGACCAACGAGATCGAACCGCGCCACTACCGCGATGCCATGGCCCGTTTTGCCGGTGCCGTTCATGTCGTCACCACGGATGGACCGGCGGGCAAACGCGGTGTGACGGCCATTGCGGCCTGTTCGGTTTCGGACAACCCACCCACGGTGCTTGTGTGTCTCAACCGCGAAAACCCGAGCAATGACTGCTTTGTGGAGAACGGCGTTTTTGCGCTCAACACGCTGGCAGCGGACCACCAGGACCTTTCCAACGCGTTTTCAGGGCTGACCGGGCTTTCGCCCGAGGAACGCTTCGCGCAGGCGCGGTGGGAGACGATCGCCACAGGCGCGCCGACGCTGTCGGACGCGCTGGCGGTTTTTGACTGCCACGTGGTGCAGACGGTGGAACTGGGCACGCACCGGGTTTATTTCGGCCGTGTTGCCGGTCTCAGCATCGGCGACAAATCCAGCCCGCTCCTCTACCATGAGCGGGGCTACCGGGTATTGTAGCCGCAAGTCCTTTCGGGAAAACTGGGGGAATGATGGCCCAACCGAGCACACGCGGCCTGCCGCAATCCATCGATGAAACGCTGGCGCTTCTGACCGACGGTGGCTATGTGGCCGACCGCGCGCTTGCGACCGTGCTGTTCCTGAGCCTGACGATGCAGCGCCCCCTGTTTCTGGAAGGCGAGGCGGGTGTCGGCAAGACCGAGATCGCCAAGGTTCTGGCCGACCGGCTCGGGCGAAAACTCATCCGGCTGCAATGTTATGAAGGGCTCGATGTCTCTTCTGCCGTCTATGAGTGGAACTATGCCGCGCAGATGATCGAGATCCGCATGGCCGAGGCGGCGGGCGTTCATGACCGCGCGGAAATGGAAAGCGGTGTTTTCTCCGAAAAGTATCTTATCCGCCGCCCGGTGCTGGAAGCGCTGGAACGCAGCGTGGACGGGCCGCCGATCTTTCTGATCGACGAGCTGGACCGGGCTGACGAAGCCTTCGAGGCCTATCTTCTGGAAGTGCTTTCCGACTATCAGGTGAGCGTGCCGGAGCTTGGCACGATCAGGGCCGCAGAACCGCCCATTGTCGTGATCACCACCAACCGAACACGCGAAATACACGATGCGCTGAAACGGCGCTGCCTATACCACTGGGTCGATTACCCGGACGCGCAGCGCGAGCTCGATATTCTTGCCCGCAAGGTGCCGAATGCCAACGCGACGCTGGCCAGACAGGTGGTCGTGTTCGTCCAGAAACTGCGTGAGCTCGATCTCTTCAAGGCACCCGGCGTTGCCGAAACGATCGACTGGGCAACGGCGCTGACCGCGCTCGGCAAGGAATCGCTCGATGCCGAGACCGTGTCCGACACGATGGGCGTTCTCCTGAAATACCAGGACGACATTGCGCGTATGGAAGAGGGCGAGGGCGTGCGGGTTCTGGAAGAGGTGAGGGTCGGCTGAATGGCCGCCGCCCCGGTAACGCAGAAATCGGCTTCGGTTGAGCCGGAGGGCGCGCGGCTGGCAAGCCGCATTGTCGGCTTTGCCCGCATGCTGCGCCGCGCCGGCCTCAGGATCGGGCCGGCAGCGGTGATGGATGCGGTGCGCGCGGTGCTCTCGGTGGGCATCGAGAAGCGCGAGGATTTTTACTGGACCCTGCATTCGACAATGATCTCGCGGCGCGAGGATCATGCCGTATTCGATGCCGTGTTCCGCCTTTACTGGGCACGCCGGGAGGCGCGTGATGAGAGCGGCGAGGACGGGGATGACGAGGAGGCGGAGGTGCTGCGCGAGAAGAAGCGTGCGGGAGACCGGCGCGCTGAAGATGCGCTCGATGAAGAGCGGCGCGCGATTATCAGGAAGCGCCCGGAATTCGAACTCGATGCCAGGCTCTCCTTCACTGCGATGGAAGTGCTGCGCGGCAAGGACTTTGCACAGATGTCGGCTGCGGAACTGGCCGAGGCGCGTCTTGCGATGCGCGACCTCACCCTGCCTTTCGACCGTGTGGCGACGCGGCGTTTCCGGCCGGACCCGCACGGCGCGCGCATTGACCCCCACGCCATGCTGCGGACGAGCCTGCGCACGGGCGGCGACCTGATCCTGCCGAAATTCCGCTCGCCGCGCGAGATTGCGCCGCCGCTGGTGGCGCTGGTCGATATTTCGGGCTCGATGAGCCAGTATTCGCGTGTTTTCCTGCATTTTTTGCATGCGCTGACGGAAAAGCGCCGGCGCGTTCACAGTTTCACCTTCGGCACGCGGCTGACCAACATCACGCGGGCGCTCAGCAGGCGCGATCCGGACGAGGCTATGGACGAGGCGTCGGAAACCGTGCGCGACTGGTCGGGCGGCACGCGGATCGGTACGGCACTTGGCGATTTCAACCGGCTGTGGTCACGCCGGGTTCTGGGGCAGGGCGCCATCGTGCTTCTGATCACGGACGGACTGGAGCGCGACCATATCGAGGTTCTGTCACGCGAGATGGAACGGCTTTCGAAATCCTGCCGGCGGCTGATCTGGCTGAACCCGCTGCTGGGTTTCGACGGGTTCGAACCGCGCGCACGCGGCATGCAGGCCATGCTGCCCCATGTGGATGAACTGCGGCCGGTTCACTCGCTCGATGCGCTTGGCGATCTCGTCGCCGCGCTGACGGCACCGGCGAGCGGCGGGGACTTGGCACGGCACTTCCGGCGTGCCCATATGAGGAGCGGGAGAAATGCCAATGTCTGAACGCATGCAGAACAATGACCCGCGCGATCCGCTGATGATCGCGGAGGAATGGATGAAGGCCGGCCGTGATGTGGCGATAGCCACGGTGGTGGAAACCTGGGGCTCTGCGCCGCGGCCCGTGGGAAGCCATCTGGTGATCGACACAGACGGCAATTTCGAAGGCTCGGTTTCGGGTGGCTGTGTCGAGGGCGCGGTGGTGGCGGAGGCCGCTGACGTGCTCTCGGAAGGAAAGGCGCGCATGCTCGAATTCGGTGTCGCTGACGAGACCGCCTGGGAGGTGGGGCTCTCCTGCGGCGGGCGCATCAGGGTTTATGTGGAGAGGCTCGGCTAGTGGACCCGCATTCGCTGAAGAAGCTGAACGCGCTGCGGCGCGAGCGCCAGGCTGCGATCCTGTTGACGGATCTGGGCGACGGACGCGACCGGGTGATTGGCGAAGGCGACACGGTGGCGGGAGCCTTGGGAGACGCGGTAGCGCGCGCTTTCCGATCCGGCAAATCCGGCGTCGCGGAGATCGACGGGCGCGATTTTTTCCTCAATGTGCATCTGCCCGCGCCGCGTCTCGTGGTGATCGGCGCGGTGCATATCAGCCAGGCGCTGGCGCCGATGGCGAAAATCGCCGGTTTCGACCTGACGATCATCGACCCGCGCACGGCCTTCGCCTCGCCGGAGCGCTTTCCCGACGTCGCGCTTCATGCCGAATGGCCCGACGAAGCGCTGGCGCGCCAGCCACTCGATGCGTATACGGCGCTGGCCGCACTCACCCATGATCCGAAGATCGACGATCCGGCCCTCAGGGCTGCCTTCGAAGCGGAATGTTTTTACATCGGTGCGCTGGGAAGCCGGAAAACCCATGCCAGACGTGTCGAGCGGCTGATTGATGCCGGTGTTTCGGGAGAGGCGCTGGAGCGGATCGATGCGCCCATCGGGCTCGATATCGGCGCAGCGACGCCGGCAGAGATCGCCGTGGCGGTGCTTGGCGCGGTGATCCGGGCGCTGCGGACGCGCGGGCTGCAGGGCGGGAGTGTCCCGGCGTGAAGTTCGGGCCGATTTCCATAGACGAGGCCGAGGGCGCGGTGCTGGCGCATGCGACGATGGCCGGCCGGACGCGGCTGCGCAAGGCGCACCGGCTGACGGCGGAAGACATCCGTCTCCTGCGGGCAGAAGGGGTTTTAAGCGTGATCGCGGCGCAGCTCGAGGCCGGTGATCTGGATGAGGATCAGGCGGCGGAGCGGCTGGCAGAACGGCTTGCCGTGGATGGGGTCGCCGTGCGCGCGCCCTCCACGGGGCGGGTGAACCTCTATGCCGAAAAGGCCGGTCTTTTCGTTGTCGACAGGGCTTCGGTCGACCGGCTGAACGCTGTCGATCCGGCAATCACGCTCGCCACGCTGCCAGACTATAGCACGGTGTCCGAAGGCCAGATGGTCGCAACGGTGAAGATCATCCCCTTCGCGGTCTCGGCCCGGCGGGTGGGCGAGGCGATGGAAGCCATCCGTGGGGACGTGTTTCGCATTGCGCCGTTCCGGGCTCTTTCGGTCGGCGTGGTGCAGACGGCGCTTCCGAGCCTGAAAGACAGTGTGCTCGACAAGACGGCGCGCATTACCGGTGAGCGGCTGGCGCGTTCGGGCAGCCGCGTGACGCGCGAATTGCGACCGGCGCATGAGGAAGAGGCCGTGGCGCGCGCCATCGCGGCGCTGAAGGAGGAGAGCGACCTGCTGCTTCTCTTCGGCGCATCGGCCATATGCGACGCAGACGATGTGATCCCTGCGGCGATCCGCAGGGCGGGCGGCACGGTGGAGCGGGTCGGCATGCCGGTGGACCCGGGCAACCTACTGGTGCTGGGCACGATCGACGGCAGGCCGGTGATCGGCGCGCCCGGATGCGCGCGCAGCCCGAAAACGAACGGCTTCGACTGGGTGCTCGACCGGGTGATGGCGGGGCTAGGCGTATCCTCGGCAGACATTGCCGGCATGGGGGTGGGCGGGCTTCTGGCCGAAATCCCGACGCGGCCGCAGCCGCGCGAGGGAAAAGCCGACATGCGCGATCCGTCCGCCGTTTGGGGTGTGCTGCTGGCAGCGGGCCAGTCGCGGCGCATGGGTCGGCACAACAAGCTTCTCGCCTCGTTTGACGGCGTGCCGCTGGTGCGCCGAACGGGGGACGCGCTTGCGCGGAGCCATGTTTCGGGCGCCGTTGCGGTGCTGGGGCATGAGGCCGAGGCGGTGGAGGCCGCGCTGGAGGGGATAGCGGTCAAATGCGTGCGCAATGCGGATTACGCGGGCGGGCTCTCCACCTCGCTCAGGACAGGGATTGCGGCATTGCCGGACGAGGCCGCCGGCGCACTCATCATGTTGGCCGACATGCCGGAGATCGGAAGCGGCGACCTTGACCGGCTCGTCGACGCCTTCGTGAAGGCGGGCGGCAATGCCGTGGTGCGGGCCACACACAATGGCAAGCGCGGCAATCCGGTGATCCTGCCGCGTGCGCTTTTTGCCGAGGTCGAAAAGCTGACCGGCGACACGGGCGCGCGCCATGTGGTGGAACAGGGGCTGGTCTCGGTGATCGATGTGGAAACGGGCGCTGGCGCGCATCTCGACGTGGACACGCCGGAGGCGCTTGAAAAAGCAGGTGGCGTGTTGAATCGATGAGTTTTCTTTCCTTTTCAAGGTTCTGTTTTATCTGTCTTTTTGCCGTTTTCTGGAATGCAGGGGCGCAGAGCTTCGAGCTTGCCGCACACAAGGATCGGCTCTTCGCCTATCCGGCGGTTCTTTCGTCGAGCGATGGCGGGGCTTACCGCATCGTCGATTACCAGGAAATGCGCGACATCAATGGCCGCGATGCAGTGCCGGAGCGGCGCGTGGACGGGCGCTATGTCTCCACGGGCGTGCGGGGCGCCCAACAGGAACTGGCGCTCCAGACAGAGGCCGGGACCGTGCGCTATTTCGCGGTCGGCAAGAGCAGGGGCGCCAGCGCCATCGTGCTCTACCTGCATGGACAGGGCGGCAACCGGCGGCAGGGCGTGAACGATTTTACCTTCGGCGGCAATTTCAACCGCATCAAGAACCTGATGGTGAAGAGCGGCGGGCTCTATCTCTCTCCGGATGTCGCGGATTTCGAGGCGCGGGGCACCCGGCAGATCGCGGCGCTGATTTCCCATTACGCGGCTTCCTCACCCAGCGCGCGTGTTTTCGTCGCCTGCGGCTCGATGGGCGGTGCGCTTTGCTGGCGGCTGGCGCAGGACGGCCCGACCGTCAGACAACTGGGTGGGCTCCTGCTGCTGGGGTCCATGTGGAACGAGGCGTTTCTGCAAAGCCCGGCCTTTGCGGCGCGCGTGCCCGTCTTTTTCGGTCATGGCAGCGCCGACCGGGTGTTTCCCGTCGGGAAACAGGAGGCCTTCTTCAGGAAAATCCGTTCAGCATCAGCGGATTATCCCGCACGCTTCGTGCGGTTTGAGACAGGCACGCACGGAACGCCGATCCGCATGACAGACTGGCGCGAGACGCTTAACTGGATGCTCGCCAAGCGGTGACGGGGCTTCAGGGCCCCGTGTGATAGTCGAGGACCGTGACCGGATCCTTCTCGCCATCATAGGACGCATCGACATCGTAGCGCACGAGCGTAAAAGTTCCTTCGCGGAAAATCCACGTGCCGGCGGAGAAGGCGTCGCCGATGCCGCGCCACTTGTTGTAGCTGGTGAGCGTCAATGTGTCGGCATCGTAGGTGGAGTTCACGAGCATGTCGTCGGCCGTGTAGCCGACGATGCGGATGTCCTCGACCTTGCCGTCGCTGTCGCCGTTTTCGTACTGCACACTCGTCTCGGGCGTGGCGAATTGCAGGGGCGTGAGCCCACCCTCCTCATTGGCAAGGATATAGGCGTGGTTCTCGTTATAGGCACCGCTTCCGCAATAGAAGCGGAAGAGGCGGGCCTCGTGTTTCGGCGTATCGAGGCTTTCATGCGAATAGTTGAACGGGATCGTGTAGCTCTGCACCTGGTCGCTGGCGTCCCTGTCCGGCGCCTGCGGACAGTCGCGCCCGTATATGGACGAGAAGAGCGCCTTCGCATCGGCCAGAACCGTATCGGTTTCATCGGGCGTGCCGTCGCCGCAACTGGCGGGCAGAACATCGCGCAGTTCCCCGGTTGCAGGCTTCATCTCCGCCTTTTCGATGTGCAGCGGCGCATACGGCGTTCCCTGAATCTGCGGGTTTGAGAGGCGCAGCGTGTAGCAGCCGGCGAAAACCCGCTCGCCGCCATCGCTGGCTCTCGCGCGGATGGCGACGGGAAGCGAATAGACGATGCTACCGGCAGCGCCTTCGGAGGAGGCGGTTCCCGTTACGAGGGCGACATGATCCGTGTCCGCATAACCTTCCTGATAGGCATCGAGACTGGCCGCCGGCGGTGTTGCGAAATAGTCGTAGGCACGGGCGTATTCCTTGCGATTGACCGCATTGTACAGCGATTGCAACAGGGTCTCGGGCGACGACCGGTCATCCAGATAGGGCTCGTCCTGGGCGAGTGCGGGCGCTTGCAGTGCGGCAAGGATTGCAGCGGTTGTGAAAGCGGACTTCATCAGGGCCTCCTCGGCTCGAAACGGCTGCAGGGTAACGCGGGAAACATCGATTCGCACAGATGGTAGCGTTTGAATATTGCCCAGATTGTGATCGCGGTATTGAGACAGGCGTGCATTTCGCCATTGCTTCAAATAGAGTGAAGTAAAGAGTAAGTTTCTTAACCGCACCGGGCTAAGGCTGCGCCTGATGCTGTTTTGATGAATGGAGCTCTCGCATAGGCGGGAGAGGCGATATGGCCATCGGGAGGCGCCGCGATTTTGCGGCATTGCTTGATGAACTGATCAGTGAGGAGATTGAGCATGCGGGCGGTGCGTCTGCGAGCCTCAACTCCCTCGACTATCTCTCTGTAGCCGAGGAACTCCATTCCGGCCGCATCAACTTCACCGACCGGCGCGCCCGGGTGGAATATGGCGAGCACCAGACGCCGGAGCCGGTTGAGCCGGTTGAGCCAGAGGTCACTGCTGCCGAACCGCCTCCGGCGCCGCCGCTGACGACGGACCCGGACGAGATTGCCCGTGAGCTGGGACTGGGCGAAACGATCGAGCCGAGATCGCTCGACCGGCTGCGCCGCGACTTTGCCTTTCGCAATCACCCCGACCGGGTGCCGGCCCATCTGCGGGCCAACGCCATGATGCGCATGCAGGTGGCGAACATGCTGATCGACGAAGCCAAACGCGGCAGGTTCAGGCCACGCGGCTCTGGTGAAGCCAGGGCATGAGGCGCTCGCGTCTCAGCCAGCGCACGTAAAGCAGCACCGACACGATGGCGAGGCCGCTGACCAGGCCGATCCAGATGCCGGGTCCATCCATGCCGAGGGCAAAGGCGAGAACCACGCTCGATGTCATGCCAAGGCCCCAATAGCCGAACAGCGAATAGATCATCGGCACTTTCGTGTCGTGCAGGCCGCGCAGCATTCCGGCAGCGACCGCCTGCGCGCCGTCGAAAATCTGGAACAGGCCGGCAAAAGCCAGGAAGGTGACGGCGAGGCCGATGACCTCGGCGTTTTCCGGCAGCTCGAGGTCGATGAAGGCGCCGATGAGCGGCCGGGGTATGGTGACCATCAGCAGGGCCATCAGCGCCATGAAGCCGACGCCCATGACGAAGGCCGTCCAGCCGGCGCGCGCGATGCCATCCAGATTCTGCGCGCCGAAGGCACGGCCCACCCGCACCGTGGCAGCCTGGCTGAGGCCCATGGGCACCATGAAGCTGATGGACGCGATCTGTATTGCAATGGCGTGCGCCGCGAGTGCGGGCGCGCTGATGAGCCCCATGAGGAGGGCTGCGGCATTGAAGATCGTGACCTCGAAGGTCATCGAACCCGCAATCGGAAGACCAAGCCGGATCAGCTCGAAGAATCGGGGCCAGTCGGAGCGCCAGAAGCGGCCAAAGAGCTGGTAGCGGCGAAACTGGCGCTCCACCGAGACGACGAGCACGAGGCCGAAAAACATCAGAATGCTGGAAAGCGTCGTGGCGATGCCGGAGCCGGGCACGCCGAGTGCTGGAAAGCCGAGATTGCCGAACATCAGGCACCAGTTGGCCAGCACGTTGAAGGCCACCATGATGAACATGATGGTCAGCGCCCAGCCCGGACGCTCCAGCGCGGAAATGAAGGAGCGCAGGACGATGTACCCGAAAAAGGGAAGGGCGGCCCATTGCAGCGTGCGCACATAGCTGCCGGCGATGCCAGCAAGCGCCGGTTCCTGCCCCATCCATAAGAGAATACGCTCCGATTGCCAGAGCAAAAGCCAGATGGGGATGGAGACAGCAATGGCAAGCCACAGGCCCTGCCGCACGGTGCGGCGCACGTCGCGCACGGAGTGAAGCTTGCGGCCAAGCGCGCTCGCCATCATGGGCGAAGTGGCAAGCAGGAGGCCGAGACCGAAAATGAGCGGCGCGAAATAGAGATTGTAACCCAGGGTTCCGGCCGCAAGGGAATCCGGACCCAGCCGTCCCATCATCATGACGTCGGTCGTGGTCATGGCGATCTGGGCCAGATTCGTGAGCACCATCGGCCAGGCGAGCGCCAGCATTGCGCGCGCTTCAGCGGTCCACGGATTGGCCGGCGCACGGGCGCCGGGAGCAATGGCCGTCATGTCGTCTACCTCTTGCGGCGGGCGGAAATCTCGACGCCTGCCGGAATCATGCGCGGAAGGAGGATGCCTTCGGCGAAAAAATGCTTTTAATGCACCGAGCCTGACAGGCAAGTCGGTTTCGTTTGGTCCAGTCCCGTCAACCGCGGGCGCGCCGGGAGCGTCGCGTCCCGGTGCCTGCTCCGCTTTCGGAAGCCGACTTGTTGCGCAGCGGGCCGACGCGGGCGACGATGTCTGCGATGCCGGGACGGTTTTCGGGTTCCCTGTGGCCATCGAGCGCTGCGCGCATGGCCGCCAGGTGTTCGAACGAAGTGCCGCAGCACCCGCCGATGATCCGCGCACCGCCATCGACCGCGAGCCGGACATATTCGCTCATCAGCTCCGGCGTTCCGGAATAGTGAACCTCCGTGCCGCGAAACTCCGGAATGCCGCAATTGCCCTTCACCACAACCGTGGCATCGGGCCGCGCTTCGGTCATGTCGAGAAGAGCGGCGAGAATGTCGGGCGCGCCGACGCCGCAATTGGCACCAACGGCGACCGGAGACTGGCCGAGATCGTCAACGACGGTGTGAATGTCTTTGGGCGCAAGGCCCATCATGGTGCGGCCGGCCGTATCGAACGAGCCTGTGTAGGTGTAGGGCAGGCCAACGCGGATCGCCGCCTCGGCCGCTGCGCGGATTTCATCCGGTGCGGACATGGTTTCGATCCACGCGACTTCCGCACCGCCTGCCTTCAGCCCCTCCATCTGTTCGGCAAAGGCTTCGACCGCTTCCTCATAGGTGAGGGCGCCGAGCGGCACCAAAAGCTCGCCGGTGGGGCCGACGGAGCCAGCGACGATGACGCGCCGCCCGGCCTTGCCGGCAACGCGGCAGGCGATCTCCGCCGCCTTCCTGTTGAGCTCGAAGACGCGATCCTGTGCGTTGTGCAGCTTGAGCCTGTGACGCGTGCCGCCAAAGGAATTGGTGAGGATGATGTCGGCGCCGGCATCGACGAACCCCTGATGCAGGGCCTTGATCTTTTCTGGCGCATCTTCATTCCAGAGTTCGGGCGCTTCACCCGATTCCAGTCCCATGGCAAAGAGATTCGTGCCCGTCGCGCCATCGGCGAGAAGGATGCCCTTTTCTGCAATGAGTGCATCGATTGGATTGTCGGTTGCCGGCTGTTGCATCGGGGAACCTTCCATTGGGTCGAGACTGACGGGCGAGCCTGCGTTCTTTGAGTGAAGATATAAAGAAATCTTTATATCCGTCAATCCAGAGAATTTACCCGAGCCTGAGGCTCCTGACGAATTCGGCTGCCTCATGGGCGTTGACCTCGGCATCACGGATGAGCCCGTCGAAATGGCGGGTCAGGCGCTGCAGGGAGCCGGTGGAACTGAGCACCAGATACATGCCGCCCATGTAGAGCGCCGCACGATAGGGGCCGAAGATCGTATAGGGGGCAGAATAGCGCCTGCGTCCGTCGAACAGGAAAAGGCGGAAGGTGGGATAGAGATCGTCGAGCAGGCGTGCCATGTGGATGATCTGTTCGGCCCGCACCTGCTCGGACAGGGTGCGCCACATGCCTTCGCCCTTGGCGAAGAGTTCCAGAGTCTGGCGCGGCATGCAGACCTCCATGTCTGTTTCTGGTCTGCGGTTGTAGTCGACGCGGTATCGGGCCTCGCTGATCTGGGTCGCGCGGCGCTGCGGCATGGCTTCCGATTCATAGAGGATGACGGCTTCCGTGCGCAGCAGGTCCGGAATGCCCGAGGGCACATAGCGTATCTTGGTGCCCACGGCTTCGGCGTGCCATCTGGCGAGCATCGTGTCGTCGAACCCGCCCTGTGCTTCGGCGATTTCGAGACTTTCGCGCAGGTCTCCGGTGATGCCCTCGTCCTGGCTGAGGCCGAGCAGCCAGTCGAGCGATACTTTGTGCTCGGCAGCAATGTTGATGAGCGTTTCGGCGCGCGGAAGGCGTGTGGAGGCGCCGGAGAGGAGCTGCGACAGGGCCGAGCGGTCTATGCCGACGGCTGCGGCAAAGGTCGACTGGTTGAGGCCGGAGCGCTGGAGCAGGGTCTTCAGGCGATCGCGAAACGTGCCGGAAAGATCCCGCTTGTCGATGACTGTCTTTTCCATCTCTCATTCAGTACAGATGATGACTTTAGTAAACAAGTGATATGATTGGTGCGCATTGTCAACGAATTGTGCGCTTTCTCGCATTGCGTGTATCGGCTGCTCCTGACAGAATCATGTCAGGATCAAAACGCGCTGCTTTGGTTGCCGATCAGGGCTTGGGTGCAGTGCAGAACCGGAACAATGATGGATATGATGACCAGACGCGGGGGCAGACGTCCTGCGGTGGTGGAATGGCCGACGCTTGCCCTGATCATCCTCTGCTACGGGGGTTGGGCGGTTGCGGGCTTCCTGTTGTGGCCACACTGGCCGCTGGCAGGCCTGCTGCTCCTGACGCTGATGATCGCGCTGCAGAGCTCGCTGATGCATGAGTGCCTGCACGGGCATCCCACACGCTCATCCGCCCTCAACGAAGCGCTGGTTTTCCTGCCCGTCGGGCTTGTCTATCCCTATCGCCGCTTCAAGGCGCTGCATCTGCGCCATCATGCGGACGAGCGGCTGACGGATCCGTTTGAGGATCCGGAGAGTTACTACAAGGCGCTCTGGCAATATGAGGAACTGCCTGGCTGGGCGCGCCGCGTTCTTGAAGTCAACAACACGATGATCGGACGTTTCCTTCTGGGGCCGCTGATCATGAATATCGGGTTCTTCGCTGCCGAGGCCACGCTGATCAGGCGGAATGCGCGCGGCGTGCGCCGGGCGTGGCTCCTGCACGGGGCGGGGCTGGCGCTCGTTCTGCCGGTCATCGCTTATGGATTCGACATGCCGCTGTGGCTTTACATCCTCGTGCCGGCCTGGCTCGGACAGTCGCTGATCTCGGTGCGCACCTTTGCAGAGCACCAATGGTCCGAGCGGCCGGACGGGCGGACGATCATCGTGGAGCGGTCGCCGCTGGCACTGCTGTTTCTGAACAACAATCTGCACCTGGTTCATCACAAAGTGCCAGCCGCGCCCTGGTATCGCCTGCCGGCACTCTATCGGGAACGGCGGGCGGAGTGGCTCGCCATGAATGATGGCTACAGTTATGGGAGTTACTGGGCGCTTCTGAAGGAATTCGCATTCCGACCCAAGGAGCCGGTGCCGCACCCGGCCCTGCGGCGCGCGCCTGAAGCGCCCAGCGGCTTTCGCCCGCGCGCTCATGGCCGGACGGTTGGCGGGCGGGGAAGGCCCGTGCCGGCCAGGCCAGCGAAGGAATAGGGCGCTTGCGTTTGGCACGCCAGGCACCCGATAAGAACGCATGAGCGAATGGATTGCCGCCCTTCCCATGTATGACTGGCCTGAATGCCGGCAGGACACTGACGCCCAGTGGCAGGGGTGGCGCGACGCCCTGCGCAGGCGCGGTGTCGATGCGCCCCAAGCACTGACACGCACCGGCGATCTGCAGGCGCTGTGGCGACACCCGAACCTGCTGCTGGCGCAGACCTGCTGGGGCCCGATGGAAGCGGGGCTCGCCGGGCATGTGCGTGTGGTCGGGCAGCCGGATTATTCGGCCTATGAAGGGGGTGAGGGGGCGTATTATTCGAGCGCCATCCTTATGCGGAAGGACGTGGCCGGGCAAGAAATGGCCGAACCAGACATGGCCGCACCCGAAGACGGGCGGGCGCGTCTTTCGTCCGATCTCATGCGGGGCAAACGCCTTGCCTATAATGAGGCGCTCTCGCGCTCCGGCTTCCTCGCCCTGATTCATGATCTGAAGGAGGTGGGGGAAGCCGCTGATCTGTTTGCAGGAAAACTGGAAACGGGCGGGCATCGCGCTTCGCTTGAAGCTGTGCGGGACGGGCGGGCGGATGTCTGTGCCGTCGATTGCCGGAGCTGGGCAATGGCGCAGCGCCTCGTGCCCGGTGTTGGCAACCTGCGTGTCGTCGGCTGGACGGCGCGACGCCTGGGGCTTCCCTATATTACGAGCCGGTATGCAAAGGATTCTTTGGTTGAGAGAATTAGGGAATCAGTAATTCTGAATGAGTTACTTTCATTTTAATTAAAGTATTCTTTTCTAAGGGTGGTTTGAAATAATAATATTTAGGTGTGTATTTTGTAATTACGATTTCGAAAGGGTTTTGAGATGGGTAATTATGATAAAATCTATAATGAAATAAAAAGTATGATATATAATGAATTCTCAATTTATGTTGACAGCATAAATTCTGATTCTGTGCTCAATGGAGATATTTTTGACGAAAAATTGGATGTTGTTGAGCTTATCCTAAATGTTGAGAACAAGTACCGGATTGGTATCGATGAGAATATTATCACCGATAAGACGACATTTGGCGATCTGGTCAAGATTGTAGAAGCATCACTCTAACTGTTGGCTGGGAGCGAATTTGCGTTCCCATGTGACATCAGTCAGGAAAATCTCGTCAATGCAGGGTGAGAGCTGTCTTTCTCACGCGCGCATTCTTCTGCCCTCGCAATCAAAAGGAGGGGCGACAGCAATGCGCGCGGGGCGGCGGCGGCCGAGAATCTCGATTTCGAAAAGACCGGCGCTCTCGTCCTGCGAAAGGGCTGCAGGCACATAGCCCTGCGCCATGGATTTCTCGACCGAATGCGCGTAGCCGCCGGACGTCACCCAGCCGACGACGCGCCAGTCGCTATCGACAATGCCGTTGCCGGTGGTGGTGGTCTCGACACCCTGTGCATCGAAGCGGGGCGCACCATAACCATGGGGCGGCTCGACGGTGCCGAAATCCTGATCGCCGACCTTCGCCCAGATGGGTTCATCGCCCATCACATCGGCGTCTTCAGCCTCGACGATGAAGGAAACACGGCGCAGGCGCGGCCCCTCCCGCTCTTCACGCTTGGCTGCTTCACGGCCGATAAAATCGCCCTTGTCCAGTTTGACGAAACGCTCCATCGCCCCTTCGAACGGACCATAGATCGGGCGCAGCTCCCGGAACCAGGTCGGAAAATTCTTTTCAAGCCGCATCGAGAGCAGGGCGCGCATGCCGAAATCGACAATGCCGAATTCGGCGCCGGCCTCCTTCAGCGCCGCATAGACGAGGCGCTGATAGGCCGGCGGCATCCAGATTTCGTAGCCGAGATCGCCCGTATAGGTGAGGCGGTTGACCATGCAGGGCGCGCCAGCAACGGCCATTTCGCGAAAATCCATGAAGCGAAAGGCATCTTTCGAAATATCGACGTCGACACATTTTTCAAGCACGGCGCGGGATTTCGGGCCGGCGAGCGAAAGGCCGACAAGGGTCTGGTCGAAGCGGTGGAGATGCACCGTGCCGTCGCGCGGCAGGTGCTTTTCGAACCAGCGCATATGGTAGATCTGCGCGGCTGAAGAACCCCAGACCATGAAACGGTCGGCGCCGTCCTTCGGACCACGGTTGGCAATGGTGAAATCGCCGATGAGCCTGCCGAACTCATTGAGCATCGGAGTGAGGACGATGCGGCCGGGCTTCGGCAGGCGGTTGGTCATCAGGTGGTCGAGGAAGGCTCGCGCGCCGGTGCCGGAAATCTCATACTTTGCAAAATTGGCGATCTCGGTGATGCCCACGCTCTCACGCACGGCGCGCACCTCTTGCCCGACAGGCGCAAAATCATTGGACCGATGGAAAGAGACGATGTCTTTTGGCTCGGTGCCTTCCGGCGCAAACCAGAGCGGCGTTTCAAGCCCCCAGGAATCACCCATCACCGCATTGTTGTCGCGCAGCATGATGTCGTAGAGCGGCGTTGTCTGCGCCGGGCGGGCGGCGGGCAGCTCCTCGTTCGGGAAGCGGATGGAGAAGCGGCGGGAATAGTTTTCCCGCACCTTGGCGTTTGTGTAGCGCAGGCTTGCCCATTCGCCGAAACGCGCCACATCCATGCCCCACACATCGAAGCCGGGGTCGCCTTCCACCATCCAGTTGGCGAGCGCGAGCCCGACACCGCCGCCCTGGCTGAACCCGGCCATGACCGCGCAGGCGACCCAGTAATTGGTCAGACCCTGAACCGGGCCGACAAGCGGATTGCCGTCGGGCGCGAAGGTGAAGGGACCGTTGATCACCTGCTTGATGCCGGCATTTTCGAGCGCCGGGAAATGGCGAAACCCGACTTCGAGCGAGGGAGCGATGCGATCGATATCCGGCTCCAGAAGCTCGTGGCCGAAATCCCACGGGGTCTCGCGAGGCGACCATGGCCGGGCAGCCTTCTCATAGGTTCCAAGCAGAATGCCGTTGCGCTCCTGGCGCGTATAGATCTCGCCCTTGAAGTCGATGACGCCGATCATCTCGCGGCCGGTCTCGCGGTTGAAGGCCTCCACTTCCGGCATAGGCTCGGTGAGGAGATACATGTGCTCCATGGCCAGAAGCGGGAGTTCCAGGCCCGCCATGCGGCCCACTTCGCGCGCCCAGAGGCCACCGCAATTGACCACGTGCTCGGCTTCGACCGTGCCTTGCTCGGTGACGACTTTCCACGTTCCATCAATGGCTTGCGTAAGTTCCGTGACTCGGTTCCTGAGCACGATCTCCGCCCCCAGTTTGCGCGCGGCCTTGGCATAGGCGTGGGTGGTGCCGGACGGGTCGAGATGGCCCTCGACCGGATCCCACATGGCGCCGACGAAATGGCGCTCATCCATCAGGGGGAACATGGATTTGGCTTCAGACGGTGTGATGAGCTCTGTCTCCATGCCGAGATAGCGGCCCTTGGCATGGGCAAGGCGGAGGAAATCCATGCGCTCGGGGCTGTCGGCCAGCATGACGCCACCTGTCAGATGAAGCCCGCAGGGCTGGCCGGACAGTTCCTCGATCTCCCGGTAGAGCTGGACGGTGTAGGCCTGGAGTCTCGCAACGTTGGGATCGCCATTGAGTGTGTGGAAGCCGCCCGCCGCATGCCAGGAAGACCCGGAGGTGAGCTCGGAGCGTTCAATGAGCATGACGTCGCTCCAGCCGGCGCGGGCAAGGTGATAGAGCACCGAGCACCCGACCACGCCGCCACCGATGACAACTGCTTTTGCATGCGATTTCATGAGGTTGTACCTGCTACTGGAATCGAAACTAGAAATCCGTCGGAGCGCCGCCTTCGCGGATGCGGCGCTCGACAAACGCGTCGAGTTCGTCCCGGATCGCCTCCTCCATGGGGGGCGGCTCGTACATGGCAAGCCGCTCCTTCCAGAGGCGATTGGCATGATCGATTGCGGTCGGAGAGCCGGCCTGCGCCCAGGTCTCGTAATTGCGCCAGTCGGAAATGATGGGAGAATAAAACGCCGTCTTGTAGCGGGCCTGCGTGTGCGGGGAACCGAAGAAATGCCCGCCGGGGCCAACCTGGCGGATGGCCTCGACCCCGAGCGCATCCTCCGAGAGATCGAGCGGCTGAAGAAACTCGGCCACCATCTGCAGAAGATCGATGTCGAGCATCATCTTTTCGTAAGAGCAGCACAGCCCGCCTTCGAGCCAGCCCGCAGCATGCTTGACCATGTTTGCGCCGCCCTGAACGACACCCCAGAGCGAGAAGGTGCTTTCATAGGCGGCCTGCGCATCGACCGTGTTGGCGGCGCAGACATTGGAGCTGCGATAGGGAATGCCATAGCGCCGGGCAAGCTGCCCGCCCAAAAGCTGCGCCTTCATGTATTCCGGCGTGCCGAAGGCGGGAGCCCCGGAGCGCATGTCGACATTCGACGTGAAACCGCCATAGCCGACGGGCGCGCCTTTCCTGACCATCTGCGCGAAGGCGATTGCGGCCAGCGCCTCGGCATTCTGTTCCACCACCGCGCCGGCGATGGTGACGGGCGCCATGGCGCCGGCCAGCGTGAACGGCGTGACGATGACCGCCTGTCCGTGACGGCTCATATGGATGATGCCTTCCATCATCGGAACGTCGAGTTTCAGAGGGGAGTTCGTGTTGATGATGGTGAAGCAGGAAACTTCGCTGGCAAACTGCTCGGCGCTGACACCGCGTGCGATCCGTGCAATCTCGAGACCGTCGAGATTGCGTTCCCGCCCCAGCGAATAGATGTGGAAGGCCTTGTCGGTGAGGGTGGCGATGTCGCGCAGGCATTCCAGGTGCCGGATGGACGGATGGATGTCGATCGGCTCGACCGGGTAGCCGCCCTGGCACTGGATGATGTTGTGCATCTGCGACAGCTTGATGAAGTTTCGAAAATCCTCCTGATTGCCCGGCCGCCGGCCGCGGTCGAGGTCGGAGCAGTTCGGCGCCGACGCCATCTGCGCGAGAATAAGGCTGTTCCCGCCCATATGCAGATTGTGCGCCGGATTGCGCGCATGAACCTCGAATTCCGAAGGGCAATGGGCAACGTATTCGAGGATCAGCGCAGGATCGAAATGGACGCGCTGGGTATCGGCCCGCACATCGGCACCATGGGCTTTCATGATGGCGCGCGCTTCATCGTGAAGCACTTCGACGCCGATCTCGCTCAGCACCCGGAGCGATGCCAGATGAATGGCTTCGAGCTCGTCCTCCGAGACAATGCGGGTGGGCGTAAACGGATTGACGAGGCGGCGAAAGGGAGGCTGCTCGAAGCTGCCTGTATTGCCGCGCTTGGCGGCGCGCCCGCCGCGTCGTGAACGGGTTGGGCCGGAATCAGCGGTTGCGAGGTCCTGCGTCATGGGCATCCTTCGTGACTGCTGCGATGGGGGCATATGATGAGGCCAAGCCAGCCGGCGAAAGGTCGGGCTGGCGACCCGTAGAGCGAGAGATGCGACATTTTCCGGAACCGCCCCCTGTCGAACCGGCTTGAACGGCCTGCGGCAGTATGGCTACCGTGCGTCCATTCGGACGCACAAAAAACGATCTAAACGATTGATGGAGCATCGGAGTAACCCGAAAACCGGTTTCCACTTTTCGGTCCGATGCAATAGATCGCCGTGCGTCCGTATGGACGCACAAAGGACGATCTAGACTATTGATGGAGCATCGGAATAAACCGAAAACCGGTTTCCACTTTTCGGTCCGATGCTCTAGATTTGGTGCATGAACCCATGTCCCGGTCCACAGGAGAACGATTTGCCCGCGCCCAAACCGTCACCGCGCACACGGCATACGGAACTCCTGCGGCTATGCGCCCGCATCGGATATTCGCCTCCCGGCGTCGTTTGAAACGGCCTCCGATTTTATCGGAACAGTTCAAACGAAGAGAGCAAGCCTATGACATACAGGAATTTTTCCCTGAACCAGCTTCAGGAAATCGACGCTGCGCACCATCTGCATCCGTTCACGGACCACGAGGATCTGCGGGCGGCGGGGTCACGCATCATCAGCCGCGCCAACGGGCCTTTCGTCTATGATACGGAGGGCAGGGAGATACTCGACGGGATGGCCGGGCTGTGGTGCGTGAACGTCGGCTATGGCCGCGACGAACTCGCCGATGTGGCCCATGAGCAGATGAAGGAATTGCCCTATTACAATTCCTTCTTTCGTTGCTCCACGCCGACCCCGGTGCTTCTTTCGCAGAGACTGGCGGAGATCGCGCCCGCAAACATCAACCAGGTTTTCTACGGGTCATCCGGATCGGAAGCCAACGACACCGCGCTTCGGCTGGTGCGGCACTACTGGGCGCTCGAAGGAAAGCCGGAAAAGAACCGCATCATCTCGCGCAACTGGGCCTATCACGGCTCGACCGTTGCGGCGACCTCGCTGGGCGGCATGGGGGCGATGCATGGACAGCTCTATGGCGCCGTGCCGAACATTGACCACGTGATGCCGCCCTACGCATACGAGCTGCGGGAGGCGGGCGAGAGCGACCATGATTTCGGTCTGCGCGCTGCGAAGGCGGTGGAAGACGCCATTCTCGAGGCCGGGCCGGAGAACGTCGCAGCCTTCATCGGCGAGCCGGTGATGGGGGCAGGCGGCGTCAAGATCCCGCCGGAAAGCTATTGGCCGGAGATAGACCGGATCTGCAAAAAATACGATGTGCTCCTGATGCTGGACGAGGTGATCACCGGTTATGGTCGCACCGGCGCGTGGTTTGCCGCCGAGCGGCTTGGACTGCAGCCCGACACGATCACCACGGCCAAGGCGCTGACGTCGGGCTATCAGCCGCTTTCAGCGCTTCTTGTCGGTGATCGTATCGCTGAAACGCTGGTGGGGAAGGGCGGCGAGTTCTTCCACGGCTACACCTACTCAGGGCATCCGGTGGCATGTGCTGTGGCGCTGAAAAACCTGGAGATCATCGAGCGGGAGGGACTGGTGGAGCGGGTGCGCACAGATACCGGCCCCTATCTGGCCGAGGCGTTTCAGACACGGCTTGGCGGACACGGCATTGTCGGCGAGGTCCGGTCCTTCGGGCTGATGGCAGGAATCGAGATTGTCGCGGACAAGGAAACGCGCAAGCGCTTTCCAGGTCAAGGAGCAGCGGCATCATGCGTGCGCGACCATGCAATCGCCGGCGGCATGATGATGCGGGCCGTGGGTGACACGATGATCCTGTCGCCGCCGCTGATCTGGACCCGCGAGACCATCGACATGGCGTGCGACCGGATCGAGACGGCGTTGAACAGGGCCGAAGCCGAACTGCGTAATGGGTCCTGACACTAGAGCGGTTCACCGTTTCAGGGAAACGCTACTCCGCTCTATCTGTCTGTTTCTCCGCATTTGTGCGGACGTCAGGTGATTCCACCTGACTGCAAAATGCTCTAATGCATGTCGCTTTCAAATGAATTCATTTGAAAGACAACGAACATGCATTATTTCAAAGTGTTACAGCGTCCTTTGCGCGTCTTATAAGACGCGCGGCGCTGTAAAGAAAAACCGCGTTTCTTCGGGCGGGAAGAGACGCGGTTTTACATTACTCGAATACTGCTCTTCGCACTTACGCAACGCTGCGAAGAGTTCCCGTACCGGTACGCGAGACCTGATCCGGCGTCGGGGAGGCTTCAAAGCCGCCTCGACGTCATTTCTAGCCGCTCATGGTTACCGGGAAGTTAGCGGGACATATAAAATCACGTTTTTTTGCCGGCGTTCTATTTTTTCAGCTTTGCCTGCCGCGGAGAAAGTTGATGATGCCGGAAAAATCGGTGCCTTCGTGGCCCATGGCGTTGAAGAGCATGTAGAGCTGCGCTGCTTCGGCGCCGAGCGGCGTGGCGGCACCTGCACTCTGGGCGGCTTCCTGCGCGAGCTTCAGATCCTTGAGCATGAGGCCGGCCGCAAAGCCGGGCTTGTAGTCGCGGTTGGCAGGCGAGGCAGGGACTGGACCGGGCACGGGACAATAGCTTGTCAGCGACCAGCACTGACCCGAGGATGTAGAGGCGACGTCGAACAGCGCCTGATGGGAAAGCCCGAGCTTTTCAGCCAGAACGAAGGCCTCGCCAACGGCGATCATCGAAATGCCGAGGATCATGTTGTTGCAGATTTTCGCCGCCTGACCGGCGCCACCGTCGCCACAATGGACGACGCGCCCCGCCATCGGTTCCAGAATGGGGCTGGCCTTCGCAAAGGCGTCAGAACTTCCACCGGCCATGAAGGTCAGGGTGCCGGCTTCCGCACCGCCCACCCCGCCCGAAACCGGTGCGTCGATGGAGAGAAGCCCGTGTTCTGCAGCGATGTCATGCGCCTTGCGGGCCGACTCCACGTCGATGGTGGAGGAATCGATGAAGAGCGCGCCCTTGTGGGCCTTTGGCGCGATGTCGGCATAGACGGACAGAACATGCTTTCCGGCCGGCAGCATGGTGATCACGACCTCCGCATCCTTCACCGCTGCTGCCGCGCTCGCCATGACCGTGACGGCATTTTTGGTGGCGGTCTCGAGATTTTCCGTAATCAGGTCGAAGCCAAGAACCGTGTGCCCGGCCTTGACGAGATTGGCTGCCATGGGATTGCCCATATTGCCGAGACCGATGAATGCAATGCTTGCCATATGTTTCCTCCGGGGGCGTGGCGGGGCGGCTTCGGCGAACCGGTCAGCCGCGGCCGACCAGGTGCCGTGCAATGATGAGCCGCATGATTTCGTTGGTGCCTTCGAGAATCTGGTGAACGCGCAGGTCCCGCACCAGTTTCTCGACGCCGTATTCATGCAGATAGCCATAACCGCCGTGAAGCTGCAGCGCGTCATTGGCGATGTCGAAGCAGGTGTCGGTGACGAAGCGCTTGGCCATGGCCGACCATTTGGAGGCGTCGGGCGTCTTTGCATCCAGCTTGGAGGCAGCCGTGTAGAGCATCATGCGTGACGCCTGCAGGTTCGTCTCCATGTCGGCCAGTTTGAACTGGAGCGCCTGAAAACGGTTGATCGCCTGGCCGAAGGCCTCGCGCTCGGCCGTATAGGCGAGGGCCTTGTCGAGCGCCGATTGCGCGCCACCCAGCGAACAGGCGGCGATGTTGAGCCTTCCGCCGTCGAGGCCGGCCATGGCGATGCCGAAGCCTGCGCCCTCGCTGGAGAGAAGGTTTTCGGCAGGCACTTTGCAATCCTCGAAGATCACCTGCCGCGTCGGCTGCATGTGCCAGCCCATCTTGAATTCGGCGGGGCCGAAGGAGAGGCCGGGCGCATCTTTCGGGACGACGACCGTGGAAACGCCTCTGGGGCCGTTCTCGCCGGTGCGCACCATGGCGACATAGATGTCGTTTTCGCCTGCACCGGAGATGAACTGCTTGGTGCCGTTCAGCACGTAGTCGCCACCGGATCTGACAGCCTTTGTCTTCAGTGCCGCGGCATCGGATCCGGATCCGGGCTCTGTCAGGCAATAACTTGCAAGCCACTCCATCGAGGTGAGTTTCGGCAGAAAGCGCTGGCGCTGCTCTTCATTGCCGAATGTGTCGATCATCCAGCCGGCCATGTTGTGGATGGATATGAATGAGGAGAAACCGGGGCAGGCGGCGGCAAGGGCTTCGAAGATCAGCACCGCGTCGAGCCGGCCGAGCGCCGAACCGCCGACATCGTCCCGCACATAGATGCCGCCGAAGCCGAGCGGGCCGGTTTCGCGCACCACATCCGCCGGGAAATGCTTGTCGCGGTCCCAGTCGAGCGCGTGCGGCGCGACGCGGTCGGCGGCAAAGCTCTGGGTCATCTCCTGAATGGCGCGCTGGTCTGCATTGAGCTCGAACTGCTCCGCAGCTTGCGAAACGCTGGCGTCCATAACGTCCTCCCGAAATGGAATTCCTTCCCTGATAGATTAGTTTAGTGCATTGAGGGAACCGCGCAATGCGAGGTGTGGCACAGGCGCTGTGCATCAAACGCGGTGAGGACGAAGACGGGGTGACCATGGCGCGCGCCATCATGCTGCAGGGCACGGGCTCGGATGTGGGAAAATCGGTGCTTGTGGCAGGGCTGTGCCGAATGGCGAAGCGGCGGGGGCTCAGCGTTCGCCCGTTCAAGCCGCAAAACATGTCCAACAATGCTGCCATCGCGGCCATACCGGGATCGTCCGAAATGGGGGAGATCGGGCGGGCGCAGTGGCTGCAGGCGCTGGCCTGCGGGGTCGCGCCGACCGTCGACATGAACCCGGTGCTGATCAAGCCGGAGAGCGACATGGGCGCGCAGCTCGTGGTGCAGGGGCGCGCGCGCGGCTCCGCGCGGGCGCGCGACTATCAGCGCAGCAAGGGCGCGCTGATGGCGCCGGTGATGGAATCCTTCGAACGGCTGCGCAAGGAGGCGGACCTGGTGATCGTCGAGGGGGCGGGATCGCCGGCCGAGATCAATCTGCGTGCGCGCGACATCGCCAATATGGGGTTTGCCACCGAAGGCGACGTGCCGGTGGTGCTGGTGGGCGATATCGACCGGGGCGGCGTGATCGCGGCGCTGGCCGGCACGCATCTGATCCTCGAGGAAGCGGACCGGCGCATGATCGTCGGCTATATCGTGAACAAGTTTCGCGGCGACCTCTCGTTGTTCGACGACGGGATTGCCGCCATTCACGGTTTCACCGGCTGGCCCTCTTTCGGTGTGGTGCCGTGGCTTTCCGAAGCGCACCGCCTTCCGCCGGAAGATTCGGTCACGCTGGCGCGCCGCACGAGTGTGCTGCCGGCAAAGCTCAGGGTCGCCGTTCCGATGCTTTCGCGCATCGCCAATTTCGACGATCTCGACCCGCTTTCGGCCGAACCCGAGGTGGAGGTGGTGTTTGTACCGCCCGGCGAGCGCCTGCCGCGCGATGCGGGGCTGATCGTGCTGCCGGGTTCGAAATCGACCATCGGCGATCTCGCCTTCCTGCGCCGGCAGGGCTGGGACGAAGACCTCAAAGCGCACCGGGAGCGCGGCGGGTATATCGTCGGCCTGTGCGGCGGCTATCAGATGCTGGGCCGCAGTGTGGAGGATCCGGAAGGGTTCGAGGGCGCGGCAGGCCGTGTCGAGGGGCTTGGCCTGCTGGATGTCGAGACGGTCATGCAGCAGCAGAAAGCGCTGCGTGAGGTGGAGGCCGTCTCGGCCAGATATCGCGTGCCGGTCACCGGATACGAAATCCACATCGGCCGGACGGAAGGGGAGGACTGCGCCCGGCCCGTTGCCATGATCGGCGACCGGGCAGAGGGCGCGACATCCGGGGACGGCAGGGTGTCGGGCACCTATCTGCACGGTCTGTTCGGTTCCGATGCTTTTCGGGCGCGGTTTCTCACCGAGTTTGGCATCGAGACGGGCGGGGGCAGCTATCGCGCCCAGGTCGAGACCGCGCTCGACGACATCGCCCTAAAACTCGAACGGCATCTCGATTGCGATGCCCTGCTGGCCGCGGCGCGCTGACCTTATTCGGCGGCAGGGTTTTCATGCGCCTTTGGCCAGTAGGTGCCAAAGCACCAGACATTGCCTTCGGGATCGGCGCAGATGAAATCGCGGCTGCCATAGTCCGTGTCGCTCAGGTTCTGCAGGATTTTCGCGCCGGCGCCCCGCGCCCGGGCGAAAAGGAGATCTGCATCGTCAATCGCCACATAGGTGGATTTGCCTCCGGTTGCGCCCGGTGTGCCCACCAGATTGCCATAGGCATCGTCGGTCGCTTCACCGATCATGATCATGGACGATCCAAGGGCAAGCTCGGCATGGACGATGCGGCCGTCCCGCTCGTGGCTGGCGTGGACGCGGAAACCGAACGCCTCGACAAGCCAGTCCGCCATGCGGGCGGCATCGCGGTAGCGAAAGGTGGGATAGATGCGCGGGGCCTCAAGCGAAATGATCTGGTTCATCACTCTCTCCATTGTTCACGCGGCCACATTGTCACCGGCACGCGGGAGCGTCTTGAAGAAATGTTACCTGTGATCAGCTGACGCGGTGTTTCCAGCGGGACGGAGTCTCACCCGAAAACTCCAGAAAATCGCGGCTCATATGTGCCTGATCGGAAAAACCGCATTCAAGCGCAATATCGGCCATGGCCCGCCCGCTGCTCATGACGAGCTGCCGCACGCGGTGAAATCGCACCATGCGCGCATAGGTCTTGGGCGCGATCCCCACGTTTCGATGGAACATTTCGACGAGGTGCTTGCGGCTGCAATCGAGTTCGGCAGCGAGACCGGCCATGGATGCCGATCCGTGAGAGATCGCGATGCGGCGCAGGGCGATGGCGGTTTGCCGATCCGGCGCGGGGCATTCAAGCAGGCGCCGATAGACAATGCCCTCGACGATGGAGAGGCGGCGGTTCCAGTCGGGCTCTTCCCCCAGGCGCTCGCGCAGGCGCCAGGCAAGCGGCCCCAGAATGTCGTCGAGCACGATCATGCGCGCGGCGAGCTCATGCATCGGCACACCGAAGAAGCGGCGCGCGCCGGTCGGCGTGAAATCGACCTGGATACAGGCGCTGGCGCCGAAGGAGTCGATGACCGCCGGCCCGGCATAGAGGCCTGAAGTGAAGCAGGCGTACCGTTCATCCTGCTCCGGTGCGCGACCAAGCGCGATGGTGAAGAAGGACGAAAAACTGATGATGAGCGGCACGGCCAGCGGCGCAGCCTGTATCTGACGAAAGTGACCGCTCGTGCGCTCGGCATAGCCGGTGAAGCCGAGGACCGCATCGCAAAACGCCGGCTGTGGGGCGCGCTTGAGGAGGAAAAAGCAGTCAGGATTCGGCGGAAGAAGGCCTGCCGCCGTTTCCAGCCCTGGAAGTCCTGAAACATCGTACATGCAGGCACGATAGTGCCGCGCGCCGTTTCTGGAAAGGACTTCAGACGCCTTTCAGTATCGTTGCTCCTGCAAGGAGAAGATAGGCCAGTGTCATGATCCAGAAGGAGGGGATCGGCACGAAGGATAGCAGATTCAGAGCTGCTAGAAGCGCGATGACCGCGATGACGAGGCTGAGAAGGAAAACGAGCTTGGAGGGTGCGTTGAGTGTCATGGGTATCCCCGATCAAGTGTTAGCGGGGAAAAGGTAAAGCCAGTTGCAACTTATAGGCCAATATATCTCAGAAGCGGGTTGTCGCCATCCATCAGGAGCCGCACTGCCAGAGCAAGACAGACCAGAACCAGCAGCGGCTTGATGATGCGTGCCCCCTTCTTCATGGCAAAGGCCGCGCCGATGCGTGCCCCGGCGATCTGAGCCAGCCCCATGACCAGCCCCACTTTCCATGCAATCGCACCGACCGCAGCGAAGGCGGCGAAGCCGCCGACATTGGACGCGAAATTGAGGAACTTGGTGTGAGCCGTAGCCTTGAGCATGCCCTGACCGGCGAGGCCGACGAAAGCGAGCATGAAGAACGATCCCGTTCCAGGACCGAACGCGCCGTCATAAAACCCCAGTAGGGGCGCGATGGTCAGGCCAAACAGGAACGGGGTGATGCGCTGTGCGCGGTCAATGTCGTTCAAATTCGGTTTAAACGCGAAATAGAGCGCGACCGCTATCAGCAGGAAAGGGAGCATGCCGCGCAGCAGATCGGCCGGCAGAACCGTGGCCACAAGCGCACCGGCGATGGACGCCAGGAAAGAGAAAACTGCCGGAAAAATCTGGCTCGAAACGCGGACATGCCCGGCTTTTGCATAAGCGTATGCAGCGGCTCCGCTGCCGAACATGCCCTGCAGCTTGTTGGTGCCGAGCGCCAGCACCGGCGGGAAGCCCGCGAGCAACAGTGCCGGGATGGTGACGAGGCCTCCACCGCCGGCAATGGCGTCCATGAAACCGGCAAAGAAAGCGGCCAGCGTCAACAGCAGGAGAATTTCGAGACTTGCTTCAAACATGTTCAGGAGGTAGCCAGCGGTAAGATGGCTTCTTGCAGCACAACCGGATGCACACCGCAAGGTGGATTTACGACTGTACAGGAAGCTTTACGCTGTGGTGCAATGGATAACAGAACTGCCTTGCCGACGCTGCTTGGCGAACCTGTCTGGAAGTGTTGTATTTGATTACTGCCAGGGCGTCAGCGTGACGGACGAAGAAACCGGGAGCAAGCCATGTTTGCATCGCCAGAGTCCGGTTCAGGAGCGGAGGGGCCTTCGATGTCAGCCGCTTTGAATGCCATGGCCGCCGACGTGCTCCTTCTGCTACGTCTGGCATTGACCGATGATGTGCCGGGAAAGCGGGAGAAGGCTGTTCTCGGCCGTTTCGCTACCGCAATGCTCAAGCTTTCCGAGGACGACACCGCGGATATTGTCGCCGCGCTCGAAGCGCTGGCAACGGAGGCTGAAGTGATGCAGGCGAGAGCGAGCCTGCGTCAGATGAGCCAGGAGCGACGGCTGATCCTCGCAGAAACACTGTTTGAACTGGCGATGCGTGACGCGGAGCTTGCCTCCCGGACCGAGCGGCTGACGGCGCGGGTGTGTGACGTGCTGGGCCTTGGCGCAGACGAAGTTGCGCATCTGTCGGGCTGAGGTGAAGCCTGCGGGCACGAGAAGAGCCAGCCGGCTGCACTGCGGCTGCAATGCGTGAATTCAGCCGTCTGCCCGTGGTTTACACGCTGCGGAGGCTTTTTCTCGCGGCGATCTAAGTGACAGAGATGCGCGCGCATATGATGTGAAGCAGGAACTCAGACATGTTTCCCGGCCAGCCGCGCACTTACGGCGCGCTCTAGATCGGGGGCGGCATTGACAAGCGCCTGGGCAGCTTCCGATTCCGGGTGTTTCAGAACGGTGGCAGTGGGGCCGTTCTCGACGATGCGCCCTTCATGCATGACCATGACTTCGTCGGTGATCGCGCGGGCAACCGTTAGATCGTGCGTGATGAAGAGATAGGTCAGATCGAGGCGCTGGTTGAGATCGGCGAAGAGGTCGAGAACCTGTGCACGGATCGAGACGTCGAGGGCTGAGACCGGTTCGTCGGCGACGATGAGCTTCGGGCGGGTGATGATGGCACGGGCGATGGAAATGCGCTGACGCTGGCCGCCGGAAAACTCATGCGGGTATTTATGCATGTCGCCGGCTTTCAGGCCAACGGATTCGAGCGCTTCGGCCACCCGTTCGCGGCGCTCGCTGGCCGAGGGTTTCTGATCAAGCAGGTGCAGGGGTTCAGCCACCAGCCGCTCCACCTGATGGCGCGGGTTGAAGGAGCCATAGGGGTCCTGAAACACCACCTGCATGTTGCGGCGGGCGTGGCGCAGCTCATGCTCGCTCTTGCCGCCGAGCGCCTCGCCATCGAGCCGGATTTCGCCCGATGTCGGCGTGTCGAGCGCCAGAATCATGCGGGCGAGCGTGGATTTTCCGCATCCCGACCGCCCGACCAGCGCCACCGCATGACCGGGCATGAGCGAGAAACTGACATTGTCCACGGCGCGGAAGGGGTCTGGGCGGGAAAACAGCCCCCTGCGACGGCCGGGATAATCACGCGTTACGCTGGAAACGGTGAGGAGCGGCGTCTGACGCCTCTCGCTGTCTGCTTCCTGCGGCCGGGCTCTCGCCGGCACATGGGTGGAGGCTTCGGCGAGCTGACGCGTATAGGGATGTTTCTGCTGGCTCAGAACGTTCGCGGCAGGGCCGCTTTCCATCACCGCGCCATGACGCATTACGGTCACGCGGTCGGCCATGTCGGCGACGACGGCGAGATCGTGCGAGATGAGCAGAAGCCCCATGCGGTTTTCTTCCACCAGGTCGCGCAAGAGGTCGAGGATTTGCGCCTGAAGCACCACGTCGAGCGCGGTGGTGGGCTCGTCGGCGATCAGCAGCTTGGGTTTCAACGCGCAGGCGATGGCGATGACGACACGCTGGCGCTGGCCGCCGGAGAGCTCGTGGGGATATCGGGAGAGCGGAAATCTGGCCTCGGGCAGGCCGACGCGTTCAAGGATGGCGCGGGCGCGTGCTTCGGCATCCGGCCGGTTGGCGCCGGTGTGCCAGCGAATGCCTTCGGCCACCTGCTCGCCGATGGTCTTGACCGGGTTAAGCGCGGTCATGGGCTCCTGAAAGACCATGCCGAGATCGTCGCCGCGCAGCCGGCACATGGCCTCCTCGGGGGCTGCCAGAATGTCGATCCCGTCGAAGACGACATGGCCCTTTGCCCGTGCAAGCTCAGGCAGGAGCTGCATGACGGTGAGGGCGGTCATCGATTTGCCGGATCCGGATTCGCCGACAAGGCCAAGAACCTCGCCGGGCTGGATTTCGAGGTCGATGTCCTTCAAAACCGGATAGCCGGCGATGGAGAGCGACAGATTTTCGATCTGGAGAAGGCTCATCGTTCGCGCCTTAGCCGTGGGTCGAGAAGGTCGCGCAGGCCGTCGCCCAGAAGGTTGAGCCCCAGCACCGTGATGACGATGGCAAGGCCCGGAAAAATGGCGAGGTGCGGGGCGATCATCATGCGCGTCTGCGCCTCGAACAGCATGCGCCCCCAGGAGGGCATGGGAGGCTGCGCGCCGAGGCCGAGATAGGAGAGGCCGGCTTCGGCCAGAATGCCCAGCGCAAACTGGATCGTGCCCTGTACGAGCAGCAGCGCCACGATGTTGGGCAGGATATGCTCGATGGTGATGAGCGTCTTGCTCTTGCCGGCGGCACGGGCAGCGAGGATGAACTCGCGCGGCCAGATGGACAGCGCGCCGGCACGCGCCACGCGGGCAAAGACCGGAACGTTGAAAATGCCGATGGCGATGATGGCGTTGATCGCGCCGGGGCCGAAAATGGCGGTGATCATGATCGCGGAGAGTAGAGCGGGGAAGGCGAAAACGAGATCGTTGAAGCGCATCAGGATTTCATCGATCAGGCCGCCGCGTGCCGCCGCCCATGTGCCAAGCGGCACGCCGAGACCCATGCCGATACCGACGGCGACAATGGCAACCGCAATGGAGTTGCGTGCGCCGATCATGATCATGGAAAGAATGTCGCGGCCGAGGTGATCGGTGCCGAGCGGATGGGCAATTGACAGGCCCTTCATGCGGTCGGCCACGACAAGATGGGTGATGTCGTAGGGTGTCCACACGAAGGAGAGGAGCGCCATGGCGGCGACAATGGCAGTGATGACAAGCCCGATCACGAAGGAGCGGTTGGCGAGCGCCATCTGGAGAAAATGGCGCTCGGCCGGTGCGGCAGGCGGCGGCGCATCCGGGGTCATCGGCGTGTCCTCAGGCGCGGGTCGACGATGGCGTAGCCGATATCGACCAGAATGTTGACGGCGATGACCGTGGCGACCAGCAGCATCACCACACCTTCCACGACGATGAGATCGCGCTGGGTTATGGCCTGGAAGATCAGGCGCCCGAGACCGGGCAGATAGAACACATTCTCGATGATGATGGTGCCGGCAAGCAGAAAGGCGAATTGCAGGCCGAGAATGGTGAGCACGGGGATCAGCGCATTGCGCAGCGCATGATGCCACAGGACAATGCGGCGCGGCATGCCCTTGGCGCGGGCGGTGCGGATATAGTCCTCGCCGAGCACTTCGAGCATGGCCGAACGGGTGACGCGGGCGAGGATGGCCGCCTGCGGCAGCGCCAGAGCAATGGCTGGAAGAAGAAGGGCTTTGAAACCGGCCCACAGCCCTGCATCCCAGCCCGGAAAACCGCCGGCGGGCACGAGGCGAAGCCATACGGCGAAAAGATAGATCAGGATGAGCGCGAACCAGAAATTGGGGATGGCGACACCGATCTGGGCCGCGCCCATGCTGATCGTGTCGGCAGGCTTTCCGCGCCTCGAGGCGGCGAAAATCCCGACGGGCAGGGCGATTGCCGTGGACAGGAAGAGCGAGATGAGCGCGAGCGGCAGCGAGACCATGACGCGCTCTCCGATCAATTCGAGCACCGGCGATGAATAGGTATAGGAATTGCCGAAATCGCCGGTCGCCATGCCCGAGACCCAGCCGAGATAGCGCATGAGCACCGGCTGATTGAGGCCCATTTCTTCGCGCAGGGCAGCCAGAGCCTCGGGTTCGGCGTTCATGCCGAGCATCACGAGGGCCGGGTCGCCCGGGACAATCTCAAGAACGAGAAACACGACAGCCGACGCCACGATGAGCGTGACGAGGCCGATGGCGATGCGTTTTAAGAGATAGGCGAGCATGGGCGACCCCGGAACCAGGCCGCGTGCGCGGCCCGGATCCTTTCAACGTTCAGTCAGTCCACCTGACGTCCGTAAGGTCATTGGCCTGAATGGGCGAGTTTTCCCACATGCCCTCGAGCTTCGCATCCCAGACGCCGATCTTGGGAAGCTGGAACATGAAGCCGTTGACCGCATCCTGGGCGATGATCTTCTGGGCGGTCTGGTAAAGCTCGATGCGCTTTTCCGGGTCAGCGGTCGCCTCAAGCGCGTTCATGACTTCCTTGAAGGCGGGGTTCTTATAGTTGAAGTAATAATCGTCGCGGGCATAGATGTTGATGTCGTTCGGCTCCGTGTGGGAGACGATGGTGAGATCGTAATCCTTGTTCTTGAACACCTGTTCGAGCCATTGCGCCCATTCGACCGGAATGATCTCCAGTTCGATGCCGACCTGGCGCAGTTGCGAGGCGACGACCTGTCCGCCATCGCGCGCATAGGGCGGCGGCGGGAGCTTGAGCGTGGCCTTGAAACCATCGGGATAGCCGGCTTCGGCAAGGAGGGCTTTCGCCTTTGCTGTGTCGTATGGATAGGTGCCGGTCAGATCCACATAGGCCTCGTTGGCAGGCGAGAAATGCGAGCCGATGGGCGTGCCGTAACCTGAACCGTTGCCGGCGATGATTTCCTCGCGGTTCAGCGCATGGGCAATGGCCTGGCGCACCTTGATGTTGCTGAAGGGTTCCCTGCCATTGTTGGTGGAGAGGATCGTTTCGCCCTCGGTCGCACCGATGGCGACCACGAAGCGCGGGTCGCTCTCGATCTGGATGAGGGCGTCGCCGGCGGGCATCTGCGGGAAAGCCTGCACATCGCCCGATAAGAGGGCTGGAATTGCGGCAGCCGCATCGGGAACGACACGGAATTCGGCCTTTTCAAGCGCAACGGGCTCACCCCAGTAGTCCGGGTTCTTCACCAGCGTGACGGACGACCCCTTGGCCCATTTATCGAATTTGAAGGGGCCTGTGCCGATGGGGTTTTCCTTGTTGGTTTCGGCGGATTCGGGCGCAACGATGACCGCATCGCCCCAGCCGAGATTGTAGAGGAAAGAGCCCTGCGGGGCCGAAAGCGTGATCTTGACCGTGGCCGGGTCGACTGCCTCGACCGTGTCGATTGCCGCAAAAAGCTGTTTTTGCGCGTTGGTCGAATCTTCCGCACGGGCGCGGTCGAGCGTGAACTTCACGTCCTCGGCGTCGAACGTGGTGCCGTCATGGAAGGTGACGCCGGAACGCAGCTTGAATGTGTAAGTCCTGCCGTCGTCGGAGACCTCCCAGCTTTCGGCAAGGGCGGGCAGGACCTCGCCATTGCGGCCGATGCGGGTCAGGCCCTGGAAGAGATTGGCATAGAGGATCTCGTCGATTGCCGCGGCAGCGCTGGCGGTGGGATCGAGATGAGGCGGCTCCAGAACGACGCCGATCACGAGATCGGTGCGGGCCGCCAGGGCCGCCGTTCCTGCAGCCAATAACAGTGTCGCGCCGCCGATAATGGACTTGATCGTCTTCATGTCTCTCTCCCGCAGGGCCGTGTAATTTTTCAGGATTGAAGCGTGATTCAACGCGGCTGTAAATCACGCATTGAAACGAGGTTTATCGAGGTGGCGCTACACCGCGCAACAGAACGTCGAGGCTCATGGCCATGACGGTGGCCGACTGCACCATATCCTCGATCCCGACCCATTCATCGGGTTGGTGGGCGAGGTCGAGAATGCCGGGGCCGTAGGCGACGCAGTCGTGCAGGTGCCCGATGCGCGAAATATGCTTCTGGTCATAGGTGCCGGGCGAAATGACATATTCCGGCTCCTTGCCGAATACCTCGCGGATGCCGGCGGCAATAGCGCTCGGCACGGGCGCATCCTCCTCGGTCATCAGCGGCAGCACTTCCATCAGGTCGCGCATGGAATAGTCGAATTTCGGACGCTCGCGCTTCAGGCGTTCGAGGATGGAAACCACTTCGCCCTTCACCTGCGCAATGTCTTCCTCGATCAGAAACCGGCGGTCGATCACCAGCCGGCAGGAATCGGCCACGTTGGGCGAGGGCAGCCCGGGGAAGAAATCCTCCGTCTGTCCACCGTGAACCGAGTTGATGTTCATGGTGGAGCGGCGCGCGCCTTCGGGCACGACCGGCATGCGGGTTTCCTTGGCGTCGAGTGCCGGAAAGAGCTCTTCCTCGAAGGCGTGGAGGAGGGCGCCCATGTGGCGGATGGCCGAATCGCCGAGAAACGGCATCGCACCATGAGCGATCGCGCCACGCGTCTCGATCTCTGCCCACCACACACCGCGATGACCGAGGCAGATGCGGTCCTTGTTCAGCGGTTCGGGGATGATGACGTGGTCGACGCGGGGCTTTGAGAAGAAGCCTTTGCCGGCCAGATAGGCAACGCCGCCATAACCGCCCGATTCCTCGTCGGCCGTGCCGGAAATCTCGATGGCGCCGGGAAAGTCCGGATAGATTTCGAGAAACGCTTCGGCGGCGATGATGGAGGCGGCAAGCCCGCCCTTCATGTCGCAGGCTCCGCGCCCGAAAACCTTGCCATCCTTCACGACGGCGGCATAGGGATCGACCGTCCAGCCTTCGCCCGCTTCCACCACGTCGATATGGGAGTTGAAATGCACGGTGGCGCCGGGGCTGCGGCCTTCGCGCCGCGCAATGACATTGGTGCGGGGGTAACGGTCAGAATCGCCCGGTGCGCCCGTCCCGCGGACGAATTGGGTTGCAAACCCTTTCGCCTTCAGTCGGCGCGCGATGTATTCGCAGCAGGGCGTATAGGCGTCGCCCGGCGGGTTCACCGTGGGAAATCGGATCAGATCGGAAGTGAGTGCGACGAGGTCGTCCGTCCGGCGGCGCACTGCCAAGGCAAGCTGTTCGTTCATGTGTGCAATAGAGCGATATGCAGCCTTGTTGGCAAGATCGCGTGCACGCGATTGTGAAGAGTGGAAACTTGCCCGAAAAACAGAGGTATAGTTCTATTTACCAAGAACGTTTGGGGTTTCGTTATGAATTGAAGCTAAGCATTCCAAGTCTACGTGCAGAAACTTCACACATGCAGCGGGGGGCGCTCATGAAACGAATTTTCTTTGCTGTAGCCATTGCAGGCCTGATTCTTTCCGGCGGCGTGGCTCAAAGTGTAGCCGCGAGCCTCGTGGCTAAAGTCAGTGTTTCCAAGCAGACGATGACGGTGATGCATCGCGGGCGCGTGCTGCACCGCTGGCGTGTTTCAACTGCGCGTCGCGGCTACGTCACACCACGTGGCCAGTGGCGGCCGAAGCGCATGCACAGAATGTGGCATTCACGCAAATACAACATGTCGCCCATGCCGTATTCGATCTTTTACTATGGTGGATATGCCATTCACGGGACCAATGCCGTTTCGAAGCTCGGCCGGCCCGCCTCACATGGCTGCGTGCGCCTGCACACATCCAACGCGAAGCGGCTCTATGCGCTGGTCAAGAAGATCGGCCCCGGCAACACGCGGATCGTCGTTACGGATTGACCGTTCGGGCGCTGGCTACATCTGCCAGCGCTTGTGGAACCACATCCACTGGCCGGGATCCTCGCGCACCCAGCGCTCGACCACGTCGTTGAGCAACTGGGCGCTGGCGTCGATGTCGATTGTGCCGTCGCCCTGCCGTGGCAGGGTGATCCTGTCTTCGACGATCAGGCGGTAGCGCCCGCCGGGTAACCGCTTGCAGCGGGCCGGGTAGACATCGCAGTCATACTGCCGCGCGAGCTTGGGAAGCAGCGGATTGGTGCGGCATTCGCGGCCGAAGAAGTGTGTCTTCACGCCCTTGCGAAACTTCTGGTCGACCAGAACGCCGATATTGCCGCCATCGTCGAGAACGCGGGCAAGCTGGAGGGCCGCACCTGCCTGGGAAGGGACGAGCCCGCCCATGGCGCTGCGCCGGGTCTCCAGAATGTAGTCGGCCACATAGGGATTGTTGGGCGGGCGAAAGAGCGACGTGGTGGCGAGATCAAAGCGGGCGGCGGCGATGGGCAGGAACTCGAAATTGCCGAGATGCCCGGTGAAGAAAATGTGCGGGACGCCTTTTTCCTCACGCAGTCGCTTGAATATCTCCACGCCCTCGACCTCGACGCGACCGGGCGTCTCGGCTTCGGGATCGAAATCGAACAGCTTGTCGAGAAACACATACTCGACGGCAAGCCGGGCCATGTTGCCCCACATGTCGAGGGCTATGGTCTCGATCTCAGCTTCGCTCTTTTCGGGATAGGCCTGCCGCAGATTGTCGACGGCGAGGCGATGGCGACCCACTTTCGGGCCGACAGTGCGCGCGACTTTCTCGGCCAGATCAAGCGCTTTTTCCGGTGGCAGGCGGCGCAGGAGCGCCAGAACGCCGATCACCAGCCGCGCGGTGAGCCAGTATTCGAGCGTCTTGAGGCGTTTGCCGAGAAGGAACAGAGAGCGCTTCATGGGCGCGGGTCAGTCAACGCGCAGGATGATCTTGCCGAACACGTCGCGGCCTTCCATGCGGGCAAGCGCCTTGTCGATGTCGGCAAAACCCACCTCGGTATCGATCACCGGGGAAGCCAGCCCGCGCGCCATTTTCTGCATGGCGTCGGCCATGTTTTCCATGCGGCAGCCGAAGGATCCGAAAATCTTGAGCTGCTGCTGGAAGAGCTGCATCAGGTTCATGTTGGTCGAGACACCGGAGGTGGAGCCGCAGGTGACGAGGCGACCGCCGCGCTTCATGGAGAGGAGCGAGCCTGCCCACGTATCGGCACCCACATGCTCGAACACCACATCGACACCGCGCTTCTTCGTGATCTTGCGCACAACGCCCTCGAAACGGTCCTCGCGGTAGTTGATGACATGATCCGCGCCGAGCGCCTTTGCCTTCTCCATCTTGTCTTCTGAGCCCACCGTGGTGATGACGGTGCAGCCCATGCTCTTGGCAAGCTGGATGGCGGCGGTGCCAATGCCGGAGCCGCCGGCCTGAACGAGAATGGTTTCGCCCGGCTCGAGCTTCGCATTGTCGAACAGCATGTGCTCGACGGTGCCGAAGGTGACGGGCGCAACCGCTGCACCGATCTCGTCGACGCCGGGCGGGGCGGGGACGAGGAGGCGGGCCGGCAGGTTGATCTTTTCCTGCGCAAAGCCGTCGAGGTGGAAACCGTGCACGCCGGAGACATGTTCGCACAGATTGTCACGGCCTTCGCGGCAGGGGCGGCACAGGCCGCAGGTGCGCGCGCCATAGATGGAAACGAGCTGGCCGGGGAGCAAATTGCTGACGCCCGGACCGACCGTTTCCACCACGCCGGAGGCTTCGGCGCCGACCACGAGTGGCATTTTGCGCTTGGCAAACGCCATGCCGCGCCAGCCCCACACATCGATGTGGTTGAGGGCGACGGCGCGGATCTTCAACGTCACCTCGCCCTGTCCGGGAGCGGGAGGCGGCGCAAGATCGACGGTTTCAAGCTTGCGGTCGGCGACGAGTTGAAGTGCGCGCATAATGAATTCCGATGGTTTCGGGCAATGGGAACCGGTCGATTAGACCGGTTCGCGGGCCATGACAAGGCAGGTGTTCTGTCCGCCGAAGCCGAAGGAGTTGGACAATACGGTCGAAACCTGCGCCTCACGCTTCACATTCGGCACCACGTCGAGCTCGATTGCCGGGTCCGGCGTATCGTAGTTGATGGTGGGCGGGATGACGCCCTCGCGCATGGTCATCAGCGAGAAAACGGCCTCGATGGCACCGGCTGCCGAAAGCGTGTGGCCGATCATCGACTTGTTGGAGGAGATGGGCGTTGTCTTCATGCGCTCGCCGAAAACGGTCGAGAGCGACAGATGCTCCATCTTGTCGTTTTCCGGTGTCGACGTGCCGTGGGCGTTGACATATTCGATCTCGTCTTCGGCCATGCCGGCATCCGCCAGGGCCGCGCGGACCGCGCCGATGGCGGGCGAGCCGTCGGGCTTGGAACGGGTGCGGTGGAAATCATCGGCCTTTTCGCCGCAGCCGCGCATGATGCCAAGAATTTCGGCACCGCGCGCAAGCGCGCTTTCAAGCGATTCCAGGACGAGCGCACCGGCTCCTTCGGCAAGAACAAAGCCGCTGCGGTCCCTTGAGAAGGGGCGCGAGGCCTTTTCCGGCGCATCGTTCTGGGTGGTCAGCGCAGAAAGAAGCGAAAAGCGGATCAGCGCTTCGGCGGTCGCCGACCCGTCCGCGCCTATGGCAAGCGCACGGTCGCATTCGCCACGACGGATCGCTTCGGTGCCGAGCTGGATCGCGGTTGCGCCCGATGCGCACGCGGTCGACATGGTGATCGGCAGGCCGCTTGTGCCATAGCGCTCGGCGAGACGGTCGGCGATGGTGCCGAACTGGCTTTCCTCGAAGAGCTCCATGGCGCGCGCTTCGCGGGCGGCCTCGATAAGCGAAGGATTGCCGTTGTGACTGCGGGCTTTGGCATAAAGCGCGAGGCGATGATGCCAGTCGAGCTCGACGGGAGGCGCTGCCAGAAAGAGTGGGCCGCCGAAATCGGATGCGGGCAGGCCGGATTGTTCGATGGCTTCCGCCGCCACGAGATCGGCAAGATGATGAGTATGGACGCTGGCACCCCTGGTGCTCGACGGCAGGAAATCGACCATGCCGGAAATGGTGGTCGCCATGTGGTCCGTTGGGAAGCGCGTGATGGGGTGAATGCCGGAGCGCCCGCTGATCAGCGCGTCCCAGTTTTCCTGTCGGCCCTGGCCGAGAGAGGTGACGACGCCCATTCCGGTGACGGCGATAACGGGTCTTCCAAAGCTGTCGGTCGTTTTCACGGGATCGCTTTCTCTAAAATCCTCCGGGCCGGAAGGATCAGGCCTTTTTGACCAGGCCCATTCCCTCGTAGCAATGATAGCCGATGGCCGTGGCCAGAACGGCATCCAGCTCGCCATTGAAGGCGGGTTCACGGCTCTCGTCGAACGCCGGGTAGGGGCTGCCATGATGCACGGCAAGGGCGGCAAGCGCCACGGCGAAGGGGAACTGAGCCTCTTTCAGATGGCCGGTGAGCGACGAGAAACCGCGCAGGGCGAGGTTGTCGTGGCGGGTGAGCGCTTCCAGTTCGGCTGCCGTCGCCGCATGGGCGCCGGACGCACCGGACAGCGTGAGAAGCGGTGTTTTGGGGAGGGCAAGCCCGTCGAGCATCTGGGCGATGCCGTCTGCCAGCGGCTCGCTCTGACGGCGGCTGCGACGGGAAACAACCGGGCCGATCGATGCATAGGCATCGCGGCCGCGCTTTTCGGCGTGTTCGCGCGATTCCAGAACAAGGAAGGCGCCGCCGGAACCGGTAATCACACCGCCGCCTTCCGCATCGGCACGCTGCCAGACAGGCTTCCAGTCTTCCCGATGCAGGAAGCCGGCAAGCTCATAGGCCAGAAGCATGTCGGAATGCTCGGTCTGGAACGACGCACCGACAAGAACGTGAGACGACTGGCCGGCGCGGATGCGCGCTGCTGCCGTTTCAATGGCCGAAACGCCTGCCCCTTCCTCGCCCATGAAGGTGCGCGACGATCCCGTTACCTTGTGGACGATGGAGATATTGCCGGCGAGCAGGTTTGAAAGCTGCGCCAGGAAAAGTGTGGGGCGCAGCTCGGTCGTCAGCTTCTCGTTGAGCAGGATGTCATGGTCGTCACGCTCGAGCGATGCGGCGAGGATGGCCTCGTCCACAGTCTCGTCACGCTCGCCACCACCGGCGGCCACCACCATGTCCATCGTCGCGCAGAGCGCTTCATCGTCCTTCAAGCCCGCATCGTCGAGCGCCAGGCCCGCGGCATAGGTGCCAAGGCGCTGCCACGTCTCCATCTGGCGCTGGTCCCCGCGGCGGGGGATCTGCTGGCCCCAGTCGATCTCGGGGAGGGGATGGATGCTGTATGGCGCAAACCGCTCCCTGTCGAGGACGGGAGACGGCGTTTTCGCCGTCAGCGCCTGCCAGTGGGCGTCTACACCCTCGCCAAGCGAGGAAACGATCCCCATACCGGTGATAACTACGTCGCGCGGGCTCATGCCGTTCCTTTAACGATGCACTGTCAGGAAAACTCAGCCGGCCTTTGCAGCCACCAGATCGTCGATCTTGGAGCAGAGGTTCTTCATGACGAAATACTCTTCCGTCGAAACCTTGCCGTCATTGACTTCCTGGGTCCACTTTTCCAGCGGAACCTTGATGCCGAATTCCTTGTCGATGGCAAAGACGATGTCGAGGAAGTCGAGGCTGTCGATGCCCAGATCGTCGATGGTGTGGCTTTCGGGGGTGATTTTCTCGCGGTCGATCTCGCTGGTTTCAGCGATGATGTCGGCAACCTTGTCGAATGTCGTCACGTGTGGCCCTCGGTCTGGGGAGATTCTCTTACAATAGGATGATCGTGGGGTCTCTAATCGGTTTTTGCCGGCAGGAAAAGGGGCTATAGGCTCCGCTGATGGCACGATCAGTTGAATTTGATGCGCCCGGCGGCGTGCAGATTGTCGCCTCCGCGTGACAAAATGATGGCTTCGCCTTCGCGTGCCGGAGCACCGATCAGGGCCTCTATGATCTCAAGGTGGGTGATCAGAAACAGGTTTCCCGATCCGGTATAGTCGTTGATTCGTTCGAGGATTTCGGCCTTCTGTTGTTCCATCGCGCTTTCGTCTGGCGGGAGGTCGAGCGCGGGAAAGAGCTCGACCATGTCGGAGCCAAAGGCCTGGGTGGCCGTGTCGCGGGTCCGGCAGTAGCGGCTCGCAAGCACCTTTTCGACCGGCGCGGCGCGGGCATCCACGAGGGCACCGATACGGCGGGCCTGCAGGCGCCCGCGCTCGGAGAGGTTGCGCTGGGTGCCGCAGTTCTCAATATCGAAATTGGCCGGATCACCGCTTCCCGGAGCAATGGCATGGCGCATCAGCACGACCTGCCCGCCATTGCGCAAAAGCGCCCATCCCGCCTCGGTTGCCTGCGCCGGAAAGACGCTGAAAAGAAGAATGATGGCAACGAGCTGGCGAAACATATGGCAATCCTCAAACTATTCTTCCTAGCATATAGGCACAGGGACAGGACTTGAAAGCCGCCTTGCTGCCCTGAGTGGATTTGTCTGACTGATGGTTTCCCTTGGCAACCATTGCGGCTAAACAGGCTGCATGTCTCCACTTGTTGAAACCGTCTCCTTCGTCTTTGGTCTTGTCGCATTCGGCTATGTCGCCGGATGGAGCGGTCTTTTAAAGCCGCAAACCGGCGATGCGCTGAGCGAATTTGCGGTGACCGTCGCGGTGCCACTCCTGCTTTTCCGCACCATGGCGGGCGCCGCATTCGACGGAAACCTGCCCTGGGCCCTCTGGACAACCTATTTCAGCGCCGTTGCCGTCGCCTGGGTGGCGGGGCACTTTACCATTGTGCATTTTTTCGGGCGCGACGCGCGCGCCGGCGTGGTGGCCGGTCTGTCGACAAGTTTCTCCAACCTCGTCCTGCTGGGAATCCCGTTCATGCTTGGCGTGTTCGGGCAGCAGGGGTTCGAGGTCCTCTCGCTGATCGTTTCGGTTCATCTGCCGATCATGATGGGCATGTCGATTCTGCTTTTCGCGCTCGTCGGTCGCAGGGGCGGCAGTGCGCTTTCAATCATCCGCGAGTTTCTGACAAGGCTTTTCTCCAGTCCGCTGATCATCGGCATCATTGCCGGGTTGCTCTGGCGTTTTTCCGGGCTCGAGATGCCTGCGCTTGGAACCCGCTTTGTGGATGCGCTGGCCAATGTCGCGGGTCCGGTGGCGCTCTTTGCGATGGGGCTCGGACTGCGGCGGTTCGGAATTTCGGGCGATGTGCGTCCCGCAATCGTGATCGCTGCGCTGAAACTTTTCCTGATGCCTGCCGTTGCCCTTGGTGTCGCGCTTCTGATCGGCCTTCCGGTCTTCAGCGCGCAGATCGCCATCGTTGCGGCGGGGCTGCCCTCCGGGGTCAATCCCTATCTGATCGCTTCACGCTTCGGCACGGGACAGGCGCTCGCCTCCAACGCGATGACCATCGCCACGGCGCTCGCCGTGCTTTCGACTGCGTTCTGGCTTTCCGTGCTCCACTGGACCTATCAATAGGGCCAGTCAGCCCCTAGCCGGGGCGCAACGGGACAGTACGGTGCCGCGCAAACAGAGGAGAAGACCCAGATGCTTCAGAAGACCAGTCATTTCATGCGCCAGGCCAATTTCATCGATGGAGCCTGGGTCGAGGCGGATTCGGGGCAGACCATCGATGTCGTCAATCCGGCCAACGGCCAGAAGATCGGCACCGTGCCGCGCTCCGGCACGGCTGAAACCCGCCGCGCGATCGAAGCGGCCGAAACCGCGTTCCACTCCTGGAAGAAGACATCTGCCGACCACCGCGCAAAACTTCTGCGCAGGCTCCACGATGCGATCATGGACAATCAGGATGCGCTCGCCGAGCTGCTCGTGATGGAGCAGGGCAAGTCCTTTGCCGAGGCGAAGGGCGAAGTGGGCATGTCGGCCGCCTACATTCTCTGGTATGCGGAAGAAGGCCGTCGGGTCTATGGCGACGTGGTGCCGTCGCCCTGGGCGGACCGCCGCATTCTGGTGACCAAGGAACCGGTCGGCGTCATCGGCGCGATCACGCCGTGGAATTTTCCCTCCTCAATGCTGGCACGCAAGCTTGGCCCGGCGCTTGCCTCAGGCTGCACCGCGATTGCCAAACCGGCGTCGCAGACGCCCTATTCCGGGCTCGCCTGGGGTGTTCTGTGCGAAGAGGCCGGATTTCCGAAAGGCGTGGTGAACATCCTGACCGGCTCGGCCTCCGAGATCGGCGACGAGCTCTGCGAAAACCCGCTGGTGCGCAAGATCACCTTCACCGGCTCGACCGAAATCGGCAAGCTTCTCATCCAGAAGACCGCGGGCACGGTGAAGAAGGTTTCGATGGAACTGGGCGGCAATGCGCCGTTCATCGTCTTTGACGACGCGGACCTGGACCGGGCGGTCGAGGGTGCCATGGCCGCAAAATACCGCAATTCCGGTCAGACCTGTGTCTGCACCAACCGCTTTTTCGTGCAGGCCGGCATCTATGACAGGTTTGTGGAGAAGCTTTCGGCGGCGGCCGAAAAGCTGAAGGTGGGATCCGGCCTCGAGGACGGGACCCAGCAGGGACCGCTGATCGACGAGAAGGCGGTCGAGAAGGTGGAGGAACTGATCGCCGACGCTACGGAGAAGGGCGGCAGGGTGACAGCTGGCGGCGCGCGCCACGCGCTGGGCGGCTCGTTCTTCCAGCCGACCGTGATCTCCAACGCCACGCCCGACATGCGCTTCATGCAGGAAGAAATTTTCGGCCCCGTGGCGCCGGTCTTCCGCTTCGAGACGGAGGAAGAAGCTGTGAAGCTTGCCAATGACACCGTGTTCGGTCTCGCCTGTTATTTCTACACCGGCGATCTGGGCCGCGCCTTCCGTGTGATGGAAGGGCTGAAATACGGTCTCGTCGGGGTCAATGAAGGGATCATCACCACGGTGGAAGCGCCGTTCGGCGGTCTCAAGGAATCGGGCCTTGGCAAGGAGGGCGGTCACCAGGGCATCGAAGACTATCTCGATACCAAATATGTCTGCATTGGCGGGCTGGGGCTCTAATCGCTCAGACCAGGGTAAATGAGAAAACCGGCGTCGACGCGCCGGTTTTTCTTTGCCTCTTCTGTGCTGCGACAGAGTAGCTATGGAACCGGAAGGTGGCAGCGGGTTAAGTAGTGCATCTGCCGAGTCGGAGGGACCACATGCCGCCACAGCGTGTTAACGGAACAAGGCGCATTATGCTTGCGAGTATGGGCCTGCTCGCGGCGGCCATCGCGATTTATGCGGGTTACCGTCTCTTCACCCCGCCCGCACCCGAGATCGACATCGCCTACAACACGGTGAGCAGGGACGGGCTCTACCAGGTGATGTTCGAGACCGAAGCCCAGCCCATACCGGTGAACGAAACCCATGAATGGGTGGTGACGGTCACCACGCCCGATGGCGCGCCGGTAACGGATGCTTCGATAGCCGTCGATGGCGGCATGCCGGACCACGGGCACGGCCTGCCGACCGAGCCGCAGGCAGCTGAAAACCTGGGAGAGGGGCGTTACCGGGTGGAGGGAATGCGCTTCAATATGGGCGGGCACTGGGAAATCCGCATCGGGATATCGGCCGATCCGGGGCTCGATGAGGCGGTCTTCAATCTGGATCTGTGACATGAAGACGGCGCGCCGCCATGCTGCAATCGGCGCGCTGTGCGGTCTTCTTGCGTTGTCCGCCTGTGATTCCGGTGCACTGAGCGAAGACGAGAGGGCGAAGATCGCGTCTCTTTCCATCGATGCGCTGGGGCCCGTGCCGCCTTCACCAGGAAATCGGTATGCGGATGATCCGCGGGCGGCGGATTTCGGCAGACGGCTCTTTTTCGATGAGGGGCTTAGCGGCACCGGAACCGTCTCCTGTGCCACATGCCACAACCCCGACCGGCAGTTTCAGGACGGACTTCCGCGTGGTGTCGGGATTGCAGAAACAGACCGACGCACAATGCCGCTTGCGGGTGCCGCGTGGAATATCTGGCAATTCTGGGATGGGCGGCGCGACAGCCTCTGGGCGCAGGCGCTCACACCTCTGGAGGACCAGCGCGAGCATGCCGGCAACCGCACTGCATATGCGCGCTACATCGCCGGGGTCTATGCCGGGACCTATGAGGAGATTTTCGGCTCCCTGCCGGACCTTTCGCAAACTCCGGAAAACGCCAGCCCGCTTGGAACAGAGACCGAGCGCGCAGACTGGTCTGCGATGGCGCCGGAGCAACGGGAAGCGGTCAACCGGGTGTTTGCCAATATCGGCAAGGCGATTGCTGCCTTCGAACGCACGCTGGCACTGCCCGAAACCCGCTTCGACCGATTTGCGCGGGCGATGGCGGCAGGGCAGCAGCCGGCCGGGAATGCAGCCTTTTCCGATCTGGAACTCGAGGGGCTCCGGCTCTTCATCGGAAAGGCCAATTGCCTTGAATGCCATAACGGGCCGCGTTTAACGGACGACCATTTCCACAATACGGGCGTGCCGCCTGCTAAGGGGCTGCCAGAGGATATGGGGCGTGCCACGGGCATCGCCGCCGTGCAGTCCGATCCTTTCAACTGCCTGGGGCGCCATAGCGATGCAACGCCCGAGGCCTGTGAAGCTCTGCGTTTCATGAAGCGCGAGGCGACCGCGATGGAGCGGGCCTACAAGACGCCTTCGCTGCGCGGCGTGGCGGGACGCCCGCCCTACATGCATGCCGGCCAGATTGCTTCGCTCGAAGCGGTGATCGACCATTACAGCAGCGCGCCCGACGCGGTTTCAGGCCAGAGCGAGATCCGTGGCGTGGTGTTCACGGATCGCGGGCGGCAGGCGCTCATTGCCTTCCTCAAAACACTGGACGCGGAGGACGTCAGAGCATCGGACTGAAAAGTGGAAACCGGTTTTCGGGCTATTCCGATGCTCCATCAATCGTTTAGATCGTCCTTTGTGCGTCCGGATGGACGCACGGCGATCTAGCGGTCCTTGACTGTTTCCATCGTCACGAATGTCGAGGTGCGGGCAACATGGGGCAGGGCGGAGATGCGTTCGCCGAGCACTTTTCGATAGCTTGAAATGTCGCGGGTCCGCACCTTGAGCAGATAGTCGAAGCCGGCGGCGGTCATGTGACACTGTTCGATCTCGGGCACGGCAAGCACCGCCTTGTTGAAGGCGGCAAGTGCGGATGAACGCGTGTCTTCAAGCTCCACCTGAACGAAGGCGATGTGACCTTCGCCGATGCGCGCGCGATCGATGATGGCGGAATAGCCGCGAATATAGCCTTCCTTCTCCAGACGCCGCAGCCGTGCCTGAACCGGCGTCTTGGAGAGACCCACCCGGCGTGCGAGCTCGGCGATGGAAAGCCGGCCATCCTTGGTCAGGGCGTCCAGGATATTGCGGTCGATGCGGTCCACGCGTTCTGTCGCCATGTGGGATGAACCTTTCTGAGGCTGATTTTTCCCGAGAAGATAGTCCATATGAACTGGAATGTGCAAGCAATCAGCCCGATTGACTGAATTCGCTGTGCTATGATCGGCGCAAATGCGGTGACGGGAGCGCCGCGCAAGCCATTCCATATTTGAGGACGTCATGCAGAAGAATGCGCCGGAAAAACTTCGAGAGGACATCAGGGCTCACTATCTGGCCGATGAGGCGGAGGCGTTGCAGCGGCTGATCGCCCTGGCCGACCTGTCGAGCGAAGACAGAGGCCGGATCTCGGCCAATGCAGCCGATCTGGTGCGGGCGGTGCGCGCCTCGAGCGACATGCACATGATGGAGGCGTTTCTTTCCGAATACGGTCTCTCGACGCAGGAAGGCGTGGCGCTGATGTGTCTGGCCGAGGCGCTGTTGCGCGTGCCGGACGCAGAGACCATGGACGATTTGATCCGCGACAAGATTGCGCCGCATGACTGGTCCGCACATTCGGGCGAATCCGCTTCGATTTTCGTCAACGCATCCACCTGGGCGTTGATGCTCACGGGGCGGGTGCTCGACGATGAGGGCGAGGGTGTGGAAGCGGTCCTGCGCGGCCTCGTGCGGCGCATGGGCGAACCCGTGATCCGGACGGCCGTATCGCGCGCCATGCGCGAAATGGGCGAGCAGTTCGTGCTCGGGCGCACCATTGAGGAAGCGATGAAGCGCGGCCGCTCCATGGTGGAGAAGGGATACACATATTCCTATGACATGCTGGGCGAGGCAGCCCGCACGGAAGTCGATGCGCTGCGCTATCACAAGGCCTATGCGGATGCGATTGCCGCACTGAAGCGGTATTCCAACCGGGACGACATCCGGGAGAACCCTGGCATTTCCGTCAAGCTTTCCGCGCTTCACCCGCGCTATGAGGCGACGCAGAAGGCGCAGATGCTACCGGTGATGATCGCGCGGCTGAAAAGCCTGGCCCTTGCAGCCCGCGACGCCCGCATGGGGCTCAACATCGACGCAGAGGAGGCGGATCGCCTCGACCTGTCGCTCGATGTGATCGAAGCGGTGCTGGCGGACGAAGAGCTTGCCGGCTGGGACGGGTTCGGCGTCGTGGTGCAGGCTTATGGCCCGCGTGCGCCCTTCGTGCTGGACTGGCTTTATGAGCTTGCAGAGCGGCTCGACCGGCGCATCATGGTGCGCCTTGTGAAAGGCGCTTACTGGGATACGGAAATCAAGCGCGCCCAGGTGATGGGGCTCGACGGCTTTCCGGTCTTCACACGCAAGGTCAATACGGATGTGAGCTATGTTGCCTGCGCCCGCAAACTGCTTGGCATGACGGATCGCATCTATCCGCAATTCGCCACCCACAATGCGCACACGGCAGCCGCGATCCTCGCCATGGCACCGGACAAGACCCGGTTCGAGTTCCAGCGCCTGCACGGCATGGGCGAAGCGCTGCACGAGACCGTGCGCAGGCGTGAAAACACACGCTGCCGCATCTATGCGCCGGTCGGCGCGCATCAGGATCTGCTTGCCTATCTGGTGCGGCGGCTTCTGGAGAACGGCGCGAATTCCTCTTTCGTGCATCAGATCGTCGATGAGGATGTCAGCGCGGAAGAAATCGCTGCCGACCCGTTTGCAGCCATCGAGGCGAACGGCAAGGCCTCCAACCCGGCCATTGAACACCCCTCGGAGATTTTCGGGGTTTCCAGGAAGAATGCCCGGGGCTGGGACATTACGGATCCCGTGACCATGGCCGAGCTCAATGCGGCCCGCGCGCCCTTTGCCGCGCCGCATGAATGGGAAGCCAGCTCCATCACGTCGGCAAAGGGAGATGGCGAAAGGCGCGAGGTGGTCAATCCGGCGCGGCTGTCGGAGACCGTTGGCAGGGTACGCGATGCCACGCGGGAGCAGGCGGGCGCGGCGGTGGATATTGCGCTCGGGGCACAGCCCGGCTGGGCGAAGACGCCTGTCGGAGAGCGCGCCGACATTTTGCGGCGAATTGCCGATCTCTACGAGGCGCACGCTGCGGAGTTTTTCGCGCTTGCCACGCGCGAGGCCGGGAAGTCGCTTGCAGACGGCATTGCCGAAGTGCGCGAAGCGGTCGACTTCCTGCGCTATTACGCCCGCGAGGCGCAGCATGTGGAGAGGGAAACGCAGGCACGCGGTGTCATCGTGTGCATTTCGCCGTGGAACTTTCCGCTCGCCATTTTCACCGGCCAGATCGCAGCCGCACTCGTGACCGGCAACGCCGTGATTGCCAAGCCGGCCGAGCAGACGTCGCTGATCGCCGCCCGCGCCGTGACGATGATGCATGAGGCGGGCGTGCCGGCCGATGTGCTGCAGCTTCTGATCGGCGATGGCCCGACGGTGGGCGGTCCGCTGACGGCCGACCCCCGGATCGCCGGCGTGTGTTTCACCGGTTCGACCGAAGTGGCACGGCTGATCGAGCGCCAGCTTGCCGACAATGCCGGCCCGGACGCGATGCTGATCGCGGAAACGGGCGGGCTTAACGCGATGATCGTCGATTCCACCGCACTGCCCGAGCAGGCCGTGCGCGACATCGTTGCCTCGGCCTTCCAGAGCGCCGGTCAGCGCTGCTCGGCCCTGCGCATGCTCTATGTGCAGAAAGATGTGGAGCATCGGGTGATCGAGATGCTCAAGGGCGCGATGCAGGCGCTCAGCATTGGCGATCCGTGGGAGGTTTCGACGGATGTCGGCCCGGTGATCGACAGTGAAGCACTCGACACGATCGGCGGCTATGCACAGCAGATGTCCGACAAGGGGCGCCGGATCGCGGCGCTCGATGTGCCCGATGGCGGGCGTTTCGTGGCGCCATCCGCCTTCAAAGTGTCGGGAATCAACGAGCTCGAGCGCGAAATCTTCGGGCCGATCCTGCATGTGGCGACATTCGAGGCGGATGACATAGACAGGGTCATTTCCGATGTAAACGCAAAGGGTTATGGCCTGACCTTCGGGCTTCACACGCGGATCGATGCCCGTGCGCAGCACGTGATCGACCGGGTGCATGCCGGCAATATCTATGTGAACCGAAATCAGATCGGTGCTGTCGTCGGCTCGCAGCCCTTCGGCGGCGAGGGGCTTTCGGGAACGGGTCCCAAGGCCGGTGGCCCGCACTATCTGCGCCGCTTCCGGCGCGGTGCGGAGATTGCGCAGGGCGCGCCGTCAGGTGCCGTGCTTGCAGCCGATGCGGTGAGCCGTCTCCTGCCGGCGATGGACGCAAAGTGGACAGGGCGTGCAGACAGGCTCCCGGTCCTGCGCAAGCTCCTGCGTGGCAGGGCACAGGAAGCGATGGCAGCCTCGGCGGCGCTGGATCAGGGGCCTCTCGATCTGCCGGGGCCGACGGGCGAGGCCAACACGCTGATGCTGACGCCGCGCGGTCGTGCGCTCTGTCTGGGCGCTGAGGAAGAGGTTCTTCTGGCGCAGGTCGTGCAGGCACTGTCGGCCGGAAACGCGGTGCTCGCAGTGCACCCGGAGGCGCGCCGCATTCTCAGGCCGCTGCTCGGGCAGGGGCTTCCGCTGGAGGCAGCCGATGGCACCGTGGCTCCGGAGACACTCGGCGCTCCCGGCATCGATCTGGTGGCCGCCTGTGGCGGGGAAGAATGGCTGCGGGACCTGCGCCGGGCACTTGCCGGGCGCGAGGGGGCGATTGTCCCGCTGATCGTCGAGCCGATCTATCCGGCCACCTTTGCCCATGAACGCGCCATCTGTGTCGACACGACGGCGGCCGGCGGCAATGCGAGCCTTTTGGCTTCGGTTTAGCTTGAAACCCTCCACCGCGCAGCCCGATGGCTGCGCGGACGGTCTGGCGCGATCAGCGGCGGAAGGCCAGCGGAACGGTAAAACCCCAGCTTGAACGTCCGGCTTCATCCGGAATTCGGGGGAAGGGCGCTGCACGGCGAACCGTCTCAAGGGCAGCCTGGTCGAGGATGCTCGAGCCGGAACTGCGGACAATGCGGATGCCGCTCACGGAACCGTTCCGCGCGACCGTGAAGCGTACGCGGACCTCGCCCTTGAGCCGCTGGCGTTTCGCCGCGCTCGGATAGCGCAGCGAGCGCCGCAGTTTCGAGACGACCTTTCCGGGATAGTTGGAGACGCGCGCATTGCCGCTTTGTGTGGCGCGCGCGACCTGCCGGCCCTTGGAGGCCTGACCGGCATTCTGCTTTCCGGAGGTGGTTCCGCGGCGCGCGTCCTGTGTGTCGCGGCCCTTTGAGCCGGCGTTGCGCTTTTTGGGCGGTGCCTTTTGGGCCCTCTGGACCTGCTTCTTCTCGACCTTTGGCTTGGGCGGCGGTGTGTAGGCGGGGCGGGGCGTTGGAACCGGCGCTTCCGAGAGCGCTGCCACAATCTGCACGTTCTCAACCGGCTCGACAGCCTCTGCTGTCTCTGCCTGCGTCACCTCGACAACGGGTTGCTCGGCCTCCACGATCGGGGCAGGGGCTTCGTCAACCATGGTTTCGACCGGTGCCTCGGGCTGCACCTCGCTTGCCGTTTCGGGCTGAACCGGCTCTGTCTCCGGCTGCGATTCCGGCACGACTTCCTCGGTTGCTTCACCGGCGGCGACCATATCGGCAAAGGCGTTGCCGGCGATAGCGATTTCCGTAGAGCCGCCACCGGCGATCTCGACGTCTGTCGGGCGGCTCATCACATAGACTGCCGCCCCCGCGTGAAGGCTTAACGATACGGCCAGCGCTACGGCCCATTTCCATGCCCGCATTTTCATTCTGCCGTACGTTCCGTGATGATGCTGATCCTGCTGGCACCGGCTGCCTTGAGGGCGCCAACGATGTCGACGAGTTTGGCGGCCGGCAGGTCGCGGTCCGCTGCCACCTTGATCTCGAGTTGTCTTGCAGCCTCTTCACCAAGGGTTTGTGCGCGCGCGAGCATGAAACCCTGCGCATCTGTGGCTGAACCGCGCAGGCGCATCTCACCCTCTTCGGTGACGAACAGCGCATTCGGCGGCTCCGACGGATTGGCCTCGACGGTCGAGATCAGGCTGACATCATTGTCGAGCGGCGGAGCCAGCGTGCCGGCAACGAGGAAAAAGATCAGCATCAGGAAGACGATGTTGATCAGTGCGATCGTGCTTTCCCGCTGGCGGGGCTGCTTGGGACGGGCAAGGCGGAGCATGGGGATTACCTCGCGACGGAAAGGTTGAGTTCGGTGTTGCGACGAATGTTCTCCACCGCCTCGACCAGTTCTTGGGATGTAAGCTCGCCGCGCACCAGGAGAACGGCGGTTTCCGCGCCGGCTTCCTTCAGGCGTGCGAGTTCGACGATGGCTGCCTCTTCGGCGAGCGTCTGGCCATTGACGCGCCAGCCTGCCGGATCATCGACGCGGATCAGCACGTCCGGCGGCTTGCCGCCGGCAGAGGCTGACGCCGGTCCGCCGGAAATCTCGACCCTTGCGAAGCGGCTGAAGGTCGAGGTCAGCATGAAGAAGAGCAGCAGGAGGAAGATCACATCGATCAGCGATGTGAGCGACAGGGGCCTTCTCTTCCTGACCGCAGCCGCGTCAATGCGCATAGCTCTCACCTGTCACCAGCCGCGGCGCGGCGGGATCTGCCGACGTCGCCTGTTCTTCCGCTTTTTCGATTGACGCGTGGGACAGGACGGTTGCGGTCATCGTTTCGATGGCGACGCGCTCGTTTTCGATGCGTGTTTCGAACCATGTGAGAAGGAGCGAAACGGGCATGGCAACGGCAAGGCCGCAGGCCGTGGTCAAAAGCGCCACCCAGATGCCACCGGCGAGCAGTGACGGATCCACCGAATTCCCGGCTTCCTGCAGCTTCTGGAAGGCTTCGATCATACCAAGAACCGTGCCGAACAGACCGAGCAGAGGGGCAACCTGGGCGATGGCGTCGAGCGCGCGAAACCCGCGTTGCAGATCGTGCAGGCGGCCAAGCGCCAGGCGGCTGACCTCGTCTTCCACGGCACCCTTGTCGGCTTTTGCAGCGGCAAGCCGCATGGTGGTTGCGAGCGTTTCCTCCAGCGGTGAACGCGCATTGGCAAGCATCGAGCGTGCTTCGCCCTGATTGTGGTGGAACCAGGCATGGAGCGCGCGGTTGGAACGCCCGTGCCGGCCGACCCGCTCGCGCTGAAACTGCATGAATTTCAGAAGGATGAGCGCCAGAGCGAAGACCGACAGAACAAGCAGGATCGCAACGACGGGGCCGCCGAGCCTGAGAAAGGAGCCTATGGAAGAGATGACGCCGTCGAACATTGGGGCATTCCTGTGGGGTTTGTTTTGTGAACGTTATTTGCCAAAGGTGACCGTGCTGCGGCTGGTTGCCTCCAGCCGGGCAATACAGTCGCCGGGCTCGAGCCCATCGCCTTCGCAGGCCGAAGCGTCGTTGATCAGGACACGCCCGATCGCATCGCAATCGGCATCGGCGAGGTCGAACCGCCGCACCTTGGTCTTCTCGTTGGGCAGTTCCTGGAAGTCGAGGACCAGTAGCCGGTCAACGAGGCCTTCCTTGTTGAACAGGGCAATCTCGTAGGCTGCCCTGGCGATATCCCTGCCCATCGCATTCTCGACCACGAATGCGATGCGGCAGCCCTTTTCGCTTTTCTGCAGAGCGTTGAGCTCCAGCCTGATCGCGCCGGTGGCGGGCTCCTGCGCGGCCCCTGGCAGGGTTGCTGCCAGGGTGCCGGCCACCGCCAGCGCGATACGGCCAGCGGTGGACAGAAGAGAAGACGGAAGTAATCGAGACGGCATTTTATCCTCCAAAACGGACGGTTGCGCCGAGCTTCACGGTCAGGCCGGGTTGTGCATGCATACCATCGGAGACGTCAACGATCGGCAGCACGTAACGCTTATCGAAAAGGTTGTCGACGCGGAAATCAAACCGGAGATTCTCATTGGGCTGATAGTTCGCATAGAGATTCACCAGCGTATAATCCTCGGCGAAGGTCGTGCCGCTGGGGGCATTGTTGAACTGCACCTCGCCACCGAGTGTCAGGCGGCGTTCGAGAAAACGCATGCCGCCATCGAGCGTGACGCTGGCTGAGGGAATGGTCGTGAGGTCCGAACGCACGCCATCCCTGTCCGTCTGATGACCGTCGATGACGGAGATGCCGAGACCGGCGAAATAGCGCCCGGCATCGTAGCGGCTTTCGAGTTCGAAGCCTTGGATTTCTGCCGCATAGACGTTCTGGTACTGCGCGCACATGGTGTGGCCGAGGCTGGCGCATTCGCTGCCTGGAATTGCCGGGAAAGTGGGGATGGTGATGTAGTCGTCGATGTCGTTGTGGAAATAGGCTGCCTTGAGCCGCAGCGTATCTTCTGCATTGAAGATTCCGTCGGCCTTGTAGTTTATGCCCGCCTCCCACGTCTTGCCGGTCTCCGGCCTGAGGTCGGGATTTGGCAGGAACGCAAAGCTGAAGCCGGGGAAGGAATGGCCGCCGGTGATGTAGGCCTCCGACGTGTTGGGTGCACGGTACCCTTCTGCATAGGAGCCGTAAAACTGCAGACCGGAAAGCACGCCCTCCCTGAAGGGGGAAACGCCAACGCTGAGGCGGGGGGAGAACCGGTCGCCTGAATTCTTGTCGGAGGCCTCCAGCTCGTAGGAATCGTAGCGCAGCCCGGCGACGACTTCGAGCCAGTCATAAGTGAGCTTGTCCTGAACATAGGCGCCCCAGACCCTGCGGGTGCCGGTCGGGTTGTATGTGTCGGAGCCGCCTGACGCCGCATTCGAGGTGAAATCGTCATAGACCCAGTCGCCGCCCACTGTCAGTTCATGGGCAATCATCCCGGTATCGAAATAGGATGTGTTCCAGATATCGAAGCTGGTTGTTCTGAGGTCATAGCCCGATGTGCCGGGGCGTCGGCCCGTATCGGTCTGGGTTAGATCGATGCTGTTGACCGCACCCTTGATGTTGAGATTCAGCCACTTCTCCTCGGCGTCGGAGATCTTGAACTCGCCCGTGAACGTGTCGCTGTCGAGCCGGTAGTCCCGGGTTGCCGTCGAAGACCAGTCGTCGCGGGATCCGGTCCAGCCGAGCGTCAGCTCACTGTTCTCGGTCGGTCTGATGGTTCCCTTGACATGGCCGCTCAGCACGTCGAAGCCGGAGTTGTCGACGCGTGAACCATCGCCATCCTTGTAGTCGCCATAGTCGCGCCAGACGATGTTGCCGAGAATGGAGGCAGCTTCGTTGAAGCGATAGGCGCCGATCGCGCTGGTGGTCCAGCCGGAACCGTTCGATTCATAACGCCCCGTGAGCGACAGCGCGTAATTCTCGTCGTCACGCAGGAAATCATCGGGCTTCTTGGTCTCGAAATAGACGACGCCGCCAATCGCGCCTGAGCCAAACGTGTTCGCGCTGGGGCCACGGATGACGTCCACCTGCTGAACGAGCTGCGGGTCGAGCCAGAACATGCGGGACACTTCATGGCCCGCCTTGTGGAAATTCTGGCGGGCGCCGTCCACGATGACGGAAACGCGTCCGGCGTCCTGAAGACCGCGAATGTTGATGTTGCTGACCGCCGGCCGCCCGTCCGAGTAGACTTTGATTCCAGGAACGCCGAAAAAGATGTCGTTGGCGTTTGTCGCCATACGGCGTTCAAGTTCCTCGCCGCTGATCTGGCTCACGGACGCCAGTGATTCGAGTGCGCTTTCGTCTGTCCTGCTCACCACCGTTATGCGGTCGAGAAGGGTGACCCTGCCTGACGCTTCCGACAAAAGTACGGGCGCTTCCTGCGCCATGGCATTCATCGACAGGACCAGCGTCGCCATTGATGTTCCGCACAGCAAACCAAGGTTCGTGTGTCGCATGTAACTCGGCATATTCGAGATTCTCCAGCAATCAAACACAGCAATTTGCCGGCTGGCGCTGGCTTGCCGACGATTATCCGGCTAGGAAATTTATCTTGATTATTTCACTCCGGTATTGCGGTGGCTATAAAATATGATAAGAAAAGTCAAGAAAGCGAATGGCAGAAAACATGCTGTCGATGTGAGCCCAAGCCAGTGACCTGAAAATGGAGGTTCTTTCCAATGAAGACCTATTTGTCGATCGACCCGCGCGGACAGGCAGACATACAGCATCTGGCCGTCAGGCAAGGCGGCGTTACGCCTGACCGGACGATTTCCAGCACGGACCTTTTCGGCGGGCGACGCGAAATCGGAATTGAGCATCACGGTGCTTATTACCGGTTGAAGATTACCCGTCAGGGAAAGCTGATTCTTAACAAGTAGGTTTTGTGGAATGAATGTTCAGACAGTATGCGCGCCCGAGGCGATCAGGCGCGCCCGTGACGAAAATCCCGAGATGCGCGAGCGGGACCTGGCGATGACGCTGGGCATTTCGGAGGCCGAACTGGTGGCCGCGCATGTAGGCCATGGCGTGACCCGTATCGAGCCGCGCATGTCCGATCTTCTCCCGGCCCTCGAAGCTGTAGGGGAGGTGATGGCCCTGACGCGCAACGAAAGCGCCGTCCATGAAAAGGTCGGCGTTTACGAGAAGATCACCGTCGGCGCACAACATGCGCTGGTTCTGGGCAGCAACATCGACCTGCGCATATTTCCCTCCCGCTGGGCCTTCGGCTTTGCGGTGGAAAAGCGCGACGGTGACGATGTGCGGCGCAGCCTGCAGTTCTTCGACAAGGCGGGCGATGCCGTGCACAAGGTGCATCTGAGGCCAAAGTCGAACCTCTACGCCTATCAGAAACTCGTCGAGGATCTGCTTTATCCGGACCAGCAGGCTCCGCTTGAGGTTCAGGCAGAGAAAATCATTGAGGAAATTGTCTCCGACGACCTGCCGGCTGCCGACGTGCTGCGCGAGCGGTGGAGCACGATGACGGATGTGCATCAGCTCTTCAACATCCTGCGCAAGCTGAAACTGACGCGCCATCAGGCCGTCCACCTGATCGGTGAGGACTACGCCTGGCGGCTGGAGGACGAAGCCCTGACACAGATGCTGCATCAGGCGGTGCGCGAGACGGTGCCGATCATGTGTTTCGTCGGCAGCAGCGGATGTATCCAGATCCATACGGGCGCGATCGAAACAGTGAAACCGATGGGACCATGGATCAACATTCTCGATCCCGGTTTCAATCTTCATCTGCGAACAGACCACGTGAAGGAACTCTGGGCCGTTCGCAAACCGACCAGAGATGGCCATGTTACCTCCATGGAGGCTTATGGCGCCGACGGACAGCTGATCGCCCAGTTCTTCGGGGAACGCCTCGAAGGACATGCCGAGCGAAGCGACTGGCGTTCCATGGTCGAAGGCTTGCCACGGCGCGAATGCCGGCAGGTGGCCTGACTGACCTTCCTGGACGGGGAGTCTCGCTCCCTGTCCTCGTCTGGTGAAATCAATTGATTGGACTGTCCCGTGCACTACGGAAATCGGGCCGGGAACCAGGGAGACTGGCGGACCATGCGTGAAGCGTTTTCTTCAGTGACGCGAAGAGGGTCGGGGCGGCTTGTGGTGAGTGCGCTCATAGCTCTCGGTGCAGCATTCACTCCCGCCGTTGCGGACGAGGCCATTCAGCCGTTCTCCGACGCCTCGAAGCTGGTGACGATCGGCGGTGCCATTACCGAGATCGTCTACAGCCTCGGCGAGGAAGAGCGGCTTGTCGCGCGCGACACGACGAGCACTTATCCTCCAGAGGCGGAAGAACTGCCCGATATCGGCTATATGCGCGCGCTTTCCCCTGAAGGCGTGCTCTCCGTCGAGCCGAGTGCCATACTGGCCATGGAAGGAAGCGGGCCGGTGGAAACGATGGACGTGCTTGAGACGTCTGGCGTCCCCCTCGTAAAAGTTCCGGAAGGCTATGACCGCGAGGCAATCCTGCGCAAGATTCGCGTGGTTGGCAGCGCTCTGGGCGTTGAAGATAAAGCCGAGATGCTCGCACGACGTGTAGAGGCTGATCTCGATGCCGCCGAAGCAGAAGCGCAGAAGCAGGCTGACGGGAAGCGCGTGCTTTTCGTGCTCAGCATGCGGGGCGGACGGATCATGGCCGCGGGCAGGAACACGACCGCAGACGGCATCATCCGCATGGCCGGCGGGGTCAACGCCATGGACACGATGTCCGGCTTCAAACAGGTGACCGACGAGGCCGTGATTTCGGCGGCTCCGGAGGTGGTCCTCATGATGGAGCGCGAGGGGCACGGAGGGTGGCCGGATGTTCTGAAACACCCCGCTTTCGCCAGCACTCCGGCCGGAAAGAACGGAACCCTGATACGGATGGACGGTTCCTATCTTCTGGGCTTCGGCCCACGGACCGCAGGCGCGGTGCGCGATCTGGCCAGGGCTCTGAACGGTTCGGAAACGGTGACCGAATAGCATGGCGTTACGTGACAATGCCGCACTGGCGCTGCGATGGCGCTGGCATGTTGATACGGGTGGTGACCGTTCGGCGCGGGCACGGCTGGTCATTCTGGCCCTGATCCTTCTTTACGCGCTTCTTTTTCTGTTCAGTCTTGGCTCGGGTGCATCCGATACGTCATTCTGGGCGGTGCTTTCGGGGTGGCTGGGCGGCGGGGCGGATGCCCTCTCGCTGCGCGACCGTGTGGTCATTGGCGACATCCGCCTGCCGCGCGTCGTGCTTGGAAGCCTGATCGGCGCATCGCTGGCGGTTTCCGGCGCTGTCATGCAGGGGCTGTTTCGCAATCCACTGGCCGATCCGGGCATTGTCGGTGTGGGCTCCGGCGCGGGGCTCGGCGCCATCACGGTGATTGTGCTCGGCAACACGATGCTTGCTCCGGTGATCGGCATGTTCGGCATTTATGCTCTGCCGCTGGCCGCTTTCTGCGGCGGGCTCGTGTCGACCCTGCTCCTCTACCGGGTGGCAACACGGCGCGGGCAGACATCGATCGCCACCATGCTTCTTGCCGGCATAGCGCTTGGCGCGCTGGCAGGCGCATTGTCGGGCATGCTCGTCTACGTCGCGGACGATCAGGAACTGCGGGACCTGACCTTCTGGGGGCTTGGTTCTCTGGCAGGGGCCACCTGGGCGAAAATCTGGGCTGCCGGACCGATCATCCTTGCAGCCCTTGCTGCAGCACCCTTTCTGGCGCGCGGGCTCGACGCGATGGTTTTGGGCGAGGCGACCGCCAACCATCTTGGCGTGCGGGTTCAGCGGGTAAAAAACTCCGCCATTCTGGCCGTCGCGGCGGCGACTGGCGCTTCGGTTGCCGTGGCCGGCGGCATCGGTTTTGTCGGCATCGTTGTGCCGCATCTTCTGCGTCTGACCATCGGCCCCGAACATCGCTACCTGCTGCCGGCTTCGGCGCTTCTGGGGGCGAGCCTGCTTCTGGTGGCCGATGCGATCAGCCGTGTTGTCGTGGCACCAGCGGAACTGCCGATCGGAATCGTCACGGCGACGCTCGGTGCGCCGTTCTTCCTGTGGATATTGCTGCGCCAGAGGGGGATTCTGGATCTGTGATGGCGATCGATGTCGATGATCTTTCGGTGCGGGTCGGGCGCAGGCTCATTCTCCGCAATGTGACGCTGTCTGTGAAGCCGGGCACTGTGACGGCCATTGTCGGGCCGAACGGATCGGGCAAGACCACCTTTCTGAAGGCGGTATCCGGCGACCTGTCATATGATGGCGATGTGCGGATCAATGGCGAAGCGCTCCGGCACATGCAGCCATGGCAGGCTGCCGCGCATCGGGCCGTTCTGCCGCAGGCAAGTTCGCTCTCCTTCCCCTATACGGTGCGCGAGGTGGTCAAGCTGGGGCTTCTGGGCGGGCGGTCGGGCGCGGGCCCGGCCGAGCAGGCGACGCTTCCCGAAATGGCGCTAGAGCGCGTTGATCTCGCAGGATTTGCCGGGCGTTTTTACCAGGAGCTCTCGGGCGGCGAACAGCAGCGCGTCCAGCTCGCCCGTGTGCTCTGCCAGGTCTGGAAACCGGTGCTCGACGGCAGGCCGCGCTATCTTCTTCTCGACGAGCCGGTTTCAAGCCTCGACATCAAGCATCAGCTCATCATCATGGACATTGCCGCCGGGTTTGCTTCTGCCGGCGGCGGTGTGCTGGCGGTTCTGCACGATCTCAACCTCACCGCACGCTTTGCCGATCAGGTGGCCATGATGCATCGCGGGACGTTGGTCGCAGCGGGAACGCCTGCCGATGTGTTCAACGACCGGCTTGTGTCCGACGTGTTCGAGTGCCGGATTCAGGTGGGCGTTCCGCCAGGTGGGGATATTCCCTATGTGCTGCCACAGTCAGCACAGCTTTAGTCAACACGCATGTCCGCAGGAGGGGGACCGCCTGCGTGCGGTCCTTCCTGAGCCTAGCGTGCCGCTACACGCTCGGGTAACTCGTCAAGACCGAGCCGTAATCGCATGTCCGGCTTGCCGACGGCGAGATCGCTGATCGTATAGCCGGCCAGCACTTCGAAGAAGGCGTTCAACGCCTTGCGCAGCGCTTCATTGAGGCCGCAGCTTTCGACCAGCGGGCACTCGGCGTCGTCATTTTCAAAGCACTCCGCCATGGCGAAATTGTCCTCGGTGACGCGCACGACATCGAACAGGGTGATGTCGCCGGCCGGTTTAGCCAGGCGAACACCGCCATGACGTCCACGCACGGTCTCGACAAAGCCGTGCTCGACAAGCGGCTGCAGAATCTTGAACAGGAACAGGTCGGACAGGGAGTATGCCTCAGCGATGTCCGAGATGCGGCTGAGCCGGCCCTCATTGGCGGCGCAATACATCAGAATCCGGATTGCATAATTGGTTTGTCGCGTTAGGCGCATAACAGTCCTTTCACATATCGTTCCCGCAATATGGCTTATTGTTTAGAATAATTCCAGAGTGAGTCGGCTTAAATCTGATAAATCTAATCAACTTTATGCAGGCAATCGCTGAGTTGCGCAATTTCACGCATGCGCGCTTTGCCTTGTTATTCGTGCTGCAATGCACAATATTCGCGCGACAAATGTGGGAACCGGCCAGCGGGGAAAGCGCAGCCATGCTCGCTTTGACGGCTCAGACCGGATTTTGCAGACGAATTCATTTCAGAAAGGCATAGACGATGAACGCGCATGTTCTGGAAAATGAGATCGGCGGCGGCACGACCGTTTCCGACTGGGTGGTTGTCGACCAGTCGATGATCGACCGTTTCGCCGATTGCACCAATGACCACCAGTGGATCCATGTGGACCGCGAGCGCACGGAGCGCGAAAGCCCGTTCGGCAAGCCGGTGGCGCACGGTTTCCTCACGCTGTCGCTCTTATCGAGCCTGTCTTACGACTGTGGCGCGTGGCCGGTGCATCTGGGCACGATCATCAATTACGGCCTCGACAGGCTGCGATTTCTGGCGCCGGTGAAGGCCGGCAGCCGTGTGCGCCTGCGCACGACGCTGAAAGGTGTCGAGGAAAAGGCGCCCGGCCGGCTTCTCGTGCGTCATCACGGCGAGGTGGAGATCGAGGGCGAGGACACGCCCGCGCTCGCAGCCGAAACCATCATCATGCTGATTCTGGAGGAAAAGGCCGCCTGAGCGGCCTTCCGGTTGAATTATTCCGCGTCGGGCTGGTTCATCGGCGCGGCCTTCCGGAACGCTTCCTGCTCCATACAGGCGTCGTTGATGCGCTGGATGACGGGATAGGGCGTCATGTCGACGTTGAAGCGCTTGTTGTTCGCCACCTGCGCAACGAGGCAGATATCGGCCATGCCGGGCGTATCGCCATGGCAGAAAACGCCGGTCTGCGGGCTCTCGGCGAGCATCTTTTCAAGCGGTTCGAACGTGGCGTTCACCCAGTGGCGGAACCATGCGCCGACTTCGGCATCGTCTGCGCCGTAACGCTCTTTGAGCGCGTTCAGAATGCGCAGATTGTTCACCGGATGGATTTCACAGGCGATCATCTGGGAGAGCATGCGAACCCGCGCCCGGCCATGCGCATCCGCGGGCAGGAGTGGGGGCTCGGGCACCGCCTCGTCCAGAAACTCCATGATCGCCATGGACTGCGCGATCATCGTGCCGTCGCTCCACACCAGCGCCGGCACGAGGCCCTGCGGATTGACCGACAGATAGGCCTCGCCGCGATGCTCGCCATGCCGCAGATGATGCGCGGCATAGCGATAGTCGATGCCCTTCATGGCGAGCGCGATGCGCACCCGGTAGGAGGTCGAGGAGCGGAAGTAATTGTGCAGGACGATGTCGCCCATCTCACGCCTCGCCAATGGTGATGGCGATCTCGCCGATGCCGTCGACGCCGCCTTCCACCTGATCGCCCGGCTGGAGCGCGCCGACGCCGGCAGGCGTTCCTGTGTAGATCAGATCGCCGGCCTTCAACTCCATGGCCTGGCTGCACAGGGCGATCACATCGGCCACCGGCCAGATCAGCTCGTCCAGATCGCCTTCCTGGCGGATTTCGCCATTGACGGCGAGCCAGACGCGGCCCTGCGACGGGTGACCGGTCTCGGCTACGGGAACGATAGGGCCGCAGGGCGACGAGCGGTCGAACGCCTTGCCCCAGTCCCAAGGGCGGCCCTTCTTCTTCGCTTCTCCCTGAAGATCGCGCCGCGTGAGGTCGAGCCCGACCGCATAGCCGTAGACGTGGTCGAGCGCATCGGCCGGATCGATGTCGTTTCCGCCCTTGCCGATGGCGACGACCATTTCGATCTCGTGGTGCAGGTCTTTGGTCAGGCTGGGATAGGGGATCACCGTGTCGGTATCGACCACGGCGTCAGCGGGTTTGCTGAAGAAGAATGGCGGCTCGCGATCCGAATCATGGCCCATTTCGCGGGCGTGGGCGGCATAGTTGCGCCCGACGCAGAAGATGCGCCGCACGGGAAAGCGCGCTTCTTCGCCGGCAACGGCAACAGAGGGCTGGCGGGCGGGCGGAAAAACGAAATCGGCCATGAAATTCTCCCAGATGACTGCGGAGAAGAGATGGCCGAATTGACGCTCCGGGGCAAGGCCCCGAAGCGCCGGAGTCTGGAGATCAGCTTTTGAAGACGGTGTTTACGGCCTTGGCTGTCGCATCGACGATGCGGTCGGCTTCTTCGCGTGTCAGGCAGAGCGGGGGCGCAAAGCCCAGAATGTCGCCCTGCGGCATGGCACGGCCGATGACGCCCTGTTCGAGAAGGGCTGCGGCCATCTGCGGGCCGATCTTCTCGGATGCGTCGAAGAACTGGCGGTTCTCACGCTCCTTCACGAACTCGACTGCACACAGCATGCCTTCGCCGCGCACTTCACCGACTTGGGCATGTGCGCCGATGGCGTCACGCATCGCGTTGACGAAGTAAGCGCCCGTCTCGCCGGCATTCTTGACGAGGCCGAGCTTGTCGACCAGTTCGAGATTGGCGATGCCGGCTGCCGCACCGATCGGGTGGGCCGAATAGGTCCAGCCATGGCCGATGGGGCCGTTTTCGTCCGTGCCGCGCTCGAGCACTTCCCACATCTTCTTGCCGACGATGGAGCCGGAAAGCGGCGCATAGGCGGAGGTGAGGCCCTTGGCGATGGTGATGAGGTCGGGTTCCATGTCGTAATGGATGGAGCCGAACATGGAGCCGAGGCGTCCAAAGCCGGTCACCACCTCGTCGGCGACGAGCAGGATGTCGTGCTTGCGCAGCACTTTCTGGATCGCGGCCCAGTATCCGGCCGGCGGCGGCACGATACCGCCCGTGCCTAGCACAGGCTCGCCGATGAAGGCGGCGATGGTGTCCGCGCCCTCGCGCTCGATCAGCGCTTCGAGCTCGGCCACGCAATGGGCGGTGAACTGCTCCTCGCTCATGGCGAGGTCCGGGCGGCGGTAGTAATAGGGCGCTTCGGTGTGAACCACCTGGGCCAGCGGCAGGTCGAACTTCTTGTGGAACAGCTCAAGGCCGGTCAGCGAGCCGGTCATCAGGCCGGAGCCGTGATAGCCGCGCCAGCGCGAGATGATCTTCTTCTTCTCGGGGCGGCCGAGAATGTTGTTGTAGTACCAGATCAGCTTGACGTTGGTTTCGTTGGCGTCGGAACCGCCGAGGCCGAAATAGACCTTGGACATGTTCTCCGGCGCGCGGTCGACAATCATCTTGGCGAGCGTGATGGAGGCTTCCGTGCCGTGGCCCACATAGGCGTGGTAATAGGCAAGCTCCTTTGCCTGTTCGGCAATGGCGTCGGCGATCTCGGTGCGGCCATAGCCTACATTGACGCAATAGAGGCCGGCAAAGGCATCGAGCAGCTTCTTGCCGTCGCGGTCCTCAATGTAGACACCATTGCCGCCGGTCACGATGCGGTTTGCGCTTTCGCCGCGCGCATGCTGGGCCAGATGGGTCGAGGGGTGGAAGAAGGCCTCGCGGTCCCACTGGTCGAGTTGGTCGTTCTTCAACAGCATGTCACTCTCCTGTTCGTCTCAAACTGTGTCATTCAGCGCTGCTCAACCGACGTTGCGGCAGACATATTTGATGTTGGTGAAGGCTTCCAGCCCATGGCGGGAGCCCTCGCGCTCGAGGCCGGCCTGCTTGACCCCGCCAAAGGGGATGGGCGCGCCGGTGATCTTGGTGCGGTTGACTGCGACCATGCCGAATTCGAGACCGCGCGACAGGCGGGCAATGCGGCTCGGGTCCTGCGAGTGCAGATAGGCGGCGAGGCCCGTCTCGGTGTCGTTTGCCTTTTCCAGCACATCCGCCTCGTCATCGAAAGGGGTGAAGGCGGCAATCGGGCCAAACGTTTCCTCACGGAAGATGAGTGCCGTTTCGGGCACGTCGGCCAGAACCGTAGGTTCGAAGAAGGTGGGGCCGTGCCGCGAGACGTTTCCGCCCGTTACCAGACGTGCGCCTTTTGCGAGCGCATCTTCAACCTGTTCGGTCTGCTTGGCGACCGCACGCTCATGGATGAGTGGGCCGATATCGGGGTCGCTGAGGCCATTGCCGACCGTCAGTTCCTCGACCCTGCGGGCGAATGCGGCGACGAAGGCGTCATAGATGGGGCGCTCGATATAGAAGCGGTTGGCGGCAAGGCAGTCCTGCCCCGAGGTGGCGAACTTTGCCGAAATGGCGCTCTCGACCGCGTGGTCGAGGTCGCAATCGGCAAAGGCGATAAAAGGCGCATGGCCGCCAAGCTCCATCACCAGACGCTTCACGGTCGGTGCCGACTGCGCGTAAAGCAGGCGGCCGATCTCGGTGGAGCCGGTGAAGGAGACGGCGCGCACACGGTTTGAGGCCGTCATCGCGCCCACCACTTCGGCGGCCTTGCCGGTGAGCACGTTGAAGACGCCGGCAGGCACGCCGGCGCGCTCGGCCAGCTCGGCAAGGGCGAGTGCGGAGAACGGCGTCTCGGAAGAGGGGTGTGCGACCACGGTGCAGCCGGCGGCAAGCGCTGCCGCCGCCTTGCGGGTGAGCATTGCAGAGGGGAAGTTCCACGGCGTGACAAGGGCTGCGACACCCACCGGCTCGCGCGAAACCTGCATGTCGGCGCCCGGCAGGTGCGAAGCGACGCTCTCGACCGAAACCCGTTTGGCTTCCTCGGCATAGAAGGAGACGAAGGAGGCGGCGTAATCGATCTCGCCACGGGCTTCCGAGAGCGGCTTGCCCTGTTCGAGAACCATGAGATGGGCGAGGTCCTCCTTGGCGGCGACGATCAGATCGTGCCAGCGCATGAGGATCTGCGCGCGCTCCTGCGGCAGAAGGGCCGCCCAGCCGGGAAACGCCGCATGAGCCGCTTCGATGGTTTCATCGACCTGTTCGGCGGTGAGTGCCGGGACGCAGCCGAGCCGCGCGCCATCGGCCGGGTTGAAGACATCCACGACCGGGTCGCCGGGGGCGGCGATCCAGTGGCCGTTCGCATAGGCGTATTCGCGGAAAAGACGCGGATCGGCGAGATCGGAAAGGGCGGTTTTCTGAAGGGCGGCAAATGCGGACATCGGCTCACTCCCAAGCGGATTTCCAGTGTTCGGTTCGACTGGAATCATGCCGCCTGAGGCGCCAAATTTTCTGACGATCTTGGCAGGGCGCGCCAAAGTTTCTTCTGAACTTCGCGGCCCGCGCCCACTATTCCTTCTGCGCTGTCTCGTCGGTGTTCACCAGAACGCCGAGTGGGAATGGGCCCGGCTGTTTCACGGGCTTGGTGACGATGTAGGTGAAATAGCGCGCAAGACCCACATTCATCTCAAGAAGCCGGTCGACCAGCCGCTGATAGGTGTCGATGTCGCGGGCGATGATCTGCAGGATATAGTCGAAACCGCCGCCGACGGCCCAGCAGCCCGTGATTTCATCGATCTCCTGAACGCTGCGCTCGAATCGCTGGAAATCCTCGGCGCGGTGGCCGGCGAGCTCGGCGGCCATGAAAACTGCAATGTGGGGCGTGAGCTTCGCTAGCGCCACTTCAGCGCGGTAGCCGGTGATGATGCCCGCCTTTTCAAGGCGCTTCAGCCGCTCCCAGCAGGGGGCGGGCGTGAGGTTCACGCGTTCGGCCAGCGCCGCCTTGGAGATGCGGCCTTCCCTTTGAAGGATACCGAGAATCTTGAGATCGCGATCGTCGAGCTTGAGCATGGTCAGCTCTGGATCGTCGTCCCGGCCCCCGCTGTCAAGGCCCGGGCGCGCGCAAAACTGGCGATGGCCGTGTCCTGCGCGCCCGTTCCGGTGAGGTCGCAGATGGTGATCTGGTCATCGCTGGTGCGACCGGTTCTGGCTCCGGAAACGATGTCTCCGAGTTCCGCCGGCGTGCCGCCATTCCAAGCGTCGGCGCGAATCGCGGCCGCCAGTTCACCGAGTTTTTCGCACTGGCTCACCCGGTCGGACACATAGAGATCGGCGCGGGCAAGAGCCGTCGGCTCGATCTCGTTCTTGCCTTCCTGGTCGGAGCCCATGGCGGTGATGTGCAGGCCCGGATGCAGCCAGTCGGCCATCAGAACGGGATCGCGCGCGGGCGTGGTGGTGACCACAAGCTGGCTTTCGGCGACGAGGCGGGCCGGGTCCGTCTCGGCATTTGCGTCGATGCCAAGGGCTTTGGCCAGATCGGCGGCGCAGGCTTTTGCCTTTGCCGCATCGCGGCCCCAGACGAGAAGGCGGGAGAATGGGCGCACCTGATGGGCGGCGATCATTTGCAGACGGGCCTGCACGCCGGTTCCCATGACGCCGGCAGTCTCGACATTCGACGGAGCCAGATGGCGGGCGGCGGCGGCTCCAGCGGCGGCGGTGCGCACATCGGTGAGAAAGCCATTGTCGAGCAGAAGCGCTTCCACGAGCCCGGTTTTCGCCGAAAACAGGATCATCAGGCCGTTGAGGCTCGGCAGGCCGATTTTCGGATTGTCGAAGAAACCGGGGCTGACCTTGATGGCGAACCCGTCGAAACCGGGAATATAGGCGGTTTTCACATCCACCTCGCCATGAACCTGCGGAATGTCCATGGAGAGGATGGGTGGCATGATGACGTCGCCCGAGGCGAGCGCGCGGAAGGCTTCTTCCACCACGTCGATGGCTTCGAGGTCGAGCCGAACGGCCTTGCGCAGATCGGCTTCGGTCAGGACAAGAATATCATGCGGCATGGGGTGCTCCCTTGATGATCGTGTCGCCGAGCGCGACATCGCGGCCACAGACAATGTCGGTGAAGACCTGCATGTCGATATTGCGTCCGGTGATGAGCGTGGCGGTCGGGCCGATTCTTCCGGAAATCTTGCCGGCCATGAGGGCGGCAGCACCGACGGCGCTCGCCCCTTCGCACACCAGACGGTCTTCGAAATAGTGGGCCTGCATGGCGCGATAAATCTCTTCCTCGGTGACAAGCACGACATCGTCGAGATGGTCGCGGCAGAGCGCGAAGGAATGGCGGTTTTCGAGCCCGATCCCGCCGCCGAGCGAATCTGCAAGGCTCGCCACTTCGGTGACGGCGACCGGTTCGCCGGCGGCAAGCGAGGCGTGCATGGCCGCACCCCGCTCCATGGTGATGCCGATGACACGGATCGAGGGCTTTATCGTCTTCAGCGCGAAGGCGATGCCGCCGGCGAGCCCGCCGCCCGACAGCGGTATGAGCACGGTTTGAAGATCCGGGCGCTGCTCCAGAAGCTCAAGTCCGATCGTGCCCTGACCGGCGATGACCGCGAGGTCATCAAAAGGGGAGATTTCGCAAAAACCTTCTTCATCGGCGAGGCGGCGGCTTTCGACCTGTGCCTCGTCCTGGCTGGCACCGATGATGCGGGCCTCGGCACCAAGCGCCCTGATGCCGGCGATTTTCGCCTCCGGCACCAGCTTCGACATGCAGATTACGGCGCGCAGGCCACGCGCGCGCGCTGCATGGGCGACCGCGCGGCCATGATTGCCGGTCGAGCAGCAGGTGACGCCGGTGGCGTCGTCGGGCAGGCTGAGGACCGCATTGGCGGCACCGCGCAGCTTGAAGGCGCCGCTTGCCTGTCCAATCTCGAGCTTGAGGAGGACGTCATCTCCCGTAAGACGGCTGAGAAAGGGCGACGGCGGGAGAGGCGTGTTGAGCGATGCAATGTCCCTGATCCGCCGGCGGGCAGCCAGAATATCTGCCAGCGCGAGCGTGGCCCTGTGGCTCATGAAACTCTCCCGGATTGTCTGCGAGGCAGCGTGATGATCTTGATTTGTACACAACATCTTTAGCTCGGGAATAGAAGTAGCGACATTCGATGTCGTTTTCCTGCGATTCCAGCTATTCAAAATGTGATGATGGATTAGTTGTACACAAGGTTGCGAATGCCTTTCCGTTGTACGGTTTGGCCGGGTGCAGAGGCGTCCGGCTTACGCTTTTTGGAGGAACCATGCCAGCAGCCGAAATGCCCTTCAGCGCGCAGGAATATGCCGCACGCCTGGAAAAGACCCGCAACGCCATGGAGGCGAAGGGTATCGACGTTCTGTTCGTAGAGGACCCCTCCAACATGGCCTGGCTGACGGGTTATGACGGGTGGTCGTTCTACGTCCATCAGGGCGTGATCGTCTTCAAGGATGCCGACCCGCTCTGGTGGGGGCGCGCCATGGATGGAAATGGCGCCGTGCGCACCGTCTACATGGATGACGACCGGGTGCTGCGCTATCCCGACCATTATGTCCAGGCCAACACGCTGCATCCGATGCAGCATCTGGCCGAGATTTTGCGCGCCCATGGCTTTGGCAACAAGCGGATCGGCGTGGAGCTGGAAAACTACTATTTCTCCGCCAAGGCCTATCTGGTTCTGAAGGAAGAACTGCCCAACGCGACCTTTGTGGATGCGACGGCGCTGGTGAACTGGCAGCGGGCCGTGAAATCCGAAGAGGAGATCGTCTTCATGCGCCGGGCGGCGCGAATCTCCGAAAAGATGATCGACGGTATTGTCGAGCGCATCGAGCCGGGCCTGAAGAAGAACGATCTGGTGGCGGAAATCTATGCCGACGCTATCCGTGGGGTGGATGACGACTGGGGCGAATATCCGGCCATCGTGCCGCTTCTGCCCACCGGTTCCGACGCCGCAGCACCGCATCTGACCTGGGACGGGCGGCGCTTCGAGCAGGGGCATGCGACCTTCTTCGAGATCGCCGGCTGCTATCGCCGCTACCACGCGCCGCTCTGCCGCACCGTGTTTCTCGGTACGCCGCCGCAGCACATGCTGGATGCGGAAAAGGCGCTGGTGGAAGGCATCGAGGCCGGGCTTGAGATTGCACGACCGGGCAACCGCGCAGGCCAGATCGCCGATGCGCTCTATGGCGCGCTGGAGCGGGCCGGCATCACGCGGGACGGGCGCTGCGGTTATCCGATCGGCATTTCCTATCCGCCGGATTGGGGCGAGCGCACGATCTCGCTGCGCCGTGAGGATGAAACGATTCTGGAAGCAGGCATGACCTTCCATTTCATGCCGGGCCTCTGGATGGCCGACTGGGGGCTGGAGATCACCGAGAGCATTCTGATTGCTGAAGACGGGCCAGCCGAGGCGCTCTGCCGACGCCCGCGCGAACTGATCGTGAAGAACTGATCCATGCGGTCTGAAACGCTGGAAAATTCGACACGCATTCTGGCCGATCTGGTGGGGTTTCCCACCATTTCGGCGGACAGCAATCTGGAGATGATCGCCTATGCCAGCGAACTCTTGAGCGCGCTTGGCGCAAGGCTTTCGATGACGCTCGACGAGAGCGGCCACAAGGCAAACCTGCTCGCCACGCTGGGGCCCGAAGGGGATGGCGGCATCGTGCTTTCGGGCCATTCCGACGTGGTGCCGGTGGAGGGGCAGGACTGGGCGAGCGATCCCTTCGCCCTGCGCGAGGCGGATGGAAGGCTTTATGGGCGTGGCACCTGCGACATGAAGGGGTTCATCGCCTGCACGCTTGCCATGGCGCCGCATTTTGCCGAGCTGGATCTGAAACGGCCGCTCCATTTCGCCTTCACCTATGACGAGGAGGTGGGGTGTTTTGGCGCGCGTGCGCTCGTGGAGGAGCTGGAGCGGACCGAACTCCGGCCCTCCGTCGCCATCATCGGCGAGCCGACCATGATGCGCATCATCGAAGGCCACAAGGGCTGCTTCGAGTACACGACCGAATTTCGCGGCCTTGCCGGCCATGCTTCTTCGCCTGAGCGCGGCGTCAACGCGGTTGAATATGCGGTGCGCTATATCTCGCGGCTCATGGCGCTGGCCGAGGAGCTGAAGACGCGCGCGCCGAAGGGCAACCGCTTCGATCCGCCCTGGACGACGCTTCAGGTGGGCACGATCTCGGGCGGTGCGGCGCGCAATGTGATCGCCGACCACTGCGCCGTGGAATGGGAAATGCGCCCGGTGCGCAACGAGGATGCGGATTTTGTGAAAGATCGCATCCGCACTTTTGTCGAAGCCGAGCTGAAACCGGCCATGCAAGCGGTGTTTGCGGGCGCGGACATCGTGACCCATGTGATCGGGGAGGTGGACGGGCTGGAGCCGGTGACCGAATCGGAAGCACGCCAGATCGTTTCGGAGCTTACCGGCCTCACCGAGGCGGAAGTGGTGGCGTTTGGTACGGAAGCGGGGCTCTTCCAGAAAGCCGGAATTTCCTCCGTGATCTGCGGGCCGGGTTCCATCGAGCAGGCCCACAAGGCGGATGAATTCGTTTCGCTGGAACAGCTCGACCAATGCCTTGGCATGCTTGAACGGCTGGGCAGGAAGGTGAGCTGACCGCGATGGAGCGAGAGCGATGACAGGCGAGGCGCGCGCGCGGTTCGAGAGGATCTACACGCTTTTGCGCGAACGCATCTGCCTGCTCGACTATCCGCCGGGCATGCGGCTGCGCGAAGAGGACCTCGCCGAGGAATTCGACACCAGCCGAACGCCGATCCGCCGGGTTCTGGCGAGGCTCGAAGACGAGGGCTATCTGCGCTCTGTGCATGGCGTGGGCACCATCGTGACCGACATCGACATTGCCTCGCTCGAACAGGTCTATCGCCTGCGTGTGGAACTCTCCGAGCTGATTGGCAAGCTTTCACCGGCAGAGCCCGATGAAGACGCCAAACGCGCCTTCGCGACCATGAAGACGCGTTGCGAGGAACTGGTCGGAACGCCCAGCCAGCGTGCCTTCGCGCAGCTCAACATGGATTTTTTCCATCTCCTGATGACGCTGACGGAGAATGAGCCTCTGCAGGAGTTTTCCGAACGGCTTTATTACCAGACGACGAGGATCTGGCTGAAGCGCGCCGCCGGCGAGGATGGCACAGAAGAAACGCTTGCAAGCGAGATCGGCTTTTTCCTGCGCGAAGTCTCCGATATTGCCGCTGCCGTGGCCTGCGGGGCACTGGAAAGCGTCGGGCAGATACGCCGCGCCCATGTCGCCATGAGTTTTGCTCGGTTGAAGGAAAGGGCAGGCGAAGAGGTGGAGGCAGCCTCTTTCTAGGAGGCCGCCTTTACCAGTGCGCTCAGATCGGGCAGGTCGGTTGCGCCGCCAACCCGCATGACGGCTTCGGCCCCGCAGCGATTGCCGGCTGCAAGGCATTGTTCAATCGGTTTTTCGGAAAGCCAGGCATCGATAAAACCGGCATTGAACGCGTCTCCGGCGCCCGTGGAATCGATTACATTGACGGGCTGCGTCGGCATCGAGACGGTGTTTTCAGCACTGATCGCGGTGGACCCTTCCGGCCCGCGCTTGACGATTGTAAGCGGTGCGGGCGGCTTCTTTCCCGGGGAAATGGCAAGCCGCTGCGCCTCGGTTTCGTTGGGCAGGAAAATATCCACGGCTCCGATCAGCGCGGCGAGATCGTCGCGTGCAAGAACCGCATCGTCCCAGGAACAGTCGAGCGAGATGGAAAGCCCGGCGGCACGCGCCTGCTCGATGAGGAAAGGAGCTTCCACCAGCGTGGCGAGCTCGCCGATATGGAGATGGGCAAAACCGCCGCTGGCGATGGCTTGTGCAAATGTTTCCGGCACGGCGGGTCCGGCGCGGCGCGTCAGGAAGGCGCGTTCGGTGCCCGATGTCATGGCAACGGTGATCTGCGGGTCGAGCGTATCGGGCATGGCTTGCGACGCCGAAAGATCGACGCCGCTGGCTTCCAGCTCCGCCATCAGTGCGGCGGCAAAAGGCCCGGAAGGCAGCGCGGAGGCCAGCGAAACCGGACGCCCGAGGGCCGCGACATAGGCAGCCGTGATGAATGCTCCGCCACCCGGCTTGATGGACAGGCCGCCCGCGAACACTTCTTCACCCAGCGTTGGCATTTTAGGCAATTCGGTGAAGATGAGATCGCAGTAAAGCCGGCCCACGCTCAGGACGCGGCCTGCCCGGTTGGCTTGCTTCACGGCAGCGCCTCCCCGGATTTGGCGTCAAACAGGTGCATTTCGCCGGCATTAGCCGTCAGCTTGACCGTGTCGCCGGCTTTCGGCGGTTCGCGGCCGGAAGCCTTTGCGATCACCTCATGGCCGTTGACGCCGACATAGACGAGCGTGTCCGCACCGAGCGGCTCGACAATGTTGACCGTTCCCGAGAAAAGCCCGTTACCGCCGGTGACAACGAGATCGTCTGGCCGGATGCCAAGGATCACGTCGGCCCCTTCCGAGGCGCTGCGTTCGGGCAGGTCTATGCCGAGCCCATCACCGAGCGTCACGCCTTTTCCGGCCCAGTTGCCCGGCAGCATGTTCATGGATGGTGCGCCGATGAACTGGGCGACGAAGGTGTTGGCCGGCTTGTGATAGACCTCGAGCGGCGTGCCGACCTGCTGGATATAGCCATCCTTCATGATGACGATCCGGTCGGCCATGGTCATGGCTTCCACCTGGTCGTGCGTCACAAAAATGATTGTGTTTCCAACGCGTTGGTGCAGCTTCTTGATTTCCAGTCGCATCTGGGTGCGTAGTTGCGCATCGAGGTTGGAGAGCGGCTCGTCGAACAGGAACACCGCTGGATCGCGCACCATGGCGCGGCCGATGGCGACGCGCTGGCGCTGCCCGCCGGAAAGCTGGTTGGGGCGGCGCTCCAGGAGATCGGTCATGCCCAGAATGGCGGCAACCTCGTCGATGCGCTTGTCCTTGGCCTCCTTCGAAAGCTTGGACGTGCGCAGGCCAAAGCCGATATTCTTGCGCACCGACATGTGCGGATAGATGGCATAGTTCTGGAACACCATGGCGATGTCGCGCTCCTTGGGCTCCAGATTGTTGACGAGGCGCTCGCCGATGTGGATTTCGCCGCCGCTGATCTCCTCAAGACCGGCAATCATGCGCAGAGTGGTGGATTTGCCGCAACCCGATGGGCCGACAAAGACGACGAATTCACCATCGGCCACGTCGAGATTGATGCCGTGAAGCACCTCGACCTTGCCGTAGGATTTGACGAGATTGCGAAGGGACAAGGTGGCCAAGGGTCTACTCCTGCAAGAGAGCGCCGAAGGCGGCATCGAGCGCGGCTCCGGCTTTTTCGGCGCGGTCAAGGTCCGCTGCCTGTTGTTCTGAAAGGCGGGTGAGGGTGGCGCGATAGGTTTGAAGCGCCTCGTTCATGGCTTCGGGCGCAGGGCCACCGAAACGCTCGCGCACCGCCACGAAATGGCGCGCGCTGACCGCCTCGCTGTAGGCTGCGGGGTCGAGCGTGCTGTCGCGCCCGGTCAGTTCCCTGAACGCGGCTGAGAACGCTTCGAACCCTTCGCCGAGCGGTTTGCCGGCGGCGATCATGGCACGGGCCGTGGCGGCGGCGATCTCATGCGCCTGCCGGAAGGACAGGTTTTCGCGGCGCACCAGCGTATCGGCGAGTTCCGTCACGGTGATGCAGGCGGCATCGATGTTTTTTGCGACCCGTTCGCCATTGATGGAGACGGCGCTGATCAGGGCTGCCAGAAGGTCGAGCACGCGTGCGCCGCTCTGGAAGGCCGCGTAACCGGCCACCTGTACCTCGCCCTCGCTGTCATTCATGTCTGTGAAGGGCGTGTTGTGCATCGTGTTGATGACCGCGTCCGCGCGCCCGCAGGTCATGGAGGCGAGATGGCGCAGATGCTCGATGGGCACCGGATTGCGCTTTTGCGGCATGATGGACGAAATCTGCACAAGGCTGCCGGGCACATGAAGCTGCCCCACCTCGAAGGCCGACCAGAACTGCATGTCCTGGATGAGGCGCCCGAGATGCAGGAAGGTGAGCTTCATCGCGCTGTAGAGGCCGGTGACATAGTCAACCGAGGCGATGCAGCCATAGGAATTGCGCAGCGGCTCGGAAAAGCCCAAAAGATCGGCCATGCGGGCGCGGTCGATGGGGAAGCCGCTGGTGGTGATGGCGGCAGCACCCATCGGGCAATGGTCGATATTGGCGCGGGCCGCCTGAAGGCGCTCGATGTCGCGCAGAAGCACCTCGACGGCGGCCGACAGGTAGTGACCGAAGGTCGAGGGCTGTGCCGGCTGGCCGTGTGTGTAGGCAACGATCAGCGTGTCGCGCTCGGCCTCGGCCTTGGCGATCAGAGCGGAGGCCAACGCGTGCGCCTTGCCGATCAGCGTGTCGGCATGGTGCTTCAATGTGAGTTTGAAGACCGTGTGGTCCATGTCGTTGCGCGAACGGGCCGTGTGCAGCATGCCGGCAAGATCCGGTCCAAGCCGCTTTTTGAGCTCCGCCTCGACGAGGAAGAAATAATCTTCCACCTCGCCGGTATAGGTGAGGGCATCGACATCGACCGTCTCGTCGATGTGGACGAGGGCGGCTGCGATGCGGGTGGCGTCATCCCGCGTCAGGATGCCCGTTTCGGTGAGCATCACCAGATGCGCCCGGTTGATGGCGCGGAACGCACCCACATAGTTGGCCTTCACGCCTTCAAAGAGCGGCGCGAGCACCGTGTCCTTGTAGACGGGGTGAGGGAATTTCTCGTTGAGGCTCATCGTGCGCTTATCCCTTGAGGCCGGCCATGACAACGCCGCGAATGATGAAGCGCTGGAAGATGAGGAAGACGACCAGCGTCGGCAGCGTGGAGATGGCCGCACCCGTCATGATCAGTTCCCAGGCCACATCCACCTCGTCGCCGAAGCTCGAAAGGCCGACCGGCAGCGTGTACATCTCCACCGAATTGGTGACGATCAACGGCCAGATGAAGGCGGTCCAGTTGCCGAGGAAGACGAAGATCGCAAGGGCAGCGAGCGCCGGGCGCACCAGCGGCATGGCCACCTGCCACCAGATCTGGAACTCGTTCAGCCCGTCGATGCGCGCGGCCTCGAGGAAATCGTCGGGCACGGTCTCGAAAAACTGCTTCATGAGGAAGGTGCCGAAGGCGGTCATGACGCCCGGGAACATGATGCCCCAATAGGTGTCGAGCCAGCCAAAGCTCTTGCTCATGAGATACCACGGGATGACCAGCATCTCGGTCGGGATCATCAGCGTTGAGAGAATGGCGATGAAGACCAGATAGCGACCGGGAAACCTGAACTTGCACAGCGCGTAACCCACCAGCGCGTCGAAGAAGACGGCCGACGCGGTGGTGACGATGGCGATGACCAGCGAGTTGACGAACCAGCCGTAGAAGCGCCCGTCTTCGAGAACATAGGTGTAGTTCTCGAGCGTCGGCTCCTCGGGAATCAGGTTCAGATTGTAGACCTCAAAGGGAAATTTCAGCGAGGTCGAGATCATGAACACGATGGGCATGATCATGAGAATGCCGCCGCCGAACAGAAGCGCCCAGCGGATGAACTGGCCCATATTGCGCCGCGAACTGCGCGAGGAACCGGAGAAAAGCGCGTCCGTGGACGCTTTGACTGCAATGTCCTGACTGGTCATGTCAGCTATCCTTCAAAAGTCGAAGCTGGATCAGGCTGACGACCAGCAGAATGGTGAAGAGCACGACGGTCTGCGCTGCCGCATAGCCCATGTTGAAACCGTTGAAGGCGGTGTCGTAGATCAGGAGCACCAGCGGCTTGGTGGCGTTGAGCGGGCCGCCCGGATTGTTGGTGGTCATGTTGAAGACCTGATCGAAGATCCGCAGGAAACCGATCGAGGAGAAGACGACCAGGAACACGATGGTGGGCTTCAGAAGCGGGATGGTGATCTCGGTGAGAACCGTCCAGGTGGACACGCCATCAATGCGCGCAGCTTCATAATAGCTTTGCGGAATGGCGCGCAGGCCGGCCATGAAGATGATGACCTGAAAGCCGAGACCGGCCCAGACCGCGCAGGCCAGAACAGAGGGCAGGGCGTTGGTCGTCGAGCTCAAAAATTCGATCTGACTGATGCCGAAGCTTGCCAGAAAATTGTTGAACACGCCGATGGGGACCGGCTGGTAGAACCAGCGCCACACCCAGGCCATGGCCACCGCACTTGTCATGAAGGGCAGGAAATAGAGCGCACGGATGGTGCCGTGCATGAAGCGCACCTTGTCGAGGTGATAGGCGATGATGAAGGACAGGACGAGGCTGACCGGCGTACCCAGGATCAGATACATGAAAGTGTTCTTGAACACTTTCCAGAAGACCGGATCGCTGAACAGCTTGGCGTAGTTTTCAAGGCCCACATATTTCCGGTCGCCGAGCAGGTTCCATTCCTGAAAGGAAAGGACGAACGCGTTGGCTGTCGGATAAAAGCGGATGACGACGTAGAAGAGAACCGGCAGCGCAAGGAATATCCAGGCCCAGACGATCTGCTTCTGCGAGATGGTGAGATTGTTGTAAAAGCGCATGGCCCCGTCCCGAATTTCGTTGGGCGCCCGGCGGACCGGACGCCCTAAAGGCCTTATTTCTTATAGTATTCGTCGAGGATTTTCTGCTCTTCCCCGGCGGCCTGCGCGACGCTCTCTTCAAGCGCCTGACCCTGCAGCTCGATGCGCTGCATCATGTCCACCATAGTCTGGCGCTGGGCGCTCTCATTGGCGAAAACGGTGGTCTTTGCGTATTCCAGACCCTTGATGAAGGGGCCATAGACCGGATGACTGACGTTCTCGTCGGTCATGGCGGCAGACGGCTTTGCGGGCAGCTCGCCGACGGTTTCAAGCCAGATCTGCATGGCCTCGTCGGAGGTGAGGTACTCCATGAACTTGACGGCGGCATCGAACTTCTCGCCTTCCGCCTTGGAGGTGATTGCGTTCACCCAGTAGGAGGAATAGTTCGATTTGGTGCCATCGGGCCCGGCGGGAAGCTCGGCCACACCCCATTTGAGACCGCGCACGCTTTCAAGCGCGCCGATGCGGAATGAGCCGTCAATGTGCATGCCAGCGCGACCGGCCTTGAAGGCGGCCTGCGGCTCATCCATGAAGGCGGCCTTGGTCACGCCATGCTTGGCCTGCAAATCATTATAGAAACCAAAGGCTTTCAGCCCGGCCTCGTTGTTGTAGTTGACCTTCTTGTAGTCATCCAGATAGGGCTCGCCGCCGAACTGGCGGATCAGCACTTCGCGGATCCAGTGATGGTCCTGCGCGGTCATGCCGGTGGTGATGCCGACGGCGGTAAGGTTCCCGGCACCGTCCTTCTTGGTCAGTTTTTTCGCGGCTTCAACGAATTCGTCGAGATTGGCCGGTGGGTTCTCGATGCCGGCTTCCTCGAACATGCGCTCATTGTAGAACAGCGCCAGCGAGCGCACGGCAGTCGGCAGCGCCCAGTAGCTGTCGCCCATCCGCATGGCCTTGACCATGGGGAAGAACTCTTCCTCGATCTTTTCCGGCGGGAAGGTGTCGGCGGGCAGCGGCTGGATCAGCTCGGCTTCTACATAATCGTTCAGCCAGCCATAGAAGAGCTGGACGACGTCGGGGCCCTGACCGGCCGGAATGGCAGCGGCTACCTTGGTGCGATAGCTGTCATAGGGGAAATGCGTCATCTTGACGGTGATGTCGGGATTGGCTGCCTCGAAATTCTCGATCAGCTTGTCCATCGCATCGACGCGCGCTTCGAAGAAATACTGCCAGTACTCGATCTCGACCGCTGATGCGCCACCCGCGCCAGCAGCCATGGTCATGGCTGCCGTAGCGGCACCCAGCATGAAGGTCCGTAGTCTGTTGCGTTTCATTCTGTTTGCTCCCTTTGATCGCCAGCCAAGTCCTGTCTGGCAAAGCAGTCACCCTCTGTTCATCCGTCTCGATGAGGCGGCATGTCCATTCGCTGACGATTAACTCAATCAAGTTGAATATTCAAGTAAGTTGAATTAATAAGCGCATATGAAGATCAGTAGCCCCCGTCGCATCGTAGGATCGAACGCTGAACGCACGCGCCTGCACAACCGCCAGGTCGTGCTTGGCCACGTGCGTGAACGGCAGCCCATAGGGCGTGCGGAGATTGCACGCATCTCGGGTCTGTCCATTCAGGCGGTCAGCAACATCATTGCCGAACTGGAGGAAGACAGGCTTCTGATCGAAGCCGGGCGGCAGTCGGAGGGGCGGGGCCTTCCGGTTCTGAAATACCGGCTCAATGCGGACGGCGCGGTGGCGCTCGGCATCGAGGTCAGGCCGGACGCGATGTTCGGCGCCTTGGTGAATCTCGAAGGCGAGACGCTGTTCACCACCCGCGAGGCATTGCCGGACAATGCTCCTTCCACGGTTGTTTCCGTTGCCCGGCGTATCCGTGCCAGTGCGCTCGAGGGGCGTTGTGGCAAGACCCAGAAGATTCTGGGCGCTGGCGTGGTGATGCCGGGCCCGTTCGGCAAGGTTGGCATATCGGGTGCCGGGCAGTCGGCGCTTCATGGTTGGGAGGACAGCGATCCCATTGCCGTTTTCCAGGAAGCGCTCGACATGCCCGTGGTTGTGGAAAACGACGCGACGGCTGCTGCCGTGGCCGAGCGCGTGCGCGGCGTCGCAACGGGATTGCGCACTTTCTGCTTCATCTATTTTGGGGCAGGGCTTGGCCTTGGCGTGGTAGCAGATGGCGAGGTTCAGCGCGGGGCGTTCGGCAATGCCGGCGAGATCGGCCATGTCATTGTCCGGCCCGGCGGGCGTCTTTGTGCCTGCGGCAATCATGGCTGCCTCGAAACTTATGCCAGCCGCATCGCTGCGCGCACCAGGCTCGCGGATGCGGGCATCGAGATCGGCAGCGCTTCCGACATCGAAAACCTCTACAATGCGGGCAACGCGCATTTAATGGAGTGGATCGATGAGGCTTCAGGTCCACTTTCGCAGGCCGTTGGCCTGATCGAAAACCTCTTCGATCCCGAAACCGTCATTCTTGGCGGTGCCATGCCGGATGCGGTTCTCGATCACCTCATTGCGTCGCTCGAACTTCCCGGCGGTTCCGTCGCCGCGCGGGCCGGGCGGGTCACGCCGCGTGTCCAGCGCGGCGCCTGCGGGCGTCTCACAGCCGCGCTCGGCGGGGCAGCACTCGTCATTCACGACACCATCACTCCGCGCATTGCCGCAAAAACTTGATTCTCTGGGAGGTTCACAAATGCCCGTTTCCGATCAGGAGCGTATCGCCGCGCAGGTGCGCAATCCGCGCATCGTCAGGCTCTGGCAGGCCCTTGCACCGCTGAAGTCGTGCGTCTCCTTCATGAACACGGGCGCGCATCCCGACGACGAGACGTCGGAAATGCTTGCGGCTCTGGCCCTGCGCGACGGCATTGCGCTCTCCTTTGCCTGCGCCAATCGCGGCGAGGGCGGGCAGAACGCCATCGGCTCGGAGGTGACACATGATCTGGGCGTGGTGCGCACGGCGGAAATGGAGCGCGCCGCCGATGTGCTGAACCTCAATCTCTACTGGCTATCGGAAACGCCCGACGACACGATCTTCGATTTCGGTTTTTCGAAACGCGGCACCGAGACACTTGAAAAATGGGATCGCGAACGCACGCTCAAACGCTTTGTCGAAATCATCCGCACGGAGCGACCGGATATCATCTGCCCCACATTCCTGGATGTGCCGGGGCAGCACGGGCATCACCGGGCGATGACCGAGCTTGCCCATGACGTGATGAGCGCTGCCGCCGATCCGACATTCCCGGATGTTGACCTGCCTGTCTGGCAGGTGAAGAAGCTTTATCTTCCGGCGTGGTCGGGGGCGGGAGACAATTACGATGACGATCTGCCGCCGCCCAGCGCCACGCTGACGGTTAAGGGCACCGGACAAGACCCGGTAACGGGCTGGAGCTGGGCGCAGATCGGTGAACAGTCGCGCGCTTTCCATCTGACGCAGGGGATGGGGCGCTGGGTGCCGAATGGTGAAGAGCGCGATTGGCCGCTGCATCTGGTGCGGTCCGAGGTGGAAGGGCCGGACAAGCAGATCACGGACGGGCTGCCTGCGACGCTTGCCGACCTGGCGTCCTTTGCCGGCGCATCTGAGATTGCCGACCATCTCGAAATGGCGCAGGCGGCCTGCGAGGCCGCATTCGCAGCATTTCCGGATATGAAGGAGGTCGCGCGTCAGGCGGCTTCGGCCCTCAAGGCGGTCCGTAAGGCACGCGATTCCTGCCCTCGCAAAGCACGTGAAGAGGTGCAGCACCGCCTCGCGGCCAAGGAAATCCAGCTGTCTCACGTCATGCGGATTGCCAGTGGCGTGGATGTACGCGCGACGCTCGAACGTGATGTTCTGCGTCCAGGCGACAGTGTCGCGCTGGCAATTGAAAGCTCCGGGCCGGTCGCGGAGGTGGCGCCGGTTCTGCCGAAGGGCTGGCGCTTTACGGATGGGGTTGTCCATGTGCCGGTTGATTCCGAAAGCACGGATTGTTACCCGGCTTTCTACCGCCCCGGTGTGGCGCGCCTTCCGGCCATTCGTGTCGGCGTGACCGTCGATGGGGTTTCTTCAGAAACGCTTCTGCCACTCGAGCGGGCACCGGTCGTGCTTCCTGCGCGGTCGGCGACGCTTGCCCCCGACCGTGCATTGATCAATGCGGCGGCAGCCACCCGCAAGATCGATCTGCGCGTCTCCGAGCTTTTCCCGCATGGGGGAAAGGCAGGGCTGGAAACGCCTCCCGAGTGGTCCGCGACGGCCGTTGCAAGCGGCTTCCTTGTGGAGGCACCGAATGACATTGCGACCGGCCTCTACAACCTTTCCCTGCAGATTGACGAAACGCCTGCAGAAACGGTCAAACGCATAGCCTATCCACATATAGGTGAACGCGCACGCGCGTTTCCGGCCCAGTTGTCGGTGCGGGTTCTGGACGTGGATCTCCCGGATGTGCGGGTAGGCTATGTCGGTGGCGGCAACGACCGCGTGGGTCACTGGCTCAGGGCTCTCGGCCTCGATGTGACCGAACTTGCGGACAGCGATCTCACGGAAGAAGGGTTTAAAAACATCGACACGCTGGTGGTTGGCATCTTTGCGATGCGTGCGCGACCGGCGCTGAAAAATGCCATGCCGCTGGTGCATCGCTGGGTGGAGAATGGCGGCAATCTCCTCACGCTTTATCATCGCCCGTGGGACGACTGGGACCCGGAGACGGTGCCGCCACGCCGGCTGGAGATCGGCAAGCCATCGCTGCGCTGGCGCGTGACCGACGAGAATGCGCAGGTAACGCATCTCCTGCCCGAGCATCCGCTGCTCAACACGCCAAACCGCATCACGGATGAGGACTGGAAGGACTGGCACAAGGAGCGGGGTCTCTATTTTGCCAAAAGCTGGGACGAGGCCTATGAACCTCTTCTCTCCATGGCCGATCCCGATGAGGCGGCACATGAGGGCTCGCTTCTCTCGGCCCGCATCGGCAAGGGGCGGCACACGCATGTGGCGCTCATCCTGCACCACCAGATGGAGAAGCTTGTGCCGGGCGCGTTCCGCCTGATGGCAAACCTCGTGGCCAGGCCGTGAGCGCGGCGGTTACGGCAAAGGACAATCTGCGCGCCGGCGCATGGCTTCTGGCGGATATGGGCCTGAACATCTGGGCCATATCGATCGTCAAGGCGATGGGCGCCGGCTATCCGCCGTGGCAACTCGTCTTCCTGCGCGCCCTGGTCGGGTTTGGCCTGATCCTGCCATGGCTTGCGCGCCAACCCGCCGTGCTGACACGGATCGACCGGGTGCCACTGCATGTGTTCCGTGTCATTCTTTCAGCGGTGGCGCTGACGGGCGGGTTTTACGCGGTCGCGCATCTGCCGCTCGCACTCTACATGACGATGAATTTCACGCGGCCGGTGGTTCTGGTGGCGCTTTCGGCTTTGATCCTGCGTGAAGCTGTTTCCGGTTCGCGCTGGCTGGCGGCAGGGCTGGGCCTCGTGGGCGCGTTCATTGCGACAAGTCCGGGCAATGTTCCGTGGACGCCGGCGCTTCTGGCTGCACTCGCTGCCGTTCTGGCCGGAACCGGCGCCATCATCGTCACACGGCAGCTCAAGGGAACGCCACCGGTCGTCATGATGCTGTTCTATACGGGTGGGCTTGCGCTGATCACCGCGTGGCCGGCGCTCTCGGGCTGGCAGCCGGTCGCCGCGGGGCACTGGCCGTTTCTTCTGGCGGTGGGCGTTTTTTCGCAGGCCGCGCAGTTCTGTTTCCTGCGCGCCCACTGGCTGGGCGATGCCGGCTTTCTCGGGCCGCTCGGCTATTCGAGCCTCATTCTTTCCGGGCTTGTCGGCTACGTCTTTTTCGGTGAAATACCCAGCCTCAACACGGTGATCGGCGCGGCCATCATCGTTCTTGCAACGGGTTTCCTGACATTGAGAACGGCGCGGCTCAGGAGCCACGCCGCCTCGGGCAGTTGATCTGAAAGCGCCGGTCAGTCGGGATCGGCGCCTTCCGCGATGGGTTCATCGGCGATTTTCGGCCGGAAATAGCGGCCGACGATGAGCGGCAGGACAAAGCCCACAATGGCAAAGGTCCAGAGGCCGATGGCCAGCCACGAGTTGAACAGCATCGTCCAGTCGCCATCATGAATGGTCATGGCGCGGCGCAGATTCTTCTCCATCTGGTCGCCGAGCAACACGCCGAGAATGATCGGCACCAGCGGCACGTCGAGCTTGCGCAGGACCCAGCCCATCACACCGAAGATGACCATCACCACCAGATCGAAGGTGGAGCCGGAAATGCCGTAGATGCCGACGAAGGAAATCATCGCCACGGCGGGCATCAGATAGCGTGTCGGGATCAGAAGAACCCGCACGAACAGCGAGACCAGCGGCAGGTTCATGGCCAGAAGCATGATGTTGCCGATGAAGAGCGCGGCGATCAGGCCCCAGACCACATCCGGGTTTTGCTGGAAGAGCAGGGGGCCGGGCGTGATGTTGAGCGCAAGCAGCATGGCGAGCAGGACGGCCGTTGTGCCGGAGCCGGGAACGCCAAGCGCCAGCATCGGCACCAGAGCACCGCCAGCCGCCGAATTATTGCCGGCTTCAGGTGCTGCCACGCCGCGCGGGTCGCCCTTTCCGAACGTGCCGTTGCGGTCGGAGATGCGCTTTTCGAACGTGTAGGAGATAAAGGAGCCGAGCGAGGCACCGGCTCCCGGCAGCACGCCTGCAATGAAGCCTAAGATCGTCGAGCGGCCCATGGCGGGGATCGTCTCGCGCACCATCTTCCATGGCGGCACGATGCGGCCCACTTTCACGGCCTTGTCGTCGGCACCGCCGCCGGCCCGGTGTTCCAGAAAGATGAAAACCTCTGAGAGTGCGAACAGGCCAACGATGGCGACCAGAAAGTCGATACCGTCATAAAGATGCACTTCACCGAACGAGAAGCGCGGAACGCCCGTCTGGCCATCGACGCCGATGGTGGCGATGCCCAGTCCGAGAACGGCGGCGAGTGCCGCTTTTGCCTGGTTTCGGCTTGCAATGCCGCCAAGCGTGGCAAAGGCCAGCACGAACAGCGCGAAATACTCGGCCGGTCCGAACAGCAGCGCGACCTTGACGAGCTGCGGTGCCAGGAAGACCAGCCCCCATGTGGCGAAGAAGGCGCCGACAAAGGAGGCGAGACCGGAAATGGCAAGCGCTTCGCCGGCCTTGCCCGCCTTCGCCATCGGGTGCCCGTCGAGCGTTGTCATGAGGGCCGGTTCGTCGCCTGGTATGTTGAGCAGGATTGACGAGATACGGCCACCATACATGGCGCCATAATAGACGCTGGTCAGAAGGATGAGCGCTGGCGTGGCCGGCAGGCCAAGCGTGAAGGCGAGCGGTATGAGGATCGCAACGCCGTTTGAAGGGCCGAGCCCCGGCAGAGCACCGATGATGGTGCCGAGAAAGCACCCGATCAGAGCCAGAAACAGGTTCTGCCAGGTGAGCGCGACGGCAAATCCGTCTGCGAGTGAAGCGAGTGTGTCCATGGAGGGCCTCCCGTCTCAGAAGCCCCAGGGGCCGCGTGCCAGCGACAGCCCCAGGACGAGATGGAAAATGACATAGATGCCGACGGCAATCATCACGCCGGCGGTGAAGGCGGCTACCGGATGGGAGCCCAGGCGCCAGGAGAGATAGCTCGCCGCAACAGCGGTGCAGGCGACGAAGCCGTATTCTTTGAGAAACAGCGCATAGGCGACCATCACCGCGGTGGCCATGCCGATCTCGAAAAGACGTGAGAAAGTGGGCCATTCGGGCTCGGTGTCCGGCTTGAGGACGATGATCACGCTGGAAATCGCCAGCACGGTGCCGATCATGAATGGAAAGGCCTTTGGTCCGAACGGATCGGAAATGAAGCTCAGCTCGATCTGCGTTGCCTGCCAGATATAGAAGGCGGCGAGAAGGAAGCCGAAGACCCCGAAGATACGGTCGCTCATGACGGACGCGCTCCCCTGATTGTTCTTGATACAATTCGGGCCTGCGGGATGTCCCGGCAGGCCCGAGTGAGTTCCGTCGCGTGTTACTTCACGATGCCGATCTGCTTCGACAGATCGGTGATGGAAGCGATGGATTCCTTCACGAAGGCCTGAAACTCCTCACCCTGCAGGTTGAGCGGGGCGAGGCCGTTCTGCGCCATGACTTCCTTCCATTCGTCGGATGCATAGACCTTGCTGACGGCATCGACCCAGAAGGCGTAGGCGTCATCCGACATGTCGCCGGGCGCATAGAAGCCGCGCCAGTTGGCGCCGATCACGTCGATACCCTGCTCCTTTGCCGTCGGGAAGGACGAGAAATCGCCTTCGAGGCGTTCCGGGGCGAGAACGGCAATCACCTTGATGTCGCCGGAATCGACGAAGCCCTTGGCCTCCGAGGCATCACCCGTGAACGCCTGGACGGAACCGGCCAGAAGCTGCGTCACAGCCTCGCCGCCGCCGTCGAAGGCAACGTATTTCACCTGACGAACATCCTCGACGCCGGCCTTGGACGCAGCGATAAGAACCTTGAGGTGGTCCCAGCCACCAACGGCGGAGCCGCCCGCGACCGATACCGAGGAGGGATCTGTCTTGATCTTGTCCATCAGTTCGGGGAGCGTGTTGATCGGCGAATCCTTGGCAACCGCGATCACGCCGTAATCCGCACCGACCGAACCCACCCAGCGTACCTGGTCCATGGTGTTGCCGGGGAAGGCGCCCTGCGCGAGGCGGGTGGCGGTGGCCGAAGAGGCGGCGACGATCAGGTTGTTCTCGGCATTGCGCTTGCCGACCACTTCAGCAAAGGCAACGCCGCCGCCACCGCCGGCAACATTGGAAACCTGCATCGTGCCGGGCACAAGCTTCAGATCCTGAAGTGTCTTGCCGACCTGGCGGCAGGTGAAATCCCAGCCGCCGCCCGGGTTGGCGGGGGCGATGCATTCGGTGTTGTTCGGTTCGAACGCGAACGCCGACAGGCTGGATGCGAGCGTGAAGACGGCCGCGAGGCCGAGCAGCTTTTTCATCGATTTTCTCCTCCTTGAGTGATTCCACCGAGACATGGCGAAATCTTCCTCAAACTTTTAATACCGCCGCCCTCCCATTGGCCGGAACGGTATGACACGAGATTGTTCTCATGACGAATGAGAGCCTATAGGGTAAGCCTGTCAACAAGCTGTCATTGTCTGGAAAAATGCATTTCTTGATTGTCGAAGACACGCGCGATGTCGCCGAAGCCATAGAGCGGCGGCTTGAGAAAGCCGGCCATGTGAGCGATCGCGCTGAAACGCTGGAGGATGCGGAACATTTCGTTGCCATGGCGCGCTACGATCTGATCGTGCTCGACATCAACCTTCCGGACGGCTCGGGGATTGCGTTCCTCAAAAAGCTACGGGCAGCGGGAAACCGCGTGCCGGTGCTTGTGCTGACGGCCAGGCTTGCCGTGAACGACAAGATCGATGCGCTTGATCTGGGTGCCGACGACTACATGATCAAACCGTTCGATCTGGGCGAGCTCGAAGCGCGCATTCGCGCGATCATCCGCCGGCGCAGCGGCGATGCCGACCGCACACTGACCGTGGGAAAGCTCACCTTCGACATGGCCGCCCGCCGGGTCCTGATCGATGGAGAACCCTGCGAACTGACGCGGAGGGAGCAGACACTTCTGGAGATATTTCTCACGAACCGCGATCGGGTGCTTGAGAAGGAAGACCTGCTGACGCGGCTGTTCGGCCATGACGAAGAACGCAATCCAAACGCGGTCGAACTCTATGTCGGGCGCCTGCGGCGCAAGATCGAGGGATCGGGCCTTGAAATCCGGACATTGCGCGGCCTCGGCTATCAGGCGGTTACGATGGAGCCGGGGACCTGATGGCGCATCCCGTGCGTCAGGCCGTGCCCGGTCGCAGCCTGTCGATCGCCTATCGCCTGACGATCTCGCTCACCCTGGTGCTCACGCTGGCTGTCGGCGCCACCATCTATGCGGCCTATGGCTATGGACGGCAGGCGGCCAACGAGGCGTTCGACCGGCTGCTTCAGGGAGCCGCGCTGCAGATTGCGGAGCGCATCTTCGTTATCGAGGGCGAGGTGCGCGTCGACATACCTGTTTCGGCGTTTGAACTCCTGTCGCTCGCCAAGGACGAACGTGTGTTCTATCGCGTCGCGCAACCTGACGGGACGACCCTTACGGGTTACGAGGACTTTCCGATGCCCGAGGCGGATACGATCCCCGAAGGCGGTTTTGCCTATGAGGTGGATTTCGGCGGCGAGCGGGTGCGCGCGCTTGCCATGCTGCGCAGGCTTGCCGAACGCGCGGTGAGCGGCGACATATACATCGTTGTCGCGCACACGACCGGAAGCCGCGAGCAACTGGCCCGCAGCATGGCCACACAGGCGGTTGCGGTCATTGCCGGTGCCGGTTTTGCCATCCTTATCCTGGCGCTGCTTGCCATGCGCTATGCCATGCGGCCGCTGGAACGCATTCAGAAGGCGATTCTCGAGCGGGATCCTCTCGATCTCTCGCCCTTTTCCATGCATGCGCCCGATGAGGTGTCGGCGCTGGTGGCCTCCATCAACCGGTTCATGGGCCGTCTCGACCGACGTGTGCGTGCCATGCAGGATTATGTTGCCGATTCCGCCCATCAGATACGCACCTCCATCACCGCCCTGAGGGCGCATAGCGAACTCGCGCTGGATGAAGACGACCCGCAGCGGCTGAAAGCGCTGCACCGCCGCATTCGCAGCCGCGCCATCGGTCTGAACCGCCTGACGGACCAGCTCCTGAGCCATGCGCTCGTGACGCATCGCGCCGACACCGCCCGCCTCGAACCACTCGATCTCCGGCGTATCGCTGTCGGCGCGGAACGCGATTTCGTTCAGATTGTGGGTGGTCGAAAGCCGCGCATACGGCTCGATCTGCCGGAAGAGCCCGTCATGGTGCATGGAGATGCGTTCAGCCTGCGCGAAGCGGTCAAGAACCTGTTGAACAACGCTCATGCGCATGGCAAGCCGCCCATCGATCTCGTGGTCGCATTGAGCGACGACCGCGCACGCATCGCCGTTTCAGATCGGGGCGAGGGGCTGCCCGCCAGCGATCCCGCGGATATCGGCCACCGTTTCGCAATCAATCCCAACAAGCCGGAAAGCGCCGGGCTGGGGCTCGCAATCGTGCGGGAGGTGGCGGAGTTCCACCATGGGCGCATCATGCTGGATCGCGGCGCCGGAGGCTTTTCCATCAGCCTCGATCTGCCGCTCGCACGGGAAGGAGCGGAAGCGCCATGAGACGCCTGATTGCCGGCCTTGTTCTGCTCCTCATGTCGTTCGCGCCGACGGCGGGCATGGCTGAAGACACGCTGTTTGAAGCGACCGGCGAGGGGAGCGAGGCCCTGGTTATCGGCAGTGTGACGGATCTGGTCTTTATCGAGCCGCTTATCCGCGAATTTCAGCGCGCCAATCCCTCGACGGCGGTTGTCTATCGTCAGATGACCAGCCTCGATCTCTATGCGGCTGTTGCGGAGGCCTGCGAAGCCGGGACATTCTTCGCCGATACGGTGATTTCGTCGGCCATTCCCGAACAGGTGCGCCTCGTCAACGATGGCTGTTCGGAGCCGTTCCGCTTCAGCCTGCCCCCGGATCTGCCCGACTGGGCTTCCTGGCGCAACGAGCTTGTTGGCTTGACCTTCGAGCCCGCCGTCATCGTCTATGACAGGCAGGGACTGAGACCCGAAGAGGTCCCGCGCAATCGTTTCGAGCTGGTCGACCTTCTGCGCCAGACGGAGCGCTTTCGTGGCCGCATCGGCACCTACGATATCGAGAGCTCGGGCGTCGGATACATCTTCGCATTCGAGGATGCCGCACAGGCTTCCACATGGGGGCGGTTGCTGGAAAGCCTTGGGCAGAACCAGGCAAAACTTTTCTGCTGCAGTTCCGAGGTGATCGACGGTGTGCGCACCGGGCGTCTGGTGCTCGGCTACAACGTTCTGGGCTCCTATGCCCTTGCCCGCCAGGAAGAAGACCCGCGGATAGGCATCATCTTTCCGTCCGACTATACGCTTGCCCTGTCGCGCGCTGCATTCGTCTCGCGTCACGCGCGCAACAAGCGTGCTGCCAACGCCCTGATCGCACTTGCGCTGACTGATACCGGACAACGGCTTCTCTCCGGACCGTCACGCCTGTTTTCATCGCTCAACGGTCCCGAAATGCTCAATCTCATCGACACCGGGTCCGGACCGACAGCGGGAGAGGCCGCATTCCGGCCCATAGCGCTTTCTCCAGCACTTCTGGTTGGCCTCGATCAGGCCAAGCGCAGGGCGTTTCTGGACCAGTGGCGCAAATCCTTTCAGGCCGGCGGTGGAGAGTAGGCGGAACCCTATTTGCTTTCCAGGGGAGCTTGGCTAATCATGCGGCTCAACACCGGAGGGGGATCGGGAGGATATGGCAAGCGGACAGGCTGCAAGAGCGCCACGCAACATGGCTGCGGACCCGGAATTCGGCCCATGGCTGGCACAGGCCTCAATCCTCGTGATCGATGACGAGCCGGGCATGAGGAATTTTCTCATGCGTACGCTCGGTCCCCGCTGCAAGCGTCTCGACGAGGCCGCCGACACCGAAGAGGCATCGCGCAAGCTCGACACCAACCATTATGACGTGGTGATCCTCGACAACATCATGCCGGGCAAGAATGGTGTCGACTGGCTCGCCGAGCAGCGTGCCATCGGCTTTTTCTCCAATGCCATTCTCATGACGGCCTATGCGGATCTGGAGACCGCCATCCAGGCATTGCGTGCCGGCGCCGTGGATTTCATTCTGAAGCCATTCCGCTCCAATCAGCTTTTGAACGCCGTGGCGCGCTGTCTCGACCAGATGCGCCTCCAGCGCGAAAACTACGTCCTGCGCTACGAACTGAAATCCACTTCCGATCACGTTCTGCTGCGCGACAAGCTGATTGGCGGCTCCAAAGCGATCAGCGATGTGCGGGAGACGATTGCACGCGTTGCACCGCTGCCGACGTCGGTGCTTCTGACCGGTCAGTCGGGCACGGGCAAGGAAGTCGCCGCGCGCTCGCTTCATTCGCTGTCGGACCGGGCGGACAAACCCTTCGTCCCCGTCAACTGCGCCGCCATTCCGCCGGACATGATCGAAACCGAGCTGTTCGGTCATCTGAAGGGTGCGTTCACCGGGGCGGACACGGCCCGCGAAGGTCTTTTCATGCACGCTCAGGGCGGAACGCTGTTTCTTGACGAAATCGGCGAGTTGCCGCCTGCCACGCAGAGCAAGCTTTTGCGCGTGCTCGAGGATCGCCGGATCAGGCCGGTGGGCTCGGAACGCGAAATCCCTGTCGATCTGCGCTTCGTCTTCGCGACCAATGCCGAACTCGAAAAACTGGTCGAAGCCGGCCAGTTTCGCGCCGATCTGTTCTTTCGCATCAACGTCATGCGGATCCACCTGCCGCCGCTCAAGGATCGTGGCCAGGACGTGCAGGAACTCGCCGATCTGTTCATGACCAAGCTCTCGCAGCAATTGGGAACGCCGAAAGTCTCCATCGGGGCAGATGCACGATCGGCCCTTGCGGCCTATCCCTGGCCCGGAAATGTGCGCGAACTGCGCAATCTTGTCGAACGCACGCTTATCCTGGGTCGTTTCCCTGACGATTTCGGCGGCGGGATTCGTACAATGCAGCAAAGCGGTGCCGGTGGCGAGAGCCTTGCCGATATCGAACGCCGGCACATACTGGCCGTGCTCGACCGGCTGGGCGGCGACCGTGAGGCTGCCGCGCGCCAGCTCGGTGTTTCCCGCAAGACAATCGACCGCAAATGCGCGGCCTGGAATGTCTGACCGATTAGAGCCGGACCGGCGCAGGGGGCAGGGACGTTCGGTCCGTTTTCGCCTGCTTGTGATTGCGCTTTTGCCCACGCTCGTGATCCTGCCCCTGCTTCTTGGCATGGCGGTCTATCGGTGGAACGCAAAGTTCGACGCAGCCTTGATCTCCAAGGTCAATGGCGATCTGACCATCGCGCACCAGTATTTCGCGCGGCTTCTTGAAAACACCGGTGAACGCATCACGGCCCTTGGCGGCTCGGCAAGGTTCCGCGATATCGTGCAGGCGGGAGGCGGCGGTCTGGAAGCGCTCCTGGAAGAACATCGCCGCACGCTCGATCTCGATTTTCTGTATCTGATCCCGACGAATGGCAGGGTTGTAACATCCGCTCCGAAGCTTGCCGGCGCTCCACGGTCTGACTGGCCGATCATCGAAAGGGCGCTTTCAGGAGAGGCGTCTACCGGGATCGATATCTTTTCGGGCGAGGAACTGACCGCAATCGCGCCCGCACTCGCCGCGCGTGCCCGGCTGGAACTGGTGCCAACGCCCAATGCCGTGCCGACCGACCGGGCGGCCGAAACGCGCGGCATGGTCGTTCATTCGGCAACGCCGGTGCGACTTGCCGATGGCAGCCCGGCCGCCCTTGTCGGCGGCAATCTCCTGAACCGCAATCTCGTTTTCATCGACACGATCAATGATCTCGTCTACCGCGAAGCGAGCCTGCCGGAGGGAAGCCAGGGAACGGCAACACTGTTCCTCGACGACGTACGCATCAGCACCAATGTACGGCTCTTTGAGGGGCGCAGGGCCCTTGGCACACGCGTTTCGAGCATCGTCCGCTCGGCAGTGCTCGGTCAGGGGCGCGTCTGGCTCGACAGCGCTTTTGTCGTCAATGACTGGTACATCTCTGCCTATGAGCCGATCACCGACAGCTACGGCAGGCGCGTCGGCATGCTCTATGTCGGCTTTCTGGAAGCGCCCTTCACGGAAGCGAAGTATACGACGCTGCTGACGATCGCCATCGCCTTTCTGGCGATCACCGCATTGAGTGTTCCGCTGTTCCTGCGCTGGGCCCGCTCGATCTTCAAGCCGCTTGAGCGCATGGCCGGCACGATTTCGGAGGTTGAGGGCGGGGACCTCGGCGCACGCACGGGCATTCGTGGCGTCGACGACGAAATCGGCCGGGTGGCGCAGCATCTCGACCTGCTTCTTGAGCAGCTGCAGGAACGCGACAGGCAATTGCGCGCCTGGAACGAGGAGTTGAACGCCCGGGTGGAAGAGCGCACGCGCGAGCTGCGGCTCGCCAACCGGCAGCTTGAGGCCACGACCCGGCAGCTCATCATGTCCGAAAAACTCGCTGCGATTGGCGAGATTACGGCCGGCGTTGCCCATGAAATCAACAATCCAATCGCCGTCATGCAGGGCAATCTTGAAGTGGTGCGTCAGGTGATGGGGGATCGCGCGGATGAGGCGCGGACGGAATTTCGCCTGCTCGATGAACAGATCCACCGGATCAGCCAGATCGTCACCAAGCTGCTTCAGTTTGCCAAGCCGGAGGAATATGCGGGCTTTCTGGAGCGTCACGCCCCGACGGATGTGATTTCCGACACGTTGCCACTGGTGCAGCACCTTCTCAACAAGGCAGAAATCGTGGTCATGCGTGAAGATCGCGCGACCCGCCTTGTGTTGATGAACCGCACGGAACTCCAGCAGGTTCTCGTCAACCTGATCGTCAATGCCGTCCATGCGATGCCGGACGGAGGCTCTCTCTCGCTCGCTACCCGCGATGAAGAGCAGGACGGAGACAAGGGGCTCGTTATCGCGGTTTCGGATACGGGCGTCGGCATGACGCCCGAAATGCTCGACAGGGCGTTCGATCCGTTTTTCACCACAAAGCGGCAGGAGGGGACCGGGCTCGGTCTTTCAATCAGCCAGACGCTGATCAGCCGTCAGGGCGGGAAGATCTCGGTCGAGAGCAGGCCGGGCGAGGGCACCTGTTTCACGATCTGGTTGCCGGAGGCGCGCTAGATCGCCGTGCGTCCATCCGGACGCACAAAGGACGATCTAAACCGTTTATGGAGCATCGGAGCAGCCCGAAAACCGGATTCCACTTTTCGGTTCGATGCTATAGATCGCCGTGCGTCCGTCCGGACGCACAAAGGACGATCTAAACCGTTTATGGAGCATCGGAGCAGCCCGAAAACCGGATTCCACTTTCGGTCCGATGCTCGAAGCGTTTCGGACAAAATGTCCGATCGCCTCGGACAAACTGTCCATTGAGCTGATCTGTCAGCCGATAAGCATCTGAAATCGTTCACAGCAATCATCTGGCACGACCATTGCTTACCTCCAGGCGAGGTAAGAGGAGGACGCTATCGATGACCGGGGCCTGACCCGGAAGCCACTGTCGCGGAGGGCGGCGTGTCGGCATCAATCGGGAATTTTCGAACGAATAACCAGCAGGACGGCTGCCGGGAAACCCGGCAGGAGGAGGAGACTTATGTCCGCAGCAAGTGACACATTATCCGGCGCCCCCGCCGGCGGTATTCTGGACAGGGAGAGGATCATTGCCCAGCCGGGCTTCAACCGCTGGCTTGTTCCGCCGGCGGCCCTGGCGATTCATCTGTGCATCGGCATGGCCTATGGTTTTAGCGTGTTCTGGCTGCCGCTGACCCAGGCCATCGGCATTTCCGAGCGTGTGGTCTGCGAGGACATGACGCTCATCAGCGCGCTTTTCACCACAAGCTGCGACTGGCGCGTTTCTGATCTGGGCTGGATCTACACGCTGTTTTTCGTGCTGCTCGGCTCGGCGGCGGCGATCTGGGGCGGCTGGCTCGAACGCGCCGGCCCGCGCAAGGCGGGCGTGGTCGCGGCCTTCTGCTGGTGCGGTGGCATCGCCGTTGCGGCCATTGGCGTGATGCTTCACCAGCTCTGGCTTATGTGGCTCGGCGCCGGCGTGATCGGCGGCATCGGCCTGGGGCTCGGCTATATTTCGCCGGTTTCGACGCTGATCAAATGGTTTCCGGATCGCAGGGGCATGGCAACGGGCATGGCCATTATGGGCTTTGGCGGCGGTGCGATGATCGGCGCCCCGCTGGCCGACATGCTCATGAACACGTTCAAGACCGCGGGCTCCGTTGGCGTCTGGCAGACCTTTCTGGTCATGGCCGCCATCTATTTCGTCTTCATGATGGGCGGTGCCTTCGGCTATCGCATTCCGCCATCCGGCTGGCGACCGGAAGGCTGGACACCGCCGGCAAAGAGCGCGAAATCCATGATCACGTCGCGCCATGTCCATTTGCGCGACGCTCACAAGACGAAGCAGTTCTGGCTAATCTGGGCGGTTCTCACCCTCAACGTGTCGGCTGGTATCGGTGTGATCGGCATGGCCTCACCCATGCTTCAGGAAATTTTTGGCGGACGCCTGCTCGGCATGCCGGAACTGACATTCAACGAACTCGACGCATCCCAGAAGAGCGCCATTGCCGCGATTGCCGCGGGCTTTGCCGGTCTGCTCTCGCTGTTCAACATCGGCGGCCGCTTCTTCTGGGCGTCGCTCTCCGACAGGATCGGCAGAAAGAACACCTATTACGCGTTCTTCCTGATCGGCATCGTGCTCTATGCGCTCGCCCCTTCGGCCGCGCATATGGGCAGCCAGGTGCTCTTCGTCCTGATGTTCGGCATCATCCTGTCCATGTATGGCGGCGGCTTCGCCACGGTGCCGGCCTATCTGGCCGATATTTTCGGCACCCAGTTCGTTGGCGCCATTCACGGCCGTCTTCTGACGGCCTGGGCGACTGCCGGCATCATCGGTCCCGTCGTGGTGAACTACATTCGTGAAGCGCAGCTCAATGCGGGCATTCCGCGCGAGCAGGTCTACGACTTCACCATGTATATCCTGGCCGGCATGCTTCTCCTTGGCCTGATCTGCAATATGCTGGTCAAGCCGCTTTCGGACAAATGGTACATGTCGGATGAGGAGGTCGCCAGGCTTCAGGCGAAATCGGCGGCTGCCGATGCAGGCCCGACCGGCTCGTTCGGTATCGGCAGGGGTGGTTTCGATGGCAAGGCGCTTGCCGCCTGGGCCATCGTCGGCATCCCCATTCTGTGGGGTGTCTGGATAACGCTGCAGAAGACCGCGGCCCTGTTCTAGAGCATCGGACCGAAAAGTGGAATCCGGTTTTCGGGCTATTCCGATGCTTCATCTATGATCCAGACAGGGGTGTTGCAGCGCTGCCCTCCGGCATGAGCCCCGCCGGAGGGCAGTTTCGTTTGTGCCAACCGGGGGAAACTGCAGGAGCAGTCCTGTCTGCGGCGCAATCGCGGGCTTGCCCATGCCCCCCGCGCTCTCTATGTCGGACCCGTTGTCATCGGGATTTCAAAGAGCCGGAGGCGGGACCCTGGACGAGCACATCATTATCATCGGTGCAGGCCATGGCGGCGTACAGGCTGCCGCGAGTTTGCGCGAGGAGGGGTATGAAGGCCGGCTGACGCTTGTTTCAGGCGATCCGGAACTCCCCTATCACAAACCGCCGCTTTCCAAGGTTTTCCTGAAATCACTGGATGCCGAACCACAGATTCTGCGCGCCCGGCTGTTTTACGACACACAGAATATCGAGCTTGAGACGGGTGTCTGCGTTACCGGCATCGCGCCGGAAACCCGCACGCTGACACTGGATGATGGCAGGCAACTTGGCTGTAGCAGACTTCTGCTCGCCACCGGTGCTGAACCCCGCCGATTGACGGTGCCCGGTTCTGAAGGCGCCGGCGTTCATTATCTGCGCGACTGTGCCGATGCCCGCGTCCTGCGCGATGCCCTGGTCGGGGCGCAGAACATCGTCGTGATCGGTGGCGGCTTCATTGGGCTTGAGGTGGCGGCGACGGCCGCCATGTCCGGAAAGAGCGTGACGGTGGTGGAGGCGGCCGGACGCATCCTCGGCCGGGCCGTGAGTGCGCGCGTCGCAGAACACATGCACGCCTATCATGAGAGCCTCGGTGTCAGGATATTGACGAACGCGGGTGTTGCGCGGTTCGTGGGCGAGAAGGGAACCCTTCGCAGTGTCATCGCATCGGATGGGCGGGAGCTTCCCGCCGATATGGTGCTGGTGGGCATTGGCGCGCTGCCGAACACCGCCCTGGCCGAAGCCGCGGGCCTTGCCTGCGACAACGGAATTCGCGTGGATGCCAGCTGCCGTACCAGCGCTGCCGACGTTTACGCGATCGGGGATTGTGTTTCCTTCCCGCACGCCGCGTCAGGACGCACACTGCGTCTTGAATCGGTCCAGAACGCCACCGATCAGGCGCGCATTGCGACAAAGGCAATGCTCGGCAAAGACGCAGCCTACGACGCCGTCCCATGGTTCTGGTCCGATCAGGGCGAGCGCAAGCTGCAGATGGCAGGTCTCCCTTTCGATGTGGATCGGGAGATCGTGACGGGAGATCCCGAGAGCGGCGCCTTCGGCGTCTACCTCTTCGCAGGCGACCGTCTGGTCGCCGTGGAAACCGTCAATCGGCCCGGCGAACACATGATGGCGCGGCGGATGCTGGCGGCGGGCTTTTCACCGTCTGTCGAAGAGGTGCTCGAGGGGCCGGCAGCGCTGAAGGCGGCGATGATGGCTGCGGAACAGTGAGCATTCACCGGCGCCAGGCGTCCTGACTGCATGAGCTGTGGCTTATGAAGAAGTCTTGAGAAAGAGGGCTTTTATCCGAGCCGTGAGCCATTGATCAGCCCTAGTCGGACTGCTGGCTGTCAGCGGCCGCGCTCCATAAGATTATGGCCGTGCCGCCGCCATGCCGCTATTCTGCGGCGACAGCGCTAAGCCTGACCAGCGCTGCAAGCATCAGCTGAGCGCCCTTTTCGATGGCTCCCCAGTCGGTCCATTCCTCCGGCGCATGGCTGATGCCATCGTGGCTTGGTACGAAGATCAGGCCCGAGGGGCACAGGGCCTGCATTGTCTGGGCGTCGTGGCCGGCGCCGGATGGCATGGTGAGGGTTTTAAGCCCGAGCTGGTCCGCTTCCTCGTTCAACAGTGAGACGAGTGCGCCGTCGAGACGAACCGGTTCCATCCGGCTCTGCTCCTCGATGGAAAAGCCGAGCCCGTTTTCCTGCGCGGCATCGCGCACGGCCTGTTCCATGGCCTGGGCCAGGGACGCCATCGTGCCGGGATCGGTGTCGCGGATGTTGATGATAAAATCGGCGCGGCCCGGCACGGTGTGGATGAAATTGGGCTGAAGCGTCACTTTGCCGATCGTGATGCGACTGCGCTCGCCGCCACGCTCGGCGATCACGCCACGCACCGCCTGACCGACCGCCGAGAGGCCGGTGAAGGCATCGACACGCAGGTTCATCGGCGTGGTGCCGGAATGGTTGGCGCGGCCGATCAGCGACACGGCGAGATTGATGACGCCAGCGACACTGTCGGCGATCCCGACGGGAATGCCGGCCTGCTCCAGTACCGGACCCTGTTCGATGTGCAGTTCGAGAAAGGCTTTGACGGCGCAGGGCGGGCGGGCGGCATCGAGCGCATCACGGGCGTTCAGACCCTGATCGCGCATTGCGTCGGCAAGCCGGATACCGTCGGCGTCGCGGGCTTCATCCAGCCATTGGGCGGTCACGAGGCCGGCAATGGTCTGCGAGCCCAGCATGCCGCCGAAGCGTCCTTCCTCCTCGGCGGTGGCGACCACTTCGATGGCGGTCGTCGGCGTGAAAGCGGCGTCCTTCATGGCGCGCACGCATTCGAGCGCCACACAGACGCCGAGTGCTCCGTCGAAGGCGCCGCCCTCGGGCACGGTGTCGAGATGCGAGCCGGCCATGATAGATGGACCGTCCAGCGGACCGTATCTTCCGAACAGGTTGGCGACCGGGTCGCGATGCACGGTCAGGCCATCAGCGCGCATCTGCTCCAGAAACCAGCTTCGCACGGCCATGTCCGCATCGCTGTAACCGACGCGGTTATAGCCGCCGGTCTGCGAATTGCGACCGAAAGCGTTGACCCCATCGAGCAGGGCGCGCAGGCGCTGTGAGTTGATGACGGGTGTGTGGACCATGAGATCTGCCTGTTTTTCAAACATTTATTCCGCGTCGTGAGTGCGGAACAGCGATGCGTTTTTGATTTATTATAATAAATGCTTGCCAATGGATAGATTGTTAGGATTAATTGTGCGCAACAGAGGGAGGAGCCCCCATGAGGAAACTGATTGCAGCCGCCATGACCGCCGGTTCGATGCTCTTTGCGTCGCCGGTCTTTGCGCAGACACCGCCCAACGTTCTGGTCGTCGGGCAGATCGCGGAGCCGAAATCGCTCGATCCCCACGCGGTGACGGCAGTCAACGACTTCCGCATCCTGATGAACGTCTATGACGGCCTGACCCGTTACAAGGACGGCACGCTGGAACCGGAACCGGCGCTGGCGGAGAGCTGGGAGATTTCCGATGACGGGATCACCTACACCTTCAAGCTGCGCGAGGGGGTGACGTTTCATGACGGCACGCCGCTCAACGCGGAGGCGGTGAAGTTCAACTTCGACCGCATGCTGAAAGAAGATCACCCCTATCACGATACGGGACCGTTCCCGCTCGCCTTCTACTTCTCGTCGGTGGACGAGGTGAAGGCGGTGGACGACCTGACCGTCGAGTTCACGCTGAAAGAGCCTTTTGCGCCCTTCCTGTCGAACCTGTCCTATCCGACAGGCCTGATCGTTTCGCCCGAGGCGGTCAAGGAACACGGCAAGGATTACGGCCGCAATCCGGTCGGAACGGGGGCCTTCAGGTTCGAGGAATGGCAGGCCAATTCGCGTGTCGTCATTACCCGCAACGAAGATTACTGGGATGGCGCGCCGCCGCTCGAGGCCGTCATCTACCGTCCGATCACCGACACCAACACCCGCATTGCCGAAATGCTCTCCGGTGGTCTGGACGTGATGGTGGAGGTGCCGCCGGACAGCCTGCAGCAGTTCCGCGATGGCGCGAACTTCAGCGTTTACGAGCAGGCGGGCCCGCATGTCTGGTTCCTGATCCTCAACATGAAGGAGGGGCCGTTCACCGAAAAGGCGGTGCGCCAGGCTGCCAATTACGCCATCAACAAGAAGGCGCTGGTCGAGAACATTCTGCAGGGCACGGCAGACGTGGCCGCCGGGCCGACACCGCCGGCCTTCGCATGGGCCTACAATGAAGAACTGCAGCCCTATCCCTATGATCCGGACAAGGCCAGGCAGCTTCTGGAAGAAGCCGGTTATGATGGTGAAGAACTGACCTTCTACGTCACCGAGGGCGGATCGGGCATGCTCGATCCCATCGCCATGGGCACGGCCATTCAGGCCGATCTGCAGGCCGTCGGCATGAAGGTCAACATCGAGACCTATGAGTGGAACACGTTTCTCGGCAAGGTGAACCCTGGCCTGGAAGGCAAGGCGGACATGGCTGAAATGGCATGGATGACCAACTCGCCGGACACGCTGCCCTTCCTGGCGCTGCGCTCGGAAGCCTGGCCCGACAAGGGCGGGTTCAACTCCGGCTACTACGCCAATGAGAGGGTGGATGAACTCCTGAACAAGGCGCGCACCTCGACCGATCAGGCCGAGCGCGCCGCACTCTACAAGGAGATGCAGCAGATCGTTCAGGAGGATGCGCCCTGGGTCTTCGTCGCCAACTGGAAGCAGAATGCGGTGACCGGCGCGAATGTCGAGAACTTCAAGCTCCAGCCTTCCTTCTTCCTGATGTTGCAGGACGTGGCCAAGCCCTAAGGGCATGAACGTGAATTCCCACCCTCATCCTGCGACAGGCGCAGGATGAGGGTGGGGCGACGGCGCACATGCAGGATGTTCAACCGACGCACTGCGCCTGCACAGCCCTCATCCTGAGCCTCTTGAGCTTGTCGAAAGGCGAAGGGCGAGGGCGGCATGCAGGGCACCGCATCAAAAGCGAACCGCGCCCATAACCGAACCTGAAACGAGGCCCCAGCCATGGCAGCCTACATAGCCAAGCGCCTCCTTGCCGCCATCCCGGTCCTGTTTGGGCTCTCGATCATCGTCTTTCTGATCATGGCGATGATCCCCGGCGACCCGGCAACGGCCATTCTCGGCTCCTATGCGACGCCTGAGAACGTGGCTAGGATCAACGCCGATCTCGGCCTCGACAAGCCTCTGCCCCAGCAATACCTGATCTGGCTCGGGAACCTTCTTCAGGGCGATCTCGGGCGTTCCTATGCGCTCAACCGACCCGTGCTGGACGAGGTGCTTGAGCGTTTCTCGGCCACGCTGATCCTGGCCGGAACGGCGCTCGTGCTGTGCTCGATCCTCGGACTTCTGGCGGGCGTCGTCTCGGCCGTGCGCCAGTATGGTCTGGCCGACAAGGTGATCACTGTTCTGGTGCTGATCGGCATTTCGATACCGTCCTTCTGGCTCGGCCTGCTTCTCATCCTGGCTTTCGCCGTCAAGATCCGGTTGTTCCCGGCCAGTGGCATGTACGCCATCTATGGCGGCGGCGATCTGCCGGACCTGCTTCACCATCTGTTCCTGCCGGCGCTGACGCTGGCGGTTGTCGCCACCGGCGTCATCGCGCGGCTGACCCGCACGGCCATGCTGGAAGTGCTGCGGCAGGACTACATTCGCACCGCGCGCGCCAAGGGGCTGACCGAAAGACGCGTGATCTACCGTCATGCCTTCAAGGCCGCACTCGTCAGCGTCATTCCGGTGATCGGCATTCAGGCCGGGTTCGTGCTTGGCGGCGCGGTCTACATCGAAACCGTGTTCCAGTGGCCGGGAATCGGTTCGATGCTGGTCAACGCCATTTCCACCCGCGATCTGCTTCTGGTGCAGGGCGGGGTTCTCGTGGTGGCCGCCGCCTATGTTCTTTTCAATCTGGCCGCCGATGTGGTGCAGACGCTGCTTGATCCGAGGTTGCGCTGATGAGTGAAGCCGTTTCCACCGCCGCGAAGGGCAGGGCGCGGGGGGCAGGCCGCCCCGGTCCGGTCCGCTTGCTTCTCAACAACACGCTTGCGGCTTCCGGGCTGGCACTGCTGGTGCTGATCATCGCGGCCGCGCTTCTGGCGCCGCTCCTGCCGCTGCCCGACCCGGACGCGACGGCACCGGCCAACAGGCTGTTGCGCCCGCTCTCCGAAGGGCACCTTCTTGGCACGGATGCGCTCGGGCGCGATATCCTCTCGCGGCTTGTCTGGGGCACGCGCGTCAGCCTCGCCGTGGGCATCTCGGCCACGCTGATCGCCGCCTTCTTCGGTTCGCTCATCGGGCTTGTTGCAGGCTATGCGGGCGGGCGCGTGGACGCCTTCCTGATGCGCGGCATCGACATGGTGATGGCGTTTCCCTACATCCTGCTGGCACTTGCCATCGTGGCAGCGCTCGGGCCGGGTCTGCTCAATGCGCTCTACGCCATCGCTGTGGTGAACATCCCTTTCTTCGCGCGCAACATTCGCGGCATCACCATCGGCCTGTCGCGGCGCGAGTTCGTCGATGCGGCGCGTCTTTCGGGCAAGTCGAACGCGGGCATTCTGTTTGGCGAGATTCTGCCCAACGTTCTGCCGGTCATCATCATCACCATGTCGACGACCATCGGCTGGATGATCCTTGAAACGGCCGGCCTGTCCTTCCTCGGGCTCGGCGCACAGCCGCCGCAGGCCGATCTCGGCTCGATGCTGGGCGAGGGTCGCAAGATACTCTTCACCGCGCCGCATGTTTCGATCATTCCCGGCCTGATGATCTTCGCGCTGGTCATGAGCATCAATCTGCTGGGCGATGGCGTGCGTGACGTGCTCGACCCGCGGCTGAAATCGGGTGCGCTCACGCGGCCCGTGGCCCGCACAGCCGTTGAGCGCCGCACGGTGCCCGAAACCCGGACCCATGGCGACAGCGTTTTGGAAGTGGCGGATCTGAACACGGAGTTTCACATCGGCGGCGACGTCTATCGCGCGGTTGGCGGCATCGACCTGCACCTCAAGCAGGGCGAATGCCTTGGCATCGTCGGTGAATCCGGTTCGGGAAAATCGGTGACGGCCATGTCGCTCATGGGGCTGGTGCCGACACCGCCCGGCCGCATCACGGGCGGGGCCGCCTGGCTCGGCGACGAAGACCTTTTCGCCGTCAGCGATGAGCGCATCCGCGCGTTGCGCGGCGCGGATGTCTCCCATGTGTTTCAGGACCCGCTCTCTACCCTGCATCCGCTGTTCACTATCGGCGACCAGCTTACGGAAGCGATCATGGCGCACCGGCCGATCCGGCGGTCGGAGGCGGATGCACGCGCCGAGGAGCTGCTGCGTCTGGTGCGCATTACCAATCCGGCGGAGCGGCTGAAGGTCTATCCGCACGAACTGTCCGGCGGCATGCGCCAGCGCGTGTGCATCGCCATGGCGCTTGCCAATGACGCCAGGATCATCATCGCCGACGAACCGACAACGGCGCTGGACGTGACCGTGCAGGCGCAGATCCTGTCGCTGATGGACACGTTGAGGCGGGAAAGCAATGCGGCGATCCTGTTCATCACCCATGATTTCGGGGTCGTGTCGGCCGTGTGCGACCGGGTTGCCGTCATGTATGCGGGGCGCATCGTCGAGACGGGCACGACGCAGGAGGTGCTCAATGCGCCGGCGCATCCCTACACCCGCAAGCTGATCGACTGCGTGCCGGTTCTGGGTGAGCCCGGCCGCAGGCTCGACGCCATCGAGGGGCGTCCGCCGGTGGTCAACGATCTGCCGCCAGGCTGTGCCTTCGCGGCACGCTGCCCGCGGGTGAAGCCCGATTGCCGCAGGGGGCAGATCGCACTTTCCAGCATTGGCGATACGCAGGCCGTGCGCTGCCTCTATCCAATGACCGGGGAGACCGCCGATGACTGACACCCCCCTTCTGGAAATCGACGCTGCGGAGCGGATCTTCGGCGGTGGCCGCACGCTGTTCGGAAAAGCCCTGCCGGCGGTGCATGCGGTGCAGGGCATATCGCTCGACGTGCGCAGGGGCGAGACGCTCGGCGTGGTCGGGGAATCGGGCTGCGGCAAGTCCACACTTGCGCGACTGATCGTTGGTCTCGATAGGCCCACCAGCGGTGCGATCACCTTCGACGGGGTGGATCTGGTTGCCGAAGCCAGACGCGATCCGCAGAAGCTTGCGCGGCGCGTGCAGTATGTCTTTCAGGATCCCGTCGCATCGCTCAATCCGCGCAAGACGATCCGCACCATTCTGGAAGCGCCGCTCAAACACCTGCTCGGACTGGACCGCGAGGCGCGCGAAAAGCGCCTGCGTGAGCTGATGGAGGCGGTCAATCTCGCGCCGGAGTTTCTGGAGCGCTACCCGCACGAGTTTTCAGGCGGGCAGGCGCAGCGCATTGGCATTGCCCGTGCGCTGGCCGCCGACCCCGAACTGATCGTGCTTGATGAGCCGGTTTCCGCGCTCGATGTGTCGGTGCAGGCGCAAGTTCTGAACATTCTCGACGACCTCAAGAAGACGTTCGGCCTCACCTATGTCTTCATCAGTCACGATCTTTCGGTGATCGAAAGCGTCAGCGACCGGGTGGCGGTGCTCTATTTCGGCCGGCTTGCCGAACTCGGCGCATCGGAGCGCATCTTCGCAGCGCCGCGCCATCCCTACACACATCTTCTGTTGAAATCGGCGCCGGTTCCGGGAAAACGGTCGCTCATCCCGGAAGATGCAAATACAGAACTGCCGGATCCGTATGATCCACCGCCAGGCTGTGCATTCTTCGCCCGCTGCCCGCGCGGTACCGACCGATGCAAGTCGGTGCAGCCACCACTCGAGGCCGCACCCGGCCACCCGGGGCACATGGCCGCGTGCCATCACCCCGTCAAAGAGAACGAGGATGCCTGACCGCAGCAGTCCGCCACCGGCTCCAAAGGCGTCGCAGCTTTCCACGGTGCTCAAACGCCGCAAGCGGCCGGACATCATCGCCGACCGCATACGCGAGATGATCGTCGCACACGGGCTCAGGCCTGGCGATCGCATCCCGCATGAGTGGCTGTTACCGGAAACGCAGGAAGCATCGCGCGGAACGCTGCGGGAAGCCCAGAAAATACTCGAGTTCCAGGGGCTCATCGCCAGCAAGACGGGACCAGGCGGCGGCGTGTTTGTCTCCACCGTCGGGGCTGACCAGGCAATTCGGTTGCTCGACAACCTCTTCCTGTTCCAGCCACCGTCCATCGCGGAGATCTATGCGATCCGCAAGGTTCTCGAGCCGCAGCTTGCGGCGAGCGTTGCCGGCCGGCTTTCGCCTGAGGCGTTCACGGAGCTGCAGGCCAAGATACGGCTCTACGAGGCGGAACCACAGACGGCGGAAGAGGAATACCGGCAGCGTCTCGCCGAGCTCGACTTTCACGTCGAGCTGGCGCGCCACGCAGAAAACACGCTGCTCGGCTTCAACTGCATTTTCCTCGTCAGCCTGCTGCGTGACATGACCGTGTGTCGGGCGATCTACAAGGAGCCGAACCCGACGCTCCGCGAGACGGGCCTGCATTACCAGATCAGCCTGATGCGGGCGATCAAGGCTGGTGACGGCGAGCGGGCTGCAAGGGTCATGCGCGACCACATGGAAGCGGCGGAGCGTTACATGCTGGAACGGGCCGAAATTCGCCGGTAGGGGCATTGCGATATGAGCGGAGCCAGGCCCGCAAAGCATCTTGTTCACGACAGGATACGGGAAGAAACCGCGGCTGACGGTTTCGTGTGGGATGATGGCCTCCCATTGTGCCGGGCATGAGCAGAAAAGCCGTGCTGAGGCACCTGGTACATACACTTTGAAAAAACCCGCGAAATGAGTCACATATCCGAGGAGCGGGGAGTGTCAGTGCGCCCAATCACGATGAAATTTATAAAACGCATGTAAATGACTGAAAATTATTCTAAATTCGCCGTAGCGCCCATGATCGACTGGACGGACCGGCACTGCCGGTTCTTTCACCGGCAGTTGACGGGCAGGGCGCTGCTTTACACCGAGATGATCGTCGCCGATGCCGTTATTCATGGCGATCGCGAACGCCTGCTCGGTTTTGACCGGAGCGAACACCCCGTCGCGCTTCAGCTCGGCGGTTCCGATCCCGAAAAACTTGCAGAAGCAGCGGAGATCGGTGCCGGGTTCGGCTACGACGAGATCAACCTCAATGTTGGTTGCCCGTCAGACCGGGTCCAGTCGGGAACATTCGGTGCCTGCCTCATGAAGACGCCGGGCGTCGTGGCGGCCGGTGTTTCGGCCATGAAGGCACGTGTATCTCTGCCCGTAACGGTGAAATGCCGGATCGGGGTGGATGATCAGGACACCGAGATCGCGCTCGATGCGCTTGCCGATGCGGCCTGGTCGGCTGGAGCGGATGCGCTTTGGGTGCATGCGCGCAAGGCGTGGCTGCAGGGGCTGAGCCCCAGGGAAAATCGGGAAATCCCGCCGCTCGACTATGACCGCGTCTATCGTCTGAAACAGGCCAACCCCGACCGGTTCATCGGCATCAATGGCGGCATTGTCAGCCTGGACGAGGCGGCCGCGCATCTTGCGCATGTGGACGGCGTGATGCTGGGGCGCGCGGCCTATCAGAACCCGGCCATTCTGGCGGACGTTGATGCTCTTCTTGAGGGTGGCGAACGGGCGCCGGTCGATTACGCCCTGCTGATCGAGGCAATGGCGGCCTATGCCGAACGGCACATCGCCAGTGGCGGACGGCTGTCGCATGTGACACGGCACATGATTGGTCTTTTTCATGGTTTCGACGGCGCACGCCGCTATCGACAGATCCTCTCAAGCAGGGCGACGAAGCCGGGTGCCGGCGCGGAAGTCCTGCGCGAGGCTTTTTCGGCTGTCGATCTTGGCACCCGACGCGACGCGGCCTGATCTCGATCTCACCACAGGAAATTGCATTTGTGCCGCATCGGCGCTAGCTAGGGCAATTCCAGGAAAAGCGGGTACCGGTTTTCCGTCCGGAATTGCGTAAAAACAACAAGATAGAGCGCTCTTGCGATCCAATGAAAAATGGAAGCAATCCAGCCTCGCTGGCCCGGGGTTGAGAGGGGGACATCATGAACCTGCCTATGGGCGAAATCGCCATGTTCGCGGCTGCGCTGGCGGCGGCGGGTGTCGTGGCCGGCATTCTTGCCGGCCTCTTCGGCATTGGCGGTGGCGCGATCCTTGTCCCGGTCTTCTATCAGGTGTTCGGACTTGTCGGCGTGGACGAGGCCGTGCGCATGCACCTGTCCGTCGGTACGTCGCTTGCCATCATCGTTCCGACCTCGTTGCGCTCCTTCCGTTCGCATTATCTGCGTGGTGCTGTGGATATGGATCTGTTGCGGAGTTTCGTTATCGCCGTGCCGGTCGGTGTGGTGCTGGCAACGCTTGTCGCTGCCCATGTGTCCAGCGGCGGCCTGCGGGCGATTTTTGCGGTGATTGCCCTTCTGGTCGGTGTCCGGCTTCTCTTGAACCGTGAGACCTGGCGGCTGGGAGCCGACATTCCAGGAAATCCGGCGCGCTCGCTTGTCGGCACATTGATCGGATTTCTGTCGACCCTGATGGGCATTGGCGGCGGTGTCATGAACAACACCTTCATGACGCTGTTCAACCGGCCCATGCACCAGGCTGTGGCGACCTCGTCAGGCGTCGGCGTTCTGATTTCGATCCCGGGCCTGTTCGGCTATGTGTGGGCAGGATGGGGCGAACCGCTTCTGCCGATTGCGTCCACCGGCTATGTGAACTGGATCGCCGTCCTGCTCATCATCCCGATCACGCTGCTCGTCGCTCCGCTTGGCGTGCGGATCGCCCATGCACTCGACAAGAGAAAGCTCGAAACGGCGTTCGGCCTCTTCATGATCATTGTCGCCGCCCGCTTTGGCTGGAGCCTGCTCTAGGCTGGGCCGCCACTCCTCTATCTCAATGTTTCGCTTGATCGGTGGCTGCAATGCCTGTGCGTGGTTCGACAAGCTCACCATGAGGGAGGGTTTCACCGGGCTTCATCTGGAGCAGCGGCAGAGAGGCATTGTTCGCTAGCGCCACCGTCCCTCATGGTGAGCTTGTCGAACCACGCACCAGTCCTGACCCTAGATCAGCGCCCGCTCAAAGCGGTTGTAGCGCATGGAATAGAAGGGCACGGGCGCTCCCGGCTTGAGCTCCGGATCAACCTTGAGCCGCTGCTCCAGATCATCGAGGATCGTGCAGGTGATGAGCGGAACCTCGGTTTCCTTGGCTTCGGGAATGGGAAGCCAGACCAGCTCTTCCAGCTCGTGGGTCGGGCCACCATCGGGCAGTTCCACGGCCACGTCATCGCGCCAGGCGGCCAGAAAGCGGGTGTCGAAGCGGCGCACACGACCGGGCGGCGTGATCGCACGGGCGATGTAACGCAGGCCGGAAAGCGAGGGGCAAACGCCGTTTTCGGCAAAGCCCTGCCAGTCCTTCGCTGTCGTGCTGAATGTGCCTTTTTCGCCGATCAGAAGACCGGCTTCCTCATAAGTCTCGCGGATTGCCGACATGGCGACGGCGCGCGCACGCGCTGCCGTAGCGCGCGAACCGGTGCCGATCAGCCGGCGCTCTTCGTCAGGGTGCAGACCCGCGGCAACGGGAATGCGGCCATCGGCGGGATCGGTGCGTCCGCCGGGAAACACGAAACGGCCGGGCATGAACGCGTGTTTGCGATGGCGACGCCCCATCAGCACCCGCACTTCGTCACCGCTGCGATCAAGCAGGATGAGGGTTGCCGCATCGCGCGGCCGCATGGGCTTGCCGCCGAGCGAAAAATCCTTGGCTTCCGCGCGGTCGACGGCGGCCTTGTCGAGGCCGTCCATGCGGTTAGGACGCCCGCTCATGAGCGCCTCCCGGAGTGTTCGGGAAGTTCCGGGTGGGTTTCCGCCAGCTCGTCCTCATCGCCGAAGCCGTGCATGTAATAGGCCCACTGCAGGCCGACGATCGCACCCTTGATCGGTCCAATCAGAATGAGCGACATGATCAGCGTGATCGGCACCCAGATCGACAGATGCACCCAGCCGGGCCAGTCGGTGAATGCCTCCATTCCCATAAAGGCACCGACGACGATGTGACCGACGATGAAAATCACCAGATAGGCCGGAAGATCGTCGGCGCGGTGATGGTGGAGTTCCTCTCCGCATTCAGGACATTGATCGGCGGTTTTCAGATAGGCGCAAAAGAGTTTTCCCTCGCCGCAACTGGGGCAGCGCCCCATAAAGCCGCGTTTCATGGCTTCCATCAGGGGACGTTCGGGCTTCTTTGACGCTGCTGCGCCGCCGTAGATTTTCTCTTCCATCATCGTCTCCTGCCCTGCGAAGCGCGGCGGCTATTGCCGGCAGCGCGTCCGGAGCGACCCTTTGCCTTGTGGAACGACTTCATCGATCCCGGCAACTTGTCGGGCTTGCTCAGCATCTCGAAGCGCATGGCACCGGCCAGCGGCGCGATCTCGACCAGCCGGACGGACACGCTGTCACCGAGCTGGAAGCCGCGCCCGCTGCGCTCGCCCACCATGGCATGCCGGGCTTCGTCATAGATATAGTATTCGTCTCCAAGCGTAGAGACAGGCACGAAGCCATCTGCGCCATAATCCGGCAACTGGACAAAAAGTCCCGCCTTGGCCACGCCGGAGATGCGGGCATCGAATTCTTCGCCGACGCGGCCCGACAGATGCTCGGCAACAAGCCGGTCCACCGTATCGCGCTCCGCCGCCATGGCGCGCCGCTCGGTGGCCGAAATCAGCGCTGCGATTTCTTCAAGCCGGGATTCCTCTTCCTGGGTCAGGCCATCCTTGCCGAGCCCGAGGGCCGCAATGAGTGCGCGATGGACGATCAGATCCGCATAGCGGCGAATCGGCGAGGTGAAATGGGCATAGCGCCGCAGGTTGAGGCCGAAGTGCCCGAGATTTTCCGGCGCGTAGACGGCCTGGCTCTGCGAGCGCAAGACCACCTCATTGACGAGCTGTTCGTGCTCGGTGTCGCGTACGCGGGCGAGGATGGCGTTGAACTGGGCGGGCTTGAGCTGCGCGCCGCGCGCCAGCGAAATCTCGAAAGTGCGCAGAAACTCCCGTAACGCTTCCTGCTTGGCAAGCGACGGGGCATCGTGGACGCGGTAGACGAGCGCCTGGCGTTTGGCCTCAAGCGTTTCGGCCGCAGCCACATTGGCCTGGACCATGAATTCTTCAATCAATTTGTGCGCATCGAGACGCGGGGGCACGACGACGCGATCGACGGTTCCGTCCTCCTTCAGGAGAATTTTGCGCTCCGGCAGGTCGAGCTCAAGCGGCTGGCGGTTGTCGCGCCCGCGTTTCAGAACCGCGTAGGCATCCCAGAGCGGCTTCAGGATGGGCTCGAGAAGTGGGCCCGTCTTGTCGTCCGGTTCGCCGTCAATGGCCTTTTGTGCCTGCTGGTAGGAGAGTTTTGCCGCCGAGCGCATGATGACGCGATGAAAGCTGTGACCGACCTTCTGACCGGACGCCGAAAAACGCATGCGCACGGCAAGGGCTGGACGCGGCTCGCCTTCGCGCAGCGAGCACAGATCGTTGGAAATGCGCTCGGGCAGCATCGGAACGACACGGTCCGGAAAATAGACGGAATTGCCGCGTTTCAGGGCCTCCCGGTCGAGTGCGGAACCCTGCCGCACATAATGTGCGACATCGGCAATGGCGACGGTGGCGATGAAGCCGCCGGGGTTCTTTTCGTCCGGGTCGGGCTCGGCCATGACAGCATCGTCATGATCCTTGGCGTCGGCCGGGTCGATGGTGATGAGCGGCATGTTGCGCCAGTCTTCGCGGCCTGAAAGCGTGACGGGCTCTGCGGCTTCCGCCTCGGCGATCACCCCGTCGGGGAAGATGTGCGGAATCTCATGCGCGTGAATGGCGATCATGGAGACCGCCTTTTCGCTGGAAAGAGAACCGATGACCGACGTCACCCTGCCGCGCGCCGGGCCATAGCGCCCGCCGGACATGGGCTCGATCTCGACCAGATCGCCATCCTGCGCGTCGGCCAGATCGTTCCCCTCAACCACGAGTTCGCGCTGCGTGCGCTCCACGGGCTCGATGCGAAAGGCGCCATCCTTCGATTTGCGGTTGACACCGAGAATGCTCTGCCGGCGTTTTTCGAACACCTTCATCACGCGGCCCGTATAGGCGGGGCCTTCGCTGCTTTCGGTCGGGAAGACACGGGCCAGAACGCGGTCGCCGATGCCGGCAGCCTTGCCGCCTTTCTGGGTGCGGATTTCCACGAGGGGCAGGGGACCTGCGCCTTCGTCCTGCTCCTCCCGTTCGGCAGGCCGTGCCAGCAGGGCACCGGAGGCATCGCGTGAGAAGACATCGAGCACGACCACATGCGGCAGTGCGCCGGGGCGCAGAAGGCGCTTGCGCGTCTTCTTCAGAAGCCCCTCGTCCTGAAGATCGCGCAGAATGTCCTTCAGCCAGATGCGGTCGCCGCCCTTGAGGCCGAAGGCCTTGGCGATGTCGCGCTTCGACGTGCGGTCGGGATTGTCTTTGATGAAGCGCAGCACCGCGTCGCGGTCGGGGAGGCCGTCTCCGGAAGACGCCTTGGCGGAATTCTCCTTCCGTCCGGCTTTGCCGAGGGAACGGGTCTTTGCTTTCGACTTGCCGGAGATGCTGCGCGCCAAGGCGTTATTCCTCTTTCTTGGCTGCGGTTTTCTTCTTCGCCGCGGTCGTCTTCTTTGCCGTTGTCGCCTTCTTCGCGGGAGCCTTCTTTTTCGCTGCCGGCTTCTTCTTGCCGCCCTTGGCAGCCTTGGCCGCGATCAGTTCCACCGCTTCCTCAAGCGTCACATCCATCGGCTCCTTGCCCTTGGGAAGTGTCGCATTGACCTTGCCGTGATTGACATAGGGTCCATAGCGCCCGTCGCGGACGGTGATCTTGCCGCCCCCGTCCGGATGGTCTCCAAGCTCCTTGAGGGCCGTCGGCGTCGAGCGTCCGCGCCCGCCCTTGGCCTGTTTTTCCGCAATCACGGTGACGGCGCGGTTGAGACCGATGGAGAACACGTCCTCGACGCTCTCGAGATTGGCATAGGCGCCGTCATGCAGCAGGAAGGGACCATAGCGCCCGATACCAGCCGAAATCATCTTTCCGGATTCGGGATGCTGGCCCACATCGCGTGGCAGGGCGAGCAGCGCCAATGCCTTCTCGATATCGATGGAATCAGGCGCCCAGCTCTTCGGCAGGCCGGCGCGCTTGGCTTCCTTGCCTTCACCGCGCTGCACATAGGGGCCGAACCGGCCGGAGCGCAGCGTGATCTCTTCTTCGGTGTGCGGGTCCTTGCCGAGCACCTTGTCACCGTCGAGCCCGTTTTCGCCGTTCTCGCCATTGCCGGCCTCGCCGAACTGGCGGGTAAAGCCGCATTCGGGATAATTGGAGCAGCCGACAAACGCGCCGTGGCGACCGAGTTTCAGGGAAAGCTGGCCGGTTCCGCAGCGCGGACAGGCGCGCGGATCGGTGCCGTCTTCCTTGGCCGGAAAGGCGAGCGGGGCAAGTTCCTCGTTCAGCGCATCGAGAACATTGGTGACACGCAGTTCCTTGATCTCATCCACATGGCCGGAGAAATCCTGCCAGAAGTCACGCAGAACCTCCTTCCAGGAAAGCTGGCCGTCGGAAATCTTGTCGAGCTTTTCCTCAAGGTCAGCCGTGAAATCGTATTCCACATAGCGCTCGAAGAAGTTTTCGAGGAATGCGGTCACGAGCCGGCCCTTGGCCTGCGGCATGAGCCTGCGCTTTTCGATCGTCACATAGTCACGATCCTCAAGCGTCTTGAGCGTCGCCGCATAGGTGGAGGGGCGGCCGATGCCCAGCTCTTCCATCTTCTTGATGAGAGAGGCTTCCGAGTAGCGCGGCGGCGGCTCGGTCGTGTGCTTGGTGGACTCGATCTTTTCGCGCGTCTGCATCTCGCCTTCGTGAATTTCAGGCAGGCGGCGGCTTTCCTCATCCTCGGCGTTTTCGTCCTTGTCGATTGCATAGGCGGCAAGGAAACCCTCGAACCGGATGACCGATCCGACGGCACGCAGCCCGGCATTGCGGGCCCCGTTTTCGGCAACGATCTCGACCGTCGTGCGCTCAATCTCGGCAGGCTGCATCTGGCTGGCGATGGCCCGTTTCCAGATTATTTCGTAGAGACGAGCCTGATCCGCATCGAGATAACGGCGCACCTGATCGGGCGTGCGGGAGAAATCCGTCGGGCGGATCGCCTCGTGCGCTTCCTGCGCATTCTTGGCCTTCACCGAATAAAAGCGCGGTTTTTCGGGCAAATAGCGCTCGCCGAATTCCGCGCCGATCGCCTTGCGGGCCTGATCGAGCGCCTCGGGCGCCATCTGAACGCCGTCGGTACGCATATAGGTGATGAGACCGGTCGTCTCGCCGCCAATGTCGATGCCCTCATAAAGGCGCTGCGCCACCTGCATGGTGCGCGAGGCGCCGAAACCAAGGCGCGAGGACGCGGCCTGCTGGAGGGTCGATGTGGTGAAGGGCGGGGCTGGATTGCGCCGCGTCGGCTTCGCCTCGACGGAGACCGCCCTGAACGAGGCGCCCTCAAGCATCGCCTTTATATCGTCGGCCTGCTCCTGGCTCTTGATGTCGAGCTTCTGGAGTTTTTTGCCGTCGACCGTCGTCAGTCGCGCCTCGAAACTCTCCTGGCGCGGCGTGGCGAGCGTGGCGGCAATCTGCCAGTAATCCTCGCGGATAAACCGTTCGATCTCCGCCTCGCGGTCGCAGACAAGCCGGAGCGCGACCGACTGCACGCGGCCCGCCGAACGCGCTCCCGGCAGCTTGCGCCACAGGACGGGTGAGAGCGTGAAGCCGACCAGATAGTCGAGTGCGCGGCGTGCAAGATAGGCATCCACCAGCGGCGCATCGACCTCGCGGGGATGGGCGAGCGCGTCGAGCACGGCCTTCTTGGTGATGGCGTTGAAGACAACGCGCTGGACTGGCTTGTCCTTCAGCACCTTTTTCTGCTTCAGCACTTCCAGCACATGCCAGGAAATCGCCTCACCCTCGCGGTCGGGGTCGGTGGCAAGGATCAGCGTGTCGGCGTCTTTCACAGCCTTGGCGATGTCGCTCAGCCGCTTGGAGGAAGGGCTGTCCACGCTCCACGACATGGCGAAATCCTCGTCGGGACGCACGGAGCCATCCTTGGGCGGAAGGTCGCGCACGTGTCCGAACGAAGCCAGAACCTTGTAGTTCGAGCCCAGATATTTGTTGATGGTTTTCGCCTTGGCCGGCGACTCGACGATAACGAGATCCATAAGCTTTCAGATTTCCCCGCAGGCATCCGGCGTGTCGCGGCGCCTCGCTATTTGAACGAATCCAGCCTCGTCAAATGGCCGTGCTTTCTCGTGCGGTCAAGGGCCAATGGGAATTTCGTCCGCTGTAAAGCGCCTGTGGATAGGGTTTGTTTATCGTAAATTTTCCGTTTATTTGTTTATAATGGTGTGTATACTTCATCTGGGTCCTTAATGGAGAATGATCGGGGACGGCAGGTAGCGGGCAACACGAAAGCACACGAAAGCAGCACGAAAATGCATCGGACAACACGAAGGGGTGCCTGGCGCTAGATCGCCGTGCGTCCATCCGGACGCACAAAGGACGATCTAAACTATGGATGGAGCATCGGCATAATCCGAAAACCGGATTCCACTTTTCGGTACGATGCTCTGGAAGGGAGTGTCGGCGAATGAGCGAACATTGCGGTGGGGGCCGAACAGATGCACTCGACTACATGCAGGCGATGCTCGGGCAGTTGCGGACGATGGCGCTCGCAGAACGCTGCGAGATGCTCGCTTACATGATCGAGATGGCATATCTGGAGGCGGGTGACATCATCCGCGGCGACCAGCCATATCGTTTCGAAGGGAATGGGCTCGACCTAGATGTCCGGGGGAAGAAGCGAAACCGCGCTTCCTGAATGCCGTTCAAGCCGGCCAGCCAGATCGAGTTCGAGCAGCACGGTCAGCACCTGTGATGGATGCAGTCCTGTATGACGGATAATGTCGTCTATCAGCACGGGAGACGGTCCCATCACCTGAGTGATGCGATCGCGGTCGCTGTCACTGGGTGGCGGAGCAGCCGAAAATGACGGCGGTTCCTCCAGACTTTCCGGTCTCGAAATCGGCCTGTCCAGCAGCGGTGCGATGTGGGAAATCACGTCGTCGGCTTCGGTGACGAGGATCGCTCCGTCCTTGAGCAGTGCGTTCGTCCCGCCCGTGCGGGGGTCGAACGGCGATCCAGGCACTGCAAAGACAAGCCGCCCCATCTCTCCCGCCAGCCGCGCACTGATCAGGGAGCCGGAACGCCTGGCGGCTTCCACCACAACGAGGCCAAAGGCAATCCCCGCGACGAGACGGTTGCGGCGCGGAAAATCGCGCGCCCGGGGCGACCACCCGAATGGCATTTCACTGAGAACGGTCCCGCGTTCTGCGATTTCCTCGAAAAGAGCGCAGTTTTCGGGCGGATAGGGCTTATCCAGCCCGCCGGCAAGGGCGGCGATGGTGCCGGTGTCGAGGCTGCCCTGGTGAGCGGCGGCATCGATGCCCCGCGCCAGCCCGGAAGCAACGGAAAAACCGGCGCTTCCAAGTGCGGCCGCCAGTTGCCGGGCCATTTTCATGCCGGTAAGGGAGGCGTTTCGCGCGCCGACCAGTGCAACCGTCGGTCTGTGCACGATGGAGAGATCGCCCTTCATTGCCAAAAGGGGCGGGGGCTGGTCCATGCGCCGCATCAGCGGCGGATAGTCAGCTTCCCCCACGGCAACGAAGGCGGCGCCCAGGCGCCGGGCTTCCTCCATTTCGCGCTCTGCATCCGCCCGTGAGGCGATGACGATCTGTCTTTTTGCCCCGCCACGCTGCGCGAGCTCGGGCAGCATCTCCAGAGCCGTTTCGGCAGAGCCATAATGATTGACGAGCTGGCGGAATGTCACCGGGCCGACATTCTCGCTGCGCAGCAGCTGAAGCCAGGCGAGGCGCTGTCGGTCGCTAAGCCGCGCGCCTTCGCCGGGCGCGTTCACCCCTTGCCCCCGATACGGGTTTCGGTACCAGCCATGAGCCGGGAGATGTTGGTGCGGTGTTTGATAAACACGATCACGCTCATCAGAATGAAAAGTTCCGCAGCCTGAACATAGTCCAGAAGATAGAGGCCGACCGGAACGGCGATGGCGGCAACGAGGGCGGAAAGCGAGGAATACCGGGTGATGAAGGCCACCGCGAGCCAGACTGCGGCAAAGATGAGAGCCCCCGGCCAGGCGATGGCGATCAGGACGCCGAGATAGGTGGCGACCCCCTTGCCACCGCGAAATCCGAGCCAGACCGGAAAGAGATGGCCGAGAAACGCGCCAAGCCCCGCCGCGACAGCCTGATCGGGTCCGTAAAGGCCGGCCAGCAGAACGGCGACCGTGCCCTTCAGCGCATCGCCAAGGAGCGTGAGGGCCGCGAGCTTCTTGTTGCCTGTGCGCAGCACGTTGGTTGCGCCGATATTGCCCGAGCCGATCTTGCGGACATCGCCAAGGCCGGCAAGCCGCGTCACGATAAGGCCAAACGGAATGGAACCGAGCAGATAGCCGAAAAGGAGCGCGGCCACGAGATACGGCAATGCGAGCTGCCAACTGATGGGATCCGGCATCGGGCTCTCTCCCCTGAAACTGCGTTCACTCAGGCCGTGAACACTGTGCGGCCTGCAACCATTGTTTGCAAGACCCGGCCCTGCATTCGCGCACCTTCGAAACACGTGTTCTTTGAAAGTGAGCGAATATCCGTCTCGCGCACGATCCACGGCGCGTCGAGGTCCACCAAAACCAGATCGGCGTCCGCACCGGGTTTCAGCGTTCCGCCGGGCAGGCCGAACAGACGCGCCGGCGCGGTGGACAGGCACTCGACAAGACGCATGAGCGGCAGGTCGCCATTGTGATAAAGGCGCAGGGCCGCCGCCAGAAGCGTCTCAAGCCCGATGGCACCGGCCTCGGCTTCGGCAAAGGGAAGGCGCTTCGTATCCACGTCCTGCGGATCGTGCGAGGAGACGATAATGTCGATCGCCCCCGTTTTGAGCGCTTCCACCATGGCGAGCCGGTCATCCTCGGTGCGCAAGGGCGGCGAAAGCCGGAAGAAGGTGCGGTAATCGCCGATATCGTTCTCGTTCAAGGTCAGGTGGTTGATCGAGACGCCGGCACTGACATCCGCGCCATCATTTTTGGCGCGGGCAATGGCGGCCGCCGACATGGCGGTGGAAATCTTGGCCGCGTGATAGCGTCCGCCGGTCAGTCCGGCAAGCATGAGATCGCGGCTGAGCGGTATGGTTTCAGCCTCTCGTGGAATGCCGGGCAGCCCGAGCCAGCTTGCGAAAAGCCCTTCATTCATCACGCCGGAGGACGCCAGATGCGGGTCCTGCGTCTCGTGAGCAATGGTGATGCCGAGATCGCGGGCATAGGTGAGGGCGCGCCGCATCACCAGCGCGTTGGCGATGGTCGAACGCCCCTCGGTCAGCATGACTGCGCCCGCCTCGTGCAGCAGGCCGAATTCGGAGAGCTCCTTGCCGGCAAAACCCCTGGTCACGGAGGCGGCGGGAAAAACATTGACTGTCGCCGTCTCACGCGCGGTGCGTTTAACGAACTCAACCAGCGCAACATCATCGATCACGGGCGTCGTATCGGGCATCATGATGACCGAGGTCACGCCGCCTGCGGCAGCGGCCCGGCTCGCCGAGGCGATGGTTTCGCGATGTTCCGCGCCGGGTTCACCGATGAACACGCGCGAATCCACCAGGCCGGGAAGGATGGCATGCCCCCGGCAGTCGACGGTCCGGGCGTTCTCGGGCGCGCCCTGATTGTGCGCGTCAGCACCGGCGGCAACGATCTTGCCGTCGGCGACGATGACCGAACCGTTTTCGTCCATGCCGCGCGAAGGATCGACGATACGGGCGTTCTGAAAGACGGTCGCGCTCATGCTGCGCCTCCCTCGGCGTTGCGTCGCGGATCGAGCAGCGCTTCCATCACGGCCATGCGCACGGCCACGCCCATCTCCACCTGCTCCTGAATGAGGCTTTGCGGCCCGTCGGCGATCTCGGAGGCGATTTCAACGCCGCGGTTCATGGGGCCGGGATGCATGACCAGAACGTCGTCCTTGGCTGCCTTCAGTTTCTCTGCGTCGAGGCCGAAATGGCGGAAATACTCTCGCACCGAGGGAATGAGCGATCCCGCCATCCGCTCACGCTGGAGCCGCAGCATCATCACGATGTCCGCCCCTTTCAGGCCTTCATCCATGCGCGTAAAGGGTTCCACGCCCATCTGTTCGATGCCGGCGGGAAGAAGCGTCGAGGGCGCAACGACCCGCACCCGAGCGCCCATTGCATTCAGCAGTACGATGTTCGAGCGCGCCACGCGCGAATGCAGTACATCGCCGCAGATCGCCACGGTGAGCCCGCCGATGCGGCCTTTTGCGCGGCGGATCGTCAGCGCATCGAGCAGGGCCTGCGTCGGGTGCTCATGGGCACCATCGCCGGCATTGACGACCGAGCAGGAAACCTTTTGCGCGAGCAGGGCCGCAGCACCGGCCGCCGCGTGCCGGATCACCAGAATATCGGGCCGCATGGCGTTCAGCGTGATCGCGGTGTCGAGCAGCGTCTCGCCCTTCTTGGTCGAGGAACTTGCGACGGACATGTTCATGACATCCGCACCCAGCCGCTTGCCGGCCAGTTCAAACGAAGACTGGGTGCGTGTCGAGGCTTCGTAGAAAAGGTTGATATGCGTACGGCCGCGCAGCGCGGCCGTTTTCTTCTCCTGCTGCCGTGAAATGGCAACGGCGGCGTCGGCCCGGTCGAGAAGGGTTTCGATGTCGAGGGGCGACAGCCCCTTGATGCCAAGCAGATGGCGGTGCGGGTAAAGTGGGAAAGAGGCGTTTGTCATCTCAAGAGCCTGCTATAGGCCGCAGTCTGGTGGGCTGCAAGCGCGCATCGCGTGCGAAGCACATCAACGGGGCACAAATAACAGGTTTTGTGTTTTTGTGGTTCATCGCGCTTTCATCGATTGGCAAGGTGTGCTTGCCACTATGAAGCGTCGAGCGCGCCTTGATTCCCGACGCGCCGCATTTTTGTTGTGATAGAGTGAAGCCGTGACGCACGAAGTAACCAACCAGTCGCCTCCGATCGCCGGGACCAATGCCTGGCGCAGCGATCCTTTGCTGATGCAGGCGGCGGAGCGGTTTTCCGAGCCCGTGCGCAAAGAGCTCGATACGCTCGGGCGTTTCGTGCGCAATCAGGAGGCGCTCGATCTGGCTCGGCTGGCCAATGCCGAGACGCCCCAGCTCAGAACCCATGACCGGTACGGCAACCGGCTCGATCTGGTTGAGTATCACCCGGCCTATCACGCACTGATGCGCCGTTCGGCCGCCAATGGGCTTCATTCCTCCATCTGGGAGAAGACGGAAGCGGAGGCGGGCCATCGCCACCAGATACGCGCCGCGCGCTTTTATCTGACTGCGCAGCTTGAATGCGGGCATCTGTGCCCGCTGACCATGACGAATGCCTCGCTGGCGGCGCTGATGGCGGACAACACGCTGTTTCGCCGCTGGGCGCCGCGTGTGGCCGTCCGCAAATACGATCATTCGAACAAGCCCGTCGTGCAGAAAAGCGGCATCACCATCGGCATGGGGATGACCGAGAAACAGGGCGGAACCGATGTGCGCGCAAACACGACCCGCGCCGAACGCCTTGAAGGCAAGATTTACCGCCTGACCGGGCACAAATGGTTCCTGTCAGCGCCGATGTCGGACGCCTTTCTCGTTCTGGCGCAGGCCGACAAGGGGTTGTCCTGTTTCCTCGTTCCGCGCGTGCTTGAAGATGGCACCGGAAACGGCCTCCATCTCCAGCGTCTGAAAGACAAGCTCGGCAATCGCTCGAACGCGTCCTCGGAAGTGGAGTTCCACGGAACGATGGGCGAACTGGTTGGCGAGCCGGGTGGTGGCATCCGCACCATCATGGATATGGTGACGCTGACGCGGCTCGACTGTGCACTGGGCTCGGCGGGCATGATGCGTGCGGCACTGGCGGAAGCCGTGCATCACACGCGCCACCGCCAGGTGTTCGGCGCGCGGCTCATCGAGCAGCCGCTGATGATGCGGGTGCTTGCCGATATGGCCCTCGACGTCGCCGCCGCAACGGCGCTTTCGATGCGGCTCGCGCGCTCCTTCGACGAGGCCGCCGACAGCCGCGGCGATGCGGCTTTCGCCCGCGTCATGACCCCTGTCGTCAAATACTGGGTCTGCAAGCTGGCGCCCGCCGTTACCTATGAGGCGATGGAGTGCCTCGGCGGCAATGGTTATGTGGAGGAAGCGCCGCTTGCGCGCCATTACCGCGAAGCCCCGGTCAACGCGATCTGGGAAGGCTCCGGCAATGTGATGGGCCTTGATGTGCTGCGGGTCCTCGAACGCAATGCCGGGCTTTTCGACGATGTGCTGGGCATGATCGGCAGGGATCTTGGCGAAAAGGGCGGTGCGACGCTCGAGGTTCTGGCCGCCGCAGCCCGCGTCTGCCAGACGGACGAGGGCTCGGCGCGCATCCTGACCGAGCAGCTCGCGCTCGCCGCTGCAGCGGCCGAACTCAAGCGCATGGGCGCCGGTCGTGTTGCCGATGCCTTCATCGAGACGCGTCTGGCCGGCCAGTGGCGCAGCACCTATGGCATGCTGGATGCGCGCCATGACGCGGCTTCCATCCTCGATGTGCTTTACCCCGAGGCGAGCTGAGCCACGACGGTCAGAACCAGTGGTATCGTGAAGAAGGCGAGTGCCGTCTGCAGCGTGGTGATGCTCGCATAGAGCGGTGCATCGCCGCCAAGCTGGCGTGCGAGAAGATACCCGTTCATGGCGGTCGGGACTGCAGCGCAAAGAGCCAGATAATCGAGCGCCGGGCCGGAAACGCCAAAGGCAAGCGCGATCGAGATCATCAACACCGGAAAGAAAACCAGCTTTAGAAAAGCGGATGTCCACAGTGCCGCCCGTGCGGCGAGGAAATCGCCCGGGCGCAGGCTCGCACCGATGGTCAAAAGCCCCATGCCGAGCGCGGCTCGTCCGACCAGGTCCAGCGTCTGGTTCAGCGGCGGATAGAGACCGAACGGCATGAAGCGCAGAAGGACTGCCGCCGCCGCCGCCAGCACCATCGGATTGCGCGCAACGTCCAGAAGCACTTTCGACCAGGACGCGCTGCTGTCGGCAAAGCGCGTCACCACGAACACAGAAGCGATGTTGATGGGGATGATGATCGTCGCCATCACCAGCGCGACCACGGCGGCGCCCTCCGGCGGAAAGAGTTTCTGCGCCACAGCCAGCGCCATAAACCCGTTCCAGCGCACGGCTGTCTGGAACAGTGAGGAATACTGACTGTGCCGGATCAATCGGCTCGCCCTGAGCAGGGGCCACAGCGCCAGAACCAGAAAGATCATCGCAAAGACCGAGACCGAAAGCGCGCCGAGCAGGGCATCGAGCCGGAGTTTTGAGAAATCGGCGTTGGCAATGGTGATGAAAAGCAGTGCCGGGTAGAGGAACCAGTAGCAAAGCTGCTCAAGCCCCGGCCACGTCTCATCCCGGATGAGGGGAGTCCGCCGCAGCACATTGCCTGCAATGATGAGCAGGAAGATCGGAAGGATGCTTTCGAAAATCGCGAACATGGGGAATCCGGCGGCAGGAGGGTTCTTCTTGCTAATGGTCGATACGGAAACTGTAAAGCGCGGGACGGGTGCGCGCCGCCTGTGAAAGTTAACCTTAACGATTGGTAAGCGTTGCAGGTCGATTTGCGTCGGTTCAGTGTGCTTCTCATCCAAGGGCGAGACTCATGAACCGTACATTCGCAATCCTTCTGTCGGTCTACTGGACTGTTAATTTCGGCTTTGCCGCCTGGTCGGCCGCGTTGGCCGAAGGCATCGTCGTGCCCGCTGGCGCCCTGGGTACTGAAAGCGCCTGGCAGGCGTCGCAGTTTTTCGGTCATCTGGGCATGGTGCTCGGCAACGCGCTCGTCGCCGCGCTCTTTGCATGGACGCTGCTCGTGTCGCTGCTCGAAGCAGGGGACAGGCGCGAGACCGCAAACGTCGCCGGGCTTGCATGCGCCGCTGCGCTCGTCATGCTTCTGATGGATGTTATTTACGCGGGGCTCGCTGCGAAGGCGGCAACATTCGCTCCCTCGGCCGCGATAACGATGAAATTCCTGGCGGTGCTGGCGACACATCTGGTTTTGCGCCGTGAGGAGGTCGAAGCGGAGAGCGAAGAAGCGGTGCAGGCCGCGCGGCCCGCATCCCGTGTCTCGACGCTGCGCATCATCGATGCCGCACACGACACCATGGCTGGTCGAGTTGCCAGAAGGCAAGGTCTGCGCTTCTCACCGCCCGCCAACGACCACGGGAGCCCGTGATGCGCTACCTGTTAATCTTCTGGGCGCTCCCGCTCGGCCTGTTCTGGGGCTGGTACGGCCTGTCCTATCACGACATCAATTTCGGCCTCGGCTTTTTCAGTCGGGAGATGAACGATCTCCTGTTCCGGATCTATGGCGACATTCTGGGCATCGATCCCGCGATCATTCCCGGCATGGTGGCGCGCGCCTGCGTGCTCGACAGCTTTATCCTTCTGGGCATCGTCGCCTTCCGGCGCCGGCGAGCTCTCTGGAGCTGGTTCCGGGAGAAACGCGCCGCCTATCGGTCCCGCGACGCAGCGCCGGAAGCGCGCAACCTGTCCAGCGCGCCCTGAAGGATGAAGGCGGCGGCGGCCGAATCGATCCGCTCCGCCCGTTTCCTGCGCGATACATCCATTTCCAGCAGCGCCCGTTCTGCAGCAACCGTCGACATGCGTTCGTCCCAGAAGGCGACCGGCAGCTCTGTAAGCCGCTCAAGATTGCGGACAAAGGCGCGCGTGGACTGCGCGCGCGGACCTTCGCTGCCGTCCATGTTGACCGGCAGGCCGATAACGATGCCGCCGACATTGTCGCGCTTGAAGGCGGCAAGCAGCGCTTCGGCGTCCTGCGTGAACTTCTTGCGCATGATCACCTGACGGGGGGTTGCCAGGGACAGTCCGCGATCAGAGACCGAAAGCCCGATGGTCCTGGTGCCGAGATCGAGCCCGGCCAGCGTCTGGCCTGCATCGAGAAAAGCGGGGAGTTCCTGCAGGTCGACCACTGACAAAACTGTGTTCTCCGATTACGACTGTGGGATCGTTCTAGGGGCAGGACCTATTAATATGATCACAATGGCGTTCGATAGACCAAGAAATGCAAGGAGAAGCCCGCAGAGCGGGGTCTTCCCCCCGGCCAAGGGGTTTGACGCGGCAGATCGCCGGTCTATCGAGCGTCCTTCGGATCGGCCTGATTTGCACGGCCTACTTTGTCGCAAGACCTTGAAAGACGTGAAGTCTTCCCGCGGTCCTGCTTCGCGTATCCGCACAAATCAGGCCGACCATTGCGACCATATTAATAGGTCCTGACCCTAGCGCTGCGGCGGTTACACGAAAAGCCGCCATTGCGCGATAGCCGCCACTGACGGCGCGGCGCGACAACCGACAAGGAGGACAATTCCATGGAGCTGACCTGGTACGGGCATTCCGCATTTCGCGTGGATGCGGGCGATGCGCACATCCTGATCGATCCCTTTCTGAGCGGGAACCCTTCCTGGAACAATGGGTGGGAGGAGCCGGCTGAAGGCGTGACACATGTGTTGCTCACCCACGGCCATGACGATCACATCGGCGATGCGGTCGATATTCTGAAGAACACCGGCGCCATGCTGGTCGCCAATTTCGAAATCTGCATGTTCCTTGTCGGCAAGGGCGTGGACCAGAACCGCATCAACCCCGGCAATCACGGCGGCACCGTCGATTGCGGCGGCTTCACCACCACCTTCGTCAACGCGCTGCATTCCTCGTCGTCTGCGGGCGAGGGCGGTGCGAACACCTATCTGGGCAATCCCGCCGGTCTTGTCCTGCATTTCCCCGGTGACAAGACGCTCTATCACATGGGCGACACCGACATTTTCGGCGACATGGCGCTGATTCAGGAATTGCATCAGCCCGATATCGGCCTCGTGCCGATTGGCGACCGCTTCACCATGGGCGGCGCGGTGGCGGCCCTTGCCTGCCGGCGCTATTTCAAGTTCGAGACGGTGCTGCCTTGCCATTTCGGCACGTTCCCGATCATCGATCAGACCGCGCAGAAATTCATCGAGGGGATGGAAGGTTCGGGTGTGAACGTGCCGGCGCTGAAGGTCGGCGAGACGATTTCGCTATAGCAATTCCGGTGCGCCGGAGCGCGTTGGCGGTTGCACGCCGCCCGCGCGCCGATTATAGCCGTGGCGCAGCCAATAAGCGCCTGGAGAAAACCATGTCCGTGGACATCGATACCGTGAAGCGCGTTGCGCGCCTTTCCCGCATTGCCGTTGATGAGGCCGATGCAGAGCGCATGACCGGCGAACTGAACGCCATTCTCGGTTTCGTCGAGCAACTGAACGAAGTGAATGTCGAGGGTGTCGAGCCGATGACCTCCGTCATCCCGATGGCGATGAAGAAGCGCCAGGACGGCGTGACCGACGGCAGCAAGGCTGACGATATCGTCGCCAATGCGCCTGCTTCGGAAGACAATTTCTTCGTCGTTCCCAAAGTGGTCGAATAAGAGCGCCCCGCTTCCAAACCCATTTGCCCTGACGGGCCTCCGGATTTTCACGGATCTTCCATGACAGAGCTCACCAAACTCACAATCGCCGAAGCGCGCGAAAAGCTCGCCGCCAAAGCTTTCACCGCCACCGAACTGACCGAGGCCTATCTTTCGGCCATCGACACGGCCAACGAAAAGCTGAACGCCTATGTCGCCGTCACGCACGACAAGGCGCGGGCGATGGCAAAGGCGAGTGACGAAAAGATCGCCAGGGGCGAGGCGGGCGCGCTGGAAGGCATTCCGCTCGGCATCAAGGATCTTTTTGCCACGCAAGACGTCCACACCCAGGCGGCCAGCCACATTCTCGATGGTTTCAGGCCGAAATACGAATCCACCGTCACGGCCAATCTGTGGGCCGACGGCGCGGTGATGCTCGGCAAGCTCAACATGGACGAATTCGCCATGGGGTCGTCCAACGAGACGTCATACTATGGTCCGGTCATCAACCCATGGCGCGCCGAAGGCTCCAATGCCGATCTCGTTCCCGGCGGCTCTTCGGGCGGTTCGGCCGCAGCCGTTGCGGCATTCCTGTGCGCGGGGGCGACCGCAACGGACACCGGCGGCTCGATCCGCCAGCCCGCCGCCTTCACCGGCACGGTCGGCATCAAGCCGACCTATGGCCGCTGTTCGCGCTGGGGCACGGTGGCCTTCGCCTCCTCGCTCGATCAGGCAGGGCCGATTGCGCGCGACGTGCGTGACGCGGCAATCCTTCTGAAGTCCATGGCGTCCGTCGACGACAGGGACACGACCTCCGTCGATCTTCCAGTGCCGGATTACGAGGCTGCGATCGGTCAGTCGATCAAGGGCATGAAGATCGGCATTCCGCGCGAATACCGTCTCGACGGCATGCCGGAGGAAATCGAGGCACTGTGGAAACAGGGCATCGACTGGATGCGCGATGCGGGCGCGGAGATCGTCGACATCTCGTTGCCGCACACCAAGTACGCGCTGCCTGCCTATTACATCGTCGCGCCTGCCGAGGCGTCTTCCAACCTCGCGCGCTATGACGGCGTGCGTTATGGGCTGCGCGTGCCCGGCAAGGACATTGCCGACATGTATGAGCAAACCCGTGCCGCCGGTTTCGGCCGTGAGGTCAAGCGTCGCATCATGATCGGCACCTATGTGCTGTCGGCCGGCTACTACGACGCCTACTACCTGAAAGCGCAGAAGGTACGCACACTCATCAAGCGCGACTTCGAACAGGTTTTCGATCAGGGCGTGGATGCGATCCTGACGCCGGCCACGCCGTCGGCTGCCTTCGGCGTTGCTGATCAGGAGATGGCGTCCGATCCGGTGAAGATGTATCTGAACGACATTTTCACCGTGACGGTGAACATGGCGGGTCTTCCGGGCATCGCGGTGCCGGCCGGACTTGACGCAAAGGGGCTGCCACTCGGCCTGCAGCTCATCGGCAAGCCGTTTGAAGAAGAAACGCTGTTCCGCACAGCACACGTGATCGAACAGGCCGCAGGCCGTTTCGCACCGAACAGGTGGTGGTAATGCCCATGGCGCGGCTCGCTTCCTGATAGAAAGGCCGCGTCATGTTCCATTTCATCTCCGCGATTGGCTGGCTGTTCCTGCAGCCACTCGGCCTTGCCGCAATCCTGATTGCGGTGTCGTTGGTCACCGCTTTTTTCGGCTGGCGCCGCCTGTCCATGATGGCAGGCGGTCTCTCTTTTCTGGTTCTCTTTCTGTCCGCCTGGACGACGCTTGGCGCGCTTCTTCTCGGACCGCTCGAAGACCGTTTTCAGAAGCCCGACCCCGTCCCGGAGAGGGTTCACGGCATCGTTGTTCTGGGCGGCGGGCTGGAAGGCTCCATCAACAGCGCGCGCGGTGGCCACGAGCTGAACGCCAGCGGTGACCGTTTCGTGGAGGCCGCCATCCTTGCGCGCCGCTTCCCGCAGGCAAAAATTCTCATTTCCGGCGGGCAGGGCGCTGTATTCCTGAACGGTGAGGGCGATGCGGACACCGCACCGCGCCTTTTGACCGCACTGGGCGTCGACCCAGACCGCCTCATCCTCGAAAATCGCTCGCGCGATACCTATGAGAACGCTGCCTTTTCCAGAGAAATGGTGCAACCGGCGGCGGGTGAGACCTGGCTGCTCGTCACCTCCGCCTTCCATATGCCGCGCGCCGTCGGGGTGTTCCGCAAGGCCGGTTTCCCTGTAACGCCATGGCCGGTCGATTATAAGACGGCCGGCAATGAGAAGCCGGGCTTCGCGGAAGACAACGCGCTCGATTCGCTGCGCAATGTCACGGTCGGGATACGCGAGTGGATCGGCCTCGCCGCCTATCGCATCGCGGGCAGGACAGACGCGTTTTTGCCCGCTCCGGAGGCATCCTTGGACTGAGTCGTGGTGGCTTTTTCGGGGTATGATGGTGCAATGCAGCAAAATTGTCCGTATTTCGCCACATCTCTTGAAAATTCCTTTACGCCTGCAAGTGATTGATTGCGCTATGAAAGCCCGGTTTTCTAAGGCTTTTTAACTGTTTCGCAGCCGTCATTTTGCCGTTTTTGGACTTGCGGAAGCCTGCGCGGAGGAGTATCTCCCGCCGTCACGGATCGGCGATCGGGATCATCCCGTTCGGAGATCGGATAACAAAACGGGATATGCATGGACGATAGCGTTGAGAGATCCTGCTGGGGCGTGACCGCCAAAGCAGTGATCGGGCTTGCGGGAATAATCTTTCTGGCATGGCTCTTGATTGGCGCCGAAACGGCAGCGGTCGTGGCAACGGCAGGCTGAACCACCAGCAAAACCGCACAGCACCGGTTCTCAAAAGTCAGAGGGCGCAGCGCAACCGCTGCGCCCTTTGCTTGTTCGGGGAAATCGCCTACATCTTCGCATGTCGCGGTCACGCCAGAGCATGCCGCGCCGCAACCCGCTAATGGCCGCAGACCACTGGAAACTTTCTTGTGGTTACATTCTGGAGCCTTCACCCATGTTCCTTTCCGTTTTCGACCTGTTCAAGATCGGTATCGGACCGTCCAGCTCGCACACGATGGGGCCGATGACGGCGGCGGAGCGTTTCTTGGCTGAGATCGCGGGCGATGACTGGCCGCGCCCGGCGGGAAGCGTCGTGCACCGGCTCTCGGTGAGCCTGCATGGCTCTCTCGCCTTTACCGGTGTCGGGCACGGCACGGACCGGGCGGTCATACTCGGGCTTGCAGGCTACAATCCGCTGACCGTTGATCCCGACCGGATGGACGGGCAGCTCGCCACCATCGCCGCCGACAAGATGGTGCGGCCGGCAGGGCATCCGCCTTACCATTTCGACCCGGAAACCGATCTTGTGCTGGACAAAAAGCAGGCTCTGCCGGGGCATGCCAATGGCATGGCATTCAACGCCCATGATGTGGACGACAGGCTCCTCCTTCGGCGGATCTATTACTCCATCGGCGGCGGTTTCGTGGTTTCCGAGGAAGAGCTTCAGACACTCAAGAGCGAATCCGCAAAGCCCGCTAAGGACGATGTACCGTTTCCCTTCGCCAGCGCCCGCGAAATGCTCGCCATGGCGGCTGAGAGCGGGCTCTCCATTGCCGAGATGAAACGGGCGAACGAAGAAAAGCACATGACGCGGGCCGAACTCGATGCCGGGCTGGACCGCATCTGGCAGGCGATGGACGCGTGTATCGAACGCGGTCTCTCGCAGGATGGTGTCATGCCGGGCGGCCTCAATGTGCGTCGTCGCGCACGTCATCTGCACGAAAAGCTGGACGAGGACTGGCGGCAGAACCGTCCCAACCCATTGGCTGCAAACGACTGGCTTTCCGTTTTTGCGATGGCCGTGAACGAGGAAAACGCCAGCGGCGGACGTGTGGTGACCGCACCGACCAATGGCGCGGCAGGTGTGGTGCCGGCCGTCATGCGCTACTGGCAGAAGTTCCACGTGGATGCGGACACCAACGGCATCCGCGATTTCCTGCTGACGGCGGCGGCCATTGGCGGCATCGTCAAGCACAACGCCTCCATCTCCGGGGCGGAGGTGGGCTGTCAGGGAGAGGTCGGGTCGGCCTCTGCCATGGCAGCCGCAGGCCTCGCCGCGGTTCTGGGCGGCACGCCGGAGCAGGTCGAAAACGCCGCCGAGATCGCGCTTGAGCATCACCTGGGCATGACGTGCGACCCGGTTGCCGGGCTGGTGCAGGTTCCCTGTATCGAACGCAACGCGCTGGGCTCTGTCAAAGCCGTCACCGCGGCTTCACTGGCCGTCAAGGGCGACGGCAAGCATTTCGTCTCTCTGGACGCTGCGGTGGAGACCATGCGGCAGACCGGAATGGACATGAACGAACGCTACAAGGAGACAAGCCTTGGCGGCCTCGCGGTCAATGTCGTCGAGTGCTGAGCGCGTTCAGACACTGTGGAGAGCGCACGGGCCGCGCTTGACCTTCACTGCCCGCCACCCGACATTCAGGACATGGCACTGAATCTCATAAAATTGTGCGTCGGCTGTGAAAGCGTCGAGCAACTGGAGGACTGGATCGCGCTGCGCGTTCGCGAAAAAAGGGCGCGTGGCGAGCCGGCTGAACACTTCCACACGACCCGCATGGTGCCCAAGCGCGTCGAAGAACTGACGGAAGGTGGCTCCCTCTACTGGGTGATCAAGGGATCGGTTCAATGCCGGCAACGGCTTGTCGACATACGCCCGTTTCGTGATGCGGAGGGGGTGTCCCGTTGCCATCTCGTTCTGGAGCCCAGACTGGTGCGTACGCAGTTTCAGCCACGACGGGCCTTTCAGGGATGGCGCTATCTGGATGCGAAGGACGCACCGGGCGATATCGGCAGTGCGGGAGACGATGCCGCGATGCCTCAGGAACTGCGCCGCGAGCTCTCTGAACTCGGCTTGCTGTAACGACCGTTCTGGCGCAGGCTTGTCGTCAGCCTTGCAACCGATCGGAACACGCCCATCTTTCTCACTATGAGCGACAAGAAAACGCCTGCACCACACCGCGCCAAAGCCGATCTCGCCGGGCCCAAGTCCACTTCGGGCGCGATCGACGCTTTCGTTCGGCATGCCCGTGCCGTTGCGCCGGTACACGGAACGGGCACAGGCCGCCTGATTCTGGCGCTCGACGCGACGATGAGCCGTCAGCCCACATGGGATCTCGCCTGCAAGCTTCAGGCGGAAATGTTCGACGCAGTCGGCAAGGCCGGTTCACTCAATGTCCAGCTCGTCTATTTCCGCGGTTTTGGGGAAAGCCGCGCCTCGCGTTTCGTGCGCGATACTGATGCGTTGAAAACGCTGATGACGAAGATCGACTGTCGCGGCGGCCATACGCAGATCGGCAAGGTGCTTGCACATGCGCTGAAGGAAACGGCGCGCGAAAAGATCAACGCGCTTGTCTATATCGGCGATGCCATGGAGGAGAGTGTGGACGATCTTTCCGACAGGGCCGGGCAGCTTGGCCTGAGCGGCGTCCCGGTCTTCGTCTTTCAGGAGGGGCACGATCCCGTCGCAGAGCGTGCCTTCCGTGAAATCGCCCGACTGTCGAAGGGGGCGTGGTTTCGGTTCGATTCACGTTCGGCCGCGGAACTCGGCAGGCTCCTGTCCGCTGTCGCCGTCTACGCGACGGGCGGGCTGAAGGCACTCAGCGATCGCAACCGGCCTGAGGATCGCAGGATGCTGGAGCATCTGCGTGGCGGAAAAGACCGATGACCTTTCCCTTCTTTCTCTTTGGGCTTCTGCTGCTTCTGGTTCTCGGCGGCCTTGCATTCGTCAATGCGAGCCCGAAGCGGGTGGCCGACACACTGCGAATAGCCGGGCCCGGAGTGCTGGCGCTCGTCGGTGTGGTGATGCTCTTTGCCGGCAGGGCGGGAATCGGCGGGATGCTGATTTCAGCGGCCGCCGCCTGGTTCGGTTCGGCGCGGCTGAAGATGGCGCGGAACAAAACGCCCGGCCAGCGCTCAACCGTACGCTCCGCTGCCATCGAGATGGAACTCGATCACGATAGCGGGAAACTGTCCGGTGTGGTCCTTGCTGGCCGACACGAAGGACGCAGTCTCGCAGACATGACGCAGGAAGAACTGCTTTCGCTCTACGCCGAACTCGAGCGCGACGAAGAGAGCCTAAGGCTTCTGGAAACCTATCTTGACAGCGAATTCCCCGCCTGGCGCGACAGCACGCAGTCGGATGGCGACCGGGGGGAGGGAGTTGCGCCGGGCACGGGCCCCATGACCGAGGAGGAGGCCTATGAGGTCCTTGGTCTTGAACGAGGTGCGACCGTTGCGCAGATCAGAGAGGCTCACCGCCGCCTGATGCAGCGCCTGCATCCCGACATGGGAGGAACCTCGTCTCTTGCCGCCCGTATCAACGAGGCGCGTGATGTTCTGCTGTCCACTCATCACTGAATTTCCGCTACGCGCGACGCTATCCTGACTCATCTTCAACTCCGGTCTTACTGCTGCACGGCGTAGCAGGAGATGCTTTTCTTCTTGAGCGACGCACAGGCACCCCAGGCGTCGGACTTGCTGTCGAACCCGACGAAACGCGCGCGGTGATAGGTGATGCCGCCCTTTTCGAATGTCTCGGTGATCGGCACAGCCCGTGCGAGGACCTGGCCGGCCTTCTTCTCGGTTTCGGCGAGGAACATGAGAGCTTCATCCTCACTCGGCATAGACGCGACCTGGATCACCCAGCCGCCCGGGGAGGCTGCCCCCTGCGGCTCTGGCGCGGTGGAAGCCGTGGGCATCGGGTCGACCGCCGCAACCGTCGCACGCGGGCGCGGCACGGCAGTGTTCATGGCGGCGGCCTTGACCGGCGCCTCCGGCGCGTATGCCGTCAGCGTCTCAGCTTCCGGGCGCTCGGTTGGCAAAGGTACCTGCTTGCCGGGAATCATGGCGGCAAGCGCGGTACGTGCACCACCGGGCGCCTTGGCAATCAGCATGCGGTCGCGTCCGGTGGAGCCCTCATTCAGGTAGCGCTTGATCAGATCGGCCATATGCGCGTCGCGGCTGCGCGATGTGCGGCCACCCAGAACAACGGCGACGATGCTGCGGCCATTTGCCTGTACGGAGCTGGCAAGGTTGAAACCGGAAGCGCGTGTATAACCGGTCTTGATGCCGTCAACCCCGTTGACGCGCCCGAGAAGTCGATTGTGGTTGCCGTAGCGGCGCTTCTTGTAGGTGAAGGAGGTGGTCTGAAAGTAGCTGTAATACTGCGGATAGTGCTCGCGCAGGGCGATGCTGAGCTTGGCCATGTCGCGCGCAGTTGTCTTCTGCTGGCTGTTGGGAAGGCCATGCGCGTTTTTGAACGTGGTGCGGGACATGCCGAGCTGGCGTGCTTTCGCCGTCATCATGGATGCGAACTTGGCTTCCGAACCGCCGAGAAACTCGGCAACGGCCGTCGCCGCGTCGTTTGCGGAGCGGGTTACCAGTGCCCGGACCGCCTGATCGACAGTCAGGCTGTCGCCGGGGCGCAGCGCGATGTTCGTCGGGGGCTCGGCCGCCGCATTGCGTGACACGGGGATGCGCGTATCCTTGGAGATGCGCCCGCTCGCAAGCGCCTCGAAGATCAGATAGGCCGTCATCATCTTGGTGAGCGAGGCGGGATAGCGCGGCGCGTCGGCATTCGATTCGTAAAGCACCTTGCCGGTCTTTGCGTCCATGACGATGCCTGCATATTTGGCGTTTGCGGAAGCCTGCTCCGCCGCGCCCAGCATGACGATACCTGAAACGAAAAGTGCTGTGAGAATCCTGCCTGAGAGCCGCACAAGATTCGCTCTACCCAACAACGCCTGACGCACGATTACACCCATTTGCATCTGGTTTCAGGCCGCGAGGCATCCCCACTCGCTGGCCCATTTCCCATCACCCTATCGGCGCCGGCGTTACCAATCCGTTTATGGTGAGCCATTCGTTGACGGAATTTCTTAACATTGACTCGAAATCGAACGATCTTTCCGGTCAAAGGGTGGCAGAGATGGATCAACTGTCATGATGGCGTAGTTTTGAACGCAAAAGGCTTTCAGCCGTATTGTCAGGAACGGATAAGGGCTTAAAATTGTCAGAAGGGTACCTACATGTCCCACGTAAGGGCTCGGCACAGGGAATGGAATTTTTGAATATCGGTGAAGCCATGCAGCACGACGCCTGGCGAATGCAGGATGGCGAAGATGATGGTGACAGTTCCGACCGCGGGACTGCGGTTATTACGCGCACGAAAACCAAGACGAAGAAGCCGAGCCTCTATCGTGTATTGTTGCTGAATGACGATTACACGCCCATGGAGTTCGTCATTCACGTGCTTGAGCGCTTCTTCAGGAAGGACCGCGAGGCCGCGACCAGAATTATGCTGCACGTACACAATCACGGTGTGGGTGAATGTGGCGTGTTCACGTTCGAAGTGGCTGAGACCAAGGTAACGCAGGTGATGGATTTCTCCCGACAGCACCAGCATCCACTTCAATGCGTGATGGAAAAGAAATGAGGTACTGAATGCCGGCTTTTTCCCAAGGCTTGGAGCGGGCACTGCATCAGGCGCTGACATTTGCCAATGAGCGCCACCATGAATATGCGACGCTCGAGCACCTGCTTCTGGCGCTGATCGACGATTCGGACGCTGCAGCCGTTATGCGGGCCTGCAATGTCGATCTCGATGCGCTTAAGGATACGGTGGTCAAATATATCGACGGCGAACTCGATAACCTCGTCACGGGCTATGACGAGGATTCCAAGCCGACCGCAGGCTTCCAGCGTGTCATCCAGCGCGCTGTCATCCATGTACAGTCGTCCGGGCGCGAAGAAGTGTCCGGGGCGAACGTGCTCGTGGCTATTTTCGCCGAACGCGAAAGCCATGCGGCCTATTTTCTGCAGGAACAGCAGATGACCCGCTATGACGCGGTCAACTATATCAGTCATGGCATCGCCAAGCGGCCCGGTGGGTCGGAGGCAAGAACGCCCCGCGGTGCGGAAGATGACGAATCCGGCGCGCCGGGGACGGATTCCGAGGAGAGTGGCAAGAAGAAGCAGGCTCAGGATGCGCTCACCGCCTATTGCGTCAATCTCAATGAGAAGGCGCGGGCGGGACGCATTGATCCCCTGATCGGGCGCGCGCCTGAAATCAACCGCACGATCCAGGTCCTGTGCCGCCGCTCCAAGAACAACCCGCTTTACGTGGGCGATCCCGGCGTCGGCAAGACGGCGATTGCCGAGGGGCTCGCCAAGCGCATCGTCGAGGGCGATGTGCCGGATGTTCTGGCGGACGCGACGATTTTCGCCCTCGATATGGGCACGCTTCTGGCCGGGACACGCTATCGTGGCGATTTCGAGGAACGTCTGAAGCAGGTCGTGAAGGAACTGGAAGATTATCCCGGCGCGGTTCTCTTTATCGACGAAATTCACACGGTCATCGGCGCAGGCGCAACGTCCGGCGGTGCAATGGACGCATCCAATCTCCTGAAGCCTGCCTTATCGTCCGGATCGATCCGCTGCATCGGCTCCACCACCTACAAGGAATTCCGGCAGTTTTTCGAAAAAGACCGTGCGCTGGTACGCCGCTTCCAGAAGATCGACGTCAGCGAGCCGACGGTTGAGGACGCCATCGAGATCATGAAGGGGCTAAAGCCCTATTTCGAGGATTTCCATAAGGTCCGCTACACAAGTGAAGCCGTCAAGGCGGCGGTGGAACTTTCGGCGCGCTATATCAACGACCGCAAGCTGCCCGACAAGGCAATCGACGTGCTGGACGAAACCGGCGCCTCGCAAAAACTGCTGCCGGAATCGAAACGACGCAAGACGATCAACGTCAAGGAGATCGAGGCGACGATTGCCACCATGGCCCGCATCCCGCCGAAAACAGTTTCGGCCGATGACGAGAAGGTTCTGGCGACGCTTGAGGACGAGCTAAAGCGTGTCGTTTACGGGCAGGATGCAGCCATCACGGCGCTCTCGTCGGCGATCAAGCTGGCGCGTGCCGGCCTGCGGGAGCCTGAGAAGCCGATTGGCTCCTATCTGTTCTCGGGCCCCACGGGTGTTGGCAAGACCGAGGTCGCCAAACAGCTTGCGGCATCGCTTGGTGTGGAACTCCTGCGCTTCGACATGTCGGAATACATGGAGCGCCATACGGTCTCGCGGCTGATCGGCGCTCCGCCCGGTTATGTCGGCTTCGACCAGGGTGGCCTGCTGACCGACGGTGTCGACCAGCATCCGCATTGCGTGCTGCTTCTCGACGAAATCGAGAAGGCGCATCCGGATCTGTTCAACATCCTGTTGCAGGTGATGGATCACGGCAAGCTCACGGACCACAACGGCAAGAGCATCGATTTCCGCAATGTGATCCTCATCATGACGACCAATGCGGGTGCGTCCGATATGGCCAAGCCAGCCATCGGTTTCGGATCGTCGAAGCGTGAAGGTGACGATATGGAGGCGATCAACCGCCTCTTTACGCCGGAATTCCGCAACCGCCTGGACGCCGTTATTCCGTTTGGCGCTCTGCCGGTTCCGGTCATTCATCAGGTCGTGCAGAAGTTTGTCATGCAGCTCGAGGCACAGCTTGCCGAGCGCCGCGTCACCTTCGATCTCTCGGAGGATGCCGTCGCCTGGCTGGCCGACAAGGGATATGACGAACGAATGGGCGCGCGTCCTCTTGGACGCGTCATTCAGGAGCATATCAAGAAGCCACTCGCAGACGAGGTACTGTTCGGCCGGCTCAAGAAGGGCGGCACGGTCCGCGTAACCGTCGAAAAGGACGATACGGGCGAGAGCCGCCTGAAGCTTGATGCCGTGCCTGACGATGCGCCGATCAGGCCGCGCGACGAGGTTCCGGCCAGGAAGAAGGCGAAATCGGCCGCCAGGAAAACGCGCAAGCCCAAATCGGCTGCCAAGCCCAAGGCGCAAAAGCCCAAGGAGCCGCCCAAGCGCAGCCTTGTGCCGCAATTGCCGCGCAAGAGCTGATAGCCGGGAACGATTTTCGAGTGGACTAATTTCGAAGGCGTGGGTGTCCCAAGCACCCACGCCTTCGTCGTATCGCCCACCGGGCCGGGCTGTGCTAGGTCGTTGGAGCGATGAGTGAGAATGCGACAGCCGAATCGAGCAGCGAAGAAAGCCACTTTGCCTGGTATCTGCGGGGCGTGCGGCGCTGCTTCTCGATACCGGGCCTGGTGCTGGTAAGCGCGTTTATCGGGTTTGCAGGCCTTGCGCGAGAGGCCGGGCTTACGCTTCCCCAGACCGTTTTCATGACGGGCGTTGTCTGGGCCCTGCCTGCACAGGTCGTGCTGGTTGGCGCGGTCCTGGCGGGCAACAGTCTGATTGCCGCGGCCTTCGCTGTCGCCCTTTCATCAGTTCGTCTAGCGCCAATGGTTGTTGCCTTGACGCCGGAAATGCGTACGCCCGGAACCCGCAAATGGGTTCTCTACGTCCTTTCCCACTTTGTCGCGATCACCTCCTGGGTGCTCGCCATGGAAAGTTTCAGGCATGTACCGCGCCATCTGCGGACGGCGTATTACACCGGTATCGGTTCCACGCTCGTTCTGGTGAATATGGGCGTGGTCGCGACCGTTTTTCTGTTGGCTGAAAGCCTGCCGGTACAGGTGACGGCAGCGCTGTTCTTCCTGACGCCGATCTATTTTCTGACCTCGCTATGGGGCTCGGCACGCGAACGGGCCGGGCATGTGGCGATGATCCTGGGCCTGGCGAGCGGACCGGTGTTTCATATTGTCCTGCCGGGCTTCGACCTGCTCGCCGCCGGCGGTGTGGCAGGTGGCGCCGCCTATATCTGGCATCGCATGCGTGTGAAGCGGGAGGTGGTCGGGTGAGTTTCGACGCGTTTGACGCCTGGTGGTGGCCCTATCTGTTCATCCTGCTTGCCGGCTGGCTGGCGACGGATTCGTGGCGCTATCTCGGCGTCTATCTTGGTGGCAAGATGTCTGAGGAGTCAGACATTCTGGTCTTTGTGCGCTGTGTTGCGACGGCGCTTGTGGCTGCCGTCATTGCCAATCTCATCGTTTTCCCCAGCGGCGCGCTTGCCGATTCCCCTCTTCTCCTGAGGGTGGGTGCGGCGATTGCAGGGTTCGCCGCCTATCTTCTTGCCCGCAAACAGATTCTCGCCGGAATCGTCGTTGCCGAAACCGTTCTTTTGACCGGGTTGTACGTGATCGGTTGATCTAAAGCTGGGATCGGATTTTTTCAGCCTGTTCGGCAAGCACAGCCTGATCCGCCATCTCGCCGGTATGGGGGCGCAGTGCAACGCCTTCAAAACGCGGGATGATGTGGACATGCAGATGAAACACGACCTGACCACCGGCCAGTTCATTGAACTGCTGGATGGTGACGCCATCTGCATCGAAGGCTGTTTTTGCGGCGCGGGCGAGCTTCTGGACCGTGCGCATCACCGCCGCAAGGCTGTCTGCGTCGACATCGAGAATGTTGCGTGAGGGCTTCTTCGGTATCACGAGACAGTGGCCATCGCCGCGCGGCATGATGTCCATCAGCGCAAGGGTCTCGTCATCCTCATAGAGCTTGTGAGAGGGCAGTTCGCCGCGCAGGATTTTTGCGAAAACGTTGTCGTTGTCATAGGCGGCACTGGTCATTGGAACCTCTTGTCTCAGGCAATTGCCGCCGCATTTTTCTGCGCTAATGTCCGGGCCGTCAACTCCCGGCGTCGAGCGATTCGTCGCGTTATCCAGAAGGTTCAGACCGTGACCTATCTTTATTTGATCGTTGCCATTCTGTTCGAGGTGGTGGCGACGACGGCACTCAAGCAGACCGAGGGGTTCACGCGCCTCATGCCGTCGCTGGTCACGCTTATCGGCTATGCAGTTGCCTTCTTTTTCCTTTCGCTGACGCTGCGCACCATGTCGGTCGGCATCGTCTACGCGCTTTGGTCGGGTGCCGGCATCGTGTTCATCACCGCCATCGGCTGGCTCTGGTTTCAGCAGGCGCTCGACGCTCCGGCGCTTCTGGGCGTGGGGCTCATCATCGCCGGTGTTCTGGTGATCAATCTCTTTTCGAAATCGGTCATGCACTGAAACCCGTCAGCCTTTGCGGAACGGTGTATGGGCCTCCAGCATGCGGCTGATTTCCGCCACGTCGCGGCGTTCCATTTCCAGATATTGCGCCACCGCACGCCGCAGGCCGGGGTGGGGAATGTAATGGGCTGAGCGGGTGGTAACGGGCTCATAGCCGCGAGCGAGCTTGTGTTCGCCCTGCGCGCCGGCCTCCACGCGCGTCAGTCCGCGCGCAATGGCAAACTCGATTGCCTGATGGTAGCAGACCTCGAAATGCAGGAAGGGGTGATGTTCGACGCAGCCCCAGTTTCGGCCGAACAACGTGTCTGAGCCAATGAAATTGATCGCACCGGCAATGTAGCGGCCATTCCTGCGGGCCATGACGAGCAGGATGTCGTCGGCCATCCGCTCGCCAATCAGGGAGAAGAACCGGCGGTTGAGATAGGGCCGTCCCCATTTGCGGCTGCCGGTGTCGGCGTAGAAGCTGAAGAAGTCGTCCCAGACGGATTCTGTCAGGTCCGGTCCCGTCAGCCAGTCGATTTCGATACCGTTTTCGAGCGCGGTACGACGCTCCTTCTTCAGCGCCTTGCGCTTGCGTGAAGCGAGCGTGGCAAGAAAGTCGTCGTAGCGGCCATAGTCACGATTGAAAAAATGAAACTGCTGGTCGGTACGCATCAGAAACCCCGCGCGGTCCAGCGCGGCGATGTCGTCGTCTGTCGCGAAGGTGACATGCGCCGAGGAAACGCCCAGCCGGTCCGTCAGGGTCTTGATTCCTTCCGCCAGCGCCTCGCGCACGGCGCCGGATGACGCTCCCTCGCGCACAAGAAGGCGCGGACCGCTCGCCGGCGTGAAGGGTATCGACACCTGCAGTTTTGGGTAATAGCGCCCGCCGGCACGCTCGAAGGCATCCGCCCAGCCATGATCGAAGACATATTCGCCTTGGCTGTGAGATTTGAGATAGCACGGCACCGCTCCCAGAAGCGCGCCGTCTGCCGCGCGTAGAAAAAGATGCTGCCCAAGCCACCCGCTTTCGCGCACCGCGCATCCACTGTCTGCCAGGCTCGAAAGAAACGCGTATGAAACGAATGGGTTGTAGGGTGACCCCGTCCCGCCCCGATGCGCCCCGGAAAGAGCGGCCCAGTCAGCCTCTGGCATATCGGCGAGTGACGGCGAAACCGTCAGCGTCACGTCGCCCGACATTGGCGTGTTCCTTTCTGTTCCGGTCATAGAGCATAACTAAGCGTCCGCCAGGTGCCGCTTCAAGAGGTTGCGAACGCTTGGCGCAATCAGGGTGTGAGACCTTCGAACGTCATCTGGTCGGCATAAGCGAAGGTGCGCTTGACGGCCTCGCGGTCCCGCACCGTCCATGTGATGACAGGCATGGAGAGGCGTTCGCGCACGAATGCGACAAACGGGTTCGGCAGCTCTTTTACCGCGTAGGAGACGAAAGAGATGTCATGCGCCAGCATGGAAAAATGCGCTTCCATGGCCTCGGGCGAGGTGCCTTCGGCCGTCAGGCCGCACGGTAGTTCGGGTGCCCGTCGGGCAAACTGGCGCACCAGCCGATGCTCGAACGACATGAGCGCCACCGGGCCTGAATACCCCTCAAGCGTCTCAGCAACACGGGCAACGAGCGCGTCGTCATGGCCCTCGGAGCCCTTGAGCTCAATCACCAGCGGCACGCGACCGGCCACCAGGTCCAGCATTTCACGAAGGGTCGGCACATGGGCGGCGGTATCGCCGACCTTCAGCGCGCTCATTTCCGCCGCCGTCTTTCCGGCAATCGTCCCGTCCTGACCCGTCAGACGGCGCAGTGCATGATCGTGAAAGACCATGGGCACCCCGTCGGATGACAGATGCACATCGCATTCGATGGAATAGCCGGCATCGGCCGCTGCCTCGAAAGCCGGGAGCGTGTTCTCCCAGCGCGTATTGTTCATGTCATGAAGACCGCGATGCGCGATGGGCCGTGCCGTCAGCCAGTCGAGATCGGGCATTACTCGGCAACCTCGATGATGGCATCGATCTCGACGGGTGCGTTCATCGGCAGCGATGCCATGCCGACGGCTGCGCGTGCATGACGTCCGCGATCTCCAAGCGCCGCCACGAGGAAATCCGAAGCGCCGTTGGCGACCAGGTGCTGGTCGGTGAAGTCCGGGGTCGAGGCGACATAGACGGAGATGCGCACCACGCGCTTGATCCGCTCCAGATCGCCGAGGGCGGCACGCGCCTGTGCCAGCACATTGACCGTGCACCATTTGGCCGCGAGCTTGCCGGCTTCGGTTCCCAGTTCACGCCCCAGAAGGCCCATGGCCATCAGCTTGCCGTCCTTGATGGGGAGCTGTCCTGAGGTCATCAGCAGCGGGCCGGTCTGGACATAAGGCACATAGTTTGCAACCGGCGCTGCCGCTTCGGGCAGTTCGACACCCAGTTCCAGCAGTCTTTTCTCGATTTTACGTGCCATCTTGCTCTCCCGGCATTTCAAAGGATTCTTGACGCGGCAACTCCGCCGCGCAGGCGAAACTAAACGTCAGTTGCAACACTTTCGCAATCGAATCTGCGCTCAAGGGGGAATGTGCCGCAGCGGCAGAGGTTGCATATTTGCCTCGCTTCCGCCACGACTCTCGTTCAAACGGGAACCATCCAGACGGTCACGACACGCTGCGACCGTAAAAGCCGAATTCCGGAGGTCGTTCATGCGCTCATCGCGCCTATTTGCCTTGGCCCTGTTCTTCGTTCCGGTTGCCGGGCCGGGCGTTGCCCTGGCCGCACCAAAACTGCTGCCGCATCGGGCCGTTTACGACCTCTCTCTGGAACAGGCGAGCGACCGTTCCGGCATCAACGGCATTACCGGGCGCATGGTCTACGAGTTCGCCGGATCCTCCTGTGAGGGCTACACGACCACCTTCCGCTTCGTCATGCGGCTTGAAACGGACGAGGCATCGCGGCTTTCCGATCAGCAGACATCCACCTATGAGGACGGCAACGGAAAGGTCTTCCAGTTCGTCAACAAGATGTATCTCGACAACGCGCTCGACCGGGAAGTGAAGGGTGTGGCCCGCCTCGGCGACGGCGAAACACTTGTGGAACTTTCCAAACCCGAACGTCGCAGCGAGACGCTTGAGAAGACGCAGTTCCCGGTTCAGCACATGAAAGAGGTGCTGGCAAAGGCCGAATCCGGCGGCGGATTCTACCAGACCACGCTTTATGACAGCTCCGAGGATGCTGACCGCGTGATGATCACCTCTGTGACGATCGGCAGACCGAAACCGATGGGAGAGGGCGAAGCGGAACGTTCGGCCGCCGCGCCGCTCGGGACCCAGTCTTACTGGCCGGTGAGCATTGCCTATTTCGATCCGACACAGGAGCGCGGCGAGGCTTTGCCGGATTACGAGATCAGCTTCCTGTTGCACGAAAGCGGGGTCACGCGCAGCCTCGACATGAATTATGGCGAGTTCTCGATTCGCGGCCAGCTTGTCGATCTGACCATGTTCGATGAGACAAAAGAGGGGCGCGATTGCGCCGATTAGGCCCATTCGCCGGCCAAACGCTTGCAATCTGCGCCATAAGCTTCTATATGCGCGCGCATTCCACACACGGATCTTGGTTCCGGTCGGGAGACATCCGGCCAGCGCCTCCGGTGGCGGTTTCCGCCTGACGGTCCGTGGAGGTTCAACCGGAAAGGATAACGAATGGCACTGCCCGATATCAGCATGCGCCAGCTTCTGGAAGCTGGTGTTCACTTTGGTCACCAGACCCACCGCTGGAACCCGAAGATGTCCAATTACATCTTTGGCGCCCGCAACAATGTTCACATCATCGACTTGAGCCAGACCGTGCCGCTGCTGCACCAGGCGCTGAAGGCCGTCTCCGACACCGTCGCCAAGGGCGGCCGCATCCTGTTCGTCGGCACCAAGCGCCAGGCGTCCGAGATCGTTGCTGATTCTGCCAGGCGCTCGGCACAGTATTATGTGAATGCGCGCTGGCTCGGCGGCATGCTGACCAACTGGAAGACGATCTCCAACTCGATCCAGCGTCTGCGCAAGCTCGACGAACTGCTCGCTTCCGATGCTCAGGGCTTCACCAAGAAAGAGCGCCTGAACCTTGAGCGCGAACGCGAGAAGCTCGACCGTGCCCTCGGTGGTATCCGCGACATGGGCTCCACGCCGGACCTGATGTTCGTGATCGACACCAACAAGGAAGCGATTGCCGTCCAGGAGGCCAAGCGCCTCGGCATTCCGGTTGTCGCCATTGTCGATTCGAACTGCGATCCGGACGTTGTCGACTACCCGATCCCGGGCAACGACGATGCCGCACGTGCGCTCGCTCTTTATTGCGATCTGGTTGCCAAGGCGGCAATCGACGGCATTGAGCGCCAGCAGGGTGCACTCGGCCTCGATATCGGCGAAGCAGTCGAGGCACCGGCAGAACCGGCTCTCGACGATGAAGCCGCAGCGCCGGCAGCGGAAGAAAACAAGGACGCCTGATAAGCGCCGTTCCGAAAATGCGGGGCTCGAGCCCCGCGGCGGCCGCGCGGCACACAGGAAGCTACGCGGCCGTTTTTGTTAGAAGATTGATGAAGAGGCGACGATGAGCATTACAGCAGCAATGGTCAAGGAACTGCGCGAGAAGAGCGGCGCAGGCATGATGGACTGCAAGACGGCCCTGACCGAGAACAATGGCGACATGGAAGCAGCCATGGACTGGCTGCGCAAGAAGGGCATCGCCAAGGCCGACAAGAAGGCCGGCCGCACGGCTGCCGAAGGCCTGATCGGTGTTGCATCCGACGCAAACAGCGCCGTTGTCGTCGAGGTCAATTCCGAGACCGACTTCGTTGCCCGCAATGACGCCTTTCAGGCACTGGTCAGCAACATTGCGGCCGTTGCGCTCGGCACCGACGGTTCCATCGACGCTGTCGCGTCCGCGACCTATCCCGCGACCGGCAAATCCGTTGCCGACACGGTGAAAGACGCCATCGGCACGATCGGTGAAAACATGACGCTGCGCCGCTCGGCGAAGCTTTCCGTGGAGAACGGTGCGGTCGCAAGCTACGTCCACAACGCCGTGACCGACGGTCTTGGCAAGCTTGGCGTCCTGGTGGCGATCGAGACGACCGGCAATGCCGACGCTGCCCGCGCCTTCGGCCGTCAGGTCGCCATGCATGTCGCCGCGACCAACCCGCTGGCTCTGACCGAGGCTGATGTCGACCCGGCAGCGGTTGCCCGTGAGAAGGACATTTTCTCCGACCAGGCCCGCCAGTCGGGCAAGCCGGAAAACATCATCGAGAAGATGGTCGAAGGCCGTCTGCGCAAATTCTTCGAGGAGGTTGTCCTCCTGAAGCAGGCTTTCGTGATGAACCCGGACCTGACGGTCGAGAAGGCGCTGGCCGAAGCCGAGAAGGAAATCGGCGCTCCGGCAAAGATCGTCGGCTTTGTCCGTTTCGCACTCGGCGAGGGTGTCGAACGCGAAGAGACCGACTTCGCGGCTGAAGTGGCTGCTGCCGCAAAGTCGTAAGACGGGCGAATAACTGTTTGAAGACAAAGGGCGCCGCGTGACAACGCGGCGCCCTTCGTGTAACGCAGGGGCAAATTTGGAGACTTTGAAGATGACCGAGAAACGCTATCGGCGCGTTGTCCTGAAGGCATCCGGCGAAGCCCTTATGGGCGAGCAGGGGTTCGGCATCGATGTTTCGGTCGTAGACCGCATCGCCCGCGACATTCTGGAAGCGCGCAGGATTGGCGTCGAGGTCGGCGTGGTTATCGGCGGCGGCAATATTTTCCGCGGCGTTGCTGTGGCCTCCAAGGGCGGCGACCGGGTGACCGGGGACCACATGGGCATGCTTGCAACCGTCATCAACTCACTGGCGCTCCGCACCTCGCTGGTGAAGATGGGGGTTGATGCGGTGGTGATGTCGGCCATCGCCATGCCGGAGCTTTGCGAAAGCTTTTCCCAGCGCCAGGCTACGAGCTATATGAATGCCGGCAAGGTGGTGATTTTCGCTGGCGGCACCGGCAATCCGTTCTTCACCACGGATTCGGCGGCGGCACTAAGGGCTGCCGAGATCGGCGCCGATGCGCTTTTCAAGGGAACGCAGGTCGACGGCGTCTATTCCGCCGATCCGCGCAAGGATCCGGATGCGACGCGCTACGAGCGGCTGAGCCACGCGCAGGTGATCCGCGATGGGCTGGCCATCATGGATACTGCCGCGATTGCTCTTGCGCGTGAGAACCACATTCCGATAATCGTTTTCTCGATTCACGAAGAGGGCGGATTTAACGCCATCTTGAAAGGCGGCGGGCATTGCACCATCGTGTCCGATGACGCCGAACCAGAACAGCGTGCCGGTGCGTAAGGAGATTTAATGATGGCCGACGGCGTTGATTTCAAAGACCTCAAGCGGCGTATGGACGGGGCGACGAGCGCTTTCCAGCATGATCTTGCTTCGCTGAGAACGGGCCGTGCTTCGGCCAACCTTCTGGATCCGGTTCAGGTGGAAGCCTATGGCGCGGCAATGCCGATCAACCAGGTGGCGACGGTTTCCGTGCCGGAGCCGCGCATGATCTCCGTTGCGGTCTGGGACCAGAGCATGGTCAACGCAGTGGACAAGGCGATCCGCGAATCGAATCTCGGTTTCAATCCGATCGTCGATGGCTCGACCCTGCGTATTCCCTTGCCTGAGCTCAACGAGGAGCGCCGCAAGGAACTCGTCAAGATCGCGCATCAATACGCGGAAAACGCGAAGGTTGCGGCACGTCACGTGCGTCGCGACGGCATGGAGCACCTCAAAAAGGCCGAAAAGGATGGCGACATAAGCCAGGACGAGCTGCACACGCAGTCCGACCAGGTTCAGAAGATGACGGATGAGACGATTTCGGCCATCGACAAGCTTCTGGTCGCCAAGGAAGCCGAAATCATGCAGGTCTAGATCGTCGTGCGTCCATCCGGACGAACAAAGGACGATCTAAACCATTGATGGAGCATCGGAATAGTCCGAAAACCGGATTCCACTTTAAGGTCCGATGCTCCAGCCACCGGGGCGATGCTCAAGAGGTGAGGGGAGACTGCCAGTTGAAGCCGGCGCATGTAGCCATCATCATGGACGGAAACGGTCGCTGGGCCGAAGCGCGGGGTCTGCCGCGCCGGGCCGGGCACCGTGCCGGCGTGGAGGCGCTGCGCAATGCCGTGCGTTCGGCTGGCGAACTGGGCATCAACTGGCTCACCGTCTACGCCTTTTCGTCTGAAAACTGGTCGCGGCCGCGATCCGAGGTCAACGACCTCATGGGGCTGTTGCGGCTTTTCATTCGGCGCGACCTGGCCGAACTGCATCAGAATGGCGTTCGCGTCCGCATCATCGGCGACCGCGAAAACCTGGAAAACGACATCAGGTCGCTGTTGCTCGAGGCCGAGAACCTGACGGCGGAAAACACCAGTATGAACTTGGTGATCGCCTTCAACTACGGGGCGCGCGACGAGATATTGAGGGCGGCGAAGGCTCTGATGCACGACGTGCAGTCCGGTAGAATCGGAGCCGACGCCGTCGATCTCGATTCGTTCGGCGGGTACCTCGACACAGCCGGCATTCCCGATCCCGATCTGATCATCCGCACGAGCGGCGAGCAGCGCCTGTCGAATTTCCTGCTTTGGCAGGCGGCTTATGCCGAATTTGTTTTTCTGCCGTGCCACTGGCCGGATTTCGGCCGCGCCGATCTGGAAACAGCCATCGCCACCTTCAATGCCCGCGAGCGCCGCTTCGGCGGCGTCGGAGCGCGCGAAGCCGTCCTATGAGCGGGCGTGGGGAGGAGGGGGCGCCGGCGCCCCGCCCAAAGCGCAGCAATCTGCAATTGCGGATCATCTCGGCGATTGTTCTGGGTTTCGCCGTTCTCTTGATCACCTATCTTGGTGGGTTGCCTTTTCGTTTGATGTCTGCGGCCATGGCCGGCGCGATTTTCTATGAATGGTGCGCCATGCGCCCCGGTCCGGGCCCGCATACGGCCATTGCCGGTGCGCTCCTGGCCGGGGTCATGCTTGTGATGATTCTCGGCCAGCCCGCGACGATCCTGTTTCTTGTCCTTGCTGCCGCACTTCTCGTGCTTGCCCTGCATGGCTGGATGTCGGGTTCCGGGCTGGGAACGGCTGCAGGTCTCGCCTATGCGGCCGCCCCCGCACTGGCGCTCGTGCATTTGCGCGCCGATGACCAGTCGGGACTGTTTGCGATCCTGTTTCTGTTCGCTGTCGTATGGACCACCGATGTCATGGCCTACTTCACCGGACGCACTCTCGGCGGAGCGAAACTCGCGCCTTCCATTTCCCCCGGAAAGACGTGGAGCGGCGCTGTCGGCGGCACGGTTTTCGCCGTTCTAGCCGGAGCAGCCTTCGCGTTTCATGAGAGTGCGGTCCACGGCGTGTTGCTGATTGCCCTGATCGCGCTCGTGCTCGCCGTGATTTCTCAGATCGGCGATCTTTTCGAATCGGCCCTGAAGCGTCGCAGCGGGGTGAAGGATTCCAGCAATCTCATCCCCGGTCATGGCGGCGTTATGGATCGCGTGGACGGGCTGATGGCGGCTGCACTCGCCCTCTATCTGCTGGCTGCTCTTTTCGGCGGGGCGGAATCTCCGGCTCACGCCCTTTTCAACTTTTGAGGAAACCGTAACCATTTGCCTTGGATCGGCCGCGATGGCATGGAGTGTGGGGAAGTCGGGATTCGGGAGGCTCCTCTGCGGCGCGCGACCGTGTTAACCGACAACTTATTGGAACAATGCAGCGGACCTTCTGAAAGTCGTAAGGATCTTCCAGGTTGAAGCGCTGAAGCACACCGTGATCGAATGAGAAAGACGTGATCGATTTTCTTGCCTCCATCTTCAGCACGAACGGCCTGCTGGTCGGGACGATCATCCCGTTCCTGTTCGTTCTGACCGTGGTCGTCTTCGTTCATGAAATGGGACACTATCTCGTCGGTCGCTGGTGCGGCATTGGCGTGAAGGCGTTTTCGATCGGTTTCGGGCCAGAGCTTTTCGGTTTCAACGACCGGCACGGTACGCGCTGGAAACTGTCGGCCATACCGCTTGGCGGATATGTGAAGTTCACCGGCGACATGTCGGTCACCAGCACGCCCGACCCCGAATCAACCGGGCATTTGTCGCCGGAAGAGCTGCGGGTCGCCTTCCACACCCAGCCGGTCTGGAAGCGCGCGGCGACGGTGTTTGCCGGTCCGTTCTTCAATTTTCTTCTGACCATTGCCGTGTTCGCGGTCATGTTTGCGGGTTTCGGCCGATATGTCATGGAGCCGATGGTCGCCGAAGTGCGCCCTGACACTCCCGCCGCTGTCGCCGGGTTTCAGCCGGGGGACCGGTTTGTTTCGGTCGACGGAAGCCAGGTGCGCACCTTTGGCGATGTTCAGCGCATCGTTTCGGGCCGCGCGGGCGACGAACTGTCCTTCGTTGTCCGGCGGGGCGATGAGGAGCTGACCCTGACGGCGACGCCCGATCTCCTCGAACAGAAGGATGCCCTCGGAAACACGGTGAAGATCGGCATTATCGGCGTCGTCAACGATCAGGAAATGGGACAGCCGCGCCTGATCGAATTCGGGCCGGTTGAGGCGCTTGGCGAGGCGGTGCGCGAAACCGGCTATGTGATTTACCGCACCGGTCAGTTTCTCAAGCGTTTCGTGGCCGGTCGGGAAGACCGCTGCCAGCTCGGCGGCCCGGTCAAGATCGCAGACATGGCCGGAAAGGCCGCGCAACTCGGGTTCGAATGGCTGGTGCAACTTGTTGCATTATTGTCAGTCGGGATAGGCGTTCTTAATCTTTTGCCCATTCCCCCCCTTGATGGCGGGCATCTGGTGTTCTACGCCATAGAAGCTGTGATGCGCCGTCCCGTGTCCGAGAGGGTCATGGACGCGGTTTACCGTGTTGGTCTGTTCGCCGTTCTCGCATTCATGGGGTTTGTTTTTTGGAACGACCTGTTTGGGTGCTAGGGAGGCTCGGGAAGGCAAAATGTGTAAAAATTGAGACGATATTTACCATGGCTTCGATTTTGGCGTGACGCGAATGCCACTAAGCGGTGGTTCGTAAACGCAAATTAACCAGAAGGCTTGCGTGTAGGGAAAATCTGGCTATTAGGTTAGCTGCTTTGCAAGATTGTTCCTATTTCTCGCTGCGGGGACAAAGAGAATAGAGGTTTTCAGGCCCAATGAAGGCATCTTCGAGCTTTAAGAACGCCGTTTCGGCAGTGGCCCTTTCGGCGGGGTTGGCGATGACGGGGACAATCGCCGTCGAGCTTGCCACGATAGAGGCGGCCGAGGCCGCTACGGTCAGCCGTATCGAGGTGCGTGGAAACCGCCGCGTCGACGCGGAAACCATTCGCAATTATATCAGCATCCGCCCGGGACGTTCGTTTTCGCAGGACGATGTGAATGATGCCGTCAAACGCCTGTTTGCCACCGGCCTTTTCGCTGATGTTTCGATCAGCCAGTCGGGCGGGGCGCTGATCGTCACGGTCGACGAGTACTCGATCGTCAACCAGGTGATTTTCCAGGGCAACAAGAAGATCAAGGACGCCAACCTGGCGCGCGCCGTCCAGCTGCAGCCACGCAAGTCCTTCTCCAATCAGGCGCTGCAGGCTGACGAGGAGACCATTCGTGAAGCCTATCGGCGCATCGGCCGCGATGACGCGACCGTCAGCAGCCGCACGCAGGAACTCGAGGATGGCCGCGTCAACGTCATCTTCGAGGTACAGGAAGGCGGACGTACGAAGATTGCCGCGATTAATTTCGTCGGTAACAACGCATTCCGTGATGGTCGTCTGAAGGATGTGATTTCGACGAAACAGTCGAATTTCCTTTCCTTCCTGCTGCGCAACGACATCTACGACGACAACCGTCTGCGCGCGGACGAAGAGACCCTGCGTCGCTTCTACTACAATCGTGGCTATGCCGATTTCCGCGTCATTTCAGCGACGGCCGATCTCGACGAAACCGAGAACGCCTACACACTCACCTTCACGGTGGAAGAGGGCGAGCGCTATCGCTTTGGCAATATCGGCATCGAGAGCACGATTTCCGGCATCGATCCGGAGACCCTGCGCTCGCAGGTCGAAACCCGTCAGGGCAGCGTCTACAGCGCGAAGAATGTTGAAGATTCCATCATCGCCCTGACCGAGCATGTCGCCGGCATGGGCTATGCCTTCGCGCAGGTCACGCCGCGCGGCAACCGCAATTTCGAAACCCGCGAGATCGATGTCGTCTATTCGATCGATGAGGGACCGCGCGCCTATATCCAGCGAATCGAAATCCGCGGCAACCAGCGCACCCGCGACTATGTGATCCGCCGCGAATTCGACCTGAGCGAAGGCGATGCCTTCAACCAGGTTCTGGTGCAGCGTGCCAAGCGTCGCCTTGAAGCGCTCAACTTCTTCCAGACGGTCAACATCTCGACCGTGCCGGGATCGCAGCCCGATCAGGTTGTCCTGGTGGTCGATGTGGTCGAGAAGTCGACGGGTGAATTCTCCATCGGCGCCGGTTATTCGACCAGCGGCGGTGTCGACAGCAGCGGTGGCTTCTCCGTGGAAGGCTCCGTCACGGAGCGCAACTTCCTTGGTCGCGGTCAGTATGTCCGCGTTGCTGCCGGCGGCGGCAAGAACTCGCGCGATTACTCGTTCTCGTTCACCGAGCCATACTTCCTCGGTCGCCGCATCTCGGCAGGTTTCGACGTTTATCGCCGCACCCGCAAGTTCGACGACAAGTATGAGCGCGACACGACGGGTGCGACGGTCCGCTTCGGTCTTCCGATCACCGAGGCGCTGTCCACGCAGCTCGCCTACAACCTCTCCCAGGAGGAATATACGGGCATCGGCGTTTGCGTAGACCCGACCTCCGCCACGTGTAACCTCGCTCCGGCGCTCGTCGAAGCGATCGGTCAGGAGAAGTGGATCAAGTCGTCGGTCAGCGGTTCGCTGATCTACAACACGATCGACGACATGAAGAACCCGCATTCGGGTCTTTATGCGAACCTGACGCTCGAGGTTGCCGGTCTCGGTGGCGATGCCAAGTTCGTCAAGGCCACCGCGCGCAGCACCTATTACCACACGCTGTCGGAAGAGCTTGATCTGGTCGGCCTGTTCACGGTCGGCGCCGGTCACATTCAGGCGCTTGATGGCGATCTTCGCGTGTTCGATCATTTCTCGAGCAGCGACCGCATCATTCGCGGCTTTGACTACAACGGCATTGGCCCCTATCAGAAGTCTTCCGGTTCGGGCATCGATCACATCGGCGGCAAGACCTATTTCAACGCTTCCGCCGAAGCCCAGTTCCCGTTCCCGATCCTGCCCGAGAGCTTCGGCCTTCGCGGCGCGGTCTTCGCCGATGCCGCCACGCTCTACGGCAGCGACGTTGCCGGCGCGATCGGAACCGATCTGCAGTGGCGCGCCTCCGTGGGCGCCGGTCTGATCTGGGCGTCGCCCTTCGGTCCGCTGCGTGTTGACTATGCCTACCCCGTCCTGAAGGAAGAGTCGGACGACGTGGAGCATTTCAACTTCGGTATTTCGACACGCTTCTAGTCGTTGCGTGTTGCTGGAGCAGTTCCGTTTAGCCCGGGCCCTGTGGGCCCGGGCGAAAGGTTTCCATGAAGGACCCTGATTTTTTTCCTCCCGCACGCCGCATCACGGCAGGCGAGGTTGCCTCGCTGACGGGAGCCGAGCTTGTTCGCCCCGAGCTTGCAGAGGTCGTGATCGAGGGCGTTGCCGCCGCGTCTGAGGGCGGGGCCGGCATGCTTGTTTTCATCGAGGGCAAACGCAACGCCGAGCTCGTGCGAAACACGACAGCCGCCGCTGTCCTGTGCAAGCGCGAGGCGGCAGGCCATTGCCCCGATACTGTTGCGGTTCTGATCGCCGACAAACCGCAGGTCGCATTCGCCGAGATCACACGGCTTCTCTTTCCTCAGGCCATGAGCCCCGGATCAATGACCGGCGAGACCGGCATATCCGCACGGGCGAGCGTGGCGGCCGATGCGGTTCTCGAGGATGGTGTGATTGTGGAGCCCGGCGCCGTCATCGGCGCGGGCGTCATGATCGGACGCGGCACGACCATAGCGCCCAATGCCGTGATCGGTGCATTCACCCGGATTGGCCGGGACAGCTATGTCGGCCCCGGGGCCTCGGTCCAGTGCGCCATGATCGGTGATCGCGTCATCCTCCATGCCGGCGTGCGGATCGGCCAGGACGGTTTCGGCTATCTGCCGGGCGCAAGGGGACTGGAAAAACTGCCGCAGATCGGCCGGGTCGTCATTCAGGACGATGTCGAGATCGGCGCCAACACCACCGTTGATCGCGGCGCACTCGTGGATACGGTCATCGGGCAGGGCACGAAGATAGATAACCTCGTCCAGGTGGCGCACAATGTCCGCATCGGTCGTAGCTGCGTCATTGCCGGCAATTGCGGCCTTTCGGGCTCTGTGACGCTGGGTGATTTCGTCATGCTGGGCGGCCGCGTCGGTATAGCCGATCACATCAACATAGGCACCGGTGCGCAGCTTGCCGCGTCGAGCGGCGTCATGAACGACGTGCCGGCCGGCGAGCGCTGGGCCGGTTCCCCCGCCCAGCCGATACGCGAGGCGTTTCGCGAGCTGGCTGCCTTGCGGGGGCTGGTAGACGGGAAGAGAAAGAGAATGAGGGACGGGGATGAGTGACACCGCTTCGACCACGCTTGAAAGCCTGGACATCATGGATCTGATGCGGCTGCTTCCGCATCGTTACCCGTTTCTTCTGGTCGACAGGATTGTCGAGATCGACGGTGACCGTTCGGCCATCGGCATCAAGAATGTCACGATGAACGAACCTCATTTCACGGGGCATTTTCCGGCGCAGCCGGTCATGCCGGGGGTTCTGATCGTCGAGGCAATGGCGCAGACCGCCGGTGCGATCTGCATCAACAATGCCGGCGACGAAACCCCTTCGCTCGTTTATTTCATGACCATCGACAATGCAAAATTCCGCAAGCCCGTCGTGCCCGGCGACCGTCTCGAGATCCACGTGACGAAGGTCAAGCAGCGCGGCAGCATCTGGAAGTTCGATTGCGTCGCAAAGGTGGACGAGGCCAAGGTTGCCGAGGCGGTCATCTCGGCGATGATGTCCGTTGAGCAGGCGAGCTGACGGGAATTTTATGGCGCGCGAGACTGTCATTCACCCTTCGGCTGTTATCGAGCCCGGTGCTGAACTGGGCGAAGGGGTTCGCATCGGCCCGTTTTGCCATGTGTCTTCGGGCGCCAGGCTTCATGACGACGTGGAACTGATCGGCCATGTGACGATCATGGGCGACACGACGCTGGGCGAGGCCTGCCAGGTCTACCCGCAGGCCGTTCTCGGCGCTCCGCCGCAGAACTTCAGGCACAAGGGCGGCAAGAGCACGCTCGATGTCGGCGCCCATTGCGTGATACGCGAGGGCGTGACCTTTCACGCTGGAACGGACACAAGCCGCGGCAGGACGACGGTTGGCTCACACGGCCTTTTCATGGCCTATTCGCATGTCGCGCATGACAGTGATGTCGGCAACCACGTGACCATGGCCAACTATGCCGGTCTCGGCGGGCATGCAGAGATCGGCGATCATGTGATCATTTCGGGCTATGCCGCGGTTCATCAGTTCGTACGCATTGGCCATCACGCTTTTCTGGGCGGATTTGCCGCTGTGGTGGGCGATGTCATCCCCTATGGCATGGCGGTCGGGGACCGGGCGCGCCTGCGTGGCCTCAACCTTGTCGGTCTCAAACGCTCGGGCATGCCGCGCGAGGACATTGCGGCCCTGCGCAGGGCCTACAGGATGCTCTTTGCGGAAGGGGCATCGCTGGAAGAAAACGCCGTCGCTGTCCGGAACGCTTATCCCTCTTCGGAGCTGATCGGCGACATTGTTGCCTTCGTTTCCGGCAGGGACAAGCGCCATTTCACACTCCCGGCGCGTGGCAAAGGCGCGTCCGAGGATGATGACACAGCCTGAAAACCACCCGGTTCTGCCGCGCGATGCCCGTGTTGCGGTCGTCGCCGGCAGCGGAGCCCTGCCGCGGGATGTGGTGCGCACGCTCGTCAAGGACGGGCACAGGCCGCTCGTCGTTGCCATTGAAGGCGAGGCGGACTGGTTGGATGGCGAGAATGTTGCCGAGTTCGATCTATGGCCGGCGCCGGCCGAGCGTCTGGGACTGTTCCTGCCCAGGCTCAAGCGCGCGGGCGTGACCCATCTCGTGCTTGCCGGGGGTGTAAGCCGCCGACCGCCGATCCTGAAGGTCAGGCTTGGATGGGACGTGTTTCGCGCTCTTCCCAAACTCCTGGCAGCCTATGCAAAGGGCGACGATGGTCTCCTGCGCGCGGTCATTGCGCATATCGAATCCAAAGGCATTCGCGTTCTGGGCGCGCACGAGATTGCACCGGAGCTTCTCGCGCCCGAAGGGGTCATGACCCGCAGCGGGCCAAAGGCCTCCGACAGGAAAGACCTGGCCGCCGCCTACGAGGCAGCCCGCATGATCGGTGCGCTCGACATCGGTCAGGCCGCCATCGCCGTGGGCGGCCGTGCCGTGGCGCTGGAAGGCATTGAGGGAACTGCAGGGCTGCTTGAGCGGATGCGCGGCATGCGCAACCATGGGCGCCTTGCGGGAAAGGCGGGCGGCGCACTGGTGAAGTGCGTCAAGCCGGATCAGGAGAAACGCGCCGACATGCCGACCATAGGCCCCGATACGATACGGGCGGCACATGCCGCCGGGCTCGCCGGCGTCGGCGTCGAGGCCGGGCGTTCGCTGATCCTGGACTATGCGACCACGATCGGGCTGGCAGACGAGCACGGCCTGTTCGTGATCGGGCTTGATCCGGAGGCGCACGATGAGCGTTGAGCGCCGCCCTTTGAAGATTGCCATCGTTGCCGGCGAGGAATCCGGGGATCTTCTGGGTGCAGACCTCATAGAGGCGCTGCGTCGGGAAAGCGGGTCGGACGTCGAGCTTCTGGGTGTTGGCGGGCGAGGGCTCATCGCGCAGGGGCTGGAGTCGATCTTTGATGCCGAAGAGATTGCCCTGATGGGGGTGAGCGCCATTGTGCGCGATCTGCCTCGACTGATACGCCGCATCGGCCAGACGGCAAAAGCCGTTGCAGATGCAGGGCCCGACTGCCTGATCACCATCGACAGTCCGGAGTTTAGCCTCCGCGTCGCAAAGAAGGTGCGCGCGCTCGCGCCTTCCATCCCGATCATCCATTATGTCTGCCCGAGCGTTTGGGCATGGCGGCCGGGAAGGGCGCCCGCCATGCGCCCGCATGTCGACGAGGTGCTTTGTCTTCTGCCGTTCGAACCCGCCGAACTGGAACGGCTCGGCGGCCCAGCCGGCACCTTTGTCGGCCATCGTCTGGCAAGCGACCCGAACATCCTGGCAGCGGCGCAGGCGCATCTGTCTGGGGCGGCCAAAGCGCCTGACGAACAGCGGTCGCTGCTTCTCCTGCCCGGATCGCGCCGTGGCGAGGTCTCGCGTCTTCTCCAGCCTTTTGGGGAAACCGTGCGCCACCTTCATGAGGCCGGTCACGATTTCCGTGTGCTGATGCCCACCGTTCCGCACGTCTCATCCATGATCGAGGCTGCGGTGAAGGACTGGCCCAAAAAGCCCGAAATCATCCTCGATCAGAAACGCAAATGGCAGGCGTTTGCCGAGGCTGATGCAGCACTGGCATGCTCCGGAACCGTCTCGCTGGAGCTGGCCCTGGCCCGTGTGCCGACCATTCTTTGCTACAAGACGGATTTCGTGGCGCGTGCGCTCATTCCACTGATCACCGTGTGGTCGGCGGCCCTGCCAAACCTGATTGCCGGCTGGCCGGTCGTGCCTGAGCATTTCAATCAATATGTCCGGCCGTCCTATCTGGCCCGCCAGATCACGACATTGTGGGACGACAAGCCGGGTCGGGCCGCGCAGATGGCTGGCTTCCAGGAGATCGCCGACGCACTGGCCACCGCACGACCGTCCGGTGAGATCGCTGCGCAGGTGGTTCTCCGGCATGTTTCAGGCGCCGCCTGAGATTTTGCAGGCTTTTCCGGCAACAGGCTCGCAAAGCACGCAGATCATTGACGTCGAGGCGGCTTCCGGCTAGAGAGCGGATCGGCTGCAGACGCCTGCCGTCCGCTGACATCATGTCACGGTGAAGTTCTGCCTCAGACCTTTTCGATCCTCCTCCACGCATGTCGCGCGGATGGCAATGCGGACGCCCGTCCTTTTCAGCGCGGCTCTTGCGACAGGAGAACGGGGATTTGTCTGAAAAACCCATCAACGCATTCACCGAAGGTCCTCTCGGACCCATCTATGCGCGTACCGCGCTTCCGATCATCTTCGTGATGGGCATGAACGGACTGCTTGCTGTCTGCGACGCGCTCTTCCTCGGGCATTTCGTCGGACCGGATGCGCTGGCCGCCGTCACACTCATGTTTCCGCTTTATATGCTCGTTGTCGCACTGGCGACGCTTGTTTCGAGCGGCATGTCGAGCCTTCTGGCCCGTCGTCTTGGCGCGGCCGAAACACAGGCGGCAGGCAGAGTGTTCGCCGGCGCGCACGGGCTCGCGCTTCTGGTCAGCCTTCTTCTGATGCTGCTCTTTCTGCCGTTCGGACCGGCGATCTCCCTGCTTGTTGCCGGCGGCTCGCCGGAACTGGCGGAGATGGGGCTGGTTTATCTGCGGATCACGGTCTTTTTTTCACCCCTACTGTTCCTGCTTTCCGTCAACTCAGACGCATTGCGCAATGAGGGGCGCGTCAACCTGATGGCCGCGATGAGCCTGCTCGTCTCAATCGCCAATATCGGCTTCAACTACATGCTGATCGCCGGTTTAGGCATGGGGGTTGCTGGTTCTGCTTATGGAACCGCACTCGCGCAGGCGCTCGCATTCGCAGGCATTCTTGCCTTTCGTCTGCGAGGCCGGACGCAACTGCCTCTTTCCGTGCTTGTGCGCCACGGGCTGCATGGAGGCTGGGCAAGCATCCTGGCACTCGGCGCGCCGCAGAGCCTGAATTTTATCGGTCTCGCGCTGGGGTCGGCAACAATCCTTACAGCACTTCAGTGGGTGGGGGCGCCGGGCTATGGGACCACCGTTTCGGCATACGGAATCATAACGAGGGTCATGACCTTCGCTTTCCTGCCGCTTCTTGGATTGAGCCATGCCATGCAGACGATCACGGGCAACAATTTCGGCGCGGGCAGGCTGTTGCGGGTGAACAGGAGCCTGCAATTCGCTGTTGTCGTCGCCTTCGTCTACTGCCTTGCGCTTCAGGTTCTGATGGCCTGTTTCGCCTCTGCGATCGGGCAGGTCTTCGTCGGGGATCGAGCGGTCGTGGCCGAAGTGGCGCGCATCCTTCCCGTGATGACAGGCCTGTTCTTCGCCACTGGCCCGCTGATGATGATCGCGATGCATTTTCAGGCGATCGGTGATGCGGGCCGGGCGGCGGTGCTCGGTCTTTCGAAGCCATATCTCTTTGCGATCCCGCTCACCTTCGCGCTCGCCGCAATTTTCGGCGAGGCCGGTATCTGGGTTGCCGGGCCGTCTGCCGAAGCGATGCTTTTCGTCCTCACCGTCATCGTGCTTTACCGCACGGCTCGGGGAAACACGCTGGGATGGGGAGTTTTCCCGGCGGCGAGGGGAGAGCAGGCATGAAGCCCGAACTGCCGACCATGGCGGAGACAAAGGCGCTCGCAAAGCGCCTGCGTCAGCATCTGAAGGATCGCGGCCGCACCGTAACGCATGCGCGGGCGCTCGAAACCATCGCGCACCAGCATGGATATCGTGACTGGAACACGCTTTGCGCGGCAATCGGGCAGAACGGGCCTGATGCATGGGCTCCCGGGCAGCGCGTGCAGGGGACCTATCTCTCGCGGCCGTTTGAGGGAACCCTGATCGCTTCGCAAAGGCTGCGCCCCGGCTGGTTTCGCGTCGTGATCGACCTGGACGAACCCGTGGACGTCGTCACGTTCGAGAGCTTCTCCAACCACCGCAAACGCATTCGCGGAACTGTCGGTCCGGACGGGCATTCCCGCGAGCGGACATCCAACGGGCTGCCGCATCTCACGCTGGAAGCCAGAGTCGCTCCATAAAGAAAAAGCCCCGCCGAAAAACGGCGGGGCTTCGTCGCATCCTATAAGGAATCAGCGCTTGGCGATCGGCACGTAGTCGCGCTGCGTCGCGCCCGTATAGAGCTGGCGCGGGCGGCCGATCTTCTGCTTCGGATCCTCGATCATCTCTTTCCACTGGGCGATCCAGCCAACGGTGCGCGCGAGCGCGAAGAGCACCGTGAACATGGTGGTGGGGAAGCCCAGCGCCTTCAGCGTGATGCCGGAATAGAAGTCGATGTTCGGATAGAGCTTCTTTTCGATGAAGTACTCATCCGTCAGCGCAATGCGCTCCAGCTCCATGGCGATGTCGAGCTGCGGGTCGTCCTTGATGCCCAGTTCGCTTAACACCTCGTGGCAGGTCTTCTGCATGATCTTCGCGCGCGGATCGTAATTCTTGTAGACCCGGTGGCCGAAGCCCATGAGGCGGAAAGGATCGTTCTTGTCCTTGGCGCGGTCGATGAATTCGGGAATGCGGTCGACGGAACCGATCTCGTCCAGCATGTTGAGCGCTGCCTCGTTGGCGCCGCCATGGGCCGGGCCCCAGAGACAGGCGATGCCGGCTGCGATGCAGGCGAACGGATTGGCACCGGAAGAACCGGCCAGACGCACCGTCGAGGTGGAGGCGTTCTGCTCATGATCGGCGTGCAGGATGAAGATGCGCTCCATTGCGCGCGCCAGAACCGGGTTCACCTTGTACTCCTCGCACGGCACGGCAAAGCACATATGCAGGAAGTTGGCGGCATAGCCGAGCTCGTTCTTGGGATAAACGAACGGCTGACCCACGTGATATTTGTAGGCCATGGCGGCGATGGTCGGCATCTTGGCGATCATGCGCAGGCTCGCCACCATGCGCTGATGCGGGTCGGAAATGTCGGTCGAGTCGTGGTAGAAAGCCGACATCGCACCGACCACGCCGCACATGACGGCCATCGGATGCGCATCGCGGCGGAAACCGGTGAAGAAGCGGTTCATCTGCTCATGCACCATGGTGTGGTGCGTCACGCGATAGTCGAAATCCTCTTTCTGCGCCTTGGTCGGCAGTTCGCCGTAGAGCAGCAGGTAGCAGGTCTCAAGGAAGTCGCCATGTTCGGCGAGCTGTTCGATCGGATAGCCGCGGTGCAGCAGAATTCCCTCGTCGCCGTCGATATAGGTGATCTTCGATTCGCAGCTTGCGGTCGAGGTAAAGCCCGGATCGTAGGTGAACATGCCGGTGTCTTTGTAGAGCGAGGCGATGTTGACGACATCCGGGCCCACGCTGCCCTTCAAAATCTCGAATTCGTGCCCTTCTTCCTGGCCGCCAATTTCCAGCTTCGCAGTTGGTTTGGTCATCGCAATCACCTCTCACTTCAAGGAACTTGGCGCCAGAAAACTGTCGCCCAAATAAAAATGGCCGGCGGTCGAGCGCGCGAAATAGCTAACGCATTTCCCCCGTGGTGCCAAGCGCGTGCAGCATCTGAATATTGCAGTGCAGCACGCTCTCGGTGATCGAACCCGCTCCGCCAGCCAGGTCCTTTGCGGGACGAAGCTAGGCAGCCTGATCGCGGATGCGCGCCAAACTCTCCTCTCGCCCAAGAACGGAGAGAACATCGAAGATGCCTGGCGATGTGGTGCGCCCGACGAGCGCTGCCCGCAAGGGTTGGGCAACTTTGCCAAGCTTGCGTTCGGTCTGTTCCGCAAAGACGCGGACAGCAGCTTCGATGTTCGCAAGGGTCCAATCGCCGACATTTTGCAATACGGGAAGAATTTCCGCAAGCAGCTGGCGTGCATTCTCGTCAAGCAGCTGTGCAGCTTTCTCGTCGATCGACAGTGGGCGCTCTGCGAAAAGAAAGCCCGCACTATCAACGAGTTCCACGAGAGTCTTGGCGCGCTCTTTCAAGCCGGGAAGGGCCTGCAAAAGCTGGTTTTTCCGCGTCTCGTCGAGTGCGTCGAGAAGCGCTCTCCCACCGTCGAGATATGGCAATGTGCCGACCAGCACGTCGAGCAGCTTCGCATCGTCCATCTGCCGCATATGCACGCCGTTCAGCGCTTCCAGCTTCTGGAAATCGAAACGCGCGGCGCCCTTGTTCACGTCAACGATGTCGAACCAGCGAATCATGTCCTCGTCGGACATGATCTCGTCATCTCCGTGGCTCCAGCCGAGCCGTGCCAGATAGTTGCGCAGGGCGGAGGGTAGATATCCCATCTCCCGATAGGCCTCGACGCCGAGCGCGCCGTGGCGCTTGGAGAGCTTGGCGCCGTCTGGCCCATGAATAAGCGGGATATGGGCCATCACCGGCACCTCCCAGCCCATGGCCCTGTAGATCACCGTCTGACGCGCGGCATTGGTCAGGTGATCGTCGCCACGAATGATGTGCGTGACGCCCATGTCGTGATCGTCGACCACGACGGCATGCATGTAGGTCGGCGAACCGTCGGAGCGAAGGATGATGAAATCGTCGAGATCCTTGTTGGGAAAGCGCACCGTGCCCTGTACCTGGTCCTCGACCACGGTTTCGCCGTCCCGGGGCGTCTTGATGCGGATCACGGGCTTGACGCCCTCGGGAGCCTCTGAAGGATCACGGTCGCGCCAGGTGCCGTCATAGCGGGGCGGGCGGCCCTCGGCGCGCGCCTTCTCGCGCATCGCCTCAAGCTCTTCCTGGGAGCTGTAGCAGTAATAGGCCTCGCCCTTGGCGACCAGTTCCTCGGCGACCGCGCGATGCCGGTCCGCCCGCTCGAACTGCGAGACCGGTTCTCCGTCGCAGTTGAGCCCCAGCCAGGCAAGCCCGTCCAGAATGGCCGCCGTGGCCTCATCGGTCGAGCGCTGCCGGTCCGTGTCTTCGATGCGCAGCAGCATTTTTCCACCGGTGTGGCGCGCATAGAGCCAGTTGAAAAGGGCCGTGCGCGCACCGCCGATATGAAGGAATCCGGTGGGTGAGGGTGCAAAGCGCGTGACGACGGGTGTGGTCATGAATCTATCCCGGGAATTGGCGCGGTCTCACGATCCGCTGGGGTGTGTGATACCGCAGGTGGCCTTCGGTTGGCTGTCATGTAGCATAGAACGGTCCGGGCGCAAGCATTGCACGGGAGGCCAGGCCGATGGGGGGCAAACTGGCGATTGCGGAGAGCGACGAGCGGGCGCAGTTCGCCGTCGGCACGCAGACGCCGGAAGCTGAAGACGCAACGCAGGACATTGTGGTGTCGCCGGCGCGCCGTGCGCACGCGCCGGTCGCAGCGCGAATCCATGGCCTCGTCGCCCCGCTCGGCAAGCGTCTGAATGCAGATATGCGTGCCGCGCTTTCGCGGGAAGCGGCAAGAGGCACTTTGTTCCTTTGGCTTCCTGTCCTGCTGGGCAGTGGCGCGCTCGCTTATTTCGCCCTGCCGGTCGAGCCTCCGGCCTATGCCGTTGTCTGCGGTCTGCTCGCGCTTGCCCTTGTGGCATTCCTGGCCGCGGGAAAGCCGCTCCTGCGTGGTGCCTTTCTTGCAGCCCTCATCGTTCTGCTGGGGCTCGCCTGCGCCAAAGTGGAGAGCTGGCGGGCCGGTACGCCCATGCTCGGCGCCGACGTGACCACCCGGCTCACCGCCCGCGTCATCAGCATTGAGCATCGTGCGAATGGGCGTTTCCGCCTGACAGTGGATGTGGTGTCCACCAGACGCCCGCAATTGCGTTATGCACCGGCGCGGGCGCGCCTGTCGGCGCGCTCCATCCCGGCCGGGCTGAGACCGGGTGACGGGATCGGGGGCCTCGTGCGCCTCATGACACCCTCAGGGCCGGTGCGACCACACGCTTATGATTTTTCTTTCGAGAGCTATTTTGACGGGCTCGGGGCCGTGGGCTTTTTCATGCGCGATCCCGAACCTGTGGAGATCGAGCCGTTGCCCGGCGCGCGGCAGTGGGTGCAGCGGATCTCGTCCACGCTGCAGGGACTGCGGGAAGGCCTGGCCGCGCGGCTGCGCGAGCGGGTGGGCGGGGCCGAAGGCGAGGTTGCAGCGGCGTTGATCACGGGCATGAGAGGCGGCATTCCCGAAGCATACAATGAAGACCTGCGCCGCGCCGGGCTTGCGCATGTCCTTGCCATTTCGGGTCTGCACATGGCGCTTGCAGCTTTCACGATCATCGGAACCGCAAGGCTGGGCTTTGCCCTGTTCCCGGGTTTTTCTTCTCGCCATCCCGTGCGCAAATACGCTGCCGCAGCGGCGCTGCTTGTCTGTTTCTTCTATCTGCTCGTTTCCGGCAGCGGTGTGGCGGCGCAGCGCAGCTTTCTGATGCTCGCGGTCATGCTGCTGGCGCTGCTGTTCGATCGTGCTGCCCTGACCATGCGCAATCTGGCGGTTGCGGCACTGGCGGTGATCATCACGACGCCGCATGAGGTTGTCGGCCCGGGTTTCCAGATGTCTTTCTCGGCAACGGCCGCACTGATCGCAGGGTATGCGGCCTGGAACGCGCACCGCGAGAAGCGGCTCGCCCGAAAGCCATATGTCGAGCGGAGAGGCGCTTCGAAGCTCATCCATCTCGTTCTCCTGTCCATTGGCGGAATTGCGCTCACATCCCTGATCGCCGGCACCGCGACAACGCTCTATGGCGTCTGGCATTTTCAGCGGGCCTCGCCGCTGGCTCTCGGCGCCAATCTGGCGGCGATGCCTGTCGTTTCCCTGGTGGTGATGCCCTCCGCCGTCGCCGCAATTGCAACGATGCCGCTCAATCTCGATGGATGGCCGCTGGCCGTGATGGGATGGGGCATTTCCACGGTCATGAGCATAGCGCGATGGTTCTCGGAGCGAACCCCCATCGATGCGACCGGGGCGATACCGCTTGGCGCCACACTGAGCCTGACAGCGGCACTCGTCGTTCTCACCATGACCACAACGAGGCTGAGGATTGCCGCATTGCCGTTCCTGGCGATGGGATTTTTTCTCATAGCGACACGCAGTCTGCCTGACGTCCTTATCTCCGAGGACGCACGCCTCGTGGCGGTACGCACGCAGGATGGCGCGCTCGCTGTCAATCGAAAACGTCCCAATGCCTTTTCGCTGGAAAACTGGCTGCGCGCAGAAGGCACTGAAACTGTGCGAAAACCGGACGGGTTGAGCGGCGCGAGCACTGCCGATCTCATTGCCCGGGCGTCAGCGCATCATTTCCTGTGCAACGACGCCATCTGCGTCCTGCGCCACGAAAGCGGAGCGATTATCGGCCATGTGACCAAGGGGGATGTGCCAATGTCGAGACGGTCTCTTCGTGAACTGTGTGGGGCCGTCGATCTTGTCGTCATCAATGATGCGCGCATAGATCGGCCCTGCGGGGTCGATGGCACACACACAGTCACGGCGCGCGACCTGGCCCGTCGTGGCAGTGCCGAGATACGCATTGAACGAAAGGGGTCTGACGCGCTTCTGTTCAACATCGCTTATGCGATCAGCGAGCCCCATCGGCCATGGCATGAGCAACGCCAGTTTTCACGCGCCGCCCGCGGGCTGGGACCATACAGAGGTAGGCGAAACGTTGCCAAAGAAGCGAACAAAAATCAGCAAAATTAGAGCTTTAAAGCGAACACCAAAGGCAGCTCATAAAATCACGCAGGCATGAGCTAGAGCATCGGACCGAAAAGTGGAATCCGGTTTTCGGGCTATTCCGATGCTCCATCAATAGTCTAGATCGTCCTTTGTGCGTCCGGATGGACGCACGGCGATCTAGCCCGCGCGCTCCATGAAAGCCCTGGCGGCATGCGGCGCGCGAATCTTTCCTTCATGGATGAAATAGACGAACACGTCGCGCGCCTTGGTCTCCGGCGTGAAGGTCGGGTCCATAAGGGGCAGGTCGTCCGGCTGTCCGCCCTCGGCCCAGAGCCTCGCGCGCTTTGCCCATCCATCGAGTTCGTTGGGAGGATATGCGGTCGGAATATCGTCCTCGCCGCGCTGCAGGCGGGCATAGACGAAATCGCCGGTCACGTCGGCGATTTCCGAATAGGTGTTGTGATGCGCATAGCAGATCGCCGCGCCGTATTTGCGCACAAGCCGGGGAAACTCCGGCGTACAGAAGGTCTCGTTGCGCACCTCCAGAACATGCCGGAGAGGCACACCGTCGCGCTCGTGCGGCAGCAGTTTCAGAAAACCCTCGAAATCCTCCGGATCGAACTTTTTAGTCGGTGCGAACTGCCAGACCAGTGGGCCCAGCTTCTCGCCGATCTCGGAAATGCCAGAACCAAGAAATTTTTCAAGAGATTCAGATGCTTCTGAGAGAACCTTGCGGTTCGTCACAAAGCGGTTTCCCTTGAGCGAAAAGACAAACCCATCCGGCGCCTCACTTGCCCATTTGGCATAGGTGGCCGGTTTCTGGCTGCCGTAATAGGTGCCGTTCACCTCGATTGTCGGCACCTGCCGGGAGGCATATTCGAGCTGTCGCTTCTTCGGTAGGTCGTCGGGATAGAACGTGCCTTCCCATGGCTGAAACGTCCAGCCGCCCATGCCGGCGCGAATGGTGCCTGTGGTCATCAGTTTACTCCGCTGCCTGTGCCTTGCCGGCGGGCCGGCGCTCGAGAAGTTCTTTCAGGAATTTGCCGGTATAGCTGCGCGGCTCGGCCATCACGTCGTCGATGGAGCCGGACGCGACAAGCTCGCCGCCGCCATCGCCGCCTTCGGGACCAAGATCGAGGATCCAGTCGGCGGTCTTGATGACTTCGAGATTGTGCTCGATCACCACGACCGTGTTGCCCTGGTCGACCAGTTCATGCAGCACTTCGAGCAGCTTTGCCACATCGTGGAAATGCAGGCCCGTGGTTGGCTCGTCCAGAATGTAGAGCGTGCGGCCCGTGGCCCGTTTCGACAGTTCCTTGGCAAGCTTGATGCGCTGCGCCTCGCCGCCAGAAAGCGTGGTGGCCTGCTGGCCGATATGGATATAGCCAAGACCGACGCGGGCGAGCGTGACCAGCTTGTCGCGCACGGCCGGCACGGCAGCGAAAAACTCCACGCCTTCATCCACCGTCATTTCCAGCACATCGGCAATCGACCTGCCCTTGAAGGTGACTTCGAGCGTCTCGCGGTTGTAGCGCTTGCCATGGCAGACATCGCAGGTGACGTAGACATCCGGCAAAAAATGCATCTCGATCTTGATGACGCCGTCGCCCTGGCAGGCCTCGCAGCGCCCGCCCTTGACATTGAACGAGAAGCGCCCAGGCTGGTAGCCGCGCGCCTTGGCTTCCGGCAGGCCGGCAAACCAGTCGCGGATCGGCGTGAACGCGCCGGTATAGGTGGCCGGGTTGGACCGGGGCGTGCGCCCGATCGGCGACTGGTCGATGTCGATCACCTTGTCGAGATGTTCGAGCCCTTCGATCCTGTCATGCTCGGCGGGCTGTTCGCGCGAGCCCATGATCCGGCGCGAGGCGGACTTGAACAGCGTCTCGATCAGAAGCGTGGATTTGCCGCCACCGGAAACGCCGGTGACGCAGGAAAACGTGCCGAGCGGCACTTCCGCCGTCACATCCTTCAAATTGTTTCCGCGCGCGCCCACGACGCGGATGCGACGCTTCTTCGGGATTTCGCGGCGCTGCTCGGGCATCTTGATCCCCATCGCACCGGTCAGATATTTGCCGGTGATGGAGGCCGGACTGGCCATGATGTCGCGCGGCGTGCCTTCAGCGATGATCTGCCCGCCGTGGACGCCAGCGGCAGGGCCGATGTCGACCACATGGTCGGCCGTCAGAATGGCGTCCTCGTCATGCTCGACCACGATCACCGTATTGCCGAGATCGCGCAGATGTCTGAGTGTTGCGAGAAGCCGGTCATTGTCGCGCTGATGCAGGCCGATGGACGGCTCGTCGAGCACATAAAGAACGCCGGTCAGGCCCGAACCGATCTGTGAGGCAAGCCGGATGCGCTGGCTTTCGCCGCCCGACAGCGTGCCCGAATTGCGCGAAAGCGTCAGATAGTCGAGGCCCACATCGTTGAGAAAGCGCAGTCGCTCGCGGATCTCCTTCAGGATGCGGACCGCGATCTCATTCTGTTTGTCATTGAGATTCTCAGGCAGATCCTCGAACCATGCACCCGCCTTGCGGATCGACATTTCGGTGACCTGACCGATATGCAGGCCGTCGATCTTCACCGCCAGCGCCTCGGGCTTCAGGCGGTGTCCACCGCACGCCGGGCAGGGGTGTGCCGACATGTAGCGCTCGATTTCCTCGCGCATCCAGGCCGATTCGGTCTCCTTCCAGCGGCGCTGGAGATTGACCACGACACCTTCGAAGGGTTTTGTGGTTCGGTAGCTGCGCAGGCCGTCATCATAGTCGAAGACGATCTTCTTCTCGCCCGTACCGTTCAGGATCGCGTCCTGCCCGTCTGCCGGCAGGTCGCGCCAGCGGTCGCCCACCTTGAAGCCGTATTCGCGGCCCAGCGCCTCCAGCGTCTGCAGATAATAGGGCGAGGTCGATTTAGCCCAGGGTGCAATCGCTCCTTCGCGCAGGATCGCATTGTCGTCCGGCACCACCAGATTCGGATCGATGGCGCGCTGGCTGCCGAGCCCGTCGCAGGTGGGGCATGCGCCCGCCGGATTGTTGAACGAAAACAGACGCGGCTCGATCTCCGGGATCGTGAAACCTGACACGGGACAGGCAAACTTTTCCGAAAAAACGATGCGCTCATGCGTCTCGTTCTTCGATTTGTTGGCCCCGCCACCCTTTGCGGTCGCCTCGTCGGACAACGGCCTGTCGGCAAATTCGGCAATCGCCAGCCCGTCGGCGAGTTTTAGACAGGTTTCGAGCGAATCCGCCAGACGGGTCGCCAGATCGTCGCGCACCACGACGCGGTCCACCACCACGTCGATGTCGTGCTTGTATTTCTTGTCGAGTGCCGGCACCTCGGCGATCTCATAGAACGTGCCGTCCACCTTGACGCGCTGAAAGCCCTTCTTCTGGAGTTCGGCCATCTCCTTGCGGTATTCGCCCTTGCGCCCGCGCACGATGGGTGCGAGCACATAGAGCCGCGTGCCTTCCTCCAGCGCCATCACCCGGTCGACCATCTGGCTCACCGTCTGGCTCTCGATGGGCAGGCCCGTGGCAGGCGAATAGGGCACGCCCACGCGTGCGAAAAGCAGGCGCATATAGTCGTATATTTCCGTCACCGTGCCGACGGTTGAGCGGGGGTTCTTCGACGTTGTTTTCTGCTCGATGGAAATGGCCGGCGAAAGCCCGTCGATCTGGTCGACATCCGGCTTCTGCATCATTTCCAGGAACTGGCGCGCATAGGCCGAAAGGCTCTCCACATAGCGCCGCTGTCCCTCGGCATAGATCGTGTCGAAGGCGAGCGACGACTTGCCGGAACCCGACAGGCCGGTCATGACGATCAGCTTCTCGCGCGGCAGGTCGAGATCGACATTCTTGAGGTTGTGCTCGCGCGCACCGCGAATGGTAATGGACTTGTGTTCTGGCATGCCCCGTCGCTGCCTGTCTTGAGAAACCGGATTGGCCGGCAGCATGCCGGTCCGTGCATCATGTAGGAAGCGGCACGCAAATGTCGACCGCAGCGCCACGGAAGACGCCAGCCGATATCGCTTCGCCGCAGATACGCCAGTGCCGCTCAACGAGCGGAAGGGCGCATGTCCTTCCTTTAACACGCTTGCCCGGCTGATGGGCAAGCAAAAAGAACAAAGGCCGAACGTTCTCCTGACAATTCTGGCAGGAACGTGTCTGGCAGGAGCGTGCGGATCGTTACAGACGATCACATTTGCCGGCATGGCGGGGCATTCGCTTGACCGGCGAAACCCGAAGGCGCAGTATGCCCCGGTCAGCGCTCGCGGCTTTTGAGCGCTCGCAAGAGGCGCCGGTGGGCGCATCGGCTGCGCACCGCCGCTAGAGCACGCTGACGCCGAGCAAATGTCCGAAACGCGAAGAAGGAGGAAGGCATGAATCCACCTGACCGATCCACCGGGCTTCGCCTTGATCGCGAAGCCACAGCTGGCTGATCGGTCCGCTACGCATTCGGCGCATGGCGCGACGCATGTGTTTCGGTTCCGGTCCATGGCGCGTGACGTTTCTGGAAAACGCATTCGCCGGCAGGCATGACAACGCTGGCGGCTGGCTGCCCCCCGAAAATCAGAACGACTTGAAGACAGGGTTGGTGAAACCGCCCTGCCTGATGACACCGGTAAACCATTCCCGGTATGGAGGGTCAGAAGACCCGAAGCCCCGCGCGACCAGAAGGCGGCGGGGCTTTTCCTTGCATCTGCCGGCCCGAAGCGTCGTTCGGGGCGGCCGCAGAGGGCGTCCCGGAGGGCGCTCTTGAAGGCATTGACAGATGTCCGCTGAATGTGAACATAATAAGAACAAATGAGCTGTGGACGACAGCGGAGCGGGCAAAGGCGAAGAGCGCGCGGCAGCTTCGCTTGCGATATGGTGCGCGACAGATTTCGGACAAGCGTGGAGAAGCGTTATGGCGGGCAGCGTCAACAAGGTCATTCTGGTGGGAAATCTGGGCGCCGACCCGGAAATTCGGCGGCTCAATTCCGGCGATCCGGTGGTCAACATGCGGATTGCCACATCGGAAACATGGCGCGATCGCCAGTCGGGCGAGCGACGTGAGCGCACCGAATGGCATAATGTGGTGATTTTCAACGACAATCTCGCCAAGGTTGCCGAGCAGTATCTGAAGAAGGGCGCCAAGGTCTATATCGAGGGCCAGCTCCAGACGCGCAAATGGACAGACCAGAACGGTCAGGAGCGTTACACGACCGAGATCGTGCTGCAGAAGTTCCGTGGCGAACTTCAGATGCTCGACACGCGCGGGCAGGGTGGCGACAGTCAGGTCGGCTATGGTGGTGGCGGCGGCAATCGGAGCTCCGACTTCGGCCAGTCCGGTCCTGCTGACAGCGGTGGCGGCGGCGGAGGCGGCTATTCGCAGAACCTCGACGACGAAATCCCGTTCTGATCGGGAACAGGGTCTTGTTGAAATCCGGCAGTGCCGCCCCGATCCATGGACGTAACCATGGTATCCGGATATGGCGCGCCGGGTTTTTCGCATTTTCAATCGTTTTTGCGGCGTTCACACCGGCTGCGATGGCCGGTGAAGCGAACGTCGTCGACGTGAAAATCCACGCCGAAACCGGTGGCACCTACCGCTTCGACGTCACCGTGGAACATGCAGATGAAGGGTGGGAGCACTACGCGGATCAATGGGACGTGGTCGACGATGCCGGCAACGTCTTCGGGTCACGCAAACTCCTGCACCCGCATGTGAACGAACAGCCATTTGCCCGCAGCCTGTCCGGCGTGTCGCTGCCTGACGGGCTCACCCATGTCACCATCCGCGCACACGATTCCGTTCATGGATTTGGCGGAAGAGAGGTCACACTGCCCATTCCCGGGCGCGGCGACGGGTAAGGTCCTCGGTCCCGATTTTTCCTACCCTGCAGCGCCGCTCTCCGGCGGATACCTGGAGGCTATGCCAGCATCAGAACGCGGCAGCGCGAACCTGGCTCGGCAGCCGGCGCGCCCGGTTCGCGCACGATAAGCGCATTGGCCGCGGCCAGGGTGGTCAGCATGGAGGAATCCTGCAGCGAAAAGGGCGTTGCGATCAGCCCTTCCGGGCCGGAAGCGACCGAAGCGCGGATATAGTCGCGGCGATCGTCATTCTCGCGCAGGGCACTTGCCAGAACCGCTGCGCGCAGATCCGGCGTATGGCTGCGCTGGCCAAGGCGGGCGACAAGCGGGCGCAGGAAAAGATGGGCGCAGACAAGGCTTGAGACCGGATTGCCGGGAAGGCCAAGCACCCGCATGGTTCCGGGGGCACCGGACCGGAAAGTGGGATCCTGTTTTCGGCTATTCCGATCTTCCAGCCGGCCAAACATGAGCGGTTTGCCCGGGCGCATGGCGATCTTCCAGAAGTCGAGCGACATGCCGGCGTCGAGCAGGGCCTGCCGCACCAGATCGCGCGCCCCCACGGATGCGCCGCCAAGGGTTACAAGCACATGCGCACCCGCCGCGGCGGCCCTTTGCACTGCGGCGGTGATCGTGGCGCTGTCGTCGCCGACAATGCCCAGATCGAGGATCCGGGCCCCTTCGCTTTTGGCAAGAGCCCCAATGGCGAACCCGTTGGAAGCGACGATCTGATCGGGGCCGCAGGTTTCGCCGGGCCGCACCAGCTCATCGCCCGTGGCGATGATGGCAACCAGCGGGCGCTCGGTCACCGAAAGCATCGCGTGGCCGGCGGCGGCAGCAAGACCGACACCGGCCGGCCCGAGCCGGCGCCCCTGTTCGAGAACGACATCGCCTTCGACAAAATCGAGCCCGGCCCTGCGGATGTGGCGCCCGCTGGCCACCGTGCTCGTTGCTTCGATGCTGCCATCGTCGAGAAGGTCGGCGTTTTCCTGGATGAGGATCGTATCGGCGCCTTCCGGCACCGGCGCTCCGGTGAAGATGCGAACGGCTTCGCCGGCGCCGACCGCGCCATGAAACCGATTGCCGGCGGCCGATTCCCCGATCACGCGCAACCGCACCGCACGCGGAGTTTCGACATCCGCAGCCCGCACGGCGTAGCCATCCATGGCCGACGCGTCGAAAGGCGGTTGTGTGCGCATCGCCGAAAGCGGGGCGGCCAGAACACGCCCGTCTGCCTCTTCGATCGGCACCATTTCACCGGGCAGGGCTTTCACGCCGTCGAGAATGCGCTCCAGCGCCTCGTCCACCGGCAGAAGCGTCATGCCGAAGGCTCCGGTGCGCGCCAGTCGCCGGATTTGCCTCCGGTCTTTTCGAGAAGGCGAACGTCTCTGATGATCATTCCCTTATCCAGCGCCTTGGCCATGTCGTAGATGGTCAGGCAGGTGATGGAGACGGCCGTCAGCGCTTCCATTTCAACCCCCGTCTGGCCGGTCACCCGCACACGGGCACGCACTCTCAGGCCGGGCAGCGCGTTATCCGGCTCAATTTCCACCACCACTTTGGAAAGCGCCAGCGGATGGCATAGCGGAATGAGGTCAGATGTTTTCTTGGCGCCCATGATACCGGCTATGCGCGCGGTGGCGAGCACATCGCCTTTTTTGGCATTGCCCGAAAGGATGGCTTCCAGCGTTTGCGCCTGCATGACGACAGCGCCTTCGGCGACGGCCTCCCTGCGGCTTTCCTGCTTGCCGCTCACATCCACCATATGCGCTTCTCCGGAAGCGCCGATATGCGTCAGCTTTCCGGTTTCATCGCTCATCGCTCAGCCTGCCGGATGTGCCGTGTCGAGCCCCAGCAGGGCACGGGTTGCGCCGGCGACATCCTCCTGCCGCATCAGGCTTTCGCCGACCAGAAAGGTGTTCATGCCGGCACGCGCCAGGCGACGGCAATCTTCATTGGTGAAGATGCCGCTCTCGCCAACCACCAGCCGGTTTTCAGGCACGCGCGGAGCCAGCCGTTCGCTGGTTTCAAGGCTTGTTTCAAAGGTACGCAGATTGCGATTGTTGATACCGATGAGGCGTGACGAAAGCTCGAGAGAGCGCTCCAGCTCACGCTCGTCGTGGACCTCGATCAGGCAGTCCATGCCGAGTTCGAGGGCGGTATCTTCAAGAGCCCGGGCTTCATCGTCCGAAACGCTGGCCATGATGATCAGGATGGCGTCCGCCCCCCAGCTGCGCGCTTCGTAAACCTGGTAGGGTTCGAACAGGAAATCCTTGCGCAGCGCGGGCAACGCACATGCGGAGCGGGCAGCTTCGAGAAACGCAGGCGCACCCTGAAAGGAAGGTCCGTCGGTCAACACGGAAAGGCACGCAGCACCGCCTTCTTCATAGGCCGCGGCCAGCCGGGGAGGGTCGAAATCGGCGCGAATGAGCCCGCGCGACGGGCTCGCCTTTTTTATTTCGGCAATCAGTCCAAAGCGGCCTGCCGCCTGTTTCTGAAGAAGAGCATCGGCGAAGCCGCGCGGTGCCTCGACGTCGCGTGTTCTGGCGACAAGATCGGGCAGAGGCGTGGTGGTCTTGGCCGCGGCGATTTCCTCGCGTTTATAGGCTTCGATCCTGCGCAGAATATCAGTCGTCACCGGTTGTGGCTCCCCTGTTCGAAACCTCGATCAGTTGATTCAGGGTGGCCAGCGCATGCCCGTGGTCAAGCGATTCAGCGGCCAGCTTCATGCCATCCTTCAGGGTTTTTACGCGCCCTGCGACAACCAGCGCCGCACCCGAGTTCAACAGGCAGATGTCGCGGTAGGCGTTTTTCTCGCCTTCCAGCACCGCTTTCAGCGCCCTGGCATTGTACGCCGCTTCGCCGCCTTTCAGATCCGCCATCGTGACCCGCTTCAGGCCGACATCCTCGGGCGTGATCTCAAAATGGCGGATTTCACCGTCCTCGAGCGCCGCAACCTGCGTCGTTCCGGCGGTCGTCATCTCATCCAGTCCTGCGCCGTGAACGACCCAGGCGGACTCTGTGCCCAACTGTTTAAGCACGTCGGCGATTGGCGCCACCCATTCCGGTGCGAACACGCCCACCAGCTGGCGACGGACACCCGCCGGATTGGAAAGCGGCCCGAGAAGATTGAAGATCGTGCGGGTCCCGAGCTCAACGCGTGACGGCCCGACGTGACGCATGGCCGAGTGATGGGCGGGCGCGAACATGAAACCCAGCCCCGCTTCGTTGATGCAATCGGCGATCTCCTGCGGGGTCAGCTCGATATTGATGCCAAGGGCAGCCAGTGTGTCAGCCGCACCGGACCGTGAAGAGAGCGCCCTGTTGCCGTGCTTGGCGACGGGCACGCCGGCACCCGCAACGATGAAGGCCGAGCAGGTCGAAACATTGTAAGAGCCGGAGGCATCGCCGCCGGTGCCGACGATGTCCACCGCGTCATCGGGAGCAGAGACCGGCAGCATCTTGTCGCGCATCGTGGCAACCGCGCCGGAAATCTCTTCCACGGTCTCGCCGCGCACGCGCAGAGCCATGAGAAAACCGCCGATCTGGCTTGGCGTCGCATCGCCCGACATCATGATGTCGAAAGCCTGCCTTGCCTCGTCAAAGCTGAGTGAGGCGCCGGAAGCGACCTTGGCGATGTAGGTTTTGAATCCGTTCATCTGCCGCCTCAGAAGCTCAGGGCTTCCTGCATGGCCGCCCGGTTCACCGTAACCGGATATTTGCCCTGCAGGCGCGTAACCATCTGGTCGAGCAGGTCATCGGCAAGTGCTGAACGCATCGTGGCGCGCTGATTGTCGGGAATGCTCTCCGCCGTCGCACTGGCCGGCTCGAACACTTCCGTGACCCTGAACAGGAACTGGCCGTCGCCAGCCGGATTCGCAAAGACGCCGGTTCCGTTGCGCGGAACGGAGAACACCGCCGCAACACCCGCCTGGCCGAGGTCGGCGTCGTTGGCATTGCGCTTGAGGCCGCGCTTGACCTGCTTCTCCTGGCCGATTTCGGTCGCGATTTCGTCCAGCGACGCACCTTCCTCAAGACGCTTTGCGAATGCAGAGGCACGCTCGGCCAGCAGGCGGTCCGTTTCCGCCTTCAGCCAGTCCTGTGTGACCTGATCGCGAACTTCATCCAGCGTACGGTCGCGCTCGGGCGTGATGCCCTCGACCTCATAAAACACAAAACCGTTGCCGCCCATGGAGAGCGGCGCATTTTCAATGCCGGTTTCGCTTTCGAAAACCTCGCGCAGAAGCTCGGCCGAAACGGGCAGGTCGCCCACAATGGTTCCATCAGGGCGGCGCGCGCTTGCGTCGATGGCCTCGATGGTCCGCATGGAAAGCTTCAGTCTTTCTGCAGCTTCGGCCATGGAAGCGCCGCCTGCGCGGGCGTCTTCATAGGAATCATGAACATCAAGCAGAACGCGCGCTGCCTCTTCGAGCGCCAGGTCCTGGCGAATCTCGCTCTCGACTTCGCTTAGTGGCTGTACCACCTCGGGCTGGATGTCCGAGACATAGATGATGACGGGTCCAAAAGCACCGTCGATCACATCGCTGAACTGGTTCGCTTCGAGCGAGAACGCCGCATCGGCGACAGCATCGTCTGCAACGTCACCGCGGGAGAGCGTACCAAGGGCGATGTCCGCGCTGCTTTTGCCGGCAGCCGTTGCCACATCTGCAAAATTCTTGCCGTCCAGCAGGTCCTTGAGCGCGGCTTCAGCCGCAGCACGGTCCGAAAACACGATCTGGTCAATCGTGCGCTTCTCCGGTGTCGTGTAGCGATCGCGCAGATCCTCATAGGCTTTCTGCACCTGCGCATCGGAAATGCCTTCCGGGTCCGCGATATCGGAGGGTTCAAGCTTCACATAGCTGAACTTGCGGTATTCGGGGGCGGCATAGGCGTCCTTGCGCTCATCGAACCAAGCCTGCAGAGTGGCATCGTCCGGCTGGGCGACTGGTTCGACAAGAGCCCGGGGCACGGCGAGATACTCGACGGTGCGGTCTTCGCCACGATAGAGCGCGAGATTCTTGAACAGCTCATCCGGGACGCTCATGCCGTCTGTCGCGGCTTCGACAATCTGCTGGCGAATGGCCACCTGCTCACGGTTCTTCAGATAGTCCTCGGGACGCATGCCGATCTGGCGCAGCACGAAATCGAACTGCTGGCGGTCGAAACGGCCATCGGGCCCGCGGAATGCCGGGTCGTCCGCAGTCAGCTGGGCGAGCTTGTCACCCGAGAGGCCAAGGCCAAGCCGGCGGGCCTCTTCGTCCAGCAAGGCGCCGGCGGCAAGCTGCTGCAGCACCTGATCGTCCAGACCGAAGGCGACAGCCTGCTCGCGCGTGACGCGGGTTCCAAGCTGTTGTGAAAGAGCGTTGATCTGCCGGTCATAGGCAAGCCGGAAATCCAGCATGGAGACCGAGGAGCTGCCAGCAGACAGAACGTTGCGGGACTGGTCATTCAGAACCTGGCCGGAAATACCCCAGACAGCAAAGCTCACGACAAGCAGGCCCAGGAGCAGCTTGGCGATCCAGGTGGAGGCGGCGTTTCTCAGACTGTCGAGCATGGCTTTTCCGAAGTTCCTTGGTGTATTCGGGGCAGTGTTCCCCACGAAGCGCAATAGCGTCCCAGACGCCAAGTGTCGATAGCGGAGTGGGAATTGCCATCCCAATTGCTTTTGCATCAGCCCGCGTTTTTGCTAGGGAGGCTGCCGAGTTTGGTTTTGTTGAGGACACCGCCATGACGCCCGGAATTCGCCCCCTGATCGCAGGCAACTGGAAAATGAACGGTATGAGCGCCGATATCGGCGAGTTGAAGGCGATAGGCGAGGGATCGTTCAATGGCGCCGAAGCCCTTCTATGCGTGCCGGCAACGCTGATGATGCTGGCGCGGGATGCGCTGGGCGGAAGGGTTCATCTTGGCGGACAGGATTGCCACACGGCAGCATCCGGTGCCCATACGGGCGATGTTTCGGCCGAAATGCTGGCGGATGCCGGCGCGACCCATGTTCTGGTCGGCCATTCGGAACGCCGTACCGATCACGGCGAGACCGACGCCCTCGTGTCCGACAAGGCGGAAGCTGCCTGGCGTGCCGGACTGACGGCGGTGATCTGTATCGGCGAGACAAAGGCGCAGCGCGAAGCGGGCGAAACGCTTTCGGTTCTCTCACGGCAAATTCTCGGGTCCGTTCCCAAAGGCGCACAGGCGAAAAACACGGTGGTTGCGTACGAACCGGTCTGGGCCATCGGGACCGGCTTGACGCCAACGGTTGAGGACGTTGCTGAAGCACACAGGCACATTCGCGGCGAACTGGAAAAGCTTTTGGGAGAAGAGGCCGGGAAGATGCGGCTTCTTTATGGAGGGTCGGTCAAACCGGGCAACGCGACGGAACTGCTTTCGGTCGAGCATGTGGATGGCGCGCTCGTCGGCGGGGCGAGCCTGAAGGCGGTGGATTTTCTGGCGATTGCGGCTGCCTGTCCTGTCTGAGACAGAGAAAACGCTTGCGTTACAGCAGCAAGCGCCTATGTGAGGATGGGTTTGACGGGAATTCGGGAATTCCGGCTGGTTTGACCGAAAACCGTCTTAAATGCCCCGAAACGGATGCGTATGGCTCCGTTTTCTGGAAAAATTTTACAGGCGCCAGGACGCGGATTTCCAGCGGTCTTGGAAAATCGGCAAAAGCCGTGTAATGAGCCGCGTCCGCATTGAGGCGGATGCTTCGAGCCGGAGAGCCGGAAGGAAACATGCAGACCGTTATCATCGTCATTCATCTGATCGTCGTGGTCGCGCTGGTTGGCGTCGTCCTCATGCAACGCTCCGAGGGTGGCGGGCTTGGCATCGGCGGCGGTTCCGGTTTCATGTCCGCGCGCGGTGCAGCCAATGCCCTGACGCGCACGACGGCCATTCTGGCGGCGGCGTTCTTTGCGACATCGCTGGCCCTGTCGCTGATCGCCCGTTACGGCGCGAGCCCGACGGACATTTTGGACCGTATCCCTGCCGGAAGCGAGCAGACGGAAGGTTCGGGCGGCGTTCTCGACCAGCTTGGCGGTGCGGGCGCCTCCGCTCCCACCGAGGAGCCTGCGGCTCCGGCTGACGCCAATCCTGAAGATCAGGTTCCCACGGGGCAGTAAGCTCCGTGCCGCGAGGTTGACCGGTCGCCTGAGCTGCGGCCGGCTTTGCCAATCGCAAAACTTATTCACCGCGGGGCGCAAAAAGATTTGCGTCTCGTTATTTTTTGCTGGCGGAATCGCCTGTGTCCGGTTAAGCGATGAGTCCCATGGCGCGATATGTTTTCATAACCGGCGGCGTGGTCTCCTCCCTCGGAAAAGGCATTGCAGCAGCGGCCCTTGGCGCGCTGTTACAGGCCCGTGGGTACCGCGTTCGCATCCGTAAACTCGATCCCTACCTGAATGTTGATCCGGGCACGATGTCGCCCTATCAGCATGGTGAGGTTTTCGTCACCGATGACGGTGCCGAGACCGACCTGGACCTTGGCCATTATGAGCGCTTCACGGGGCGCTCGGCCAACAAGCAGGACAACATCACCACAGGCCGGATCTACCAGAACATTCTGGAAAAAGAGCGTCGTGGCGACTATCTGGGCGCCACGGTGCAGGTGATCCCGCACGTTACCGACGAGATCAAGCAGTTCGTCCTCGAAGGCAATGACGATTACGATTTCGTTCTGTGCGAAATCGGCGGAACCGTCGGCGACATCGAGGCGATGCCCTTCCTCGAAGCGATTCGCCAACTCGGCAACGAACTGCCGCGCGGCAACGCCGTCTATGTGCATCTGACACTGATGCCGTGGATTCCGGCGGCGGGCGAACTCAAGACGAAGCCGACGCAGCATTCCGTGAAGGAATTGCGTTCCATCGGCATTGCCCCTGACATCCTTCTGGTGCGCGCGGACCGGGAAATCCCCGCGGAAGAACGGCGCAAACTGTCGCTCTTCTGCAATGTGCGCGAATCGGCCGTCATTCAGGCGCTCGATGTGGCGCATATCTACGACGTGCCGATGGCCTATCACGAGGAAGGTCTCGATTCGGAAGTGCTTTCGGCTTTCGGCATCGATCCGGCGCCCAAGCCCCGTATGGAGCGTTGGGAAGAAGTCGCAGACCGCATCCACAATCCCGAAGGTCAGGTCACGATTGCCGTTGTCGGCAAATACACCGGTCTGAAGGACGCCTATAAGTCGCTGATTGAAGCACTCTCGCATGGCGGCATGGCAAACCGGGTGCGCGTGAAGCTCGAATGGATCGAGGCGGAAATCTTCGAGAAGGAAGACCCGGCCCCGTGGCTCGAGAAAGTGCATGGCATCCTGGTGCCGGGCGGCTTCGGAGAGCGCGGCGCGGAAGGCAAGATTCTCGCCGCCAAGTTCGCACGCGAGCGCAAGGTGCCGTATTTCGGTATCTGCTTCGGCATGCAGATGGCGTGTATCGAGGCGGCCCGGTCTCTGGCCGGGATCGAAAAGGCTTCCTCCACGGAGTTCGGCCCGACCAGCGAACCGGTCGTCGGCCTGATGACCGAGTGGCTCAAGGGCAATATGCTGGAGAAGCGCACGGCCTCCGGCGACCTCGGCGGCACGATGCGTCTCGGCGCATACGAATCGAAGCTTGTCGAAGGCTCCAAGATTGCGGGGATCTATGGCTCCGAGGAGATTTCCGAGCGTCATCGCCATCGCTATGAAGTGAACATCGGCTATCGTCAGAAGCTCGAAGAGTGCGGACTGGTCTTCGCCGGTCTTTCACCCGACGGCGTTCTGCCGGAGACGGTCGAATATCCCGATCATCCCTGGTTCATCGGCGTGCAGTATCACCCCGAGCTGAAGAGCCGGCCCTTCGAGCCGCATCCGCTCTTTGCTTCCTTCATCGAAGCAGCTGTGGAGCAGTCGCGTCTCGTTTGATAATCTCGCCCCGCTGCCGCAGCGGGGTGATCTTTCTTCACCGGTGGAGCACTTGCAAAGCGCCGGGGCTTAGGGCACATGCGGTGCATGGTTTCTGAAGACGACGTGCATCCTCCACGCAAGCTCGACCATTGTGTTTTGCCAACCGCCGATCTGGCGGTTGCGCGCGGGCGTCTGGAAACGCTCGGCTTCACGGTGGCAGCGGATGCCGCTCACCCGTTCGGAACCGGGAACTGCTGCGTTTTCTTCGCAGACGGGTCTTATCTCGAACCGTTGAGCCGGGTGGCCCCGCAGGCTGCGCTTGAGGCGGAAGCTGCAGGCAATGTTTTCGTGCAGCGTGACGGCGTGTTTCGCGAAAAATTCGGTGATGAAGGATTTTCGGCGGTGGTTCTTGGAACCGGCGACGCTGATGAGGATCACAAGCGCTTTGTCGATTCTGGCATATCGGCCGGCGATCCGCTTTCATTTTCGCGTCCGTTTCGCGATTCCTCCGGACAGGAGGCGACTGCATCGTTCCGGCTGGCCTTTGCTGCCCCGGAAGATTCAGACGGTCATTTCTTTTTCACCTGCCAGCGTGTGAACCTGCCGTCGGCGGGACGCGGCGGGCTGGAAACGCATCCGAACGGCGTAACGGGGACGGCGCGGATCATCCTGCTTGCCTCCGCACCTGCAGATCATGCGGGATTCCTAGAAGCGTTCTCGGCCAGAACCCCTGAGACTGTTCGAGAGGACCAACTCGATCTGCCGCTTGGCAATGCCGTTTTGAGCGTGATGACGCCCGGGCGCTATAGAGAGACCTTTGGTCTTGACTGTGTTGCGCCCCGTGGCCGGCTCGATCTTGCGGCGATTGCTTTCCAGTGTCCGGATGTTGCCAGATTGCGCACGCAACTATCCAGGCAGGATGTCCTGTTCGCAGAGCAGGCCGGTTCCATCATCGTTCCGCCGGCGGCCGGGCAAGGCGCAGATTTTGTCTTTGAGGAGTCTTCCCTATGAAACCCAATCCGCGTGTGACTGTCGGCAACGTTGTGTTCGGCAATGACGCGCCGCTGGCGCTGATCGCCGGGCCCTGTCAGATGGAAACGCGTGAGCACGCTTTCGACATGGCAGGCGCGCTCAAGGAAATCACGGATGAGCTTGGAATCGGCCTCGTCTACAAGAGCAGCTTCGACAAGGCCAACCGCACGTCACTCTCTGGGAAGCGCGGGGCGGGGCTGGATGCGGCCATGCCGATCTTCGCCGACATTCGCAAGGAGTTCGATCTCCCGGTGATTACGGACGTTCACACCGAGGAGCAGTGCCGGATCGTGGCCGACGTGGTCGATGTGCTCCAGATCCCGGCATTTCTGTGCCGCCAGACCGATCTCCTGATCGCTGCAGCAAAGACCGGCAAGGTGGTGAATGTGAAGAAGGGGCAGTTTCTTGCGCCCTGGGACATGGAAAACGTGATCGCCAAGGTGACGGAATCGGGCAATCCCAATGTGATGGCGACCGAGCGCGGAACCTCGTTTGGCTACAACACGCTTGTCTCGGACATGCGCGGACTGCCGCAGATGGCGGCCATGGGCGCACCGGTCATCTTCGATGCAACCCACTCCGTCGCCCAGCCGGGCGGCCGTGGCGGCTCATCCGGCGGTCAGCGCGAATTCGTGGAAACGCTTGCGCGCGCTGCGGTTGCGGTCGGCGTTGCCGGTGTTTTTATGGAAACGCATCAGGACCCCGACAACGCACCCTCTGATGGTCCGAACATGGTGCCGCTCCACGAGATGAAGGGGCTTCTTCAGCGCCTCATGGCGTTCGACCGGATCGCAAAGGCTGCATGAACCTCAGGCGCGACATTGAGTTTTCACGTGTCTGCGCTAAGACAGGCGCGAGCCGTTCCTTCCGGTAAACACTGCCGGAACCAACCTCCAGATCAGAGAGAGTTAAAATGACTGCCATTCTCGACATTGTCGGACGCGAAATACTGGACAGCCGGGGCAACCCCACCGTCGAGGTCGATGTGGTTCTGGAAGACGGTTCGATGGGGCGTGCCGCAGTGCCTTCGGGCGCATCGACCGGTGCTCATGAGGCCGTTGAACTGCGCGATGGCGGCAAGCGCTATCTCGGAAAGGGTGTCGAGCAGGCAGTCGATGCCATCAATGGCGAAATCTTCGAGACCCTGAGCGGGCTTGAAGCTGAAAATCAGATGCAGATCGACCAGGCGATGATCGATCTCGACGGCACGCCGAACAAGAGCCGTCTTGGCGCAAATGCGATCCTCGGTGTTTCGCTGGCGGTGGCAAAGGCTGCGGCCGAAGCCACCAATCTCCCGCTCTACCGCTATGTGGGCGGGGCCTCTGCGCATGTTCTGCCGGTGCCGATGATGAACATCGTCAATGGCGGCGCCCATGCCGACAACCCGATCGACTTCCAGGAATTCATGGTGATGCCGATTGGCGCATCCTCCATCCGTGAAGCCGTGCGCTGGGGTTCGGAAATCTTCCACACACTGAAAGCAGGGCTGAAGGATGCCGGCCACAACACCAATGTGGGCGATGAGGGCGGCTTTGCGCCGAACCTGAAAAGCGCCGAAGACGCACTGGATTTCGTTCTCGCCTCCATCGAGAAGGCCGGCTACAAGCCGGGCGAGGACGTGGGCATCGCACTCGACTGCGCCGCGACCGAGTTCTTCAAGGAAGGCAAATACGTCTACGAAGGTGAAGGCCAGACGCGTGACGGCAAGGCGCAGGCCGAGTATCTTGCAAAGCTCGTCGGCAACTATCCGATCATCTCCATCGAAGACGGCATGTCGGAAGACGATTTCGAGGGCTGGAAGATCCTCACCGACCTGGTGGGCAACAAGGCGCAGCTCGTGGGTGACGATCTGTTCGTGACCAATTCGGCGCGCCTGCGCGACGGCATCAAGATGGGCATCGGCAATTCGATCCTCGTCAAGGTCAATCAGATCGGCACGCTGACGGAAACGCTCGACGCGGTGGAGACGGCGCACAAGGCCGGCTACACGGCGGTGATGTCGCACCGCTCCGGCGAGACCGAGGATTCGACCATTTCGGATCTGGCCGTTGCCACCAATTGCGGGCAGATCAAGACTGGCTCGCTGGCACGTTCGGACCGGACGGCGAAGTACAACCAGCTTATCCGCATCGAGGAAGAGCTCGGTCCGCAGGCGCGCTACGCCGGGAAATCAATCCTGCGCGGATAAAGTTCTCAGGTGACCGTAGGGAAATAACGGTCCTTTAAGCAACATATGGTCACATGCGGGAGAAGGGTTTTTTCCGCATGTGGACACGTCATCACAAACGCCGCAACACTGGCCGCCTGATCGTTCCAACGATCACGGGGCTGTTTCTCGCCTATTTCGGCTTTCATGCCTACAATGGCGAGTATGGCATCTACTCCAAATACAGGCTCGAGACGCGTATCGCGGAAGCTCAGGCGCGGCTTGACGCCCTTGTTGCCAAACGCAAGGAGCTGGAGCATCGTGTTGCTCTGGTGAATGATGGCAGTCTTGAGAAGGACATGCTCGACGAGCAGGCGCGCCGCGCGCTGAATCTGGCTCGGGAAAATGAGGTGATTATCCTCATTGGCGCCGATCAGTAAATTAACTGAATTTCACTTAATCAACAATAAGGTGTGAAAATCCAATCATTTAGCTGCATGGCAGCTATGCGGATTTTGAATGGCCGAATTGTGTTCCACGTGCTAGCTTCATCTACCATAAGCGGGAGATGACGGGAGGCTCATGGCGCAATTTCTGCCTGACTCCACCGTTGCACAAATTCCCCGGAATGTCAGCTAGGGAGTAAAGGCATGGCGCGAGCCGCAAGCAAGACAAGTGCCGCAAGGTCACGCTCGACCAAAAAAGGGGCGGCAGGGGCTGCCGTTCAGGCACCCAAACCCCCAAAGCCAGAAGATTTCGACAAGGAGCAGGAGCTTCACGCCTATCGTGAAATGCTTCTGATCCGTCGCTTCGAGGAAAAGGCCGGCCAGCTTTATGGCATGGGTCTGATCGGCGGCTTCTGTCATCTCTATATCGGTCAGGAGGCTGTCGTCGTCGGCATGCAGATGAGCATGAAGGAGGGCGACCAGGTGATCACCGGTTATCGCGATCATGGTCACATGCTCGCAACAGGCATGGAAGCGCGCGGCGTGATGGCCGAGCTTACGGGGCGCCGTAACGGCTACTCCAAGGGCAAGGGCGGCTCCATGCACATGTTCTCCAAGGAGAAGAAGTTTTATGGCGGCCACGGCATCGTGGGCGCGCAGGTGCCGCTCGGCACGGGCCTTGCCTTTGCCAACCGCTATCGCGGCGACGACAGCGTTTCGATCACCTATTTCGGCGATGGCGCGGCCAATCAGGGCCAGGTCTATGAAAGCTTCAACATGGCCTCGCTGTGGAAGCTTCCGGTGGTCTACATCATCGAGAACAACCGCTACGCCATGGGCACTGCGGTGGCGCGCTCTTCGGCGGAAACCGACTTCTCCCATCGTGGTCTTTCCTTCAAGATCCCCGGCATTCAGGTGGATGGCATGGATGTGCGCGCGGTGAAGGCTGCCGGCGATCTGGCCGTGGACTGGTGCCGTTCGGGCAAGGGGCCGATCATCCTCGAGATGCAGACCTACCGCTATCGCGGCCATTCCATGTCCGATCCGGCAAAATACCGCTCCAAGGATGAAGTGCAGAAAATGCGCTCCGAACATGATCCCATCGAGCAGGTGAAGCAGCGTCTCGTGGCCAAGAAATGGGCTGACGAGGACGCGCTTAAGGCAATCGACAAGGAGGTGCGCGACATCGTCGGCGATTCGGCCGAATTCGCGCAGACGGATCCGGAACCGGATGTGTCTGAACTTTACACCGACATTCTGCTTTGAGGGGAGGGCCGACATGCCAACCGAAATTCTCATGCCCGCGCTCTCTCCGACCATGGAAGAGGGCAATCTTTCCAAATGGATCAAGAAGGAAGGCGATGCCGTCGCGCCCGGTGACGTGATCGCCGAGATCGAAACCGACAAGGCGACCATGGAAGTGGAAGCCGTGGACGAAGGCACGCTCGGAAAAATCCTGATCGCCGAAGGCACCGAAGGCGTGAAGGTGAATACGCCGATCGCCGTGCTGCTGGCAGATGGCGAGAGCGACGCCGATCTCGACAAGGCTGCCTCGAAGCCGGCTACCGAACAGAACAAGTCCGCCGATGACAGCGCCGCGAAGGCCGAGCCGGAAGAAAAGTCTGCCGGAACGGTGCCGGCGGCGCCCGAGGTGAAAGTTGCGGCAGATCCGGACATTCCGGAAGGCACGGAGATGGTTTCGACCACCGTGCGCGAGGCGCTGCGCGATGCCATGGCCGAGGAAATGCGCCGCGATGGCGACGTCTTCGTCATGGGTGAAGAGGTGGCCGAATATCAGGGCGCCTACAAGGTGACGCAGGGGCTGCTTCAGGAGTTCGGCGACAAGCGCGTGGTCGACACGCCGATCACCGAGCACGGCTTTGCCGGCGTTGGCGTCGGTGCGGCCTTTGCCGGGCTGAAGCCGGTGGTTGAGTTCATGACGTTCAACTTCGCCATGCAGGCGATCGATCAGATCGTCAATTCGGCAGCCAAGACGCTCTATATGGCCGGTGGCCAGATGGGCGCGCCCATCGTGTTTCGCGGACCGAACGGGGCGGCGGCCCGCGTGGCGGCACAGCATTCGCAGTGCTACGCGGCCTGGTACGGTCATATTCCCGGCCTGAAAGTGGTGATGCCTTATACGGCAGCCGACGCGAAGGGGCTTTTGAAAGCCGCGATCCGCGATCCGAACCCGGTGATCTTCCTCGAAAACGAAATCCTCTACGGCCAGAGCTTTGACGTTCCGAAGATGGATGATTTCGTGCTGCCGATCGGCAAGGCGCGCATCCACAAGGAAGGCAGGGACGCGACCATCGTTTCCTTCGGCATCGGCATGACCTATGCGGTCAAGGCGGCGGAAGAGCTGGCGGGCGAGGGCATCGACGTGGAGGTCATCGACCTGCGCACGATCCGCCCGATGGATCTCGATACGGTGATCGCTTCGGTGAAGAAGACCAACCGTCTGGTGACGGTCGAGGAAGGGTTCCCGCAGTCTTCGGTCGGCGCGCATATCGCCAGCCAGGTGATGCAGCGGGCCTTCGACTATCTCGATGCGCCTGTGATCACGGTCGCGGGCAAGGATGTGCCGATGCCCTATGCGGCCAACCTGGAAAAGCTGGCGCTGCCAAACGTGGCCGAAGTGGTCGAGGCGGTGAAAGCCGTTTCCTATCGCAGCTAAGGGGGAGGATACCATGCCGATCAAAGTCACCATGCCTGCCCTTTCGCCGACGATGGAGGAAGGCAATCTCGCCAAATGGATGGTCAAGGAAGGGGATAGCGTCGCGCCCGGCGATGTGATCGCCGAGATCGAGACCGACAAGGCGACCATGGAAGTGGAAGCCGTGGATGAGGGTACCGTCGCCAAGATCGTCGTGCCGGAAGGCACCGAAGGCGTGAAGGTCAACGCGCTCATTGCGGTTCTGGCCGAAGAGGGCGAGGATGCCGGTGCGGCGGCGAAGGCTGCCGAGGGCGGTTCCGACTCCAAGCCTGAACCCAAGTCTGAAAAGCCTGCAAAGGAAGAAGCTCCCGCGGCCAAACCCGAGGCAAAACCGGCTGAAGCGAAACCAGCACCGTCCGGCGATGGCGAGCGTGTGTTCGCCTCTCCGCTCGCGCGCCGTCTGGCGAAGGAAGCCGGGCTTGATCTTGCAGCGCTTTCAGGTTCGGGCCCGAAGGGCCGGATCGTCAAGGCCGATGTGGAAGCAGCAGGCAAGGATGGCGGTGCGAAGGCAGCCGCCGCACCTTCTGCCGCTCCGTCCGCGCCGCTGGCCATGTCCGACGATCAGGTCATGAAACTGTTCGAGGAAGGCTCCTACGAGCTCATCCCGCATGACAGCATGCGCAAGACCATCGCCCGCCGTCTGGTCGAGGCGAAATCCACCATCCCGCATTTCTACCTGACGCTCGATTGCGAGATCGACGCGCTTCTGGCGCTGCGCAAGGAGTTGAACGATGCCGCGCCGATGGTGAAGACCGGGGATGGCGAGAAGCCGGCTTACAAGCTGTCGGTCAACGACATGGTCATCAAGGCCCATGCGAAGGCGCTTGCCATGGTGCCGGAGGCGAATGTCTCCTGGACCGAGAGCGCCATGGTGAAGCACAGACATGCCGATGTGGGCGTGGCCGTGTCGATCCCGGGCGGTCTCATCACGCCGATCATTCGCCGCGCCGACGAGAAGACGCTGTCGGCGATCTCGAACGAGATGAAGGATCTGGCCGCGCGGGCGCGTTCGCGCAAGCTGAAGACGGAAGAGTTCCAGGGCGGCAACACGGCCGTTTCCAATCTCGGCATGTTCGGCATCAAGGACTTCGCCGCCGTCATCAACCCGCCGCATGCGACGATCCTCGCGGTTGGCGCGGGCGAGCAGCGGGCCGTGGTGAAGGATGGCGAGGTGAAGGTGGCAACGGTGATGTCGGTGACGCTTTCGACCGACCACCGTGCGGTGGACGGCGCGCTTGGCGCCGAACTCCTCGCCGCCTTCAAGAAGGTCATCGAAAACCCGCTCACCATGCTGATCTAGGCGATATGGACCTGCTTTCCGGGGACAAACGATGAAGACCATCCTGTGCTTTGGCGATTCGCTGACATGGGGGTATGACCCCGCCGGCCCCGGACGGCATTCCTTCGATGATCGGTGGCCGAGCGTGCTTCAGGCGGAACTGGGCGGTGGTGCGCGTGTGATCGCCGAGGGGCTGAACGGCCGCACCACGGTGTTTGACGATTTTGCATCCGGTGCCGACCGCAACGGCGCACGCGTCTTGCCAACGCTTCTGACCAGTCATGCGCCGCTCGATCTGGTCGTCATCATGCTCGGCACGAACGACATGAAACCCTTCATCTGTGGCCGCGCTTTCGGCGCGAAGCAGGGCATGCAGCGTCTGATCGACATCGTGCGCGGGCATGATTATCCGATGGGCGAGCCGGCACCGAAGGTGCTCATCATGTCGCCGCCGGCCGCCTGCGAAACGCCCGAACCGGACTTTGCAGCCCTGTTTGAAAGCGCCCGAGTGGAATCTGCCAAGCTGGCCGGTCTTTATGCTGCGCTGGCGGATGAGACGGGTGCGGGCTTCTTCGATGCGGGAAGCGTGGCTCAGACGAGCCCGCTTGACGGCGTTCATCTGGACGCCGAAAACACAGGCTCCATTGGCCGGGGGCTCGCCCCGGTCGTGAGAGACATGCTTGGACTTTGACAAAGGAGGGATGAGCATGGCCAACACTGTGGAAAATGAAAGCGTGCATGCTTCGTGGGGCTGGCTGGCCCTGCTGGGAGCTATTTCACTGGTCGGCGGCATTCTGGCAATTGCCAATCCGTTCGCAGCCACCATGACTGCGGCGATACTGGCCGCCTGGACATTCGTCCTGTTCGGTGTGCTTCAGATCGTGCAGGCCTTTCGCGTTCGCGGCTGGGGCGGGTTTCTCTGGGCCCTGCTGCTGGGACTGCTGACGCTTGCCGTCGGCATTTCGATCATTGCCAAACCGGCTGCCGGGATCATTTCGCTGACCATTCTCGTGGCCATCATGTTTCTGGTGCTCGGTGTGGTGAAGGTCATGTATGCCTTCGCATTCCGGCCGCTTTCCGGCTGGGGGTGGGTGCTCTTCTCGGGCATCGTCTCGCTTCTGCTCGGCGTCATGATCCTTGCGGACATGCCATGGGCCGCGGCAACAATTCTGGGCATTCTTCTCGCCGTCGAACTGCTTTCAAACGGCGTGTTTCTTTTGCTCATCGCTTTTGGCCTGCGCGGGGCGCAGCGGGCCTGAAAAACTCTCGGGGCGCGGCGGTGTGAAAGCCGCGCCCGGACAATGATACGACGACAAGGAGAAACCAGCTGTGGCTGAGAATTACGACGTTATCATCATCGGATCGGGACCCGGCGGCTATGTCACCGCCGTCCGCGCGGCACAGCTTGGTTTAAAAACGGCAATCGTGGAGCGCGAGCATCTGGGCGGCATCTGCCTCAACTGGGGCTGTATCCCGACAAAGGCGCTGCTGCGCTCGGCCGAGATCAAGCATTATGCCGAGAACGGCAAGGATTACGGCCTGACCATCGACGGCAAGATTTCTGCGGATGTGAATGCTGTTGTCGACCGCTCACGCAAGGTCTCCCAGCGGCTGAATGGCGGCGTCGGCTTCCTGATGAAGAAGAACAAGATCGACGTGATCTGGGGCGAGGCGAAGCTTTCCAAGCCGGGCGAGGTGGTCGTTTCCGAGCCCTCCAAAAAGGCGATGCAGCCGCAGCCGCCCATGCCGAAGAACACCAAGGGTGCAGGCACCTACAAGGCAAAGCACATCATTGTCGCGACGGGTGCGCGTCCGCGCGTTCTGCCGGGCATCGAGCCGGATGGCGATAAGATCTGGACCTATTTCGAGGCGATGGTTCCCAAGACCATGCCAAAATCGCTCGTCGTGATGGGCTCCGGCGCCATCGGCATGGAGTTCGCCTCCTTCTACCGCACCATGGGAGCGGATGTGACGGTTGTAGAGCTGATGCCGCAGATCCTGCCGGTCGAGGATGCGGAAGTCTCCAAATTCGCAAAGCGCCAGTTCGAGAAACAGGGCATCAAGTTCAAGCTTGAGGCGAAGGTTGCCAAGGTCGAGAAGACCAAGGACGGGATCACCGCCCATATCGAGACCAAGGACGGCAAGGTGGAGAAGATTTCGGCCGAAAAGCTGATTTCCGCCGTCGGTGTGCAGGGCAATATCGAAAACCTTGGACTTGAAGCCCTTGGCGTGAAGACGGATCGCGGCTGTGTGGCGGTCGACGGATACGGTCGCACCAATGTTGAGGGCATCTACGCAATTGGCGATGTGGCGGGCCCGCCCATGCTGGCGCACAAGGCCGAGCATGAGGGCGTGATCTGCATCGAGAAGATCGCCGGCGTGCCGGGTGTCCATGCGCTCGACAAGGGGCTGATCCCGGGCTGCACCTATTGCCATCCGCAGGTTGCCTCCGTCGGGATGACGGAAGCGAAAGCCAAGGAAGCCGGCCGCGACATCCGTGTTGGTCGCTATCAGTTTGCCGCCAACGGCAAGGCGATTGCGCTCGGCGAAGACCAGGGTTTCGTCAAGACGATCTTCGACAAGAAGACGGGCGAGCTTCTCGGCGCGCACATGATCGGTGCCGAGGTTACCGAGCTCATTCAGGGCTTCGTCGTTGCGATGAATCTTGAGACGACCGAGGAAGAACTGATGCACACGGTCTTCCCGCATCCGACCCTGTCGGAGATGATGAAGGAGAGCGTGCTCGATGCCTATGGGCGTACGCTCAACGCGTAAAATGGGCTGAAGGGCCCTGTTTCCCCCGCGCCAACTGGACTATATGCGGGGGAACATCGAACGAGGAACAGGATGATGGAAGAGAGCTACGGTCTTCTGGGGATGCTCGGCGTCGGCTTTTTCGGCCTGCTCGTGATCGGCTTTCTGGCCGGTTACGTGGCCGAGAAAACGATGAACCGCGATCATGGTTTTCTGACCAACATCCTTGTTGGCATCGCCGGTTCCTTCGTCGGCGGAACGCTTGCCGGTCTGGTCGGCATCTCGTTCTACGGTTTTCTGGGCAATCTGGTGATCGCCATTCTCGGCGCGATCCTGATCCTCTGGGTATTCGGACGCTCGTCTTCCAGCCGGGCGCGATAGGACAAACATGGTCACGATTCTCGATACTGTCACCACCAAGCCGCGCCCGCGGCACCCTGAAAAGGCGCACCGGCCCGATCAGGAAGTGCTGCGCAAGCCCAAATGGATCCGGGTCAAGGCGCCGACCTCGCAGGGCTATCTGGAAACCCGCGAGATCGTGAAATCCAACAAGCTTGTGACCGTGTGCGAAGAGGCGGGCTGCCCGAACATCGGCGAATGCTGGGACAAGAAGCACGCGACCTTCATGATCCTTGGCGAAATCTGCACGCGCGCCTGTGCCTTCTGTAACGTGGCCACGGGCATTCCCGGTCCGGTGGACATGAACGAGCCGGAGAACGTCGCCAAGGCGGTGCGCGAGATGGGGTTGAAGCATGTCGTGATCACTTCGGTCGACCGCGACGACCTGGCCGATGGCGGTGCGCAGCACTTTGCCGATGTGATCGGTGCGATCCGTGCCGCGTCACCCGAAACGACCATCGAGATCCTGACGCCCGATTTCCTGCGCAAGGATGGCGCGCTGGAAGTGGTGGTTGCGGCAAAACCCGATGTCTTCAATCACAACCTGGAGACGGTTCCGGGCAATTATCTGAAGGTGCGCCCCGGCGCGCGCTATTTCCATTCGCTGCGCCTGCTCCAGCAGGTCAAGGAGCTCGATCCGACCATGTTCACCAAATCCGGGATCATGGTGGGGCTTGGCGAAGAGCGCAACGAAGTGCTTCAGCTCATGGACGATCTGCGCTCGGCCAATGTGGATTTCATGACCATCGGCCAGTATCTGCAGCCGACGCGCAAGCACCATCCGGTGAAGAAATTCGTGACGCCCGAAGAATTCAAGTCCTATGAGACCGTGGCTTACACGAAGGGCTTCCTCATGGTGTCGTCGAGCCCGCTGACGCGCTCCTCGCATCACGCAGGCGAGGACTTCGCAAAGCTGAAGGCGGCGCGCGACGCCCGCCTCGAAGGCGCAGGCGCTGCCGCGAACTGATGCCGAAATTCGAGACCGTGCGCCGCGTGGCGCACACGCCCGAGAACATGTTCGCGCTGGTCGCGGATGTGGAGAAATATCCCGAATTCGTGCCCATGTGCGAGGCGCTCAGCGTGCGCACACGCAGGGAGCGCGACGGCGTAACGCTGCTCGTGGCCGACATGACCGTGGGTTACAAGGCGCTGCGCGAGACCTTTACCAGCCAGGTGACGCTGAAACCGGACGATGCGGCCATCGATGTGCGCTATGTGGATGGGCCGTTCCGCTTCCTGAAGAATGAATGGCGCTTTGAGCCGGCCGGTGAGGCGGAGTGCGATATTCACTTCTTCATCGAGTACGAATTCAAGAGCCGCATGCTCGGCGCTGTCATGGGCGCGATGTTCGACCGCGCGTTCCGCATGTTTTCCGAAGCCTTTGAGCGCCGCGCGGACGTGGTTTATGGCGTGAGCGCCTGAATTCAGCCGTCCTTCAAAGCCGCCAGAACCATGTCGAGCGCTGCCTCGACGGTCGCTGCGCGCACGCCGGCGCGGTCGTGGTCTGCAAAAATGTGGGATTGTGCCAGGGGCGCGCGGCCCTTCAATGCAAGGCCGAACCAGACGAGACCGACAGGCTTTTCCGCTGAGCCGCCATCGGGGCCGGCAATGCCGGTGACGGCAACGGCCACGCCAGCGCGTGAGCGGGTGAGCGCACCGGCCGCCATTTCCAGCGCCGTTTCCTGCGATACAGCACCATGGGCGGCGAGCGTTTCGGATGAGACGCCGAGCATTTCCATCTTGGCTTCGTTCGAATAGGTGACGAAACCGCGATCGACGACGGACGACGAACCGGCGATGTCCGTCAGGGCCGCGGCGATCATACCGCCGGTGCATGATTCGGCCGTGGCCAGCATGATGCCGCGTGTTTCGCAGGCCGAAAGAACGGCGCGGGCCTGTGTCTTGAAATTGCTCATGCCGGTACCTCGCCGGGATAGATCACGCTGGCTGTGGCAATGGCAGCAATGCCTTCCTCGCGGCCGATGAATCCCATCTTTTCGTTTGTCGTCGCCTTGATGGAAATGCGATGCGGCGCGATGCCGAGCATGGTGGACAGCGCAGCGGTCATTGCCTCGCGGTGCGGGCCGACTTTCGGTGCCTCGCAGATGATCGTGACATCGGCATTGGCGATGCGGCCACCGGCCTCGCGCACGATCCGGGCCGCGTGCTCGAGGAAGATGTGTGAGGCAGCACCCTTCCACTGCGGATCCGATGGCGGAAAATGTGTGCCGATATCGCCAGCGCCGCAGGTGGCAAGCAGAGCGTCGGTGAGCGCGTGAAGGCCGACATCGGCATCCGAATGGCCGGAAAGGCGCTTTGTGTACGGTATGCTCACGCCGCACAGAATGACGGCGTCGCCATCGGTGAAGGTGTGAACGTCGTAACCGTTTCCGGTGCGCACATCCGGGAAGGCGCTCGGCCGGTTCAGGCGCTCGTCGGCGAGCGCAATGTCGCGCGCCCAGGTAAGCTTGATGTTGTCCACGGCACCGGCAACGAGGCGAACGGGTATCTTTGCCCATTCGGCGATCGAGGCATCGTCGGTAAAATCCTCGCGGCCAAGTTTGTGTGCGCGGTCGTGGGCAGCGGCAATGAGTGCGAAAGGAAAGCCCTGCGGTGTCTGTGCAGCGTGCAGATCGTGGCGCGGCACGGTTTCGGCGATGAAGCCTGCGGGACCGGCGCGCTTGACCGTGTCGGCGACGGGAAGGGCGGGCAGGGCGCCACGGCCCTCTTCCACCGCACCGATGATGCGGTCGATCAGTTCACGGTCGATGAAGGGGCGCACGCCATCGTGGATAAGCACGGTCTGGGGTTCGGGATCGTAGAGCGCAAGCAGGGCGAGCCGCGTGGAGGCCTGTCGGGAATGACCGCCATGGATCGCCCTGACACGCTGATCGCAAAGGCCGGCTGTGGCCTCGGCAAAGAGCGCCTCGTCATCGGGATGGATTGCGACCACGATGCGGCCGATGCGGGGATCGGCAAGGAAGGTCTCGAGCGTATGGCGCAGAACCGGCTTGCCGCCGATCAGGCGATACTGCTTCGGCCCCTCGGTGGATTGCCCCGCCCGCTCGCCGCGCCCGGCGGCGACAATCACGGCAGCGACCTCTCCCATCCGGCGGGGAGCCGGGGTTTCGGCAGGGCGTTCGGCAGGGGCTTCGGATTGAGTCATCTGCTTGTCCATAGGGCAGACGCATAATAAGACACGCCCCGAAAGGCCAGCCGAATTTGCATGAGGCGTATCCCGTGCCAATTCTCTGTTGCAGGCGCTGTCTGAAATGGCTAAATATTAAGCACAATGAAAAGGTGCTTCAAATTTGTGCATCTCATCCACTAAGTTTCTCTCGACCCCATTGTCGGTCGGGAACGCCACAATCCGCAACAGGGTGTTTCTGGCGCCCATGTCCGGCGTGACCGATCTAGCCTTTCGTGCGCGCGCCCATGCGCACGGGGCGGGGCTTGTGGTGTCGGAAATGGTGGCGAGCGGCGAACTTGCGCGCGGCAAGGCGGAATCGGCACGCCGCCTGCGCCGGCCGGACGTGGACGTGCACATGGTGCAGCTTGCCGGGCGCGAAGCGCACTGGATGGCCGAAGGCGCGCGCATCGCGGAAGCGCACGGCGCCGACATCATCGACATCAACATGGGCTGCCCGGCCAAGAAGGTGACGGGCGGTTATTCGGGGTCTGCGCTGATGCGCGAGCCCGACCATGCGCTAAGCCTGATCGAGGCTGTCGTGGCGGCGGTGCGGGTGCCCGTAACGGTCAAGATGCGGCTTGGGTGGGACGAGAATGCGCTCAATGCGCCGGAAATCGCCAGCCGCGCGGAGAATGCCGGTGTCGCGATGGTGACGGTGCACGGGCGCACGCGCTGCCAGTTTTACAAGGGCAGGGCGGACTGGCAGGCGATTTCGGCAGTCAAGGCGGCTGTCGGCATTCCGGTCGTGGCCAATGGCGATGTGACCACGGCAGACGATGCCGCCGGCATTCTTGAGGCTTCCGGTGCGGATGCGGTGATGATCGGCCGGGCGCATTACGGCGCGCCGTGGATTGCGGGTGCCGTGGCCTCGAATACCGAGCGCCGGCCGGAAAACCTCGCTGACTACGTGATCGACCATTATGAGGCGATGCTCGCGCTTTACGGCGCGGAGCACGGCACGCGGCATGCCCGCAAACATCTCGGCTGGTATATGGAACGCCATATCGACGAGGTCGATGCCGAAACCAGAAGGGCGATTATGACGGGCACCGATCACCGCGAGATCTCGCGCCTTCTGCGCGACCTGTTTCGCAGGCAAGAGGAGCGTCTGGCCGCATGAACCGACCGGGTGAGCGCACACGCATGGACACCGGCCCCGCCAGTCTGCTCCTGAACACGCTGCGGCACCCTGTGGTGATGATCGATCAGGAAGGCTTCATGATCGAGGTCAATGCCGAGGCGGAGGATTTCTTCCGCTCGGGCGCAGCCATTCTCGCGCGCAGCCGGCTGGCCGATTTCGTGCCGTTTGGCAGCCCGCTGATCGCCCTTGTCGAACAGGTCCGCGAGCAGCGCGTGGCCATCAACGAATATCGTGTCGACATCTCTTCGCCGCGGCTCGGAGCGGAGCGCATGGTGGACATTCATGCAGCACCGGTTTCCGAAGTGCCGGGCGCTGTCGCGCTCCTTCTCCAGGAGCGCTCCATGGCCGACAAGATCGACCGGCAGATGGTGCACCGGGGTGCTGCCCGCTCGGTAACGGGGCTTGCGGCCATGCTGGCGCACGAGATCAAGAACCCGCTTTCGGGCATTCGCGGCGCGGCACAGTTGCTCGAACACGCGGTGTCCGACGAGGATCGCGCACTGACGCGGCTCATCACGGAAGAGACGGACCGGATCGTCGCCTTGGTGGATCGCATGGAAGTGTTTTCCGACGAACGGCCGGTGGAGCGCGATCCGATCAACATCCACCTCGTGCTCGATCACGTGAAGGCGGTTGCCAAAAGCGGTTTCGCGCGCAAGGTGAGCATTGTCGAGGACTACGATCCATCGCTGCCGCCCGTATGGGCCAATCGCGATCAGCTTATCCAGATCTTTCTGAACCTGGTGAAGAACGCCGCCGAGGCGATCGGTGACCGGGACGATGGCGAGATAAGGCTGACGACTGCGTTTCGACCCGGCATCCGCCTGTCCGTACCCGGCTCGCCCGACCGTGTGGCCCTGCCGCTGGAGTTCTGCGTCTACGACAACGGACCGGGCGTTCCGGAAGACCTTCGGCAGATCATCTTCGATCCGTTCGTGACCTCCAAGCAGAACGGGTCCGGCCTCGGCCTGGCGCTGGTGGCCAAGATCGTCGGCGCGCATGGCGGGGTGATCGAATGCGAATCCTCCGGCCAGCGCGGCACCGTGTTTCGCATTCTGATGCCCGCCTGGCGCGAAGCGCGCCGCAAGGATGTCCTTCATGATGAAGAGGATAGGCCCGAATGACCAGCATTCTTGTCGCCGACGATGACGCAGCCATCCGCACCGTTCTGAACCAGGCGCTGTCGCGCGCCGGCCATGACGTGCGGGTGACGTCGAATGTCGAGACGCTCTGGCGCTGGGTCTCGGCGGGCGAGGGGGATCTGGTGATCACCGACGTGGTCATGCCCGATGGCAATGCGTTCGACCTTCTGCCCAGAATCCGCAAGGCGCGGCCGGATTTGCCGGTTGTCGCGATGAGCGCGCAGAACACGTTCATGACCGCCATCCGCGCCTCCGAGGTCGGCGCCTATGAATATCTGCCGAAGCCCTTCGACCTGACGGAACTCGTCAACATCGTCGGGCGCGCACTTTCCGAACCGAAGGCGAGCCAGAAGGAAACCGCCAGCGCCGAAGCGCCGGATGCACTGCCCCTGATCGGGCGCTCTGCCGCGATGCAGGAGATTTACCGCCTTCTTGCGCGCATGATGCAGACAGATCTCACGGTGATGATCAGCGGTGAATCGGGCACCGGCAAGGAGCTTGTGGCGCGTGCGCTCCATGAGTATGGCCGCAGGCGCAAGGGCCCCTTCGTGGCGATCAACATGGCAGCCATCCCGCGCGACCTGATCGAATCCGAGCTCTTCGGACACGAAAAAGGCGCCTTCACCGGGGCGCAGGCGCGTTCCTTCGGCCGCTTCGAGCAGGCGGAGGGCGGGACGCTCTTTCTCGATGAGATCGGCGACATGCCGATGGAAGCGCAAACGCGTCTCCTGCGCGTGCTGCAGCAGGGCGAGTATACGACGGTTGGCGGGCGGACACCGATCCGCACCGATGTGCGCATCGTCGCGGCCACCAACAAGGACCCCAGAACGCTGATTGATCAGGGGCTCTTTCGTGAGGACCTTTTTTATCGGCTCAACGTCGTGCCTCTGCGCCTCCCGCCGCTGCGGGAACGGGCGGAAGACATTCCTGATCTCGTGAGGCACTTCTTTGCGCGGGCGGAACAGGAAGGGCTACAGCCCAAACGGATCGGTTCGGAGGGTCTCAATCGCCTCAAGAACTATCGCTGGCCGGGCAATGTGCGCGAACTGGAGAATCTGGTGCGCCGTCTGGCGGCCCTCTACCCGCAGGATGAAATATCTGCCGAGATCATCGAACAGGAACTGCGCGCCGCCGGCGCATTGCGGGCCAGCCAGTCGGAAGCCCTGTCCGAAGAGACGACTCTCACCCAGGCGGTGGAGCAGCATCTTCAACGCTATTTCGCGCAGTTCGGCGATCAGCTTCCACCGGCCGGGCTCTATCAGCGTGTGCTGGCGGATGTGGAGCAGCCCCTGCTGATTGCGGCGCTGACGGCGACCGGCGGGAATCAGCTCAAGGCGGCGGACCTTCTGGGGCTCAACCGCAACACGCTGCGCAAGAAGATCCGCGACTATGGCATCAACATCTATCGCGGCGCGGGCTGACATACCGGTAAACCGGCCGTTTGACTGAATTCAGATCAACAGGTCCTGGCCATCGATCCCCGTTCTGCCCCAGCAATGCCGCAATGTTCGGAAATGCAACTGTTGCCAGTCGGTTACAGTCGTTGCATATGTGCAACATTGATGCGGCACAGAAGAGTAGAAGCAGGGGTAATGGTCAGCTTGTCCGAGAGTTCGCCGACGCAGCCTTTTGTTGCGGCTTCGCCTGTTCGGCGCGGGCGCTCAGCCACTTTTTACGTCGGCGTCGCTGCCGCCATCGGCGCGCTTGTGACCGCCGCCATTTCTTTTACCGTACTTCTTGGTCTTACCCCGTTCACCCCTGACGAGCGGGCAACACTTCTGCTGATCGCAGTCAATTTCGCCTTCATCATGCTCCTTTTCGGGCTGATCGTGCTCGAAGGACTGCGAATCTACAAATCCCGCAAGGGACAGAGGGCGGCTTCGCGTCTGCACGTGCGCATCATCGCAATGTTCTCGCTCGTGGCGGCAATTCCGGCGATCCTCGTGGCGGTGATCGCCTCCGTGACCCTGGAACTCGGGCTCGACCGCTGGTTCGAGCTGCGCACCAAGGTGATCGTCTATTCCTCGCTCTCGATCGCCGATGCCTATGTGCAGCAAAATGCGCGCAGTCTGCAGGGGACGACAGAGAGCATGGGGGTTCGACTGGACCAGGCGCGCACCCTCTACAATCTCGACCGGTACGGCTTTCGTGATTTCATGACGCGTCAGGCCATGCTGCGTGGTCTTGCGGACGCCGAACTGGTTCGCGAAGACGGCTCCGTCATCATGAGTGCGCAGATGGTCGAAGACATTCCATTGCCGCGCCCGGGAGCCAAGGCGATGGACCTCGCCAACAGCTCGCAGATCGCCTTCAACGAGATTGGCGGCACCAATCTGGTGACCGCCGTCTACAAGCTTCAGGACATTCCTGATGCCTATCTCTACACCGGTGCGCTGCTTGATCCCGAAGTGCTCAAGGCGCGGCAGATCGTGCGCACCAACACCGACGAATACCGTTCTCTCGAGGGCAACCGGGGCAACACGCAGATCGCCTTTGCGCTGCTTTATCTGGTGGTAACGCTGGCGATTGTTCTGGCGGCCATCTGGACGGGCATCGCCGTGGCTGACCGGCTTGTGCGCCCGATACGGCAGCTCATCGGCGCGGCCGGGGCGGTCTCGACCGGCGATCTCGATGTCACGGTCCCTGTCCGCTCTTCGGACGGGGATGTCGGCCTACTTGGCGACACGTTCAACAAGATGACACAGCAGCTCAAATCGCAGCGCGATCAGCTCATCGCCGCCAAGGACGTCATCGACGAGCGCCGGCGCTTTACCGAAGCGGTCCTTTCCGGTGTCAGCGCCGGGGTCATCGGTGTGGAGGCTGACGGCTCGGTCGCCATGGTGAACCGGTCTGCGGAGTCCATGCTCGGCATATCCGCCCACGACGCGGTGAACAGGAACCTTTCCGCCGTTCTTCCGCATGTGGGGCGTGTGTTCGAGATGGGGCGCAAGTCCGGCCGCCCCGTCTACCGCGAACAGGCAACTTTTTTTCGAGGCGGGTCGGAACGTACCTTCAACATTCAGATTACGACGGAAGAGGGCGTCAACGAGGACGACGAACATTCCTATGTGGTTACGGTCGACGACATCACCGATCTGATGCAGGCTCAGCGTTCCATGGCCTGGGCGGACGTGGCGCGGCGTATCGCTCACGAGATCAAAAATCCGCTGACACCGATCCAGTTGTCGGCCGAGCGAATCCGCCGCAGATTCGGAAAGGTTATCGAGCACGATCGGGAAATCTTCGATCAGTGCACGGACACGATCATCCGGCAGGTTGGCGATATCGGCAGGATGGTGGACGAGTTCTCCGCCTTCGCACGGATGCCGAAGCCGGATATTCAGCGCCTCGACCTGCGAGAGCCATTGCGTGAGGCCTCTTTCCTGGTGGAAGTGGCCCGCAATGAAATCAGCTTCGAGCGCCAAATTTCCGAGACGCCGCTGATGGGGCGGTTTGATGCGCGCCTGATGGGGCAGGCTTTCGGCAACATTATCAAGAACGCCGCCGAGGCAATTGACGCCGCCGAGCGCAGCAACGGCCAGCCGGGTGCGATCCGCATCAATGCCGGCATGAACGGCCGTTTCATCCAGATCGAGGTGATCGACAACGGAAAGGGACTGCCGCGTGAAAACCGCCAGCGTCTGCTGGAACCCTATATGACCACGCGGGAAAAGGGCACGGGCCTCGGCCTGGCAATCGTGAAGAAGATCATCGAGGACCATGGCGGGCGCCTCGAACTGCACGATGCACCCGCCGATTTCCATGGCGGCATCGGCGCGATGATCCGCATCATACTTCCCGCCGCCGAAGAGAATGGCGGCGCTCTTGACACGACAAGAAGGTAAATCATGGCTTCCGATATTCTGATCGTAGACGACGAGGAAGACATCCGCGAGCTCGTAGCCGGCATTCTGAGCGATGAGGGCCATGAGACGCGCACCGCTTTCGACAGCGACAGCGCGCTCGCCTCGATCTCTGAGCGCGTTCCGCGCCTGATCCTGCTCGACATCTGGCTACAGGGATCGAAGCTCGACGGTCTGGCTCTGCTCGACAAGATCAAGGAACTGCATCCGCACATCCCCGTTGTGATGATTTCCGGCCATGGCACGATCGAGACGGCCGTGTCGGCCATCAAGCGCGGCGCGTACGATTTCATCGAGAAACCCTTCAAGACGGATCGGATGATCCTGATCTGCGAGCGCGCGCTGGAAATCTCCAAGCTCAAGCGCGAGATGAGCGATCTGAAGAAGCGCAGCGGCGCGTCGTTCGATCTCGTTGGGGAATCGGCAACGCTCAACCATTTGCGCCAGACCATCGAACGGGTGGCGCCGTCGAACAGCCGCATCATGCTGACGGGGCCTTCCGGCTCCGGCAAGGAGCTGGTCGCCCGGGCGATCCATGCCGCCTCGCCACGCAGCAACGGCCCGTTCGTGACGCTGAACGCAGCCGCGATCACGCCCGAACGCATGGAAATCGAGCTGTTTGGCACCGAATCCGACGGCGGCGAGCGAAAGGTCGGAGCACTTGAGGAAGCCCATGGCGGCGTGCTCTATCTCGACGAAGTGGCCGACATGCCGCTCGGCACGCAGAGCAAGATCCTGCGTGTTCTGGTGGATCAGCAGTTCGAGCGGGTGGGCGGCACGCGGCGGGTGAAGGTGGATGTGCGCATCATCTCCTCGACGGCGCAGAACATCGATTCCCTGATCGCCGACGGCCGGTTCCGCGAAGACCTGTTTCACCGGCTGGCCGTCGTGCCCGTGGTGGTGCCGCCACTGGCGGACCGCCGTGAGGACATTCCGCTGCTCGTCGATCACTTCATGCAGCAGATCGGCGAGCAGGCCGGCATCAAACCGCGCCCGCTGGGCAACGATGCCATGGCCGTTCTCCAGGCTCACAACTGGCCAGGCAATGTGCGCCAGCTCCGCAACAATATCGAGCGGTTGATGATCCTCACGCGCGGGGACGGGCCGGATACGCCGATCACGGCAGATCTTCTGCCGGCGGAAATCGGCGATGTCATGCCGCGCCTGCCGACACAGTCGGACCAGCACATCATGGCCCTGCCGCTGCGCGAGGCGCGCGAACTTTTCGAGAAGGAATATCTGCTGGCGCAGATCAACCGCTTTGGCGGAAACATTTCGCGTACGGCGGAGTTTGTCGGCATGGAGCGCTCGGCCCTTCACCGAAAGCTGAAATCGCTCGGCGTCTAGTGGCGCGGAGAGCGCATCCGGCTTTCAGGTTTCCATGTCGCTGGAAAAGCGCTAGAGCAGGGGCCTTGCAGACCCGATATCCGGTCTTCGATGAGGCAGGGAACAGGCGATGAAAGTCATTATTTGCGGCGCGGGCCAGGTTGGTTTCGGTATCGCGGAGCGCTTGGCGGCCGAGCAGAACGACGTGTCCGTGATCGATACGTCGCCGGAACTGATTCGCGCTGTCCGCGATACGCTTGACGTGCGCGGATTCGTCGGCCATGGCGCGCATCCCGACGTGCTCGCCTCTGCGGGTGCAAGCGAAGCCGACATGATCATCGCCGTGACCCTGTTCGACGAAGTGAACATGGTCGCCTGCCAGGTGGCGCATTCGCTTTTCAACGTGCCGACCAAGATCGCGCGCATTCGTTCGCAGTCATATCTGCAATCGCACTATATGGACCTGTTCTCGCGCGATCACCTGCCCATCGACGTGATCATTTCGCCGGAGGTCGAGGTCGGCGAGATGGTGATGCGCCGCATCGCGCTGCCGGGTGCGACGGATGTGGTGAGCTTTGCCGATGACAGGGTTTCGATGGTCGCGATCGAATGTCTGGAGGAATGCCCCGTCATCAACACGCCGCTGGCGCAGTTGACCGAGCTTTTCCCCGACCTGCCGTCCACGGTTGTGGGCGTCTCGCGCGAGGGCAAGCTCTTCATCCCGCATTCGGGCGATCAGCTCATTGCCGGCGATCTCGCCTATGTGGTGACGACCAAGGACCAGGTGCGGCGCACGCTTGGCCTTTTCGGACATGAGGAGCGCGAGGCAACGCGGATCGTCATCGCCGGCGGCGGCAATATCGGCCTCTATGTTTCGCGCGCCATGGAAAAGAAGCAGAGCCGCACCAAGGTCAAGGTGATCGAGAACACGCGCGAACGTGCGGTGGCGCTGGCCGACAAGCTGCGCCGCACCGTCGTTCTGCATGGCAGCGCGCTCGACCAGAAGCTGCTCCTGGAAGCCGACATCCAGCATGCGGACCTGATGGTGGCGCTGACCAATGACGACCAGGTCAACATATTGTCGAGCGTGATCGCCAAGCGCCTCGGCTGTCGCTCCAACCTCGTTCTGATCAACAATCCGACCTATCACGATTTTGCCAAAACGCTGGGAATCGATGCCCATGTGAACCCGCGCTCGGTGACGATTTCGAAAGTTCTCCAGCATGTCAGGCGCGGCCGCATCCGCGCCGTCCACAACATTCAGCGCGGGGCGGCCGAGGTCATCGAGGCCGAGGCGCTTGAGACCTCGCCGCTTGTGGGGCCGCCTCTGAGCGAGGTGGAGTTCCCCGACGGAATGCGCATCGGCGCGGTCTATCGCGACGGTGCGGTGATCAAGCCGAGCGGGTCTCTGAAGATCAAGCCGAAGGACCGGGTGGTGATCTTTGCGCTCGAAAGTGCCGTGCGCCAGGTCGAGCAGATGTTCCGCGTCAGCCTCGAGTTCTTCTGAGGCGCTTGAAAAACCCGACGCGGGGCGGCAAAACAGATTTCTCTTATAAGCGGCAATAATTCCAGCCCGCAGATTCCATCAGACGGAGACCCAGACATGCCACGCATTGCTTATGTGAACGGGCGTTATGCGAATCACAGTGACGCGATGGTTCACGTGGAGGACCGTGGCTATCAGCTCGCCGACGGCGTTTATGAGGTGTGCGAGATTTCCCGCGGTTTCATCATCGACATGAAGGGGCATCTGGATCGGCTCGACCGGTCGCTGCGCGAGCTTCGCATGGACTGGCCGGTGGAGCGCGGGGCGCTGGAGTTCATCATGCGCGAGGTCATCCGCCGCAACCATGTTCACAACGGCATGGTCTATCTGCAGGTCACGCGCGGTGTCGCACCGCGCGATCATGCCTTCCCGACCACGCCGGTTCGCTCAGCTCTGGTGGTAACGGCCAAGCGCATGGACCCGAAAGCCGCGGCAAAGAAGGCCGAAAAGGGCATGACGGTCATTACGGTGCCGGAAAACCGGTGGGAGCGGGTCGACATCAAGACGATCGGCCTTCTGCCAAACGTTCTGGCACGCCAGGCGGCGGTCGACGCCGGTGCGCAGGAGGCCTGGTTCGTCGATCCGGACGGAACGGTCAAGGAGGGCGCGTCCACCAATGCCTGGATCGTTACCGCGGATGGCGGCCTGGTGACGCGGCCGGCCGATTTCGGCATTCTGCGCGGCATAACCCGGGCCACCGTCATGAAGGTCGCCGACGATCTCGGTCTCAAGGTCGAGGAGCGCGCATTCTCGGTTGAAGAAGCGCAGAGCGCGCGTGAAGCCTTCGTGACGAGTGCGACCAGTGTGGTCATGCCGGTGGTCAGCATCGACGGCAAACCCGTGGCCAATGGGCATCCGGGGACTGTCGCGCGGTCCCTGCGAGAGGCGTTTTTTGCGATTGCGGAAAAAAGTCCTAGCTGTTAACCAACGCGCATGACGATGCGGCTCGGTACTACGGGCGATGACTGGCATCAATTGATCACGCAGTCTCTGTCGCAGACTTTCTTGACAGGAGCGTGTCATATTTGCGCTACTGGCTGCTCCAAGGCAGCGAATGGGTGAAAGACCAAAAATGGCGGAACGAACTCAAAACCTGCAGGACCTGTTCCTGAATACCGTTCGCAAGAGCAAGAATCCTCTCACGATCTTTCTCATCAACGGTGTCAAGCTGACGGGCATTGTTACTTCCTTCGATAATTTCTGCGTGCTCCTGCGCCGCGACGGACATTCGCAGCTCGTCTACAAGCATGCGATCTCGACGATCATGCCGAGCCAGCCCGTTCAGCTTTACGACGCCGAGGAAAGCAATCGGGACTCCTGATTGGCCGACACACGCAAGCCCGCCGACGCAGCGCGCGGTGACGATCGGTTGACTTTCGAGCCCGATCCCACCCGGGCCGCCGTCATATCGCCTGTTCTCACATCCGAACGCCGGGCTGCCGAAAGCAGCGCGGCCTCTTCGCGTGCCGCCGAAGCACGCCATGAAGAGGCGATCGGACTCACCGAAGCCATCGATCTCGATGTGGCTTTTGCAGAGATCGTGAGCGTGAGCACGCCACGCCCGGCAACGCTGCTCGGCACGGGAAAACTCGAGGAAATAGCCGCGCGGGTTGAAGAAGAGGCCGTCGAGGTGGTGATCATCGATCATCCGCTCACGCCGGTTCAGCAGCGCAACCTCGAAAAGGCGCTGAAGGCCAAGGTTCTCGACCGGACCGGCCTGATTCTCGAAATTTTCGGCCGCCGCGCGCGCACCAAGGAAGGGCGGCTTCAGGTCGATCTCGCGCATCTGGAATATCAGCGTGGCCGGCTGGTGCGCAGCTGGACCCACCTGGAGCGGCAGCGCGGTGGCGGCGGCTTCATGGGCGGACCGGGCGAAACCCAGATCGAGGCCGACAGGCGCCAGCTTCAGGAGCGCATCATGCGCCTGAAGAAAGATCTGGAACAGGTCCGCCGCACCCGCGACCTTCACCGGGCCAAGCGCCGCAAGGTTCCGTTCCCGATCGTCGCAATCGTCGGCTACACCAATGCCGGCAAATCGACACTGTTCAACCGGCTGACGGGCGCTAGCGTGATGGCGGAGGACATGCTCTTTGCCACGCTCGACCCGACCCTTCGCCGGGTGCAGCTCCCACATGGCACAACGATCATTCTGTCCGACACGGTCGGCTTCATTTCCGATCTGCCGACACATCTGGTGGCGGCGTTCCGCGCCACGCTGGAAGAGGTGATCGAGGCTGACCTCATCGTGCACCTGCGCGACATTTCTGACCCCGACACGGCCGCCCAGGCCATTGATGTGGAAGCTATCCTTGGCGACCTGGGCGTCGATGCGGCGGACCGGATGCGGGTTCTGGAGGTCTGGAACAAGATCGACAGCCTGGACCCGGAGCGCCGCCGCGCGCTGCTGGAGGGGACGCGCGCAAGCGACGCGCCGCTGGCGATCTCCGCGATCACGGGCGAGGGGATTTCAGACCTTCTGGCGCTGATCGAAGAACGCATTTCAGGCCAGCTCGTCATGACTTCCGTCGAGCTTTCTCCCGACCGGATGTCGCTTCTCGACTGGATTTATCGCAACGGCGAAGTTGTCGAGCGCAGCAACAATGACGATGGCAGCATCTCCTTGAAGGTGCGGATGACGGAAACCGCAAGGCAGGACGTGCAGGAGCAGCTTTCTGGAAACAAAACCTCCAGGTAAAGGCTCTATCCATCTGAAAGAAAAGGGCTTTACGACGCTGAAAGCCGATCAGCCCGCTTCGGTTTTCGCGCGCTGCCAGAGTGTTTCCATTTCTGCCAAATCCGCCTCGTCGAGCGAACGCCCTGCCTTTGTCAGCTCGCGTTCGACGAAATCGAAGCGCCTGCGGAACTTGTCGTTGGTGCGGGCGAGCGCGGCCTCTGCATCATGCCCCAGATGCCGCCCCAGATTGACGACGGCAAACAGAAGGTCGCCATACTCCTCCGCGGCATGAACGTCGTCCCGTTCCTGAAGGGCTTCGCGCAGCTCGCCGATTTCCTCTTCGATCTTGTCGAGAACCGGTCCGGCCTGCCCCCAGTCAAAGCCGACGCGGGCAGCGCGCTGCTGGAGCTTGTGTGCGCGCATGAGCGCGGGCAGGGCGCGCGGCACCTCATCCAGATAGGCGACAGGTTCGGCAGGGCTGCCGTTCTGCCGACGCCGCGCAAGCCGCTCGGCCTTTTCCTGTGCCTTGATCTCATCCCACATGCCCTTTGCCATGCCCCGGCTGCGGGCTTCTGCATCACCGAACACGTGCGGATGACGCCGGATCATCTTCCGGGTAATCGTCTCCACCACGTCACCGAAATCGAACTGGTTTTCTTCTTCCGCCATGCGGGCATGAAACACGACCTGCAGCAGAAGGTCGCCCAGCTCATCGCGGAGATCGTTGAGATCATTGCGCTCGATGGCATCGGCGACTTCGTAGGCTTCCTCAATCGTATAGGGCGCGATGGACGCAAAGTCCTGCTCGACATCCCAGGGACAACCGGTTTCGGGCGTGCGTAGCGCCTTCATGATCTCGAGAAGGCCGACGATATCCCTAGAAGGCTGCATCCTTGTCTTCCTGTGTTGGCCCGGGGACTGAACCCGGAGCGCTACCGCATTTCATTGGACCGCAAAAGCGCTTCATCCTGTTGAATTTACGCAATTCCGGACGGAAAACCCGTGCCCGCTTTTCGCAGAACGGCCCTAACCAATAGTGCGTTCCAGCACGCGCAGCCAGTTTCGCCAGGCGATTTTCTCGATCAGCTCGCGTCCATAACCATGCGCGCGCATCGCTTCAATCAGTTTCGGAAGGCCGGTGACATCTCCGATCTGTCGCGGCACCAGTGCACCGTCGAAATCGGATCCGAGTGCCACCCCGTCTTCGCCGAGCGCTTCGAGCATGGCATCCAGATGTCTCAGCAGAACGTCGAACTCCGTATCCGCATTCGTGTCGCCGTCGGGCCGCAGGAAACTGACCGAGAAATTCAGCCCGGCCAGTCCGCCGGTTTCCCGGATCGCGCGCATCTGCCAGTCCGTCAGATTGCGGGATTGCGGGCAGATGGCGTGAACGTTGGAATGGCTGGCGACGAGCGGCGCATCGCTGATCGCCTGAACGTCACGAAACCCCTTTTCGTTGAGGTGGGAGAGATCGACCAGAATGCGCAGGCGATTGCACTTGCGCACCAGCGCCTTGCCGGCCTCGGTCAATCCATCGCCGATATCGGGGGAAGCTGGGAAGCGGAACGGCACGCCATGGCCGAAAATGTTGGAACGGCTCCAGACGGGCCCGAGTGAACGCAGCCCGGCGGCGTGGAGAACATCGATAAGGTCGAGATCGGCACCGACCGCTTCGGTGCCCTCCATATGAAATACGGCGGCCAGCGCGCCGGACGCCATCGCCGCGCGAATCGCGTCCGCGTCGCGGCAAATCGCAAAACGGCCCTCCGAAGCGCGCTCGAGGCGCTGCAGGAGCGCGGCCATGGCAAGCGTCGAGGCAAGCGCATCGGCCTGTTCGAGTTGCGGAAAGGTGACGTCCTCCGGGCGCTTCCCGTTCACCTTCATGTTTGAAAGTGGCGGGGGGAAGATCGCAAAGAGGCCGCCGGCAAGGCCTCCTTTACGGGCACGGGGAAGGTCGATGTGTCCCTGGTCCATGCCATTCAGAAAAAGCTCTTCGGCGTCCTGCCGCCCATTCTGGTGAAGGCGAAGGAGCGCGTCGTTGTGACCGTCGAAAACGGGGATGATGTCTGCCATGAAGAAGTCGCCTGTTCGCGCGTATGCGCCAAGTGAGTCTGGACGCCATTTCTAGGCAAGCATGCAGCGGGAAGCAAATCGCGCTCCCGACCGCCTGAAAACACTTTGCTGCGGTCCTCAGCACAGGTCGCACAGACATGGAACGAACACGTTGACGCAGAGCCGGGCACGGCTGTGAAAGCGCCCGACAGTGACCGGAGGGTGACGGACTCTACACAAAATCTGGAGGAGGTTCAGGGGCTCAGGTCACACTGGCCATCTGTTGACGGGTTGGCGTGTATCCAGTCGCGAATAATCGCCACCATAGTCTGTGCGGACTTCCCGTCCCCGTATTCTACGATATCGGTCCTTGGCTCATAAGAATCACTGCTCCAAAGGCGGTTCCAGCCTGCGCTAACCGTTTCAGTCCATTCCGTTTCGTTTCGCAATGTGACGCACGGGACTCCGTGAAAATAGGCTTCTTTCTGGAGTCCTCCAGAGTCAGTAAATATCGTGGACGCGTTCTTTGCTAAAGCGATCATATCCAAGTAGCCCAAAGGCTCAATGGCACGCACGCCGGGGCGCTGAATTGAGACGCCAAACTTCTCGGCAGCAAGCCTCGTACGTGGGTGCACAGGAAGCACAACTTCACTGCCCTTCGCGCACTCGACCATAAAACTAATCGCCTGTTCAATAGCCTCTGCGGACGCCGTATTATCTGCGCGGTGGAGTGTAGCAGCGCAATACGTTCCGGGCACAAGGCCGAGGTCGTCCAATAGGCTTGATCGCTCGGTCGCTATTGGTGTGAGCGCTAAGGTGGCATCGAACATTAGGTCGCCCACTTGGTGAACGCCTTGCGTTATGCCTTCGTTTTTTAGGTTCTGGACTGACGTGGATGTAGGGCAAAACAACAATGTGCTGAGATGATCCACTAACACACGATTGATCTCTTCGGGCATTTGGCGATTGAACGACCTCAAACCGGCCTCGACATGGATCACAGGGATATTGAGCTTTGCGGCGGCCAAGCCACCTGCGAGCGTGGAGTTGGTATCCCCATACACGAGCACCGCACTTGGTGCTTCATCGAGCAGGATGCGCTCAATTGCTGCAAGCATATCCCCTGTCATCTTGGCGTGAGACCCGCCACCAATGCCAAGGTTATAGGCCGGCGCGGGAAGAGCCAATTCGGTGAAGAACACGTCGGACATATTTGCGTCGAAATGCTGGCCGGTATGGATAGATATCTCCTGGATATCGGCATTTTGGGCTAGCTCCAGCGAAAGGGGAGCGGCCTTGATAAACTGTGGTCTTGCGCCGACTACAGTGGCGATTCTGATGTTGGACACGGAGAGTACCCGCCTGGAGTTTGGTTCGATTGAAAAAATCGGGCTGCAACTGTTAGCTTGGCTTATCGCGCTGACAATTGTAAGCACTGCGCGGAACGCTAGCTGACGGGGATTCGATGTCGAACACAAGCCCACATGTAGTTTCGATGGTCTACAATCGAGTTGCCGGCGATAGCCGGGTAATTAAGACCGCACAGGCCGCATTGAATGCAGGATATAGAGCAACCGTTGTCGGTGTGACAAGTGCCACGAATATCGAGAGGGCCGAAGTCGAAGGCGTCCGGGTGGTGCTGGTGCCAAATCCATCAGGCGATCTTGGGAAATTGGGGCTTTGGGGCGACGAACATCACGACGATCTGCGTCTGCTATTGGGTTTATATGTTCGACGCGCAGTCCCAGATATCCTCGACCTCGATCCAGACATCATCCACTCCCATGACATGATTGGTTTGAAGATCGGGGCCGCAGCAAAGCACGCTCTGTTGGCAAGTGGACGAGATATACCCTGGGTGCACGACTTGCACGAGTTTGTCGCAGGGCTGGAGGGGAATGCCAGGTCCATGACCTACAAGCCGATATGTCTGGGATGGGAGCGCGAATACCTTGGCCTGCCAGACAAGCTGACGACTGTAAGTGATCTTCTCGCAGAAAAACTTATGCGGCGCTACAGTCTCGAGGAAGCGCCTCAGGTTACGTATAACGCGCCACTCGCAGGCGCATTTTCTTCGACGCGGCTAGATGTTCGATCCGCCCTTGATTTGCCGTCAAATAAACCTTTGGCCGTGTTTGTCGGTGGAGCCACTCCATTGCGTGGATGCGACACTATTGTTGACGCATGCGCGCAAATCGAGGGCTTGCATCTCGTCTTCGTAAGCCAGGGCAAGTATGTCGAAGAGCTGAAATCCCGTGCAATACGGATGGGGATGAGTGACCGCTTTCACACGCATCCATACGTACCAAGTGATCAGGTTTCATCATTCATTCGCTCAGCTGATCTGGGTATCCATGGGCTCGTACATTACGGCAACGCAGAAGTGGCGCTGCCCAACAAGATGTTTGAATACCTCCATGCTGACCTTCCCATGGTGCTCAGCGACGTCGAGAGTATGAAAGCTTTCATTGACGAACATGGGATTGGCGCAACATTTGAGGCCGGCAATGCGGCTTCCTGCGCAGACGCAATTCGCAGCGTGATTTCCGAAAGCGAGAAATTCCGCAGTCGCATCAATGCGGGCTTAAAATTGAAATACTGCTGGGAGCGGCAAGAGGAGAAGATTCAAGCGATTTACGATGCTCTCCTGAAAAAGCGCGTTGATAAAGTCACAGTTGAACGGCGTAAAGCGGCGGCTCAATGGGAAGTGTATGAAGCGGCTTCCTTGGATTCTGCATTCTCATACCGTTTAGCCGAGGCGACGCGTGCTGACCAAATCAAACAAGAGAAGGCAGCGAAGATTGCTTCCCCCCTTCGAACACTCAAGGCCGCTGCTCCAAACTCGAAGGCCGAAATGAAATCAAACATTCAAACGTTCATTGGAGTTGCGAAGAGAAAGGGTCTGCTTGAGGCTCTGAGGCGTGGCGCCGCCCGTGTGTTTGGATGACGAATTTGAATTGCTAATCATCAGACTAGAATAGCAATCTTGAGACATCTGTGAACTGCTTAAGTGTTTTCCCGCGATTGATAGAATCTAGAACCGCTTGGGGGTCTTCAAACTTAAGCCCCTTTCCTTGAAATTTGTCATTATTGGCATACCAAGAAATTGCGATCTCAGAGATCCGCGAGTTGAGTTCATCGTTTTCATATGCGGATGCCTCTGCGAGATATCGGAGAGCGATGATGTGCTGCATATGATAGAAATTTCTTCCGTTGGCTTTCGAGAAGTTGGTTGGATAGCCGCAGATCAGCTCTTTGTCCTTCAAGGAGATATGCGCAACTTCACGACCACCAACATTGCTAGATTCAATTTTCTGCCAATTCCCCGATGCATCCGGAGACGCACGAAATGGCGAATAGCCTCCATCTCGGATCAATACCGAGAACGGATCATCGGACGTCAGGTATGTATCGAATAGCGAGCTGCATGTCAGTGACATGGTGATCTTTCCATTGTCGGCATTAACTGCATTGATCCTCACGTCGTAGCCAGAATACCGGTTCTCAAAATCAAGCACGGGCTGAATCTCGTAGCTTCTCAATCGTGCATCTTTGGCCTTGAATAGGGCTGTGAATTCCTGTCCAGCTTTTTCCGGGGTCACAATGAGACGGTGCGGAGATGTATCGGAGTAGCGCGTTATGAAGCGCGCCTGATCGTACCAGGCATCATGATTGTCTACGAAGAACTCCAAGTTCCGTTCGACGTAGCTTGCGACCTGCATGTCGTCCATCAAGGTTGCATAATCGTTGAGGTGGAGCAGTGAGTGTAGCCATCCGTTCAGAATGATCTCCGGGTTAGAGCGAAAGAGCGGAAGCTCCAACTGTGCGACACCAAGGTCAACTCCGCCCTGCTCATGTGGGAAGAATAGGGCATCGCGAACCTTAGAGAGCACCTCGGCAGTCTTTTCTGAATTCAACTCTTGGTGCAGACGGATGAAACCCGCAAGAATCTCACTCTGGCTAATAGCGCTATATATAAGATCTGGGCCGCGCATTCTATTCAGGGGGTAATGGTTTGGATAATAGAACGCCAATCCGCCATTCGGAAGTTCCACACCAACTTTACTTACTATTTCTTCCCAATTCTTATGGAAATCCTTATCTAATGCAGAGTTAAAAACATACCGCCCAAAAACCATGGGATGAAAAACATACTTCTGCGCGTCTTCGAGCTGCCAGTATTGTGCGAATGGCACCCCTTCGACCAAGATTGTCTTCTGCGCATTTCCGTACATCTCGAAGTCAAAACCGGGTTCGCCTATATCGAATATCTTGCTTGCGAAACTCATCTGCTCCTCCGTGGGTTGGAATGGAGCAATCGGTTGGCAGTTTTTTCCGTCGCACATTTGAGATGCCATGGCGCTTGTGGAAAGAAAGGTAGCAGCGATCAGCGAGGTTAGCTTCATGAGTTGCCTTCAAGAAGGGAGTTAATGTGCCTCTACGTAACGGTATTGTCGAGATGCATCAATGAGAGAACTGCTGGAAGCGCCAACGAGCGAAATGTTGGGGTTCACACCTCAAAGCTTGGGCCGCTTGACCTGCTCCCCTGAGATGTTCTCGATTTTGGGTTAGCTTGTTCCTCAATGAAGGAGACAGGCCATGAAACGATCACGGTTCTCGGAAGAACAGATCATCGGCATTCTGAAGGAGCATCAGGCGGGGATGACGGCCGGTGATCTGTGCCGCAAACACGGGATATCCGACGCGACCTTTTACACCTGGCGCAAGAAGTATGGCGGCATGGAGGTGTCGGAGGCCAAACGGCTGAAGGCGCTGGAGGAGGAGAATGCGCGCCTGAAGAAGCTTCTGGCGGAGTCGATGATGGATGTGTCGACGCTGCGCGAGATGCTGGCAAAAAACTTCTGACGCCCGGTTCGAGGAGGACGGCCGTGGACTGGGCCATTGAAGAGAGGGGATATTCCCAACGCCGCGCCCGCCGCCTTGACTGGGCTCATTGATACTCAACCCGCGTCAAGTGTCATCTGCGGTCGGTTTGATAGACGGGTTTCGCCCCGCCGGCCCCGCCTGACGGGGCTTTCGCTTCTTTGCCAGCCGGTTTGTTGGGCGCGCTCGCCAACCATTCGGTCAACTCGACCGCAAGTGTTCGCGCTTGGTCTGGCATGCAATGCGAGAGGACGCCTCATTTCGAACTCAATGCAGGTAGACCATTAACCCCAGGTGCTGCTGGTGCCACAGGGTGTTTAGGCTGCCTTCCAGTTACAGAGTCGATCAGCAGCCCGAGATCACGATATGCTGGCGAATGGCTATCTCGCCCAAATCTGAAATCTCTTACACCACGTCAAGCAAGAACGGTTGAGCAGGAAGGCGCTCCTCTCGTGGAGTATGCAGCCATGCTTACACGCACCATCAGGTACTCGGTTCGATTTCACGAAACCTTTCTCCTCCAAGGGTTCGATCAGCCAATGCCAGCCGGTGAATACCGGGTAGAGCGAGACGAAGAGATCATAGAGGGCTTGTCCTGGCTCGCCTGGCGAGGAGTGTCGACTTTCATTCACCTGCCAGCTGTCGGAACAGAAACGATGAAGACGCAGATGATGCAAATCGACCCTGCGGAACTCGAAGATGCTCTGGACAGAGATCGGAAACGTTCATGACGCGCGGACCTGAAAGAGTATCTCAGCCGGACCATCTGGATGTCTGGGAGAATGAAGGCGGAATGATTGCGCCTGAAGCAGCAGCAGCCAGATTTGTTCGCAGGATCGACGCGGACGGATCCTGGACGATCTACAAGATTCTCGGTGATGCTGCCATACGCAGAGAGTTTCTCACTGGCATGGATCGCCAGCAGAGCGCGATCTGGCTTGCAGCCCTGAATTCGCGCTGAGTGCCTGGTTTTTCTCGACGAACGTCCTGATCCGGTACAATCCATTCATGACAATACGAAAGACGAGAAGATGGGACTGGATTTTCCAAACAAAGCCAGAAGCTATGACAAAAGCAGGCGCTGTGTCCGCTTCCTTGGTTACGATGGTCTGTTCGAAGTCCCCTTTTTCCTTCAGGCAGACGCTCTGATTTCGACGCGCGCCGGGATAGTAGAGGCGGAGTTGCTGAATGCCTTTGATGAGGCGCGCATGACGATCTATGGCGTGGCGCAGAAGGTTTACGCACGAGGTCGCCAGACCGGTTACGTACTCACCGCAAAAGATTTTCGTTAGCAGGCGCATCGAGCCTTCGTGCGCATGCATCAATGCTCGACAGATTTTGTCTTCCAGTTCTTCCACGCAGCAATGCTCAGTGAGCGTGATCTACGCCAAATAGAAATCTGTGCTGATTGCGCAACTATCCCGGCCGGTCTCTTCTGAACCTGGTTGTTAAGCAGCATACGTGACGTGGCGTCAGCGTGTGACAAACCGGACATGGGAATGCCAGCCCGCTGGACGGGGATACCTGTGAAGACATGGTAGACAGTCCATGAGCCATCGATCTCGATTCTACGTCCATACTGCTGTACCGAAGGGGGGTGGCCAGTTTCCTCAGTGGGTAGCATGACAGATATCCCTTTGTTCGAAAGTCTGAAGCGACGGCTGTCGCCACCGCTTCAGCTCCGGTCTCAAGATTCGCCGCTATTGGATTGGGGGACCTTGACCAGTTTAGAAACAATACTGTTGGTGCCATCACTGGCCCAGGTGACAACCACCTGGTCACCTGCGGAGAAGCCATAAACCATGTCCCATGATGGCAGCGAAAACAATCTGCCGCTGCTAAGGGTGATAGTCTGGGCACCACGATCGAAGTGATTGATGGTTCCACCCGTTGTTTCCGCCACCGCGGTGGATGCCAAGACTGAAAAAAGTGAAGCTGCCAAAAGTGCTGTGAGTGCGCGCATAGTCGTCACTCCATAAACAGATCAAATTGACCTTGGTGAATGGAAACCGTCGCAAAGATGTCGGGTCACGAGTTCCTCTGGATCTCGTCGGCAACTTCCAGTTTCCGGCTGCTTTATGCGCTCATCTGGTGATGTTGGCAAATCACTTACTATATCGTTGGCCGGCAGATTATGCATGCCCAGCGCGGATGTCGCCATCATGTCCGTAGCGGCCTGGAATATCCCGGTGCTCACCACGTGATGCTGGTTAAAACGATATATGCGAGCCATGCACACACTGAGATCATGCTGAGAATGGCCAGGAACCATGCAGTCTCAGATATGATGAGGTTAACTGTTTTCATGCGATACGGTGCGCCTGTTTCGCGCAAAAGTCGAGCTACAAGATTATTTACTTTCTATCCGGCAAGAAAAGGCCCATACGGCTCCTATCAGACGCTGATCTGGTGCGGAACGTCCTGCAAGATATGTGGTGAGGTTCCCGGGCGAGCGGCTCTGGATTTGACCTGCAAGATTGTGTGGTGACCATGAAGGTACCGGCACCCGCGTAAGTCTCAGGAACGAAGGGAAGCGGGCGCTGGCCCGCATTTTTGTTGTCTAGCGTAGACCGTCTTTCGTCGCCTCGAGCTCGGCGGCAATTCGTGCCCGCTTCAGACGCTCAGTTTTCTCGCGGCGCTCCCTCTCTTCATTGTGCAGGATCCGGCGTGCGTTGGTATCGGTTTCCTCGGCGCGGCGTTCCGACATTGACCGCCTGTTTGAAAGCGTTCCACCGGACTTCTTTCTGCGCGTGTCGGGAGGTTCGGCAGTGATCGCGCTTTCAGCCGGGGTGGCGGAAGCCCGAAGAGTGGGGCCTTGAGGCTGGCCGCCCGCCGGAAGTCGCTGTCCGTTGGCGTCGAACCGTTCGCGCGCGGCGCCCATCCATCGGTCACGAACCTCCCAGCTTTCGTCGGCCCAACTACGTCCCTTATTATCGGTGTAGAGCCTGCGGGCCAGATCTTCGAGATTGGATGTCATTGAGCAGAATAATCACTGATGGTTGTCGAATGCCAACGAATTCGTACGCAGTTCGGGAGCATTTCGAGCAGGCCTTCAATAAGCCATAGTGTCGGCACATTCTCGCCTGATCGTTATTAGGGCCTGGCTTGGCTTCGTGCGGCGTCAAAGACAATCGACCCGCCATTCTCGTTCCTGAAATCGGTGTTTGCTGCGTCCCTCTAAAGGAGGGGTGTATATCTATGGTCGATAATATAAGGGATCGCCACCATGCCAACGGGCAAAGTGAAATTCTTCAATGGTCAAAAAGGCTTCGGTTTCATTGAGCGCGACGATGGTGAGAGCGACGTGTTCGTTCACATCAGCGCGCTGGATCGGGCTGGCCTTGGAGGCTTGGTTGAAGGTCAATCGCTGACGTTTGATCTCGAACAGGACAATCGTGGACGCGCTTCTGCTGCAAATCTGCAGGTAAACTGATCGCTTCTGCGGTTTGGGGAAGGCCCAGGTGACCTGAGACCCGCTCCTCTTCCGCTTCAGCGCGGACTTTTCAGGGCAGCAGGTCAAGTGGTTTGCGGCGCGGTGAGATTGCTACACCTCGATGGCGCAATGTTGATCTCGAAGGCCACAGCATGTCGATTGTCGAATGCGCAGAACAGACAGCTGAGGGTGTCAGATACAAAGAGCCGAAATCCGGGAATGCCCGGACGGTGGCACTCTCAGTCGGCGTTGCAGAAAAGCTGAAGACGCATAGGGCGCGACAGGCAGAAGAATTGCTTCGTCTAGGGCTCCGATCCAATGCAAACAGCTTTGTGGTCTCGCAGGTAGACGGCATACCTTTGCAGCCGCGCTCGATCATCATGAGTGGGTGAGATTGATCGAAAAGACTTCTCTGCCGCCTGGATCTCTATTCGCACGTCATGCCGGGAATGCAGGCGGATGCAGCGGAACAGGTTGACGCCGCAATACGAGGCGCGGTAAAGGCGAAGCCGTAAAAGGCATTCGGTAGCAAAAATGGTAGCAACGCCCAAATCGAGCGGTGCGCAAAATCCGAAAAAGCTAACGAAATCAATGCCCGGAGGGATGGCCGAGCGGTTGAAGGCACCGGTCTTGAAAACCGGCAGGCGGGTGACCGTCTCGTGGGTTCGAATCCCACTCCCTCCGCCATTTTTTGCTGATTGCACGCTCACACCAACCGGCGCCACGGACGGCTGATTATACGCTACGGCCCGATATCTCTTGAAGATCAGGGTGACGGCTCTCGACCCCGTAGCAGCCATTCGAACCCGTCGGAGCGAATGTCTGCTCTAAGCCCTGAGTCACACATGCTGCTAGCACAACGAAGGTCAGCTTTGTTGGCGGGGCATGCGCCGCCGCAGATACTGCATTCGATCAAGAAATGCAGTTGCTTTCACAGTGGTGTTCCTTGGTGAAATCGGAGTTTCCAGAGGCCTTCAACCCTTATCCAAAGAGATGAGCGGCGACCTCGTTCGAGAATGTCGCCATATCGTACCTCACTCGTGTAGGTAGATAGGGCCACATCAGGCGCGACGAGTTCGACGGAGTAATCAGGAAGAGGAAGCTTGGCATCAATCACCGCATCAGGATCCGCTGTGAATATCATTTCGCTTCTCTCATAACGCCGACCAGATCGACCAAACTCTACGAAATCTGCGGCAAAGATTTTGTCCATTAAATCAGGATTAAAACGAGTTTCTGCTCGCCACAGGGTTTCCTCTTTTAGTCTGAGCGCGTCTCTTTCTTCAATCGTTAGATGCATTAAAACAACTGTCCTACGTTCGTGCTTTGACGAATATCAACCTAAGCAGACATTCGTGCAACGGAAGCGAGAGCCCGCTTCGTCCCCATAGCTACCAGATAATCGCCTTCATACGAGTGACAGGTTTCTACCCCATTGTGGCCACTCGCTCTTGCGTCAATTCTAGGGGGCTATAGCGCAGACGCAGTTCCCCGTTTCATCGCTCCTTCCGTCAACCGTCGCGTTTCACGCCAATCTACCCTCGCACCGCGCTCCGGAAGGCAGCGGACAGGGCGGCGAGGGCCTCCCGGGACCGGTCGTCCGTAGCTCTCGAGTGGAGCAGAACCGGCAGGCGCGGCAGATCGGGAAGGCCGAGCCGGGCTCCCACATCAACCGCGCCCAAGGGCAGCATGCGGGGAGAAAGAGCGGCAATGCCCAGACCCGCCACAACAGCGGCCGAGACCGCCGAAACACCGCCTCCAACGAATGTCTCCGTCCAAGCAACGCCCGCCTCGTCAAGAATCCGGCTCGCCATGGCGCGTACGCCGCAGGGCTCTGGCATTGTGGCGATCGGCAGGGGCTCGCCCGCGCGATGCTGCCAGCCCGGCGATGCAAACCAGCCGAACTTTTCTTCAGCGATAACCTCTCCGTCGCCGCGTCCCACATGCAGACGGGCAAGGGCGGCGTCGAGCTCGCGCCGGTCGAAGCTTTGAAGCAGGTCGCCCGACGATCCTATGCGGATGTCTATCAGCAAATGCGGGTCCTGCGCGTTCATGCGCGCGATGAGGGCGGGAAGTTCCGGCCCGGCAACATGGTCGCTGATGCCTATGGTGAGCCTCCGCCGGGAGGAAGCAAACGCAGCGAGCGCACGGTCATGGGTTTCCATAAGCTCCCGCGCCCGTTCCAGAAAGGCCGCGCCCCGTGCCGAAAGCTGCACAGAACGCGGTGTCCGCTCGATGAGCCGGCAATCGAGCCTGTCTTCCAGCCGCTTCAGCTTGAGGCTGATCGCGCCCTGTGTCGTGCTCATGGCTTCGGCGGCGCGGGTGAAACTGCCAAGCTCGACGATGTGGAGAAAGGCACGGACGGAATCAATGTCGAGGGTGCGTGTTATCATTTAGATATATTATCATTGATATAATCAACGATACCATACATAAATAGTTCGACGGCGGTTAGTGTCCCGTCCAAACCAGATGGAAAGGATCACCATGCCACGTCTCAACATCTCACTGCGCGCTGGAAAACCGGAAGCCTACAGGCAGGCGATCCTCGACAGCCTTTACCGCGCGATGCGCGATGCACTCACGGTGCCGGAAGACGACCAGTTCATGACCATTACCGAACATGATGCCGCAAATTTCCGCCATGGCGCGGCGTTTGGCGTCGCACGGAGCGAGGACCTGGTTTATATCCAGATCATTGTGTTCGACACGCGCACCCTGGACCAGAAGAAGGCGTTCTTCCGACGGGCCACAGAGCTGCTGGGCGAACACCCGGGCATTCGTCCGGAGGATGTTTTCATCAACATCATCGAGGCAGCGAAAGAGAACTGGTCTGTCGGCCACGGCCTCGCGCAATTCGCCTGATCTGCATGCAAGCGGATATGGTGCGCAGGCCACGGGCTCGCGCCGGGCGGGGCGCCTCCAGGAGGCGACCGGCTATGCGGTCACTGCCACAATGAAGGGCCGGGCCTGCGAACCTTTACTGGCGTGACTTTCCAGTTCGACGATGGTGAAGGCCTCATCGCTCATGAGCTGTTTCAGCTCATTGACGGAGAAAACACTCACATGCGGCGCCTTGCCGACGGCACGCATGGCCGGCAGCAGGAGACGCCTGATCAGAAGGTTCATCTCGCCGACGCACGGAGTCTTGGAGATGAATATCCCCTCGGGCTTGAGCAGCCGGCGGATTGTGCGCAGCGTGGCCCGGGGGTCGCGCGTGAGATGCAGGTAGTTGAACCCAAGGATGACATCGAACCGGTCATCTCCCGCCAAAAAATCCTCCGCGACAGCCTTACGGAAAGCCAGGCCGGGGCAGGGGGCTTTCCGCAGCCTGTCACCGGCGATGGCAATCATCGCTTCGGAGATGTCGGTTGCGCAGTAGGAGCCGGCTGCATGCGCCAGGCGCAGGGCGGTTGTCCCTGTGCCGCAGCCAAGTTCGAGCACGCTGTGGTTTTTCTGGAGGAAGCCGAGCGTGCGCGCCAGCGTGCGCTCGTATCCTTCCGGATCGGCAACAGCCGATGCGGCGTATTTTCTGGCGGTCCTGTCCCAGAAACGGGCATCCGAAATTGCCGTCATGCGAGGCTCCAGATTGATCGGCTAGAGCCTAGCATATGCACCTGGCGCGACAATTGATTAAATCGGAACGATATATATACGTAAATGCATGAGGGCATTGGACTGGAACCTTCTGCGTGCGTTTCACGCCACGGCGACGCTGGGGTCGCTCTCGGCTGCGGCCCGGCATCTCTCGCTGACCCAGCCGACGCTCTCGCGGCAGATCATCGCCCTTGAAGCGGAACTGGGCGTTGAACTGTTTGAGCGGATTGGACGGAGGCTGTCTTTGAGCCCGACGGGCTCAGCCCTGCTTGAACATATCGAGCGCATGGGCGACGCCGCGGATGCATTTTCCCTAGCTGCAAGCGGCAATGTGCAGGCACTGACCGGGCGGGTCAGCATCTCGGCCACGGATACGTTTTCCTCTTATGTCCTGCCTAAAATTCTTGACCGCATAAGGCTCGAGGCACCGCAACTCAGCGTGATGGTCGTGGCCTCCAACGATCTGAGCGATCTGCACCGGCGGGAGGCCGATATTGCGATCCGCCACGTGGCTCCCGACCGGGAGAGGCTGGTCGGGCAGCGCCTGCGCGATACCGAAGCGCACTTTTACGCTTCTCACGACTGGGTCGAGCGCAATGGCCTGCCGCGCAGCGTGGATGAACTGGCGCATTCCGACCTTATCGGCATAGAGGATGTCGAACGCTACACGGCTTACCTGAACGGCATGGGCATCCCCGTGGGCGTGGCGGACTTCCGATTGCTTTCCAACTCCGGGATCGCCGCCTGGCAGATGGTCCGGCAGGGGCTCGGTGTTGCAGCCATGTTGCGCGAAGTGGCCGAGCGCACCCCCGGGGTGACGCGCCTGCCGCTCGATCTGCCCAAAATCACGGTGCCGATCTGGCTCGTCACCCATCAGGGACTGGAGGCGAGCCCCCGCATAAGACTGGTTCAGAGAATAGTGGGCGAGGAACTGGCCCGTATGTGATTGTGACGGCAGGCATCGGTGCCGTCATTTGCGTTTTTGTCGCTGTCACACTAAACCAGCGACGAGAAATGCCACGGTCTGTCGCAATTTTGGCGATTTGCCCCTTTGCTGCCACAAATGCTTAACAGCTTGCTAAGGTATTTCGGGGCAGGGTGCGGAGGGCATCCTGTGCTGTTCAAGACTGGAACGCCTCGTTTCCGGTAATTTTGATGAGTGGGGATATCTCGCGATCATGAACGAGATTTCGATGCCCGGGGGAGATGCGGGCGCATGAATTTTTCGATTGTCGCGCGCCGCATGACGGTCCGTCGCTTATCGTCCGGTATCGCCATTGCCGCATGCGCAGCGCTGCTTTCGGCATGCAATTCGACGACACCGAAGGTGGCCGTCAGCAAAAGCAAATCCAAAGAGTACTTCGCCGAATCCGAATATGGTGTGAAAGCCAGCCCGCGGGTCGCGGCAAAAACATCGAACCTGCGCCGGGGCGGTGGACGCTATCAGGTCGGAAAGCCTTACCAGATCAAGGGAAAGTGGTATCGCCCCAAGGAAGACCCCGACTATGAAAAGGTCGGTGCGGCATCATGGTACGGCGATGCGTTTCACGGCCGGCTGACGGCCAATGGCGAAATCTACGACATGACGCATCTGACGGCGGCGCATCCGACCATGCCACTGCCGAGCTATGCGCGCGTCACCAATATGGACAATGGCAGCTCGGTTCTGGTGCGCGTGAACGACCGTGGTCCTTTTGCACACAACCGCATCATCGATCTTTCAAAGCGCGCCGCACAGCTTCTCGATTATCAGAGCGCTGGCGTGGCCAAGGTGAAGGTCGAATATGTGGGGCCTGCTCCGCTGGAAGGCCGCGACGATGAATATCTGATGGCCTCCTACCGGCCGGGCGGCGCGGCACCCGATCCTTCCGACGGCCTGCCGACCGGTGTGATGGTGGCGATGAACGGCCCGACACCGACCGCCACCCTCCCGGGTGTGAGGGCTGCGGATGCCTTCGTCAGCCAGCCAGGCCTGACATCGCAGCCGGTCGCCGCATCGGCGGCGTTTGAGCTGCCGGCATCCGGTCCGATCGTTCCCGATCGTCCACGCACGCTCCCGCTTGAGGAGATCCCGCACGACGTGGCTGCACTCTCCTATGCCGATCAGCGCGTAACTGCCGCGGCGGGCGCCTTTGAAAGCGTGCTCAAGCCCAGAGATCCCCGCTCGCAGGAGGTTGCGCGCTGGTGGCGCCGGCAAAATGGCCTTTCGCTGCCGGGGCCTGTCGCCGAACCGGACACCTTCGTGAGTGTCGGCACCTGGACAGTGAAAGCGGAAGCCGAGACGCGGGCTCGCGCACTGGCTGCATATGGCGAGCCGCAGATCGAAACCGTATCCGACGAAGCCGGTGTGGTTCACTACTCGTTGACGGTAACGCCGGAGGCTCAATTCCGGATCGACCAGTTGTTGCAGGCTGCCTGGGCAACGGGTGCCGAGGACGCTTTCATCGTTCGTTAGCCGGCGGCAAACTGCGCCGCAACGGTTGATTTTCACGCTCTCATACCGCTAGATTCAGGAAATTTTCCTGCGCTTGGGGGCGTCGACGTGTTTGCCGCGTTCAAAAAGATACTGTTTTTTGCCTTCGGTCTGACGCTCCTTGCGAGCCAGGCAGCCATGGCTCAGCTGTTTGAAACCCGGGCGAAGCAGGCATTTCTCGTTGAGGCCGAAACGGGCACTGTACTTTTTTCCAAGAATCCCGATGAGCGCATACCGCCGGCATCACTGGCGAAATTGATGACGATGGAGGTCGTCTTCAATGCGATCAAGAGCGGGCGGCTCTCCCTGAGTGACGCGTTCTATGTCAGCGAGCACGCCTGGCGCACCGGCGGTGCCGTGTCTGGAACGTCCACCATGTTCGCGGAGATCAAATCTTCCGTGCCGCTGGAAGCCCTTATTCAGGGCGTGATCGTGCAATCCGCCAATGACGGCTGCATCATCATCGCGGAGGGCATGGCGGGTTCTGAAGAGAACTTCGCCCAGTTGATGACCGAGCGGGCACGCAAAATCGGCCTGACGGATTCCGTGTTTGTCAACGCCACGGGCCTGCCCGCCGAGGGGCAGCACGTCACCATGCGGGACCTGGTCACGCTGGCAATCCATCTGCAGAAGGAATACCCCGAGTTCTACAAATACTATGCGCAGGAAGCCTTCACCTGGAACAAGATCCTGCAGCGCAACCGAAACCCGCTTCTGCGCATGAACATTGGCGCCGAAGGCCTCAAGACCGGATATACAGAGGCTTCCGGCTACGCCATCGTGGGGGCGGTGAACCGCAACGGCCGCCGCCTCTTCGCGGCGATGAGCGGACTGTCGAGCGAGAGCGAACGGGCCGAGGAGGCCCGCAAGCTGCTGGACTGGGGTATTCGCGCTTTCGAGAAGATCGAACTTTTCAAAGCCGGCGAAACGGTTGGCCAGGTGTCGGTTTTCGGAGGTGACAGGGCAGAGCTTGCCGTGCGGGCTGACGGACCGATCGCGATCTTTCGCCCGATCACCAATGCCGATCGGCTGCGTGCACGCATCGTCTATCAGGGGCCGGTCCCGGCTCCCGTGGAGGAGGGCACGCAGGTCGCCACGCTGAAAGTGTGGATCGGCGACACACTGAGCCAGGAAACGCCTCTCTACGCCGCTGAAAGCGTGAAAGAGGGTGGCCTGCCAGACCGGGCACTGGACGCAATGGGTGAGTTGCTGATCGGCTGGCTGCGAAAATACCGTTCTTGATCGGGACATCAGGATAATCCGAAAACCGGATTCCACTTTTCGGTCCGATGCTCTAAGTAGGATGCGTCCGGCAATGACGCCGCACGAAAGGTGAAAAAGGAACAAAGTCTCTTGTCTCGCGGTTTCTTCATCACATTCGAGGGAGGCGAGGGGGCTGGAAAATCGACTCAGATCACGCAGCTTGCAGCCAGCCTGCGCGATCAGGGACACGATGTGATCATCACGCGCGAGCCTGGTGGCTCTTCGGGAGCCGAAGCCGTCCGGCATGTTCTCCTGTCAGGCGCGGCGGAGCCGTTTGGACCGGCGATGGAGGCGATCCTTTTTGCAGCCGCACGATCTGACCATGTGGAACAGGTGATCCGCCCGGCGATTGAACGGGGAGCGGTCGTTCTGTGCGACCGATTTCTGGATTCCTCGCGCGTCTATCAGGGGGTTACAGGCAATCTCGATGACGATTTCATGCGCGAGCTCGAGCGAGTCACCGTGAACGGCATGGCGCCGGATCTGACCGTCATCCTCGATATCGATCCTGAAGAGGGATTGCGCAGGGCCGGCGCACGACGCGGCACCGAAGCGCCGGACCGTTTTGAGAAAGAAGCGCTGGCAACGCATCGCCGCCGCAGAAAGGCATTTCTCGAAATCGCCCGAGCGGAACCGGGACGCTGTGTTGTGGTTGACGCATCCATGCCGGCAGACAGGGTCACGGCAGCCATTCAGCGCGCCGTTGAACGGGCCATGGCCAAGGGACAGACCGGGCGCGAACGGAGGCAGGCCTGATGCTTGAGCGGACGGCGCCCGAGCGCTTCGATACACTGCCGGACATACCCGAGCCTTCGGAAAACCCGATCCTGGTCGGGCATCAGCGGGTGGCCGACATGCTGGCCGGCGCCTACCGGGCCGGGAAACTCCATCACGGCCTCCTTTTTGCCGGCCCGCCCGGTATCGGCAAGGCTACGCTCGCCTTTCATCTCGCCAATCATCTATTCTCCCACCCGCAGGCGGAGAGCGCGCCTGCCCGGTTTTCCGCTCCGGACCCCAAAGGGCAGGCCTTCCGTCTGATCGCGCAGGACGCGCATCCCTCGCTGCTGCACCTGACGCGGCCCTTCGTGGAGCGGGACAAGAAATTCAAGACCGTCATCACGGTGGATGAAATCCGCCGTATCCAGCGGTTTCTCTCCCTGACGCCACACGATGGCGGCTATCGGGTCGTGATTGTCGATCCGGCCGACGACCTGAATGTCAGCGCCGCCAACGCGCTGCTCAAAAGCCTGGAAGAACCACCGCCGCGCACGGTGTTCATTCTGATAGCCCACTCGCCCGGGCGGCTTCTGCCAACCATCCGTTCGCGCTGCCAGATCGTTCGGCTTCAACCACTCGACGCGCCCGACCTCGCGGGCCTGCTACGCCAATTCGGGGCGGCGGAAGCGGGCAGCGACGAAGAGATTGCGGCGCGCGCGCAGGGCAGCGTGCGCAATGCGATTCTCCTATCGCAGTTTGGCGGTGCCGAAATCGCCGATGTTTTGCAGAAACTGGTCACCGGCCGCAGTTTTGACGCCGCCGAAGCACTGCGCCTCGGCGAAGCGGTCAGCGGGCGCGACCGGGACGTTCAATTCTCGATCTTCAACCGTGCGGTTCTGGATATGATCAATCGGCACGCCACTGCGCGGGCCGAAGCAGGTGACACAAGGGGTGCTGCCGCGGCTGCAGACCTCTGGGACGAGATAAACACGGCAATCCGCGACGCGGAGACCTTCAATCTCGACCGCAAGCAGCATGCCGCAGGCATTGCCGCGAAGCTTAATGCCGCATTCAACGCCTGAAGACGCTGGTTGGGCTGGCATGCGCATGCGCGATGCGCTATCTGGGCGTCATCAAGCAATATGTTTCCTGGACGTTCTTCCCAATGGCCCGCGACAAGTTTTACATCACCACGCCCATTTTTTATCCCAATGGCAAGCCGCATATCGGTCATGCCTACACGGTGATCGCGACGGATGCGATGGCACGCTTCCAGCGGCTTGACGGCAAGGACGTCTTCTTTTTGTCCGGTACCGACGAGCACGGGCTGAAAATGCAGCAGACCGCTGACAAGGAAGGCATCACGCCGCAGGCGCTCGCAGACCGAAACACCGCCGTGTTCCGCGACATGATCGCCGCGCTGGGCGGCTCGAACGACCAGTTCATCCGCACCACCGAGGAGCGGCACCATCGTGCCTGCCAGGCCATCTGGCAGAGAATGGCCGACAATGGCGACATCTATCTGGACCGTTATTCGGGCTGGTATTCGGTGCGCCAGGAAGCCTATTTCGACGAAAGCGAAACGACGGTTGGCGAGGATGGCGTGCGCCGTGAGCCGCTCGGTTCGCCGGTGGAATGGAACGAGGAGGAAACCTATTTCTTCCGCCTCTCCGCCTATCAGGACAGGCTCCTTGCCCACTACGAGGCCAATCCGGACTTCATCGGTCCGGCAGAACGCCGCAACGAAGTGATGAGCTTCGTGCGCTCGGGCCTCAAAGACCTTTCCATCTCGCGCTCGACATTCAACTGGGGCGTTCCGGTGCCGGGCGACGAAAAGCATGTGATGTATGTGTGGGTCGACGCGCTCACCAACTACATCACCGCTGCCGGCTATCCCGACACGGATGCGCAGAACTGGTCCTACTGGCCCGCCAACGTGCATGTCATCGGCAAGGACATCGTGCGCTTCCACGCGGTCTACTGGCCTGCGTTCCTGATGTCGGCCGGGATCGACCTGCCCAGGCGGGTCTTCGCGCACGGGTTCCTGTTCAACCGCGGAGAGAAGATGTCGAAGTCGGTCGGCAATGTGGTCGATCCCTTCGCGCTGATTGAGCATTACGGGCTCGATGCGGTGCGCTACTTCTTCCTGCGCGAAGTGCCCTTCGGGCAGGATGGCAGCTACAGCCATGATGCCATCGTCAACCGCACCAATGCGGATCTGGCCAACGATCTTGGGAACCTTGCACAGCGTTCCCTGTCGATGATCGCCAAGAACTGCGGCGGTCAGGTTCCCGAAAAGGGCACGCTTGATGCGGCCGATCAGGCAATTCTGGCGCGCGCCGGGGAGGCCCTTGAAACGGCCCGCACCGCCATGGAAACGCAGGCTCTGCACCAGGCGCTCGGCGCGATTTTCGGCGTCGTGGCCGAGGCGAACCGCTATTTCGCCGGGCAGGAGCCCTGGGCGCTGAAAAAGACAGACCCGGCGCGCATGCAGACCGTGCTCTATACGACCGCCGAACTGGTGCGCCGTGTGGCCATTCTCTGTCAGCCCTTCATTCCGGGCTCTGCTGAAAAGCTGCTCGACCTGCTGGCCGTGGAAGGGGACGCCCGGTCCTTTGCGCATCTTGGCGAAGAGAATGCGCTCGTTTCCGGCAGCGCGCTACCGGCACCGCAGCCGGTCTTTCCACGCTATGTCGAGCCGAAAACGGAAGGCGAAGGAGCCTGATAGGGATGCTGGTCGACAGCCACTGCCATCTGGATTTTCCCGATTTCGAGGAGGACCGGGCCGGTTTCATCGAGCGCGCGGGCGAAGCCGGCGTCGGGCTTATGGTGACCATCTCGACCCGTGTGCGTCAGTTCGACCGGATTCTGGCAATTGCCGAGGCACATGAGAACGTTTTCTGCTCTGTGGGCACCCATCCGCACAATGCGGATGAAGAACTCGATGTGACATCCGATGAGCTCGTGCGCCTTGCCGGACACCCCAAGGTGGTGGCCATCGGCGAAGCGGGGCTCGATTATTTCTATGACAAGGCGCCGCGCGAGGCACAGGCGCAGGGCTTTCGAACGCATATCCAGGCGGCGCGCCAGACAGGTCTGCCGCTCGTCATCCATGCGCGCAATGCCGATGACGACATGATCGCAATTCTCGAAGAAGAAACAGGGAAGGGGGCCTTCCCCTTCATTCTGCACTGTTTTTCCTCCGGTGCAGCGCTGGCGGAGGCCGGTGTGAAACTCGGCGGCTACGTTTCGTTCTCCGGCATTCTGACCTTCCGCAACTCGCAGGAGCTGCGCGACATCGCTGCAACCGTGCCGCATGACCGGCTTCTGGTCGAGACGGATGCACCATATCTCGCCCCCGTGCCAAAGCGCGGCAAGCGCAACGAACCGGCTTTCGTCGCGCATACGGCGCGTGTTCTGGCAGAAACCATCGGGCTTTCCGATGAAGAGACGGCTGATCTGACGACAGAGAACTTCTTCCGCCTTTTCAGGAAAGTGCCACGGGATGCGGCGCGGTGAGCGATGTTCTGCGCCTGACGATCCTGGGATGCGGTTCTTCGCCAGGAACGCCGCGCATCACCGGTGACTGGGGAGCCTGCGACCCCGCCAATCCCAAAAACCGGCGGCGACGCTGCGCGGCACTGGTGGAACGCATCTCGGAGAATGGCGGGATAACGCGGGTCGTCATCGATACGGGACCGGATTTCCGTGAGCAGATGATCGCTGCCGGCGTCGACCGGCTGGATGCGGCTGTCTACACGCATCCCCATGCCGACCATATTCACGGTATTGACGATCTGCGCGGCTATGTCCTCAACCAGCGGCAGCTGATGGACATCTACGCGGACAAGCCGACGCTGGAGCGTCTGAGAGAAGCCTTCGGTTATTGCTTCGAAACGCCGCCGGGCAGCAATTATCCGCCGATCCTGAAGGCGCATCCAATCAGCCACGAAGAGGCGTTTTCGATCGACGGCGCTGGCGGGCGAATTCTGTTTCAGCCGCTGCCTCAGATACATGGCGACATTCTTTCACTCGGTTATCGCATTGGCGGTCTGGCCTATTGTCCCGATGTCAGCGCATTTCCGGACGACACACCGGAGCTGATCTCGGGCGCAGACACGCTGATTATCGATGCGCTGCAATACCGGCCGCACCCAAGTCACTTTTCGCTCGGGGAAGCGTTGGAGTGGATCGAGCGTCTGGCACCAAGGCGCGCAGTTCTGACACACATGCACATACCGCTCGACTATGAAACCGTGCTGCGGGAGACGCCGGATCACGTGGAGCCGGCCTTTGACGGCATGGTGCTCGAATTGCCCATTGAGGAGGACACGGAATGAGCAAGAGCATCAAACGCGTACAGGCGGCCGCCGAAGCTGCCGGACTGGCAATCGAGGTCAAGCGGATGGGTGAATCGACCCGAACCGCCGAGGAAGCGGCCAGCCAGTGCGGCTGCAGTGTCGCGCAGATCGTCAAATCGCTGATCTTTCAGGGCGAGCAAAGCCAAAAGCTCTATCTGTTTCTGGTTTCCGGCAGCCGCCAGCTCGACACCGCCAAGGCATCGGCACTGGTCGGCGAACCCCTGAAGCGCGCCGACCCGCGGCACATCCGCGACGTCACCGGGTTCGCCATTGGCGGCGTATCGCCACTCGGACAGCCCGACGAGGTCGCACGCTTTGGCGACGAGAGCCTGGCAGGTTTCGATCTTGTCTGGGCTGCGGCCGGCGCGCACGATGCCGTTTTCTCCGCCGAGCCGGGTGCGCTTTTCACGGCGGCAGGTGTGCAGAAGGCCGATATTGCGGTGTAACCGGCACAGGCAGTGCTCTGCCGGACATCCCATAGCTCAATGTCGGTAAGTTCCATAATCTATCTTATGCGATCTTCTGATGCAGCGGGGTGAGTTCTATCTTGAAGTGCGGCTTGCGAGCGGTTCGATACGAAGATGCGCGCACGAATCCCTTTCCCTTCTTGTGCTCTCTCCCCCTGTTCAAACAGGAAATGCGGTGTGGGGAATGTCTGTTCTTGATGCGCGGCGACACACAATCCATTCGAGAACCGGGGCAAGAGCAGACAGCGCGCGCATACCCTGCCCGTCGTTACGCGCTCTCATTCACCGTCAGGCGCATGCTTCCGCCCATCGTCTCGCCCGGCGCAAGCCGCTGTAAGCCTCCGAAATCCGGATGGTGGAAACCGTTGGCCGTGTGGCTCATCGGTTCGAAACACAGAAATGCGAAGTCCGGCGGCGGTGAAAAGAGCATGTAGCGCGAGAAAACGGGATCGGTGTCGATGGTTGCAGCAAGACCATGTTCGGGCCAGACCAGACTGGCCCTGCAATCCCATCCTTCGAAACAATTGTTTAGCCCGTGGGCCGGAAGGAGACGGGGTTTTGAGAAATCCACCGTATCGGGCAGCGGTTCGTTTCGATCGGGAACGTGGTATTCGTCTTCCGTCCACCAGGATTGTGCACGGGCCTGCAGGGTCATCCGGGGTGTCCGGGGGAAATACGGATGCAGACCAAGGCCAAACGGCATGGCGTGGCGCCCCCTGTTTTCCACCGCAATGGAGATTGTAAGCTGGCTGCCATCAAGCGCAAACCGCTGTGTCGCCCTGTAGGTGTAGGGTGATTGCGCGTCGCCCTCGCGCTGCATGTCGATTGCTACGGAATGCGCGGTACGCTCGGTGACGGCCCAGTCGCTCTTCCAGCCTTCGCCGTGCAGGTAGAATGGCGGCACGTCATTGGGTTCAAACCTGTATGTGCGGCCTTCATAGTCAAAGGCATTTCCGCCGACCCGATTGGCAAAGGGCACCATCGGAAAGCAGGCCGTATCGGTCGGGCCAAACGCCCCCTCCTCCCCGGCGAATGGCCGCAGGATCGGATGCCCGTTGCGGTGGTATCCATCAAGAATCACACCGTAACGCGGCGATACGCGAACGCGCAGTTCCGTGTTTTCCAGTAAAACCGTTCCGTCTGTCATCGTTCCCCCAGTCATTCAGGCCGGCCAAAGCAATACAACAAGCCGGCGCATGAAGCCATCTGGCGGCGAACCTTGAGGCACGTTCCCGAAGGCCGGATCAACGTTCGCCGAGGCTCTGGCCGAACTGTGCCGTGATTGGCGCCAGAAAGTAGCTGATAAGGCGCCGGTCGCCGGTGATCGCGTCGACATTGCCGGTCATCCCGGGACGCAGCGCAAGACGGCCTGACGGCGATTGCAGCGCATCGCTTCCAGGCTTCATGCGCACGACAAATCCCCAGCGGCCGCTGGCCCCGACTTCAATCGAATCGGTGGCGATATCGGTGATTTCGGCCATCATCGAACCAAATCGCTCGGCAGGATAGGCATCGAGCCGGATACGCGCTTTCTGCCCGGCCTTGAGGAACCCGCTGTCCTGATTGGAAAACAGCGCTTCAAATTCAAGCTGGCTGTCCCGCGGCACCACCCGCATGAGATCCTGCCCGGCCTGAACCACGCCGCCGATTGTCGACACCGCAAGTTGCTCGACCGTTCCCGATACCGGAGCTCTCAGCGTCGCTGCCGCGATCCGTTCGTCCAGTGCCCTGCGTTCCTGGCGCAACGCAGCCAGCCGGGCATCGATCTTGTCCCGTCGCTGCATGACCCTGTTCTGGTTCGCGCTGAAGAGCCCTGCCCGCTCGGTTTTCAGTACGGACGCCTCAGCTCTCGTTTTGGCGATCTGGCGCTCGACCACGTGTTTTTCCGCCTGAAGGTCGTCATAAGCCGCACGGACCTTGAGATACGCCTCGCGGGAGGAAATGCCGCGCTCCATGAGCTTCTCCGCCGCCTGAAGCCGTTCCTCCTGCACCGCCAGCGCTGCATCTGCCTGCTCAACCCGTCCAAGAAGGACATCCAGCGCCTTGCGATTGACGTCGATGCGTGCATCCGCACCGGCCAGCCCGTCGGTAAAGTCGTTGAGTTCGGCGGCAAGCAGGCGTGCCTGCGCGGCCTCTTCATCGCCATCTTCACCACCGGGCGGAAGATCGCCGGCATCGAATTTTCGTGTCGGCGAGCCGCCATCCCGCATTTCAGCGAGACGCGACAGAAAAGCGGCGAGCCGCACAGTCTCGCGCCTGAGCCGAACCTCTTCCTCAACCAGCGTTGCCTGCTTTGCCACGGCGGCGGTGGCGTCGAGCGTCAGCAGCAGATCGCCCTTCTTCACACCCACCCCGTCACGCACGAGGATGCTGGTTATGGAGCCGGGGTATTCGGCCTGCACCACCTGCACCCGATCAAGCGGGACGATCCGGACAGTGCCGCGGGCGGTCACCTCGACACGCAGGATGCAAGCAGCGATCAGGATGATGGCAAAAACCGCCATGCTGAACAGCACGGTAACATGCAATGTCGGTGAAGAGCCGCCCGGTTCGTCAAGCATCCGCATGAGCAACTCCCGTACCAAAATCGATAATATGATCCCGCTGCGAGAAAACATCCGGTCGATGGGTAATGACGATGACCGTCATCTTTTCCCTGAGCCGCATCAGTTCACTCACCATCCGGCTCTGTGCCGCCTCATCGAGCGCGCTGGTCGGCTCGTCGAGTATGAGGACGGCCGGGTTCTGAAGCACGGCGCGGGCGATGGCGATGCGCTGCTTCTGCCCGCCTGACAGGGCATTCCCCTGCTCTCCGACCGGCGTATCGAGCCCCAGCGGCAGACGATAGACGAGGTCATCCGCTGCCGCCACGACCAGCGCTTCGCGCAGCATCGCATCGGTGGCTTCCGCACACCGGAGCTGAAGATTCTCACGCAGGGTTCCCGAAAAGAGATACGGATCCTGTGGGACATAGATGATCCGTGACCGAACGCTCTCCGGTTCGAATTCCGAAAGGTCCTCGCCACCGAAGCGGATGGTGCCGCCCTGCGGCACTTCCAGACCGGCAGCCAGGCGTCCGAATGTTGACTTTCCCACCCCCGATGGCCCGACCACGAGGGTGCATGAGTGCGGCGGAATGAGGAGGTCGACCCCGTCCAGAACCGGCCGTTGATCGACCGCATAGGCGAAGGAAACGGAGCGAAACTCCAGCCGGGGTTCAAGCCCGGCGGGGAGCCTGTTCTTTTCGCCGAAAGGCTCACGCGTGCTGCTGAGTATATCGCCCAGACGCTGGCGCGAGACGCGAAGGTTCTGCCAATCCTGCCACAGCTTCGAGAAGCCGGCGATTGGCGCGGCAATCTTCTCCGCGATCAACTGAAAGGCAATGAGTTGCCCGAGCGTCAGATCGCCGGCAAAGACCTGCTGCGCCCCGACATAGATCACACCGATGAACACGCCCTTTTCGCACAGCATTGCCAGTTGGCCGCTGACGGCATTCATCGTGTAGACCCGGCGCGAAGCCTGCAGGGTATGCGAGAGTGTCTGCCGCAGGCGCGACAGCATCGCGCTCTCGGCGGTGAGCGCCTTTACCGCAGTCATGCCAGACAGGTTTTCCACCAGCCGCGCCTGATGGCGCGACCCCGTATCGAACTGGGCGCGCAGGCGTTTTCGCAACACGGGTCCGAAACCCAGATAAAGAAGCGCCTGAAGCGGCAGTGCCACGGCCACGACCACGGTCAATGGCCCCGAGATCGACAGAAGAACCGCGACGTAGAGCAGCGTGAAGAACAGATCCAGCGAAGCGCCGGTGGTCAGTCCCACAAGGAAGGCGCGGATGGTATCAGTCTCGCCGATCCGGGACAGGGTTTCGCCCACAGGCCACCTTCGAAAGTGCCGCAGTGGCAGGCGGAAGAGATGATCGAACAGCCGCGTGCCCAGCTCCAGCGTCAGGCGGTTGGCGACAGAGATACCCAGAAAGGCCGCGAGCAGGTTGAAGCTGACCTGAAAGAGGCTGGCGCCGACCATGACAACCACCACCACGATCAGAGACGCTTCGCGCTGGAACGGCAATATCCGGTCGATGACAACCTGAAAAACAAACGGCTCAAGCAGCCCGATCATTCGAACGCAGACGGCCAGAAAGGTGAGTTCCGCGTAGAGCGGGACATGCTTGCGCAGCGTCGTTGCGAACCAGGACAGGGGGACGCCCTGATCGGCCGGTGGAAGGCGTTGTGACATTTGGAAACCTGCTGGTCGGGTGTCCGGCAGTCGGGGCCCTGATGCGTTCAGGGCCCCGGCCCCGTTCAGTGCCGACATCGCCGCACCGGGCGATGTCCTCTATCGCTACACAGGATCAGGCGACGGCGTCTTCGATCACGCCGCCGATAATCCCGCCGACGGTGTTTCCGACCACACCGCCAACTTCAGCCCCTGGCGCGCTTCCGAAGAAGCCACCGATGGCACCGCCGATAACCGAGCCGATGGCGGCGCCGATGGTGTGCCCCAGACCCCGGACCGCTTCTCCGCCGCCGCCGAAGCTCACAGGCGTATCAATGCCCGGGTTATCGATCTGAAAATCTTCAAACATTTCCAATATCCCTATTTCAAATGTGCTTTCGAGTATGAAGCCGGATAACCGGCGGTTTGACCGGTGAATAATGTTCACCGGCATGCACCCGATACGAAACGCATCGAGGGCATTCGTCCCGGGCTGTGGGAGACCTGCAAAATGCCTCAAGGCCCGGATGTTCGGCTTACGCGGAACTCTTCCAGTATTTGACGGTTCGAAGAGCGCCATCGGTATTTCTGCGCACGCTGGTTGCACGACGGCCGGGAAAAATATTGCGTCTCAGATCGGCAATGATTTCACGCGCCGTACCATAGGGAGCGATGAAATCATTGAAGAACAGGCGGTCGCCGCATCTCCATTCGTGGAATGCGAGTGCGCGACCGCTCTGCAAGATGGTCCGCTCGGTGTCTTCATCCAGCAGCGCCCAGCTGACGAAGCCCGTGGGTATCCCGTCCGGTGTCAGATAAAACCGCGCCTGGCCAAGATGGAGGGGCGGCAGGATTTCCACGTCGAGATAGCGCTCTACGCAGAAGGCGCGATGGTTCTCGGAGCGTGCGAGAAGCTCCAGGGCATAGCCAATGCCGGAATACAGATCGACGGCCGTCATTGCCTGATCCCCCGTGATGAAGCTGTTGGTTCTGTGCGCCGGAGTTCCATTGCGATCTGCGGACAGTGGCTCTCAAGAGACGCGAGCATATCCGGGAGCCGTTGCCTGCAGGCTATTCGGTGCTCAAGGTGGACTGTCTTGCCCTCCCCGTTGTGCTGCCACAGCACATACCCCAGTGGCACCTGTTGACGGTCGAGCGCGAGGAAAACACTTCGGTCCTGCATGGACTGCAGCAGGCGTGCGTAGCGGTCGCCAATCGAGTGATCGACGGCACCTGCATCCGGATACTGAAGGTCGAGCAGCAAAAGGCCACCGATCTGGCGGTAGAGACTGGCGACGGTCCCATCCGTATCCTGCATTCCGGGCAGAACGTAGCGCTGCGGCAGAATGCGCGGGCGATCGTGATAATCTGCCAGGAGAGCCGGGGCCTTTTCACCGCTTCTGAATAACGCGGCGATTTTCTTTCTGGTCCATTCCTGACCAATCGACTGCGCCAGAAGACGCGCAATCGGGTAGTTCCATGCGTAATCGTAGGTGTCGCTTCCGCACTCCAGAGCGGTTCGTAGCGACTGTAGGTCCGTACCGAGATAGCGGGAATTATCGGTTAACCAGGCAGTTTCCAGATACGGCGATAATGCAGGTCGAGCCTGGCGCACCCAGCCTAACAGAAGCTGCTCGCCAACAAACGCACAGACTTCACGGGATAAAGGCGGCATGGGCGAACGCCCGGAGCTGACAATCTGCAGGGCGTGGGAAAACTCGTGTGCGACCGTGAGAATGTCCGAAGCCGTGCCGCGGTAGGGACAACTCACAAAGGGTAACGTCTTTCGTCCCCGGTCGCCCCGGTCGCCCCGGTCGTACGTGAAAGCACGACCATCCCTGCCCTGCTGCACTTCAAAACTTCTCGGCACCCGTGTCTGCACAAACCGAATCAGCCGCGATAATTCGGGAATACCCGCAGTCAGCGCCTGCGCGGCCATCTCCCACGCGGCCTCACCGCTTATTTCCGGAGGCACGCTGCGACCTGATGCCCCAGCGCCTGTCAGAAAAATCGGAAGCGCATGATCAGTCAGGTTACGCCTGAGAAAGGCATCATCAACACGATTGGTTCTTAACCACTCAGAAAAAATATCAGCCATGAATAAAAGCTATGATCAATATTCGTTTGTAAAATTAAAGTGAACTACTGTTTACAGCAAATTGATGGTGAGATGTTGATATTTTTTGTGAAATAAGGGTGCAGTTTATATTTATACCGAACGCTGAATATCATAAAAAGGCCCGCATCTTCCTCGTCCGACTCCGCCGTGTGGCGCAGTTTCGTGGCTTTCCCTGCTACGCCTGAACGTTCGCCGCGAGGTGCGTGATTGTGCTTGCGTCCCCGGTTTCGTTGCATATATACGGGCACACTCCTGAATGATCAGGTTGAGCATCTGCTGGTTGGAGAGGACGCCATGTCTCAAGACGCCCTTTTCCAATTGGGGATGGATTCAGTTGTACTGAACACCGCCCAAAAGGAAGAAAGCATCACCGCGCAGCCCGCATCTGCGGTTTGCGACGACAAGGATCACTTTATCGAGAAAGACGGCGTTCTTTGCGCCGGCTCTCATTTCATCGTGGATCTGTTCGAGGCCGAACGCCTGGACGATCTGCCTTATATTCAGAAGACGCTGATCGACTGCGTGAACGCAGCCGGCGCCACTCTTCTGCATATCCATCTGCACCCGTTCGAGCCGAATGGCGGGATAAGCGGCGTTGCCGTTCTGGCCGAAAGCCATATCTCGATTCATTCCTGGCCCGAGCGGCAATATGCAGCGCTGGACATCTTCATGTGCGGCGACGCGCAGCCGGAACGCTGTATCGATGTGCTGAAGGAAGCCTTCGCTCCCGGCCGGATGGATGTGAACGAGCTGCTTCGGGGACGAAACGCGTGAGCGGGCGCAAAACCATCTCGGAAACCCTGCATAACGGCGTCGGCATGGTTTTCGATGCCGAAGAGGTGCTTTACGAGGAGGGAACGGGACATCATCAGCTTACGCTGATCCGTAACCCTGTCTTCGGCAAGGTCTTGGTGCTCGATGGTGCGGTGCAGGTCACCAGCCGCGACGAGTTCATCTATCATGAGATGCTTGCGCACGTGCCGCTTGCGGCACACGAGAACCCCGCCGATGTGCTGATCATCGGCGGCGGCGATTGCGGCCTCGCAGAGGAGGTGCTGAAGCACAGGCGTGTCGGCACCCTCACCCAGGTCGAGATCGATGCGTCTGTCCTTGACTTCTCACGCGAGCATTTTGCCGACTTCAACGCGCCCGTTTTCGACGACCCGCGTTTCAGGGTCGAGATCGCCGACGGAGCGGTTTTTGCTGCGGAAACCGACAGGCGCTTCGATGTAATTCTCGTCGATTCCACGGATCCCACCGGGCCCGGCGCGGTTCTGTTTACGACCGAGTTTTACAGGAACCTGAAACGCATCCTGCGCCCGGGCGGCATCGTGGTTTCTCAGAACGGTGTCCCCTTCCTCCAGCCCGACGAGTTTTCGAAGGCGATGAAGGGGTTGTCCTCGGTGTTCGGGACCGCCACCTGTTACCTCGTTTCCGTCCCCACCTATTTTGGTGGGCACATGACGCTTGGCTGGTCGACCGACAATCCCGCCTCTCTCGCAGTCAGCGAGGAGACGCTCATGGAGCGTATGGCGGGAATTGAAACACGTTACTACACGCCTGCCCACCACAGGGCAGCCTTCGCCCTTCCGCGTTTCATCGAGACGCTGCTGGAGAACGCCGTGAAGTCGTGAGAAATGGGCTCCAGGGCCCATTTCCACTTTTCGGTCCGATACTCTATGCCTGCTGACCGGAAAAGAACGGCACGCTGGAGGCAAGCTCCGCGTCCAGCTGTTGTGCCCTGCGATAGGCGGGCCTCGATTCCACCCGCGCCAGATAGTCCTTGAAGACAGGCTTTTCGGGCAGGGCGCGCAGGATGTTCATGGTGTAATTGATCCCGGATGCGAGCTGTGTATCGGCAGCGGTGAAACGCTCGCCTGCCGCATAGGAATTGTTTGCAAGCCGCAGTTCGACGTAAGCCAGCATGTCGGCGAAAGTGCCGAACGGATATTCGTTGCTCTCATATTTCAGCCCCTGCACATGCGCGCAGATGGCAGGATCGAAGACGGCATCACAATAGACCAGAGCCGTCAGATAGGCCGCACGGTCCGCTTCGTTGACTGCGGGCGCCAATCCTGCCTGCGAATACCTGTCGGCAAGATAGATGGTGATGGCGGCGCGTTCGGTCACCACCTGCCCGTCATGGACGATGGCCGGAACCTTCTTGCTGGGCTGGATGGAACGATAGCTCTCCGGCACACCACCGCGTGCGCGGATGTCGATCATCTCCAGTTCATAGGGAACCTGCAACTCCTCCAGGAGCCAGAGGATGCTTGAAGAGCGCGACCAGGGTGCATGATAGAATGTCAACATCGGGCTTTCTCCTACTCTATGCCGCACCCTATCAGGCCCCTCCTGACAGGATACCGTCAGCATATTCCGGGCTCACTCCGCTGGACATGAAAAGGCGGCCAAAGCCGCCTTTTCCGAAAATGTGGATACCGTCGAGATCAGTTCGGCAGCTTGTCGTCGATGCCCTTGATATAGAAGTTCATGCTCAGGACTTCGCCGTCTGGTGCCACCTGGCCTTCCTCGAGCCAAAGTGTGCCATCCTGCTTGTAGACAGGGCCGGTGAAAGGGTTGAAGCCTTCATCCTTGATCTTGGCCTCGATGGCCTCGGCAGCCGCCTTCACATCGTCGGGCATGTTCGTGTAGGGCGCCATGACGACGTGACCGTCCTTCATGCCGCCCCAGACATCCTGCTGTTCCCACGTACCGTCCATCACGGCCTGGACACGCTCGATATAATACGGGCCCCAGTCATCGACGATGGAGGTGAGCTGGGTTTCAGGCGCGAACTTGATCATGTCGGAGGCCTGGCCGAAACCCTTGATGCCGCGATCGGCAGCGACCTGCAGCGGCGCCGTGGAATCGGTGTGCTGCGTGATGATGTCAACGCCCTGATCGAGCAGCGCCTTCGCCGCGTCGGCTTCCTTGCCGGCGTCAAACCAGGTGTTGGCCCAGACGATCTTGACCTGGAAATCCGGATTGACCGACTGCGCACCGAGCATGAAGGCGTTGATGCCCATCACCACTTCGGGAATCGGGAAGGAGGCGATATAGCCGGCTACGCCCTTCTCCGACATTTTTGCTGCGATCACGCCCTGCACATAGCGACCTTCGTGGAAGCGCGAATTGTAGGTTGCCACATTGGGGTGATCGCGCTTGAAGCCGGTTGCGTGCTCGAACTTGATGTCGGGGAATTTCGCAGCGACCTTCTGCACCGGATCCATGAAGCCGAACGAGGTGGCGAAGATGATGTCGCACCCCGAGCGGGCAAAACGCTCCAGCGCGCGCTCGGCATCCGCCCCTTCCGGAACGCTTTCGAGATAGGCCGTCTCGACCTTGTCGCCGAAATGCTCCTCGACATCGAGCAGGCCCTGATGATGCTGGTAGGAATAGCCGAAATCGCCGATGGGGCCGACATAGATCCAGCAGGCCTTGGTCTTGTCCTGCGCCGCGGCGGGCGCCGCGCCGTAGGCGATGGCCGCAGCGCCTGCGGCAAGAGCCATAACGAGTTTCTTCATTGTTGACGTCCTCTCTGTTGACTGAGTGCGGGGCTTATCGGGCTGGCACAAAGGGCCGGCCGAGGCATGCGGGCGTGTTGACCATCGTCAGGCGCCGGTTTCGCGAGATTAGTACAAGAACGGCGATGGTCGCCAGATAGGGCAAGGCGGACAGGAACTGCGAGGGCACGGAAACACCGATCACCTGTGCATGCAGCTGGCCGATTGAAACGGCGCCGAAAAGATAGGCTCCGGCCAGAACGCGCCACGGTCGCCACGACGCGAACACCACCAGCGCCAGCGCGATCCAGCCGCGACCGGCAGTCATGTTCTCGATCCACTGCGGCGTATAGACGAGCGAGAGATACGCGCCCGCGAGCCCGGCGCACGCACCGCCGAAAACCACCGCCGCATAGCGCACGGCGATGACCCTGATGCCGAGCGCATGGGCGGAATCGTGATTGTCCCCCACCGACCGCAGCGTGAGACCCGCACGGGTGCTGAAGAGAAAATAGCTGACGCCGATGACCAGCAGGATCGATATGTAGAAGAGCGGGGCCTGAGCGAAGAGAAAACGCCCGACCACGGGCAGATCGGACAGGACCGGAATGACAAGAGGTGTCATTCTAACGCCGGGCAGACCGATGAACGCCTCGCCGATCATGCCGGAAACACCCAGCCCCAGCAGCGTCAGCGCCAGGCCGGTCGCAACCTGGTTGGTCACGAGCGAGAGTGTCAGAAACCCGAAGAGAAGCGCAAAGGCCGCACCGACCAGAACGGCCGCGAACACGCCGAGCCAGGGGGAACCGGTGGTTATGGCGACGCCGAACCCCGTCACGGCGCCCATCACCATCATCCCCTCGACGCCGAGATTGAGAACGCCGGAACGCTCCACCACCAGCTCGCCCATCGCAGCGATCAAAAGCGGTGTTGCCGCCGTGGCAATGGTGATCAGAACGGATTCAAGCATGTTTCGCGGCCTCCCCGCCCCGCAAGGCGCGTCCGGCGAGCCGGACCCTGTAGTGGATCAGCGTGTCGCAGCCGAGCACGAAGAAAAGCAGCATGCCCTGAAACGCACGGGCGGCCTTGTCGGAAAGCCCGAGTGAAATCTGCGCGGCCTCGCCGCCAAGATAGGAGAGTGCGAGCACGAAGCCTGCCGCCACGATGCCGAGCGGATTGAGCCGCCCAAGGAAGGCGACGATGATGGCGGTGAACCCGTAGCCAGGTGAAATGGAGGGCTGGAGCTGACCGATCGCGCCTGCGACCTCGGAGATTCCGGCAAGGCCGGCCAAGCCGCCGGAGATGAGAAAGGCCACCACGACCATGCGCGACGAGCTGAAGCCGGCAAACCGCCCTGCCCTTGGACTTTGGCCCAGAACGCGGATTTCAAATCCCTTGCGGGTCTTGCGCAGGATGAACCACAGGATCAGGGCCGCAAGAATGGCAAAGACGATGCCCCAGTTGGCCCTGCCGGCCGATGGCATCAGTTCGGGCAGGATGGCGAAAGCGTGAAAATCGCGGGTTTCGGGAAAGTTCATCCCACCCGGATCACGCCATGGACCGCGCACGATCCAGTCCAGAAAGAGCTGCGCCACATAGACCAGCATGAGACTTGTGAGAATCTCATTTGTGTTGAAACGGGCCTTGAGGAAGGCGGGCACGGCCGCATAGGCAGCGCCGCCCACCATCCCCATGGCGAGCATCAGCGGTAGAACGAGCCAGTTCTGAAAATCGGGAAACACCACGGGCAGCATGCTGCCGGCTATTGCGCCGGCTATGAACTGCCCCTCGGCACCGATGTTCCAGTTGTTTGACAGGAAACAGACCGAGAGACCGACCGCGATAAGGATTAGCGGTGCCGCCTTGATCGCAAGCTCATGCAGCGACCACGTCTCGCGCAGTGGATCTATGAAATAGTAGTAGAGCGCATCGAGCGGGTTCTTGCCAAGAATGGAGAACATGATTGCACCGGCCACCATGGTAAGAACCAGTGCGATCAGCGGCGAGATGGCGCTGAAGAGAACGGAGTGCTGTGGACGCTTGACGAGTTCCAGGCGCATTATGCGGTCTCCGCGTTTTTGGGCCGATCGGACCGTTCGGGCTCGGCACCCCCCATTAGCAGGCCGATTTTCTCAAAACTTGCCTCGCCAATCGGCATCGGCGCCGAAAGGCGCCCGTCATGCATGACTGTCACGGAATCGCAGATTTCAAACAGCTCATCCAGATCCTGACTGATGACCAGAACCGCCGAGCCCGAGCGCGCCAGGTCGATCAGGGCCTGCCGGATGCGCGCGGCGGCCCCCGCATCGACCCCCCAGGTGGGCTGGTTCACCACCATCACCGCAGGCTGGCGATCGAGCTCGCGGCCGATGATGAATTTCTGCAGATTGCCGCCCGACAGGGCGGAAGCTTCTGGATCCTCGCCACTTTTTCGAACGTCCATTATCCTGACGATGCGGGAAGCGGCCTTCGCCAGCGCGCCCGAACGCACGGTGCCGAGCGCGCCGACAAGAGCGCCCGCATCGGTGATATGGCGCGACAGGAAGAGATTCTCTGAAAGCCGCATCTGCGGCGCCGCGCCATGACCAAGGCGCTCTTCAGGCACGAAGGCGGCGCCCAGCAGGCGGCGACCGGAAATGCCGGTTCGCCCCGCATCCCTTCCGCGGATGCGAATGGCGCCAGCCTGCTCCTGAAGCACCTCGCCAGACAGGGCTTCGAACAGTTCCCCCTGTCCATTGCCCGCCACGCCGGCAATGCCCATGACCTCACCGGCACGCACGGAAAGGCTGATCCCTCGAAGCGGCATGGCGAACGGGTTTGCGGCGGGCCGTTTTAGCCCCGTGATCTCCAGCAGCGCCTCGCCACCGGTATCGACGCTGCCGGTGCGCCTGACTGCATCGACGTCATCGCCGACCATCATGCGGGCAAGCGAGGCGGCGGTCTCCTGCCGTGGATCGCAATGCGAAACCACCTTGCCATGGCGCAGAACGGTGGCACGGTCGCAAAGTCGTTTCACCTCTTCCAGCCGGTGAGAGATGTAGAGGATCGATTTGCCCTCGTCGCGCAGGGTTTCCAGCGTCTCGAAGAGTTTGTCCGCCTCCTGCGGGGTCAGAACCGACGTCGGCTCGTCGAGAATGATCAGATCCGGTTTTTGCAGCAGGCAACGGATGATCTCGATCCGCTGACGCTCTCCGACCGAAAGGTCGCCCACATGGGCAAAGGGATCGAGCGGCAGGCCATAGGCCTTTGACAAATCACGTGCGCGTTCGGCCACCTGCAGGATCGGCGTATTGTCGTCCAGCGACAGCATGATGTTTTCGGCCGCGGTCAACGCTTCAAACAGCGAGAAATGCTGGAAAACCATGCCGATGCCAAGACGACGGGCCTCGCCCGGCGACTGGATGGACACCGGCTTTCCCTTCCAGCGAATGTCGCCCGCGGCCGGTTCGAGCGCACCGAACAGCATCTTGACCAGTGTCGACTTGCCGGCACCGTTCTCGCCCAGAAGCGCATGAATCTCGCCCTTGCCAATCGAAAGGTCGATCGCGTCGCACGCCTTCAGGGCGCCAAATATCTTTGTCAGCCCGCGAACTTCCAGAAGTTCGCTGCCCTTGCCTTCGTGTGCTTGATCCACGCCGGCTCCCATTTCGGACATTTTTATTTTGTTCCCAACTCGATCATAGGCAGACGGCTTTGTCGTTAATTAGAGCCGCTTTGCTTGAAAGAGCTTCAAACACGACGGCCCCATTACTCATTACGCCCTTTGCCCAGATTCGGCCAAGCCTGCATGAGGCCCCCGATCACGAAGAGATAGATGCCGGTGGCGCCGATGCCGATCCGCACCAGGGGATGCGCATCGAGATGCTGAACAAGACCAACAACGCCAAACCCGCACCAGGCAAAGAAGATGGTCAGATTGAGAGCGCGCAGTCGTTGAACGCGCACCGGATGGAGGAAGAAGACCGGCAGAAAGGTCGTCACGGCAGAAATGAGCACGACGGCGAACGCGACATATTCGCCCGGCTCGACGACGAACAGGGTGAACACCACCATGTTCCAGACCACCGGAAAACCCTTGAAGAAATTCTCCCGTGTCTTCATGCCGGTATCGGCGTAATAGATCGCGCTGGTAACGACGATGATCGCAGCCGACAGGAAGGAAAGCCCCTCGCCCATGAACCCGCTCTGGTAGAGCGCGAACGCGGGAATGAGGACATAGGTGACATAGTCGATGATGTTGTCGAGCATATCGCCCGACCATGTGGGCAGAACCTGCTTTACATCGAGCCTGCGCGCAATCGGCCCGTCGATCCCATCGACGAACAGCGCGAAGCCAAGCCACCAGAACATCGCGACCCACCGCCCTTCGCTGGCAGCGACCAGCGACAGAAAAGCGAGAAAGGATCCGGATGCCGTCAAGAGGTGAACGGAAAACGCCTTGGCCTGCGGGGCCGTGACTTTTTTGGTCTTCATGCTCTGTGCCCAGATCCTGACCCCAGAGTGTCTTCGCTTTTCGTAAATCGCAAAAACGCTCTATCCTGTTGTTTTTGCGCAATTCCGGACGGAAAACCGGTTCCCGCTCTTCCTGAAATTGCTTCAAGGTCCGCGCCAGTCGAGCGGGCATATCTCTGCCGACCGCCCGGCAAAATTCCAGTTGCGCCCAAAGGCGCGCATGCGGCTCTTCTCGGATCGGGCAACGGTAATCTCCGGCGCGATCCAGTATTGCGAATTGGTGATGACCGTGTCGCCCTCGGCATCCTTGCTCGCGATCGGCGTGATGGCGCCGTCGATGATTTTCGGAATCTGGAAAATGCGGGTCTTCCCGTCGGTTTGATAGTGAACCGGCGCCCGCTGAATGCCCAGAAACTGCCCCACGAGAATGGAGAGAAGCCCTGTCGTACCGCCGGCCTTACCGGAAAAGATCTTGCCGATGGCCTTTTCGGCATAAATCGAGGCGCGTTCATCCAGAAAGATGCCCGCTGTCCAGTTGCCGCGGCTCATATAGCCCGGAATTTCCATGACAAGCCCAAGATTGAGGCCGGAAAGGTCCGTCTCACCGTAGTGCCCCTGGTCGATCCGAAACCCGGCCCAGGTCTGGCAGTATCCCTCGGTGGGCGGATGGTTGCCCAGCGAAAGCACGCAGGGGCAGAACACGGTGCAATTGCACGACAGCACCAGCTCGCCTTTCAGCGCCCAGTCTTTCTTTCCCATGGCATCGGCCCCTCTTCTAAAATGAGATTACAAGAAGCGTAAGCGCCCACACAAGAAGGAGCGCGCCCGAAACGCGTGTGAAAACGCGGCTATGACCAGATTTCTCGACCAGCGTGAATACGCCGAGAAGCGCCATCCAGAACACATTCATGAGGCCAACGGCCAACATGACCAGCATGAGCGCCCAGCAACAGCCGAGGCACCAGAGCCCCTGCTGCAGGCCGAGCCGGTAGATCGCCGCCGGGCGTGTGCTCCAGCGGCCAAACAGCGTGGCAAAGGGATTGCGGCACTTGACGAGGCAGGCCTCTTTCAAGGCGGAGAACTGATAAAATCCGGCAATGGCGAGAACGATCGCGCCGGCATGGCCCGTCCAGGGAGACAGAAACGTTTCGCCATTAAAGCTCCAGAAAGCACCGAGGGCCAGCGCCGCAAAACCGAACGATGCGGCCAGCCAGACGGAGAGATACCCGGCTACGAGTATGACAGGATGCACCACGCTTTCACCCTCGCGGGCGGCGGTATCGGCAATCTCGCAATAGGTGCGGACCAGCGGTGCAGCCGACGGCAGCATCATGGCAATCGCCATCAGGAACCACATGAAGGCGAGAAGAATGAAGGCGGTCCAGCCGTTGCCGGCGCCTACCGGGGCAAGGCAGAGGGACAAAAACGTCTCGAAGGACGCCGGCAATGCGATGTCGGGAATGTGTTGAAGCAAGGCCACCCCCGGCCCGGCAGCCCTTGGGTCGACGGCGGCGATCCTCACGCCCATGAGTGCGAGAACGGTCCAGGACGCTCCAATGGCCAGACAAAGCGCAAACAGCGAGAGTGGATATGCCAGACGTGCCATGCGGTGCACGGTGCGGCCGGAACCCGCCAGAGCAGTCAGATCGTCATCCTTGCAACTCACATCCGAACCTCATCCACCAGACTGGGTTCTTTCGCCACGTTGAAGCTTGCGCCGAACCGACCCATCATGACAAAGACAGGAAGCATTGCTGTCGATCAAGACAGAAACAGAGATGGATGGAAAGCCGTGAGCGATCGCAACCGCAGGATACTCGTTGCAGGGACAGGGCCAGCCGGTCTGATCGCCGCGCTGATGCTCGCGCATCACGGCCACGCGGTGACGCTTGTGGGGCCCGTCCCCGAGGGGCGTGACCGGAGAACCGTGGCGCTGATGCGCCCGTCGCTCGACCTGATTGAGCCCCTTGGCATTCTTGACCGGCTGCTGCCGGAAACCGCGCCGCTGCGCGCCATGCGGCTTGTGGACGCGACGGGGCGTCTCATCCGCAGCCCGACGGTGACCTTTCATGCAGGCGAGATCGGCGAAGAGTTTTTTGGGCTGAACATCCCCAATGCACGCCTGACGGAAGAGCTCGCAGAGGCGGCAAAAACCTCGCCGCTGATCGACTGGCACGAAAGCCTTGTAGAGAAATGGGCCTGCGAAAGCGACCGCGTGACCGCAACGCTCAGAAACGGCGACCACCTTGTGGCGCAGCTTGCGGTGGCCGCCGACGGGCGCGGCTCGCCGGCGCGGGAAGCCGCCGGTATTTCTGCCAAGACCCGAGCCCTTCCCCAGGCCGCCCTGGTGCTCAACTTCAAGCATGCGCGTGAGCACGGCTTTGTATCGACCGAGTTTCACACCCAGAGCGGCCCCTGCACACAGGTCCCCCTCCCCGGAATGCGTTCGAGCCTTGTCTGGGTGCTGAAACCCGAAGACGCCGAAACAATGAACGCGCTCGGCGACGAAGAACTGTCGCGCAGGGTCGAGGAACGGCTTTCGTCGATGCTCGGCCGCGTCACGGTGGAACCCGGCCGCCAGATTTATCCGCTCGGCACGCTGATGCCATCGCGTTTCGGACAGAACCGGGTGGCGCTTGTCGGCGAGGCGGCGCATGTTTTCCCGCCCATCTCGGCACAGGGGCTCAATCTGGGCATTCGGGACGTTGAGGACCTCGTGGCCGTGGCCAGTGCTTTTCCCGACGATCCCGGGTCACCTGCCGCCATGAGCCGCTATCATGCTGCGCGGCGCCCGGATATCCTTGCCCGGAGCAACTCGGTCAACCTTCTGAATGCGTCGCTTCTTTCGGGCTTTCTTCCCGCACAGATTGCCCGCAGCGCCGGGCTCAGTGTCATCGGAAGCATTCCGCCGCTGCGCGCCCTCTTCATGCGCGAGGGCATGCGACCCGGCAGCGGCTTCTCCGCGCTTCTGCCGTTTAAGGGAAAAGGTCCGGCGGCAGGAGCCCGTTCGTGATGGCATAGAGGAGCGCTGTCACTGTACCCACCGATACGAGCGTGGTGATGAGCACGCTTGCCGAAGCGCGCTCCATCCAGACACCGTATTGCTGGCTGATGACAAACACGTTGGTTGCCGTGGGCAGCGAGGCAAGAAGAACGGCTGAAAACACCCAGCTCTCGGAGAAATTTCCAACCCAGCTCAGCATGACATAGCAGATGGCCGGGTGGAGGATGAGCTTGAGGAAAACGATGGCGCCGACTTCGTGCGGCACACGCCTTAGCGGTCTGAGCGCCAGGCTGACCCCCATGGCGAAGAGCGCACAGGGAGCTGCTGCCGATGCCAGATAGGCGAGCAACCGCTCAACGGGCAATGGCGGAGCAAAATTGATCGCTGCCGCGGCCACGCCCGCCGCTGTTGCCACAATAAACGGATGGAGCACGATCTTGCGCACCACTTCCAGAGCCAGCCGGCCAGGTTTCTGACCGCTCCCGCCGGAGATCGCCATCATCATCGGCGCAACCGCGAAGTGGACCATATTCTCGAAGCAGAAGATCAGCGCCACGGGAACCGCAGCCTCTTCACCGAAGGCGAGCAGCGCCAGGCCCGGCCCCATATAGCCGATATTGCCGTAGCAGGCAGCAAGCCCCTTGATGGTGCTTTCGGCGATCGAGCTTCGGCTGATCAGAAGCGAACCGGCAAACATGACGGCGAAGACGATATAGGTGGAGGCGACCGCGCCAAAAATATAGCCCCACTCAGTCAGACGCTCGATGGGCGTTTTGGCAAGAAGCTGGAAAAAGAGAGCCGGAAGCGCCACATAAATGACGAACGTGTTCATCCAGCCGAGCGCGTCGGCCGGGTGTGGCTTCAGCCGTGCCACCGCATAACCGATGAAGATCAATCCAAAAAACGGCAGAACAAGTCCTGCAACACCGGTCATGGCCCATCCCTGTCTGGGCCACCGCTCGGTTCGCTCACCTGCAGAGGCAGGTTGAAAACGTTTCGCCCATAGATGGCGGCTAGCCCGCGCATGCCCCGCCCGTCAAGCCTGCGGGATTGAATTGTGACGGCGGCTGCGCCACATAGGGGCCAGAGGTAAGATTATGCAAACTATTGGAACTGCAAAATTTCGCATTGGCCAGGTCGTCCGCCACCGGGTGTTCGACTTTCGCGGCGTGATTTTCGATGTCGATCCCGAATTCAACAACACGGAAGCCTGGTATCAGGCGATTCCCGAAGAAGTGCGTCCGCGCAAGGACCAGCCATTCTACCACCTCCTCGCCGAGAACGAGGAGACGGAGTATGTGGCCTATGTCTCGGAGCAGAACCTGATGCCCGATGAATCCGGCCTGCCCGTCCGGCACCCGCAGCTCGCGGAATTCTTCGTGGAAACCGGCGACGGTCACTACGAGCCCCGCGAGCGCATGCATCACTGACAGAATTTTTTTAAAGCGCATATGAAAACAGGGCCGCAAAGGCCCTGTTTTTTAACGAAATTCCGAAGGAGGCTGAAGACTATTCAGCCTTCTTGGCCTTCTCCTGCGCTTCACGCAGCTTTTCGGTAAACTCTTCGTTGTTCTTGTTCACGAAGTCCTGAAGCTTCTTCTGGCGGTCCTCGATGTCGGACTGCGGCAGCGGGTCGCCGTCATAGGCGTTGGTGAAACCGGACAGCGACATCTTGATCGGGTTCGGCTGGTTCTGGAAATTGACGGAGGTGAGCGTCAGTTCCGAGCCGCGCTTGAAGGAAGCCACGAGCTGATCGGTCAGCGGGGCTTCCGCGATGCAGCGATCCGGCAGGCAGATCGCGTAGTCGATCTTCTGGGTCTGGCCACCGTCGATCTGCAGGCCGATGCCGGGAGGCACCATGCGGCCGGTCGGAACGGTGATCTGGAAGACCTTGCGGTTCACCTTGCCCTTCACTTCGATCAGGCTGACGCCGGTGATCATCTGGCCGGTTTCTGCCACGAGAACGTTCTGCACATTGCAGATATCCACGTCTTCCTGTTTGGTGCAGGCCTTGAACCAGCCCTGCGGCGGCTGCTGCTGTTGCGCGGCGGCGACACCAACTCCGCTTGCGGCCACGCAGGCGGCGCCGGCAAGGGCGAACAGGGTGCGGATTGCTTTCGCGTTCAGGCTTTTCATATGGCTCAGTTCCTCTAAATGCACAGCGCCAGAATATCGATCACTGCGTCACCTGTTGTTAAAATGCGGCGACAGCATGACCCTTGGCCGCGTGTTACACCGCCATGCGGTGCGAATCCAGTCCGTCCGCGCATTTCCCTGGACTTTATGACAGTGTGCGGCAAACATCACACGATCTGCGGGAAGCCCGGAAAAGGTCACACTGTGTGCTAGGCTCCCCGGCGAATCATGGAAACGCGCAATTCCCGGCCAAGGTGTCTCGATGTCTGCAGCCCTAAAACCCCTTCGTTTCGCCCTGTTGGCGAGTTTGATCGCAACAGGTGCGGCTGTCGCGGCAGACGACCAGCCGAAACATGGCGTCGCCATGCACGGCGCACCTGAACTGCCGGCTGATTTCTCGCATTTCCCCTACGTCAATCCCGAAGCGCCGAAGGGCGGCGAGATCACCTATTGCGTCGTGGGGTCCTTCGACAATCTCAATCCCTTCATTCTCAAAAGCATGCGCACCACGGCACGCGGCGTAATCGACACCATTTTCGGCAATCTGGTGTTTGAATCCCTGATGATGCGCAGTGCCGACGAGCCCTTTTCACTCTACGGCCTGCTGGCAGAAAGCGTGGAGATGGACGAGGCGCGCAGTTATGCGGAATTCAACCTGAACCCGGACGCCAAATGGTCGGACGGAACGGATGTGACGCCGGAAGACGTGATCTTCACCTACGAGGCGTACACGGAGAAGGGACGCCCGCCCTATTCCAGCCGCATGGCAAAGATCGAGAAAATCGAGAAAACCGGCGATCACAGTGTGCGCTTCACCTTCAACGACAAGGCGGATCGCGAGTTTCCGCTGATCGTTGCGATGACCCCGGTCATCCCGGAACACGCATTCGACATCGAAACCTTCGACCAGACAACGCTCAAACCGGTGATCGGCAGCGGCGCCTATCGCATTTCGGAGGTCGAGCCCGGCCGACGCATCGTCTTCACCCGAAACGAAGAGTACTGGGGCGAAAACATTCCGTCGAAGCGCGGTTTCGACAATTTCGACAAGGTCACCATCGAGTACTTCCTGAACGCAAATTCGCTTATCGAGGCGTTCAAGAAGGGCATCTGCTCTGTCTATGCAGAATCCGACCCGGTGCGCCGGCAGCGCGGCATCGATTTTCCGGCTGCCCGCGAAGGCAAGGTTGTCAGCGAAACCTTCACCAATGGCATCCCGCCCGCGGTCACGGGCTTTTTCTTCAACACACGCCGCGAAAAGTTCGCCGATCCGCAGGTGCGCCGCGCTCTTTCCAAACTCTATGATTTTGGCTGGGTCAACACGAACGTGTTGCGCGGCGAATATGAGCGCACGCTCAGCTACTGGCAGGGATCGCATCTCTCCGCCCTTGGAAAGCCCGCCGACGAGCGCGAGCGCGCGCTTCTGGAACCCTTTGCCGACCGCGTGACGCCGGACGTCATGGACGGGACCTATGGCAAGGCGGAGATGGCCGGGGCGCCCATCGGGCGTGGTGAAATGCGCGAAGCGCTGCAGATGCTTCAGCAGGCAGGTTACAGCCTCGAAGGCAATGCACTGGTAAATGCCGATGGCGAGGCCCTCACCTTCGAAATCCTCGTGACATCCGAGGAAGGCGAGAAACTGGCTGCCGTTTTCCAGCGAGTGCTCAAGAAGATCGGCATAGATGTTTCGATCCGCCTGCTGGACGATTCACAGGCCCAGCAGCGCAAGCAGCGCTATGATTTCGACGTGATCATCGCGTCCGTGGGCTTTTCCGGTTCGCTGTCGCCCGGTATCGAACAGATCAACCGCTGGGGTTCTGAAGCTGCGAAGGCCGAAGGCACGTTCAACCTTTCAGGCGCGGCCGATCCGGCAATCGATGCCATGATCGACGCGATGCTCAATGCGCGGGACATGGACGACTACGCCGCAGCCGTGCGCGCGCTCGACCGGCTTTTGATGTCCGGCGCCTATGTCGTGCCCATGCAGCATGACAGCGACGAATGGGTCGCCTACTGGAGCGATCTGGCGCATCCCGAAAAAACACCGCTCTACGGATACAAGCTACAGACCTGGTGGCACAAAACGGACGCTGAATAAGGCTTGAGACCATGACTGTTCCCGTTACGATCGACGTCGTTTCCGACGTCGTATGCCCCTGGTGTTATGTGGGGCGCGCGCGTCTGAAGAAGGCTTTGGAGGCGGTTCCAGAGATTTCCGTCAACCTGCGCTGGCGACCGTTCCAGCTCGACCCGACCATTCCGCCAGAAGGCAAGAGCCGGCGGGATTATCTCGCCGACAAATTCGGCGACGAGACGCGTATCCGACAGATGCACGCGCAGCTTGGCACGCTTGGAGAGGCCGAGGGGATATCGTTCGATTTCGACGCCATTGCGCTTTCACCCAATACGCTCAACGCACACCGGGTGATCCGCTGGGCGGCAACGGCGGAACCGGGCGTGCAGGATCGCCTCGTCGGCCGCCTTTTTGCACTCTATTTCGAGGAAGGCGCGGATATCGGGAATGCCGCCGTCCTGATCCAGGCTGCAAAAGAGGCAGGGATGGACGCTGCGGTGGTCGAGACGCTGCTTGCGACCGACGCCGACCGGACCGAGGTCGAACAGGAAATCGCGACCGCTCAACAGATGGGTGTCACCGGCGTGCCCTGCTTCCTGCTTGAAGGCAGGTATGCGGTGGTGGGAGCGCAGGAACCGGCAACACTTGCCGATGCCATCCGCCAGGTGGCACAGGCCAAGGCTGACGGCACGCTGGACAGCGGCCAGGCGTGACCTCTGAGGCGGGGTAAGACAAGCGGCCGCCGCCCGCCCTGTCAGGCCGCTTTCTTCTCGATCAGTCGCACGAGCTGCGTCATGATGACGGCAGCACCGGCAAGCCGCTTCTCGGGCGTCGGCCAGTCACGGATAAAGACGATGCTCTGGTCGGGCCGGATTTTGGCGAGCGATCCCTGCTCGCCGATGAACCGAACGAGCCCCACCGGTTCGGGGAATTCCTGATTCCGGAAATGCACCACGGCACCCTTGGGGCCGGCATCTAGCTTTTCGACATTGGCCCTGCGGCACAGAGCCTTGATGAAGACGATCTTGAGCAGATGCTCCACTTCCTGCGGAAGCGGGCCGAAACGGTCGATGAGTTCGGCGCCGAAAGCATCGATCTCTTCCGGCGTTTCGAGCTCTGCAATGCGGCGGTATAGCCCCAGACGCAACTGCAGATCCGAAACATAGGCTTCGGGGATCATCACCGCCGTGCCGACCGTGATCTGCGGCGACCAGCCGGTGTCTACGGCCTCTTCCGTTCCCTTCAGCTCGGCAACGGCTTCTTCCAGCATCTGCTGGTAGAGTTCATAGCCAACTTCCTTGACGTGACCGGACTGCTCCTCGCCCAGTATGTTGCCGGCACCGCGAATGTCGAGATCGTGGCTTGCAAGCTGGAACCCTGCGCCGAGCGTGTCGAGCGACTGGAGCACTTTGAGACGCCGTTCGGCCGTGGCGGTCAATGTCCGGTTTGGCGGCAGGGTGAAGAGCGCATAGGCGCGTACCTTCGAGCGGCCCACGCGCCCGCGCAGCTGATAGAGCTGCGCCAGGCCAAACATGTCTGCCCGGTGCACGATCAGCGTGTTGGCTGTCGGGATGTCGAGACCGGACTCGACGATGGTGGTGGACAGAAGCACGTCATACTGACCGTCATAGAAGGCGTTCATGATGTCGTCGAGTTCGCCCGGCGCCAATTGCCCGTGTGCTGTCGCAACTTTCAGTTCCGGCACGTGTTCGCTGAGGAATTCCCGGACTTCCGCCAGATCGGAGACCCGCGGGACGACATAAAAGCTCTGCCCGCCGCGATAGCGCTCGCGCAGGAGCGTCTCGCGGATGACGAGCGGATCGACCGGTGAGATAAAGCTGCGCACGGCCATGCGGTCCACGGGGGCCGTGGTGATGAGCGACAGCTCGCGCACGCCGGTCAGCGCCAGCTGGAGGGTGCGCGGGATCGGCGTGGCCGACAGTGTCAGCACGTGGATATCCGATTTGAGATCCTTCAGCCGCTCCTTGTGCCTGACGCCGAAATGCTGCTCTTCATCGATGATCAGAAGGCCGAGATTCTTGAAGGTGACGGAGCTTCCCAGAAGCGCATGGGTGCCGATCACGATGTCGATCGTGCCATCGGCGATGCCTTTCTTGGTTTCGGCAAGCTCTTTCGAACCGACCAGACGCGAGGCCTGCCGCACACGCAGGGGCAGACCGGCGAAGCGGTCGCGGAAGGTCTTGAAGTGCTGGCGGGCAAGCAGTGTCGTGGGCACGACCACGGCGACCTGCAGTCCCTCCATGGCGGCCACGAATGCCGCACGCAACGCCACCTCCGTCTTGCCGAACCCCACATCGCCGCAGATCAGGCGGTCCATGGGCCGGCCGGAGCCCAGATCGTCGATCACGGCATCAATGGCGGTCTGCTGGTCCTCGGTTTCCTCATAGGGGAAGCGCGCGGCAAACTCGCCATAAAGCCCCTCTGGCGGTGCGAGCTTGACGCCGGGCCGCATCTCGCGTTCGGCGGCAATGCGGATCAGATGGCCCGCCATCTCCAGAAGCTTCTTCTTGAGCCTGGCCTTGCGCGACTGCCAGGCCACGCCGCCCAGCTTGTCGAGCATGGTGTCCGGCCCGTCCGACCCGTAGCGCGACAGAAGCTCTATGTTTTCGACCGGCAGGAACAGCCGGTCATCGCCGGCATAGCGCAGCTCAAGGCAGTCATGAGGCGCACCCATGGCCTCGATGGTCTTGAGGCCAATGAACCGGCCGATGCCGTGATCGGCATGAACGACGATGTCTCCGGCTGAAAGGGCTGCCACTTCGGAGATAAAATCGGACGCCTTTTTGCGCTTCCTGGCGCGGCGCACCAGACGGTCGCCCAGAATGTCCTGTTCGCCGATGACGGCCAGCCTGGCCGTTTCGAACCCGGTTTCCAGCGGCAGAACGCCGATGCCTGCCTGCTGTTCTGGAAGCTTTTCCAGCTCTGCCAGCGTTTCGATACGCGCGACGTTGCCGAGATTGTGCTCGGCCAGGATCTGCGAAAGCCGCTCGGCGGAACCTTCACTCCAGCCCGCGATCAGAACGCGTTTGCCGCTGGCGCGCAGCGCTCCGATATGCCTGACCGCGTGATCGAACACATTGGCATTGGGATCGGCGCGCTCCTCGGCAAAATTGCGCCCGGCCTCCGCGCCCGCGTGGTGGATGCGGGCCTTGCTCGTCTCCGGCGTTGCAAAGGGGGTGAAGTGGATCACACGCCTGTCGCTTGACGCTGCACTCACCTCTTCCCGATCAAGATAAAGCGTTTCGGGCGCGACCGGCTTGTAGGGCACCGCCCCGCCAAGCTCGCTACCTTCCATCTGGGCGCGGCGTGCCTCGTAGTGATCGACGATGAGCGCATGGCGCTCGCCCAGCGCCTCTTCCGCCAGATGATCGAACACGATCGGAGCGTCGGGGAGATAATCGAGAACGCTGTCGAGCCGCTCATGGAAGAGCGGCAGCCAGTGTTCCATGCCCGCAAAACGCCTGCCCTCGCTCACGGCCGCATAGAGCGCATCGTCGCGTGAAGGCGCGCCGAAAGTCTCTATATAGTTGCGGCGAAACCGGCTGATGACCTCGGGGCTGAGCGTGATCTCGCTCATGGCCTGAAGCGAGACTTCCTTGCGCTGCCCGGTCGTCCTCTGGGTGGCAACGTCGAACGCGCGGATCGATTCGAGCGTGTCGCCGAAGAAGTCGAGCCGTAGCGCCTCATCCCAACCGGGAGCGAAGAGGTCCAGAATGCCGCCGCGCACCGCATATTCGCCCACGTCACGCACTGTCGAAACGCGTTCGAAACCGCTCGTTTCAAGACGTCCCGTGAGCGCGGTCATGTCGACCTGATTGCCCGGACGCGCGAAAAAGCCCTGAGCGCCGATCTGGTCTGCCGGCGGCATGCGCTGCAAGAGCGCATTGGCGCTCACGATCACCAAAGAACGGTGCGGCTTCCTGCGCAGCTCCGCCATCGCGCTCATCGCCGCGAGCCGCCGCGCGGCCGAATCCCCACCCGGTGACACACGATCATAGGGCAGACAGTCCCAGGCCGGTAGCTCGAGCACCGGCAATCCCGGATCGACGAAGCGCAGCGTGTCGACCAGCGCAGGCAGACGCTGCCCGTCGCGCAGAATAAAAATTGTCGGGCCATCGGGCGCCACTTCGCGGGCGACCGCAGCCAGGGCGAAGGCCTCAAACCCGTCGGCCACACCATCAACTGTCAGCGCACCGACGCCCTCACGCGGCAGTTTCAGTGAATCCATCAGGCTCATCGACGTCGCGCCTCAGCGCCCGCGCGACGCGGTTATGCGCGCCCAGAGAGGCGTGTCGTACTCCGGTGGCACCGCCACCTCGCCCGTCACCCATTTGAAGAGATTCGTGTCCGGAACATCGAGAATGGCCTCAAGCTCGGTCATTTCTTCGTCGCTCAGACGGTCGATCTCGGCATCGGCAAAACCGCCGAGCACCAGGTCCATCTCGCGCATGCCGCGCCGCCAGGAACGCACAAGCGCGCGGCGTCGGCGCGGGTCGAGATCGTGGCTGGAACGGGTTGTGCCTGTCATGGGTTTCGCCTTCATGGTCTGCGGCGGTAGGTCGCCCGGGCGGATATAGCGTGTGCATGAGCGTCTGTCAGCCTTGCGTCACCGAATTTGGGCCTTAATCATGACAGGATGCGCCCTTCCGTTCTCGACCCTCTCTTCGCTCCTGTCACGACGCTCGACGGCGTCGGCGCGAAACTGGCCGACCTCATGGCAAACATCGTTCCCGGCGACGTGGCGGGGCGGGAACTTCGTGTCGGCGATCTTCTCTTTGTGCTTCCGCACTCGTTGATTGATCGGCGAAACCGCCCGGGCATTGCCAACGCGGCGGAAGGAACGATTGTCACGCTCGACCTGACGGTCGGACGTCACCACCCATCTCCGCCCGGCCGAAAGAACGTGCCCTACCGGGTCTTCGCCTTCGATGAAACGGGCGAGATCGCCCTCACCTTCTTTCACGCCCGCGCGCCGTGGATCGAAAAAATCCTTCCGGAAGGCGGGCAGGTTCTGGTGAGCGGGCGGATGGAATGGTTCAACGGGCGCGCCTCCATGGTGCATCCCGATTTCGTCGTTCCGGCGGCAGAGGCGCACACGCTGCCGACGCTCGAGCCGGTTTATCCGCTGACGGCCGGTCTTTCGGCAAAAGTTCTGCGCCGGTCGATCGCGCAATCGCTGGAGCGCTTGCCCGATCTGCCGGAATGGCAGGATGAAAGCTTTCTCTCCCGCAACCGGATGCCAGCCTTCGGCGAAGCCCTGAAAAGGCTGCATAACCCCGACGCGCCGGAAGACGTTCAGCCTGAAAGCCCCTATTGGCGACGCATCGCCTATGACGAATTCCTTGCCGGACAGCTTTCGCTGGCACTGGTGCGCGCAAAGGTCAAACGCCTCTCCGGTCGTCCGCTGACGGGTGATGGGCGCTTTGAAGCGAAAATCCGGGCTGCCCTTCCCTATCAGCTGACGCGATCACAGGAAGAGGCCGTGCAGGACATTCACGCGGATCTGGCGAGCCCGGAGCGAATGGTTCGCCTGCTTCAGGGCGACGTAGGCGCGGGCAAGACCGTGGTGGCACTTCTTGCCATGGCACGCGCAGCGGAAGCGGGCGGCCAGTCGGCGCTCATGGCGCCGACGGAAATCCTCGCCCGCCAGCACGCGGCAACAATCGCACCGCTGGCCGAAGCAGCCGGGCTTCGGGTTGCGGTTCTGACCGGCCGTGAGAAAGGCAGGGAGCGCCAGCGCATTCTCGATGAAATCGCGTCGGGCACCGTCGATTTCGTGATCGGGACCCATGCACTTTTCCAGGAAACGGTCCAGTTCCGCGATCTCGCCTTTGCGGTCGTGGATGAGCAGCATCGTTTCGGCGTGCATCAGCGGCTTGCCATGACCGCAAAGGGCAATGCACCGGACATGCTCGTGATGACGGCGACCCCGATCCCGCGCACGCTCGTGCTCTCGGCGTTTGGCGACATGGATGTCTCGCGCCTGACTGAAAAACCCGCCGGGCGCCAGTCGATCCGCACCGTGACGCTGCCGGTGGAGCGTCTGCCGCAACTGGTCGACCGGCTCAGGAAAGCGCTTTCAGAGGGCCAGAAGGTTTACTGGATCTGCCCGCTCGTCGAGGAATCGGAAGAACTTGAGCTGATGTCGGCCGAAGACCGCCACGCTGCGCTGCAGAAAGTCTTCGGGAACGCCGTCGGTCTCATTCACGGACGCATGAAGGCTGCCGACAAGGACGAGGCGATGCGCGCCTTCAAGGCCGGCGAGACACGCATTCTGGTCGGTACGACGGTGGTCGAGGTGGGCGTCGACGTGCCGGATGCGACGATCATTGTGATAGAACATGCCGAGCGCTTCGGCCTCGCCCAGCTTCATCAGCTGCGCGGACGCGTGGGCCGTGGCGCCCTCGCCTCTTCCTGCGTGCTTGTCTACAAGGGGCCGCTCGGGGAAACGGCCACGCGGCGGCTGGAGGTGATGCGCGATACAGAGGACGGGTTCGTAATCGCGGAGGAAGACCTGAAACTGCGCGGTGAAGGCGACCTTCTGGGCACCAAGCAGTCCGGAACGCCCGGGTTCCGCGTCGCACGGATCGAGGCGCATGTGGATCTGCTGCAGGCCGCCCGTGACGATGCACGGCTTGTCCTGTCGCGCGATCCCGAACTCCAGACCCCGCGCGGCGAGGCTCTCCGGTTGCTGCTCTATTTGTTCGGACGCGACGAGGCCATCCGCTTGCTGCGTGCCGGCTGAGTGCCGGTTTCCTTTGCTTCCTCGGCGAGAGCAGCGGTCCTGGCGTGATACTCCGGGGCGACGAGACCCGCCGATATGACAAGTTTTGCACCCTCCTCAACGGTCATCTTGAGCTCGATCACATCCTTCTTGGGAACGAAGAGCAGATAACCGGAGGTCGGGTTTGGCGTGGTCGGCAGAAACACGGCGATGGTCTGCCCGGCATCGTCGTCGATCTTCGCCTGAACCTCGCCCCGCGTTTCCGTTGCGATGAACACCAGCGCCCACAGTCCCTTGCGCGGATACTCCACGAGGCCGACCTTCTTGAAGGTGTCGGACCGTTCCGAAAGCACGGTTTCGAGGATCTGCTTCAGCCCGCGATAGACGCTGCGCACGAGTGGCATGCGCCCCAGTATGCTCTCGCCGGTATGAACAATGGTGCGGCCAATGAAATTGGCGGTCAGGAAGCCGATCAGAGTGATCAGGATCAGGGCCACGATCAGGCCGAATCCCGGTAGGGCGAAGGGCAGGTAATTGTCCGGATTGTAGCGGAACGGAATGTAGGGTTTGACCCAGGAATCGACCCAGCCGATCATCGACCAGGCGAGATAGGCCGTGATCGCCAGCGGCGCGGTGACAATGAAGCCCGTAAGGAAGTAGTTGCGCAGGCGAGTCATCATGATGTGGAAACGGGCCTCGAATATGATGGATTGACAAAAACAGCCCGGTGGACACTACGCCACCAGGCTGAACAATAGAATAGGAATTCGGGCCGCTATATGACAGCCCCTCTTTCGCTATTCGACCGTAACCGATTTCGCCAGATTGCGGGGCTGATCAACATCCGTGCCCATGATGACCGCCGTATGATAGGCCAGCATCTGGATTGGCAGCGCGTAAATGATCGGCGCAACGAACTCGGGAATTTCCGGCAGGACCACCGTCTCCAGCGTGTCGAGCGTTGCGTTTTTCGCGCCCTTCTCGTCCGTGATCAGAATGATCCGCCCGCCGCGTGCGGCGACCTCCTGCATATTCGAGACGGTTTTCTCAAAAATGCGGTCATGCGGGGCGATCACGATCACCGGCATCTGCTCATCGATGAGCGCGATGGGGCCGTGCTTCAGTTCGCCGGCCGCGTAGCCTTCGGCATGGATGTAGGAAATTTCCTTGAGCTTCAGCGCACCTTCCAGTGCCAGCGGATAGTTCGTATCCCGCCCGAGATAGAGGACGTGCCGCACGTGGGAGAGTTCGCGGGCGACCTTCTCGATGCCTGAACTCAGCTTGAGCGCCTGCGAAGCAAAACGCGGCGCTTCCGACAGCTGACGCACAAGCGACTGCTCTTCCTCCGCGGAAATCGTGCCGCGCGCCTTCGCCGCCCTAAGCGTCAGCGCAGCGAGAACGCTGAGCTGGCAGGTGAACGCCTTTGTCGAGGCAACGCCGATTTCGGGGCCAGCCAGAGTGGGGAAGATACCGTCGCTCTCGCGCGCGATGGTCGATTCGCGCACATTGACGATGGCGGAGATCGGAACGCCTTCGCCCCGGCAATAACGTAGCGAGGCGAGCGTGTCGGCCGTTTCGCCGGACTGCGATATGAACAGTGCGGCACTGTTCTTCGGCAGCGGCATCTCGCGGTACCGGAACTCGGAAGCGATATCGATATCCACCGGCAGACGTGCATAGCGCTCAAGCCAGTATTTTCCAATGAGCCCCGCAAGATAGGCCGTGCCACAGGCCGAAATCGCCAGACGTTCGATCTTTCCGAAGTCGAACGGCAGATCGAAGTCTGCGACCTTGCCTTCGGCAAAGTTCAGATAGTGGGCGAGTGTATGGGAAATCACCTCCGGCTGCTCATGGATTTCCTTTTCCATAAAGTGCCGGTGATTGCCCTTGTCGACGAGAAGGCTGGTGCCGACCGACTGCTGGCGCGCGCGTTCGACAGGCTGGCCGTCCATGCCGAAAATCTCCATGCCTCCACGGCGCACCACCACCCAGTCGCCATCCTCCAGATAGGTGATGGCGTTGGTGAACGGCGCCAGTGCAATGGCGTCGGAGCCGAGATACATCTCCCCCTCGCCGTGACCGACAGCGAGCGGCGGGCCGTTTCGGGCGCCGATGATCATGTCTTCGTCGCCCCGGAACAAGATTGCCAGAGCGAATGCACCGCGCAGACGCTTCAGCGCCGCAAATGCCGCATCCTGCGGCGCAGCCCCGTTCTTCAGCCCGCGGGCAACCAGATGCGCGACCACCTCCGTGTCGGTCTGGGACGAGAACGCCACACCGTCCGCTTTCAGTTCGTCACGAAGCTCCGCGAAATTCTCGATAATGCCGTTGTGAACCACGGCAACATCCTGGGCGAAATGGGGGTGCGCATTGGTCTCGTTGGGAACACCGTGCGTCGCCCAGCGTGTGTGACCGATGCCGATCATCCCGCCAAGCGGCTCCTCGCCAAGCCTCTTCTCGAGATTGACGAGTTTGCCCTCCGCGCGGCGACGGTCGAGCTTGCCGTGATCCAGCGTGGCAACACCGGCAGAATCATATCCGCGATATTCCAGCCGCTTCAGTGCATCGACGATGAGCGGTGCCACCGGCGTCTGTCCGACAATGCCTACGATTCCACACATATGGCTGTCTCAGCCTCCCACCAAACGGTCAAACCCCGATTCACGCGATTGTTCTAGAGCGTGGAAGAAGGGGATGAAAATCAACAAGTCTTTCAGTTCGTATCAGGCCTGATCAGCTGCCTATATTGCCTGGATTTCAAGTTTTCGAGCGTCGCGCCTTGAGCGCCGCCAGCCGGTCGCGCAGGCGTTTGCCAAGCCCCTCCCGATTGGACTGACGCGCGCGGCCGAAAGCGAGTGCGTCGGCTGGCACGGACTCCGTGATCACGCTGCCCGACGCCACATAGGCACCCGCGCCGATGGTCACCGGAGCAACCAGGGAAGAGTTGGTGCCGACAAAGGCGCCCGGCTCAATATCGGTAAAATGCTTCGAAAAGCCGTCATAGTTGCAGGTGATGGTGCCGGCTCCAAGATTGGCCTTCGCACCAACACGCGCGTCGCCCACATAGGACAGGTGCGGAATCTTGGCGCCGGGTTCGACACGCGTCTTTTTGATCTCGACGAAATTGCCGACCTTCGCGCCATCCATGATCTCGGCGCCCGGACGCAGCCGCGCGAACGGTCCGACCGAGGCTCCCGCGTCGACACGCGCTTCCTCGAGATGGGAATTGGCTTTCAACGTGACGTTTTCACCTATCGTCACGCCGGGTCCGAAGAAGACATTCGGTTCGATGACCGTGTCGCGGCCGACAACGGTGTCATATGCGAAATAAACGGTTTCGGGAGCGATCAGCGTTACGCCATCCAGCATCATGGCTTCGCGGCGGCGCTGCTGCCAGATCGCTTCTGCAGCGGCAAGTTCTGCCCGATTGTTGATGCCGAGCGCGCTTTCGTAATCGGCTTCGATTGCCCGAACCGTCAACCCGCGGCCGGTTGCGATCTCGACAATATCGGTGAGGTAATATTCGCCCTTGGCGTTGTCGTTGCCGATGGCTTCAAGGAGTTCCAGCGCCCGATTGCCGGCAATGCCCATGGCACCGCCGTTGCAGAACGTTATCCGACGCTCTTCATCGGAGCAGTCCTTCTCCTCGCGGATCGCAATCAGCGCTTCGCCATTCTCGATCAGCCGGCCATAGCCGGTCGGACGATCGGTGCGAAACCCCATGACGACGATGTCGGCTCCCCTGGCCAGCCCTGCGCGCAGTGCCTGAAGCGCTTCCAGCGAAATGAGCGGTGTGTCGCCAAAGGTCACGAGAACATCGTCATACCCGCGTGCAATCGCCGCGCGGGCTGCGAGCACTGCGTGGCCCGTGCCCAGACGCTCCGATTGAACGAATGTCTCCGCCCCCGGCGCAAAACCCTCCGCCGCTTTCGATACGGCTTCAGCACCGTGTCCCACGACCAGCGCCTTGTTGCCAGCCCCGGCACCGTCAAGCGCGCGTGTCACGTGACCGAGCATCTCCTGCCCGGCGATCCTGTGCAGCACCTTGGGCGTGGCGCTTTTCATCCGCGTCCCCTCGCCTGCTGCGAGAATGACGGAAAGGCAGGTGCGTTCGCTCATGGAAGGAAATCCGTTGTGCTTCTGACGAGTCGCCTTTTCTTAGAGCATCGGACCGAAAAGTGGAATCCGGTTTTCGGATTATTCCGATGCTCCATCAATCGTTTAGATCGTCCTTTGTGCGTCCGCATGGACGCAAGGCGATCCAGCATCCTGCCCTTACGGCTCCAGTCCACTCTCAGCCGAGTTTGCCGAGGGCCGGAAAGGTTTCAAGAAGCCAGAAAGCCATGGATTGCATGCCGCCGGTTAAGAAAAGGACACCGGCGAGGACCAGCAGGCCGCCCATTACTTTTTCAACTCGCCCGAGCTGCATGCGGAACCGGGCGAGGAAGCGCATGAAACTGCCCGAAAACAGTGCCGCCAGAAGAAACGGCACCCCAAGCCCCAGGGAATAAACGGCGAGCAGCAGCGCGCCATCGCCAACGGTCTCGCGTCCGCCTGCCAGCGTCAGGATCGGTCCCAGAACGGGTCCGATGCACGGTGTCCAGCCGAAGGCGAACGCCAACCCCATGACATAGGCTCCGAGCCTGGTGGCCGGTTTGCCCCCCGCCTGAAAGCGTGCTTCGCGCGACAGAAATGGAATGCGCACCACGCCCAGGAAGTTCAGCCCCATGATGATGATGACGATGCCGGCAAGAATGGCGAGTTCCTGCTGCCATGCGCGCAGCACGGCGCCGATCGTGGACGCTCCCGCCCCCAGAAGCACAAAGACCGTGGTAAAGCCGAGAACGAAAGAGACGGACGCCGCAAAGAGCGCGAACCGCGTTGAGCCGCCGGACGAAGCACCGGTTCCATCTGCGCCTTCGCCCTGGAACTGCTCCACCGAGACGCCTGCCATGTAGCATAGATAGGGAGGAACGAGCGGCAGGACACACGGTGACAGGAACGACAGCGCACCCGCACCTGCGGCACTCAAATATCCGACATCAATCGCCATGCTTCATCTCAAAACCAAATCCGCGCAAAGCGGGCTGCAGAAAGAACACACCCGTATAAGCAGACGGGTCCACACACGCCAATCACCTTTGCGTGGCATACCGTCGCGACGGATGAGCACCCGCGCGGCCAGCCTGTGCGGGAGAATGACGTTCAACTGTGGTCTGACGGAGATGGTGGTGAGCGCGCAGGGGCTCGAACCCTGGACCTACTGATTAAAAGTCAGTTGCTCTACCAACTGAGCTACGCGCTCCCGGCGGGTTCTTCCGAACCCCGGAAATTGCGGCGGAACATAGAGAGGCGCTTATCAGCGGTCAACCGGAAAAAAGTGTCTTTCTCCCGACTTTTTTCGGCTCTTCCCGACCAGCGCCATCCCGCGCGACTTCAGGTGGTGCTGAGCGTGCGACGCACCGCATCGTGCCAGCCCTTCAGCCTCGCCTCACGTTCGGCTTCGTCCATCCTTGGCCGAAACTGCCGGTCGAGCTTCCAGCTCCGCGCAAAATCACCGGCATCCGGCCACACGCCCGCCCGCGCGCCCGCGAGCCAGGCGGCTCCCAGCGCCGTCGTCTCAAGCTGAGTCGGCCGGTCCACCGGCGCGTCGAGCATGTCGGCAACGCACTGCAGCATCCAGTCGCTGGCAACCATGCCGCCATCGACGCGCAGAACCGTATCGTTCGCCCCGTCCTGCCAGTCCTTGCGCATGGCATCGAGCAGGTCGCGCGTCTGGTAGGCAACCGATTCGAGCGTCGCCCGCGCAAACTCCGCCGGGCCTGAATTGCGCGTGAGGCCATAGATTGCGCCGCGAGCTTCCGCGTCCCAGTATGGCGCGCCGAGCCCCACGAAGGCGGGAACGAGATAAAGGTGCTGTGTGGGGTCGGCTTTCGCGGCGAGCGCCCCGGAATCGGCGGCTTTGCCGATGACCTTCAGGCCGTCGCGCAACCATTGCACCGCAGCACCCGCAACGAAAATCGACCCTTCGAGCGCGTAGGTCGTCACGCCGTTCAGCCGATAGGCAATGGTGGTGAGCAGACGGTTCTTCGAGGCGACCATGGTTTCGCCGGTGTTGAGCACCGCGAAGCAACCCGTTCCGTAGGTTGCCTTGAGCATTCCCGGCTCGAAACAGGCCTGGCCAATGACGGCTGCCTGCTGGTCGCCGGCAACGCCAAGGATCGGGATGGCCGCACCGAAAAGAGCCTTCTCCGTCACGCCGAAATCATCTGCGCTATCCTTTACCTCCGGCAACAGGACCTTCGGCACGCGAAGGATTTTCAGAAGCTCGTCATCCCACGTATTTGTCCCGATATTGAAAAGCAGCGTGCGCGATGCATTTGTCGCGTCGGTCACATGCGCCCTGCCGCCGGTGAGCCGCCAGATCAGGAATGTGTCGATGGTTCCTGCAAGAAGCTCTCCCTTTTCGGCCCGTTCGCGCGCGCCTTCGACCTCATCGAGGATCCAGGTGAGTTTGGTTCCCGAAAAATAAGGATCAAGAAGCAGGCCGGTCTTCGCCGTAAAAGTCTCTTCCAGCCCCTCGGCCTTCAGCTTTTCACACATGGAAGCGGTGCGGCGGTCCTGCCAGACAATGGCATTGTGGATCGGCTTGCCCGTATCGCGCTCCCATACGACGACCGTTTCGCGCTGATTGGTGATACCGATGGCGGCAATATCTCCGGCGGAGAGCTTGGCCTTGCGCAAAGCGCTGCGCACGGTGGAGACCACGCCCTTCCAGATGTCTTCGGGATCGTGCTCGACCCAGCCCGAATCCGGATAGTGTTGCGGAAACTCCTTCTGGCCCGTCGCCAGCGGCTTCATGGCCGCGTCAAACACTATGGACCTGCTTGACGTGGTGCCCTGGTCTATCGCCAATACATAGCCGCTCATGGGTCCTCCGGATCGGTCTGCAAAACTGTCGAAAACGGGGAGCCGGACTGACCGCCTCCCCGTGCAATTGTCATGTCAATCAAGCCGACTGCAACCGGCCTTTACTGCCAGCGCTTGACGATTTCCTCATAGACGATGGTCTCGCCCTGGGGTTTTTCGTTTTCAAGCTTGGCCTTGGCGCCACCCTTGCCGATCCACTCGGACGGGTCCTTCTCCTCGTTCAGACGCGGCCCGCAGCCACCATAGACATTGGCGCTTTCGTCCGCTGCCTGCATGCGGGCCATGGTCAGATCCATCTCGCCGGCCAGACGGTCCATTGCTTCCTGCGGCGTGAAGGCGCCGGAGTTCACATCGCCGATCTGCTGCCACCATATCTGGGCGAGCTTCGGGTAGTCCGGCACATTGACGCCGGTGTCCGTCCACAGGACCCGATCCGGTGAGCGGTAGAACTCGACGAGCCCGCCGAGCTTCGGCGCCCGCTCGGTGAAGGATTCGTGGTTCACCGTGGAATCGCGGATGATCGTGAGACCCACATGGCTCTTCTTCACATCAACCGTCTTCGACGTGACGAACTGGGCGTAGAGCCAGGCCGCCTTGCGCCGGTCCACGGGCGTGGACTGGAACAGGGTCCAGGAGCCGACATCCTGATAGCCGAGCTTCATGCCCTCTTCCCAATAGGGACCATGCGGCGAAGGTGCCATCTTCCAAAGCAGATTGCCCTCGTCATCGACGGTGTTGTTGCCCTCGCTCTTCGGCTTCACCATGTCGGCGGTGAAGGCCGTGTACCAGAAAATCTGCTGGGCGACGTTGCCCTGGCTCAAGGCCGGTAGCGACTGGTAGAAGTCGAGGTCGGCAGCACCGGGCGGAGCATACTGACGCAGCCACTCATCCCATTTGCGGATGGCGTAGACGGCGGCCGGCCCATTGGCAGCACCGCCGCGGCTGACGGATGCACCGGATGGATTGCAGGAACCCTCCTCCATGCGGATGCCCCATTCATCGATAGGCCGGCCATTGGGCAAACCCTTGGAGCCCGCACCGGCCATGGAAAGCCAGGCATCCGTCATGCGCCAGCCGAGATCCGGTGCGCGCTTGCCGTAGTCCATATGGCCGTAGACGCGAACGCCGTCGATCTCCTTCACGTCGTTGGTGAAGAAATCAGCGATGTCCTCATAGGCAGACCAGTTTACGGGAACGCCGAGCTCATACCCGTATTTCTCTTTAAATTTCTCTTTGATTTCAGGGCGATCAAACCAGTCTTTACGGAACCAGTACAGGTTTGCGAACTGCTGGTCGGGCAGTTGCCAGAGCTTGCCGTCGGGACCCGTGGCCGAAGCCACACCGATAAAATCTTCCAGATCGAGTGTCGGCGATGTGACGTCCGCACCCTCGCCGCCCATCCAGTCGGTGAGGTTGACGGCGCTTTGCAGGCGGGAATGCGTGCCCACCAGATCGGCGTCGTTGACATAGGCATCATAGAGGTTTCGGTTGGTCTGCATCTGCGTCTGCACGGCCTGAACCACCTCGCCTTCGCCCAGAAGCTGGTGGTTCACCTTGATGCCCGTAATCTCTTCGAACGCCTTGGTCAGCGTTTCGGATTCATAGGTGTGGGTCGGGATGGTTTCGGAGAGAACGTTGATCTCCATGCCCTGAAACGGTTCCGCTGCCTTGATGAACCATTCCATTTCTGCGAGCTGCTCCTCACGGCTGAGTGAAGAGGGCTGGAACTCGTCATCAATCCACTTTTCCGCTGCCGCCATGTCCGCCATGGCCTGGCCGGGCAGCCAGAGCAGAGCGAGCGCAGCGACTGAAGCTTTCAAATGCGCTTTCATTTCAAACTCCTCCTCCTGTTTCCACATTCAGTTCCTGAACATGGTTGGCGGTTCGGGTGGGCTTGTTCCGGTCCCGTTGCGCCGGTTTGCGGAGCGGCCTGCCGTTCCGCTTTGCTTTGCCGATGGACCTACACCCAGCGAAACACCGCGTAGGCGTAGATCAGCGACAAAATCGTGCCGCCCCAAAGCGGCATGTCCGTCAGCCCCAGCCATCCAAGATGGATGAAGGCGCTACCAAGCAGAGAAATGAACAGCCGGTCTCCGCGTGTCGTGTCCAGACCCAGAATCCCGTGCCGCGGTCCTCCACCGGGGCTCGCCCATTCCCAGACGGTCATGGCGCACAGAAGCGCGAAGATGACGAGGAAGAACGTGGCGGTCTGCCAGGTCCAGGCCATCCATGTGAGATCGAGCCAATGGGGCATGATTTCCTCCCTACACGCGCCCGAGGGCAAAGCCCTTGGCGATGTAATTGCGTACGAACCAGATCACGATCGCGCCCGGGATGATGGTCAAAACGCCGGCCGCAGCCAACAGTCCCAGCTCATAGCCGGACGTGCTTGCGGTGCGTGTCATGACGGCCGCGATGGGCTTGGCGGCGACAGAGGTCAGCGTCTTTGCAAGAAGCAGTTCCACCCATGAGAACATGAAACAGAAGAAGGCCGTAACCCCGATGCCCGATGCAATCAGCGGCATGAAAATTCTGACAAAGAAGCGCGGGAATGAATAACCGTCGATATAGGCGGTTTCGTCGATCTCCTTGGGCACGCCCGACATGAAACCTTCGAGGATCCAGACGGCAAGCGGAATGTTGAACAGGCAGTGCGCGAGCGCGACGGCCCACGGCGTATCGAACAGGCCGATGGCCGAATAGAGCTGGTAGAACGGCAGGGCAAAGACCGCCGGCGGGGCCATGCGGTTGGTCAGAAGCCAGAAAAACAGGTGCTTGTCGCCAAGGAAGCGATAGCGTGAAAACGCATAGGCTGCCGGCAGCGCAAAGGCGACGGAAATCACCGTATTTATAATGACATAGCTGATGGAGCTGATGTAACCGTTATACCAGACGGGGTTGGTCAGAATCTCCACATAGCTGTCGATGGTGAAGTTCTTCGGCCAAGGGCTGAAGCCGCCCAGGATCTCGTTTGTCGTCTTGAACGACATGTTGACCAGCCAATAGATCGGCAGAAGCAGGAAGACGATATAGAGCGTGGGAACAAGCCAGCGCGTCAGTCTCATTGTTCGTCTCCCCGGGTCATCAGCGTGTAGAAGATCCAGCTCACCAGCAATGTCATGAGGAAGTAGATGATGCTCATGGCGGCTGCGATGCCGAGGTTGAATTCACCCAGCGCCGCCTTCACCAGATCGATGGACAGAAACGTCGTCGCATTGCCGGGACCACCGCCGGTCAGCACGAAGGGCTCCGTGTAGATCATAAAGGAGTCCATGAAGCGCAGGAGAACGGCGATGGTGAGAACGCGGTTCATCTTGGGCAGCTGGATAAAGCGGAACACCGACCAGCGCGATGCGCCATCGATCTTCGCCGCCTGATAATAGGCCTCCGGGATAGACCGCAGGCCTGCATAGGCAAGCAGCACGACAAGCGAGGTCCAGTGCCAGACATCCATCAACACCACCGTGAACCAGGCGGAAATGGGCTGACGGGTGAAATTATAGGGAATGCCGAGAGCATTCAGCCCATAGCCCAGAAGGCCGATATCCGGCAGAGCCATGATGTTCCACATCGCACCCACCACGTTCCACGGAATGAGCAGCGGCAGCGCCATCAGCACAAGACAGACAGACACCCATGGCCCGGAGCGCGGCATGGTCAGAGCAATGGCCACGCCGAGCGGCACCTCGATCAGAAGAATGATCCCGGTGAACAGGAACTGCCGGAAAAGCGAGGCGTGAAAGCGGTCGGAGGTGAGCACATCCTCATACCATTTGACTCCTTCGAAAAAGAACAGATTGTTGCCGAACGTCTCCTGCACCGAGTAGTTCACCACCGTCATCAGCGGTATGATCGCGTTGAAAGCGACCAGCAGCAGGACCGGCAGGACGAGAAACCAGGCCCGGTTGTTCCATGTCTTGGTCATGCTGCTCCTCCCTGGCGCGCAGCCGCCGGATCCACACGCCATGAATTTGCATAGATGTTGATGCCGGCGGGATCGAAACTGATATGCGGTTCACCTGGAATGGCAGTATCCTCGGCGACAATCGCCGCAATGGGTTGCCCCTCGATGGTCGCATGAACGATCTTGCGCCGCCCCGTATCCTCGACGCGCGTTATCTGTGCCGGAATGCCGTTGTTGCCGATGCGCACATATTCCGGGCGCACGCCCAGTTCCATGCGCGCCGCACGGTCTGCCGCCACCGGCTCGGCCAGGGTGATGGCGTGGCTGCCAATATGGGCACCCTGCCCGTCAATCCGGACAGGAAGAACATTCATGCCCGGAGAGCCGATAAAATATCCGACAAAGGTGTGATTGGGACGTTCGAACAGTTCTTCCGGCGTCCCGATCTGGACGATCTCGCCCTCGTTCATCACCACCACCTGATCGGCAAAGGTCAGCGCCTCGGTCTGATCGTGGGTCACATAGACCATGGTAAAGGCAAAGCGCCGGTGCAGTTCCTTCAGCTGCGAGCGCAGCACCCATTTCATGTGCGGGTCGATAACCGTCAGTGGTTCGTCGAACAGGATAGCGCTGACATCCGAGCGCACCAGCCCGCGACCGAGCGCGATCTTCTGTTTGTCGTCTGCCGTCAGTCCCTTGGCTTTCTGATCAGCGCGGTCCGCCAGATCGATCATTTCGAGCGTTTCGCGCACCCGCCGCTCGATCTCATTCGAAGCCACGCCGCGATTGCGCAGGGGAAAGGCCAGGTTCTGGTAGACCGTCATCGTGTCGTAGACGACCGGAAACTGGAAAACCTGCGCGATATTGCGATCTTCCGTGGAAAGGTCTGTCACCTTGTGTCCATCAAAGAGGATCTCTCCCTCGGTTGGCCGCAACAGCCCCGAGATGATGTTCAAAAGCGTGGTCTTGCCACAGCCCGACGGCCCCAGAAGAGCATAGGCGCCACCATCATCGAAGGTGTGGTGAACCCGCTTCAAAGCGAAATCGTCATCGCTCACAGGGTTGGGCATGTAGGCGTGACGGATGTTGTTCAGATCAATTCGCGCCATTCCCGCCTCCTACGCAGCCTGGCTGGTGCCGGACGTGACACGCCGGTTTGCATTGTCGAACACCAGCACGTGGCGCGTATCGATGAAGACATCGACCGTTTCACCGACCTCCAGACGATGAATGCCTTCTTCCAGCATCACCCAGCGGTGGCCTGCAAAATCGAGATGGACAAAGCTCTCGGAACCGGTGATTTCAGTCACCGAAACGGTGGCCCGGACCGAAACCCCGTCGGCCGCGCGCGCCGCCAGCGACAGATGATGGGGCTGAAAGCCGAGCGTGTACTGTCCGTCGGGCGCGCCTTCGAGGCCCTGTGGAACGGGCAGTTGAACGGTTTCGTCGAGTGCGAACCTGCCGCCCGCCTTCGTCACCGCCAAGGTGTTCAGCGGCGGGTCGGAAAAGGTGCGCGCGGTCACGAGATCGATCGGTTTGCGGAACACGTCGATGGTCGGGCCGAACTGTGTCAGGCGCCCCTGGCTCAGCGTCGCCGTGCTGCCGCCAAGGAGCAGCGCCTCGCTCGGCTCGGTGGTGGCGTAGACAAAGATCGCACCTGACGCCGCAAATATCTTCGGCAGTTCGGCGCGCAGCTCCTCGCGCAGCTTGTAATCCAGATTGGCCAGCGGCTCGTCCAGCAACACCAGACGTGCTTCCTTGACCATGGCGCGGGCCAGTGCCGTGCGCTGCTGCTGGCCACCGGAAAGCTCCAGAGGTGTGCGGTCCAGATGCGGCGTCAGATGCAGAAGCTCTGCCGCCTGCCGTACCTTTTCCTCGATGACGCGCTTCTCGGCACCCGCAACGCGCAGCGGCGAAGCGATGTTTTCATAAACCGTCATCGCCGGATAGTTGATAAACTGCTGGTAGACCATGGCAACGCTGCGCTTCTGCACCGGCACGCCGGTCACATCGTCACCATCCATCCACACGCTGCCCGCGGTCGGCCGGTCAAGCCCGGCCATAAGCCGCATCAGGCTGGTCTTGCCAGCCAGCGTCGGCCCGAGCAGCACGTTCAGCGAGCCCGGCTCCAGCCTCAGCGAAACGTCGTCTATATGCGTTTCGCCGGATACGACCTTTGAAACGTCGCGCAGTTCAAGCATGTCCTCCCCCAGCGTTTGCCGCCTGGTTGTGCATTCCCGAAATTTCACGCATGAAAGTGTCGACCGCTGCCGCCTCCTCCTGCGACAGGCGCAAACCGCGTTTGGTTCTGCGCCAGAGCACGTCATCACCGCTGACAGCCCATTCGTGAGCGGCCAGATAGCGCAATTCCGCTTCGTAGAGATCGACACCGAAATGCCGGCCCAGATCATCGAGCGACCGCGCTTCTCCGAGGAGATCGCGGGCACACAGGCCATAGAGCCTGACAAGCCGCGCCGCATGATGCCTGTCGAGGAAGGAATAGTCCCGCATCAGCGCCTCGACCTGTGCCTCGTAGCCGTCGAAAGGAAACTCGCCGCCCGGCAGCGCACCCGCATGCGTCCACGGCTGCCCTTTGGGACCAAGCGTCTCAGCGATTTTTTCAAGGGCGGATTCGGCCAGCTTGCGGTAGGTCGTTATCTTGCCGCCGAACACGTGCACCATGGGCGCCCCACCCCGCGCGGTCTCCGATTTCAGCACATAGTCCCGCGTCGCTTCCTGTGCCTTCGAGGCGCCGTCATCGAATAGCGGGCGCACCCCGGAGTAGGTCCAGACGATATCGTCGCGGGTCACCGGTTCGAAGAAATATTCGCTTGCAGCGGCGCAGAGATAGTCAACCTCGCCGTCGCTGATGGCCACATCCTTCGGATCGCCGTCGTAATCCTGGTCCGTGGTCCCAATCAGGGTAAAATCTTCCTCGTATGGGATGGCGAAGATGATCCGCCCATCGGCATTCTGGAAAAAATACGCACGCGGATCATCGAATTTGCGCCGGACGACGATGTGACTGCCCTTGACCAGCCGCACATTGTGAACGTCGTTCTGGCCAAGCACGCCGGAAATGACGTGATCCACCCAGGGACCGGCTGCATTGACGAGATAACGTGCCCGCACGGTCTCGGTCTCACCGGTCAAAAGGTTCTGGATACGAACTTTCCAGGTCCCGTTTTCGTCCTCGGCCGAGATCACGCGTGTGCGCACCCGCACATCGGCACCCCGGTTTGCAGCGTCACGGGCATTTAGCACGACAAAGCGCGCATCGTTCACCCAGCAGTCCGAATATTCAAAGGCCCGCCGGTAGGAGGCTTTCAGCGGCTTACCCGCCGGGTCGGACCGCATGTCGAGCGTGCGTGTCTTTGGAAGCCGCTTTCGCCCGCCGATATGATCGTAGATGAACAGCCCGAGCCGCACGAGCCAGGCTGGGCGCAGCCCCTTGTGCAAAGGCAGGACGAAACGCATCGGCCAGATGATGTGCGGCGCGTTGCGCCACAGGATCTCACGCTCCATCAGCGCTTCGCGCACGAGGCGAAACTCGTAATGTTCGAGATAGCGCAGACCGCCATGGATCAATTTGGTGGAGCCGGAAGAGGTGCCGCTCGCAAGGTCGTTCATCTCCGCCAGAATGACGGAGTAACCGCGCCCGACCGCATCGCGTGCAATGCCACAGCCATTGATGCCGCCGCCAATGACGAACACGTCGGACATGACAGAGCTGGCAGACATTGAACTGGGCGCGGAACCGGACACGCAATCCTCCCCTGTCTCTCAGACTGCAGGAGCAATCCCCTCCAATGGAGACAAAAGAATTATTTCGAAAGCAGAATGAATGTCAAACGAAAATGAAGAAATTATTGGGATCCGGTCTCGATAAGCCGCACACCCGCCTCCTCGCACAAGGCCCGCATCGCCGGAAGTGGACAGCGGTCGGTGATGAATGTGTCGACCTGCGATAAATGGCCGATGCGCACGGGCGCGCCGCGCTCGAACTTGGTCGAATCGGACACCAGGATCACATGTCTTGCATTGGCAATGATCGCCTGCGCCACTTTCACCTCGCGGAAATCGAAATCGTAAAGCGCGCCATCCGGGTCGATGGATGAGACGCCGATCACCGCATAGTCCACCTTGAACTGCCGGATGAAGTCGACGGCGGCCTCGCCGACAACGCCGCCATCGGACCCGCGGACAACGCCACCGGCGATAATGACTTCGAGTGAAGGATAAACACGCATCCTATTGGCAACATTGATATTATTCGTGATCACCATGAGCCCTTCATGATCGAGAAGCGCATCGCTCACGGCTTCGGTGGTGGTGCCGATATTGACGAAAAGCGACGCCCTGTCGGGAATGAGCCGCGCAGCCGCCTGACCGATCGCCCGCTTTTCATCCAGAGCAATCTTGCGCCGCGCTTCATACTCCATGTTCTCGATACCGGAGGGCAGCAGTGCGCCCCCATGGATGCGCGTCAGCAGGCGCCGGTCGCAGAGCTCGTTGAGATCACGCCGTATCGTTTGCGGCGTCACGCTGAAATGCTCGGCAAGGTCATCCACCAGAACACGGCCATGCTCCTTTGCCTGTTCAAGGATCTCCGAGAGTCGCGGCGTCAGGAATGAAGGGTTCATTGTCGTCTCTATGTTCGTTTTGGTCATATAAGGACAAAAACGAACATAGAGCAAGCGCACTCTGCGGCGAGCAGTGCGGCGAACGCACACCGGCAATCGCCGCCGAAACCATTTCCGGTCATGTCTCGTGGCTCCCAAAAACAGACTAAAATGCAAAACCGGCTTCGGGAGAAAGCCGCGCATACGCGGAAAGAGAGGAACGCACCATGAGAAACCTGCTACCGACCATCGCGCTGACGTTGCTGACGCCTGTTTTCGCTTTTGCCGGCGAGACGGAAATTCGCGCAGCGCAGTCGTCCATCAGGAACCAGATCGAAGCCTTTCTGGCCGGAGACAATGAACGGGCCTATTCCTATGCCGCGCCCAACATCAAGGCGCTCTTCCCGACGCTCGATCGCTTCATGGCGATGGTGACGCGCGGCTATCAGCCCGTCTACCGCCCGCGCAACTACGCATTCGGAAAGGCGGCCGAGCCGAACGCATCGACGGTCATTCAGCGCGTGCTGACCACAGGTCCGAACGGCAGAAGCTATGAAGCGGTCTATACCCTTGAGCGGCAGACCGACGGCACTTATCGGATCACAGGCGTGGGCCTGAAGGAGGCAGACGCTCTTGCGATCTGATGAGCGAAGCGGCGAGCCGGCCCGCCACGGATCTCAGCGCGTAAAGTCCGGGAGACTTTTGAATGCCGTCTTCAAGGCATCCGACCATCCCTCGGAGATTTCCCGCAGATACGGGTCATCTGCCTCGACGCGCTTTTCATAGCCGATGCGGAATGTGTCGTTCTCGTAGAAGAGAAGGTCGAGCGGCAGACCGACGGAGAGGTTGGATTTGAGCGTCGAATCGAACGACACAAGCAGGAGCTTCACCGTCTCTTCCAGCTTCATGGCCGGGTCGAAGGCACGAACCAGAATGGGTTTTCCGTATTTCGTCTCGCCGATCTGGAAAAAGGGCGTGTCGGCGCTGACCTCGATGAAATTCCCTTCCGGGTAAATCAGGAAGAGACGCGGTTCCATGCCGCGAATCTGGCCACCCAGAATAAAAGAGGCACCGAATGCGTCTGCGCTTTGGCCTGCCGGCGCGGACTGGCGGATGACTTCCTTGACGGTATCCCCCACCAGACGTGCCGCCTGATACATGGACGGAGTTTCGAGCATGGAAGGCGTGCGCTCGTCGGGCGCCTTGGTCCGTTCGTCCAGCAGGCTGACCACCGCCTGCGTGGTCGCCAGATTGCCCGCTGAAAGCAGCACCAGAACGCGGTCGTCCGGTTTGTGCCAGCAGTGCATCTTCCGAAAGGTGGAAATGTTGTCGACGCCGGCGTTCGTCCGCGTGTCGGACATGAACACCAGGCCATGCTGCGTTTTCAGCCCGACGCAATAGGTCATCCGGACCGGTACCTCATTCAGATTCGTTCCAGAAGATTACTGCTCGACCGTGATCTGAACCGCAAGCTCTTCCTGCGCCTGTCCGATCCTGATCCCCATCACCGGCATCGCATCACGATAGTCCCGGCCTGTCGCAACCCGAACATAGCGATCATCGGCCGAGATGCCGTTGGAGCAATCAAAGGCCACCCAGCCCAGCCCTTCAAGATGTGTCTCGGCCCAGGCATGGCTTGCTACCTGTTCGTCCCTGTCATCCATACGCAGATAGCCGCTTACATAGCGCGCGGGAAAGCCCATCATACGCGCTCCAGTGAGAAAGATATGAGCGTGATCCTGACACACGCCCTCCCCATTCTCCAAGGCGGTCTCGGCCGATGTTCCGGCATCGGTCGTCCCGATCCTGTAGGCCACGCGATCCCGCACTTCGCTCATGAGGCTGTGGAGGCGCTCCACATCCGTTTCACCGTCGATGCCGCGTAGCAGGGCCGAAATGCCGCGCCCGGCAGTGCAAAGCGGCGTCTGCTGCTGAAAAAGCCAAAGCGGCGCAAGCCCCTGATGCTTTCCTGTCACGCCAGCCGTGTCGCGCGTTTCGACCACGCCGGACGCCTCGATCACGATTGTATGCGGCTCGCCATCAATGCTCACAAGACGCGTGTCATTTCCGAAACCGTCGACAAACTGCGCTTCCTGCGTAGCGCCCTCGGTCTTCAGCGACCACTCCACCACGTCCTGCGTCGGACCGCTTTGCGGAAAGAGGCGCAGACGCTGAAGGGCGTATGAGAGAGGAGCATCATAGCGATACTCCGTGCGGTGCTTGATTTTCAGGCGCATCTGAATGCCCTCAGTGAAAGCGAAAATCTGTGGCGATCTGATTGCCCAACGCTGTATTGTCGCGGATAAAATCGCTCAGGAACTCGTGCAGGCCTTCGTCGAATATATCCGAGACGGCCGCAGTCTTCAGCTTTTCGACTCTGACATCTGCCATTTCGTTGCAATTCTGCCGCACACCGTATTCATCGGCCAGATAGTCCAGGGAATCCCGAATGCCCCGATAACAAAAGGCCAGCGAACGCGGCATTCGCCGGTTGAGGATGAGATAGTCGGCGATATTGGCGGGATTGAAGTCCCCTTCATGGGTCCAGCGGTATGAACGAAGTGCCGACACCGAGCGCAAAATCGTCTGCCACTGGATATTGTCGAGCGGCGAGCCCACCCATGCCGCCGACGGCAGAAGCACGTAGTATTTCACGTCCAGTATGCGCGCCGTGTTGTCGGCTCGCTCGATCAAAGTGCCGATCTGGGCAAAATCGAAAATCTCGTTGCGCAGCATGGTGCCCTGAAACGCGCCGCGGATAAGCGCCGTTTCGCGTTTTACAGCGTCGAGAACGGCTGGAAGGTCCTGTTCGTCCACACGCCTCTTCAGCATGCGGTGCATCGACATCCACGCCTCGTTCACGCTCTCCCAGGTCTCGCGCGTGAGCGCGGTCCTCACCATGCGCGCGTTCATCCGTGCGGTGTCTATGGAAGACAGGACGCTGGAGGGATTGCCGGTATCCCGCAGCAGAAAATTCGTCACCGTCGCCGTATCGAACGCGTCGTTCTCCTCTTCGAACAGATCACGCACGCCGGCGCTGGTGAGAACCGAAGCCCATTCGTCCGACGAAGCGCTGGTCTGGGTCAGCGCCAGTCTAAGACCGGTATCGACCAGGCGCGCCATGTTCTCCGCGCGTTCGATGTAGCGCGCCATCCAGAAGAGTCCGTTCGCGGAGCGACCAAGAAGCATGTCAGAGCGCCCTAATCATCGAGAACCCAGGTGTCTTTCGTGCCGCCACCCTGGGAGGAGTTGACCACAAGAGATCCCTTCTTCAATGCGACACGCGTCAGACCGCCCGGCACGATACGGACACGATCTGACACAAGCACGAAAGGACGAAGGTCCACGTGCCGTGGCGCAAGCCCCTTGCTGGTGAGGATCGGACAGGTGGAAAGCGAAAGCGTCGGCTGGGCGATATAGTTCTTCGGTCTGGCTTTCAGCTTCTTCGCAAAAGCCGCCCTCTCCTTCTTGGAAGCGGCAGGCCCCACCAGCATGCCATAGCCACCCGAACCATGAACCTCCTTCACGACAAGCTCGTCGAGATGCTCCAGCACATAAGCGAGACTGTCAGGTTCGGAACAGCGCCAGGTCGGCACGTTCTGCAGGATCGCCTTGCGGCCGGTGTAGAACTCGACGATCTCAGGCATGTAGGAGTAAATCGCCTTGTCGTCGGAAATTCCCGTCCCCGGGGCGTTGGCGATGGTAATCTTGCCGGCACGATAGACATCCATGATGCCCGGTACGCCGAGGACGGAATCGGGCCGAAAGGTCAGCGGATCCAGATAATCGTCATCGATCCGGCGATAAAGGACGTCAATGCGTTGGTAGCCTTGGGTCGTGCGCATCGCCACATGCCCGTCCACCACGCGAAGATCCGATCCTTCCACCAGTTCGACGCCCATCTGGTCGGCCAGGAAGGCGTGCTCGAAATATGCCGAGTTAAAACTGCCGGGTGTGAGAATGGCGATTGTCGGTTTGCCATCGCAATGCTCGGGCTTCACACTCGCTAGGGATTCGCGCAGAAGCTGCGGATAATTCTCCACCGGCAGCACCTTCACCTGCTGAAAGAGCTCCGGAAAGAGCTGCATCATGGTCTCGCGGTTCTCCAGCATGTAGGAGACACCGGAAGGCGTGCGCGCATTGTCCTCCAGGACGAAAAAATCATTCTCGCCGGTGCGCACGATATCGACACCGGTAATGTGCGTGTAGACGCCGCCGGGCGGCCGCACACCGATCATTTCGGGCAGAAACGCCTCGTTGTTGGATATGATCTCCTTGGGGATGCGCCCGGCACGCAGAATTTCCTGCCGGTGGTAGATATCCTCCAGAAAGGCGTTGAGCGCCTGGACACGCTGCTCGATGCCCTGTACGAGACGGCGCCATTCCTTGCCGGAGATAATGCGCGGTACAATGTCGAAGGGGATGAGCCGCTCGGCTGCTTCCTGGTCGCCATATACGGCGAAAGTGATGCCGGTTCTTCGGAAAACCCGCTCCGCATCGTCCGCCTTCTGTTTCAGGCGCTTTGGGTCCTGCCGGTCGAACCAGCTCTGGTAATCTTCGTAAGGATCTCGGGCCTGGCCCCCCAGGCGCATCTCGTCAAAGTGCGTCAAGAAATGCTCCTCTCAAGAGCATTTCAGCGGGGATGCCTCAAAAAAGCAAGTTGTTTCTATAGGTTGCGGGAAATCGGGAAGATTGCCGGCTTCCATGCCCAATCTTTGAGCCGGATGCGCACTGCTCTGCCAAAATTATGAGCACCCTCCATCAGAGGGGCGGCAGATCGCCTTCTTCCCACGCCGCACTGATTTCGGAAGAGCGTTGCTGAAACCGCCCTGCTTCAATGGCGTCGCGAATGTCCTGCATGAGCGACTGGTAGTAGGCGAGGTTGTTCCAGGTCAGCAACATGCCGGCCAGGGATTCGCCCGCCTTCACGAGATGATGAAGATAGGCGCGGGAATAATCCCGTGCGGCTGGACAGTCGCTCTCCTCGTCCAGCGGGCGCATGTCCTCGGCGTGTCGGGCATTCTTCAGGTTGATCTTGCCGCGTCGCGTATAGGCAAGACCGTGCCGGCCTGCGCGTGTCGGCATCACGCAATCGAACATATCGATCCCGCGCGCGACCGATTTCAGGATGTCGTCCGGTGTGCCGACACCCATCAGGTAGCGGGGCTTTTCACCGGGCAGCACCGGGCACGTGGCTTCGAGCATGTCGAGCATGACGGCCTGCGGCTCACCGACGGCCAGTCCGCCAACAGCATAGCCCTTCAGGTCCATCGCGGCCAGCGCTCTGGCCGAGCGCTCGCGCAGATGCGGCTTGTCTCCACCCTGCACGATGCCGAACATCGCCTTGCCGGGCTGGTCGCCGAACGCGGTCCTGCAGCGCTCCGCCCAACGCAGCGAGAGTTCCATCGCCCGTTCGATTTCGGATTCTTCCGCCGGCAGTGCAACACACTCGTCGAGCTGCATCTGGATGTCGGAACCGAGCAGTCCCTGTATCTCTATGGAGCGCTCAGGCGGCATCTCGAACACCTGGCCATCCACATGAGAGCGGAAGGTTACGCCTTTTTCGGTGATTTTGCGCAGGTCCGCCAGCGACATGACCTGAAACCCGCCTGAATCCGTCAGGATCGGATAGGGCCAGCGTGCAAATTCATGCAGACCGCCAAGCCGCGCCACCCGTTCCGCGCCCGGCCGCAGCATCAGGTGATAGGTGTTGCCAAGAATGATGTCGGCGCCGAGATCGCGCACCTGATCCATATACATGGCCTTGACTGTGCCTGCCGTTCCCACCGGCATGAAGGCCGGTGTGCGGATGGTGCCGCGCGGCATGGAAATCTCGCCGCGACGGGCATCGCCGTCCGTTGCCAGAAGGCGGAAGGTAAACCGCTCACTCACGATTGATCGTCCCTGAAAAGCAGACTGGCATCGCCATAGGAATAGAAACGGTACTCATTGCCGATCGCATGCTGATAGGCGCGTTTCATCGTTTCCGTGCCGCTAAAGGCCGAAACGAGCATGAAAAGTGTCGAGCGCGGCAGGTGAAAATTGGTCATCAGCACGTCGACCGTGCGAAAGCGATAGCCGGGCGTGATGAAAATATCCGTCGCACCGGACCATGCTTCCAGTTCTCCGGTCCGTTGCGAAGCGCTCTCCAATAGCCGCAGCGAGGTGGTGCCCACCGAGACGATGCGTCCGCCGCGCGCCCTGACCGCGTTCAGCGCTTCTGCCGTCTCGGCGCTCACTTCGCCGCGTTCAGAGTGCATTCTGTGGTCGTCCGTGTCGTCGACCTTGACCGGCAGAAAGGTGCCCGCCCCCACATGGAGCGTCACGAAATGCCGCTCGATACCGGCCGCATCCAGCGCCTGCATCAGTTCCGGCGTGAAATGCAGCCCGGCGGTCGGCGCCGCGACGGCGCCCTCTTCACGGGCATAGATCGTCTGATAGTCGACCTCGTCGCGCGCATCCTCGGCGCGTTTCCCGGCGATATAGGGCGGCAGCGGCATATGGCCGGCCGCAGCGATGGCTTCATCGAGGACGGGCCCCGAAAAATCGAAAACGAGCAGCGCTTCCCCGCCCTCGCCCTTTTCCGCGACGGTCGCCTCAAGCGTGCCAAGGAAACAGCTTTCGCCATCATGGCCGAACTGAATGCGCTCGCCCGCATTCACGCGCTTCGCCGGTTTCAGGAAAGCGCGCCAGCGGTCCGGCCCCTCGCGCATGTGCAGCGTCGCCTCAATGCGCGCCCGCGCCTCACCGCGCCGGCGAATGCCGCCAAGGCGGGCGGGAATGACCTTTGTGTCGTTGAAGACCAGCGCGTCGCCGGGCTGCAGAAGCTGGGGCAGCTCACGCACCACATGATCACGGATTCTACCGTCCTGGACCGTCAAAAGCCGAGCAGAATCGCGCGGACTGACCGGTCTGAGCGCAATCCGTTCCTCCGGCAGCTCAAAATCGAAGATGTCTACACGCATCGCAAACCGGCCGGCATAAAGACCGGGCGGCGCTCTGCCGCCCGGCATCGAAAACTCAGGCAGCGTCAGCCGCAACCCGCATGGAAATGATGGAATCCGGCTCCGAGACGGGCTCACCGCGCTTGATCCTGTCAATGCAGTCCATGCCTTCGGTCACCTGGCCCCAGACCGAGTACTGACGGTCGAGCCATGGCGCCTTGTCGAAGCAGATGAAGAACTGGGAGTTGGCCGAGTTCGGGTTCTGCGAACGGGCCATCGAGCATGTGCCGCGCTCATGGGCCATGTTGGAGAACTCGGCCTTGAGATCCGGCTTGTCGGAACCGCCCATACCGGTACCCGTCGGGTCACCCGTCTGCGCCATGAATCCGTCGATCACGCGGTGGAACACGATGCCATCGTAGAACTTGTCGCGCGCAAGTTCCTTGACGCGCTTCACATGCTCGGGAGCAATGTCCGGAAACAACTGGATAACGACCTTGCCCTTGGTCGTCTCCATGACGATGGTGTTTTCCGGATCCTTGATATCAGCCATTCTTATACCTTTCTTTCGTCGACGCGGTTAGTTCGCGTCGTCACTCGCCATGCGCGCATCGAGAATCTTGTCGGGATTCTGCACCATGCCGTTCTGCGCGGCGTCACCCTTCTTGATCGCGTCAACCAGTTCCATGCCCGATTCGACTTCGCCGATCACCGTGTATTGTCCATTCAGGTGTTCGGCAGGCGCGAACATGATGAAAAACTGGGAATTGGCAGAGTTCGGATCCTGCGAACGGGCCATGCCCACGGTTCCGCGCGCAAACGCGGCGTCGGAGAATTCCGCCGGCAAATCGGGCTTATCGGAGCCACCGGTGCCGACAAGACGCGCATCGAAGCCATCTTCCACATCGCCATACTGGACGTCACCGGTCTGCGCCATGAACCCGTCGATTACGCGATGGAAAGCGACATTGTCATAAGCGCCCTCTTCGACGAGGGCCTTGACCTGCTCCACATGCCTGGGCGCCAGATCCGGCCGGAGCCCGATGGTCACTTCACCGTTCCTGAGCGTGAGGATCAAAGTGTTTTCAGGTTCGGCGGCCGAAGCCATACCGAGAGAAGCCACAAGGGCGCTGGCCACGAGCGCAGACGAGGCTAGCTTGCGAAGCTGCATGAAACTCTCCTTTTGGTTTCAGGCGGGGAACTTGGCTTCGAGCGCTTCCAGAACAGCGGAAGGCACGAATGGTGCGATGTCTCCGCCCATGGAAGCGATCTGACGTACAAGTGTGGCGGTAATGGTGCGCACGGAGGGGCTGGCGGGCAGAAAAACCGTCTGCAGGTCGGGCGCCATGGTTTCGTTCATGCCGGCCATCTGCATCTCGTAGTCGAGATCCGTGCCATCACGCAGACCGCGGATCATGATCGAGGAGCCATGTCTGCGTGCGGCATCGATCACCAGCTTGTCGAATGCCACAACCTCAATGCGCCGGGCGTCACCACCCAGCTCGACCATGGCAGATTTCTGGATCAGCGCGACGCGCTCCTCATAGCTGAAAAGAGGCTTCTTGCCTGGGTGAACACCGATGCCGACAACCACCCTGTCAGCCACCGTCAGCGCGCCCTTGAGCACATCGAGATGGCCGTTCGTCAGGGGATCGAAGGATCCTGCATAAAATGCTGTTCGTTCGGTCATGGCGTGCTTGTATCCGTGTTGTCGGATGAAGGCAATTCAGCAATCGCACCTCTTCGCAGCAATGGCGGCGAAAAGATGAACCGCACATGAACAACCCGTTCAACACCGGTTCGAACCTGGTCGGGTAGTCAGAACACCAATGGCTGAAGGGGCGCCGGTCCGGGGTATGAAACCAAATGGCGTCTCTCCTCGTTAACAGACCAAAGGAGTGAAGCCATGCTGATCTTTACGCTAGCCGCCGCAATGACCGTCGCAATGCTGATTGCCACCGTTATTGGCCTCCACGAAGAAGCCGGACGTGTCAAACTCGAGAACCGCGTTCGCAACTCTGCGAACCGCCGCTTCCGTTAAACCGGAATCGGAGGGCGCACGCCGATCACTCGGCAGCGCCATTCCCGTTCTCGTCGCCCACCTCTCCGTTGGCGGCGTCATCGGCGGTGGCGATTTCTTCCTCTTCGGTCTGCGTGTCGGAAATGCGCTCGACCGAAACCACTTTCTCGCCCTTGGCCGTGTTGAAGATCGTCACGCCCTTTGTCGCGCGGCTGGCGATGCGGATACCGTCGACCGGAACACGAATGACCTGGCCCGCGTTCGAAACCAGCATGATCTGATCATCCTGCTCCACCGGGAACGCCGCAATCAAAGGACCGATCTCATCGGTCTTGGCGACATCCGTCGCACGAATGCCCTTGCCGCCACGGCCGGTGACCCGGAAATCATAGCTTGAAGAACGCTTGCCATAGCCGAACTCGCTGACTGTCAGCACCATCTGCTCGCGCGCCTTGAGTTCCTCATAGCGTTCAGGTGTCAGGCTTTCCTCTTCGCCGAGATCCTCATTGGTCAGGGCGATGTCTTCGTCTTCGCCGCTTGCCTGCCTGCGCTCCGCTGCAGCCTGCTTGAGATAGGCGGCGCGCGCGGCCGGACTTGCCTCGACATGCGAGAGGATCGCCATGGAAATCACACGGTCGCCTTCGGCGAGATTGATGCCGCGCACGCCGATCGAATTGCGACCGGCAAAGACGCGCACGTCCGTGACGCAGAAGCGGATGCACTGGCCCGATGCTGCGGTCAGAAGCACGTCGTCGTCTTCCGTACAGGTGTAAACTCCGAGAATCTCGTCACTCGGATCATCCAGCTTCATGGCGATCTTGCCATTGCGGTTGACCTGGACGAAATCGGACAATTTGTTGCGGCGCACCGTGCCACGCGTGGTGGCGAACATGACGTCGAGTGCGCCCCAGCTCTCCTCGTCCTCCGGCAGCGGCATGATCGTCGTAATGCTCTCGCCCTCCTCGAGCGGGAGCATGTTGCGCAGGAACTTGCCAACGGATTGCGGCGTGCCAACCGGCAGGCGCCAGACCTTTTCCTTGTAGACGATGCCGCGTGAGGAGAAGAACAGAATAGGCGTGTGCGTGTTGGCCACAAACAGCCGCGTGACGAAATCCTCGTCCTTGGTCGACATGCCCGAACGGCCCTTGCCGCCGCGCGCCTGCGCCCGATAGATGGAGAGCGGCACGCGCTTGATATAGCCCTTGCGCGTGACGGTGACGACCATTTCCTCACGCTGGATCAGGTCTTCGTCATCCAAGTCCGCACCACCTTCGGTGATCTCGGAGCGACGCGGTGTGCCGAACTCGTCGCGCACGGCGATGAGCTCGTCCTTGACGATCTGCTGAATACGCGCCCGCGACGACAGGATTTCCAGATAATCGCTGATTTCCGCGCCAATCTGGTTCAATTCGTCGGCGATTTCATCGCGCCCGAGCGCCGTCAGACGCTGCAGGCGCAGTTCGAGGATCGCACGCGCCTGCTCTTCCGACAGATTATAGGTGCCATCGTCGTTGATGCGGTGGCGCGGATCATCGATCAGGAGAATGAGGGCTTCGACATCCTCCGCCGGCCAACGGCGCTCCATCAGCTGTTCGCGCGCCGTCTGCGGGTCGGGCGCATGACGGATAAGCTTGATCACCTCGTCGATATTGGCGACGGCGATGGCGAGACCGACCAGCACATGCGCACGGTCGCGCGCCTTGCGCAGGAGATATTTCGTGCGCCGGCTGACGACTTCCTCGCGGAAGTGGACAAAGGCCTTCAGGAGATCGAGCAGGTTCATCTGCTCCGGCTTGCCGCCGTTGAGCGCAACCATGTTTGCGCCAAAGGACGTCTGCAGCGGCGTGAAGCGATAAAGCTGGTTCAGCACGACATCGGCGACGGCGTCGCGCTTCAGTTCGACCACGACGCGATAGCCCTGGCGGTCGCTCTCGTCGCGGATGTCGGAGATGCCCTCGATGCGCTTGTCGCGCACCAGTTCGGCCATCTTTTCGATCATCGAGGCCTTGTTGACCTGATAGGGGATCTCCGTGATGATGATGGCTTCGCGGTCGTTGCGGGCGGGTTCGATGGCCACCCTGCCGCGCATCATGATGGAGCCACGACCTGTCTCGTAGGCGCTGCGGATGCCGGACCGCCCGAGGATGAGACCGCCGGTCGGGAAATCGGGCCCCGGGATCAGTTCCTGCAGCTCGGGCAGGCTGATCGCCGGATTGTCGATCATGGCCACACAGCCATTGATGACTTCCGACAGATTATGCGGAGGAATATTGGTCGCCATGCCGACCGCGATACCGCCGGAACCATTGACCAGGAGGTTCGGATAGCGTGCGGGAAGCACCTTGGGCTCGCTGGAGGAGCCGTCATACGTGTCCTGAAAATCGACCGTTTCCTTGTCGATGTCTTCCAGAAGCTCGTGAGCGCCTTTGGTGAGCCGCGACTCGGTATAGCGCATGGCCGCCGGCGGATCGCCGTCGATGGAGCCGAAATTGCCCTGACCGTCGATAAGCGGCAGGCGCATGGACCAGTCCTGCGCCATGCGCACCAGCGCGTCATAGATCGCCGCGTCGCCATGGGGGTGGTATTTACCCATCACGTCGGCGACCGGGCGCGCCGATTTCACATATTTGCGGTTCCAGTGATAGCCGCTCTCGTGCGAGGCGTAGAGAATGCGCCGGTGCACCGGCTTCAACCCGTCGCGCGCATCCGGAAGAGCGCGGCTCACGATCACGCTCATCGCGTAGTCGAGATAGGAGCGCTGCATCTCCTCGATAATGGAAATCGGCTCGATGTCGTCGGGCTCGCCCGGTCCGGTCGGCGTCGTCTGGTCAGTCAAATCGTGTCACACACAAAATAAGGAATCACTGACTTCTTATATATGAAGCGCCGTTGATTCTCCAATCGAAGCAGCGATTGAAGCCGGGGAAATCCAACGCGATTTCAGATGCATATGGAAGGTCTGTGAATGATTTCACTGACAAATTGCCGCAGACCGCCCGCCAGGGGACACAATCGGGTCTTTTCCGAAGCCTCCCGACTGGGCTAGACAGTTGCAAGGGAGGACCTCATGCCAGGCTACGAGACCGCATTCAATGCCTTTGTCACACTGCTCGTGACCGTGGACCCACCAGGCCTCGCCCCGCTCTTTCTCGCCCTGACGGTGGGCATGAACCGGTCAGAGCGCAACCAGGTCGCCGTTCGGGCGGCGATCATCGGCTTCGCGGTCCTCGCTCTCTTCGGCGTGGCCGGCAGCGCCATACTCTCCGTGTTCGGGATCACACTTCCCGCTTTCCGCGTGGCGGGCGGCCTGCTTCTCTTCTTCATCGCCTTCGAAATGATCTTCGAGCGCCGCCAGGAACGCCATGAGAAGAGCGCCGAGCGCGCCATCACCCGCGACATGATCCGAAACATCGCCGCCTTTCCGCTGGCGATCCCCTTGATAGCCGGCCCTGGCGCGATTTCGGCCACCGTTCTTCTCTCAGGCTCCTTTGGCGGCCTGGCCGGAAGCGCGGCACTGCTGGCAATCCTGGCCACAACCATCATCATCACCTACGCCGTCTTCACGCTCGCCGAGCGCGTCGACCGGTTTCTTGGCGAGACGGGACGCTCGATCCTGACGCGCCTTCTCGGCGTTATACTGGCTGCCCTCGCCGTGCAGTTCGTCGCCGACGGTGCCAAGGCGCTGTTTGCGGCGCCGTAGCCCCGGTAAACCGCGCACAAATGCCGGGAGTTGCGGAACACAACTGGAACATATAGAGTATGTTCTGGTTTTGTTTTTAACTGATTCTCGGTGGCGCCCATGCTGACCCGCAAGCAGCACGAACTTCTCCTGTTCATCCACGAGCGGCTGAAGGAAACAGGAATCCCACCCTCCTTCGATGAAATGAAGGAAGCGCTGGACCTTGCCTCGAAATCCGGCATTCATCGGTTGATCACCGCCCTTGAGGAGCGTGGCTTCATTCGCAGGCTTCCCAATCGGGCCCGTGCCCTGGAAGTTCTGCGCCTTCCCGATTCGATTGCTCCCGGCCTGAACCCCGGCGCACGAAAATTCTCGCCCAGCGTCATTGAAGGCAGCCTCGGCAAATCCCCCTCGCCCCAGCCAAAACCGGCTGCCAGCAATGATGACGGTCTTGCCGGCGTCGTTTCCGTGCCGGTGATGGGGCGCATTGCTGCAGGCGTCCCCATCGACGCCATTCAGCACCAGACACATTCCATCGCCGTCCCCCCGGACATGCTGAGCGGCGGCGATCATTACGCGCTGGAGGTCAGGGGCGATTCCATGATCGAGGCGGGGATCTTCGATGGCGATACCGTCATCATCCGCGAAACCCAGACCGCCAATCCGGGCGAGATCGTGGTCGCGCTGGTGGATCAGGAAGAAGCAACCCTGAAACGCTTTCGCCGCAAAGGCGCGTCGATTGCCCTTGAAGCTGCAAACCCGGCCTATGAGACGCGGATTTTCGGCCCTGACAGGGTCAAGGTTCAGGGACGTCTGGTTGGATTGATGCGCCGTTACTGAAGTAATGTTGCAGTCAGGTGGAAAAACCTGACTGCAAAATCCTCCAACGCGGCGACGGCGGGTCGAGCCGTCTGTGTAGCCCCCCACTTTTCTTCCACAGCCGGGTACACCCCTTTCGTTTCTCCCGCCGGTACGTCCCGCTCGCTTCGACCTTTCAGCGGACATGTTCCGGGAACTGAGACCGCAGAACCCGGGGCAGCATCTCGGGCAGATCTTCGGCGATAAGCCCGCGGCCGAACACTCTGCCGGCCTCCGCATGAAGCCAGACACCCGCGCAGGCTGCTTCAAACGCCGGCATCCTCTGCGCCATCAGACCAGCCGCGATCCCGGACAGGACATCGCCTGAGCCGGCTGTCGCCAGGTGCTGCGTTGCGTTCACATTGATGGCTGCCCGCCCGTCGGGCGCCGCGATCACCGTATCCGGTCCCTTGAGCACGATTATCGCACCGGATCGCATGGCTGCCTCCCGGGCCCGCTCCACTTTCGAGACCTCCGGCGCATCTTCAAGACCTGCAAACAGGCGCCCGAACTCGCCTTCGTGGGGTGTCAGAACGACCTGCGCGGCGGAGGCCTTGATCATGGCGAAAAGCGTCTCCGGATCGCCGCCAAAGGCCGTGATTGCATCCGCATCGAAAACCAGCCCGCCCACATCGTCCACCTGATCGAGAAGGCTGCGCGCAAAACCTCGCGTCCGCTCGCCTGTTCCTGCCCCTGGCCCCAGCACTGCACCGGAAGGCGCGCGATCACGGATGAACGCCTCCAGTTCGTCCGCCGTATCGGCCTTGCGCAGCATAATCGAGGTCAGATGCATAGCGTTGACGGAGAGCGCGTTGGCGGGTGAAAGCACGGTCACGGCGCCCGCCCCCGCCCGCGCAGCACCGCGCGCTGCAAGACGCGCTGCTCCCGTAGACGTGGCGCCACCGGATATGACGGCCACATGCCCGCGCGAATATTTGTGGGCGCTGATGCCGATCTCCGGAAAGGTCGCCCGCCACAGCGCGGGTCGGTTCTCCCATGTGTTGCATTCGGCTCGATCCAGCGTTGTTTCGGCTATGCCGATATCCGCGACAAGAAGCACACCGCACATCTGTCGGCCGGGCACGAGCACGTGCCCCGGCTTCTTGCGGAAGAAGGTCACGGTCATATCCGCCTGGAACGCAGTACCAAGCGGCTTCCCGGTAAGCCCGGAAACGCCGGACGGCAAATCGATCGACACCACGGGGAGCCCGCTGGTGCGCACCCGTTCTATGATTGCAGCCTCGCGCCCTTCGGCAGGCTTCGACAGACCAGCGCCGAACAGCGCATCCACCACAAGCCATCGCTCAACGGGTTCGAACTCCGAAAATGGCTTCGGTTCAACAGGGCAATCCCTGCGCGCCCTGGCAGCATCGCTGCCCGCCGCCGGTTCGGTTTCGGCAAACAGCCGGACCTGTACACCCCGCTCCGCAAGCAGGCGGGCAACGACATAGCCATCGCCACCGTTGTTGCCCGGGCCGCAGAGAACCAGAAACCCCTCCGCCTCGGCGAAACGTTCCAGGATCGCAGCCGCCACCACCGCACCCGCGTTCTGCATCAGGCCATAGCCGTCGAGAGGCCCGGCAGCGATCGCATTGCGGTCCACGCTGCCCATTTCTTCAGGTGTCAGAATTTCCAAACCCATCGACCTTGCCGCTTTCTTCGGCGCATTGCATATTTTTTAGGCAAGTCGCAAACTGCGCAACACACCGCACGGTTCCCTTGGTACGATCCGGAGGCCTCGCCTGACATGTCACTGCCCGACCGATCCACGCGATTTCGCCCGTGTGGATACAGAATGCAGCGACTGGCACGCTTCATGCAAGGCTCCAGCACGAGTTGGCATGTTTCGTGCTTCAACCGAACCGGAGCAACAAGGGGCGCGGGATCACCGTTCCTGAACTCATTTGGAGGCCACTGAGGCATGAAAAAGGTCGAAGCGATCATCAAACCGTTCAAGCTCGACGAAGTGAAGGAAGCCCTTCAGGAGATCGGCCTTCAGGGCATAACCGTGATCGAGGCCAAGGGTTTCGGTCGCCAGAAGGGGCATACCGAGCTTTATCGCGGGGCCGAATATGTCGTCGATTTTCTCCCGAAGGTGAAAATCGAAGTCGTGCTCCCGGACGAGACCGTGGACGCCGCGATCGAGGCGATCCGCAAGGCCGCCCAGACCGGGCGTATCGGCGACGGCAAGATTTTCGTGACAAATGTGGAAGAAGTCATCCGCATCCGCACCGGCGAGACCGGCGCCGACGCTGTTTGATCCCCAAACCATTCTCTTTCCCGGAAGACCTCCGGGATCATCAGGCAAGACCATCGCAAATAGGAAGGCGAATATGACCACTGCACAAGACATCATGAAGCAGATCAAGGAAAACGACGTGAAGTTTGTCGATCTGCGCTTCACCGATCCCAAAGGCAAGCTGCAGCACGTCACCATGGATGTCTCCGCCGTGGATGAGGACATGTTCGCCGACGGCGTCATGTTCGACGGCTCGTCCATTGCCGGCTGGAAAGCCATCAACGAGTCCGACATGGTGCTCATGCCCGAGCCCGACACGGCTCACATGGACCCGTTCTTCGCCCAGTCGACGATGGCGATTTTCTGCGACATTCTCGATCCGATCTCCGGTGAGGCCTACAACCGCGACCCGCGCGGCACGGCAAAGAAGGCGGAAGCCTTCCTCAAGTCCGAGGGCATTGGCGACACGGTTTATGTCGGCCCCGAGCCGGAGTTCTTCATCTTCGATGACGTGAAGTACAAGGCCGATCCGTACAACACCGGCTTCAAGCTTGATTCCAGCGAGCTTCCCACCAATGACGATGCGGACTATGAAACGGGCAATCTGGGCCACCGTCCGCGCGTAAAGGGCGGTTACTTCCCGGTTCCGCCGATCGATTCGGCACAGGACATGCGTTCCGAAATGCTGACGGTTCTGACCGAAATGGGCGTTATCGTTGAAAAGCACCACCACGAAGTGGGTGCGGCACAGCATGAGCTGGGCATCAAGTTCGAGACGCTTCTGAAGAGCGCCGACAGTGTCCAGAAGTTCAAATACGGTGTCCACCAGGTGGCCAACGCCTACGGCAAGACCGCAACCTTCATGCCAAAGCCCGTCTATGGTGACAACGGTTCGGGCATGCATGTGCACCAGTCGATCTGGAAGGAAGGCAAGCCGACCTTCGCCGGCAATGAATATGCCGGCCTGTCGGAGAACTGCCTCTACTATATCGGCGGCATCATCAAGCACGCCAAGGCGATCAACGCCTTCACCAACCCGATTACCAATTCCTACAAGCGTCTGGTTCCGGGCTTCGAAGCACCGGTTCTGCTTGCCTATTCGGCCCGCAACCGCTCCGCTTCATGCCGCATCCCGTTCGGCTCCTCGCCGAAAGCCAAGCGTGTCGAGGTTCGCTTCCCCGATCCGGGCGCGAACCCCTACCTCGCCTTTGCCGCCATGCTGATGGCAGGCCTTGACGGCATCAAGAACAAGATTCATCCCGGCCAGGCCATGGACAAGGATCTCTATGACCTGCCGCCGAAGGAGCTGAAAAAGGTGCCGACCGTCTGCGGCTCGCTGCGCGAAGCGCTCATGAGCCTCGACAAGGATCGCGGCTTCCTGAAGGCAGGCGGCGTGTTCGACGACGATCAGATCGATGCCTATATCGAGCTGAAAATGGCGGAAGTGCTGCGCTACGAAATGACGCCGCACCCGGTCGAGTTCGAGATGTACTACTCCGTTTGATCGCATCTGTTGGGGTGATCAGGGCTCCGTCTTCGGACGGGGCCCTTTTTTGTTTCAGCCTCTGGTGCTGCGGCTTTGCCAGTCCCGCGCCAGAGCGGAAAGGTCCGCACGTTCCCGAAATGCGCGCGTCACCTCGCCAAAGGCGAAACGGATCGAGTTTTCGACAATCTCCCGGTCGAAGCGTTTCAGTTCATCGGCAATCGGCGCCCATTTGAACAGCGCCTTTGGACTTTCCGAAAAACAGTCGCCACTGGTTGCCGCATTCTGCCAGTGCAGATCGGCAATGCGATCGTGAAAACGTTCCCGCCAGTCTTCCACGATTTGCGCATCAGGCAGCGCCTCGGCGTTTTGGGCCAGCCCCTCTGCATGGCAATGAAGGGCGAGTGCGCTGGCCTCGCTCTGGCTCAGTGCACCTTCGGCCCCAACTTTTGCAACGGTGTGAACGGTAAGGTCAGACAGGCAGGCCGCGAAAACGTGGAGCTTGGCAATGTTGATGGAACCGATGAACACGTCGTCTTCGAACATGGACGGATAGCGTGTGCCCATGCGGGCTTTCAGATATCCGTAAAGCTTCTTCTGAGCCACGAATGAAGAGCGTGTCGCAACGAAACTGCACAGGGAGGGGATATCGTCGATTACGCTATTGTCCCGCCGCAAACTGAGACGCCCAGCCGCTTCGCGCAGGAATGCCATTCCCCTGGACCAGGCAACACCCATAAGACACGTCCTCCCGTCATACGACCAATGTCTCGATTTCCATTGATCAGAAGATGCCCAATGCTTGAGACATGCCATTGTGATTCCTATTCAGTAGAACCGCAATGGCGGCAGTTAACGACTTTCGTCGCTGACGTTCTTAGGGAGGAGGACACCATGTCCGCTAATAACGCAGATGATGTGAGGGATCGTTACTGGGCCAAGACCAGGAACCTGACAATCGTGGTTCTGGCCCTGTGGGCGTTCTTCGCACTTGTCGTTCCAGCAATGGTTTCGACACTCAATCAATTCACGTTTCTTGGCTTTCCCTTCGGCTACTACATGATCGCCCAGGGTTCGCTCATCGCCTTTGTCGTCATCATCTGGGTGCAGAACTGGCGCCAGGATGCCATCGACGACGAATTCGGCTTCGGCGAAGAAGAATAGGGAGGAACCGGCATGGCTTTGATACAGGGACGGTTCATCGACAATATCGGCCGGGTGTATGCAATCTATACCGGCGGCTTCCTTGCCTTCATCCTCTTGATGGCGGTTCTGGAACAGCTTGGCGTCGGCGCCGACACGATCGGCATTCTGTTCGTCGCCTTCACCATCGCGATCTATGCCATCATCGGCTGGCTGTCGCGGACCATGGAGGTCGATGCCTATTATGTGGCGGGACGGCAGGTGCCGGCCGTCTACAACGGCATGGCAACTGCGGCCGACTGGATGTCGGGCGCATCCTTCGTTGCCCTTGCAGGCGGCGTCTATTTCGGCGGCTACGGCTACATGGCCTTCATCGTCGGCTGGACGGGTGGCTATGTGCTCGTCAATTCGCTGATGGCGCCCTATCTGCGCAAATTCGGCTGCTATACGGTGCCCGACTTCATCGGCACGCGCTACGGCGGCAATCTTGCGCGCCTGTGCGCCGTGATCGTTCTGGTCGTTGCTTCGTTCACCTATGTGACGGCGCAGATCAACGCAACCGGCACCATCGCCGCGCGCGCCCTGCACATTCCATTCTCATACGGCGTCTGGTTCGGGCTGCTGGGCATTCTGCTCTGCTCCATGCTGGGCGGCATGCGCGCCGTCACCTGGACCCAGGTGGCTCAGTACATCGTGCTGATCATCGCCTATCTCGTGCCGGTCATCTGGATGTCGAATGCGCAGGGCTTCGGCATCATCCCGCATTTCACCTATGGCGAAGCGGCCGCAAACATGGCGAATTTCGAGGCACAATACGGCCTGAATCCGCCAGCGGAAGCCATTGCCGGCCTTTCGGTGCTCACCACGCCGCACACCGGCCCGGTGGGTGACTATGCAGAGTGGAAGTTCATCACGCTTGCTCTGTGCATGATGTGCGGCACGGCTTCCCTGCCCCACATCCTGATGCGCTACTTCACGACGCCGACCGTTCGTTCGGCGCGCAAGTCTGTCGCATGGTCGCTGCTGTTCATCTTCCTGCTTTACTTCACAGCCCCGGCCCTCGCCACGCTGACCAAGCTGCAGCTTCTCGATCCGAATCTGCCGACAGCAATCATCGGTAAACCGTTCGAGGAAGTGGCTTCACTGGCATGGATCCAGAACTGGGCAAGCGTTGGCTTCCTCGCCATCGCGGACCAGAATGGTGACGGCATCCTGCAGCTCAACGAGTTCTTCATGCGGCCGGACATCGTCGTTCTGGCCACCCCTGAAATCGCGGGCCTGCCCTACGTGATTTCCGGTCTCGTTGCAGCCGGCGGCATGGCGGCAGCCATGTCCACTGCGGACGGCCTTCTCCTGGCCATCGCAAACGCCCTCAGCCACGATCTCTATTACAAGATCATCGATCCAAAGGCTGACACGGCCATCCGGTTGATTGTCGCGCGCATTCTGCTCGTCGGCATCGGTGCGCTGGGCGCGTTGATCGCGTCTCTCCAGCTTACCGGCATTCTGGGTGCCGTGGCCTGGGCATTCTGCTTCGCCTGCTCAGGTCTGTTTTTCCCGCTCGCCCTCGGTGTGTGGTGGAAACGGGCCAATCGGGCCGGCGCGGTTGCCGGTATGGCAGCGGGTTTCACCGCAGGCAGCCTCTATCTCTACTATGTCTACACCGGAGGAACACCATGGTTCGGCATCGACCATCTCCGCTTCGGCATAGTGGGTATGGCCGTTAGTCTGGTCTCGATGGTGGTCGTCACCCTGCTGACGCCTGCTCCGGACGAAGAAATCCAGCGCATGGTGGAAGAAACCCGTGTGCCGACAGGCCCGGCCATTCTGTCTGCCAAGCACTGATCCGTGCAAGATCGCCGTGCGCCCATCCGGACGCATGGCGATCCAAACAATTGACGGAGCACCGGGATAACCCGAAAACCGGATTCCGCTTTTCGGTCCGATGCTCTAGGCTCCGAAAACGGGGGCGGGAAAACCCGCCCCCTAATCATGTCCGGGGAGGCACTCCATGCCCGAAACAATGGCTGCATTTCCATTCTGGGTGCTGGCGCTCGACTACATCCTTGGCGTTGTCATGTGGACGCTGATCGGGCGCGCGGCCATGAACATTTTCCTGCCGGAAGATTCAAGCTTCTTCTTCATGCGCTTCTTCGTGCGCGTGACGAACCCGATCCTGAAACTCTTCCGTCCCGTGACGCCGGGCTTCCTGCTGGAGCCGCTGGTGCCGGTCTATGTGGCGTGGTTCTTCTTTATGATACGGTTCTATCTGATGCCCTGGCTGCTCGGCTACTCGGTCATGGGCATGCTCTCGTTCCCGCTCGAAAGCGAGATCGCAGGCGTTCTCTATCAAATGTTCGGCGGCAACTGAGACAGGGGCCGGTAACGGCCCTGCCCCAGCTCAATCGAGTGCAGAAAGCAGCGTTGCCGCTGACATCATGTCGCGCTCGCGGGCGGAGCGCCGCTGCGCGGCTTCACTGTCTTCACCCCAAAGGGAAATGTTCCAGTCCTCATCCACATGAGCGGCTTTCCACGCGGCCTGGGGCTCCAGCGCTTTTGCCTCTACGGCCAGTGCAAGCAGCGCAGACCCCATCAGCGTCGTCATCACATGCAGGCAGGCCAGACGGTATGGCTCGTTCTTCTGGCGCAGATATGCGCTGACCGCGGCGATCGCCTCGCGGGGCTGCTCCACATGGATGACCCCTTCGGCGAGCACGAAATGCGCGCCCATATGCTGCTGCGCCCAGTCCAGAACCGGATCCCAAGCCTCTGCCTGCAGTGCCACCAGACGCGCCGGCGATGGCGCACGGTAGCAGACGAGATCGCCCGTGGCGTAACGCAGGACATCTTCCAGGACAGACTGCGCGTGAACGGCAACCCCGTCTATCGCCGTGTTGACGAGCCGCATCACGGGCATGGATGCAGGATCGATATGTTCATCCTGTGCCTGATACTCGCCGGCCACCAGAAGCGCTGTCGCTTCATTTGGCAAGCGCACAGCACTTGCACCTGGCGTCCGCACGGCCTTTCCGTCAAGGTGGACGGCAAAACCACCATCCTCCTCGGGCGCCACTGAAACGTCTTTGTAAAAACGCTTTGGCAGCGGCTTCCGGATGGCGCTCTGCGCCCGCCGGACGGGATCGAGCTCCGCCGGGGTCTTTCCGCTTTCGAGATCGTTCAGAAGGTCACGCATGGGTCTTCATATAGTGTGTGTTTGCAATTTGGTTAACCCGGAATCACCCGGCGACGTGGCCGATTGACCACGGTCAGCCCCAGTACGATCAGGCAAAGCGCCAGAAGGATTTTGAGCGTCAGTGGTTCACCCAGGAGAAGACCACCCGACAGAACGCCGAAAACGGGTGTGAGAAAGGTGAAACTCGACAGCCCCGACGCCGGGTATCGCCGCATCAGCCAGAACCAGACAAGATACGTGAACGAGACGACAAACACCGCCTGGAACACCAGCGCTCCCGTCGCCAGGGTACTGACTTCGCGCAAGAGCGGCCCTCCAAAGGGAATGAAGGGGATCGCCAGCAGCGCAGAAACGGAGAGCTGATAAAGCAGCGTCTTTTCCGCACCGGCGTTCGACAGGCTGGACTGCTTGATGACGACGATGGTTGCCGCCCAGGCAATGCCTGCGACAAGACATAAGACATCGCCGAAAAGTGCATCTGGTCCTGGCAGGCTGAGATTATCGGAGAAGACAAGAACCACTCCGGCAAAGGCAAGAAGAAGCCCGCCGAACCTGAGCGCTGACATCTTCTCCCCAAGGAAGAAGTGGCCGCCGACGAGCACCCAGAATGGCATTGTGTTGAGCATCAGGGCACCGCGTGCCGCCGATGTGTAATCGAGGCCGAAGAAGACCAGAATGAACTCCAGACCGAACAGGAGACCGGCCAGAATCCCGGGCCAGAGCGTGCCATCGCGCTCGAACAGGCGAATGCCCCTGTATCGGCACCAAAGGAAGACGAGCAGAGTGGCCACCGCCGAGCGGAGAAACATGGACAGCATCGGGTTGAAGCCGATATTGGCCAGCTTGATCGCCACCTGGTTGACGCCCCACGTCAGGGTCAGCCCAAGCATGACAATGGTAGCGAAGGCGTCGATCGCATCACGCCTGGTTGAGGCGTCGGCGGCGGAAAGCGTGGTCATGCACCATCCTCGGCGGAGGCTTCGTCAAAGCCAAGAAGATTCCAGCTCTGGCGCATATGCGGCGGCAGCGGCGCGGTCACGTCGATCTTGCCCCCACCCGGATGCGGGATAACGATGCGGCGTGCATGCAGATGAAGTCGCTTCTGGATGCCCCCGGGAAATTCCCAGTTCTGGTCCGCCTCGAAATATTTCGGATCGCCGATGATCGGGCATCCGATATAGGCAGCATGAACGCGAAGCTGGTGGGTGCGCCCTGTGTAGGGTTCCATCTCGAGCCAGGAGAGAGCGGAACCGGCCCGCTCCACCACCCGGTAATTTGAAACCGCATGATCGGAATCGGGCTCGCCATGCTTGACCACGCGCATCCGGTCACCGTCTGGCGTCTGCTCCTTGGCGAGCCAGGTGGATATGCGCGCCTCGTCCCTGTTTGGAACACCCTTCACCAGTGCCCAGTAGGTCTTTTTCGTCTCGCGCGCGCGAAACGCTTCGGCAAGCCGCATGGCCGCCTGACGGGTGCGTGCCACCACGAGCACACCCGACGTGTCGCGGTCGAGGCGATGCACCAGGCGCGGCTTTTCACCCTTCTTGTTGCGCAGGGCTTCCAGCATACCGTCGACGTGCCGGTTCACACCGGAGCCGCCCTGTACGGCGAGACCGGCCGGCTTGTTGAAGACGAAAACCTTCGGGTCTTCGTAGAGCAGCATCTGCATCAGCGCTTCAGCGTCGCCGGTGTTGCGCAGACTGTGCGCTGTCGCCTGCCCGTCCCCCTTGCGATCCACATCGAGCGGCGGCACGCGCACCATCTGCCCCGGCTCAAGCCGGGTATCGGCCTTGGCACGGCTTCCGCTCACACGGATCTGTCCGGAGCGCAGGAGTTTCTGCAAATGCCCGAAGCCGAGACCGGGAAAATGGGCCTTGAACCATCGGTCCAGCCGCATTCCGTTCTCGTCCTTGTCCACCTCGATCTGCTGTACGCCGGCCATTTCACCCATCCATTAAAAAACATCGCCTCAGGCGAAATGCCGAACCAGATAAAGGCCGGCGAACAGCGCTGCAATCGCACCGCAAACGCTGACAAGCACATAGGACGCGGCCAACAGCCCCTCGCCCCGTTCCCACAAAACGGCAACATCGAGCGAAAAGGCGGAGAAGGTCGTGAACCCGCCGAGCAATCCCGTTGCCACGAAAAGCCTCAATTCCGGCGACGCGCCCGCGCGCCGGGCCAGCCACTCGACAAACACGCCCATGATGAAAGACCCGACGAGATTGACCGTCAGCGTTCCCCACGGAAAGCCGATCCCCAGAAGGCGCATGGCAGCAAGGCCGGTCAGGTGTCTCAGGCTCGCGCCGACTGCCCCTCCGGCGGCAACGATCAGCAGATGGTTCATGGCGCCCTTTTCGCAGAAGCTGCGCAAAAATCAACAACCCTCGACATCACGGCTCTCCCCGCTCCTTGCGCAGCCGCGCCCAATAGTCGAGCCGCTTGCGAATCTCGCGTTCAAAACCCCGTTCGGGCGGATCGTAGTAGCGCCGGCGCCCCATCTCTTCGGGAAAGTAGTTTTGCCCGGAGAACGCATCCGGCTGGTCGTGATCATAGGCATAACCGGCACCGTAGCCGGTCTCCTTCATGAGCTTGGTCGGTGCGTTGAGGATGTGCTTGGGCGGCAGCAGGGATCCATTTGCCTTTGCATCGGCAAAGGCCTGCTTGAAGGCCGTGTAAACGCCGTTCGACTTGGGCGCGGTCGCCAGATAGACGCAGGCCTGCGCAAGGGCCAGTTCCCCTTCCGGTGAACCGAGATATTCGTAGGCATCCTTGGCTGCATTGGCAATGCCAAGGGCCTGCGGGTCGGCAAGGCCGATGTCTTCCACAGCCATGCGCACAAGCCGGCGACCGATGTAGAGCGGGTGTTCGCCCGCATCGAACATGCGGCACAGATAATAGAGCGCGGCATCGGGATCGGAACCGCGTACGGACTTGTGCAGCGCCGAGATGAGATTGTAATGCCCGTCCTGGCCCTTGTCATAGACGGGCGCGCGGCGTTGAGCGACACGCTGCAGCCCCTCGGCATCGAACACCTCGCCTTCGCGGGCGGCGCGCCAGACCTCTTCGGCGAGGGTCAGAGAGGCGCGCCCGTCGCCATCGGCCATGCGCACAAGCACGGCCCGCGCTTCCTCGTCCAGCGGCAGGGGTTTTTCTTCCAGTGCCTCCGCACGCTCAAGAAGCCGCATGAGGCTTTCTGGTCCAAGCGTGTTGAAGTTGAGCACACGCGCACGCGACAGAAGAGCAGCGTTGAGCTCAAAGGACGGGTTTTCAGTCGTCGCCCCGACGAGGACCACGGTGCCATCTTCCATCACCGGCAGGAAGGAATCCTGCTGTGAGCGGTTGAAACGATGGATTTCGTCCACGAAAAGAAGCGTCTGTCTGCCCTGGCTGCGCCGGAGCCGCGCAGCCTCGAACACCTTTTTTAGATCGGCAACGCCTGAGAAGATCGCCGATATCTGCTCAAAGGCCAGCTCTGTCTCACCGGCAAGGAGACGGGCAACCGTGGTCTTGCCGGTGCCGGGCGGCCCCCAGAAGATCAGCGAGCCGAGCGAGCGGCTCGCGATCATGCGGGTAAGCACACCATCATCGCCGGTCAGGTGCTCCTGCCCCACCACTTCGTCGAGCTTTTTCGGGCGCAGCCGGTCGGCAAGCGGGCGGCTCACATTCGAGCCGCTATCTTCGGCAGTGGCGAACAGATCACTCATCGGTCATTCATCGAACCCAAATTCAAAAGCGCAGGCGTTGACGCAATATGCGGCCATCCCGCTCAACGGCAAAGTCCCAGCGGCGCCCGGTGTCCCGGGCCACGACCTGCATGGTTTCGGTGTCCTCGATCTCTATGCCATTAACCTCACGGATGATGTCACCCGGCCGCAGACCCACACTGGCTGCGGGCGAGCGCCGGTCGACCTCCAGCACAACGACGCCTTTCCTGTTCAAAGGCAGTTTCAGGCGCTGGGCCAGGCGCGGAGCGAGCGTGGCGATCGCAGCACCTGCAAAAGGGCCGCGCCCGTCCAGCGTGACAGGCTTCGTATCCTCGCCATCGGAGAGCCTTTCGAGTTCGAAGCTCAGCTCGAGCGTCGTTCCGTCGCGCAGCACCCTGATCACACCTTTCTCTTCGAGCGGGTGCGTAACAAGGCGATATTCGAGCGCATCGGGATGCTGAATGTCCGCGCCATCCATGGCCACCACCGCATCGCCCGAGCGCAGGCCGGCACGCTCGGCAGGACTATCAGGCGCAATCTCGCGTACGAGTGCGCCAACGGGACGCTCCATGCCAAGGGCTTCTGCGATCTGAGGTGTTACAGGATCAAACGAAGCGCCGAAAAACGGCCTTTCGAACGTATTGGCGCCGGAAAGCGCAGCATTGACCACCGCCCGCACCATGTTGGCGGGAATGGCAAATCCAATGCCGATGGAGCCACCGCTGCGGCTGACAATGGCCGTGTTGATCCCGATCACCTGGCCGCGCATGTCGATCAGCGCACCGCCGGAATTGCCTGGATTGATCGCCGCATCCGTCTGGATGAAGAAACCGAAATCCGACACGCCGACATGGCTGCGCGCGAGCGCGGAAACAATGCCGCTCGTCGTCGTCTGCCCGACACCGAACGGATTTCCGATGGCAAGCACCAGATCGCCCACTTCGAGACTGTCTGAGTTGCCCAGTCCGACAGCGGGAAACGCATCATCGCCAGAGATCTTCAACACTGCGAGATCAAGCGCCTTGTCCTTCAGCAGTATCTCGCTCTCGAACTCGCGTCCATCCGCCAGTGCAACCTTCACCTCATCGGCGTCGCTGATGACGTGGTTGTTCGTTACGATCACGCCGCTAGGGTCGACAAGCACGCCGGAACCCAGCGAAGAGCGGACACGGGGCGGCATTTGCGGACGCCCGAAAAACTGCTCGAAGAAGGGGTCGCCCATGAAGGGCGAGCGCACCTGAACAGTCGACGAGGCGTAGACGTTCACCACGGCCGGCGATGTTTCCTTGACGAGCGGTGCGAAGGAAAGCTGGATCTCGTCCCGCCCGAACGGAACACGACGTTCTGGCGTATCGCGCTGCGGCGCGACAAGCCGCTTCTCCCCGTCTCCCTTCAGGAGATCAGAAAGATATCCCCGCAGGGTTCCGCTTCCGCTTTCCTGCGCAAGAACCGAACCAGTGGCGACAACCACGGCCGCAAACACAAGAAGAGCAACCCTTGAGAAAACAGAACGCATCCGCATATGCCTGGCCTCTATCCGTTTTGGGAGAATGCAGGTGATCGTGTGAACACCCACGCCGGTTTTCTCAGAGCATTGTGCATATTGAAAGGCGCGGACCCATGAAAGCCGCGATTTTTGCGCAACAAAAAAGGGGCCGCGAAGCCCCTTTTTTCAAGTGTGCTCAAGGCGCGCAATATTATGCGGCTTCGGCCTCTTCATTGCCGCCCTCGGCTTCAAGACGCGCACGGTCGGCAGCGCCCTTCGCCTCGACATCGCGGTCAACGAACTCGATGACGGCCATTGGCGCATTGTCGCCATGGCGGAAACCGGCCTTCATAATGCGCGTGTAGCCGCCATTGCGCTCTGCGTAGCGCGGAGCGAGCGTGTCGAACAGACGCTTGACCAGGCTTTCGTCGCGGATGGCTGAGATAGCCTGACGACGGGCGTGCAGGTCGCCGCGCTTGCCGAGCGTCACCAGCTTTTCCACGATCGGGCGAAGTTCCTTCGCCTTCGGCAGAGTGGTGACGATCTGTTCGTGTTCGATCAGCGAAGCCGCCATGTTGGCAAATAGCGCCTTGCGGTGGCTTGCCGTCCTGTTCAGCTTGCGGCCGGATTTTCCGTGACGCATGGCCTTTCTCCTTCAATCCCCGTCGCCCGAACTTGGCGGGCTTTACGGGCCTAGTATTGGTCTTCGTAACGCTTGGCGAGTTCTTCGATGTTTTCCGGCGGCCAATCCTCGACTTCCATGCCGAGGTGGAGCCCCATCGAGGCCAGCACTTCCTTGATTTCGTTGAGCGACTTGCGGCCGAAATTCGGCGTGCGCAGCATCTCGGCTTCCGTCTTCTGGATCAGGTCGCCGATATACACGATGTTGTCGTTCTTCAGGCAGTTTGCAGAGCGAACCGAAAGCTCCAGCTCGTCCACCTTCTTGAGAAGCGCCGGGTTGAAAGCAAGCTCAGCCACCTGTTCGGCGGGCTGCTCCTTCTGCGGCTCTTCGAAGTTGACAAACAGCGCCAGCTGGTCCTGCAGGATGCGCGCGGCAAAAGCCACTGCGTCCTCGCCCGTCACCGAACCGTTGGTCTCGATGGTCATGGTCAGCTTGTCATAGTCGAGAACCTGGCCCTCGCGGGTGTTCTCAACCTTGTAAGAGACCTTCTTGACCGGCGAGTAGAGGCTGTCGACCGGAATAAGCCCGATCGGCGCATCTTCTGCACGGTTGCGGTCAGCCGGGACATAGCCCTTGCCGTTGTCGACGGTGAACTCCATGCGAATTTCCGCGCCCTCGTCCAGCGTGCACAGCACGTGATCGGGGTTGAGGACTTCCACATCGCCCACGGTCTGGATGTCGCCAGCAGTCACGGCGCCCGGTCCCTGCTTGCGCACAACCATGCGCTTGGGGCCTTCGCCTTCCATGGAGAGCGCGATTTCCTTGATGTTCAGGACGATGTCCGTCACATCCTCACGCACGCCGGGGATCGACGAGAATTCGTGCAGAACGCCGTCGATCTGCACCGCGGTCACAGCCGCACCGCGCAGCGACGACAGCAGCACACGACGCAGTGCATTGCCGAGCGTCAGACCGAAGCCACGCTCAAGAGGCTCGGCCACCAGCGTGGTGACCGTACGACCCTTGGACGAAAACTCGACCTTGTTCGGCTTGATAAGCTCTTGCCAGTTCTTCTGGATCATTCCGGGTTCCTTCCGTTACCCCGCCACCATCCATTCGTGACGGGCGTCCTGGAAACCGCAGAGGAGCGCACAAGGCGCTCTTGCGGCGACAAAACTCTGGTTAGACGCGGCGCTTCTTGCGCGGGCGGCAGCCATTGTGCGGGATCGGCGTCACATCGCGGATCGAGGTGATGGTAAAGCCGGCAGCCTGCAGCGCACGCAGTGCGGACTCACGACCCGAACCAGGACCGGAAACCTCAACCTCGAGCGTGCGCATGCCGTGCTCTGCAGCCTTGCGAGCGCAATCCTCGGCAGCAACCTGGGCGGCAAACGGCGTCGACTTACGCGAGCCCTTGAAGCCCTGTGCGCCTGCAGACGACCAGGCAATCGCATTGCCCTGTGCGTCAGTGATGGTGATCATCGTGTTGTTGAAGCTCGAATTGACGTGAGCAACACCCGACGAGATATTCTTACGTTCGCGACGCCGAACGCGTGCGGCTTCCTTGGCCATACTCTTCCTTTCAGTCGATCTCTACACCGCCGTAACACCAGCGGCTCCACCTGGAGAAGCGAATAGTGGTTAGCGAGTAGCGAGTAGAAACAAGATCGGCTTCTATTCGCTATTCGCTATTCGCTACTCACTCAATTACTTCTTCTTGCCGGCGATTGCCTTGGCAGGGCCCTTGCGGGTGCGCGCATTGGTGTGCGTGCGCTGGCCGCGGACCGGAAGCGAACGACGGTGACGCAGACCGCGGTAGCAGCCCAGGTCCATCAGACGCTTGATGTTCATCGAAACTTCGCGGCGCAGATCGCCCTCAACGCGCAGATCGCGGTCGATCGTTTCGCGGATGGCGAGGATCTCGGCATCGGTAAGCTCGCTGACGCGGCGCTCAAGCGGGATGTTGACCTGCTTGACGATATCCCCGGCAGTCTTCGGACCGATGCCGTGGATATACTGAAGCGCGATCACGACGCGCTTGTTGGTCGGAATATTGACGCCTGCAATACGGGCCATCTTCTTCTCCATGTGAGCCGGTTCCCCGGCGCTTCGTTTGCCCGCGTCCGGTGGAGGCCGGCCCTTGCGGGAGATGATTGTTCCTACAAACAAGAAGGCCGAGCCTGACGGCCCGACCAACGACTCGTTCGATCAGGAGACCGAGTGGCATTAATCGATAAACGCCACACAGTCAAGCACCACCGGAGAATGCACCGGCTCAAAGTGACGCGAGGACCTGCTCGATCTCCGCCGTCACCTCGTCGATGGACTTCATTCCGTCGACGCGCCGCAGAAATCCCTTGGCATGGTAGTAGCCGATCAGCGCTGCGGTCTTCTTGTAATATTCGCGCAGCCGCTCGTCGAAGACCGCGGCATTGTCATCCTTGCGCGGTGTCTGACCGGCGGCGATGGCATCCTGTGCACGCTTTTCGATGCGCCCTACCAGCGCCGCGTCATCGACCACAAGCTCGATGGTCGCGTCAAGCTTGACCTCGCGTTCGGCCAGCATCGCCTCAACGGCATCAGCCTGCGCTAGAGTGCGCGGATATCCGTCGAGAATAAAACCGTTCGCACAGTCGGGCTGATCGATACGTTCGGCAACGATCGCGTTGACGATCTCGTCCGACACCAGCTCGCCGGCGTCCATGACAGCCTTCGCGCGCTTTCCTACTTCCGTCCCAGCCGCAACCGCGGCCCGCAACATGTCACCCGTGGATAGCTGCGGAACGCCGTGCTTCTCGACCAGCCGCTGGGCCTGCGTGCCCTTACCCGCTCCCGGCGGTCCAAGAAGTATAAGCCTCATCGTCCCCTCTTACCCCCACGCAATTTGGATTTCTTGATCAGCCCCTCATACTGATGGGCAATGAGGTGACCCTGCATCTGCGCAACCGTGTCGAGCGTGACGCTCACCACGATCAGCAGCGACGTGCCGCCGAGATAGAAGGGAACGCCAGTCGCCGAAATCAGGAACTCCGGCAGCAGACAGATCAGGACAAGATAGATTGCACCGATCACCGTGATGCGCGTCAGCACATAATCAATGTACTCTGCAGTACGCTCACCCGGGCGATATCCCGGAATGAAGCCAGAATGCTTCTTCAGCTGGTCGGCGGTATCCTTCGGATTGAACACGATCGCCGTGTAGAAAAACGCGAAGAATGCAATGAGCGCCGCGTAGAGGAACATGAACAGCGGCTGGCCGTGACCAAGGGACGCAAGCATGGTCGCCGCCCAGCCGGGCAGCTGCGTCGTATCGGAGAAGCCCGCAACAGTCGCCGGAAGCAGGAGCAATGAAGACGCGAAGATCGGCGGGATCACACCAGCGGTGTTGAGCTTGAGCGGCAGGTGCGAGGTATCGCCCTGGAACATGCGGTTGCCCACCTGGCGCTTCGGATACTGGATCAGAAGACGGCGCTGGGCGCGTTCGAAAAACACGATCACACCAATGACCGCAACCACCAGCACGATGATCGCAAGGATCAGTCCGGTGGACAGCGCGCCGGTGCGGCCAAGCTCCAGCGTGCCGCCGATGGCCGAAGGCAGACCAGCGACAATGCCGGAGAAAATGATGAGCGAGATACCGTTGCCGATGCCACGAGCGGTGATCTGCTCACCAAGCCACATCAGGAACATGGTGCCGCCCACAAGCGTAATGACGGCGGAAATGCGGAAGAACCAGCCCGGATCAGCCACGATATTCGCGCCGCCCTCCAAGCCTACGGCAATGCCGTAGGCCTGAACCGTCGCAAGAATGACCGTGCCGTAACGGGTGTACTGGTTGATGACCTTGCGGCCCTGCTCGCCTTCCTTCTTCAGCTGCTCGAGCGACGGCACGACCGACGTCATGAGCTGCATGATGATGGAGGCGGAAATATACGGCATGATGCCGAGCGCGAAGATCGCCATGCGCTCGACCGCGCCGCCGGCAAACATGTTGAACATGCCCAGAACACCACCAGACTGCTGCTGGAAGGCCTGCGCAAAGGCGTCAGGGTTGATGCCCGGCATCGGGATGTAAGTGCCGAGCCGATAAACCAGCAACGCCCCGAGCGTGAACCAGATGCGTTTCTTGAGATCCTCAGCCTTCGCGAAGGCCGCGAAATTGAGATTGGACGCAAGCTGTTCCGCTGCCGATGCCATGAAGAATTCTCCGCTTCGTCGTGCCCTCCCGCAGATATCCGAATCGATACGGGCGCACGTTGTCGAAAACCCGAAATAGGGTCTGACAGGCATAGATGCAAGCGGCGGACAATCGCCCGCCGCTTGTGGATCGGATTACTCGGCCTTGGCCGCTGCTTCGAGCAGCTTAACCGTTCCGCCGGCCTTCTCGATCTTCTCGACAGCGGCCTTGGAGGCACCGGCAACTTCGAGAGTGACCTTCGCTTTCAGGTCACCGTCGCTGAGGACGCGAACACCATCCTTCGCGCGGCGCAGTACACCGGCCGAAACCAACGCAGCCACGTCGATGACCGCCTTTCCGTCCAGCTTCTTGGCGTCAATTGCGGCCTGGATGCGGCCCAGCGACACTTCATTGAAGTCGTTGCCGAAGATGTTCTTGAAGCCGCGCTTGGGCAGACGGCGATAGAGCGGCATCTGGCCACCCTCGAAGCCGTTGATAGACACGCCTGAGCGTGACTTCTGACCCTTCACGCCGCGGCCACCGGTCTTGCCGGTGCCCGAACCGATGCCACGACCGACGCGCTTGCGCGACTTGGTGGCGCCTTCATTATCCCTGAGTTCATTCAGTTTCATAATATCGCTCCTGGGATCCTCAGGCCTCGTCCACGACGCGGACGAGATGCTGCACCGACGCGATCATGCCACGCACGGACGGTGTGTCCTCGAGCGTGGAACGGCGGTGCATCTTGTTCAAACCAAGGCCGATCAGCGTCTGACGCTGGCTGGCCGGGCGGCGAATCGGGCTGCCGATCTGTTCGACGGTGACCGTCTTGCCCTTCTTCTTCTCTGCCATTTTCATCAATCCTTGCAAACCTGGCGATCAAAGCCCGTCAGTAAACGGGCCGACCTGCCGTGATCCTTATTCCTCGCTGCCTGCAGCAGCGCCGCGGCGCGCCTGGAGCGTGGAATATTTAATGCCGCGCTGGGCAGCAACGTCCTTGGGATGCAACTGATGCTTCAGGGCATCGAAAGTGGCACGAACCATGTTGTAGGGGTTCGAGGAACCGAGCGATTTGGCCACCACGTCCTGAACGCCGAGCGTCTCGAACACAGCACGCATCGGACCACCGGCGATGATGCCGGTACCGGGTTTGGCGGCACGCAGGAGAACACGACCGGCGCCATGACGGCCCGCAACATCGTGGTGCAGTGTACGACCGCCACGCAGCGGAACGAAAACCATGTCGCGCTTGGCGCTCTCGGTCGCCTTGCGGATGGCCTCCGGCACTTCGCGAGCCTTGCCATGACCGAAGCCGACGCGGCCCTTCTGGTCGCCGACCACGACGAGTGCAGCAAAGCCGAAACGACGGCCGCCCTTCACCACCTTGGCGACGCGATTGATATGTACAAGCTTGTCGACGAATTCGCTATCGCGCTCTTCGCGCTCGCGACGATCGTCCCTACGTCCTTGTGCCATTGCCCTTTTCCTTGTTCTTTTCCGGAAGCACGGGGTTGAAAATGATAATCCGGGCGCTCCGTTTAGAAGCGCCCGAACGGTTTAGAACTTCAGGCCACCTTCGCGGGCGGCATCGGCAAGAGCCTTGACGCGACCGTGGAAGAGGTAAGGACCGCGGTCAAACACCACTTCCTCTACGCCTGCCTTCTTGGCCCGCTCGGCAACCAGCTTGCCAACGGCTGCAGCAGCAGCGGAATCGGCGCCGGTCTTGATCTGGCCCTTGAGATCCTTGTCGAGGGTCGACGCAGCCGCGAGCGTGTGGCCCTTGGCGTCGTCGATAACCTGGACGTAGATGTTCTTGGAGGAACGGTAGACCGAAAGACGGGGCTGGCCATTGGAGACCGCCTTGATCTTCCGGCGAACACGTCCCGCACGCCGCTTGACGGAGACTTTCGAGACCATGGTTCGAGTTCCTACTTCTTCTTGCCTTCTTTGCGAACGATCGTCTCGTCCGCATATTTGACGCCCTTGCCCTTATACGGCTCGGGGCCACGCTTCTTGCGAATCTCGGCCGCAACCTGGCCTACCACCTGCTTGTCGATGCCGGCGATCACGATTTCAGTCGGCTTCGGGCAGCTGATGCTGATTCCTTCCGGAGCCTCGTAAATCACTTCGTGGCTGTAGCCAAGCGAAAGCTGCAGGTTTTTACCCTGCATCGCGGCACGATAACCAACGCCGTTGATCTCAAGACGCTTCTCGAAACCATCCTTCACACCCTGAAGGATATTTGCGATCTGCGTGCGCGACATGCCCCATTTGGAGCGTGCGTCCTTGGACTGGTCGCGCGGGTCGACAGCGATAGCGTCATTCTCGAGCTTCACCAGAACCTCGTCGTTGACGACGAACCTCAGCTCACCCTTCGGACCCTTCGCCGTCACGGTCTGGCCCTCGACCTGAGCGGTGACGCCCTGCGGAACCGGGACCGGCTTTTTGCCAATGCGAGACATTTGTCTGCCCTCGTTCTTTGTGTGCGTTATCTGCCGGATCAGAAGATCTGGCAGAGCACCTCGCCACCCACATTCTGTTCGCGCGCCTCATGATCGGCCATCACGCCCTTCGGCGTCGAAAGGATGGCGATACCAAGACCGTTGGCGACCTGCGGGATGGATTTCACCGACACATAAACGCGACGGCCCGGCTTCGAAACACGCGCAATCTCGCGGATCACGGAGCCACCTTCGGCGTATTTGAGCTCGATTTCGATCTCGGACTTGCCGTTGTCATAGTCGATCTGGCTATAATCGCGGATATAGCCTTCGGACTTCAGAACATCGAGCACACGGGCGCGCAGACGCGAAGCCGGGGTAGAGACCTTCGGCTTGTTACGGCCGATGGCGTTGCGGATACGGGTCAGCATATCGCCGAGCGGATCATTCACGGACATCGTTCTTACCCCTTACCAGCTCGACTTGACCAGGCCCGGGATGAGCCCGTTATTGCCCAGTTCACGCAATGCAACACGCGACATCTTCAGCTTGCGATAATACGCACGCGGACGTCCGGTCACATCGCAGCGGTTGCGAATGCGAGTCTTGGACGAGTTGCGCGGGAGAGCAGCAAGCTTGAGCTGCGCCTGGAAGCGCTCCTCGATGGGCTTGGACTGATCCTTGACGATCGCCTTCAGCTCTGCGCGCTTGGCAGCGTAGCGATCGACCATCTTGCGTCGACGCTTGTTCTTTTCGACTGCGCTGACTTTTGCCATTTAAAGTGTCCTTCTTCTCGCCTGCCGTTACTGCCGGAACGGGAAGTTAAAGGCCTTGAGCAAGGCCCGCGCTTCGTCGTCGGTTTTTGCAGTCGTACAAACGATGATGTCCATTCCCCAGATCTGATCGACCTGATCGTAATTGATCTCGGGGAACACGATATGCTCTTTCAGGCCCATGGCGAAGTTGCCACGTCCGTCAAAGCTCTTCGGGTTCAGACCGCGGAAGTCGCGGACGCGCGGAAGCGCGATCGTCACGAGGCGGTCCAGAAATTCATACATACGGTCCTTGCGGAGCGTCACCTTGGCGCCGAGCGGCATGCCCTCACGCACCTTGAAGCCGGCGATCGACTTCGAAGCACGCGTGATGACCGGCTTCTGACCGGCGATCTTGGCGAGATCCTCAGCAGCCGAGGTCGGCTTTTTGGAATCGCCCGTCGCCTCACCAACACCCATGTTGATGACGATCTTGTCGATGCGCGGCACCTGCATCTCATTGTCGTACTTGAAAGTATCGAGGAGCTCCTTGCGGATCACCTCATCATACTTCTTCTTCCAGCGCGGCTGGTACTGAGCATTAGCCATCGATCAATTCTCCAGAGCGCTTCGCCACGCGCACCTTCTTGCCGTCTTCCTGGACCTTGAAGCCAACACGGGTCGGCTTGCCATCCTTCGGGTCGGCCAGCGCCAGGTTCGACAGGTGGATTGGCGCTTCCTTCGTAATGATACCGCCCTCTGCCTGGGCGGACTGCTTCTGATGGCGGCGAACCAGGTTGACACCGCGCACGAGCGCCTTGTCTTCCTTTGGCATCACCTTCACCACTTCGCCGGTACGGCCCTTGTCCTTGCCGGCGAGAACGACGACGTTGTCGCCTTTTTTAATCTTCTGCATATCCCCGGCCTCCTAGAGCACTTCCGGCGCGAGTGAAATGATTTTCATGTGGTTTTTGGCGCGAAGCTCGCGCGGAACCGGTCCGAAAATACGCGTGCCAACGGGCTCTTTCTTGTTGTCGACGAGAACGGCTGCGTTCTTGTCGAAACGGATGACGCTGCCGTCAGCGCGGCGAATATCCTTCGCCGTACGCACAACAACCGCCTTCATCACGTCGCCCTTCTTCACGCGGCCGCGCGGGATCGCCTCTTTCACGGAGACGACAATGATGTCGCCCACGGAGGCATACTTCCGCTTCGAACCGCCAAGCACCTTGATGCACATGACACGACGGGCGCCGGAATTGTCCGCCACATCGAGGTTTGTTTGCATCTGAATCATGACTGGCCGCCTTCTCGTTCAATGGAAAGCGGTTCAGATACTCCGCTTTCCGGCAATTTCAATGTTTATTGTGCCTGGGCGTCTTTAAGGACGACCCAATTCTTGTCCTTAGAAATCGGCGCGGTCTCCTGGATGGTCACCAGATCACCGACCTTGCACGCATTCTCTTCGTCATGCGCCTTGTACTTCTTGGACATACGCACCGTCTTTTTCATCATCGGATGGGTAAAGCGACGCTCGACGCGGACGACAACGGTCTTGTCGTTCTTGTCGCTCACCACGGTGCCCTGCAAAACGCGCTTTGGCATGTTCGCTGTCCTCAGGCCTTGCTGCCGGCCGACTTCTCGGCCGCGATTGTCTTGATGCGCGCAATATCCCTACGGATTTCTTTCACGCGCGCGGTTTTTTCGAGCTGTCCGGTCGCTTTCTGGAAGCGGAGGTTGAACTGCTCTTTCTTGAGTTTTGTCAGCTCGTCGGTGAGCTGGTCCGGCGTCATCGCCCTGACATCAACAGCCTTCATAGCGTTCGCCTTTCCTACTCTGCAATACGCTGCACGAAGCGCGTCTTGACCGGCAGCTTTGCAGCGCCCAGACGCAGCGCTTCACGCGCAATGTCTGCACCAACGCCATCGATCTCAAACATGACGCGGCCGGGCTTAACACGGCAGGCCCAATAGTCAACGGAGCCTTTGCCCTTACCCATACGAACCTCGGTCGGTTTCGAAGTGACCGGGAGGTCCGGGAAAATGCGGATCCACACGCGACCCTGACGCTTCATGTAGCGGGTGATCGCGCGGCGGGCCGCTTCAATCTGGCGCGCGGTAACGCGCTCCGGCTCGAGAGCCTTCAGACCGAAGGACCCGAAGTTGAGTTCCGTGCCGCCCTTGGCAGCGCCGTGGATACGGCCCTTGAACTGCTTGCGGAACTTTGTGCGCTTTGGTTGCAGCATCGTTCTCTACTCCAAAATTCCTAAGCGTTCTCGCGACGCCGGTTGCTGCTACCGCCCTGGTCACCCTCGGTGGCACGGCGTTCGGAAGCCATCGGGTCATGTTCGAGGATCTCGCCCTTGAACACCCAGACTTTCACACCGCAAATGCCATAAGCGGTCTTTGCTTCGGCCGTGCCGTAATCGACATCGGCGCGCAGCGTGTGCAGCGGAACACGGCCCTCGCGGTACCATTCCATACGGGCGATCTCCGCACCGCCGAGACGACCCGCACAATTGATGCGGATACCCTCGGCACCGAGACGCATGGCCGACTGAACGGCACGCTTCATGGCGCGGCGGAACGCGACGCGGCGCTCGAGCTGCTGAGCGATCGACTGAGCGATCAGCGTGGCATCGATCTCCGGCTTGCGAACCTCGACGATGTTCAAATGCGTTTCCGCATTCGTCATCTGCGAGACCTTGCGGCGCAGCTTCTCGATGTCTGCACCCTTTTTGCCGATGATCAGGCCCGGACGCGCAGAGTGAATGGTCACACGGCACTTCTTGTGCGGACGCTCGATCACAACCTTCGAGATGGCAGCCTGCTTGAGCTCCTTCTCGATATAGTTACGGATCTTGAAATCCTCGTGCAGAAGATCGCCATATTCGCCGTCATTGGCGTACCAGCGAGAGTCCCACGTGCGGTTGATACCGAGACGGAACCCGATCGGATTGATTTTCTGACCCATCAGGCGGCCTCCACTTTCTCTTCCACTTCACGCACGACAATCGTCAGATGCGAAAATGGCTTCTCGATGCGGCTGGCGCGGCCACGGCCACGCGCATGGAACCGCTTCATCACGATCGACTTGCCGACATGGGCTTCGGCCACGACCAGCGCATCCACGTCCAGGTCGTGATTGTTTTCCGCATTCGCGATTGCCGATTCCAGCGTCTTCTTGACGGTCTCGGCGATCCGCTTGCGCGAAAACTCCAGGTCGGCGAGCGCGGTCGCCACCTTCTTGCCGCGGATCATCGCAGCAACGAGGTTCAGCTTCTGCGGGCTGACGCGGATCGTGCGCAATACGGCACGGGCCTCATTGTCAGCAAGCCTGCGCGGCGCTTTGGCCTTGCCCATTGTTATTTCCTCTTTGCCTTCTTGTCCGCCCCATGGCCGTAATAGGTGCGGGTCGGAGCAAATTCACCAAACTTGTGACCGACCATCTCCTCGGAGACGGAAACGGGAATGTGTTTCTGGCCGTTGTAAACACCGAAGGTCAAACCCACGAACTGGGGCAGAATGGTGGAGCGACGGCTCCACATCTTGATGACCTCGTTACGGCCGCTATCGCGCACCTTCTCGGCCTTCTTCAGAAGATAGCCGTCGACGAAGGGGCCTTTCCAGACTGAACGGGACACTTGCCGCTACCTTTCCTTAGCTCTTGCGCTTGTGGCGCGAGCGCATGATGAACTTGTCGGTCGACTTGTTCGACCGGGTCTTCATGCCCTTTGTGGGTTTGCCCCAGGGCGACACAGGGTGACGGCCACCGGAGGTACGGCCCTCACCACCACCATGGGGGTGATCGACCGGGTTCATGACGACACCGCGGTTGTGCGGGCGCTTGCCCATCCAGCGCTTGCGACCGGCCTTACCCAGGCTGACATTGCCATGGTCCGGGTTGGACACGGCACCGACGGTTGCAAAACAGCGACCGGACACCAGGCGCTGTTCGCCCGAATTGAGGCGAAGGATCGCCATGCCCTGGTCACGACCGACGAGCTGAACGTAAGCGCCGGCAGAGCGTGCGATCTGTCCGCCCTTTTCGGGCTTCATCTCGACATTGTGCACGATCGTGCCGATCGGCATTGCCGAAAGCGGCATCGCATTGCCCGGCTTTACGTCGACCGCCTTGTCGCTGGCGATGATCTTATCGCCGGCAGCCAGGCGCTGCGGAGCCAGAATATAAGACAGCTCGCCATCTTCGTAACGCACCAGCGCGATGAACGCGGTACGGTTCGGATCGTACTCGATACGCTCCACCGTCGCCGAGATATCAAGCTTGCGACGCTTGAAGTCGATCAGACGATAGGTACGCTTGTGACCGCCGCCCTGGAAACGAGCGGTGATGCGACCCGTGTTGTTGCGGCCGCCCTTGCCCGTCAGCCCCTGGGTCAGGCCCTTCACGGGCTTGCCCTTGTGAAGGCCGGAGCGGTCAACGATGACCAGCTGGCGCTGGCCTGGGGTTACCGGTTTAAACTTCTTCAGTGCCATTGTCTCTTCCTCGCCGCCCGATTAGAGGCCAGTCGCGATGTCGATGGAATGACCTTCGGCCAGCGTGACGATCGCTTTTTTCACGTCGCTCTGGCGGCCAATCGTTCCGCGAAAACGCTTCACCTTGCCCTTGCGAACAAGCGTGTTGACACCGGTCACCTTGACGCCGAAGAGCGCCTCGACAGCAGCCTTGATTTCCGGCTTCGTCGCCTTGCGGTCCACATTGAAGACCACCTGGTTGTTTTCCGACGCCATTGTCGATTTCTCGGTGATCGCCGGGCTGACGATCACGTCATAGTGGCGAAGCTCCGTCATTTGAAACGCTCCTCAAGGGCCTCGACGGCGGCCTTGGAAAGGACCAGCGTGCCGCGGCGCAGAATGTCGTAAACATTGATGCCCTGCACCGGCAGAACGTCGATGTTGGCGATGTTTTGAGCAGCACGCTTGAAGCCGGCATCGACTTCCGCGCCGCCGATCAGCAGAGCGTTGCTCAGGCCGAGCTTGGCGAAGCTCTCCACCAGGGACTTCGTCTTGCCGTCAGCGAGGGCCAGATCATCGATAATGATAAGGCTGGAGTCCTTCGCCTTGGCCGACAGAGCGTGCTTCAGACCGAGCGCACGGACCTTCTTGGGAAGATCGTGGCTATGGTCGCGAACGACCGGGCCATGAGCGCGACCACCGCCGCGGAACTGCGGTACACGAGCCGACGAGTGACGGGCGCGGCCCGTACCCTTCTGGCGATACATTTTCGCACCGGTACGCGCGATCTCCGAGCGTCCCTTGGTCTTGTGCGTGCCCTGCTGCTTCTTGGCGAGCTGCCAGCGCACGACGCGGTGCAGGATGTCTTCGCGGGGATCGAGACCAAAAATCTCATCCGAGATCTTCAGCTTCCCGGCATCCTTGCCTGCGAGGGTCGTAACTTTAATGTCCATTATTCAGCCCCCTCGGTGGCGGCAGCTTCTTCAGCCTTTGCAGCGCCATTGCTACGGATAGCGGCCGGCATCGGCACGTTGTCTGGCAGCGGAGCCTTGACGGCATCACGAACCGTGATCCAGGCGCCCTTGGAACCGGGAACCGCACCGCGAACCAGGATCAGGCCGCGCTCGGTATCCGTAGACACGATCTCCAGGTTCTGCGTGGTCACGCGGTGCGCGCCCATGTGGCCGGCCATCTTCTTGCCCTTGAACACCTTGCCGGGGTCCTGGCGCTGACCGGTCGAACCATGCGAGCGGTGCGAGACCGAGTTACCATGGGTTGCACGACCGCCACCGAAATTGTGGCGCTTCATGACACCCTGGAAGCCCTTGCCGATCGAGGTGCCCGTCACGTCGACCTTCTGGCCGGGGACGAAATGCTCGACCGTGATCTCTGCGCCGACATCCAGAAGGTTGTCGGGCGACACACGGAATTCGGCCACCTTGGCCTTCGGCTCGACGGAAGCGGTCGCGAAATGGCCGCGCAACGCTTTCGACGTGTTCTTCACCTTGGCCAGTCCAACGCCAAGCTGAACAGCCGTGTAGCCGTTCTTCTCCTCGGTACGCTGCGCAACGACCTGACAGTTCTCCATGCGCAGAACCGTCACGGGCACATGCTCGCCCGCTTCGTTGTAGACGCGTGTCATACCGATCTTTTGTGCGATAACACCTGAACGCATCGGTTCGATTTCCTTTCGGGGTTCCCAGCCCCTCGCCCGTTTTCACGGTCAGAGGCTCGGGTTCCTGACTTTTTGTCTTGCGCCCTAGAGCTTGATCTCGACATCCACACCAGCAGCGAGGTCGAGCTTCATCAGCGCGTCGACCGTCTGCGGCGTCGGATCGACAATATCGAGGAGCCGCTTGTGGGTGCGCATCTCGAACTGCTCGCGGCTCTTCTTGTCGATGTGAGGAGACCGGTTAACAGTAAACTTCTCAATGCGCGTGGGCAGCGGCACCGGGCCGCGCACGTTCGCGCCCGTGCGTTTTGCCGTAGACACGATTTCCCGCGTCGAGGCATCAAGAACGCGATGATCAAACGCCTTGAGGCGGATACGGATATTCTGTCCGTTCATGTGTCACTTCCTTGTTCCGCTGCGACGCGGGGAACCGCGCCGCGCCGGAAGGTTGCCGTTCTTACTCAGTGATCGATGCGACGATGCCGGCACCGACGGTGCGGCCGCCT